>QWCV01000130.1_pt1 | contig 95613 bp, 82 predicted proteins | sample 1972621 | NCBI WGS metagenome assembly QWCV01 (sample SAMN09866699, study PRJNA288562) | Human gut metagenome isolate pre2_stool, whole genome shotgun sequencing... | isolation source: gut | host: Homo sapiens | place: USA: California | reverse complement strand
GGGAATTTTATGTAAGGATGCAATGCAGTTTAAATCACATATCACGTTCCGCTACCGCGATAATATCGCAAACGCAAAAAGTGTCTTAAGCGTGTTAGGTGCATGTATCAAGTCCGGAGATGAGATTGAACTCATGTGCGAGGGCGAAGATGAGGAAGAGGCTTTAAAAGCGATCGTGGAAGCGATTGAGGATGGATTGGGAGAGTAAGGGATTCTATAGGTAAAAATACGGAGGAAAGTTGAAAATGAAAGTAGTATTATTAGCTGGCGGATTTGGCACAAGAATCAGTGAGGAAAGTCACTTAAGACCAAAGCCAATGATAGAAATTGGAGGAAAACCAATTTTATGGCATATTATGAAATATTATTCCAGCTTTGGATTTAATGAGTTTATTATCTGTTGCGGATATAAGCAGCATGTCATCAAAGAATGGTTTGCCAATTATTATCTTCACAACAGTGATATTACTTTGGATTTTACCAAAGGAAATGAAATGACGGTACACAATAATGTGGCAGAACCATGGAAAGTGACGATGATCGATACAGGATTGAACACAATGACCGGTGGAAGAATTAAGAGAATTCAGCCGTATGTTGGAAACGAACCTTTCATGCTTACTTATGGAGATGGTGTTTCCAATGTGGATTTGAATGCACTGGTAAGATTCCACCAGGAACATGGAAAAATTGCAACCATGACGGCAGTGAATGTCGGACAGCAGTTTGGGGTATTGGAAATTGATAAAGATGGGACAATCAACAAATTCCGTGAAAAGAATGATTCTGATGGCGGTGTGATCAATGCAGGATATATGGTATTGAATCCGGAAATTTTTGATTATATTGACGGAGATGATACGGTATTTGAGAAAAAACCTTTGGAGACAGTTGCAGCAGAAGGACAGCTGAAAGCTTACATGCATAAAGGATTCTGGAAGTGTATGGACACGCAGAGAGATAAGGAACAGCTGGAAAAAATGATCGCATCGGGAGAAGCACCTTGGATGGTATGGTAAGAGGAATGAATATGTTAGAGTTTTATAAAGGAAAAAAAGTATTGGTGACAGGCCACACTGGATTTAAAGGATCATGGCTTTGCAGGATTCTGGTGAATGCAGGGGCAGAGGTGACCGGATATTCGCTGACACCGCCAACGGAACCGAATCTGTTTTCCATCTGTGGAGTGGAGGATAAAATCAACTCTGTGATCGGAGACATCCGGGATAGAGAGCATCTTATGAAAGTATTTGAGGAAGTGCAGCCAGAAATCGTGTTACATCTTGCAGCACAGCCGATTGTGAGAGATTCTTACAAAGACCCTGTCTACACATATGAGACAAATGTGTTGGGAACAGTAAATATCTGTGAATGTGTCCGTCAGAATCCATGCGTGAAGTCATTCTTAAATGTAACAACAGATAAAGTATATAAGAATAATGAATGGGAGTGGGGATATCGTGAGAACGAACCGTTAGATGGCTATGATCCGTATTCCAACAGCAAATCCTGTTCCGAATTAGTGACACACAGTTATATTAATTCCTTTTATTGTGATATGGAAGTTGCCGTATCGACAGCGAGAGCAGGAAATGTAATCGGAGGCGGTGATTTCGCAAATGACAGGATCATTCCAGACTGCGTCCGCGCAGCAGGAAATAAAAAAGATATCATTGTAAGAAACCCACATTCGACCAGACCATATCAGCATGTGTTAGAGCCGTTATCTATTTATCTGACCATTGCAAAAGCGCAGTATGAAGATAAAAAATATGCAGGCTTTTATAATGTTGGACCAGATGATAAAGACTGCATCACAACAGGAGAGCTGGTAGATATGTTCTGTGCAAAATGGGGCGAAGGTTTAAAATGGATCAATCAGTATGATGGAGGACCTCATGAGGCAAATTTCTTAAAGCTGGATTGTTCAAAAATAAAGAGGGTTTTTGGATGGAGACCGAGATGGGGAGTCGAGGAGGCAATAGAAAAGACGGTTGAATGGTCTAAAATCTATTTTGCCGGGGGCGATATTCCTGCATGTATGGATGGACAGATTAAGGAGTTTTTTGTAAATAAAATAAAAAATAAATAAATTGGAGAATAACTATGTTTGAAAACATGACAGAAGAACAGGCAAAAAAGCAGATTCTGGATATGGTATCCGAATACTGTGATACGTATCATAACAATCGTGGCGCATTTAAAGAAGGGGATCGGATTCCTTATGCATCCCGTGTTTATGACCATGATGAGATGTGTAATCTGGTAGATTCTGCATTGGAGTTCTGGCTGACAGCAGGAAGATATACCAATGAGTTTGAAAAAGCATTTGCACAGTACCTTGGAGTAAAATACTGCTCATTAGTGAACTCTGGTTCATCCGCAAATCTCAATGCATTTATGGCTTTGACATCACCATTGCTTGGAGAACGTCAGGTGCGTCCGGGAGATGAGATGATCACAGTGGCAGCAGGATTCCCTACAACCGTAACACCGGCAATCCAATATGGTGTAGTTCCGGTATTTATCGATGTTACAATCCCACAGTACAATATGGATGTGACGCAGTTAGAAGCTGCATTGTCGGACAAAACAAAAGTGGTAATGGCGGCTCATACATTGGGAAACCCATTTGATCTGAAAGCAGTAAAAGAATTCTGCGACAAGCATAACTTATGGCTGATCGAGGATAACTGTGATGCATTGGGTTCCAAATATACAATGGATGGAGAAGAAAAATTCACAGGTACCATAGGTGATATTGGTACAAGCAGTTTTTATCCGCCACATCACATGACAATGGGGGAAGGTGGGGCAGTTTATACGAATAACCCACTTTTGAATAAATGTATCCGTTCTTTCCGTGACTGGGGACGTGACTGTGTCTGTGCATCCGGTCAGGACAATCTGTGCGGTCACCGTTTTGACAGACAATATGGAGAACTTCCATTAGGATACGATCATAAATATGTATATTCTCATTTTGGATATAATTTAAAAGCAACGGATATGCAGGCAGCAGTAGGATGTGCACAGCTGAAGAAATTCCCGTCCTTTGTAGAGCGCAGAAGACATAATTTTGACCGTTTGTTAGAAGGATTAAAAGGATGTGAAGATAAATTGATCCTTCCAGCACCATGTGAGAATGCAAGACCAAGCTGGTTTGGATTCTTACTTACCTGCAAAGAAGGAGTTGAACGTAATAAAGTAGTTCCTTATATAGAATCGCATGGTGTTCAGACAAGAATGTTGTTTGCCGGTAATCTTACAAAGCATCCGTGTTTTGATCAGATGCGTGCAGAAGGAAAGGGATACCGTATCGTAGGAAATCTGGAAAATACAGACCGCATCATGAATGATACATTCTGGGTAGGCGTATATCCTGGAATGACAGATGAAATGATCGATTATATGGCAAAAACAATCAGAGAGGCTGTAAACCAGTAAAAATAAAGCAAGATTTGGGCAATGTATGAAAGATATATTGCCCTTTCGTAGTTTATAACAGTAGTCTGTAAAAAAACGCAAAAATTGACGTTTGCAAGAAAATATAAGTGTGGGAGAAAAAATGTATGAAAGTAAAATTGTCGAACTATGTAGCACAGTTTTTAGTAGATCATGGGATTGATACCGTTTTTACCGTAACAGGTGGTGGTGCCATGCATCTCAATGATGGATTTGGAAAGCAGAAAGGACTCCATTGTGTATATCAGCATCATGAACAGGCATGTGCAATCGCAGGAGAAGCCTATGCAAGAATCCATAATAAAATAGGAGCAGTCTGTGTGACAACAGGACCGGGAGGAACCAATGCAATTACAGGAGTTGTAGGAGGATGGCTTGATTCAATCCCTATGCTTGTGATCTCAGGTCAGGTTCGTTATGATACAACAGCAAGAAGTACAGGACTTGGAATCAGGGCAATGGGAGATCAGGAATTTGATATTTGTAAGGCTGTCGAAAGTATGACAAAGTACTGTGAGATGGTGATCGATCCACTTAAAATCCGCTACTGTCTGGAAAAAGCACTGTTTCTGGCACTCAATGGAAGACAGGGACCATGCTGGCTGGATATTCCGGTAAATATTCAGGGCTCTTACATTGATACAGACGAATTAGTAGGATTTGATCCGAAAAAAGAGTTCAAAGAGAACGGCAGAAGATGGCAGGAAGAAGCTGTTCCGGCAAAGCCATCAGAAGAGACAGTTGAAGCGATACTTGAAAAAGTAAAAGCTGCCAAACGTCCGGTAATCAATGCTGGAAGCGCAATCCGTTACTCCGGTGGTTTTCAGGATTTTGAAGAATTGGTAAATAGGTTAAATATTCCGGTAGTGACTGGATGGAATAGTATTGATGTGATTCCGGATGAGGATGAGAGGTATACTGGAAGAGCTGGTATTATGGGCGATCGGGCAGGTAACTTTGCAATACAGAACAGCGATTTAGTACTTTCTCTTGGAAGCAGACTCAGCATCAGACAGGTTGGATACAATTTCAAAACATGGGCAAGAGAGGCTTATACAATTGTGGTAGATGTTGATCCAGAAGAATTGAAGAAGCCGACAATTCATGTGAGTATGCCGGTATGTGCAGATGTAAAAGATGTTATGCAGATGATGAATCAGAAGCTGTCAGAGCAGGGGTATGGAGAAGATCGCAGCAAAATGTTTGTCAATATGGATGCAGAGACAGTGGAAGCAAGGGAAGCATGGCTTTCAATCTGTCAGAACTGGAAAGAAAAATATCCGGTTGTTCAGCCAAAACATTATGAGTCTCAAAAATATGCGAATGTATATGCTTTTGTCAAAACATTAAGTGATGCGTTGCCGGAAGACTATATTACGGTTGTAGGAAATGGATCGGCATGTGTTGTTGGCAGTCATGCATATACCATCAAAAAAGGACAGCGTTTTATTATTAATTCGGCAATTGCTTCTATGGGATATGATCTTCCGGCAGCAATTGGAGCCTGTGTTGCAGATGGAGCAAAAGAGCTTGTATGTCTGACAGGAGATGGAAGTATACAGATGAACCTTCAGGAACTTCAGACAATCAAGACAAATAAGCTGCCAATTAAGATTTTTATCATTAATAATCAGGGATACCATTCGATTCGTCAGACGCAGACGAATTTCTTTGGGGAGCCACTGGTAGGAATCGGACCGGAAAGTCATGATTTGGAATTCCCAAGTATGGAAAAACTGGCATATGCCTATGACTATCCGTATTTTAGCTGTGACAGCAATGAGAACTTAGAAGAGACTGTGCATAAAGCGCTGGAGATGGAAGGCTCCTGCATCTGTGAAGTATTTGTTACAACGGAGCAGAAATTTGAACCAAAATCAGCAACTAAGAGATTAGAGGATGGTACATTGGTTTCTCCGCCATTGGAGGATCTGGCACCATTTTTACCAAGAGAAGAGTTTTTGAGCAATATGCTGATCAAACCGATTGAAGAATAAAAAACAGAGACTGTCATGCATAAGCATTACGGCATGATAGTCTCCTCGAAAGTGAAAATAGTATGGAAAAAGTAGGAAAAATAATCTGGAATTTTTTAGATCACACCGCAAAAATTGTTGTGGTATGGTTTTTGGGATTGTTTAAGATCAAGATAACAGATGAACAGTGGGACAAGTTCATGCAGTTCGTGAAATTCTGCGTGGTTGGTTTATCCAATTTTATCATTTCATATGTGGTGTATGCAGCTGCCCTTGCTTTAGGGTTTCATTGGCTGGCAGGAAGTATTCTCGGATTTGTGATCAGCGTTTTAAATGCATTTTACTGGAATAATAAATATGTATTTACCAAAGGAGATGGAGAACATCGCTCCTGGTGGATGGCATTATTAAAAACATATATATCATATGCGTTTTCAGGGTTGTTACTGGCAAATGTATTGTTATTTTTATGGAATGATGTTTTGGGAATACCAGAATTACTTGGACCAATCATTAATCTGGTCATTACCACGCCGATTAATTTTGTGATCAATAAACTATGGGCATTCAAAACAAAAAAGAATGAAACTACAGAAATTGATTAAAAAATTGGAGTTCAAATGAAAAAGATAGCAGTTATGGGAGCAAGAGGTTTTGTGGGACATAATCTCACAGAACATCTGAAAAATAAATACGAAGTCCTTCCGATTACAAGAGACAACTTTAATCTGCTGGATGAAAAAGCAGTGGAAATGTTTTTGGAGCAGGAGCAGCCGGAGGTTGTAATCAATTGTACCAATCAGGGGGGAAACCGTAAAGTGGAAGCGGCCGGCAAGCCAATTGATGTGATTGGAAATAATCTTAAAATGTTTTTTGCTCAGGAGCGCTGTCTGTCGGAGAATATGAAGATGATTAATTTCGGCAGCGGTGCGCAGTATAATAAGACACGTGATCTGATCAAAGTGAAAGAGAAAGATTTTGGAGAGGTGATTCCATCCGATGATTACGGGTATAGTAAATATGTAATGGAAAAATATATTCGCCTGAAAAATCAGACGGGTGGGAATATTTATAATCCTGCAATCTTTGGCCTTTACGGTCCGGGAGAAGATTATACTTTTAAGTTTATTTCCAATGCCATTATAAAAAATATGATACAGATGCCAATTGTAATTAATCAGAATGTGGTTTTTGATTATTTGTTTCTGGAAGACTTTTTGAAAATTATAGATTTTATCATAGAGAATGACTGCCCGAATAAGGAGTTTAACATCACTCCTACAGAATCCATAGATTTAGTGACAATTGCAGAATATATTAACCGGTGCAGCACATATAAGAGTGAGATTATTGTGAAGAATCCTGGATTGAATTACCAGTATACCGGCGATAATGCAAGGCTGCTTGAAAATATGGGACATAACTTTACATTTACTTCCTATGAGAAAGGAATTGAAAAACTGTATCGTTATTATGAAGAACATATCGAGGAACTGGATTTAGAAACAATCAGAAGCGATGAACTTCTGAAATTATGTAAGACCAAATAGCGAAAGAGGATAGAAAAATGTCAGAGAAAAAGAAAATAAGCATTATGGTTCCATGTTATAACGAGGAAGAAAATGTAGTGCCATTGAGTGAGGCTGTCATTGCAACGCTTGAAAAGGATTTACCGGAATACGATTATGAAATATTATTTATTGATAACTGTTCAAAGGACAAAACAAGGGAAAAATTGATTTTGTTATGTAGCAGGAACAAAAAGATTAAAGCAATTTTTAATACAAAGAATTTCGGACAGTTTAATTCACCTTATTATGGTTTATGCCAGACAACAGGAGATTGTACTATCTGTTTATGTGCAGATTTTCAGGACCCAATTGATATGATCCCCAAATTTGTGCATGAATGGGAGAATGGTTATAAGATTGTCTGCGGAATTAAGACTTCCAGTAAAGAAAATAAGATTATGTATTTTCTCAGAGGCGTATATTACAAAACAATTAAGAAAATGTCGGAAGTAGAGCAGATTGAACAGTTTACAGGGTTTGGATTGTATGATAAATCCTTTATACAGGTATTACGAGATCTGAAAGATCCGACGCCATTCCTTCGGGGAATTGTTGCAGAACTTGGACCGGAACGCAAAGAGATACCTTATGAGCAGCAGGAAAGAAGAGCAGGAAAGACAAGCAATAACTGGTACAGACTGTATGATGCTGCAATGTTAAGTTTTACTTCATATACCAAAATCGGATTAAGACTGGCAACCTTTATCGGCTTTGGATTGTCAGCTGTGAGCGTTGTAATTGCCATTGTTTATTTTATCTTGAAATTACTGCACTGGAATGACTTCCCGGCAGGAATGACACCAATTTTGCTAGGTGTGTTTGTGATTGGTTCCATGCAGCTGTTTTTTATTGGACTTTTGGGTGAGTATATTATGAATATGAATGCAAGACTCATGAACCGTCCATTGGTGATCGAACAGGAAAGAATTAATTTTGATGAAGATGAAAAATAAGGAATATGAAAACACACAAAAGGGAATAGCAAAGCAGATGTTGCCATGCATTCTTTGCTTTGTGGTTTATCTGATCATGTTACTTGGTGTTTTGAACCGCAGTCCGGGGTTTACGGATGAATCTGATAATTTTATCGGAGGAATGGTGGTGGCCTCGGGCGGCAGGATGTACCGTGATTTTGTGTCACAGCATATGCCGGTAATGTATTATATTTGTGCGGTGTTAAAAATGCTTGGGGCAGACAGTGTTTATGAATTTCGTCTGTATTTTTATGTGGTACTGGCTGTCATGTGGACTTTTGTGGCGATGCACTATAAAAGGCAGTTTGGACAGATTGCCTCTGTTGAAACCGGAGTTTTCTATATTACAAATCTGTTTACTTTTTATACCTGCTGTATTCTGGCAGAACAGGTGCAGAGTATCTGCTTTGTTGTGCTATTGATGGAGTTTCTGTTATTTGCAGAGAGAAAAAGACTCGACTGGAATAACTGCGTTATGATTTCAGGAGCGGTTTTTCTGTCTTTTGGAGCGGCATTTGTGTCTGTATTTCCGGTTTTTGCAATTGCAGTGGCATTTCTTATCGTAGAGATTCAGGAATGCATTAGAAAAAAATATGGGTTTCTGCGGAGTATCAGAGAAATCTGGCAGACATTCTGGCGGGCAATCGTGACTATATTGGTTCCGTTTGCACTATTGATTTTCGTATATGCGGCAGAGGGAACACTCTCCGTATTTATTTACAGTGCATATACTGTGAACCGTGAAATTTATCCAAATTATATTGCAGGCTATGGAAGCAGTATTGTGATGTCATTTGTGGAGCCTGTGATCAATTATGGAATGGCAATCGCAGATGGATGCAGGAAGCTGGTGACAGATTTTGGGATTACCAAAGAATATCTGGCAATTGTGAGGAATGTGATCTGTTATGCAGTGAATGTAATATTCTGGGTTTACTATGCGAAAAAGAAAAATATTGTTCAGACAGTTGCAATCGTATATTTTACTATGATGTGTGGCACCAGAGGATTTACCCATGAATTTCACTCTATGCCTTATGTTGCAGTTACCATGTTTATGGCAGCCTATCTGATCGGACAGTTTACAGAGTATTTTAAAACATGTAACGTCAGGGAAGAACAAATAAGTGAGGTTCAGAAAAAAAAGCAGGGAATCTGTTATGCAGGGGCTGTGGTGATCGGGATTACCATATGCATTTATTGTGTGCAGTATGTCGGAGCATGCAGATCGATTTTGCTGACCGGACAGAATTTTGGTTCTGCGCAGAAGAACGATGTAAATAATATTGCGTATTGGGTGCATACGCTGACAGATGCGGATGAAAAAGTTTTGCTTACGACCATTGAACCACAGATTCTGGTGGAGGCGGACCGCATACCATATCGGACAGGAATCTCAGCACCATGGATGTACGAAGCCTTTGCGGAAGAGGAAATGAGCAATCTGGAAGAAAATGCACCTAGGGTGGCAATTTATGCTCCGGAATATAATTTGTGGGGATATGATCTGACAGAATATGCACCGGATTTTGCAGCGTATATGAGTGAAAATTATACGCCTCTGGACGAGAAAAAATTCCCGGAATTATATATCCGAAATGATTATCTGGGGGTTGCAAAAGCAATTTATAATGAGTAAAGCGTGAAGAGAAGAAAAGGAGATAGAAAATGAAAAAAATTCTTGTGACAGGCTGTAATGGTCAATTGGGAAGAGCAATTCGAAAAGAATATGAAGGCGAAAATGTGACATTTATTAATACAGATGTGGTGGAAGGTGAAGATGTAAGAGCTTTGGATATTACCGATATCCAGGCAGTGATTTCAATGGTAGAGGAGACAAAACCGGACGTTATCATTAACTGTGCAGCACATACAAATGTAGATGCCTGTGAGACACAGTGGGATCTTGCGTATAAGATTAATGCGATCGGACCGCGTAATCTGAGTATTGCAGCAGAGAAAACAGGTGCGAAAATGATCCATGTATCCACAGATTATGTGTTTGAGGGAAATGGAACAAGACCATATACAGAGTTTGATGCGCCAAATCCGGTCAGCGCATATGGAAAGACAAAATTAGAAGGGGAAAAGTTTGTACAGCAGTTTTCCAGCAGATTCTTTATTTTCCGTACCGCATGGTTATATGGAGATGGAAAAAACTTTGTGAAAACGATGCTTCGCTTGTCCGAAACACATAATGAAGTAAGTGTGGTATGTGATCAGCTTGGCTCGCCTACAAGTGCAGTAGAATTGGCAAAAGCAATCCATCATTTTGAACCGACAGAGAATTATGGTATTTTCCACGCCACCTGCGAGGGAGATACGAATTGGGCAGAATTTACAGAGGAAATATTCAAACGTGCAGGAAAGACAACAAAGGTCAATCATGTGACAAGCGAACAGTATGCGCAGATGAATCCGGCTTCTGCAAAACGCCCGGCTTATTCCATTCTGGAGAACTATATGATGAAGCTTACGAATGACTACCGGATGGCAGATTGGAGAGATGCCCTGGATGTTTATATGAAGGCGTTACAGGCATAAAAAGGCGGAAAGAGAAAAATGAGTACGATCAAGACATGCAGGATTTTGGGAGTAAATATCGCCGTTACGAACATGGCTCAGACGGTGCAATATATCGAAAACAATCTGGAAAAATTAAGAGGAAAATATATCTGCGTTTCGAATGTTCATACAACCGTAATGGCACATGACAATCCGGCTTATCGTAATGTGCAGAATTCGGCAGCGATTGCACTTCCGGATGGAAAACCGCTTTCTGTTGTGAGTAGAAAACGCGGTTACACAGAGGCAGAACGGGTGACAGGACCGGATCTGATGGGAGAACTGTTCGCCAGAAAAAATGGATTAAAACATTTTTTTTATGGAGATAAAGAGGAAACACTTCAGATACTGCAGCAAAAATTAAAAGAAAAATATCCAGATATTCAGATTGCAGGAATGATATCTCCGCCATTCCGTTCCTTAAGCCAGGAAGAGGAAAAGGCGTATATCCAGCAGATAAATGACAGTGGTGCTGATATTGTATGGATTGGACTTGGAGCACCAAAACAGGAAAACTGGATGTATGAACATCAGGGGATGCTTCATGGTGTGATGATTGGGGTCGGAGCAGGATTTTCTTATCATGCAGGACTTATTAAGCGCGCACCAAAATGGATGCAGAAAATGAGCTTAGAATGGTTTTACCGTCTGATGCAGGATCCGGTTCGATTGTTTAAAAGATATTTTACAACAAATTTGAAATTTATGCTGTTAGAGGCAAAGGATAAAGGAGAGGCATTATGATAACTGTGATTTTTACATGCTTCAACCGCAGGGAAAAAACACTTCAGTGTATGAAAAGCCTGTCCGGTGGAAATAAAGACCTTGCCTTTCGGTATGTCATTGTAGATGATAACAGCACAGATGGCACGTATGAAGCGTTAGAGGACTTAAAGAGAAGCGGAATGACAATCGATGTGCTTCGTGGAACAGGAAATCTTTTCTGGGCAGGCGGCATGCGAAAAGGAATTGCATATGCAAAAGAAAATACAGATTCAGACTACTATCTTCTGGTCAATGATGATGTTGACTTTATGCCGGAGGCAATCAGTAAAATGATTCAGACTCTACAGGATAAGAAGCTTGGATATCAGAAAGACACCGTTCTTGTTGGACCAATGTGTGATAAAAATGGTACATTTTCCTATGGAGGAATCCGGTATCAGAACGGAATCCATTATGCGGAGGTAAAGCCGTCAGATGAAGAGAGAAGATGCGATTCTTTTAATATGAATTGTCTCTTGCTTCCGAAGCATGTGTTTATGGAAATCCCGAATTTTGATGAACATTATATTCATTCACTGGCGGATTTTGATTACGGGCTGGAAATGAAACGCAGGGGAATCCCAATGTATGTGTATCATGAATATGTTGGCGTATGTCCGGATAATGATCTTAAGGGAGGATGGAGTGATACAAGTCTGTCACGCCTGGAGAGACTGAAAAAAAAGGAAAGTATTAAGGGTGCACCGTTTAAACCGTGGTTTTATTTTCTGAAGAAAAATTTTGGATGGACACAGGCACTCTTGCATGGTTTTACACCGTATGTCCGAATTATGCTTGGAAAATAAGAGCTCATCCGTAAACACGAAAAATCTTCATAGAAAACTAAGAAGTGCATAACTTGTGCTTGTGTATAAGTTATGGTAAAATATACAATAATTACGGTTAATTAGGAGGAAAATATGAGAACCTATTTAGTAACAGGAGGAGCCGGATTCATCGGTTCTAATTACATTCATTACATGTTCCGCAAATATGACAATGAGATCCGTATCATCAATGTGGATGCATTGACTTATGCAGGAAATCTGGAGAATTTAAAAGACATTGAGAATAGAGACAACTATACATTTGTAAAGGCTGATATTACAGACAAAGATGCGATTACGAAGATCTTTGAGGAGAATGATATCGACCGTGTTGTCCACTTCGCAGCAGAAAGCCATGTTGACAGAAGCATTAAGAATCCGGAAGTGTTTGTCAAGACAAATGTGCTTGGAACTGCAGTGATGTTAAACTGCGCAAAAGCAGCATGGGAGTTACCGGACGGAAGCTTTAAGGAGGGCAAGAAGTTCCTTCATGTTTCTACGGATGAAGTGTATGGTTCCCTTCCGGATGACGGCAAGAGCTACTTCTATGAGACAACCCCATATCAGCCACACAGTCCGTATTCTGCAAGTAAAGCATCTTCGGATATGCTGGTGAAAGCATATATTGATACGTATCATTTCCCAGCGAATATTACCAATACCTCTAATAACTATGGACCATACCAGTTCCCGGAGAAACTGATTCCATTGATCATCAACAATGCATTACATGGCAAAAAGCTGCCGGTTTATGGAGACGGAATGAACATCCGTGACTGGTTGTATGTGGATGACCATGCGAAGGGAATCGATATGGTACAGGAACAGGGAAGACTGGGAGAATCCTACAATATCGGTGGACACAACGAAAAACGTAATATCGAGATCATTAATATTATTCTTGAAACACTGCAGGAGATCCTTCCGGACAGTGATCCGAGAAAAGCGAATGTCAGCAAAGACCTGATTACTTACGTGGAAGACCGTAAGGGGCATGACCGCAGATATGCCATTGCACCGGATAAGATCAAAGCTGAGATTGGCTGGGAACCTGAAACAATGTTTAAAGATGGTATTAAGAAGACCATTGCATGGTACTTAGAGCATGAAGATTGGATGCAGAATGTTACCAGTGGTGATTATCAGAAGTACTATGAGGATATGTATCAGGGTAAGTAATAGTAGAAAAAACAGCAGTACCGTCTGAACAAGGCGATACTGCTTGTTTGCGTTTTTAAAGAGTAGAAATTTTTAAATAAATATTAAGAGAAAATACGAAGAAAAAATAGAAATGTCTGATATTTTAAGGAAAAGCGGAGGATGAAAAATGAAAGGAATTATTTTAGCCGGAGGTTCCGGAACACGTTTGTATCCATTGACAAAAGCAATTTCAAAGCAGATCATGCCTGTCTATGATAAACCGATGATTTATTATCCGTTATCTACTCTCATGCTGGCAGGGATTCGGGAAGTGCTTATTATTTCAACGCCAAGAGATCTGCCTGTATTTGAGGAACTTTTGGGAGATGGCTCGCAGCTTGGCATGCATTTTGAGTATGCTGTGCAGGAACAGCCGAGAGGACTCGCAGATGCATTTATTATCGGTGAAAAATTTATCGGAAAAGATGCAGTTGCACTGGTACTTGGCGATAATATTTTCTATGGACAGAGCTTTTCAAAAGTTCTGTTAAGTGCAGCGCAGCGCACGGAAAATGAAAAGGGGGCAACTATTTTTGGTTACTATGTAAGAGATCCGAGAGAATATGGGGTTGTAGAATTTGATGAGAATGGAAAAGCACTATCCATTGAGGAAAAACCGGAAAATCCAAAGTCGAATTATGCAGTACCGGGACTCTATTTCTATGATAATGATGTAGTTGAGATTGCTAAGAATGTAAAACCATCTGCAAGGGGTGAGATAGAGATCACAAGCGTAAATAATGAGTATCTGAACCGTGGAACTTTAAATGTTGAAACATTGGGAAGAGGATTTGCCTGGTTAGACACCGGAAATCATGACATGCTTCTTGCTGCGGCAGATTTCGTGTCAGCATTCCAGAAACGTCAGGGATTATACATTTCCTGCATCGAGGAAATTGCTTACAAGCGTGGATTCATTGACAAAGAGCAGCTTGTGAAACTTGCACAACCTTTGTTGAAAACAGACTATGGCAAATATCTGATGGAAATCGCGGAAGGATTATAAATTTTTTATTTTCATTTATGAATAAAAATGAAAAAGATTCGAAAAGGAAGTATGGAAAATGGGAAAAATAAAAGTAACAGACAATTGTAATGGAATTGCAGGATTAAAAGTGATCGAGCCAACCGTATTTGGAGATGCACGTGGATATTTCATGGAGACTTATAACTACAACGATTTCAAAGAGGCAGGAATTGACTGCGAATTTGTACAGGATAATCAGTCTGCATCCAAAAAAGGCGTATTAAGAGGATTGCATTTTCAGATTAATTATCCACAGGACAAGCTGGTGCGTGTGGTAAACGGAGAGGTGTTTGATGTTGCAGTCGATCTGCGCGAGGGTTCAGAGACATTTGGCAAATGGTTTGGTGTAACTTTATCTGCAGAGAATAAGAAACAGTTCTTTATTCCAAAGGGATTTGCCCATGGATTTATCGTATTGTCTGATTATGCAGAATTCTGTTATAAAGTAACAGATTTTTATCACCCAAATGATGAGGGCGGACTGTTGTGGAAAGACCCGGAGATCGGTGTGGAATGGCCGATGCCGGAAGGAATGACTGAGGAAGACCTTACTTTATCAGACAAAGATAAAGTATGGGGGGGAATCGCAGAGTATGTGAAAAACCACAAATAAATTGTTTTAAAGAAAGTTAAAAATATGTCAGAAAAAAAGAAAACAGTATTTTTGCCGTCTATTTTGTGGGAGAACCGCAAACTGATCATGAATCTGGCAAAGAATGATTACAAGAAAAAATTTGCAGGGTCTTATCTGGGAATTATCTGGGCTTTTATTCAACCGGTGGTCACAGTGCTTGTGTACTGGTTTGTATTTGAAGTGGGACTTAATTCCAAAGTGAACGATCTTAGAACCGGTGCGGAAGTACCTTTTGTCATCTGGCTGATGGCAGGTCTGATTCCATGGTTTTATTTTCAGGAAGCATGGAGCGGTGGAACAAGCGTGCTGATCGAATATACGTACCTTGTAAAAAAAGTCGTATTTCAGATTGAGACACTGCCGGTGGTAAAATTGATTTCAGCGTTATTTACACACTTGTTTTTTGTAACATTTACCATTATTTTGTTTGCGTTTATGGGATATACACCGGATCTTTATACGCTGCAGGTTTTGTATTACAGTTTCTGCATGATCGTTATGGTTGCAGGTCTGATCTATGCGACAAGTGCGATCGTAGTATTTTTCCGGGATCTTGCACAGGTAGTGGGAATATTGCTTCAGGTCGGCGTATGGGTGACTCCTATTATGTGGGATATTAATACTATGACAAAGATTCCATCGTGGTGTGTATTTATTTTAAAATTAAATCCAATGTATTATATTGTAAACGGATACCGTGATGCACTGATCAATAAAATTGCTTTTTGGGAGCATCCGGGATATACAATGTATTTCTGGATATTGAGTGTGATCTTATTGTGTCTTGGAACAGGTATTTTTAAACGGCTGCGCATCCATTTTGCAGATGTTTTATAGGGTCAGAAGTAAGTTTTTCGCAGAAAGGTAATTACATGGATAACAATATAGCGATAAAAGTGGATCATGTCAGCAAGATGTATAAATTGTACGATAAACCATCGGATCGTCTGAAAGAGTCTCTTGGATTGACAAGAAAGAAGAAATACCATGAGCACTGGGCATTGAATGATGTGTGCTTTGAGGTGAAAAAGGGCGAGACGGTAGGAATCATCGGAACTAACGGTTCCGGAAAGTCAACCATATTGAAAATTATTACGGGAGTTTTAAATCCAACCGCAGGAGAAGTGGTGATCGACGGAAGGATTTCAGCATTGCTTGAACTTGGTGCAGGATTCAATATGGAATATACCGGAATTGAGAATGTCTATCTGAATGGGATGATGATCGGCTTTTCCAGAGAAGAGATCGATCAGAGACTGGATGATATTTTAAAATTTGCAGATATCGGGGATTTCGTCAATCAGCCGTGTAAGACATATTCCAGTGGTATGTTTGTGCGGCTTGCATTTGCAGTGGCAATTAATATTGACCCGGAAATCCTGATCGTCGATGAGGCGCTGTCAGTAGGGGATGTGTTTTTTCAGGCAAAATGTTATAAGAAATTCGAAGAATTCAAGGAACAGGGAAAGACGATTATCTTTGTAAGCCATGATCTGTCGAGCATTTCCAAGTACTGTGACAGAGTGGTGCTCCTGAATAAGGGAGACAAGATGTCTGAGGGAGCACCGAAAGAGATGATCAATCTTTATAAACGTGTGCTTTTAAACCAGACGGTGAGTGGTCAGGATGGTAAAGTGCTGCAGGAAAATGAAGAACAGGGCAGCACAGAGACAAAACTGTGGAAGTCTCATTATAAAATAAATCCGGGAGTGGATGAATATGGAACCGGCGAGGCAGAAATCATTGATTTTGCGATTATCGATGAACATGGTTCGTATACCAATTGCATTGAAAAAGGAACTTCTTTTGCAATCAAATCCAAAGTGTTATTTAATCAGGAAATCCAAAACCCGATATTTACACTGACTTTTAAAAATATTCAGGGTACTGCGGTCACTGGAACCAATACAATGTATGAAAAAGTGGATGTTGGAACGGTTCATCCGGGAGAGGTTTATGTGGCGACTTTTGAACAGAATATGGATATGCAGGGAGGCGAATACCTCTTATCCATCAGTTGTACCGGATATGCAGATGGTAATTTTAAGGCCTACCACAGATTATATGATGTGTGTGGCATCACAGTTGTATCAGACAAGAACACAGTGGGATTTTATGACATGAATTCACAGGTCAGTGTAGAGAGAATCCGCTAGATAAAGGGAGAAACATGAAAAACGAGATTGGAACAGGAATAGCAGATGCAGAAGTGTTATCTGAGATCTGTGAAGTGATCAGGACAACATCAAAAGCAGATTATGGAAAAATAATAGAACAGAGAGCAACCTATCCGTGGATTTATCATCTGGCTGAAGTCCGTTCCAATATCGTTGAGTGGCTGCCAATCAACAGGGAAGATGCGGTTCTGGAAGTGAATGCAGAATGTGGTGCACTATCGGAAACATTGCTTGAAAAGGCAGACTGTCTCACCTATATCACAGATACCAATCTTCAAAGAGAGATTGTCGAGTTGCGTTTGAAAAAGAATGTCCCTGATTATGAAAAAAAAGATGTGACGGGTTACACTGGGAAGTTTGCAGATATTGAGAGGGAACTTGGAAAATATAATGTGATCATTTTATGTGGAGTAATTGGGTATGCATCACAGATGCTTGCGGAAAAAGCGGATGATCCTTATCGGACACTGATAGAAATTTTAAAAAGGCATTTAAAGCCGGGCGGCAGTATTGTGATGGCGGATGGAAACAGATTGGGACTCAAATATCTGGCAGGCTGTCAGGAGGATCATTATGGTGGATATTTTAATGGAATCCATGATTATGCAGGCTGCGAAGGATACCGGACTTTTACCAGAAAGGAATATCAGAAGATATTTACAGAGGCAGGATTGCCGGAACTTCAATTTTATTATCCATATCCTGATTATAAATTCCCATCTGTGATTTATTCGGATGAATATCTGCCAAAAGAGGGCGAGTTGAATGATAACAGAAGAAATATTGACCGGGACAGATATATGTTTTTTAATGAGCTTTCCGCTTATAATACGCTGATAGCAGAAGGATTGTTTCAGGAGTTTTCAAATTCATTTTTACTGATTGCGAGTGAGAGAGGAACAAACTAAGTGACCAGAACGATTTTTTCAAAATATTCCAATGAAAGACAGCGCAGATTTCAGATACGCACCGATATTGTCCAAAATGAACAGGGAGACAGAACGGTAAGAAAGTATGCATTAAAAGAAGAGGGAAAAGAACATCTTCTTCATATCGTGGATATGTATCAGGGGTTGTCACTGCATTTTAATAATCCGGGAATCTCTTTTTGTGAGAGTCTTTTGAAAGAGAATTATGTGGAATCCCCTTTCATCGAAGGAGTTACACTGCAGGAACTGATGGAGAATGCAGTGAAAGATGGAAGAGAAGATACTGTTACGGAGTATGTAAAAAAATATATTGCATGGATAAAGGCGGATGGTGGAAATATACCCTTTGAAATGACACAGGAATTTCAGCAGGTTTTTGGAAACGTAGAATTACCGGAGGGATTATTGTGTGCAAAGGACAGCGATATTGATCTGATTTTTTCTAATTTGATCGTCAGAGATGGCATTTGGAATGTGATTGATTATGAGTGGACCTTTTCGTTTCCAATCCCTAAGAATTTTGTGCTATACCGGGCATTATTTCTTGCACATCATCAGATCAAAAGATGTCAGGCTCTTGAACTTGGACATTTATTCGAATTGGCGGAACTTACCGGAGAAGAGATAACAGCGTATGAGCAGATGGAAAAGAATTTCCAGGAATATGTGCGGGGTGGAATTTATCCAATCCGGGATATGTACCAGAAAGTGAATACGAATGTAGTAGAATTAAGGGAACTTGAAGAATGGAAACGCAGTATGGGCGCAAGAAAAAATTCAAGTAAGGATGTTAAAGAGAGTATGATAAAGAAAATACAATATCATATAGACAGAATCGAATATAATCAGGGAAGTGCGGTCTGTTGTGGATGGGCATTTGCGCTCACAAAAGACAATGAATATCTTCCTGTTAATATAAAACTGACGGATGAACATGGTGAATTGATACAGGCTCCGTTGAACCGGAATGTGCGTATGGATGTGGCACAGGCATTGAAAATAACCAATGCAAAAGAGGCGGAATGGGGATTTAACTATGTCTGGATGACGACAGAACATACAGGGTATAAGATTACATTTTCAATAGATGGGTTTGAAACGGTTCATGAGATCACGACAGAGGATCTGGAACGGAGCTACAGAGAATACCGGAGAAGATATCCGAGTGAAGAAGCGATGAAATCCTATAAAGATCCAATGCGGGACAAAGATGACTGGTATTATCTTAAGACTGAGGGATTCCGTGCATTAAGAAACATTCGCAGACAGCGTCTGAATAAAAAAGATGTTCCATATGCAATCTGGAGAACGTATCAGGTGCCGGATGCCGGAGAATTTCAGAAACAGAAAGAGACTGTGTTTGAAATACAGCCAAAGATCAGCATTATCGTGCCGGCTTACCGGACGCCGGAAAAGTTTTTGAGGGAAATGATCGAGTCAGTGCAGAAACAGTCCTATGAAAACTGGGAATTATGCATTGCAGATGGAAGCCTGAATGACAGTATCAGTGGGATATTAGAGGAGTATGCCTCCAAAGATGCACGTGTAAAGTACAAACTTCTGGATGATAATTATGGTATCTCAGGGAATACCAATGCAGCATTAGAGCTGGCAGCCGGAGACTATATCGGTCTGCTGGATCACGATGATATTCTGGAGATCAATGCGCTTTATGAAGTGGTAAAAGTGATCAATGAGAAAAAAGCAGATGTCATTTATACGGATGAAGATAAAGTATCTCTGGATTTAAAAGAGTATTTTGATCCACATTTCAAACCGGATTATAATCCTGATTATTTGAAGAGCTGCAATTATATCTGTCACTTTTTTGTTGCAAAGACGAGTGTGGTTGAACAGGCAGGACATTTTGACAGCAGCTGTGACGGATCACAGGATTATGATTTTATTTTGCGCTGTATTGCAAAGAGCACACAGGTAGTACACATTCCTCAGGTATTGTATCATTGGCGCTGCCATCCGAATTCCACAGCGATGAATCCGGAGAGCAAATTATATTGCTATGAAGCAGGAAAAAGAGCGATTGGGCTGGATCTTAAGGCTTCCGGTGAGGAGCATGCCAGAGTCGAGATGGCAAAATATTACGGTATGTACGAAGTATATTATCCTCTCGACGAAGAACCGTTAGTGTCCGTGATCACAACCACCCGGGCAGCAGTTGAGGAAAACCTGAAAAAGACAAAATATCACAATCTTGAAGTGATAGAATGCGGGGAAGTGTACAATACAGAGAAGGTGAATGCAGCGGTAAGAACAGCAGCCGGAAAGTATTGCATCTTTCTTCCAAACATGGAAGGATGCGAAAAGGCAGACTGGCTTCGGCTTCTTGTATCGAATGCAGAAAGAAAAGAGGTTGGAATTGTTGGTCCGAAACTGTTAAGCACAAGTGAACATATTATTTCAGCCGGAATGGCACTTGGACTGCATGGAACAGCAGGCGGGCTGTTTGTTGGAAATGAGAAAGAATATGTTGGATATTTCTGCAGAGCGATTACCCAGCAGTGTGTCAGTGCAGTAGCACTCCACGGAATGCTTATCGGGACAAAGGAATTATTGGATATGGGTGAATTTAATGAAGCATTATCTGTGACACAGGCTGCGTTGGAGTGCTGTTTGAAAGTGATGAAAGAGGGAAAAACGGTTGTTTTCACTCCGTATGCCAATATTTATGTGAAAAACGACCAGTATGCGCCTGAGACAATACAGGTGGACACACCGGAATTTCAGGAAAAATATGGGGAAATGATCCGGCATGACAGATATTACAGCTGTAATTTTGATCGGAATGGGGCTGCTTTTGCACTGGCATTTGACTGATCACAATTTAGCATGAAAGGAAATCATACAGATGTATCAGCAAAAAGATAAAATTCAGAATTTAATATTACTGGCATTAGATACAATTTGCATGACAGTCAGCTACTTTTTGGCGGGATTTTTCTGGTATCAGTTGTATCGAGGGGTATCGTTCCAGCGTATGTTAGCGGAGTTATCCGGGGATGTGGAGATCATTGTTGTAGCGTATGCAATCATTGCCATATTTTTTGATTACAATGAGAAATATATGCAGCGCGGCAAGCTGGAGGAACTGAAGGCTGTTCTGAAAATGAATATTCTGATGGCGGCGATCATTTCCATGATAGAGTTTGCACGCCATGAAAATTCGCCGATGTCCCGTGGAATTTCGTTTACCACAGTAGTGATCAATGCAGTGGTCATGTATATCTGCCATCTGCTGCTGAAAAAGTATCTGTTACAGATCTACAAGAATAAATCATCGGTCAGTCAGATGCTCTTGCTCACAACGGTAGACCGGGCAGAAGACATTTTAAAATCGGTAGCAAAAGAGCGGGAATGGACGAAACGTGTAACAGGTGTGATCATTATTGATGATTATATGATCGGAAAAGAAATCTGCGGAATACCGGTAGTTGCAGGATATGATGACATGTTGGAGTATGCGAGAAAGCAGATCGTGGATGAGGTGTTCATCAGTGTTCCGTATGACACGGGAGAATCCTTATATAATGTCGTTATGGAATTTGAGAATATGGGAGCGAGAGTGCATCTTACGGTAGAAATCTTAAATCAGTTTAAAGATTTCAATGTGGCACTGGATTCTATGGGAGATATTCCGGTGATTTCTTTCTACAATAATTACTATGATTATCGGAAGCTTTTATTGAAGCGGTTGATGGATATTGTGGGAAGCCTTGTTGGAATTATATTTACGATTCTCATTGGAATTATCATTGCCCCTCCTCTTCTGATCGAATCTCCTGGTCCGCTGATCTTTAAGCAAAAGCGGGTAGGAAAAAATGGAAGATATTTTTATATGTATAAGTTCCGTTCCATGTATGTGGATGCAGAGGAGCGGAAAGCAGAACTCATGAAGCAGAATGAGATGGATGGGCTGATGTTTAAGATGGAAAATGATCCGAGAGTGACAAAAGTCGGAAAGTTTATCCGTAAGACAAGCATTGACGAGTTCCCACAGTTTTTTAATGTGTTAAAGGGCGATATGAGCCTGGTGGGAACAAGACCACCTACATTGGATGAATTTGTTCATTACAAGTCTTATCACAAGAGAAGACTGAGTGCAAAGCCTGGAATTACCGGTTTATGGCAGGTGAGTGGACGAAATGATATCGAAGATTTTGAAGATGTTGTAAAACTGGATCTGGAATATATTGATAACTGGTCTCTGGGGCTGGATGTGAAAATCCTGCTTAAGACAGTCGGTGCAGTTTTTAAACATACTGGAAAATAATATAGGAAATAACAACAGGAGAGGATAGTAAAGAATGGAAAATAAAAATTATGAGGAAGAATACAGCCTGCTGGAAATAGCAAAATACAATTTAAAACACTGGGTCATTCTTCTGATCTGCGCATTGGTTGTAGGACTTGCGGCAGGTGCTTATGGTTATAAGAATACAAAGCCGAGTGTTGTCTATTATGAAGAGCTTCAGCAGGTAAATGGTGCATTTTATATCAGCCAGTATAATGATTCCAGCATAACGGAACGCATGTATGATCTGCAGCAGATGGCGCTGAGTAACGGAGCATATGAGACATTCCTTCGTGAAACCGGACATAATATGACCTATCAGGAATATTTGAAAATGTTTGGATACAGTAATTCGGTTGTTACAAGCATATTGAATCTTTATATTCCGTATCCGGAGACCTATGGAGATGTCAAAGTCGAAACAGAAGCTGATGCAGAACAGCTGATGCAGGAGTTGTTGGACAGTCAGAAAAAGCTCTATGATGAGTATGCAGGAAAAGATGCAGTCAGTATTTTGAGTGAACCGTATGTGACATCTTATACGCAGGCATCTGCGGAGACGGCAACAACCACAAAGGATCTTGTCTCTGCGACGGTAAAAGGTGGTCTGGCAGGCATCTTTTTAGGATTGTTATTAGGGATTCTTGTTGTTTCTGTTGTTTATCTCATAGGAACTGTGGCGAAAACTGCAAAAGAGATTGAGCAGAAGTTAAAAGCACCTGTGGTAGCATTTGTGCATAAAAAAGACAGAGCAGAAGAATTTAAGAAAGCATTTTTATTCCTGGAAAAAGAAAACGCTGCACACAAAAGTATTGCATATCTTCCATATCACGCAAAAAATGCAGATGGGGCATATGATCTTGCAAAAGCTTATGCATCGATGGAGTACAACACATTATTGCTTAATCTTGCAGCAGATGCGGAAGATGCGGACGCAGGATTCAGTGAGTATCTGTATGGTAAAGCTTCTGCTGATAAGATAAAATCAGAAAAATTTGAAGACGGAGTAACCGTGATCAGCCGTAAAGTTTCTGTGGAAGAAAACAGGGAACTCATGTCTTCAAAAGTATTGAAAACATTTATCAGGGAAATGGAAGAAAAATACGACCGTGTGATCGTGAATACACCGGATCTTATGATTTCTTCCGATGCATATGGAATTATTCCGGTCTGTGATCAGATTCTTATCGGATGTAAAAGACGTGAAGTGACAGGAACGGATCTCTATGAGATTGAGAATACAATGACAAATAGTGAAATCAAAATAGACGGAGTTATTATATATGGAAATTAGGAATCTGTTGATTCTGGTTTTGCTCATGGTAATTGTTCCACTTTTGATCGGAACAATATGGGCTGGTCTGGTACAAATTGACCATAAAATAAAATATATTGCTTTTTCATGGCTGACAGGGTTTCTCACGATGATGGCTTTGACACAGATGATTGCTGTTCCAATGGTTTTAAGGAGACAACATTTTCATCCATTTCAGTGTGCCTATTCTGCAGTTCTTGTGATTGCGTGTGTGATAGCAGTAGTGGTACTCCTTTTTCGATGGAAAAGGAAGAAAACGGTGTGGGCAAAGCAGGAGAAGATGAGTTGGACAACCATCTTGTTTGTGTTGGGAGCGGTGTTTCTGATTGGAATTCAGACCTATTTTGTCAGTGCGTATCAGCATATTGATGATGATGATTCCAGATTTGTTGTGGAAGAAGTGATGGCAGTTGAGCGGAATGTCATGTATACGCTGAACCCGGTTACCGGAGCACTTTCTTTCTGGGATATGGGAGAAGTGCGCAAGGATATGGTTTCTCCGTGGACCATGTTTGTGGCGTATATCAGTAAGATCAGTGATATTCCTCCTGCAATACTCTCTCACAGATATCTTCCGGTATTTCTCATTCCGATGTGTTACATTGTCTATGCGATGATCGGTCTTTTCTTTTTTGAAAATAACAGGGAAAAAACGAGTATATTCTTAATATTCATCAGTGCACTGCAGATGTACGGATATAGTTCCACGCACACGATCTCAGCCCTTATGCTGCTTCGTATCTGGCAGGGAAAAGCGCTGGTTGCAAGTTTGTTTATACCGATGATGTTTTATCTGATATGTGAATTGCTGGAAAAGAATGAGAAGAAAATATGGTACGCAGTGACAGCGCTTACCGGTCTTGCCGGGGCACTGGCATCCGGTATTGGCATTACTGCACTTCCGGTGGTTATCGGAGTCGGAGGAATTGTGAACCTGTTCCACCGCGGAGGTGTAAAAAAGACAGTTAAAATATGGTGCACAGCGATACCGAGTGTGATATGTCTTCTGTGCTATCTGTTTTTCTGGCAATTGTTAAAAGTATATTTCTGAGGTAAAAAATGAAAGAAACCTGGTTTCATATTTTAGATGATTTTAAAGATTACATTGGAAACGGCTGGTTTGTCTGGGCGTGTTTTCTTGCAGCACTTGTCTTCTGTCTGGTTAAAGGGAATGACAGGAGAAAAAGACTGTTTACATTCAGTGCAGTTGCGATTGTGATTTTGTTTAACCCACTTGTATACAAGGTGGTGGGAGAAAAATTTATGAGCGGAGTTTACTGGAGGCTTTTCTGGGTCATTCCGACAGTTATCACACTTGGCATTACGCTGACAGATCTTGCTGCAAAAGTAAAGATGAATCTATTAAGACTGATTGCAGTAGGAGTACTTTGCATTGTGATCGCAAAAACGGGGACATTTTTCTTCAATGGAGATACGTATTGTGTGCCGGAGAATGATTATGAGATACCTCAGGTCGCAATTGATGTGTCGGACGAGATACAGAGGATTACAGAGGGTGGTTACAGTACAGTGATCGTCCCAAATGAACTGCTTTGTTATATCAGACAGTATACGGCGAATATTGCATTATGTTATGGACGCAATATCTGGGGATATATGAATAATCCGTCAGAACAACAGATGGAATTATATAATCTGATGAATGCAGAACAAATAGATTATCAGGCTCTTCATGATGGAGCAAAAGGCTATGGATGTGATTTTATTGTGTTTAACTCAGATGTAAGACAGATTCCGGATGAGATGGAGTCCTTTGGATATACACTGAAAGGAAGCACTGGATGTTATTTGATATATAGTTTGGAGTAATGGGAAAAGAATGAATATTATCCAGAAGAAATTGATTGATATAAAACAGAATACAGAACAGTTTGAAATGATCGGAAACATCAGCTTTTGTATGTATTATGCAATTATGGTCATTATCAAAACATTCGGATATGTCAGTTATGAAACCTTTTTTAAGATTGCATTTGTTATGGCAGTGGTCTGTCTGGCAGTAAAAGTTCTTACAACAAAGTATACGATGCGGGAATTTCTGATCCTTTATCTGCTGTTGGCGGTCAGTGCGGTATGCTGGCTTCGGGTTGGAGAAAAGAATGTCTTATTTATCACCATGTCTTTATGGGGAATGAAGAATATCCGGTTTGATACATTGATGAAGTCCACCGTGTGGATCCGGGTGATCGGAACCCTGCTCATGATAATGCTTGCATTCTGCGGAGTGCTGGATCTTCAGGCAAATACGGCAGTTGCAACGGATTTTTCCATATATTCCGTTTTTGCATTTGGATATATCAAGTCTAATGCAGCATATTACATGATTTTTGTGACCATTGCAATTGTTCTTTACATCCAGTATGAAAAGCTGAATTTCTGGTATTTTGCAGTGAGCGCTGCAATCTGTCTGCTTGCGTTCGAAGCTACGTTCTGTCGTACAGGACTGATCGTGTTCTTTGCGATGTGGGCACTCATTATTTTGGACAAACTGTGCAAAAATAAAAAATATTATCAGTTGCTTACTATGACAACAGCGGGAGTATTTATCATCAGCTGGATCTGGATGGTGATCTATAAGATCAACAATACATTTATGTTTCGTATCAACCGTATGCTGAGCGGTCGTATCGAGATTACCAATAACTACTATAAGGCATATGGGATGACATTATTCCCGAAAACAGTCAACATTTTCTGGGACATGAATTATACGACGATCGATAATCTGTATATGTACTTATTTATCAGTTGTGGTGCATTATTTACCATTTTGTTTGTTTATTGGGCAAGCAGGAGCCAGTGGAAGATGTACAGCAATGGCTATTATCGTGAGATTATCTTTTTTACCATATTTGCAGTGTATGCTGTTTTAGAGCAGTCCCCGATGAATCCGATTTTGAATCCATTTATCTTGTTTACGGCAAATCTGGTGTACAAAAATTATACAGTGAGGGAGCGTTGAGATGGAAAAACAAAAGTTAAGAATATTGCAGGTTCACAACGCATACCAGATTCCGGGTGGCGAAGATGTGGTAGTTGCCAACGAAAAGAAACTGTTGGAAATGTATGGGAATGAAGTGATCACCTACAGCCGGAATAACACAGAGATCAATGAGATGAATGCTGTGCAGAAATTATTGATACCATTCAGTGCGGTGTATTCGTTCAAAACCTATCGGGAAGTAAAGAAGATCATTCGTGAGAATCATATTGATGTAGTCCATGTACACAATACGCTGATGATGGTAAGCCCGTCTGTTTTCTATGCCGCATTTGACTGCAAAGTGCCAGTCGTGCAGACACTGCACAATTTCAGGATGCTTTGCCCGGCGGGATCGTATTTCCGTGGGGACAGAATCTGCGAGGAATGTTCGGAAAAAGGACTGCAGTGTTCTTTAAAATATGGATGTTATCGAAATAGCAAAGCCCAGACGTTCGTGAGTGCGGCGATTCTTAAGATTCACAGGATGCTTGGAACATATCGCAAAGTCAATTTTATCTGCCTGACAGAGTTTAACAAAGAAAAACTCAGCAAACTGAACAAGGGAGCAAAAAAAATAATTGATATGGACAAAGTCTATATCAAACCAAATTTTACATTCCAGGAAACAGCACCGGAAGAACCTCATACGGAACTGGATTACTTCCTGTTTGTGGGAAGAGTGGAGGCATTAAAGGGAATCGATGTGGTTGTCAAGGCATTTGAAAAACTGCCGGATCAGAGGCTGATCGTTGCGGGTGACGGACCGATGATGGATGAGATGAAGACTTATATCAGGGAACATCATATTCAAAATATTGAGTTTGCCGGATATCTGAATAAGACACAGGTACAGGAAAAGTACCGTGGTGCGAGAGCGGTGATCATGGCATCCCAGTGTTACGAAGCATTCGCTATGACAATTGCCGAGGCATATTCCAATGCAGTTCCCGTGATTGCAGGAAATGTCGGGAATCTCGCAAAAATGGTGGAGGATAATAAGACGGGCATCAAATTTGTCTATGATTCTCCGGATGATCTTGCAGACAAAATTCGAACTTATAACCAGATGGATATTGGTAAAATGAAACAGAATGCGAAGGCATTCTATGAAAAGCGTCTAAGACCGGAAGATAACTATCGGATCCTTGAGGATATATATCATAAAATTATAGGGAATAAGTAATATGAAAATACAGATAATTGCGCTGGGGATGACAGATCAGAGTCATAGAAAGTTTTACAATACACAGGATATGGGGCTTGGAAGAGCCCTGGCAGATATGGGACATTGTGTGGACATGTACAGTTTTATCAAAGGTGATACAGATGAGACCGTAGAGTTTGCAGAGAATCTTCATATGCATTATCTTCACTCAAAATCATTCGGGTTTCATTCACTGCATTCCTGTGACTTTATTACATCGGATGTAGATGGTGTGATCGTTTTTTCCGATAATCAGATGAACTTTAAACAGGTCAGAAAAGTATGTCAGAAAAATCATGTGGTATGTCTTCCATATATCGGAGCACTTGGAAGCCATAATACGAGTTCTTTGAAAAAAATGTTACTTGACATTCTGATTCCAAATATCCGTTATTACCGCAAGATGACGGTGATGGCGAAGACGCCAAATGTAAAAAAGCAGATGGAATCAGAGCAGATCAAAGATGTGATCGTAGCACCGTGTTGTCTGGATCTGGCTGCAGTTCATGAAGATTACGAAAAAGAGGATGTCGGAAAATTGCGGGAGGAGATTGGTTTTAAGGAAAATCAGAAAGTGATCCTGTTTTTGGCAAGGCTGATCGATGAAAAACATCCGCTTGAGATGCTGGATATCTTTGCAGAACTCAGTAAAAAAGATGATTCGTACCGTCTGATCTCGATTGGAAAGGGAGAATTGCAGCCGGAATTTGAGAAAAAGATGGATGATCTCGGATTGCGGGACAAAGTTTACCGTATCGAGAGTATTGAGAACAGTCAGGTCTGGAAATTCTATCGTATGTCAGATGTTATGGTAAATCTAAATCGTGTGGAAATCTTTGGAATGGCAATATTGGAGGCCATGTATTATGGATGTCCGGTAGTTGCAAGAAGAGCGCCGGGACCGGAGTACATTCTCACAAGTGGGCAGGATGGTTTTCTCTGTGATAATTCCATGCAGATATCGGAGTATGTGGAAAAACTTTGTAATACACCGGAATATAGAGAAGAAATCGTGCAAAATGCGCACCGGAGAATTATGCAGGATTTTACATGGAAGTCTACGGCTGAGATCATGTTAAAAACGATTGAGGCTAAACAGAAAGATATAAAATAAGAAGTATAGAATAGAAGGAAGTAACCGTGAGGATACTAAACGGTTACGCATAGAGTATTAAAAAAAGGAATCGAAATGAATGAGTGAAAAAATGAGTGTACTGCACATTTTGCATGAACTGCACCCGTCCGGGGCAGAGATGATGATCTACAATGCATATCCTTATTGGAAAGATGTTTGCAATTGCAGTATTATGGCAACAGGGAAGATCAAAGGACCATTTGCAGGACAATTAGAACAGGCTGGTTATGAGACTGTCTGGGTTCCGACAGAGGGAAACGGAAAAATGTCCAAAGTGAAGCATCTGATTTCTTTTTGGAAATATATGAGAAAACATTCCTATGATATTGTACATATTCACAGGGAGTCATTGGCGTTTGAATATGCACTTATTGCGAAAATAACGGGAAGCAGACACATTGTACGAACCGTGCACAGTACCTTTGCGCATACAGGGATTCAGAGAAAAATAAAGGCAGCAACGCGGTGGATCATGAGAAAACCGCTTCGGGTCAGCTTTGTGGCGATCAGTGATGGTGTGGCAGAGAATGAGAAACAGGTTTTTGGCAATGTCTGCGAAACAACGATCTATAACTGGTGTAATAACCAGAAGTTTTCCTTTCTGTCGGAGCAGGAGAAAAAGCAGATCAAACAGGAGCATCAGACAACAGACAAGCTTGTGCTTGTCACAGTCGGCAATTGTGGGCATGTCAAGAATCACGAACTGTTACTGCGGGCAATTGCACTGATGAAGGAAAAAGACAGGATCTTATACCGGCATGTGGGCTATGCAAAGGGAGAGACTGAGCGTGAAGAACAGCTGGCAGAGAAACTTGGAATACAGGAACAGATCACCTTTGCGGGAAGTACAGATCCGATGCCGTTTTTACAGGAAGCAGATGTATTTCTGATGACTTCCATTTATGAGGGACTCAGCATTGCAACGCTGGAGGCTATTTTTACCGGGATGAACGTTCTTTTGGCGGAAGCCCCTGGACTGACCGAATTTCAGGGAAAAGGATTGGAAAATGTTGATTATTTTACATCAACTCCTGAAAAACTGTCGGAGAAACTGGATGCATATGTGAAAGAATATGACAAAGGAAAAATCAGACCGTCCAGAGCACAGAGACTTGTTGCAGAGCAGTTATATGACTGTGAACATCAGGTGGAAAAATATGTGATGCTGTATGAAAAGAATCAGAAAAGAGGAAATTTATGAAAGTAATAGCAGAATTGACCGGAGGATTTGGTAACCAGTTATTTGCGTATGCATGTGGATATGCACTGGCAAAGAAAAAAGGAGCTGATCTGTATATCAACACCTATATGGCAGACAATGGGATGTCAAGAGAACTGGGAATTGATGAACTGACCATTGAATATGTGGAGCGCATTACTTATAAATATAAAAGAGATTTTTTAAACCGTGCGGTTTTTAATAAGATCAGACGCAGAAAGGCAATCGGGGCAAAGACAAAGATATTTAAAGAGAATGGAAACTTTGTCTATCATCCGGAAGTGTTTGAACAGAACGGGGATGTCATGTTAAGCGGTTACTGGCAGAGTGATAAATACTTTAGCGAGTATGCAGATGATCTGCGCAGATTATTCCGTCCAAAGAAATTGAGTGAGACTGCAAAGAAAAGCATAGAGCTGATCCATTCTCTTGGAGAGACCGTTGCAGTGCATATCCGCCGGGGCGATTATCTGCTGGCAGATACGAACCTGCGCATGGAATACTTTGAGGATGCCATGAAGATTATGGAAGAGAAAGTCGGAAAAGTAAACTACTGCTTTTTTTCCGATGATATTGCATGGGTGAAGGAAAATTTCGGAGAGAAAGACAATTACTATTTTATCTCAGGACAGGAAGATATGTCATATATTGACGAGTTTTTCTGCATGGTAGAATGCAGACATGATATTACAGCAAACAGTTCTTTCAGCTGGTGGGCTGCATATCTGAATGCCAATCCGCAGAAAGTAGTGACTGCACCGATCGTATCTTTCTGGAGAGGCGATTTTTATCCGGAGAGCTGGATCAAGATCGAGTCAAGAATTGAGCAGGATGTAAAAAATACATCAGACAAGTCATAACAAAGAAAACTGGCAGGAAATGGGCATGGATAATAGCAGGAAAAAAGTAATCAACAATATGAGCTGGCTGCTTGGTGGAAGAATTGTGAATATGATTCTGTCTTTCTTCGTATCCCTGGCAACAGCAAGATACCTTGGACCGGATAATTTTGGCTCCATCAATTATGTGGCAGCATATGTATCTTTCTTCTCGTCCATTACATCACTAGGACTCAGCGTCATTGTGATCAAGGAAGTGTCAATGGGACAGGAAGATGACAATGAAGTCATCTGGACAGGCATCCTCATGAGATTTATCACAGCAGTGTTGTCAACGATCTCTGTGATCGCACTTGTCTCGATCACGGATGGTGATGATCCGCTGATCATACAGATTGCAGTCCTCGAATCAATTGCAATCCTGGCAAGTGCATTTGATACTTTTATGTATTGGTTTCAGGGAAAACTTCTCGGAAAATACACCAGTATTGCAGGCGTGATATCCTATCTGGGAATGTCTCTGTACCGTATCTATCTTCTTGCAAACAATGCAGATATTTTATGGTTTGCGTTTGCAACATCCGTGGATACCCTGCTGTTATCGTTTGTGCTGATGATATTTTATGTCCGGAAAAATGGTTTTCGACCGAAGGTGTCACTTAGACTTGGCAAAAAAATAATGCGGCAGTCCTATCATTATATGATATCGGGACTGATCGCAATCCTTTATTCAAAGATCGATCAGATCATGTTAAAACAGATGTTAGACAATACATCCGTCGGATTATATTCTGCAGCACTGGCGATCGCCGGATTGTGGGGAATGATACCGTCAGCATTTATCCAGTCTGTCAGTCCAATCCTGTATAAGAATGCGGAGCAGGATAAAGGTATGTTTTACAAACGTTTAAAACAGTCCTATGCGGGAATCTGGCTCTTAAATGTTGCATGGTCTCTGGCAATCAGTATCTTTTCCTACTGGGTGATTTATTTCCTGTATGGAACAGAATATCTGGGTGCAAGAGGTGCACTGGTGATCGTTGTGTGGTATTCCGGTATTTCTTCTATCGGAAGCCTGACTCAGGTGTATCTTGCTACTGAGAATAAGAATAAATATGTCAATTATTTTGCACTGGCAGGTCTTGCAACGGATGTGATTTTAAATGCATTGCTTATCCCACATTTTGGAATCCTGGGAGCAGCGGTCGCAACACTTACAACCTACATTGTGATTCATATTGTCATGCCTCTTATGATCAGGGATACAAGAAAAGCCGGAACATTGATTTTGCAGGGAATGATGTTTCAGGGAGTGCTGGATGATGAGATGAAGCAGTTGATTCGAAAGGCTTTCCAGAAGGCAATAAGAAAAATAAAGAGAAAATAGCACGGAGGCAGTATGGCAGCAAAAGCAAGAAATTCAAGCATTGAACTATTGAGGGTTTTATGTATTTTTGGAATCATATTCATGCATACAATTGCATATGGCGGCAATGAACTTTCACAGACGAACCGTTATCTGCTCATATTTGCCAATTGCTTTACCAATCTGGGCGTGACGTGTTTTATGCTGATCTCTGGATATTTCGGAGTGAGATTTCAGCTGGAAAAACTGATCAGACTGGATCTCATGGTCATTTTCTATACTGTATTACATCTGATCATACGCATAGCGCTGGGTGTTCCTGTTGGAAAACTGGATCTTCTTTCAACCATTTTCCCAATATTATCCAATCAGTATTGGTATCTGACAGCATATTTTATTATTGCCATATTGTCCGGGTATCTGAATAAAGCAGCGGAACGGTTGAGTCAGGTGCAGTTGCGGAATATTTTATGGTTCTGTCTGTTTTTGTTCAGTATTGTACCAACCTTTTTGCATTTTGATATAATGGGATCAGAAGGAAAAAATGTCGTACAGATGACAGTCATCTATATGATCGGAAGATATATCCGGTTGTATGATAAACATGTGTATCGGACAGGAAGATTATGCGCGCTGTTACTGGGAAATATTTTGCTGACATTTTTACTGGAAATGGCGTTATATACCGTTACCGGGCACTACAGTTTCTTCTATCGCGACTGTTCCATTTTTACGATTGTTTCTGCAATTTTACTATTTACCGTATTTCGGAATATGTCTTTTGAAAGTTCGTTTATCAACCGGATCGCAAGCGGGGTTCTGGCGGTGTATGTCTTTTCCTTTGGTTTTCAGCGGCTTGTTTATCTGGTTCTGCCACTGGAGAACTATGCATTTTCGCCGCTGTTATTTCCGCTCATCTGTGTATTTGCACCATGCGTGGTGACCGGGTGTATTGTGATCGATCTGGTGAGACAGAAAGTTTTTGGAACATTGGAAAGCAAAATTGCAAAGAAACTTGCGGATATACTTGGAAGATGGCTTGCGTCAGGCATGACATTGTTCCATAAGATAAAAGAGAGATTATTACTTTATGTGGAAAGATAGGTGACAGTATGAGTATTTATGCACTGAGCCAGCGTGCCGGAGAAACATGCGATGCGGCCGGAAAAGCAATGCAGGATGTGTTTGCAGTGCTGGCACAAAAAGGATCTAAAACAATCTGGAGCATGCCAAAGAGCTGTTCGAAATATATGAAAATATTAGATTTACCGTATCTTGCATGCTTTTTATTGTTCCGGGCGGGGAAAAAAGATTCCATATTTTTTGCGATCCCGGAAAATCATGTGAAGATCAAACTGGTCAAAGCAATCCAGAAGGTAAAAAAATATCAGATCATCTGTTTTATCAATGATCTGAATGCTTTCCGGTACGGAAATGCGGATGATCCAATTGTTCAGGAAAAAATGCGTGGTGAAGCGCAGGTCATCGGAATGGCGGATGTTGTGTTAATGCCAAATACAAATACGAGAGAGCTTCTGGAGAAGAATGGTGTGACATCCAGGCTGATTCCGATAGGCATCTGGGATTATCTCATGACGGAGCAGGAACAGAATCAGTTAAAAGCAGCACAGGAACAGAAAAAGTGTTCAGTGCAGCAGGATACAGGCACGCAGCCGGCTAAAATTGCATTTGCTGGAAACCTGAATAAATCAGAGTTTTTAAAGAGTATTCCATTTTCTAAAGACATGGGATTAGAGATGCATCTCTGGGGAAAACTTGAAGATAAGAAAAAAGAGGAATTGCCGTCGGTGTGTGAATACCACGGAGTGTTGAAGGCCGCAGAGGTACCGGCGGCTGTCTGTACGATGGATTACGGACTTGTGTGGGATGGAACCGGAAAAGACGAGATAGAAGGTGGCCTTGGTGAGTACTTAAAATACAACAATTCCCACAAATGTGGATTGTATCTTGCCTCAGGAATCCCTGCAATTGTGTGGAAACATTCCGGAATGGCTGCTTTTATAAAGGAGCATGAGTGCGGGATTGTGATAGAACGCTTAAGTGAACTTCCGGGCAAAATAAAGCAGGCGGACTATGAACAACTGAAAAAAAATGCGCTGCTTGTCTCATATCAGCTTCAGCAGGGGCATTACTTAAAGCGGGCGTTGGAACAGGCATTAGGAGAGAAGAAATAAATGAAAAGACCGATTACGTATCTGTATTATCTTGCACAGGGAAAAAGACGTTTATATTGGCAGAATAAGATAGATGCAATTCCACTTATGGAAAAAATGCATTATAAGTTTGCCGGCCGTGAGATTGAAAGCATTGAACAGGTGCAGCAGGAGATGGCGCAGGATATTTTAAGTGGAAGACCGTTTATGGCAGGCAGGCTTGGAGCAGTGGAACTTGCGAATATGCGTGCCTATGAATTTGACGACAGGAGAATATTGCCAAAAGATGTAAAGCAGCTCTGTGACTGTGCTGGATTTTTCCCGAATGACATATCATTGATGGATCAGTTTTTTGAAGAGATGATAAATGGATGTAAAAGCACGGATTATCTGGCAGCATGGTTTCAGCCTTTTGAAGATTATTATCTGAAACATTTTTTTACCAGAGAAATGCATCTGACCTATCTGCATTATATCGATCCGTTCCGCTGTCCGGAGCATCCGTGGACAGAGGCGTTGAAAGGGAAAAAGGTACTGGTGATCCATCCGCAGGCAGAGATTATCAGAAGTCAGTATGCGAGAAGCGAACAGATTTTTCCGGGAACGAATATTCTGCCGGAGTTTGAACTGATCGTACAGAAAGCCGTGCAGACTAACGCAGGGGAAGTGGATGAACGCTATGCGACCTGGTTTGAAGCATTGGAGGATATGTACCGGAAAGCGATGGCAGTGGATTTTGACCTTGCGATTTTAGGTTGTGGCGCCTATGGTTTTCCACTAGCAGCGAAAATGAAAGCAGCAGGAAAGCAGGCGGTACATCTGGGTGGTATTACACAGATTTTGTTTGGTATCCATGGAAAAAGATGGGATGAAGATAAAAACCATCAGTTCTTACAGAAATACTATTCCGATGCATGGGTAAGGCTTACGGACAAAGAGAAGCCTAAGGGAGCCAATGTGGTGGAAGACGGGTGTTACTGGTAGCGTATGGCTTCCAGAGGAAAACAGTTGGAGACAGCACGTCGATTTCAGAGGATAAGAAAGGATAGAATGATACATGAAAGAAATACAGATTGGAAACAGGACGATAACAGTGCAGCGTGAATGGATCACAGGATTCCTTGCAACCTGGATATTGGGACTGCTTGCGCATGCATACCGTTTCTTTAACTTTCTGCCGACCTGGGACAGTATGTTTAACTTCAAAGGAACCGGGGCAACCTTTTATTCGGGAAGATGTTTCTTAGGATTTTTCAGTGGATTGTCGTCGGAGTATGACATGCCATGGGTGAACGGAGCACTGTCATTATTTTATATCAGTATTGTAGTGGTATTGCTGATCGATATGTTCCAGGTAAAAAGCCGTCTGGCATGCATTCTGGTGGCGGGACTGATCGTGTCGTTTCCGACCACAACATCTACCTTTGCATACATGTTTACCGCAGATGGGTACATGGCAGCATTTCTGTTATCTGTACTTGGAGTGTATCTGACTTATAAGATAAAGCATGGTATCTGGGCAGGTATCGTGTGCATCGGTTTAAGTATGGGAACTTATCAGGCGTATATCAGTGTGACACTGGTTGTCATTATGATGATCGTGATCATGGATATGATGTTTGAAGGAAAAAGTTTTAAACAGATGTTTCTGGATGACTGGAAATATCTGATTCTGGTACTTGGTGGTGCAATTTTCTATAAAGTGGTAGATTCCATTATCAATGCCTACTATGGGATTACGCTGACCAGTTATCAGGGAATCGGAAGTATGGGTATCCTGACACTTGGGCAGTATAAACAGGCACTTCATAAGACTTTAAGCTGTCTGGCGGATCTGTGGTACTTAAAGACCGGCATTCAGGAGGCGAATCATTATGCGTATGCCAATCTGATCGTCATTTTGTTTGTGGCAGCAACAACGGTATTTCTGGTGATAAAAAACAGAGTATACAAAGATATTCCGGGCGTGATCGTGACTTTTCTTGCAGCAGGATTGCTTCCAGTCGTAGCTTTTGCAGTGAATTTTGTCTCGGCAGATGTCACCTACCATACGCTTATGGAAATGGCCGTATGTTTTGTGTATATCCTGTTATTATTGTATATAGAGCGTGGAAAATGGGAGAAAAAAGCAGGAAAGTTGTGGAAAACAGCCGGACTTCTTGCATTGGTTTATCTGGTTTATTATAATACCATTAACGCCAATCTTGCGTATAATTCCATGAATCTGAGCTATCAGAAGTCGTATGCAGTGTGCGGTAATATTTTAGACCGCATTCAGGATCTGGATGAATATCCACAGACGACCAAAGTGGCGATGATGGGAACTTATCATGCATATTCGAGTGGTGTGGAAGATCTGCATCCGGATATCATGGGTGTGAGCCAGGACATCTATTTAGAGGGTGACTATCACTATATCGCAATGTGGAATTACTGTTTTGGTCTTGGATTTGCACTTACATCAGGCGAGGAAAAAGACGCAATCCGGGCTACGGAGGAGTATCAGAATATGGCAGTCTATCCGGCAAAGGGAAGTGTGCGGGTGATCAACAACACGATTGTTGTGAAGTTTGAATAAGAGAAGGAACGATAGATGAAGAAAATAAAAGAACTGATTTTGAAATGCTGGAATAATGATGTGCTGCGTTACATTTTCTTCGGAGGATGTACCACTTTAGTGAATCTGGTATGTTATTATGTACTCAGACTTGCAACACCGATCAATATGAATGTTGCCAATACCATATCGGTTATGGCTGCAATCCTGTTTGCATATTTTGTAAATTCGAGATTCGTGTTTCACTCAGAGGCAGAGAATCTGAAACAGCGTTTTGGAGAATTTACAAAATTTGTGGGAGCCAGACTTTCCACGATGATTATAGAAGTCGGGGGAGTGTGGTTAATGGCAGAGGTCATGCATATCAATGATCTGATCGCAAAGTTTGTGATCCAGTTTATTATTCTGGTTCTCAATTATATATTCAGTAAGTTTCTGGTATTTACAAAGAAGAAAGGTACAGGTGAAAAAGCTTGAAACTGTCATTAGTTGCACCGTGTTATAACGAAGAGGGAAATGTCAGACTGTTCTGCGAGGAAGCAGGAAAAATCTTAGCAGGTTATGATTATGAGATTGTATTTATCAATGACGGCAGCAAAGATGGAACATTAAAAGTGTTGAGAGAGCTGTATGCAGAGAAGAAAGAGCAGATGACGATCATAAACTTTTCCAGAAATTTTGGAAAAGAGGCAGGATTGTATGCAGGACTTCAACACGCAAAGGGAGATTATGTCGTTATTATCGATACCGATCTTCAGCAGCCGATTGAAGTTGCCAGGGAGATGATGGATTTTCTGGAGGAACATCCGGAGTATGATGAAGTGGCGGCTTATCAGGAAGAACGCAAAGAGGGAAAAATCATGACAGCGTTCAAAAGTGCTTTTTACAGTATGATCAATAAGCTCTGCGATGTGGAACTATACAAGAATGCCAGTGACTTCCGCTGTATGAGAAGATGTGTGGTAGACGCAATCCTCCAGATGACAGAATACCATCGTTTCTCTAAGGGAATCTTTGCATGGATCGGATTTGAGACTTATTACAGACCATATGAAGTGAGAGAGCGGAATGCAGGAACCACATCCTGGTCCTTCTGGAAGCTGGTGAATTACGCACTGGAAGGTGTGATCTCATTCTCGACAAAGCCGCTTAAAATGGCAACAAAGCTTGGAATTGGAACTTCGATCCTTGCAATCATGTATATGATCGTTGTGATCATCCAGAAGCTGGCATTTGGAATTGAAATTCCCGGATATCCGACGATTATCGTGTTGATCCTTCTGATCGGCGGTATTCAATTGACGGTGCTTGGAATTATTGGAGAGTATCTTGCCAAAATGCATATTGAGGTGAAGAATCGTCCAATTTACATTGCCAAAAATGTATGGAGTTATGATGAGGAATCGGATGAATAAAAAGTATAAAGGTATCTTGTGGTGGCAGGCAGTTTTACTGCTTGCTGCTTTCTTTACTGCAATATGCAAAATTTATATTGGTATGGATCATGATGAATCTTACATTGTCGTGATGGGAATACGGCTTTTAAACGGAGACCGGATGTTTGATACAATGTGGGATCTGCATATGACTTCTGCGTGGCCGGCATGGCTTGGTACAGAAGTTTTCTACCGGATAACAGGAAGTCTGGAAGGACTCGTGGTCTTTTTGCGTATTTTATCGGTGATTCTGCAATTTGCAGTCGCATATATCGTGTACCGTATTTTAAAAAAGTATTTTGCACAGGAGAGTGCATTCCTTGCGGCAATTGTGACAGCGGCCTTTTTGCCGAGGGCAACCCAGAATCTGGAATATGGATTGCTGGAGATGCTCTTTGTTGTTCTCACATCCGTATTGATTTATGACGTGATAAGGCAGGCGAATGACGGCGGGACTGTCAGCTGGTGGAAGATTGTTATCAGTGCGATTCTGTTTTCTGTGGCAGTTCTGGCGTATCCAACGATTATCCTTGCATTTCCGGTATATCTTGTGGCAGCCTGTCTGCTGTTGAACCGAAAAAATGCAAAGTGGCAGGTTCCGCTTGTATTTGCAGGGGTTTGTGCAATTTGTGCAGGTATCTTTCTTGTATATATCCTGTCCTACCTGTCTGTTCCGGAATTACTTGCGAATATTCAGGGGATTTTAAGTGATGGAACACATGCTGAGGAGGGAAGGATGTATTCCTATGGAACACAGATGTTATCGCTTGGAAAACGCAGTGTTATGTTTCTGGGAATCTGTGCTGCCGGATATCTTTGTATGAAAAAATGTTTTCCGCAGAAGGAAAATATTCTTTTTTATCTGCTTGCAGTTCCGACAGCTGTTCTGGTTGTCAGCAATGTGACAGGAATCCGTCCAAGTGGTCCGATTGGATTGCAGGTGCGCTATCTATTGGCAGCAGTCAGTGGTCTGGTCTTATACTTTGCCGGGAAGAAAAAGGATCGGGTATTATTCTGGCTTTTTATGCTTCCGGGATTTGCAGTATATCTGGGCGTGATGTTTGGATCGAATATGGGAATCGAGGAGAATGCGTCGTTTTTATATCTTGATCTGATCGCGGTTGTGCTTCTCTTTTCTGAATACATTATCGATGAAAAGAAGGATCGTTTGACAGGCATTTATCCGGATGGTGGAAAATATAATGTGAAATGGAATCAGGGATTACAGAAAATATGCATTATCACATTTGCTGCGGGAGTACTCTTCACAAGAGGTTACTTTGTCCGGATCACTGGAACCGGACCGGCAAATATTACGGAACACCGGGTACAGATGACGGATGGAGTATTGGCAGGTATTTATGTATATCCGGAAGAAGCAGAAAACTATGAGGAGAAAGAAAGAGAAATCCGCAGATATTCGGATAGTCATGACACCATTCTTTATCTGGGAGGGGAGGCACTCTGCAATACATTCACAGAGGGGCAGTTCACGTCTGCAACCTGTATCAGCACTCCGGTTTTTAATGAAGAATGGGCAGCGTATTACGAGAATGAGAAGCATCCACAGCCGACAGTTATCTTTGTGGATAAAGAGAATGTAAAGGATCTGGATGAGTTCCTGCAGACCACATTTGGAAGATTCCTTGTAAAGAAGTATGGAATCATTCCGGAAAATGTGGTTGAGGAAGATAAATTTTATATTGTGATTGTCCCATCAGCAAGGTCTTTTGCAATAAATGGCATAAAATAAAATGGGACAGTGAGTAATTTCTGATCTGGATTATAACCGTAATTATTCTTTGAGACCTTAATAGCAAATTCAAATTTATTATGATTTGAAAATTTTTCAAGAGAATTGAGAGTTCCTCTGCCTTTTTTTACATCAATTGGATACAGCTTATTATTGGATTCGACAATAAATTCAAGCTCACAGGATGTTCTGCCACGCCAATAGAATAAGTGATGCTCTTTGGCAACTAATTCATTGGCAACAAAGTTTTCAAAAAATATTCCAGATAAGGTATTTTCTCTTTCGTTTGATATGAAAGAGGCGGCATTTATTCCGCTTTGATAGGAAAACATGCCGATGTCACCAAGAAACAGGCGGAAATTGCTTTCGTTATCCTGAATAAGAGGCATTGTAATATGTTCCCTCAGCTGGAAAGACTGGTTAACAATGTGAGCTAACGTGAGCCACTGAATAGAGGTGGCATAATCTCTTGTTCTGCTATTTTCCTCAATCAGACCCGGAGAAAAATTTTTTGATTCTTTATTCAATTCTTTATAAATATTTTGGAACAATACACGGGAACGCAGAATCGATTCCTGACTTGCCTGATATAGCTCCATATCTGCAAGGTAATTATCATACAAAACCTTTAAAATTTCTCTGGATTCAAGTAGATTATGTTCGTCAATATAAGCTTCTACAGCTTCTGGCATACCACCAACCAACAGATATTTATATACCTGATCTAATGCTAATGCATGAATCTGTGTATCTAACGGCTGCTTATTTTCGTAAGCAGTCTTTATTGCGTTATAGAGCATTTTATTACTGTTCATAAGAAACTCGTCGAAAGTCATGGGATAAATTGTTATCTGATTGATTTTTCCTACAGGAAAAAGAAATTTATCCGTGTTTCGAACTCCTTTTTTGTGTGTTTCTCTTTGCAATTTGATGCGAACCATAGATCCGGTTGCAATCACTGGAATTTCCCTGAAATCCTGACAAAAATACTTAAGAGAGGAAATAATGTTAGGACATTCCTGAACCTCGTCAAAAATTAGCAATGTTTTTTCAGTTATCTGAAATCCCTTTCGTAATGAAATATATTCAATGATTTTCTCTGCATTTGCTGTCTGGGAACAAAACTCGCGAATTTCATCTTCTTTTTTGCAGTCTATATAGAGATAACTGTTTTTATAGTATTCTTTGGCAAAAAGTTCCTGTATAAGATAGGTTTTTCCTACCTGTCTTGCTCCCCAGACGATTAATGGTTTTTTTCTTTTGTTGTTATTCCATTCAATCAGTTTTTGCAGTGCAATCCGCTCCATAAGAAAACCTCCTGATATTTTTAAGTACATAATATTATAATTTACACAATTTTACAAGCTATTCTACATATAAATTGTACATTTACATGCGATGAAAGAAAAATAATCCGCACGTTCTCACATGTTTATAAAAGAATAATTTGCACATATTTACAATTTAATATACATATAAGTTGCACATACAATCGGTTAGTTGTATCAAAAAAGCCCTGCCACATTTATGACAGGGCTTTAGAATACAAGCTGAGAAAAATTCTTTAATGAATCTTCACCGGATCATCTGCATTAGATTCCGCTACGATATAATGGGGACGGTGTTTGGTTTCCAGATAAGTCTTGGAAAGATACTGTCCCATAATTCCCATGCAGAATAACTGAATGCCGCCGATAAAGGTAATGATGCAGACGAGGGATGCCCAGCCGTCTACCGGATCGCCCCAGATCAGTCTGCGGACAATGACGAAAATGATGGCAATAAAGGAGACAAATGTAAGGAAAATACCTCCAAAAGACGCAATCGATAATGGTGTCTGGGAAAAATTAACAATGCCGTCAAGGGCATACTTAAACAGCTTCCAGAAACTCCACTTAGTCTCGCCAGCAACACGTTCTACATTCTCATAAGGCAGCCAATAGGTTCTGAAACCAATCCAGCCAAAAATTCCCTTCGAAAAGCGGTTATATTCATTCAGTTCTATAATGGCATCTACCATATCGCGCTTCATCAGCCGGAAATCCCTGGCACCATCCACAATATCCGCATCAGAGATCTTATTGATCAGTTTATAAAACTGTCTGGCAAAGAAAGAACGGATCGGTGGTTCTCCCTCGCGGTTGACACGTCTTGTTGCCACACTGTCGTATTCTCCGGTAGCAAGAATTTCAAGCATTTTCGGAAGAAGTGATGGTGGGTCCTGAAGATCGGCATCCATCACGGCAACATAATCCCCGGAAGCATTGCAGAAACCGGCATACATGGCAGCTTCCTTGCCGAAGTTACGTGAGAACGAAAAATACTTTACACGCTCGTCATGAGCCGCAAGTTCTTTGAGTTTGTCTAAGGTATGGTCTTTGGAGCCATCGTTCACAAAGAGATATTCTATTTCATAATCGCTCAAAGTGGCAGAAACCTTCACCAGTTCCTCATATATGTATGGTAAAGCTTCCTCCTCATTATAGCATGGGATGATCAGTGATAACTTCATAAAAACCTCCAGATATTTGTCTGTTGTACCCATATGCGCATATATATTCATTATAGTTACGGTAAAAGGAAAATACAAGCATTTGTTGCGAAACGGTATACATATGGTATAATGTACATGTATATGTAGAATTTTATGTAGATTATGCCAACTATAAACATTAAATATGAAGCTTCCATATGTAGATTATATCAACGATAAACATTTTGAGTGGGAGAACAAAGTGAAAAAAGTAGTGATTATCACAAATGCACCGGCGCCTTACCGTGTGGCATTTTTTAAGTATATACAAAATAAGGATTCGGAGTATTCTTTTCATGTGATCTATGCGTCGGAAAACCGCCAGATCGGCAGACAGTGGGATGTGCCGGAGGAAGAACTCGGCAGTCATACATTTCTGGAGTGCAAAGTGATCACCATTCACAGAAAATATGATGATAAGCGGATTGTGCTGTCCATGGGGATTACCAAGGAATTGGAACTGCAAAAGCCGGATATTGTGATCTGCATGGAGTACAATGCAACAATTCTTCAGGCGGTACACTGGTGCAGGAGAAAGAAAGTACCATTTCTGTCGTGGAGTGACGGAACCGCCAACTCGGAGAAGGCGATCGGAAAGCTTCAGAGAATCTTCCGAAAATACGTGATTCATCGTGCAGCAGGTTTTATCAGCAGCAGTACGGCGACAATGAAACACCAGATCAGTTTTGGCGCAAAGCCGGAATTATGCCATAAAAGCCTGCTCACGGTCGATATTGACAAATATCTGATGAAGAAGGAAGAAAATAATCAGCCCGGAAAGACATTGCTCTATGTGGGAAGCCTGATCGGAAGAAAAGGTATTGATCTGTTGATCCCGGCACTGGCAGAGACCGACCGGGAAATCCGTCTGGTCATTGTCGGGGAAGGATCCGAAGAACAGGAACTGCGCAGACAGGCAGAAGAATGCAAAATTGCAGACAGGGTGACATGGAAAGGTTACTTAGAAGGGGAAGCATTGCGTCAATGTTATCTTGAGAGTGATGTTTTCATACTTCCAACAAGGGAAGACTGTTATGGTCTTGTGATTTTAGAAGCCATGTGTGCATCCCTTCCGGTCATTGCGTCCAAATATGCAGACGGAGCATTTGACCTTATGGAAGATGGGGTGCAGGGAAGAATTGTTGACCCATATAATACTGCAGAATTAGCACAGGCTATTGATGAGATTTTTGCCGATCCGGGGAAACTCCGCCGGATGCAGGAGGCAAGTTATATCAGGGCACAGCAGTTTGCAATTCCTGTAGTGGCAGAGGGATTCTATGAAGCACTTGATGCCACGGACATCCCAAAATGAGTGGGAGGATGGAAGCAAAGTCCTGGCAGGACAGTTGAAAGTATCATGAGGTATAAGAACAATACAGAAAGGCACTGGGTGCATGAAGGAAGAATTAAAAAATAAATGCAAGGACCTGCTAAAGAAAGTACACTTGCAGAAAATCGGACAGGAGCAGATGGTTGCCGATCTGAACCGGGATTGTACAGCAGAACAGAAGAGGATATTGATCTGCTACCTCGACTATCTTCGAACCATCCGCGAACTGAACCGTAATTTCGGACATACAAACCGTCAGGAGATGATGCAGATCCTGAAGGTGTGCATCGAACTGAATCTGCGAATCGATGTCTGTGCATGTTATGACAGGAACGCAATAGAGGAGATCCGGGAAAATTATTATGATTATATCTTAGGATTTGGAGATACTTTCTTCTATGCGAAGGAGAAAAATCCAGATGCAGCTGCGATATTGTATACAACCGAGAATCCGTACCGCATCTCTTATGAGAGAGAGACAGAAAGACTGCGGTATTTTACAGAACGCACCGGGAGAACATTCCATCTTGAACGAACAGGGGTGTACTATAAAAAGGATGACGAGAAAAAGGCAGACCGAATCATCTGTCTTGGAGAGCCGTCTTACTTTGCAGATACCGGAAAGCCGGTAGACCGTGTATGGCCGTCAGCGTTGAAGAATCCAGACTTTGCATTAGACTTTTCCAGAAAAAAGAAGACAAACTTTCTGGTTTACGGTGTAGATGGATTTATCCACAAGGGAAACGATATTCTGGTGGAACTTTTTGCAAAACATCCCGAATGGAACCTGTATCTGTGTGGGGCAAGAGGAGCGGAGAAGGCGGAAGAAGCCGGATACAAGCTCACAGAGAATGTACATGTGTGTGGATTTGTCGATACCATGAGTGACCAATTTAATGCAATCGCTGAAAAATGTTACTATCTGTTATTGCCGTCCTGTTCCGAATCCCCATCGACATCTGCGCTTACCGCACTAAGACACGGAATCATTCCAATTGTCATGAAGGGGAATGGTCTGGATGAACTGGGGGACTATTGCAGATATTTTGAGGATTACCATATGGAAAGTATCGAGCAGACGATAGCAGAGGCTGTGTGTGTGGATGAAGAGGTGTTGCAGCAGCAGGGCAGAGCCGCTATGGAATATGCGGATGAGCATTATACGCTGCAGGAGTATACACGTCAGATAAAGAATATATTGGGAAAAATAATATTTAGATAAGAGAGTAAAATTGTAGAGATGTATTTAGAAAAAAAAGTCAGGAATGGTATGATAGGGTTCATTCTTATAATAGGAGTTTTAGCTCGCATTATATGGATAGGACAAGTGCCGGGAGGAATCCATCAGGATGAGGCATATTCAGGATATGAAGCATATTCACTTCTGAAAACAGGAATGGATTCACATGGGTATGTAAATCCTGTTTATTTTATCTCATGGGGACATGGAATGAATGCCCTGTATGCGTATTTGACAATTCCGTTTATTGCAATTGGAGGATTGAGTGTTTATACAATTCGGATTCCACAGATAATTTTGGGCTGCCTGACATTGACATTGTTTTATCTGTTTGTAAAGAAAATAGCAAATGAAAGATTAGCGGTTATCTCGATGTTCCTGCTGGCAGTCAATCCGTGGCATATTATGCTTAGCAGATGGGGATTGGAAGCAAATCTGGTTCCTCTTTTTCTGTTGTTGGGTGCATATTTTGCAGTTCGGGCGCTGCAGGAGAATAGTAAATACTACATACCTGCTTTTATAGCTTTCGGATTATCATTATACTGCTATGCTATTATGTGGGTTTTTGTGCCATTATTTCTGTTTTTATTATTGGTATACACGGTTTATTTAAAAAAAATAAAAGTAGATAGATATATGGTAACAGGGATTGCACTGCTTGTATTGCTGGCGTTGCCTTTACTTTTGTTCTTGCTAATAAATAATGGTTATATTCCGGAAATAAGAACATCATGGATATCTATTCCTAAAATGGATTCTATTCGTGAGAGCGAAGTGTCAATACGGAATTTAAAAGAGAATTTAAAAAGTCTTCTGTATGTCCTGATCTGGCAGAAAGATGATATGTTACATAATTCACCTGTAGTTGGAATTTATTATTATTGTTCCATACCATTTATTTTAGTAGGTGGAGTTATGTCGGTTGTCCATTTATGCAAACATATATATATGAAAATTGTTGGGATACAGGATATTGTCTGCCTGTGGTTTTTGACAGCGTGTCTGGTTGGCTGTATGATAAGCAATGTAAATGTAAACAGGATTAACTGTATTCATTTGCCGATGATATTTTTTGACGCATATGGAATAGAGTTTTTTCTTAGGAAAATAAAAGGAAATGCAAATAAAATTGCAGTTGTCATAATAACAGGAATATATGTATGCAATTTTATTCTGTTTGGACTTGATTATTATTCGGAGAAAAATACAGATTTTTATTATGGATATGAAGATGCACTTACATATGCAGAAAGTATTACAGATGGAAAAATTGGCACGGTAATGATTCGTTATCCATTAATTCTTATGCATACAAAGATGCTGCCGCAAGAGTATTTGCAACAGATGGATGGTGCAAAGAATTTTGATACAAAAGGCATATTTGGAAGATATGTTACGGAACCTTCATCGGAAAACATGGAAACAGACATGGTTTACGTTGTTTCTAAGAGTTTTGAAAAACAATATTTGACTGAGGGATTTAAGACAGAATTTGATAATGGAAGTTATGTAGTGATTGTGGGCAATAATGTAATAAAGAAGGAATAATTGAGTATGCAGCCAATATTATATATCGTGATTCCCTGTTACAACGAGGAACAGGTACTGCCGATCACATGCAGTATGTTTTTGGAAAAAATAAAAAGCCTTGTGCAAAAAGAAAAAATATCGGATGACAGCAGGGTATTATTTGTAAATGATGGAAGTAAAGATAAGACATGGGAAATCATAAAACAGCTTGCAAAAGAAGATTACCACTATAAGGGAATCAGCCAGAGCAGAAACCGTGGGCATCAGAATGCAGTTCTCGCAGGACTGATGGAAGCGAAAGATGTGTGTGATATCACGGTATCGATCGACTGTGATGGACAGGACGATATCAATGCCATGGATGCCATGGTAGATGCATACTTAGACGGCTGCGAGATCGTGTACGGAGTGAGAAGCAGGCGGGATACGGATACCTTCTTTAAAAGGTTTACTGCGGAAGGTTTTTATAAGGTGATGAACTGGATGGGGGCAGAGGTAGTATTCAACCATGCAGATTACCGTCTGGTATCCTCAAGAGTATTACAGGAATTTGCAAATTACAAAGAGGTGAATATTTTCCTTCGCGGAATGTTCCCGTTGGTCGGTTTTAAGAGTACTTCTGTTTATTATGAGAGACATGAGCGTATTGCGGGAGAGAGCCATTATCCTTTAAGCAAAATGCTGGCACTGGCATTTGATGGAATCACAAGTCTCAGTGTCAAACCATTACATCTGATCACAGGATTGGGGTGCGGTATCGCAGTGCTTAGTTTTATCGGGGTGATATGGTCTGTCATTGTGGCACTGACAGGACATTCGGTAGCAGGCTGGGCGAGCATGACAAGTATCGTATGCTTTATCGGCGGTGTACAGCTGATCTGTCTTGGCGTGCTTGGGGAATATATTGGCAAGATTTATATGGAAGTAAAGCACAGACCCCGGTATATCATCAGTGAGCGCACGGAAGAAAAAGAAACAAAAGAGATGGAGTAAGGAGTGTGGAATTGAAGAGATTAGAGAATGCAGAGCAGCAGCTGCAAGTGAGTCTAATATTATTTCTGTTACAAATAATTTCCTTTTTTGGAATCTCCGGTTTCTGGAGCCTGGGAAAATATCGGACATCAGATCTGTGTTTCCTTTTATTCTTTGCGTTTGGAGCTGGAATCAGTTTTTTCTTATATCAATGCAAGAGTAAGCTGGTAAAACAGTGGAGCGTGATCCATGGACTGCTGGCACTGTTCTGGATCATTGCAATGATCTCACCGGTGACAGATCACAGTAAGAAACTGCCTATGATCGCAGGACTCATTTGTTATCTTGCAGGGGCAGTATTTAATGGAATTGGCTTAAAACGTGAGAAAGTGATGCAAAGCATCGGAAAATGGTGCAGAGAACATACAGGTTTATTTGTACTCATGGCGGTATTTGTTATTCTGTCATTAGAAACACTGCCATCGACACCACGCGGGGACAGCAACACATATTTCCGCATGGGATTCTTATATGCGGCACCGAAGTTTGATTTTACCCTGCGGAATCTGTCCGATTTCTATCTGGCGGACCATATGGCGGTGGGATATGCGTTTCTTGGTTTGTTTGGTGTGTTTTTGGATACGAAGAATGCGATCGGGCTTCACATTGTGGATATCATTCTGATCCTATTGTCTGGTGCAGCGTTTTATGAACTGCTTGGAATGTTTGTGCAGAAGGCTAAGAAAAGCATGAAAGTACTGGCAACAGCGGTATATCTGTTTCATCCATTGATTTTTGGAATGATCGCTTCGGTCAGCCTGGATAAACCGACACTGGCACTTATGGTACTCTTTACTTATCTGTATCTGAGCGACAGAAGATTGCTGGCTTCATTTGCAGGTTTTTTGTTCCTTACAACAAAAGAGCCGAATGTGGCTTTTTATGGAGCATTTATGGCAGCAGTTTATCTTGTGAGGTTTTTTGGACTGCATCATGCAGGATTTGTGAAGCGTTTCACTTATACATTCTGCCGGGCACAGTTTGTGATGGACATTATCCAGCCGGTCATTGCGGCGTATCTGATCCTTGCGACAGGCACCTGGGCAAGCAACAATGGCATTCAGTTTGAATATCAGGTGATCAATTCCTTTGGAATTGTGGATCGTAATACGGTAAGCAAGAATCTGCAGCTTGGAATCTTAAACTTTAACTGGTTATTGCTGGCGGGAACAGTGGTGTTCCTTGTGATCGTGATTTTTCAGTATGGAATCAAAAGGATTATTACTAACAGAAAATTCTGGACACTTGCCGTTCCACTTGGAGCAATGCAGCTGGTATTTGTAGGCTTTCAGTATATTTATTATACGTATCCGAATGCCAGATACATTACACCGTATGAATATGTCCTGACGCTCGAACTCGGCGTACTGGTGCTAGCCTGCAATATGAAACATGCAGTAAAAGTTGTGGGAATGACAGGACTTGCACTGCTTCTTGCAGTACAGAGTGTTGTGACGATCGATCCTGTTACAATCAAGAAGATTGCCCATAAGCATGATGGATATTTCTATATCTGCTCTACTGAAGAGAATGGAAAGTTCAACTTCAATCAGACGATGGAGTATAATAGGCAGTATACGTATTGGGATGGGGTATTGCGGAAAATCCTGACAGATCTCGATACAGATCAGAATATACTGATCGGAACACCGGTGATTGAAAACACTTATTTCTTTGCACAGTTTTACCCAAACTGGAATAAAAAGAGCAGAATGTTTGAATATACTGTAATCGACGAACCAAAGACTGCTTATTATCCGGTAGAAAATTGCGTGTTACTGAACTATGGAACCGTCAGCGAAATGACCTTCAACAATCTGAAAGAACAGTCATATGATCATATATACATGATCGTTCCGAAGATGTATGTCGAGGATGCGGATGTGCAGAATACATTACAGAAGGCAGCAGGATACACGGAGAAGGAATATTCTTACCGGGGGTGGAATGTGATAGTGTATGAGGTAGAAATTTCGGAGTAAGAATGGTATAGTAATTTATGTATGCAAAAAGAGAAAGCACGCAGTTTGTATGAGGCAAGGAAGTAAAGAAATGGCAGGATGAGGAAGCACTGAAACGCTATCAGATGATAGCACCGCTGCTGGATGAAGATCTGGATGAGGCAAAAAGACGCCAGCTTCGGGAAGAAATCGAAGCAAGGTATGAGATTTCAAAGAGAAGCCTGTACTAGTACGAAGCAAAGTACCGGAAGTAAGGGTAGCGAAGGTGCATTCCTTGGAGGAAATGAATCAGAAATGGAAGTATTTTCTGGAGCAGGATTATCAGAAGGAAGCCCATGACGGAATTCGGGAGTATTATGAATCTCAGGGGGCTAAGGTGCCGGCAGAAGGAATTTCCCCCATGCAGGAGTGAAACAGGATCTGTTCACCAGTGGAGCAGATAATGAAATCTTCAAGGTATCCGCCGGCATACCACGGATGATCAACAGAATCTGCGAGAAAACACTGATGTACGCATATCAACAGCAGAAACGGCTGATAGATGAGTGAGTTTGTGACAACGAGTGAGAGCAGAATTGTGACAGTTCATGGAATTTTTAACAATAATATCTTTACCGGTAAAAGAAAACGGTAAGATTGATTGTCATTTAATCGAGCAGACTATTAAGAAATTAACGTTGCAGAAATTGGAAATTGTCTCAAAAGATATTATTAGAAAAATGAATGAATTAAAGGAATAGTTTCAAGGAGCGTGTTTTCACCAAAAAAACACGCTCCTTTTGCACGTTGCCATTTGACAAACGTTATTGTATACTAAATAAAGTTAAGAAAACGTAAAGAAATATGAACAAACAACGAAAAGACAAGGATTACACAATGAATCAGCATACAGGCGTAACGAGCAGAAATACACAAATGGATATCCTAAGGGGACTGACTATCATCTTGATGGTACTCGGGCATTGTGGATTCCCCGGAACACATTTCATATATTTGTTTCACATGGCGGTATTCTTTTTCGTCAGCGGATACTTTTATAAAGATGCTTGTTCAGAGACGGTGGGCAGCATGTGGAAATATATAAAGCATAAGCTGAAGACATTGTGGCTTCCATATGCGTTGTGGAATACCATTTTTGTATTGCTTAATAATTGGTTTATCAGAATGAATGTCTATACAGACAACCCGGAACTGGTGAAGGCAGTGGGAGAAGAGTATGCTGTCCTACATCATTATATGACTGGTACGGAAATGCTAAAAGAGATTGTGAAAAATCTGGCATTTTATGGTGGAACTACGATGGGTGGAGCACTCTGGTTTCTACAGACGCTGTTTTTCGTCGCGATTGCGTATGCACTCATTGATTTCTTACTGAAGAAAAGCCGTATTGGATACAAACATCATATGATAGTTCAGGGCTGTATAGCATTGATTTTTCTGGGCGTTGGTTATTGGAGCAGTGTCACGGGGATTACCTTTCACGCTATGGAAAGAGTCGCGTCCTGTTATATCCTATACTATCTTGGACTGCTACTAAGAAAATACGAGAAGACAGAAAAAAGCACATTCTATAGAGTGGGAAAAATTATCATCGCTACAGTGGTTCTGTTAGTCTGCAACAAGATAGGGGCAATTGCGCTCAATATCAATTCATATGAGAATCCATTATTTCTGTTGGTGACTTCAATTGCGGGCTGGATGCTTTTGGTGGAAACATCCTATTTTATCAATCAAATCAGATGGTTACAGGCAGGACTTACTGTTGTTGGACAGAATACACTGCCAATTGTTGTATTACACCTACTGAGTTTTAAATTGGTAAGTGTGATTGGAGTGATGGTTGAAGGATTACCGGTTTATATGGTGGCAGCTTTTCCGGTTCTGTTTTATGGTGGCGCATGGTGGGTTGCGTACACAGTGGCTGGAGTAAGTCTCCCGTTACTTGACGGCATTGTGAAGAATATATGCTGCCGGAGATTACTGCAGAAAGAGCGTAATTAAAGAAAAATTAAGAGAAAAAGAAGCCTGCATTTGTTTTTGCGGTAGATATCCGCAAAAAAATATGATATTATGAATCTATATGTATTCTAGCGGATAAGCGTGACTGAACGAAAATGAATAAGAATAAGTAGGTAAGGAAGAGTAACTTATGTATCAGAAGATGAAGAATATATTTCAGGGTACCAGTAAAACATTACGAATTATATTGTTGTTGATTTATGACATTTGTGCTGTATGTGTGGCAGAATTTCTTGCTTTGTGGACAAGATTCGAATTTTCAATTGCGCAAATTGAACCGCAATATGCAAAGACAGCGTTACGCTATACGTTGATTAACATTGTGGTTACACTAGTAATTTTTGCATTCTTTAAATTGTATAGTAGTCTATGGCGGTATGCGAGTGTGCAGGAGATGTTGAACGTGGTATTGGCGTGCCTGCTTGCAGCTTGTGTGCAGAGCATGGGTATGCATATGCTCTTTCTGAATATGCCGCGTTCTTATTATATCTTATATCTATTCTTTTTATTGGTACTGGTTGCGGCGAGTCGATTCTTCTATCGTGGTGCGCGAGTTGTTAGACAATCACTTATGACAGAACGAAGTGGCAGCGCAGTCAATACGATGATTATTGGAGCCGGAGATACGGCCTTTTCCCTGATTAAGGATATGAGCAGCAGCTGGATGGTACATAACCGGGTGGTTTGTGTGATAGATGCAGACCCGAAGAAGATTGGAACGAACATTCTGGGTAGCCCAATTGTTGGAAATGACAGCAAGATTCCATGGGCTGTGGAGAAATACAGTGTACAGGAAATCTTCATCGCAATCCCTCATCTTGCTGGGGGCAAGAAAAAAGAGATTCTCGAGATATGTAAAAATACCGGATGCAAGCTGAAGATACTTCCAAGTATGGCACAGATTGTAAACGATGAGGTTCGGGTATCCAATCTACGAGAAGTGGAGATAGAAGACTTACTGGGACGTGAACAGGTGAAGACAAATCTGGATGAGGTCATGGGATATATCGCAGGCAGAGTGGTGCTGGTAACCGGCGGGGGAGGCTCTATCGGAAGTGAGCTTTGCAGACAGATTGCGTCGCATCATCCGAAACAGTTGATTATCCTGGATATATATGAGAATACTACTTATGATTTGCAGCTGGAATTGAAGAAGAAGTTTCCACAGCTTAATCTGGAAGTGCTGATAGGCTCAGTGCGTAACACCCACAGAGTAGATACCATCTTTAAAGATTACAAACCTGAGATTGTGTTCCATGCGGCAGCACATAAGCATGTACCGTTGATGGAAGACAGCCCAAATGAGGCTATTAAAAACAATGTGTTTGGTACGTTAAATGTGGCGCGAGCTGCCGGAGAAAATAAGACGGCACGTATGGTGCTTATCTCTACGGACAAAGCGGTGAATCCGACCAATATCATGGGTGCTTCCAAACGTATCTGTGAGATGGTAGTGCAGGGAATGAATCGTAAATACGCAGATACGAACTATGTGGCAGTACGTTTTGGAAATGTGTTAGGAAGCAACGGAAGTGTCATTCCTCTCTTTAAGAAACAGATTGCGGCGGGTGGGCCGGTTACGGTAACGGATAAAAACATCATCCGCTATTTCATGACAATTCCGGAAGCGGTATCGCTGGTGTTACAGGCAGGTTCTTATGCAAAGGGCGGAGAAATCTTTGTGCTTGACATGGGAGAGCCGGTTCGTATCGACGATATGGCAAGAAATCTAATTAAGCTGTCCGGGTATGAGCCAGATGTGGATATTCCGATTGTGTATACAGGACTTCGACCGGGTGAGAAGCTGTTTGAAGAGTGTCTACGGGAAGAAGAAGGATTGCAGAAGACGCCAAATAATCTTATTTTTATCGGAAAGCCGATTCCGTTTGATGAAAATGATTTCTTTGAGAAACTGGTCGATTTGAAAAAGACAGCATACGAGGATGACCCTGCGATGAAGAAGGTAGTGAAAGCATTGATTCCTTCTTACCAATATAAAGGAGAATAACACATGAAGCTGTTGATTCTTGGAGCCGGTGGACACGGCAGGGTCTGCAAAGAGATTGCAGAGCAGATGATAAATGATGTCGGAGAAAAGTTATATGACGAGGTGGATTTTCTGGATGACAGTTCGCCAATGGCGATTGGAAAATTGAATGATATCGAGGGAATGAGAGAGGCATATGATAATGTTTTTGTGGCACTAGGAGCATCTGAAATGCGAAAAAAGTGGACAGAACATGCTGTGATGTTGGGATATCATGTTGTAACATTGGCACATAGGAGTGCATATATTGCATCAGATATAGAAGTTGGTTGTGGCAGCGTTATTATGCCTAAAGTGATATTACAATCGGGAGTACAGGTGAAAAGAGGCTGTATTATCAGCGCCGGAGCGATTGTTGACCATGATGCGGTTGTGGAAGAGTATAGCCATATAAATGCGGGAGCAGTTGTTGCGTCGCTGAGCAGAGTGCCGGCAGGAACGAAGGTTGATTATCAGTCTGTGTGGAAATAAACAGGTTTGGAGAGAAAGATGTATAAGAAAATTGTAAAACGAGCAATAGATGCGATGTTATCATTTGTAGGAATGGTTGTATTATCACCACTTTTTTTGATATTGGTTATTGCGATTAAAGTGGAGTCTAAGGGACCGGTTTTGTTTAAACAGAAGAGAATCGGAATTCACAAATCGTATTTTAATATTTTGAAATTCCGTACGATGTATATAGATACACCGAAAGATATGCCGACACATATGCTTTCTAATCCAGAACAGTATATTACTAAAGTGGGAAAGTTTCTGAGAAAAACATCATTGGATGAATTGCCGCAGATGATAAATATCTTAAAAGGAGATATGAGTATTATTGGTCCAAGACCTGCACTGTGGAATCAGGAAGATTTGATTGCAGAGCGTGATAAATATGGGGCGAATGATGTGATGCCGGGTTTGACTGGCTGGGCACAGATTAACGGACGCGACGAACTGGAAATTCCTGTGAAAGCAAAGTTGGACGGTGAATATGTAGAGCGTATGTCATTTGGATTTGATGTAAGATGTTTCTTTGGAACGATTACCAGCGTGTTAAAGCATGATGGTGTTGTGGAAGGTGGAACTGGGGAACTAAATAAGAAATAGGTGAAACATAAATGAAAAAAGTTTTGATTACAGGGGCCAGTAGCTATATTGGTGATAATGTGGAAAAATGGCTGATGCAATATCCGGAGCGATATCAGGTAAACGTTTTGGATATGATTGGGGATGCATGGAAAGAACATGATTTTTGTCAGTATGATGTGGTGTATCATGTTGCAGGCATTGCACATGCAGATGTCGGGCACGTTTCAGATGAAGTTAAGAATAAGTATTATCAGGTAAATACAGAATTAGCAGTGGCTGTTGCGAAAAAAGCAAAAGAAGCAGGCGTTGGACAGTTCATATTTATGTCATCTATGATTGTTTATGGCGGACTGGAACATGTTACAAAGGATACACAGCCACAACCGGCTAACTTTTATGGTGATTCTAAATGGCAGGCGGACTGCAGAATAAGAGAGCTGGCGGATACTGCCTTTAAGGTGGTGGTGGTGAGACCACCGATGATATATGGAAAAGGCTCAAAGGGGAATTATCCATTGTTAGCTAAGATGGCAAGAAAACTCCCGGTTTTTCCGAAAGTGAATAACAAGCGTTCTATGCTTTATATTGAAAATTTGTGTGAATTTGTAAAATTGATGATAGATAATGAAGAGGACGGTGTGTTTTTTCCGCAGAATGAGGCACTGGTGAGTACAAGTACCATTGTAAAGGAGATAGCGAAGATGCATGGACATGCTATCTGGGTTAGTGGTATATTTGCACCAGCGGTATGGATTGGAAAATGTGTGCCAGGAAAGATTGGCGGAATGTGTAAAAAAGCATTTGGAAGCAGCTACTATGATTTGGAAATGAGTCAGTATAAGCATAATTATGTAATAAGGAAATTTGAAGAATCCATTAAGTTGACGGAGGAGAAAGAATTATGAAAAATATATGGATTATAGATCACTATTCATCTGAACCACAATACGGAGGGATTTCCAGACAGTATGATTTTGCGATGGAGTTGGCTAAACGTGATTACAATGTAGTTGTGTTGGCATCATCGTTTTCACACTTTACACATAGCTATATATCTAATGAGCCTATTATGTACTCAGATGTGAATGAAAAAGTGCATTATGTGTATATTAAAACAACGGAATATCAGTCTAATGGTGGAAGAAAAAGAGCAAAAGGAATGTTCGATTTCTTTTATGGAGTTAAGAGATATGAAAGTAGTATTGCTCAAAGGTATGGAAGACCAGATGTTGTAGAGGGGTGCTCGGTACATCCTTTGGCATGGAGTGCTGCATACTGGGTGTCTAGAAAATACAAAGTACGTTTTTGCGCAGAAATAAGGGATCTTTGGCCTAAATTTTGGATTGACGCAGGTATAAAAAAGAAATACGATCCAATGTGTCTCTTTTTTGGGGCAATAGAAAAGCGAGCATTTAAACATGCTGATAGGATTATTTATTCAATGTCACGAGGTGATAAATACATATGTGATGAAAGGGGAGTCTGTAGAGAAAAAACATATTTAATCGGACAACCCATGGATTGCGATAGGTTTGATGAAAATTCTAAGAAATTTAATATGGTTCCTCAAAATATTCGAGATTTTATGGAAGATAGCTTTGTGTGCACGTTTGCAGGCTATTTTATAATGTATGAAGGAGTATTTGTTATGCTCGAAGCGGCAAAAATATTGTTAGAAAAAGGATTGCCAATAAAAATGGTTCTGGTCGGCAGTGGTGAAGCCAGAGAAGAGATGTTGGATTATGTAAAAACAAATAAATTAGAAAACGTAATGATTGGAGAACGAATATCAAAAGAGGCAATACCGGCATTATTGTCACAAAGCGATATATGTATGGCGCATCTAGAAATAAAAGATCATAAAGAAGCATGCCAATATGGAACCTCAAAAAACAAAATTAATGAATATTTGTATTCAGGTGCATGTACTTTGTATGGCTTTATGCATAAGGACGAGTTTGTGGGCAAGTCTGGAGGAGGGTTTATCTTTGAACCATATAATGCGAAAAGTTTGGCAGAGTATATAGAATATATATATAATATGCCAGAAAATGAGCGCCATACAATGGGAGAAAAAGGAAGGAAGTATATTCGAGAAAACCATAGTGCGGATGCGCTGACAGACAAGTTGGAAGAGGCATTTTTTGGTAATTAAGTGCCTAAAGTGCATATAAAAGTTAGTGATTTAAGAGGGGAAATATGAGAAAGTTTTTTGATAAAATTTTACGTTATACAAATAGAAAAACTTCGTCATTGGCATTCTGGTGGCTCCCAGTAAAAGAGGGTAAGTGGAACTGTCCTTTGACCAGAGATGAGATCAGTGATTACTATGTTGATTTTTCAGAAAAGATAAATTATAAATATTTATTTGATAGCAATGGAGTTCCGTTGTTGGACTATAAAGGGACTGTGGGAGTTCGATACAATCCATGTGCAATAGCACAGTATGGACTGGGGTTATGCTCGATGTATATAAAAACCAAGGAAAGAAAATATATAGATAAAATTCGTAAACAAGCAGAGTGGATTAGTAACAATACTAAAATAGGGAAGAATGAAGTGGGAAGGCTTGAATACGATTTTGCAGGAGAAGCATATAATCAAGTACTTGATAAAGGATATATTTCCGCTATTTCGCAAGGACAGGCAATTAGTTTCCTTGTCAGAGCTATGATAATTCTAGGGGATTATAAATATTTGGATACAGCGAATAAATTATTCGCTTCATTTAAATATAGTATATATGATGGAGGGGTAGTTAATTACGATGAGAAAAGCAGGATATATTTAGAAGAATATCCTACGAAAAAGATATCATGTGTTTTAGATGGATTTATATATGCAATGTTTGGTGTATATGATTACTACTTAATCACTGCCGATACCGATGCTGAAAATATATTTTTTGATTGCTGTAATACAGTTGAAGACAGATTGAAAGAGTTTGATTTAGGCTTTTGGTCAAGGGCGGATGTTTATGTGGAAAAGCCTAAGATGCCAGCTAGCAAATTTTATCATAATGTGCATGTTCAACAATTAAAAGCTTTATACAAAATTACAAGCAGAGAAGTATACATAGAATATGCTCGAAAATGGGAACAATATCAAAAAAATAAGATTTATAGCACGCTTGCGTCGCTATATAAGTGTTGGTTCAAAGTTTTTTACTATTGAGAAACGATGGGGAGAGAAAATGAACAACTTATCAGAAAAAATAAAAGAAAAAGGAATGATATACTATTTACTTGTAGCGCAAGTTGTTTTTTTACTTGTTTTGCCGGCAATGGATGGTAAGATTAATACATTTAGAATATTTTTATATTTCGTATTTGCTATAACTTCAGTTGCAATAGTGGTGTTGGCTGTTATAGAGTGCTTTAAGAATAGAAAAGCATTCGATAAGGTTTTTATTATTGTGATGACGTTTTTTTTGATGTGTACAATTTCAGCAATTTGGGCAATGATAAGAAATGTACCATTTGCGGATGTTGTTAGAGGGATTGCACCATTTGTTTGGTATATATACATAATTGTTATAGTTGTTGGAGTGAGACTAGAGGAGACGGAGAAGCTAAACAGAGCTGTAGGTATGATTGCACTTATGTATTCTGCCAGAATCTATGTGTACTACTTTTTGTATGTTGCTGGTGAAGAGGGAGAACGAGTTACATTTCATTTGTATAAAGCAACATCAATTGTTCCGATGATAGGAGTTCTAATATTCTGTTATTATTTTTTAAAATATGAAAATGCGAAAATGCGATATATTGTGGCACTGCTATTTTGTTATATTTCAGTGATATTGACACAAACTAAGTCGATGCTAATTGCAGTTCTCATAGGAGTGTTTTTGGTTTTAGCAGGAACAGGAATGTGCGCAAAAAAGAAGATATGCGCAGAAAGTGAAATGAAGAAAAGATATATTTTGATAATAGGAGTTATTTTTGTAAGTACGACAATTTTGATGTTCACTACAAGTCTCGGGAATAGATGGAAGAGCATGGTCTCTGTAAATCAGCCAAGTGAAATGATATCAAGTGAAATGATATCAAGTGAAACGGCAGCAAGTGAAATAGAATTAAGTGAAACGACATCAAGTGAAATGAATTCAACCGAAACAGAGGTGAATAAAGACTCGGACAAGCCACAAATAGTGGTAGAAAAAGGAAGTGTTTCTGTAAGAATTGTAGAACTAAAAACTGCTATTAAGCATTTTATTAATACACCTATTTTGGGAGAAGGAATCGGCTACAGATGGGTTGCTGAAGGGGTTGACTACGGAAAACCTGTCATTTATATGCATAATGTCGTGGCTTTTTGTATGCTTGACTTTGGAATTATGGGGCTGGTGTATTTGTTTGTAGTAGTACTAATATTTTTTAAAATGGAATATAAAGTTATTAAAGCTAATGTTGATTTGGAATTGAAAAAAAGTTTTCAGTTTTCTTTGGCGGTGATTATTATGGCCTTTGCCTATGCAAACTTTTTTGCAGTTTATAGGAGTATAGAATTTGTAGTTTTGTGTTCGATTTACATAGGGAAAATAATACTAGAATATAGGCGCATTATCAATGGTGATTTGAAATGAAAAAAAGTTTTGTAAATGTATTGATTGTTTCGGGATTAACACTATTATCACAATTAATTGGATACTTACGGGAAATGATTTTTGCATATTATTTGGGAACGTCATTGAGTCTGGAAGCGTTTCAAACAGCAGAAACTGTGCCTTTGACATTTACGCAAATATTAATAAGCGCGGTACCGCTTGCATTTACGCCTATGTTAATAAGAGAGCAAAAGGATAAAGAAGAAAAACTAATTCATAATGCAATTTTTATGTTTGGTATAATAATGCTTTTTATTAGCATCGGTGTATTTAGTTTTTCAAATGTATTTGTTAGAATACTTGCACCAGGTTTTGAAGGTGAAAAACTATTATTGACAGCCCGTATAGTTACCACTTTATCGCCAAACATATTGTTTTTGTCGCTGGTTGCGATATATAATTCTTACTTGAATGCCAAAAAGCAATTTGCTATACCAGCATTGACAGCATTACTATTAAATATATGCATTATAATAATGCAGTTGTTAACAAAAGCGAATGTAAAACTTGTTGCAACTGGGTCTGTAACAGGTGGAGCTTTAATGTTTATAGTTACAAGTCTATATTGTAGGAAGCATTATGGGTTGAAATTAGACACCAAAAAAGTAAAAATTAAGAGTATTAATGAAATTACAAAGTCTATTTTTCCTGTATGCATAATTTCTACATTCACATCACTTAATTTAGTATTTGATAAGTTTTTTGCTTCACAGTTAGGAGGAGGAGCAATTGCTGTTTTGACATATAGCTATAAAATTATAAATTTACCAGTATATTTGTTTGTGACATCGGTGACTAAAGTCATGTTGCCTGATATAACTCGATTGCTGATTGAGAATAATCATAGAAAACTTGCTCAGTTAATTCGAAAAATAATGGCTTTTTGCATAGCTGGAGGAGGAGTTTTTGTAATTATTATGTATGTGATGGGAGAATGGATAGTAGAAGTACTTTTTGGAAGAGGAGCTTTCAATGAGTCAGATATAATTAGCACAGTTGCAGTTTTAAAGGTGTATGCGTTTGGCGTAAGTGGAATGGCATTAAATTCATTTTTCCAAAGTATATCATATGCAAAAGGAAGATACATGGAACCATTTGTACCACTACTTGTTCAAATGTTGATATATATTGTGGTTTGTCAAGTTATGCTGGAACGTTGGGGAGTATTGGCGATTGTATATGGCAATGTGATAGCTAGTATTATGGCTACAGTAGTATGGATTGTGATATTATATAGAAAATATAATATTAATATTTTTCAAAGAATGAATATAGAATAGAGGTGTGAGGTACAAAGATATGTGCGGTATATGTGGGTATTACTCAAAAAAACAAGAAGAAAAGCGTGAATTATTAAAAAAAATGGGGAAAGCGATTGAACATAGAGGACCTAATGATGTTGGATATTTTTTTGAGGGTGGATTAGGGTTATGTCATAGAAGATTGTCCATTCTTGATTTATCAGAGCGAGGACATCAGCCAATGGAAACATTAGAACGCTATGTTATTGTTTTTAATGGCGAAATATATAATTATATTGAATTGAGAATTGAATTAGAAGAAAATGGCTATGTATTTCATACTGGAACAGATACTGAAATTATTCCGGCAGCATTTGACTTATGGGGAGAGTCTTGTGTAAATCATTTTAATGGTATGTGGGCGTTTTGCCTATGGGACAAGCAGAAAAAAACACTTTTTTGTGCGCGGGATCGCTTTGGTGTAAAACCGTTTTACTACTGTATGGATGAAAACCGATTTGTTTTTGCGTCAGAAATTAAAGCAATTCTGTGTGATGATACTATAAATAGAGTTGCTAATGAACCTATAATATATGACTATTTAACGCAAGGTTTAGTTGAACATACAGACGAAACTTTTTTTAAAGATATATTTAAACTTCCACCAGGGTGTTTTATGACAATTGACTCCCAAATGGACATAGAGATTAAGCAATATTACGATGTTCAGTTTTCGAATCTTACAAAAGGGAGACTTGAGCAAAAGGATATTGAGGAATTTAAGGAACTTTTTACAGATTCTGTTAACGTTCGACTTCGAGCAGATGTACCAATTGGAAGTTGCTTATCGGGAGGATTAGATTCGTCATCAATTGTTTGCTGCATGGATGAATTGTTACAAAAAGAAGAAAAAAATACAGAACAACATACATTTTCATTTTGCACTGAAGATAAAAGAATTGATGAGAGAAGATATATGGAGGCAGTGACAAAACAGACTAATACCATACCACATCAAATTTTTTCGAGTGAAACAGATATGAAGAAGGAACTGAGAGAATTGATATATTATCAAGACGAACCATTTTCTTCGACTGGAATGTATGCAAGTTATTGTGTGTATCGTGCAGCGAGACAAAGTGGAATAACAGTTTTGTTGGATGGGCAGGGTGCAGATGAAATATTATGTGGTTACAGAAAATCCAGAGTTTATTATGTTAAAAAATTATTAAATGAGAAACATTATTTAAAGGCATTTAGAGAATTTTGTGGATCAATTTCACAAGTCAAGAGTAGTATGTTTTTGAAAAATGATATATTAAAATTAAAAAAGATTTTGTCAAAAGGAGATAGTGGTTCGACAGAAGGATATCTAAAAAAAGATTTCTGTGAAAAAGAAAGCGGATATGATTATTCAAGAAAAGAAGATTTTCAACATAATGATGTATATGTGGTATCATTACCTGCATTATTGCGATATGCAGACCGTAATTCAATGGCATTTTCGGTTGAAAGTAGATTACCATTTTTGGATTACAGGTTAGTAGAATTTTGTGCTTCACTTCCGCTTGAAAAGAAGATACATGGTGGATGGTCGAAATATATTATGCGAAAATCCTTGAAAATGCCAGAAGTTATAAAAAATAGGAAAGATAAGATTGGTTTTGCGACACCAGAAGACATATGGCTTAAAAAAGAACGAAATTCTTTTCGCGAAATTTTTAAAGCAGAAGAAATTAGGTCAGCAAAATTTGTGGACGTGGACAAACTTTTGCAAGAATGGGACAAAATCTTAGACGAGAATAATGCATCTGGATTATTTAGGTATATTTGCTTGGAGTTGTGGATGCGAGAATTTCAAGTACGTGCAGAGTAAAGTTAAAAACAGAATATAAAGAAAGGAAAATCCAAACAGAGTATGATTTGGATGATGGTATGTAAAAATGAAAGAGTTGTTAATGAAAAAAATAGAAGAAAGAAGTATTGTAGTGGGAGTCGTTGGACTTGGTTATGTGGGATTGCCACTTGCTGTTGAAAAGGCAAAAGCAGGATTTAAAACCATTGGTTTTGATGTACAGGCAGAAAAAGTCGATATGGTAAATGCAGGAAAGAACTATATTGGAGATATTGTGGACAGTGACTTGGAGAAGTTGGTGAAGGATGATATGTTATCTGCAACTACAGATTTTTCGTTTGTAAAAGACACAGATTTTATTGCCATTTGTGTTCCGACTCCACTTGATTCGCATCAGGAGCCAGATATTAGTTATGTAAAGGCTTCCACGGAGGCAGTTTCTAAGTACTTGACGAAGGATACTATGGTAGTATTAGAGTCTACAACATATCCGGGAACAACAGAAGAATTAATTAAACCAATTCTTGAAAAAGGTTCCGGATTGAAATGTGGAGAGGATTTTTATCTTGGATTTTCACCGGAGCGAGTAGATCCGGGTAACTTGATTTATAAGACAAAAAACACTCCAAAGGTTGTAGGAGGTATTGGCAGAGAGGCTACAGAGGTAATTGCTACTATGTATCGTGCGGTGCTTGAGGGAGATGTGCATGAGGTATCGTCACCGGCAATTGCAGAGATGGAGAAAATTCTTGAAAATACTTATCGTAATATTAATATTGGTTTAATTAATGAGTTGGGAAGACTTTGTCATGAGATGGGAATCTCAGTTTGGGAAGTAGTAGATGCAGCAAAAACAAAACCATATGGTTTTCAGGCATTTTATCCGGGACCGGGACTTGGTGGACATTGTATTCCGTTAGACCCATATTATTTGACATGGAAAGCACGTGAATATGGATTTCATACAACATTAATTGAGAATAGCATGGTAATCAACGATGGGCAGCCGAGTTACTGTGTAGATCGTGCAATGCATATTTTGAATAGACATAAAAAAGCAATTAATGGTGCGAAGGTTCTTGTATTAGGTGTAGCATATAAGCAAGATATTGACGATTATCGAGAAAGTCCAGCAATTCATGTGATTGATGAATTGGAAAAAGTAGGAGCAAATGTGGAATTCTATGATCCGTGGATTTCACAGTATCGTGAAAATGGAAAGACGGTAATTGGATTAAAAGAGATATCTCCTGAAATAGTTGCATCTTATGATTTGGTGATGGTTACAACGGGGCATACAAATGTTGATTATGAAATGGTTCAGAAGAATGCAAAAGCAATCTTTGATACAAAGAATGTAATGAGTATGATAGCTGATAGAGGAAATATAGAGGTACTATAATATGGAATTTACATATAAAGAGTATGAGAAATTGATAGGTGTATTAAAAAAAAGTGGATATACTATATGTGGCTATGAAAATTACTTGTTGTATGAGAAACCTGTTATTTTAAGACATGATGTAGATATGTCTATTGAAAAAGCATTTGAGATGGCTCTAATAGAATATGGGATGGGTGTTAAATCCACATACTATGTTTTGATTAGTAGTGATTTTTATAATGTGTATTCTAAATACAATATTGAACGTCTTAGAAAAATGCAATTGATGGGACATACTATAGGTTTGCATTTTGATGAAGAAAGATGGGAAGATAATGTACTGAAAGCGATTGAAAAGGAAGTAGATATTCTTGAAAAAATGTTGGAAAAAGAAGTGGTCAGCGTTTCAATGCATAGACCATCTGACATCACTCTAAAAAGTAATTATGAAATCAAAGCAGGGCGTGTTATAAATAGTTATAGTAAGACTTTTTTTGAAGAGTTTAAGTATGTGTCAGATTCAAGACGGAATTGGAGAGAAGATATTTTTAAAATTATTGAATCTGGACAGTATAATCGTTTGCATATATTGACACACCCAATGTGGTATGCTCAAAATGAAAAAGGAGCAAAAGAAACATTAAGTGAGTTTTGCAAAAACAAAGTATATGAATGTTATGATATATTAGATGCAAATATAAGAGATTTGTCTCAAATTTTGCAAAAAGAAGAATTAGAAAGATAAGGAGAAGCAATGAAAAAAATAGAAATTGGAGAAAGTGCGTCAGTTGAGGTTGTAGCGACGGAAGAGTTGGTAAAGTCAATTGCTGAAGTTTCTGGAGATAATAATCCAGTACATTTAGACAAGGAATTTGCGGAAAAAACAATATTTAAAAAGCAAATAGCACATGGTCTGTTATGTGTGAATGGAATTTCAAAAATACTTGGAACGATGTTGCCGGGAGTAGGAACTATTTTATTATCACAGTCGTTTAAATATAAAGCACCAGTTTATATTGGAGATACTGTGACAATAATGGTATCGGTCAAAGAAATCAAGAGTGAAAAGAATATTTACATTTTAGAAACAATTTGTAGTAATCAAAATGAACAAATTGTTATGGAAGGTGAGTCGGTAGTAAAATGGGAAAGTATAGAGAGATAGGCGTAGAAGAAATAATTTGTTTTTTGCGTGAGGGAAATTATAAGTATGAGGTAATTGGGTGTGAAGACATTAGGATTGCAGGATTCTCATCATTAAATTGTTGTAAAAAAGATACGGTTACCTGGGTAAAAAAGCAAGAGAACTGGAACAGAGATGATGATGCAAAAGATTTATTATGTATTGTTGAAAGCGGAGTTAAGATAACGGCAAGAAACCAGATTATTTGTGAATCTTCTAAAACAATATTTTTTGCAATTGTTGAAAAGTTTTTTGAAGAAAAAGATGATATAGAGAACTCAGTAGGAAATAATACGGTTTTAGGGAAAAATGTTGTCTTAGGGAAAAATGTCAAAATAGGAAATAACTGCTCTATTGTGGGAAATATTGAAATTGGTGAGGGAACAATTATTTCTGACAATGTAGTTATTAGGAATCACGTTGTGATAGGAAAACAATGCCATGTTCAAGCGTTATCGGTTATTGGAGAAGACGGTTTTGGTTATTCGGAAGATAGCGAACACAAGAAGACTATGATAAAACATCATGGTGGAGTTATTATAGGAGATGATGTGTTTATCGGGATGCATGTTAATATTGCAAGAGGAACAATTGATGATACGATAATTGAAAGTGGAGTAAAAATTGCACCATCTACACATATAGGACATAATAATCATGTGGGGAAAAATGCAACTGTTATTTGTTCACAATCATATGGCAGTGTTGAGATAGGAGAAAATGCATACATTGCTGGTAGCATAATAAGAAATCAATGTAGTATTGGCAAGAATACAATTATTGGAATGGGTTCTGTTGTTACAAAAGACATTGAACCAAACAAAATAGCTATGGGAATACCTGCAAAAGTTACAAAAGACAGGGCATAGAAAATAGTAGTAAAAATACTAGAATGGAGAATTGTATGAAAATATTAACAGTGGTGGGAGCGAGACCACAATTTATAAAAGCAGCAGTTGTTAGCAAAGTGTTGCGTACGAGAGTTCAGGAAATTCTCGTACATACAGGTCAGCATTTTGACTATAATATGTCAGAGCAATTTTTCGAAGAATTAGACATTCCAAAGCCAGATTATAACCTTGGAATTGCAGGTGGAACACATGCGCAAATGACAGCGAGGATGTTGGTTGCATTGGAAGAGGTAATGGTTAAAGAAAAACCTAATATGGTTCTTGTATATGGGGATACAAATTCTACGCTGGCGGCAGCGCTTGTTGCGGCTAAATTGCTAATTCCTATTTGTCATGTTGAAGCAGGGACAAGGTCTGTTGAAGTAGGAACAAACAGATACACATTGACGAATCCAGAAGAAGTTAATAGAACATGTACAGATCAGGTTTCGTCGTTGTTACTCGCCAGTACTCAACTAAATATGGAAAATTTGCGGAAGGAGAATCTTGAAAGCAGATCTGTGTACGTTGGGGATCCAATGTATGATGCATTTCTTAATTATAGAGAAAAGGCAGAGATGCAAAAGAACACCTTAAAAACGTTGCAGGGGAAAATAGTAAAGTTGCCTGAAAAATTTTTCTATATGACATGTCACAGGGAAGAAAATACAAATGATGATAGTGTATTATTAAATATTTTAAAAGTGGGAGAACAACTTGATGAATTACTAGTGTATCCGGTACATCCTAGAAATAAGGAAAGATCACTAAGATTGGTTGAAAAATATAATTTAAAGAACTTGTTGTTGGTTGAACCAGTTGGCTATTTGACAAGTAATTACATGGTTAATCATGCAGAAAAAATTATTACCGATTCCGGCGGATTGCAACGAGAAGCTTTTTTTGCGGGAGTTCAATGCATAACAGTATTGGATTTGGTTTCTTGGCCAGAGACAATGGTAGATAATCGAAATATATTATCGCGTCCTATAACAGCAGAATTATTAGAAAAGCTGAATATAGAACAAGAAGTAGATAGCGAATATATGCCATTTGGTGATGGACATGCGGCAGAAAAAATAGTTAATGAAATAACTAGGTTTTTGGAGGAGAAGTAAATGAAATACGCATTAATAGGATGTGGAAGAATTTCCACAAATCATATAAAAGCGGCTGTAAATAATAAATTGGAAATTATTGCGGTATGTGATATCGTGCCAGAACATATGGAAAATGTTCTGGCAAAGCATGGCATTGAAGGAGATACATCTATAAAACGGTATACGGACTATAGGAAAATGGTTCAGGAAAATAAGCCGGAATTAGTCAGTATTGCTACGGAAAGTGGGATTCATGCAGAAATAGCTCTTTACTGCATTGAAAACAATATTAATGTAATCATTGAAAAACCAATGGCAATGTCATTACAGGATGCAGACAAGATTATTGAACTTTCTGAAAAGAAGAATGTCAAGGTGTGTGCATGTCATCAGAATCGTTTCAATGTTGCGGTGCAGGAAATGCGAAAAGCATTGGAAAGTGGCAGATTTGGAAAGCTTTCTCATGGTTCTATTCATGTTCGTTGGAATCGTAATCGGGATTACTATACACAGGCTCCATGGCGTGGAACGTGGGCACAGGATGGTGGTGCATTGATGAATCAATGCATTCATGGAATTGATTTACTCCGTTGGACATTTGGCGATGAGGTAGAAGAAGTATACGGACAGACAAGACAGCAGTTCCATGATTACCTTGAAGCAGAAGATGTGGGAATGGCTGTAGTAAAATTCAAAAATGGTGCAATTGCAACCGTTGAAGGAACAACAAATGTATATCCACAGAATCTGGAAGAAACCCTATACATTTTTGGCGAGAAAGGAACCGTAAAAATCGGAGGAAAATCTACCAATAACATTGATGTATGGGACTTCGTAGAGGAAAGTGAAGCAGACCAGAAGAACAAAGGATTGGAAGAGGCAACCAGCAATGTATATGGTAATGGTCATACAAGCCTTTTTGCAGATATGATGGATGCCATCCAGAATGATAGAAAACCGTATGTAGATGCACATGCGGGAAGAAATGCACTGGAAATGGTACTGGCGATTTATAAGAGCCAGAAAGAGGGAAAAGCAGTTCAACTGCCACTGAGAGATTTTGCAAGTATTGATATGGTAGGGGAATTTTAATGGAAAATTATTTTGTACATGAGAGCAGTTATATAGATGATAATGTAAAAATAGGAAATGGCACTAAAATATGGCACTTTTGTCATGTTCAAAATGGTGCTGTTATTGGAGAAAATTGCTCACTGGGACAGAATGTGAATGTTGGTAATAATGTAAAAATAGGTAATGGAGTTAAAATTCAAAATAATGTTTCGGTATATGAAGGGGTGGAAATTGAGGATGGTGTATTTTGTGGACCATCCTGTGTTTTTACCAATGATTTGACACCAAGAGCAGGTTTCCCAAAAGGAAGGGAAAACTATAAAAAGACATTGATAAGGGCAGGAGCCAGTATTGGTGCGAATGCAACGATTGTATGTGGACATACAGTAGGCAAGGGTGCGATGGTGGCAGCCGGAGCAGTTGTCACAAAAGATGTCCCAGACTATACACTGGTGGCAGGAGTGCCGGCGCAGCCTATCGGCATGGTCGATGAATATGGAAATATTGTAAAAAAATATTAAACTATATTATTTGACAAGGCTCGGATAAGAGGAGAAAAAATGGAATTCAGAGATTTAAGAAAACAGTATGTAGCATTAAAAGATGAAATTGACAGCGGAATACAGGAAGTGATTAACGCAACTGCATTTATTAGTGGTAGTCAGGTGGAAACATTGGAAAAAGAACTGGCTGAGTATGTAGGGGTAAAACATTGTGTAACATGTGCTAACGGAACAGATGCACTTTCCATGGCATTAATGGCATGGAATTTGAAAGCAGGAGAGTGTGCATTTGTTCCTGATTTTACTTTTTTTGCATCAGGAGAAACCGTTTCATTTGAAGGTGCAACACCAATTTTTGTTGATGTAGACGAGAGAACTTATAATATGGATCCTGTAAAACTGGAAACTGCAATACAGAAAGTGCTGGTAGAAGGAAAATTGATTCCGAGAGTAATTGTTGCGGTGGACTTGTTTGGACTGCCGGCAGATTATGATATGATTCGTCCGATTGCAGATAAGTATGGGTTAAAGATTTTGGAAGATGGTGCGCAGGGATTTGGCGGAGAAATTGATGGAAAAAAAGCTTGTTCTTTTGGTGACATTTCAACAACTTCATTTTTCCCGGCAAAACCATTAGGATGCTATGGTGATGGTGGAGCTATATTTACCAATGATGATGATGTGGACGCATACCTGCGTTCTATTAGAGTTCATGGGAAGGGCAGCTTTAAGTATGATAATGTAAGAATCGGATGGAATTCCAGATTAGATACTATTCAAGCAGCGATTCTTTTGCCAAAGCTTCATGCATTTATGGACTATGAGCGTGATAACGTTAATAAGGTAGCGGCAAAGTATACAGAAGGATTAAAGGAACTGGTTGTAACTCCAGAATTTGATACAAAATATACCTCTTCTTGGGCACAGTACTGCATACAGTTAAAGAGCGAAGAAGAACGTGAATCTTTACAGGCATATTTGAAAGAACAGGGAATTCCTACGATGATATATTATCCGAAGCCAATGCACAAACAGGATGCATTTGCAGATTTGCAGTGTGGGGATGAGGACTATGCAGTAACAAATAAATTGTGTAAAACAGTTTTGGAATTACCGATGCATCCGTATATGGAAGATGCTGATATTGAAAAAATTGTAAATATGATAGCGGCTTGTTTAAAAGAGAATCGTTACTAGTGTATGTTATTGCGGAGTTGCAAATAATTTTAATGAATTGTTATAGGTAATTGGAAAATGATTTCATGAATATATGTGGATATCTCTTCGTTATAAAAGGAGAGAAAAACAGTCATTATTCAGAATTGACATGTGTCATTGGATATAGAGCGTATTTTAATAAACCCTAATAATAACTATGGCAATTGAATATTTTTTCAGACAATTAACGGTTTTAAACTTCGGATGTATTGTGGACAATTCATGGCATAAGTAACAATGACGGTAGCTGGTTGGCGATACTTGCAAGGAACACATCAGACTTGGTAGTGATGTGGTTTCTGGTTTTGCTACCAGCAATACACATGTTGATTTTGAAATGGTTGATGGCTCGTTCGACGATGGCTCTGATTTTATAAGTATTAAGTCAATCTTTAGAATTACGTTGAATGCCAAGGGGAACATGTACAGTTCCATATTTTCATAGGTGTATGTGGTTATTCCTTTTGCAGCGGTGCAGCTGGGATTGCCGCAAAAGTATTTCCACTGCCTTTTTTATACTTCATTCTGGGGCATATCCACTTGATGTAGTAAGAACGTCCTTTTTCTTTTGCCAGACCGCAGCATTTCATGGAAAGTGTGGCATCATTTGGGTAGGTGTGATATCCGTATTCGTTGTAACCTATTTTTTCAAAGAACTTTTATTCTGTGGATTGTAAGGAATGAGGGCTCTCGAAAAATGAAAGTTAGGGAACAGTGAGTCGCAAATATCAACGGAATCAAAGGATGAATTGCCAGAAAAATATCTGGATGGATAGCCGGATGCAGAGAAGAGTAATCCGTTAGTACAAAAACAAGGGAAGGGATATCGCCTATTGATTTGTCTTCATCGGGAGAATCAGCTTTCTTTTCCACCGGCATTTCGGGATGCGCAGGCTTAAAAGAGTCATCATCGATAAAGGCAATATGCTGGACAATGCCAAGCCCATTGGTAAGAATAGTAAATTTATAAGCGTAGCAGAAAAGCCTGTTGATATACATTTGTTTGGCATCAGGACAGGCGGCAGTCTGGAAAGGCATAAGTCCGTAAGTCATCTTATAAGTGTCAACATTAGGAGTGTCCTTGTAATAGGCATTCAGTTTTTTGATGAGGGCATTTAAAGTTTTGGGATTGTTTTATGTGACATAAAGTTCAATGACAGAAGTGCCCAAAGTAAGCATTTGAGCCAGAGAATCCGTAGGAATGGAAAAAATCTTCTGAAGAATAAAAGCAGAGCGAAATCCATCCAGGGGATAAATATGTTTCCGACCAATGGAATGATAAAAAGCAGTGCGGAAATCAGCAGGAATGAAATCGTTAATGTCAAATATTCCGTAAGCAGTTGAAAGAAAGCAGGAGTTTCATCTATAAGTGAGTTTTGACAGTGTGAAAAAGTTTCACTTAAAGAAATCTGATGATATTTATCATTCATAAATTTTCTCATCTATATTTGGCTGGTGGACTGATATCGTTACCTTTATTTTATCACTTGCGGAGAGAAAACTTATATAAATCAAGTAACAAAACCCAGTAAAATCAATGTGGTGCGGCGTTTGTCAAATGCCTAAACTTTTATTGTAGCAAGAAGAGAAAAGTAATTAGCAAAAATTTTTGTGGACAATTTGATGCATGCGCATATTGTGCTATAATAACAGTCAGATGAAAACAGAAGACAGAGATACTTGAGGTATTACAATGAAAAAACGAGGAATAGAAATGCTGAAAAAATTATACCGCTATATGACAGATTTTTTGATTTTAGCGGCATTCTTGATAGAATATGAGTATATTTGGAGAACAAAATTAAATGTTTTGCTACAGAGAGATTTTGAAGGCAAAGGAAATCTGATGATGATAGTAGTGTACTTGCTCACTACAATTTTGTTGTTTCTTGTTTTGGGCGGCTTCCAGATAGGAAATTTTAACAAGGAAAATGTATTATTATCACAATCACTGGCGGTTATTGTGGGGAATTGTATACAGGTTGTTCTGACAATATTGATGGTAGGTTCTATTTATCACATCAAAACAATTGTTGCATCATTGGTAATTTTGACAGTAGCCAATTTGCTGGTTATTTTTATATTGACTACAATTTTGATGAAACTGTATACGGTAATATTTCCGCCATATCGAATGATACAGGTGTATGGTTCTTATGAGAATAACCTCCGGGATAAAATGAATGCCAGAGCAGATAAGTATCAGATTATAGAGCAGATTTCCATAGAAGAAGAAATGGCACGAATTTTAGAAAAACTAGAGAACTATGATGCGGTTTTGTTAAATGATATTCCAAATGAGAAAAGAAATAAAATATTAAAGTATTGTTTTGAGAAGGATATACGTGTGTATTTTACACCAAAGATATCTGATATTATGGTCAAGGGGTCAGAGGAATTAAATCTTTTTGATACACCTTTATATTTACAGCGAAATCTTGGATTAAATATTATTGAGAAAGTAATAAAACGATTTTTTGATATTGTTTTTTCGACGATTATGATAGTTCTTACTTCACCGATTATGTTGATTACTGCAGTATGCATTAAAGTGAATGATGGTGGACCAGTGTTTTTTACACAAGAGCGTTGTACCATAAATCGTAAGATATTTAAGATATACAAATTTCGTAGTATGATAGTGGATGCAGAAGTGGATGGGAAGTCAAAACCGGCAGGTGATGGAGATGACAGAATTACAAAAGTAGGGAAGATTATTCGTGCAACAAGAATTGACGAGTTACCACAGTTGTTTAATATTTTAAAGGGCGAGATGAGTCTCATAGGACCAAGACCAGAGCGTATTGAACATGTAGACAAGTATTGTGAAGCAGTTCCGGAATTTGCGTATAGGTTAAAAGTAAAGGGGGGACTGACGGGATATGCACAGGTATATGGAAAATACAATACAACAGCATATGATAAACTAAAATTGGATTTGATTTATATTGAAAACTATTCATTATTTCTGGATTTAAAAATTTTGTTTATGACGTTAAAAGTTGTTTTTATGCGAGAAAGTACGGAAGGCTTTACAGAGGAAGCGATTGACAAAATTAAAAATTCAAAGTAGATGGGATGTAATAAATGATTAAGTGCATGATTTTTATAGTGATGGAGTGCTTGCTTGGATTGATTCTGACTATGGCAGGTATTTCAGACATGTATCCTGGATTTATATCTTTGGCTGTATTGGGAACAGGAACGGTATTAATCATTCGACTGTTTTGGAAGAAGACCACAAGAAATAATCAATTCGTAATTTTGCTTACAGGATATATATTACGAGTTTTTGTTATGCTGTTAAATATATATGGCAGAGGTATAATTCCAATTCCGAATACAAATTCTGACTGCGAAGGATTTTTATGGACAGCCAGTCAGTATTATCAAAAAATAGAAACAATGGAGTATACAAAGTATCCTTATATCATTAATGGAATATTTCAGTTTTTTGGAATGAACAGAGTAGTGGCACAGTATACCAATACAATTGTATGGGTTATGTGCGTGATGCTTTTAATGAGAATGTGGAAGAAATTTGTATTAAGTGATAGAGTGAAAACTCTAACATTGGTTTTGGCAGCACTTTGGCCCAATTATATATTGGCAACGATGCAGTTGCAGAGAGAAAGCTTAATTGCATTTTTTAATATGTTAGCATTTTGCTATTTAATTGAGTGGCTGGATGGAGAAAAAAATTGCTGGTTACTTTTTTCTTTCCTGGCAACACTACCAGCAGCACTGCTACATTCGGCATCTATGGTGATTTTCGCAGCAAATGTGGCAATAATTGCTGTTTGGAATAGAAAAAAGAAGAAGATAGAAATTTCATTCAAAACGATGGCTATTATTATAATTGGAGTTATAGGAATACTTCTGTTGTTTTATAGTCCATTAAATCAGATTCTTTTTAGTTATATACGAATTGGGGATATAAGCTGGAGAGCAATTTATGAATTTTATCAAGTGGCTTTTGTAGAAGGCGGTTCAGATTATCTCCGGAATATGCAGGTAAATAATGTCTGGCAATTTGCAGGCGCGACATTAATACGCATGATTTATTTTATGATATCACCAGTACCGTGGGAGTGGAGAGGATTGCAGGATGTAATTGCATTTTTTATGGATGGAGCCATTCACGTAGCATTATTTGTGCTACTGGTGAGGTGTTGGATAAAGACAAGAAACCATAAAAAGCGTGCATATATGTTATTCGGATTTATGTATGTGCTTGCATTTGCCGGAATTTTCTGTTGGGGAACATCCAATGCGGGTACAGCAATGCGGCATAGAAGCATTCTGACAGGATTTATAGTGGCGACAACAGTAATTGCATTGGCGAAAGAAAGAGTGGAGGAAGAAGATGAGAGAGGTGAAATACAATAGACACGATAGATGCTTTGATGTGAAGGATATGGTAAGGGCAATTCGTACAAATTGGTTAATAATAGTTATATGTGGATTGGTATGTGCGGCGTTTTTAATTGTTGGTATGCAGAGAAGCGAATATAAGTCCGCGGTTGCAGCAGCACAGGAGTCAGTGGGAACAGATGTACCTGCGATATATAATGGACTTACGGATGGCGAGAAAAGTACAATACAATTAGCAAGGTCACAGGAAGAACAGCTGAATGCTCAGAATGACTATATCAGTAATTCTGTTTTTATGAATATCGACCCATATAAAGAGGGAAATACAACGCTGTATTATAACATCACGTACTTGACTACTGTTGATGAAACGATAATTGGAAGATATATTGATTATGCAGGAAGTAATGCATTCTATGAGGCTGTGGTACAGAAGATGTCTACAGAGATGGAAGTGCAGTATGTGAAGGAGCTTATCACATGTACACAAAACACCGTGGATATGAATCGATATTACACAGAGTTCTATATTAAGGTAATAGCCGATTCACAGGAACTGTGTGAGGATATAGCCAATGCAGTGGATAGTGTGATGCAGACATATATCTCGGAAAATCAGGGAGAGATGGCAGGATATACGATTGATGCTGTTAATTCTGGTTACAGTGAAATGGTAGATACAGAACTATACAATAAGCAGTACGTATCGACCAGCAATTATTATAATTTGCAGAGTATGTACAATGCAACAATTGCAACGTTTACAGATAATATGAAATTGGTATATGCAGCAACCGATGAAGAACTGGCAGGAACTGCACAGGGGGATACGACATCACCTGAAGTATATGCACCATACAGAGTGAAATATGCGGTATTAGGTGCATTAATAGGTATTTTCCTTGCCGTGTTAGGCATTATTCTGGCATATCTGTTAAGCAATAAGGTGAAGACCGAAGCTGATTTGGAGAGCATCTATAATTTGAATGTGTTCGGAACAGGAACGGAACTTCCACTGGTAGCTGCGAACATGAATAATGTATGCACTAAGAGAGGTATAAACAGTGTAGTGCTGTGCGGTACGATATCAGAAAGCAATAAGTCAATCATGAATAAATTAATCGATGAGATGCAGAAAAAAGGAATCGAGCTTACGATTGCCGGGGATATCGGGAAGGATGTAGAAGCAAGGGAAATGCTTGCAAGCTGTGAGCATGTAGTGTTTGTCTCACAGAATAAGAAAACAACATACCCGGAAGTGGAGAGCTGGCTGAAGCTTTGCAGAGATTTAGGCATTTCGGTACTTGGCGCAGTTGCATTGAACTAGAACATAGAGGATAAGTAGATGAAAGTATTATTTACATCACATACAGCAAATTTTTGTAAGTTTAACAGACCCTTTATGCGGTGGTTCAAAGAGCAGGGATGGCAGGTAGACTATGCTTGTGCCTGCGAGGAAGAAGTATACGATTATGATAATTTGTACAAGATTTCTTTTTCCAGAGTACCCTGGTCAAGAGATAACATTACTGCATATCGGGAACTGAAAAAGCTGTTGGATGAGAATCACTATGACATCATTCATACACATACCCCTATGGGGAGTGTGGTTACCAGACTGGCTGCGCGCCAGAGCAGGAAAAAGGGTACAAAGGTGATTTATACGGCACATGGTCTACATTTTTTCAAAGGAGCTCCGATGAAAAACTGGCTATTGTATTACCCAATGGAAAAGCTTATGGCGAGATATACCGATTGTCTGGTACTGATTAATGAGGAAGATTATCGTACTTGTATAAATCGACATTTCAAAGCGGGAAGAATCGAGAAGATTAATGGAGTAGGGGTCAATCTGGATCGTTTTGAAGTATTGGCCCAGGAAGCAAAGAATGAGGTAAGAGGGAAACTTGGAGTTGGACAAACTGATTTTGTGATGGTTTGTGTTGCAGAGTTTATTCCAAGAAAGAATCAGATTTTTCTGTTAGAGAATGCAAAAAGGCTTCATGAAAGTATTCCCAATATGCGATTGCTGATGTTGGGAAAAGGCGAACTGCTGGAAGAATATCAGAAAAAGGTGCAAGACGAGAAGATGGATGACTATGTTTCATTTCTGGGATATCGCTCGGATGTCAATGAAATCTGTGCTGCATCGGATGTATTGGTATCATCCAGCTTTCAGGAAGGACTTCCGATGAATATCATCGAAGCGATGGCGGTAGGAATTCCGGTTATCTGTTCAGATATTCGAGGTCAAAGAGACTTGATTCAGGATGGAAGGAATGGTTTCTTGTTCTGCTTGGGAGATAATGAGACTTATTGCAAGCGGGTGGAAGAGCTGGCACAGAGCAGACAGCTTCAGTTGGATATGCAACAGCATAATCTGGAGGATGTTAAGAAATATTCGCTGGATAGAGCGATTGAGAAGATGTCAGAGATTTACCGGAGATATATGTAGAGATTTGAGGAATTGCGATGAAGAAAGAAGTAATTGTTATAAACTATATGGGCAGACATGGGTCTGGAAATATGCATGCAATCGTGATGGCGAAAGCATTACAGGAAGCGGGGGAAAATGTCGTAGCAGTTGTATCGGCTTTTTCAGATAATATTCGTGAATGGGAGCAGCTGGAACTTACAAAACTGATTGTGGTACAGACCTACCAGACGAAAGCACAGTTTGTCTATCGGACCATTGATTTTTATCTGCGTGAGGCATATGCAATCCGCAGACAGCTGGCTCAGTATACGATAAAAGCGGTTTATTGCCCTATGACTACCTATTGGACCTACGGATTGAATCGTGCGTTAAAGAATCAGAATGTAATTGTGTGTAACCATGACCCGATACCACATAGCGGCGACAGAAAGAAGTGGTCCTTCCACAAGGCGTTGCAGACCTCACATACGATTATTGTGCACAGTAAGAAATTTATTGATTATGTGAAAAAACAATATCCGGGAAAAAATGTATTGTATATGCCGCTGACTCGCTTGAATGTGTATGGAAAAGGTGAGAAAATCTGCACCGTTACTTATCCGACTGATAAGGTTAATTTCTTGTTTTTTGGTGTGATTTCAAAATATAAGGGATTGGATGTTTTGGCGGAGGCTTACAAAAAGGTAAAGGCAGTTTGTCCGAATACGACGTTAACCATCGGTGGTAATGGGGATTTTTCAGCATATCAGGAAAAATACAGCACATTATCGGATGTTACGATTGTTAATAGATGGATCGCAGATGAAGAGATAGAGAGTTTCTTTACAGGTGAAAATATAATTACAGTATTGCCATATGTGGATGCGACGCAGTCGGGTGTTGCATTGGTGGCAATGGAGTATAATACACCGGTGATTGCAACAAGAACCGGTGGACTGCCGGAGCAGGTGGAGGATGGTGTGCTGGGATTATTGGTACCGCCTTCCAATGTGGAAGCATTAGCGGATGCAATGGTTCGGCTTGCACAGGACGAAAAGCTGCGGGAAGAGATGAAACGAAACATCAAGGTCAAGATGAGAGAAACAGAGGATTCTGTGCTGGCTCATCAGCTGATAGAAATAATAAATGATAAGCGTAAATAGGTGAAGATTGGAATATGACAGATAAGAATCCATCAATCGGGATTGTGATTGTAAATTATAATGGTGCAAAGTACCAGAATGCCGCGATTAAAACAATAAAGGAACAGACTTATCAGAACTACCAGATTGTTGTGGTAGACAGTGCATCAACAGATGATTCCGTTGAACTGTTAGTGGAGGCGTATGGTGAGGATGTCACTGTGTTACGAGAGAAGGAAAATTGTGGATTTGCGGCGGGTAGTAATATTGGAATTCGTTATTGCCTGGAACACGGAGCTGATTATATTCTTTTATTGAATAATGATGTGGAACTGGATTCGCTGTTGTTGGAGAATCTGGTGGCAGATGCCGATGAGAACACGGTAGTTGTTCCAAAGATATATTTCTACGAGCCATCTGACCGGATATGGGCTGCCGGAGGTATACTGAATTGGAACCATTGCGAGACAAAGCATTACGGAATCGAAGAAAAAGATATTGGGCAGTGTGATGAAAGGCAGTATGTGAATTTTGCACCGGCTTGCTGTATGTTGCTTCACAGATCTGTATTTGAGAGAGTCGGATATTTTGACGAAGCTTTTTTTATGTATTATGAAGATACAGACTTATGTGTACGGTTGTTGGAGAATGGTTATCAGATTCTATATGAACCGGAAGCAAGAATGTGGCACAAGGTCAGCAGTTCATCGGGAGGGCAGAATTCAAAAGTGTCCGTGTATTATATCTATCGGAACCAGTTGTATTTTATGAAAAAGCATAGTGATAAGGCGAGATTCCGTGGAAGATGCTATGCTGTGCTAAAGGCGATGACTAAGGCAGTTACAGCACCAATTCGTAGAAAGAACGATGGTGTGATTTTCACTGCTTATCTGGATTATTTAAAAGGGAAGATGTATCGAAAGCGGTAAGAATGTTAGAGGATATAGAGATGGACAATTGCGCACTAGTTACAGTCATTGTACCGGTATACAATCATGAAGACTATGTAGAGAAGGCACTAGACAGCATTTTAATGCAAAAAGTTGATTTTAAATATCTGGTATATATTGGAGAGGACAAATCAACGGATCATACACGGGAAGTGTTAAAAAAGATTCAAGGAAAATATCCGGAGAATTTCATCTTCATATATCGTGAAGTAAATTATGGAATGAAGAATTTCTATGATTTATATGAGCGTATAGAATCCAAGTATTATATTGTACTTGAGGGGGATGATTATTGGTGTGATGAGCACAAATTGCAGATTCAAGTTGACTTTATGGAGCAACATCCAGAGTATATGGTAGTAACACATAATGTGAATGTTGTAGATGATAAGTCGGAGCCGAGAGCAATCGATTATCCGTCGATTCCGGAGGGAGAATTTAATATATGGGATTTCAGGGAAGAAAGATTTCCAGGTCATACATCTGCAAAACTTTTCAGACATGAGTTTTACGAGACAAAAAAAGGCTATATGGAAAGATTTCCAGAATTGATAAAGTATCCGGGAGATCAGATTGAAGCGTTTTTATTGGCTGCACATTTTCGTACATTCTGTATGCCGGAGAAAATGAGCTGTTATCGATTTGTGACAGATAAGGGAAGCAGTTATAGTGCTAATTTTGTTGTAAACGAAAAGACGATCCTCAGCAAAATTGAGTTTATTCGAGCAAACTTATGCTATGCGAGAGAGCATGACTGTGCTGGGGATATTATAAAGGTATGCGAACAGCTTTATGTGTGTTATACTGTGAAACATAGAAAAGTGCTTGGAATGAGCAGAAGCCAGATGATAAAAGAGTGTTTGACCGTAAGATATAAGCTGAGTAGTTATGGTTATACGATATGGCGCATGATTAAATTTGTAGGAAGAAAATTGGGAACTATGCTGGGCATATACAGTAGGGCAGGCAAAATATAATTCGAGGAAATTCATGGAATCTAAAATGAAAAGCCAGATTTTTTCTGGATTGATATGGAAATTTGCAGAGCGTTTTTTTGCAGAAATAGTAACATTTGTGGTGTCAATTGTATTGGCACGTCTGCTCATGCCAGAGGACTATGGCGCAATTGCTCTTGTGATGGTATTTATAACAATAGCAGATGTTTTTGTAACCAGCGGGTTTGGAAATGCTTTGATTCAGAAGAAAGAAACGGATAATCTGGATTTTTCTTCTGTATTCTTTTTTAATATAGGATTTTCTATCTGTATATATATCATATTGTTTTTGGCAGCACCGGCGATAGCTGATTTTTACGAGAAACCAATTTTGTGTGCAGCGTTGCGAGTGTTGGCATTGCGAATTATTATTGCAGCGATTAATTCTGTTCAGCAGGCGTATGTATCAAGAAATATGTTGTTTAAGCGTTTTTTTTGGTCTACACTTTTTGGAACGTTGTTTTCTGGGCTTGTCGGAATTGCTATGGCATACCAAGGATTTGGAATATGGGCATTGGTGGCACAATATTTGACGAATACCTGTGTTGATACAGTAGTGTTATGGTTTACAGTAAGATGGCGACCGAATTTTGCTTTTTCTATTGGGCGTCTGCAGGTGTTAATTACATATGGATGGAAGATTCTGGTTTCGGGATTATTGGATACGGGTTATAATCAGTTACGAAGCTTAATCATAGGAAAGATGTACAGTTCGAGTGACTTGGCACAGTACAATAAAGGACAGCAGTTTCCGCAGTTGATTGTAGCGAATATTAATACATCGATTAGTGGAGTCTTATTTCCAGCAATTGCACAATGCCAGGATGATATGGATCGTGTAAGGGACATGACCAGAAGAGCAATTAAGGTAAGCTCATTTGTAATGTGGCCGCTGATGGTTGGTTTGGCAGTGGTTGCAGAACCATTAATATCAGTTATGCTGACAGATAAGTGGCTGCCATGTGTCCCATTTTTGTATATCGCATGTTTTACTTTTGGATTATGGCCGATTCATACAGCAAATTTGGAAGCGATGAAAGCGGTCGGAAGAAGTGATTTGTTTTTAAAATTGGAGATAATCAAGAAGATTATGGGGTTGGCGGTATTGCTTGTTTCAATGAGATACGGGGTTATGGCAATTGCTGCAAGCCAGATTTTAACGTCCATCATAAGTACATTTATTAATGCGTTTCCAAATCAGAAGTTATTAAAATATAAATATACAGATCAGATTCGGGATATGTTGCCATCTTTCTTGTTGGCATTGCTTATGGGGGGATTGATATACCCGGTAAAATGTTTCGTGGAAAGTAAGATATTGCTGATTGGAGTGCAGGTAATCTTGGGGGCGATTGTGTATGTCGCAGGTGCAAAATTGTTTAGAAATGACAGCTTTGTGTATTTAATTTCAATAGTGAATAATAGAAGAACAGGAAAGGCAGAGTAACATGAAATTAGGAATTATGCAGCCGTATTTCATTCCGTATATTGGGTATTGGCAGTTGATGAATGCGGTGGACAAGTATGTTATTTATGATGACGTCAACTTTATAAAAGGTGGCTGGATTAACCGAAATCGGATTCTGGTAAATGGGGAGCCAAAGTATTTTAATGTGCCTATGCTTGGAGCAAGTCCGTATAAGCTAATTAATGAGGTCGGTGTGAATAACGATAGAAAATTGACTGATAAGAATCTTAGAGCATTAGAGGGGGCTTATCGGAAAGCACCTTATTACGGAGATGTATTTCCTTTGATGGAGCGTGTGCTTGAAAGTGGAAAAGATGACATTGCATCCTACATTGCCGAATCTTTTCGGATTATCGGTGAATATCTGGATATCAAGACAGAATTTATAATATCTTCTGACTTGGAAAAGGATTGTGAGCAAAAGGGTCAGGATAAGGTATTGTCCATCTGCAAGCTGTTAGGGGCAACAGAATATTATAATGCGATTGGCGGACAGGAATTGTATTCGTTTGAAGACTTTAAGGCACAGGATATCACATTGAAATTTTTAAAAACCAGTGATATTGTGTATGAGCAATTTGGAAATGAATTTCAGCCAAACCTGTCAATCGTGGATGTTATGATGTTTAATTCAAGAGAACAGGTGCAGCAGATGCTGAATGAGTACACACTGATAACAGAATAGAGGTAGGTAAAGGATGAAAAATATAGTTGTTTTTGGTGCAAGCGGTGATACAGGAAGGTATTTTGTAAAATACTTTATTATGAAGCGGTATATCCGTTAATAAGAGAGATGCTGACATGCAAAAAAGAAAATCTTGCGTTGTATATAACCAATTCATTTAAAATAATATGTAAATATTTAGATATACATACAGAATTTATTATATCATCTGAATTAAAGAAAGATTGCAGTATGAAAGGGCAGGAAAAAGTACTTTCCATATGCAGTATACTGGGGGCTACAGAATATTATAATGCGATTGGTGGACAACAATTATATTCTTACTCAGATTTCCAAAAGCAAGGTATTAGTTTGAAATTTTTACAGACTCAAGAGATTGTTTATGAACAATTTCAAAATGAGTTTCAACCTAATTTGTCAATAATAGATGTTATGATGTTTAATTCAGTAGAGCAGATACAACAAATGCTTCAGAAATATACATTGGTGTGTGAATAATGAAATAAGAGGAGAAGTCACATGATAGAGGAGATGGGAGGCTATTTTGAATTCGAACATTATAAAAAAAATGCATATCATAAGAACAGTATTGCATTAAATACTGGTCGCAATTGTCTTAGATATTTAATACGTGCAAAAAAAATTCAGAAGATTTTTTTGCCAGACTTTGTCTGTGAGGTAGTTGTAGAAGCATGCAGGATGGAAAATATTGAAATTCATTTTTATCAGGTAAATAGATTATTTAGACCACAAAATATAGAAAAAATTGGAAATGATGATTATATTTATGTTATTAATTATTATGGTCAATTATCAAATGAAAACATTTTACAGATGGCAAAAATATTTCCAAATATTATTATAGATAATGCGCAGGCTTTTTTTCAAAAACCGGTAAGTGGTGTGGATACAATTTATACTTGTAGAAAGTTTTTTGGAGTGACAGATGGGGCATATTTGTATACGGATCATGAAATGGATGTGAGGCTAGAAAAAGATATGTCCTATCAGAGAATGGAATATCTTTTGGGAAGATATGAGTGTGGGGCAAATAAATTTTTTGAGGCGTATCAGGATAATGAAAAAAGGTTATCAGGTCAACAGATAAAACGAATGTCATCTTTAACAGAGAACATTTTAAAAAGTATTGATTATGCAGTAGTAAGCAAGATAAGAGAAGATAATTATGATGTGTTAGAAGACAACTTAGGATCTTTTAATATGCTTCAACTTAGAAAAGCAAGTGGACCATATATGTATCCTTTTATGGTGAAAAATGGAAACGCACTCAGAAAAAAACTGATAGCTAGAAAAATTTATATCCCTGTATTATGGCCAAATATAGTGGAAAATTGCGAAAACCAATCAGATGCATATTTTATGGCAAACAATATATTGCCATTACCATGTGATCAGAGATATACAAAAGAAAATATGATTGAAATGATAGAAATTATAAAAGGTGAGATGGAGGAAATTGAATGAAAAAGATAATTATTTTTGGAGCGACAGGAAATGTAGGATCTTATGTTTTAAAATATGCAAGAGAATATTTTGATCCAGCGGAGTATACAGTTATTGCATCTGGACGTCGAAAAACAGATTTTTTTGAAAAGAGAGGTATTCCGTATTATTCAGTAGATATTTCTAAGAGCGAGGAATTTGAAAAATTACCCAAAGAAGATGTGTATGCAGTAATATATTTAGCTGCACAGATACCATCTTATATGGATAGCTATGAACCGGAAAAATATATTCAGTCTAATATTATTGGAGCGTACAATGTATTGGATTACTGTAGAAAAACACATGCAGACCGTATTCTATTTTCTACTACAGTTTTTGATATTTCTTTATATGCAAAAGATGGCGTTGTTTTAAAACCTGATTTGCCATACAATTTTAGTTATAAAGGTGACCATGCTATATATGTTATTACAAAAAATACTGCAATCGAACTGATGGAACACTATCATCAAGAGTACGGATTAAAGAAGTTTGTTTTTAGATTCCCAACAATTTATAGTTATAGTCCATATCACTATTATTATCCTAATGGAGTTAAAACGCTTAGACCAGTGTATCGGATGATTGAGCAGGCAAAAAAAGGAGAACCAATTGAATTATGGGGGAATCCTGAATATGCAAAAGATATGGTACATGTATATGATTGTGCACAAATGTTATGTAAAGCAGTAGAAGTTGACAGGGAAGTAGGATTTTACAATGTTGGAACAGGAATCCCTGTTACTTTAAAAGAGCAGATTGAAACAATAATTGAGGTGTTCTCTCCGGAAAATCATAAATCTCAGATAATATATCGCCCAGAGAAGAGCGCTGGTGGAGGATTTCTCATGGATGTACAAAATGCAAAGACTGAACTGGGATATGAACCACAATATGATTGTAAAAGATTATTCGAAGATTATAAGGCTGAAATGCAGATTGATCGCTTTAAAGAATTACGAAATAAGTAAAAGAAGCAGGAGAGATTACGATGTCTAATAAAATATTAGTAACCCGTTCTTCTATGCCTGAGTTAGAGGAATATGTAGAAGAAATAAGAGATATATGGGATTCCCATTGGCTGACAAACATGGGAGAAAAACATAAAAATCTTCAGCAACAGTTGAAAGATTATATGAAAGTAGAAAATGTTGAACTTTTGACAAACGGACATATGGCATTAGAATTAACAATGCAGGCGATGAATTTACAAGGAGAAGTAATAACTTCTCCATTTACTTTTGCATCTACAACACATGCAATTGTTAGGAATGGATTAATACCAGTGTTTTGTGACGTGAATCCCATAGATTTTACGATAGATGTAACAAAACTAGAATCGTTAATTACAGATAAAACATGTGCTATTGTACCAGTGCATGTTTATGGAAATATATGTAATGTTGAAGAAATAGATAGAATTGCATACAAATATGGTTTGAAGGTAATTTATGATGCAGCACATACATTTGGCGAAGAATATAAAGGCTGTGGAATAGGAACATTTGGAGATGCTTCCTGCTTTAGTTTCCATGCTACAAAAGTATTTAATACGATAGAGGGAGGCGCTGTATGCTATAAGGATGAATTATTAGGACAGCGGTTATATAATTTAAAGAATTTTGGAATCAGGGGACCGGAAGACGTAGAGAGTGTTGGTGCTAATGCTAAGATGAATGAATTTCAGGCAGCAATGGGATTATGTAATTTACGTCATGTGGAAAGAGAAATTAAAAAACGTAAAAAGGTTGTAGAACGATATAGAGAAAGGCTGGAAGGAATAAAAGGAATTCAGTTAAATCATATTCAGGATAATGTAAAATCAAATTATGCCTATTTTCCAGTTATATTCGATGAAAAATTATTTGGTCATAGTCGCAATGAAGTTTTTGATAAACTTGCAGAAAATAATATTATGGCTAGAAAATATTTTTATCCACTTACGAACACATTTGATTGTTATCATGGACAATATGATGTATCCAAAACACCAATAGCATTATATTTGTCAAAACGTGTATTGACATTGCCATTATATGCCGATCTTTCGATTGAAGACGTGGACAGAATTTCAGATATCATTGTCGGAATGATGGAATAGACATGTGTATTTAAGTAATTACATAAGGTAAGAAGATAATAAAATTATGAAAAAAGTATTATTTACATCACATACTGCAAATTTTTGTAAATTTAACAGACCTTTCATGCGATGGTTCAGAGAGCAGGGATGGCAGGTAGATTATGCTTGTGCCTGCGAAGAAGAAGTTTATGATTATGACAATCTGTACAAAATTTCTTTTGCCAGAGTACCGTGGTCCAAAGATAACATTAAGGCGTATAAAGATTTAAAGAAAATATTAGATGAAAACTATTATGATATCATTCATACACATACACCAATGGGCAGCGTGATAACAAGACTGGCAGCAAGAAATACGAGGAAAAAAGGTACAAAGGTAATATATACGGCACATGGGCTTCATTTTTTTAAGGGTGCACCATTGAAGAATTGGCTCATGTATTATCCAATGGAAAAATGGATGTCAAAATATACGGATTGTTTGGTACTAATTAATGAAGAAGATTATCAAAATTGTATAAAAAGGCATTTTAAGGCAGGAAAAATCGAAAAAATTGATGGTGTAGGCGTTGATCTGAACAGGTTTGAGTGTTTGTAGCCAGAGCAAAAAAAACAATGCCGCAAGGAGCTTGGAATATCAGAGAAGGATTTTGTTTTAGTTTGTGTTGCGGAATTTATACCAAGGAAGAATCATGCATTTATTTTAGATAATATGAAAAAAGTTCATAAAGAGATTCCAGATGCAAAATTACTTTTACTTGGTCAGGGTGAGTTTATGTCTGAATATCAGGTAGATGTAAAGAGGAAAGGAATGCAGGAGTATGTAACATTTCTGGGCTATCGGTCTGATGTAAATAAGATTTGTGCACTTTTGGATGTTTTGGTATCAGCAAGTTATCAAGAAGGCTTGCCGATGAATATGATAGAAGCTATGGCTGTTGGAATACCGGTTGTATGTTCGGATATCAGAGGGCAGCGTGATCTGATAAAAGATGGAAAAAATGGCTATTTGTTTCAGTTGGGGGATTCTGAACAATATTGTAATAGATTGGTAGAATTATATAATAATCAGGAATTGAGAGAAGAGATAAAAGAAAATAATTTAAGAGATGTGAAAAAATATTCTATAGATAACGCAATTGGTGCAATGGAGAGGATTTATCGGAGATATATGTAAAATATAAAAGTTGGATGAAATGGTAGAAGGAAAATTGTTTTGGAAGGAAAAATGTAAATGATAAATTCGTTAGTGTTTGTAATTTTGTTTTTAAGTCTTATTGTTGGAATGATATTGTATCCCAAAAATAAGAATAGAATAGATGCAGTCAGAGTATTTCCGATTATACTTGTGACGATATTTTGTTTACAGACACTTGGGGCTTTTATTTTACAGAAACTGGGAATTCAGATACAACTAAAATCATCGAGTATCGTTTTGCTGGTTTTAAATATAATAGTATGGTTGGGAATCAGGCGAAAGAAGCACATTCAGATTTTGGCTTGTCCGAAAAGAGACATTTTGTTACTTTTGATACCAGTCGGATTAGTGCTTTTTGAAGCACATCATATGTTTTCAGGAGTTTCCAGATTAAGTTTTTTAAATGATGATGCACAGAATCATTTTTTGATGGCATTAGGAATTGTAAGAAGCAAAGGTATATATGGTACATATTTTAATGCATATCTGAATGCAATGCTTATCGAATTAGTCTCTCCATGGCTGTCTGTTGTCAGATATTATAAGGCATTTATTGCTGGCGATATCATTATGCATATAGTGGAAGTTTGGATGTTTTATTCTGTTTTGTGTAGTTTGTGTAAAAAAGAAGTTACAAAATATGCATTTCCGATTATTTGTGTTCTATATTTTTTGGGATATCCAACTTTTAGTTTTATGAGAGGAAATTTTGTCTATTGGAGTACAGGAGGAGTTTTATTTTTATATTTAATATACATATTAATAAAATTGCAAAGACAGTGGAATAATAGAAAATTTTATTATATTCTGTTGGTATTGGGAATTTATGGGAGTGTAATATGCAATCGATTGTATGCGGTTGTTAATACTGTTTGTGTATTTATTGGTGTTATCATCATTATTTTTGAAAAGAAAAAAATCAGTTTTTCAAAGGTACAGAAGAGTGCATTGATAGTGGCAGGGATAATTGTAGCAGCGACAGGTTTTCTATGTCGAAAGAAAATATTAAGTATAATTATCATGATTAGTGAAAAACTTTCAGAAGAAGGTTATGCATATAGCTCCTTATATAAGCAGTTTGTATTGTTTATTCCAATATTGATATTATTGTTTGTATATGTATATGTTGAAAAGAAGAGAGCTCATTTATTATTTGATATAGCAGTAAGTGTGATGATGATTGCAGCAGGCATGTATTGGCTGTGCAGTCAGGGGTATATTTCAAACTATTATTTTTATAAAATATATTATTGTCTCTGGATTATGGCATGGCTGCTAGTAACAATGCACTTAGATATTTTGATTGAACAGCATCAATTAATATATAGTGGAATATATGGAAGCGTGATAGTTTGTCTGGCATTATTACAGATCGGCAATAGTGAAAATAATTATTTAGGTAAATGGAGTGCCACGGCAGAAATAAATGGCGATTTTTTTGATCTGTATGAGAATAATTTGAGTTATTTTGAGTTAGATTATGCAAGTGAAGCACTGGAAACTGCTGGGCGTTATAGTCCGCCTGAATTATTAGATACTTATGAATATATATGGGAAAATTATAAAGATGATACAATTTGGTTCCTTTCCGATCATGGAAACTATATGCAGGGGCGTTGGTTCTCGACTATTTTAGGTAAGTTTGATAACATTGCTTACGAGAATTATGAACAGTTTATGAATGAATATCTGTGGATGAATAATGCATTCATTGTCATGGGAAAGCAATCAAATATTTACGGGCAAACACAATATTTATATGATAAAAGTCAAATTGCATATGAAGATGATTTCATTGTTATGGTGAGGATAGATGGAAATTAAGAGATGCTTTATAATATTGTGAAAGAAAAAGTTCAAAATAGATAGGTTCGAGAATTATGAATATATTTCCAAAGAGAGTGAAAGGAAAACAAAAAAGGTGGACAAGGTCAGATAAAATCATGTGTGTCATTTTGGCATGCATGGTAGTGTTTATGGCGTATCATATGTTTTCCTTTTTTCTGCGCCTGGTGTTTCCTAGTAATAATGCAGCAAACGAATTTTCCAGCATTATGGGAATGGTTCGTGACAAGCAGATACCATTTGGAACATGGACATATTTGCCAATTGCTGTTTTAGTAAAAATACTGAGTATTTTTTTTAGTGAAGCTAAAATCTATAAAGCTTTTATTTTGGCAGATATTGTGATCAATATTATTTTCATATGGTCGTTATATGTTTTGCTGATAAAATTATTCGGTTCACAGCTTAAGAGAATTACCTTAATGCTGATTAGTGTGGCATGTTATTTTGGAATGCCTGGATATTGTTTCCTGTATGGTGGTAATTTAAAGTGTACGATATGGTTAATGGTATTCTTTTTCTTACTATATATTTTGTATCAAAAAAGAATTATTGTAGAGAGAATTATTAACACTTTACCAGATGTTTTTTGGAAGATAATAAGCGTGTTTGTAATAGTTTTTAGTTATTTGTTTTTATGCAGGGGGCTTTCCAATGATTTTGTGTACTTTATTCCAAGTGAACTTGTTATAATGGTAAGAGCCTTTTGGAAAGATAAAGAAGAACGACTTCTCGGTACGGTCTATAGTTTTGTTGTTGTGTTGGAATCTTTTGTGATATTTGCGGTTCATAATGAAGCAGCAACAGAGTCAGTAGCAATAGGAATGGCAAGCCTTTACTGGTGTATATTATGGATCATGGTTGCACAAGTTATATGTTTTGCAAAGAAGGAAAATGCGATTATGATGCTGGGAGCTTATGCAGGGTTTTTATTAATATTGTTGTTCATACAAATTAGTGGCGTTGATGAGCATTTGCGGGAAGATCGATGGAATTTGGTGTCAGATGAGACGATATATGATACAGAGTATTTTCATATTTATGGGAATAATATAGAGATGTTGAAAAGTAATTATACCGACAATGATCATATTTTCTATGGTTCTGCAGAATTTATTGATCTGGCAGAACAGGCAATGTCTTATTCAAAGGATGAACTTTTAGTTTTATCAGATGAAATTACAGAGACAGATCGAACTTGGTTTACAGCGATTGCGGATCGGGATTATGTGGAAATTGATGGATTAAATAGTACGGATGAGGACATTTCAAAAGTGTTAAGAGAACAGAATCCAGAGTATGTGGTTATTTTTACAAATTCAAGAATCTATATGGCGCATTATGAATTTGTATCGGAGTATCCACATATTTATGAAAACGAGAGAGGGATGATTCTTGAGAGACCGGGAGATGGGTGGTAGAAAGGATTCCAAGAAGAAGTTATTGGGGGACAATGCATGCGAAAGATTCAAGCAGGCATTGGGGAAAGAAGATATTGCATAAACGCTCCATAGCAAGTACCTTTTGCAATCAACTTTCATCTGCAATAATAGTCTCACACTATACACAGTCAAAAAAGTTTAGCACTTAACTTTTTTGACCAGCGTCAGGAGGTCAGACTATGAACACTCAAACCAGTTTAGTTGCAGAACAGATCAGGCTACAGCAGTGGGCTGACCAGATCAGGGACTGCCAGAATCGTCCCTCTGATATGAAAGTCGATGCCTGGTGCCGGGAACACGGCATAACAAAGGCGAATTATTACTATCGCCTGCGCCGAGTCCGGGAGGCCTGTCTGAAACTTTGTAATCCGTCCCCTTCCTTCGTGGAACTTACAGAACCTGCAGAAAGTATACAGGCTAAAGTCTCCCACACTCATTCCTCTGTTGCCGCAGTGCTCCATGCAGAAAGCGGAATCACTATAGATATCTATAATGACGCTTCAGCGGATTTCCTCAGAAACCTGATAGGAGCAGCCAGTCATGCTGAATGATGCTTCCGGATTCCAGAAAATATATGTTGCCACCGGATACACGGATCTGCGCAGAGGCATGGAAGGGCTGGCCAACATCATACGCTTCCGTTTTCATCTGGATCCCTATGACAGAAATACGCTATTTCTGTTCTGTGGCAAGAGAACAGACCGTATCAAGGGACTCCTGTGGGAGGGAGATGGATTCCTGTTATTATGCAAACGGCTGGATACCGGAGCTTTTAATTGGCCGAGAAACAGCGAAGAAGCACTGTCGATCACTCCGGATCAGTACGCAATGCTCATGCAGGGACTGGAGATCGTTGCCAGACACCCTATAGAGCAGACAGAGGATCCGAAGAAACTTTTATAAGTTTTGTGCATTTCGCAGAAATTTTTTGTGGACAGTTTTATCCCGGCGGATTTACTGTCTGTTGTTTATCCACAATGGTTCTGTCCTGCCCTCCATACGGCTGGGAAGACAGGGCATTTGTGGATAACAGTACTGAAAATCTGAAAGGAAGCAGTGAACTCTCAGGTTTACAGTACTGTTATCCACCGTCATAATGACGAAAGGAAAACAGCCGCCGGCTGGCGGAAATGTACCGTGTCTGCTATAATGGACCCAGTAAGAAAAGGAGCTTCACTATGGCAGTCAGATACACAGAAGAACAACTGAATACCGTTGACAAGTCCCTTCTGATCCAGATGTTTCTGAACCAGCAGGAGCAGCTGGAGACCCTGACCGCCGAAGTCCGTTCCCTCAATGAAAAGATGCAGCTTATGATGGAGCAGATGGTTCTGGCAAACAGAAACCGTTTTGGACGTTCCTCCGAAAAAATGGAAGATGCCAGCCAGATCAGCTTCATGGAAGTGGATGGAACTATCGTCTTCTTCAATGAGGCGGAGGCCGTCTGTAACCTGGATGCCCAGGAACCGGAACAACTGGAGGTTTCCACTCCCCGCCCGGTAAAGAAAAAAGGCAAAAAGGAACAGGATATGTCAGGTCTTCCCATAGAACGGATCGACCATTACATGACAGAGGAAGAACTCACTACAGAGTTTGGTAAAAACGGCTGGAAACAGCTTCCGGATGCCATATCCCGGAGATACCGTTTTGTTCCTGCAAAGGTGGAAGTAGAGGAACACCACATCGGAGTCTATTCCGGCAAAAAGGACGGACACATGGTAAAGGCAAAACATCCAAGAGGACTGCTCCATGGAAGTACCGTTTCCCCAACGCTTGCGGCAGCCATTATAAACGGCAAATATGTCAATGCCATTCCGCTTTACCGCCTGGAACAGGAATTCAAGCGCTATGGATTAGCCATCACCAGACAGAACATGGCAAACTGGATGATCCGTCTCGGAGAGGAATACCTTTCTGTTCTTTACGATTATCTCCACCAGAAACTGTATGATTACCATGTCATCCAGGCAGATGAGACACCGGTGCTCGTAAACCATGACGGCCGTCCGGCAGAATCCAAAAGTTATATGTGGGTCTACCGTTCCAGATATATGTATCCGGAAAAACAGATTGTCCTGTATGAGTACCAGAGGACCAGAAATGCTTCCCATCCCAGGGAGTTTCTGAAAGATTATTCGGGGATCTGTGTTACGGATGGATATCAGGTCTATCACACTCTGGAAAAGGAGAAGGAAGACCTGACGATTGCAGGCTGTTGGGTGCACGGACGCCGGAAGTTCGAGGAAGTCCTTGCCACCATACCGGCGGGAGGGAAAAAAGAATCCGTTGCCTGGCTGGTCATGAAGCAGATCCAGGCAATCTACCGGGAAGAGGGAAAACTAAAAGATCTCCCTTCCCAAGAAAGACTTGCGCAGCGTCAGGTGGTCATCCAGCCACTGGTAGATGCTTTGTTCGCATACCTGAAACAGAAAAAAGATCAGATCGTGGTAAAAGGAAAACTGAAAGCTGCCTTTACCTACCTTCTGAATCAGGAAAAATATCTCCGGGTATTTCTGAATGATGGAGATGTCCCAATGGATAATAATACTTCGGAACGTGCCATCCGTGGCTTCTGCATCGGAAAGAAGAACTGGGAGGTCATTGATACCATAAACGGAGCCAAGACATCCGCTGTGATCTACAGTATCGCAGAGACAGCAAAGGCCAACAATCTGAAACCGTACGAGTACTTTGAACATTTGTTGACTGTGATCCCAGAACACATGGAAGACACAGACCGCAGCTTTTTGGAAGAACTGCTCCCCTGGTCACCGGCGCTTCCGGAAAACATTCGAAAATAAAATTTACAGCAGGCCGCAAAAGCGGCTTATAGTTGTCAAGGTACTCGCTATGGATCGTTTACGATATACCTGATGTAAAAGGAAAAATTACATTTCGAACCAAAGGCCAGGCGCGTTATGTTTATTATGAGTACAGCCGTGAGTACGATCTGTCCAAACAGTATACAAATGTAAAAAGGGTTACCATCGGTAAGGTTTTACCGGAAGATGAAAATAAAATGAGGCCTAATGAAAATTTCAGAAAATATTTTCCGGAGGTTGAGCAGCCTGAGGAAAAAACAGTTTCATGCAGGAGCAGCTGTTTGAAGACAGGAGCATTTATGATCATAGATAAAGCTGCAAAAGATCTTAAACTGGATACAAAACTGCAGGATTCATTTGGGGCAAAAGCAGCTGGGATCATGCTTGACTTGGCAGCCTATTCCATTATTACAGAAGGAAACGCTGCACAGTATTATCCCGATTATTCTTACAATCACCCGCTTTTTACTCTGGATATGAAATGTTACAGTGATTCATTTATTTCAGATTTCCTTAGGTCAATAAAAGAAGACCAGAGGCAGGATTTTCTGGATCAGTGGAACGCGGACAGATGCAAACGCGAACGCATTTATATATCGTATGATTCAACAAATAAGAACTGCCAGGCCGGAGATATAGATATAGTGGAATTCGGGGAAGCAAAGGTGGATGCAGGACTTCCGATATTCAATTATGCGGTTGGCTATGATGTAAACAATCGGGAACCTCTCATGTATGAAAAATATTCCGGAAGCATCAATGATGTATCCCAGCTGCAGTTTATGGTTGATAAGATAAAAGGCTATGGTTATAAAAATATCGGATTTATCCTGGACCGGGGATATTTCAGCAAAGATAACCTTAACTACATGGACAGCAGTGGATTTTCCTTTATCATTATGGTAAAAGGAATAAAGGATTTTATAAGCAGTCAGGTGAGAAAACTGAAAGGCACTTTTGAAAACAACTGGGGAAACCGGATCGAGGAATTCGAAGTGTATGGAAAAACAGTCCACACTTTTGTGTATGCCAGTGACACAAAGAAGCGATACATACATATTTATTACAGTGCTGCCAAAGCGGTTGGTGAACGTGCAAGACTGGAAGAAAAAATCCATGAAATGCAGAGATTCATGGAACAGCATGAAGATAAGGAGTATGAATTCGGGCCGGCATTCCATAAGTATTTTCATATGCATTATAACAAGGAAAACGGACATTTTGTTTATGGTGAACCCAGGCTGCCAGTGATCCGGGATGAGCTGGAACTCTGCGGATATTTTGCTATTATCTCATCTGAAAAGATGGATGCAAAGGATGCGATAAATCTTTACAAGAGCAGGGACGTATCGGAAAAAGTATTCAGGGCAGATAAGTCTTATCTCGGAAGCCATTGTCTGAGAGCGGCATCAGAAGAGGCGGCATCAAATAAGATATTCATTGGTTTTCTTGCACTGATCATCCGGTGCAGGATATATACAGCCTTAAAGGGAAAGGCAAAGGAACTGGCAAAAAAATCGAATTATCTTACAGTTCCGGCAGCGATCCGGGAACTGGAAAAGATCGAGATGACACGCCAGCTGGATAATATGTACCGGCTTGATCATGCAGTAACCAAAACACAGAAAGCAATCTTAAGTGCCTTTGGAATGGATTGGAATCATGTAAAATACCGTGCGGAAAATATCAGCAAAATCTTGAAGTTGCAACAAAAACAAGATTAATGGTTTTGGTTCATGTCTGCAATGGATTTTTTATCAGATCCGACTTGGAAGCTACCAGATGGTGCTGCCCGTTCCTGAAATTCTGAAGCTTTACAATTACCTACAAAATGTAGTTGCAATCACCTACATTTTTGGTCTGCAACTTTCTACATTTTTATTTTACAATAAACACGTTAGATTACGTCATTTCGAATGGCTTTATTGTGTATGCGAGGGTACAATTAATTCTTAAGAAGTAATAATAGAACAAGGAGCAAATATAGTAAACGTCAAACCACTTGCCTTAACTAAAGTTTGACGTTTACATAAAAAAGGAATCTGAAAGACTTATATTTACTGCATTAGAGATTCCAAGAGATTATATTGAAGGTAGGGAGGAAGAAAATGCTGTCATATAAGCAACAGGAAGTGGCATATAAATCATTAATTCAAATACTAGAAGATTTTGATTTTGGTACTGATTTAGAGGCTCGTATTACCGAATGGAATCCAAACAAGGCTATGCTCGGATTTCCGAATAGTTATAATTTAGCAATTAGGTATTTGAATTATGAGAAATCTGGCATTGACCTTATATTTAATCTCGATGATGAAGAAGGATGGAATAAGGTTAAAATAATGAATATGGATATAGATTCTAAGTATCAAAGGACAGGGCTTGGAAGACGTTTGATTGAATTGACTATAGCGTTATCAAAGGCAGTTGGTGTTAA
>QWCV01000127.1_pt1 | contig 96754 bp, 91 predicted proteins | sample 1972621 | NCBI WGS metagenome assembly QWCV01 (sample SAMN09866699, study PRJNA288562) | Human gut metagenome isolate pre2_stool, whole genome shotgun sequencing... | isolation source: gut | host: Homo sapiens | place: USA: California | reverse complement strand
GGCAGTTTAAAAGAGAACGGTCAGATAAGAACAAAGGACGGAGTTCCCTGGCGATAGTGAAAACGCAATGGCGATGCTGGACATTGATGATCTTAAAAGCCATAGAGGTAGTCCTGTCAATGGCATACATGTTGCCGCAGGAAGGACAGAAGCGGGAATGACAGCGTAAGGGGACAAATTTGAAATTTCGGCAGGAAGGGCAGGCATACATGGCGCCGCCAAAAGAGGGGTCGCCGCAATGGATCATTTTTTCTACATTTTCAATGACAGAGTCACGGGGATGTTGGATATAGAGCATTTCTTCAAAATGGTCTGTAAAAATTTTTTGTAGGATATTCATAAGACTATTATGAGGGAAAAAGACGCAAAAAGTAACCCCTAATCCCCTCAAGATTGAGGGGTAGGGGAGTTGAAGTGTCGAAGACACTTTTTTACGCTTGCGACAAGCCGAAGTCCGGGCTTGCCCGAAGCCTTGGCGATTGCTTACATTTCCGGAATGTACTTTTTGTCTCTTCTGAGAAAAAGAAGTTGCCTGCCGTTTTTGTATGTGCTATAGTTAGCGTATCAATATCGGCGCTGTTCTGGCGTCGGAGCTTCTTCTCTATATAAATAAGAGAAGAATTCATTTAGCCGAAAGGCGTTCAAAGTTTCGGAAGCTTCTGGTCTGAAGCACGATACCCGTAAATGAAAAAGCGATTGAAAAAAAGAATGAAGGAGGAGACGGAATGGCGAATATTCTGCAAAAGTATTTTCCGATGATACGTACAAGGGAGGAGGTGTGGCAGGAGATTTCCGAAAAAGAAAAACTTCTGGAGATTTACCGGCAGTGGAACAGAGAGCAGCAGGAGGAATTTTTGAATTTTTGTGCCGGGAATAAGGGGATTAAGATTCTATATGACGCATTTTTTAAGGAAATTTTAAACCCGGAAAGCGCTCCGGAAAGGCTGGAAGAGTTTCTGTCTTTGATACTGGAGCAGAAAGTGAAGATTTTAAAGGTGTTGCCTAATGATACAGTGCGGATTGCAGATGAAAGCTCTCTGGTCATCATGGATATTGTGATAGAGATGGAAGATCACAGTATTGCAAATGTGGAGGTGCAGAAGATCGGGTATCTCTTCGCCGGGCAGAGAAGTGCCTGTTATTCGGCAGATCTGCTTTTGAGACAGTACAAACGAGTAAAAGGAGAGAAAGGAAAGACATTCAGTTACAGAGATATTAAGAAAGTCTATACAATAGTTTTATATGAAAAAAGTCCCAGAGAATTTAAAGATTTTCCTAAGAATTATATTCATCGTTTTTCGCAGAAATCGGATACTGGCGTAGAGATGGAGCTTCTCCAGGAATACGTTTACATTCCGCTTGACGTATTTCGGGATATTGTGCACAATAAAGGTATCAGAAACAAGTTGGAAGCATGGCTTGAATTTCTTAGTACAGACAGCCCGGAGGAAATCGCAGAATTGGTAGAAGCTTACCCGGAGTTTAGGAAGCTGTATGCAGAGGTTTACGGCCTGTGCCTGAATGTGGAGAGGGTGATGGAAATGTTTTCAAAGGAACTGCAGGAGCTGGATCGCAATACAGTGCAGTATATGATCGACGAGATGCAGGAAGAAATTGATGGGAAACAAGAAGAGATAAACGAGCAGAGACGGAAACTGGATGAGAAGGAAGCGTTGATCCTGAGTCTTCAAGAGGAAATAAAGCAGTTGAAGCAGGAGCATGAAAAATAGCATTTAAATAGGACTGCTCTTGGGAGGAGTGCAGTCCTGAGGAAAAAGTTATGAAAAAGATTTGTGTTCAATTTCTTGAACAATTATAGTATAGATAAAGTTTGTGATGATTCTGTGTTTAAAATAAGAAAAAATTGTAAACAAACTTTGAAAACTTAAGAACTTTTTCCGTGCATGTATGAAGATCACACATGGAAAAGCTCTTGGATAAGCCCAAGGAGAGCCTCTTCAAATAGGTGATCCTTCTTCCAAACGATAGAGATTTCATGGCGGATATCCCAGCCGGGAAGAGGGATCCGGTGGATCGCGCCGTTTTTTAAGTCCTCTTTGACTGCAGTCTCATAGAGAAAAGTGATACCGCAGCTGTTTTGCACCATATCTTTAATGGTGTTCATATTACCGATGGTGGTAATGTGCTGAAAATTTTCAATACCAAGGTCATATTCGGCCAAGGCATCCTCCAGGATCCGGCGGGTGCCGGAGCCGGATTCCCGGACAAGAAGACGTTCCGAAGCCAGATCCAGAAGACTTCGGGGCGTCTTTTTGAATAGGTGGCGTTCCCCGCAGATGGGAATGAAGCGTTCGTTGGCATAGGGGACATGGCGGTATAAATGGCGGGGATAGTTCCCCTCCAGGATGGCAAAATCAATTTCGCCGGCATCCAGCTTTTGCAGGAGAAGCTCTGTATTTGCTACGGTCACGGAAAGATCCGAGTCCGGGTGGGCCGCCAGGAAATGGGACAGTGGCTCGGCGATCATGAACTCTCCCACGGTCAGAGTCGCACCAAAGTGGACGCGATATTTAAGATCTGTGATCGACATAAGTTGTTCTTTTAAGTACATTTCGTTGTTGTAGAGTGAAGTCAGGGAATCCCGGAGCAGGATTCCTGCTTCCGTAAGAAAGATCCGTTTTCCCTGGAAGCGGAAAGCCTGGACCTGGTAATATTCCTCGATATACTGAATGTGCTGCGACACCGCGGGCTGGGAAATGTGAAGCTTCTGCGCCGCACGGGTAAAATTTAATTCATCACAAGCAGTAAGAAATGTCAAAACACGATGATCAAGCATGGCTACCTCCTTCAATGGGGACGGGGGATTTCTGGAAATCCCCCGTCCCCATTGAAAGAATAATAACATATTTTTATCGAAAAATAAAGATTTATAATTTTACATTATGATAATCGTGTGTTATGATTTGTTTCGTGAAAAATGTGGAAAGTTATGTGGATATATATGTGAATGAAATGTGGAGGGCGAATATGAGTTTTGTGAGTAAGAACTGGAAGGGGATTTTGGTTTGCTTTTGTATCGCGGTGCCATCCTGGCTGCTGGGTCAGCGTTTTCCGATCATTGGGGGACCGGTAATCGCGATCCTGGCGGGGATGGTTCTGACGCTGGGGATCAAGGATAAGAGCGCCCTGGAAAGTGGTATCAAATATACATCAAAGAAAATCTTGCAGTATGCGGTGATCCTTTTGGGATTCGGCCTGAATCTACAGGTGATTCTTCAGACGGGAAAACAGTCTTTGCCGATTATTCTCTCAACGATTGCCACATCTTTGATTATTGCCTACGTTTTGCATAGGGCAATGCGTATTCCGGGAAAGATATCGACGCTGGTGGGGGTAGGATCTTCGATCTGCGGAGGCTCTGCCATTGCGGCGACGGCGCCGGTCATTGATGCGGATGATGAGGAAGTGGCGCAGGCGATTTCGGTAATTTTCTTTTTCAACGTGCTGGCGGCGATTTTGTTTCCGACATTGGGAGGTTTCCTCGGCTTTGCAACAAATTCCGGAGAAGCGTTTGGGGTATTCGCCGGAACGGCGGTAAATGATACCTCGTCTGTAACCGCAGCGGCCTCTACCTGGGACAGCCTGTATGGGCTGGGCAGCCAGACGCTCGATAAGGCGGTGACGGTAAAACTGACCCGGACTCTGGCAATTATTCCGATTACGCTGGTGCTGGCGTTGATCCGTACAAGACGGGAAAAAGGCGAGGGTGCCGGGAAGGTTTCTATCAGGCAGGTGTTCCCGTTCTTCATCCTGTTTTTCATCGGTGCATCCGTGATTACCACAGCTGCAACAGCGGCAGGCGTGCCGGCAGATGTGTTTGCGCCGCTGAAGGAACTGTCCAAGTTCTTTATCGTGATGGCGATGGCGGCGATCGGTCTGAATACCAATATCGTGAAGCTTGTAAAGACAGGGGGCAAACCAATCCTGATGGGTATGGCCTGCTGGATCGGGATCACGGTCGTGAGCCTTGTTATGCAGCATGTACTGGGAATCTGGTAAGAAGAGGCTGGCAAGAGAATGAGGACTTGAAAATATAGACTTGAAAATGAGATGAAAATACCACCTTGATCATGTGGGGAATCGCAGAGTAAAACCGTGCGATAGCCTGTGCAGTAAGATCAAGGTGGTATTTTTTAGTTATTTTCGTATTTATAACGTAGTAAACAGATCAATGCACTGCCCGGTCATCACGTCCGGAGCATCGCAGAGCAGGTAGACAATGGCTCTGGCCACGTCGTCGGCGCTGCCCATAACGGCATCGTCCTGCCCCACGGAGTGGTTGTAAACCCGCTGGCCCGGCGTATCTACCATGCCGGGAGCAACAGCGTTGACCTGGATGCCGTATTCCTGAGTCTGGATAGCAGCAGTTTTGGTCATGGTAACGATTCCGCCCTTGGCGACAGAGTAGGCGCCCATTTGAGAGGCAATGCGGCCCATGCGGGAGGATACGCTGACGATCTTGCCGCTTCCCTGACGGATCATGACAGGAATCACATGCTTCATGCATAAGAAAGGAATCCGGAGGTTGGTGCGGATAATCTGATCCCACTGCTCTTCGCTCCACTCCCAGAGCCGGATCGCCTGATGTTCCCTGCCTTCATAAATTTCCTTCGGATAGCCGCCTGCATTGTTGATCAGGATATTGATACGGCCATACATCTGCAGGACGCTGTCCACCATAGATGCGGCCTGTTCTCCGCAGGTCAGGTCCCGGGAGAGCGAGGATGCTGTTCCGCCGTTTTCGCGGATCAGTCTCACTGTCTCGTCAAGGTCGGACTGGGTACGGGCGACTGCGACAACAGTGGCTCCTTCGGCTGCCGCGGCAAGTGCGGCGGCCCGGCCGATTCCCTTTCCGGCACCGGTGACGATGGCGACTTTATCTTTTAATCTCATTTATATCCCTCCAATAGCTGTAAATATTATACGATCCGGTCACTGTGGAAGAAATCAATGGAAGCCGGATAGATACGGCTGACGCCGATTTCGTTCAGCAGGATCAGGTTCAATTTATTATTCAGATTTTTTTTGTCCCGGGTCATGGCCTCTGTTAACTCTGTAAGAGGGATGCCGCAGGAATGGGGAAGGCCGTAAATATCAAGGACCTTCAGGATCTGATCTGCGGTCTCGGGACGGGTCAGGTTTTCCTGTTCTGCCAGCAAAGAGATCTGATACATGCCGATGCTGACCGCTTCACCGTGGCTTTCCCGCTCATAGTGGTGGAATTGCTCGATAGCGTGGGCCAGGGTATGGCCAAAATTTAGGAGCATCCGCTCGCCGGTATCGAATTGATCCTTTTCTACAACGCGGCGCTTGATGTCGACGCAGCGGCCGATAATTTCGGCGAGTCTGGGCTTCAGATCCTCAAATGAACTGTAGGAGGCAAGCAGGTCGAAAAGCTCCCGGTCCTTGATGCATCCATATTTTATGACTTCGCCCATGCCGTCGTTTACGAATCTGGTGTCCAGGGTGTCAAGGACCGAGGGATCGATCAAGACCAGGGAGGGCTGATAAAAGGCTCCCACCAGATTTTTCCCCTGAGGAAGATCAACGGCCACCTTTCCGCCTACGGAGGAATCCACCTGTGCAAGGAGAGAGGTGGGTATCTGTACCAGCTTTACGCCGCGCAGATAGCTGGCGGCGGCAAATCCTGCCAGGTCGCCGATGACACCTCCGCCAAGAGCAATGACCAGGTCGCTGCGGGAAATTCCGGCGTCCAGCATGGCACTGTAAAGCACGGGAAGAGTCTTGAAGTTTTTTGTAGTTTCCCCGTGGGGAAGCTCCAGGTGGAAACATTCATACTGGGCTTCCAGATTAGCTTTCAGAGCGCTGCCATACCGGGGATAGACCTGGTCATCAGAGATGATCATGATCCTTTTCCCGGAAAATATTTCCGAAATGTAGGTAAGGGCATGTTCCAGGATATGGTTTTCAATATAAATAGGGTAGCTGTCTGCCCCCAGGTTTACGGTAAGTTTCATAATCCGCATCCCCTTTCTTAGCATCTGCTTTTGGGAATTAGCTGTAATTACAGGATTTTTCCGACAACTTTGGCAATCTGGGAAACCTCTTTGATCAGATCGTCATATTTTTTTGGTTTCAGCGACTGAGCGCCATCGCACAGAGCACATTCCGGGTTGTTGTGAACCTCGATCATCAGTCCGTCAGCTCCGGCGGCTACAGAGGCCTTTGCCATGGAATCTACCAGCCACCATTTTCCGCCGGCATGGCTTGGGTCTACGATGACCGGAAGATGAGTCAGACGGCGCAGGACCGGAATGCTCTGGAGGTCCAGCGTGTTCCTGGTATAGGTTTCAAAGGTGCGGATTCCGCGCTCGCATAAGATGACATTTTCATTACCGGATGCCATAATGTATTCCGCAGACATGATCCATTCCTCATAGGTAGCGTTCAGGCCTCTCTTTAACAGGATGGGACGGTCTACCTGTCCCAGCTGTTTCAGAAGATCAAAATTCTGCATGTTCCGTGCGCCGATCTGGATCAGATCCACCTTCTCGTTAAAAAGATCCAGATAATCTGTAGACATCAGTTCGGTAACAATAGGAAGACCGGTGGCCTCTCTTACCTCACAGAGAATATCCAGTCCCTTTATGCCAAGCCCCTGGAATGAATAAGGGCTTGTACGCGGCTTAAATGCCCCGCCCCGCAGGAGGTTGGCACCGGAGGCCTTAACGGCCTTTGCGATTTCCATAACCTGATCTACGGATTCTACAGAACAGGGCCCGGCAATCAGTCCAAGATGTCCGCCGCCGATTTTTACTCCCGAGACATCAATGACAGAATCCTCTGGATGAAAGGCGCGGTTGGCAAGTTTATATGGTTCCTGAACGTGCATGACCTTATCGACGGCAGAATCAACCTCGAAAAGCTTAGGATCCACCTGGGTGGTGTCTCCGATACAGCCGATGATGGTCATCTCGGAACCGACAACAATGTGGGTGTCCAGTCCTTTTCTCTTGACCATCTGTTCAACACGGGTAATATCATCCTGCTTTGCACGTGGTTTTAATACGATAATCATAATAAGTCCCTCCAGGAAAAATTTGTATGATAATATTGAAATATTTACACTGTAAAATTTTAGCTATTTAAAGTGTGAAAACAATAGTATACTACCTTAATATACGGAAGATGTCAACCATTTCGAAAAAATTTCACCAATAACAAAAGAAAAGGGACTGCTTGTAAAATGACAGGCAGGACCCTATAATGAAAGCATGGGTCAAGACCCTTTTGGTATCCCATATCATAACACAAAAAGCAGGAGAAAAAAAGATGGTGAAAGTCTGGGCGGCACGGATTACGCCGCTTTTTGATAAAACGAATTATGCATTTTATTATGAAAAGCTGCCGGAATGGAGAAAGGAAAAAGCAGAACGCCTCAAGAGTGAAAATGCAAAAGCCCAGAGTGTGGGAGCATGGTCTCTTTGGACCAGGCTGCAGCAACAGGAGAAGCTGGGAGAAGATACACCTTTTAATCTGTCCCACTCCGGGGAATATGTGCTGTGCGCCTTCAGTGACTGCAAAGAGGCGCAGGTGGGCTGCGATCTGGAGATGATAGGAGAATACCGGGAGAAAGTTGCAAAGCGCTTTTTTTGCGGGGAGGAATATGCACATATAATAGGAACAGACAGCGAAGAGGAGCGGAAGGAATTGTTTTACCGCTACTGGGTTCTGAAGGAGAGCTTTATGAAAGCCACCCGAAGGGGGATGGGACTTAGTACCAGAGTGTTCCGGATAGACTGGGACGGTGCGGGAAGACCGGTGCTTGGGAAGCAGCCGGGGGAGTATCCGGGTATATATCATTACTGCGAATATTCACATCCGCAGATCCCTGGCAGGATAGCGGTATGTACAACGGATCCCCGGATTGACGAGGAGCTTCATCTGACGGAGTTTGACAGGGAAGGAGTAGTTGACGAGGCTTCGGGCAGGTGATAGAATAGTAAAAGGGAAAAGACTGGGTTTATCAAGAAACAGAATAGTTTACACAAAAGATAAGACCTGTCGGGAGAGTATAAAATTCAAATTAATAAGGAGGACATGTTATGCTGGATTTAACATTTGGAGAACAAGTGAAAATCATCTTAAGCCGCAGGGGCATGACAATCAAGGAACTCGCAGAGACCATTGAGGAACGTACCGGAAAGAAAATGTCGCGCCAGAATCTGACCCAGAGACTGGGGCGGGATAATTTCCAGGAGCAGGACATGCGTATGATCGCCGAGATTCTTGATTGTCCATTTCAGCTCAGTATTCTTGGAGAAGACGGCGTTTCCATAGAAAAAGCACAGAATAATCATGCACAGACAGAGACCTGGGAGGAACCGGCAGAAGCCTGGGAAGAGCAGCCGGAAGAGGTGTATGTGGAAGCCGCGGCCCCGGAGGAGCCGGAAGAGACAGCTGCCGGGCCGGCAGAGGTGCAGGAACGGGATATAACCATCGGGGAACTGGTGGATATCCACGAAGAACTGGACGCAATGATCGAGCGGGAACAGGGAGAACTTCCGCCGCTGGAAGAGCCGGTGGCAGAGCTCCTTGAAGAGGTTGCCGCAGAGGAAGAAGAAAAAGAAGAGGAACCACACAGGGAAGAGGAAAAAGCGAAAGAAAAGCAGGAGCCTAAAAAAGAAGAAAAGAAGCATGGCTGGAGGGAGTATCTGCTGCGCCGCATCCGGAAGCCGGAAGAGAAATCCGAAGAGCCGGCGCCTGCGGAGGAAATGACGCAGGAAGCAGAAAACGAGTCGGAAGACGTTCAGATCCGTACGCCGGAGCCGGTAGCAGAGGCCGTAACAGAAGAATATGTGCTGGAACAGGAAGAGCCGCTGCTATATGAGGAAGAGGCAGAAGAGGATGAGGCGGAAAGAAGCGCCAGAGAAGCAGCGCTTGCAGAGCTTGAGGAGTTCACAGCCGAAGAAGAGGATCTGGAGAAAGGGGATATTAATCCTTATACCGGAAGAGAATACAAAAGCAACAGTGTCCGGATGCATCCGACCCGCATCGGCTATGTGCAGGTTTATGACAGAGGCACACATACCTGGACTGATATGACCGAGTGGGCATTCCTGGGATATCAGGAGCGAAAAAAGGCACTGCTTGGCAAGGATTACGTGCCGCCGATCTATCTGGACTAAAGAGGGCGTAAAAGATTGAATTGGGAACAATTATTATCAACAAAAAGAAGCAGGGAAAGTGCGGGGAAGACACGCCGTTATAAAAATACAGACTTAAGAAGTGAGTTCGAGAAGGACTATCACCGGATTATCGGAAGTGCGTCGTTCAGACGGCTGCAGGACAAGACGCAGGTGTTCCCTCTGGATAAAAGTGATTTTATCCGGACCAGACTGACACATTCCCTGGAGGTTTCTTCATTTGCCAAATCTCTGGGACAGAATATCGGAGAAAACATATTGGAATATAAGAAAGATTCCAGTTTCACTCCGAGGATGAAAGAGGATATCTGTCATATCCTGCAATGTGCGGGGCTGATCCATGATATTGGCAATCCGCCTTTCGGGCATTTCGGAGAGATTGCCATCCGGGAGTGGTTCCAGCGGAATCTTCCAAGGCTTACCTACCACGGAAAGCCTCTGGATCAGGTGCTCATGCCGCAGATGCGGGAGGATTTTTACCATTTTGAGGGAAATGCCCAGGCGCTGCGGCTGGTGACAAAGCTTCATTTCCTGGTCGATGAAAATGGAATGAATCTGACCTATGCACTTCTTGGGACTATTTTAAAATATCCGGTGTCATCTGTGGAAGTGGATGCTGATTCCGGGGATGTTAAAACAAAGAAGATGGGGTATTATCTGGCGGACCGGCAGATCTTTGAAGAGGTTGAAAAAGAGACGGGCGCCTGCGGATGCCGGCATCCTCTTACATTTATCCTGGAAGCTGCGGATGACATAGCCTATAAAACCGGCGATATAGAAGATGCTTTTGTAAAAGGGTTTATCAGCTATTCCAGGCTTCTGAGGGAACTAAAGGTTCTGCAGGACAGATATTTAAAGAATCAGGACGGTGCGTTCCAGGCAGCGGATAAGCTGGAGGAATATTACCGCCGGGCCTTTGAAAAGGGCATAGCTGATCCGGAGGAATATGCGGTGAAAAACTGGATTGTCCGGGTGCAGGGATTTTTGATCAGCTGTGCAACTTTTGGATTTACATCCAATTACAGAGAGATCATGAGCGGAACATACTGTCACGATCTCTTCTACCAGACCTTTGGAGAAAAGCTGATGGATCTGCTGGGGGATCTTGCCAACCGAAAGGTATTTACCTCGGAGACGATTTACCGGATGGAGGTAAAGGAAGCAGTGATCCTTAATGATCTGATGGATCAGTTTATGAGGGCGGCCATCAAATATGACGATCCGTCTCAGTCATTGAATTCTATAGATCAGAGGATGGTTTATTTTATTTCTAATAACTATAAAAATGCGTATCACTATCACGCCAGAGGGAAGTCATACGTGGAGAAGCTGTATCTGAGGATTCTGTTAGTGACAGACTATATCTGCGGAATGACAGACAGCTATGCCAAGAGGCTGTACCAGGAGCTGAAGGCGATGATTTAGGTATATTTCCACATGCGGGGGAATAGATTGTGGTAAATGAACCAGCATGGAGGAAAGAAAAGAGTGAAGCGGTTTATTCGTTATTTGTACGAGTATGAACAGGGGAAAAAGCTCCGGAATGTGGGCTTTGTAAAGGCGGAGCAGGGAGTGGAGGACTGTGTGCTCCATATCCATGGGAAGGGCCTGAATCTGGGAGAGACAAAAGTCCTGAAATTGTACCTGTTTTTCGTAGAGGATGGGGAATGTGTTGGAATATGGCAGGGGGATGCAGAGAATGTGAACCCTGCCATTAATTACCGGATGTATTTTACCAGTGGAGATACCGGGGGACGGGAGAATTTTGACCGTATCAACGGAATTATCCTGGAGAGCGGCGATGGCAGAAGATTTGCGGCGGTATGGGATGAGAAACAGCCTGATATAGGCGCTATGCGGATCTGGGATCCGGATGAAGGAACCAGAGAAGAAGAACCGGCGGAAGAACCGGCAGAAGAAATGGCGGAGGAAGAGACAGCAGAGGAAGAGACGGCAGAGGAAAAGACATTAGAGGAAACGGAAGAAAGACAGGAAGTGGAGGAGACAGAAGAGATCCAGATATCCAAGGGAGGATTTCGCTGTCAGAAGATCCAGAGAAATGATCTGGCCAGGCTTCCCCGGTGTGAGTGGAAGCTTTCCAACAACAGCTTTCTTCTGCATGGGTATTTCAATTATCATCACCTGGTATTCCTAGATGACGGAGAATGGCTGCGGCTGGGAGTACCGGGGATCTTTCACCCCAAAGAAGCAAAGGCGGCGGAGGCATTCGGATTTCCGGAGTTTATCCGCAGATGCGATATTGAAGTGGATTTAAGTGAAGAAGAACAGGAGCCGGAAGAAAAGTTTGGGTACTGGTGCCGGTGTGTGCGAAGGCAGACACCGCTCTGTCCGCGGACATAAAACAGTGGCCGCAAAGTGGCCGCTATAGAACGGGAGAAAACAGATGGAAGAACAGGCAGAAGCTCGGAAGAAGGATGAAAAATACATGAAGGAGGCAATCCGGCAGGCAAAGAAGGCTTATGCGCTTGGTGAGGTGCCTATCGGCTGTGTGATTGTCTATCAGGATAAGATTATCGGGAGAGGATACAACAGGAGAACCATTGATAAAAATACACTGGCGCATGCAGAGATGATCGCGATCCGGAAAGCCAGCAAAAGGATGAATGACTGGAGACTGGAGGGCTGTACGATGTATGTGACGCTGGAACCCTGTCAGATGTGTGCCGGTGCCATTGTACAGTCCCGGCTTACGAGGGTCGTGGTGGGCTGTATGAATCCCAAGGCCGGCTGTGCGGGATCGATCCTTAACCTGCTTCAGATGAAGGAGTTCAATCATCAGGCGGAGCTTCAGACGGGAATACTGGGGGAAGAATGCAGTCAGATGATGAAAGCATTTTTTAAAGAACTGCGTGAAAAGAAAAAAATCGTGCATTGCGCTTCGAGCGCAGATTCACAGACGTTACCTTGATAGTTAACTCAGCCCAGGCACCCTTACGGCACCCGGAAGGTTCCGTTTAGTGCTGCTTCGTTCCCGACCTGACACGGTTCACGGATTTCCGTCGCGTAAGACCCAAGCCTCAATGCCACTTGTCAAGGGCAGCTCTGCAAAGCTGTGCCCTCTGCGCAATATCACCCCTGCTATAGCGGATTGCAGGTACAAGGTACCGCTAACACCCCGGCTGCACGAGCCTTAATTTTACCCTATTTCGGAGGAAATGTCAAGAATATGAGGATACTTTTGACGGCAGTTAATGCAAAATATATTCATTCAAACCTGGCGGTCTACAGCCTGAAGGCCTATGTGAAGGATTCCTGTGTGGAGATCGCCGAATACACGATCAATCAGACAGAGGACGCCATCCTGGGAGATCTGTATCGGAGAAAGCCGGATGTGCTGTGCTTTTCCTGTTATATCTGGAATATAGAGTTGATAAAAAGCCTGGCGCGTGAATTTGCCAAGCTCTGTCCGGAGACGGAAATCTGGCTGGGAGGCCCCGAGGTTTCCTATGACGCGGAAGACGTACTGCGCCGCTTTGCGCAGGTAAAAGGAGTGATGAAAGGGGAAGGGGAAGAAACCTTTCAAGAACTTGTCCGGGCGTACCGGGACAGAAGCTGCGAAGAAGAGAGCTCTTTTGAGGAGGCACTTGCCGGGATCAAGGGAATTTCTTTTCGGAGCCGCGGCGGAGAAATCACAGAGAATCCATGGAGGCCGCCCATCGACCTTAGCAAGGTTCCCTTCGTCTATGAAAATCTGGAAAATTTCCGGAACCGGATCATATACTATGAATCCAGCAGGGGCTGCCCGTTTTCCTGCAGCTATTGTCTGTCTTCCATAGATAAAAAGCTGAGGTTCCGGGATCTTTCTCTGGTGAAGAGAGAGCTTCAGTTCCTGATCGACCGGGAGGTTCCGCAGGTAAAATTTGTGGACAGGACCTTTAACCTGGTGCATGGACATGCCATGGAGATCTGGCGTTATATCAAAGAACATGACCGGGGAAAGACAAATTTTCATTTTGAGATTGCGGCGGATCTTTTAGATGAGGAGGAGATCGCACTGATCAGCGGGATGCGTCCGGGGCTGATACAGCTGGAAATTGGCGTGCAGTCGACCAATCCGGAGACAATCCGGGAAATCCGAAGAAAGATGGATCTTGAAAAAGTAGGAACGGCTGTGAGGCGTATCCGAAAAGCCGGAAATATCCACCAGCATCTGGATCTGATCGCCGGCCTTCCCTATGAGGATCTGGAAAGCTTCCAAAGATCCTTTGACGAGGTGTACAGACTGAGGCCGGATCAGCTTCAGCTTGGATTTTTGAAGGTGCTAAAAGGCTCTTATATGAAAGAACAGGAAGAAGCGTACGGGGTGGTCTGTAAGAGCAGGCCGCCTTATGAGGTGCTGAAGACACACTGGCTCTCCTATGAGGATATACTCTGCCTGAAGGGCGTAGAAGAGATGGTAGAGGTGTATTATAACAGCCGCCAGTTTACTCATACAGTAGAAGCTATGGAAAACTGCTTTGCGTCCGCATTTTCGATGTATGAGGGCCTGTGGAGATATTATCAGAGCCGGGGGATCTGGGATGTCCAGCATAAACGCAGTGCAAGATATGAAATATTCCTGGATTTTGTAAAGGAGAAGTTTCCGGATAAGGAGGAAGAAATCCGGGAATGGCTCATTTACGATTATTATCTGAGGGAAAATGCAAAGACCAGGCCGGCCTTTGCCGGAGAGCCGAAGATGACGAAAGAAATCCGGCGGGCGTTTTATGAAGACGAGGATCGGCTAAGAAAATATCTGCCGGAATATGAAAAGTATGATAAAAATCAGATGCGGAGGATGACGCATCTGGAGTATTTTGAGAAAGAAAAGCAATATGTATTATTCGATTATCTGGAAAGAAACCCATTGAATCAGGAAGCAAGAACCTGTATCATAGAGAATAGAGAAGGAGAGAACCTATGAATTTTAATAACAAAAGAACCAGAAGAATGATTGCTATTGTCATCATTGTAGTTATTGTGGCCATGGTCGCGACAATGGTGATCCCGTATCTGATGGTATAAAATCTGCAGTAAGGAAAGGAAAAGAGTCTGGGGGACAAGTATGTCGGATAGGCGGCTGAAGAGCAGAATCCAAAGAAATAAAAAAATGGCACGAATGAAGAAGCAAAGGGCGTACCTGGTGTGCGGCCTGGTTTTTGTATGCTTTTTTGCGGTCTGCGGGATCGTTTATGGCGGGCTTCGGCATTATGTAAACCGCTTTCCGCAGAACCGGGTTCTTCAAAACGTATATATCGGGACGCTGGATGTTTCCGGCATGAAGGAAAAAGAAGCAAGGCAGGCGGTAGACGCCCACCACCAGGAGCATCTGGGGAATATGGTGACCATGGGTGTGGGCGAAAAATCTGCAAAAGCAAGTCTTGGGGAGCTGGGGCTTAAGTACAAGGATGCAGACCAGCTGGTAAAGCAGGCAATGGATTATGGCAAGAAAGGGTCGGTGGTACAAAGATTCCGCGAGATCCGGGGACTGTCTAAGGAAAAGCATGTGGTGAAAGAGGCGATGCGGCTGGATCCGGAGACGGCAAAGGCTGTGATAGATGAGCGGGCGGTACCGCTTACGGTGCGGGCGGAAAATGCATACATTGAGCGTACGGGAGAAGGCTCCTTTTCCGTCGTGGAGGAGAAAGAAGGCTATACGGTGGATGTAGAGGCGTCCATTGAGAGTATGGAGCAGTTTATAGAAAAAAACTGGGACCATGAGGATCTGTCAGTTGATCTTACATTGGTCAAGGAGGAACCAAAGATCAAGGCGGCAGATCTTGCGACCATCGAAGATGAGCTCGGAAGTTTTTCTACGGATGCCGGGGGCGGAGACAGGTGGCAGAACTTAAGCACCGGTGTTGGAAAACTGAACGGCACCATACTCATGCCGGGAGAAAGCCTGTCTGTCTGTGATGCCACGGCGCCCTATGATGCGGAGCATGGATATGTAGAAGCGGGATCCTATGAGAACGGGCAGGTGGTGGATTCCTACGGAGGCGGGATCTGCCAGGTTTCGACCACTTTATACAATGCGGTCCTGTATGCGGAGCTGCAGGTGGATAAGAGATATCCCCACTCGATGCTGGTGAATTATGTGAAGCCGTCCAGGGATGCGGCGATTGCGGAAGGGATCCTGGACTTTGTTTTTACCAATAATTATGACACGCCTATTTATATTGCAGGTGAGATCGACGCGGCCAACCAGATGCGCTTTACTATTTACGGAAAGGATACACGTCCGGAGGGCCGGACGGTAGAATATGAGAGCGAAACTCTGGAAACAGAGGAATACAGTGTAGTATATAAAGAAGATGCAGAAGCGGCTCTTGGAAGTATGGAGTATTCCGGCAGCCCTCACACCGGTACTACGGCCCAGCTGTGGAAGGTGGTATACCAGGATGGCGTGGAAGAATCCCGGGAAGTCATCAATCAGAGTGTGTATGAAAAGTCGGATCAGATCATCCTGGTGGGAACGGCATCGGATGACCCGGCGAAATCAAAAATAGTGCGGGACGCGATCGCGTCTCAGGATCAGGCGCAGATCAACGCAGCGATCAGTCAGGCCCAGTCCTTATAGAGACAGCGGGCGGGAAGGGCGGTAATATATGAGAAAAACAGAAGCGAAAGAGCAGAGACTTCGGGCCGGACAAAAGATCATTCTGACCGGCTGGATCGGACTGGACGGGATGCTTTGCGTCCTGGAAAAGAAGAGAGAGGAGCTGGAACAGAAATTTGCACCGGCCTTCCTTATGCAGGCGAAGGCCCGGGGTGAGGAAAGGGATGTCTGTTCTGAGGAAGAAATAGAAGAGATTACGGATGCTTTCGTATATCCGGTGGGGGAAGGAGGAATCCTGGCGGCGCTGTGGTATCTGGCAAAGGCAGCGGGAAAAGGGATTTCACTGGATCTGAAAAAATTTCCGATCCTGCAGGAGACCATTGAGATCTGTGAATGTTATCGCTTGAATCCTTACCAGCTGCGCTCAGAAGGATGTTTTCTGATCGTAACGGATGAAGAAAGCCGTGTGGAAAGGCTGCTGGCAGAACAAGGAATCCGGGGGACGGTAATTGGTGAAATTGCCAATAATAACGATAAAATTATCCAAAATGGGGAAGATATCCGGTATATTGACCGTCCGGCGCCGGATGAATTGGCAAAAATATTGTAAAAAATTGATAAATTTAGTAAAAAGTAGAAAAAATAATGATACATTTTTAACAAATGTGTATATTGACGAGCGCCCTTCATTTATTTAAAATGTTGATAAAAGGAGGGCGCTATATGTTTCATATTGTACTGCTTGAGCCAGAAATTCCGTCTAATACAGGAAACATCGGGCGGACCTGCGTGGCGACCGGCACGAAGCTGCACCTTATCGAGCCGCTTGGCTTCCGGCTGAATGAGAAGAATCTGAAGCGTGCAGGTATGGATTACTGGGATGATCTGGATGTGGAAACCTACATTGATTATCAAGATTTCCTGGAGAAGAATCCTGGAGCAAAAATTTATATGGCAACCACCAAAGCGGCAAAGGTCTATACAGAAGTCCGGTATGAACCGGACTGTTATATTATGTTCGGAAAAGAGAGCGCAGGTATACCGGAAGAGATTTTGGTACAGCATAAAGAAGACTGCATCAGGATTCCGATGATCGGAGATATCCGGTCCTTGAATCTCGGCAATTCTGCAGCAATCATTTTGTATGAAGCGCTTCGCCAGAACCAGTTTGCAGGGCTGAATCTGGAGGGACATTTACACAGATTAAAATGGTAAAAATGCAAGAAATATTGTAAGATTATTCATTGCGCTAGACTTTTGTTAAAATTCATATTATAATCGTAACTACAGGACTCATATTGAGAGAGGTGGTGAACAGACAGATGGTAGAAGAAACCATTCAGACCATCAAGGAGACAGAGCGCGAGGCTGAAGAGATCATAAAAGACGCGGATGCCAGATGTGCGGGGATTCTTGAAGAAGCGTCAAAAAAGGCTGCAAAGATCAAGGAAGATGCGGTCAGGGACGCTAAGGAAAAGGCAGAGGCCAGTCTGTCGTCAGCAAAAGAAGTTGGGACACAAACGATGCAGGATGCATTGAAGGAAACGGAAGAGCAAATTGCATCTTTAAGGGGGACAGCGCTAGCCAAGGAGGATGCGGCTGTATCTGCGGTGATCGCAAGACTCGTCTGACCTATTTTCGCTTGAATGAGAAGCCAGAAAAAATGCAAAAAGAAGGAGGGATGAGGCTATGGCAGTTTTGCAGATGCAAAGAATCAGTATCTGCGCGCTGAAAAAAGACCGAAAGGCAATCTTGGAAAAGATACAGTCAATGGGCATCATGGAAATGAGCCAGGTTGCAGAAGACGAAGACGGCTTTGAAAAGATGGATACCATAAGCGCCAGGCAGAGCTTTGAAAAGAAAGCGTCGCTTTCCGAATCAGCACTCGATATCCTGGATGCCTATGCACCGGAAAAGAAGTCTATGTTTGCCAGCCTGGAAGGCAAGAAGCTGGTAGAATCCGACCAATTTGCAAAGATCACGGCAAAAAAAGAAGAAATTCTGGAAAAAGCCGAAAGGATTGTTGCCTGCAATAAAGAAATTGCCGAGCATAAGGCCGAGAGTGCAAAGCTGGAAAATCAGATCGAAGCTCTTGTGCCGTGGCTTTCCCTGGATGTGCCGATGAACTGCAAAGGCACCGGGAAGACGGCGATGCTTCTGGGGACCATGCCGGGAGAAACGACTCTGGAATCGGTCTATGAACAGATCCAGACCGGGGAAGCACAAACAGATGCCGTGGATGTAGAGATCATAAACAGTGATCAGGATGCCACTTATCTGGCTGTATTATGTTTGAAGGCAGATGCCGGGGCAGTGGAAGAGGCCTTAAGGGCGGCAGGATTTGCAAAGCCTTCGCAGACCGTACATGCGGTGCCGGCGAAAGAAACGGCAGAGTTAAAAACGAAAATTGAACAACTGAATAAGAAGATCGAAGAGATTGAAGAGGAAATCAAAGGATGTGCCAAATTCCGGGAAGAGCTGAAGGTGATCGGCGATTATTACCGGATGAGGGCGAAGAAGTATGAGATCCTCGGAACCCTTCCACAGTCACAGAGAACCTTCGTGATCAGCGGTTATATTCCGAAGAAGGCGGCCGGGGCAGTGGAAAAGGCCATCGGTGAGCATTACGACTGCGTGATCGACATTGATGAACTGAAGGAAGACGAGGAACCGCCGACCGTACTCCAGAACAATGCATTTTCTTCCAGCGTGGAAGGGGTGCTGGAGGCGTATGGACTTCCGCATAAAGGAGAGTTTGACCCGACGACGATCATGTCATTTTTCTATGTGTTCTTCTTCGGAATGATGCTCTCAGATGCGGCATATGGAGCGATTGTTGCTATCGCATGCTTCGTGGTACTCAAGAAATATCCGCGGATGAGCGCCAGTATGCACAAGTCGATAAAGCTGTTTATGTTCTGCGGACTTTCCACCATCGTATGGGGAATCCTGTTTTCAGGATATTTCGGCGATGCGGTGGATGTGATCGGAAGAACCTTCTTTGGGGTGGAAGTGTCTGTGCCGCCGCTTTGGTTCGCACCGCTTAATGATCCGATGAAGCTTCTGATCTATTCTATGGCCTTTGGACTGGTACACCTGTTTGTGGGCCTTGGGATCAAGGGCTATATGCAGATCAAGGATAAGCAGTACCTGGATTTCTTCTGCGATGTGGTACTGTGGTTTATCTTCCTGATCGGTCTGATCATGATGCTGATCCCGTCGGACATCTTTGCATCGATCGCACAGGTGAAGATCGTATTCCCGCCGGTGCTTAATACACTGGCAAAGGCGCTGTCTATTATCGGTGCTGTCGGACTTCTGCTGATGTCAGGAAGATCCAGCAAAAATCCGGTGCTGCGGCTGGCGCTTGGTGCGTATGATATTTACAATATCACAGGATGGCTCAGCGACGTGCTGTCGTATTCCCGTCTGCTGGCCCTTGGCCTTGCGACAGGTGTTATCGCATCCGTAGTTAATCAGATGGGAAGCATGCTGGGCGGAGGAATTGTAGGAGCCATCGGATTTGCGATCATTTTCGTCATCGGTCATGCAATGAACCTTTCGATCAACCTTCTGGGGGCATATGTACACACCAATCGTCTCCAGTTTGTAGAATTCTTCGGAAAATTCTATGAAGGCGGCGGACGGCCGTTTGAACCGTTTGAAACAGATACAAAATATGTAGATATTAAGGAGGAACGTTAATCATGAGTATATGGGATAATTTAGGACTGGTATATGCACTTCTTGGTGCGGCGGCAGCAGTATTTCTGGCAGGCGCGGGCTCTGCGCTTGGTGTAGGTATCGCGGGACAGGCGGCTTCCGGAGTTGTAACAGAAGATCCGAGTAAATTTGCAAAGGTTCTCGTTATGCAGCTTCTGCCTGGTACACAGGGTATCTACGGACTTCTGGTAGGATTTATCACACTTTCCAAGATCGGTCTCTTAGGCGGCGGCGCGGCAGAGCTGACACCGCAGACCGGACTTCTGATCCTGGCAGCGTGCCTCCCGGTAGGTATTGTGGGACTGATCTCAGGAAAATCCCAGGGACAGTGTTCCGCGGCAGCGATCGGCATTATTGCAAAGAAACCAGATCAGTTTGGTAAAGCCATGCTGTTCCCGGCAATGGTTGAGACCTACGCGATCCTTTCACTTCTGATTTCTATCCTGGCAGTTACTGCGATCCAGGTTTAGTCACAGGAAACGAAAAGCAGCAGAAATCAAAAAAAGGAGTGCAAGGGTTTATGACTGGATTAGATAAAATGAAAAGTCAGATCCTGGACGAAGCAAAGAAAGCTGCCGAGGAGAAGATCTCCGAGGCAAACGCACAGGCAGACGAGATGATCCGCCTGGCAAAAGAAGATGCGGCAAAGCAGACAGAGAGCATCCAGAAAAAGGCAGAGGAAGACGTGGCGAATTATCAGGAGCGCATGGTGTCCTCGATCGACCTGCAGAAGAGGACCAAGATCCTGGCTGCAAAGCAGGAAGTGATCGCCGAAGTGCTGGAGAAAGCATACGAAAAGGTAAAAGCCATGAGTGAGGAGGAGTATTTTTCTATGCTCCTGAAAATGGTAGAAAAGTATGCGCTGCCCCAGGAAGGGGAGATCTGCTTTTCTGCGGCTGACCTAGCAAGGCTGCCGGATGGATTTGAAGCAAAGGTTTCTGAAACCGCGGCTTCAAAGGGCGGGAGCTTAAGACTGTCCAGGGAAGGCAGAAAGATTGACAACGGATTTATTCTGATTTATGGCGGGATTGAAGAAAACTGTACGATCCGGGCCATGTTTGATGCAAAGAAAGACGAACTGTCCGACATTGTGCACCAATTAGTATTTTTACAGGCGTAACCAGATGGGAGGAATAAAATGAGCGAACAATATACCTACGCGGTTGCGCGCATACGTGCCCTGGAGGTTGGACTGTTTTCAGGCAGTACGATCGAGCAGCTCATTGCCTGCCAGGATTACGGACAGTGCCTGCAGTTTCTGGAGGAAAAGGGCTGGGGAGACAGTGAGAGCTCCGGCAATGCAGAGGCGATGCTGACCAGAGAGGAAGAGAAGATCTGGGAGGTCGTAAAGGATCTGCATATTGACATGGAGCATTTTGCAGTACTTTCCTATCCGAAGATTTTCCATAACCTGAAAGCTGCGGTGAAAGAGGCATGTACGGGAGCAAAGATCCAGCATATTTATTATGAGGATGTGCAGATCCCGGGAAGTGTCATGTCCGAGATCGTTCGGGAAAAGGAGTTCGGAAGACTTCCGGCATATATGCAGCATGCGGCAGAAGAGGCTTACGAGTCACTTCTCCATACCGGGGACGGACAGTTGTGCGACTGCATCATTGACCGGGCGGCGCTAGACGCCATCTATGAGGCGGGGAAACGCTCGGACGCCGCGATCATCCGTGATTATGCGGAGTCTACGGTGGCCGTGGCGGATATCAAGATCGCTGTCCGTTCACAGAAAACCGCGAAATCAATCGAGTTTATGAAGCGGGCTATGGCAGAGTGTGAAAGTGTGAATGTAGACCAGCTTGCAAAAGCAGCGCTTGGCGGCATGGATGCGATCCGTGATTACCTGCAGGGCACAGCCTATGCGGAAGGAGCAGAGGCGCTTGCGGAATCGCCGTCTGCGTTTGAACGCTGGTGCGACAACCGGATCATTCAGACGATCAGTCCGCAGAAATATCAGGCATTTACGATAGGACCTGTAATCGCCTATGTGATTGCCAGACAAAATGAAATAAAAACGGTACGAATCATTCTTTCCGGCAAACTCAATGACTTACCGGATGATTCAATCCGAGAAAGGGTAAGGGAGATGTATGTATAAGATTGCAGTAGTAGGCGATTATGACAGTATCTACGGCTTTGCGGCGCTGGGACTGGATACATTTCCCGTGACGGCCCAGGAGGAAGCCGGAGAACGATTACAGGAGCTGGCGGCGGGAGGATATGGAATCATCTATATCACAGAAGCGCTGGCGGCAGGAATGAAGCATGAGATTGCAAGATATCAGAATCAGCTGATTCCGGCAATCATAGAAATTCCGGGAATTTCCGGAAATACCGGAAACGGAGTGCGGGGAGTCAAGAAGTCTGTGGAACAGGCGGTAGGCTCTGATATCTTATTCAGTAACTAAGAAAGTAGAGGTGATTCGTCCATTATGAGTAGTACAGGTACGATAAAAAAAGTAGCAGGACCGCTGGTCATTGCATCCGGCATGCGCGATGCGAACATGTCTGACGTTGTACGTGTAAGCAAGCAGCGTCTGATCGGTGAGATCATCGAGATGCACGGAGACGAGGCGTCGATCCAGGTATATGAGGAGACGTCAGGCCTTGGCCCGGGCGAGCCGGTAGAGTCTACCGGAGCGCCGATGTCCGTAGAACTGGGACCAGGACTGATCTCCAGTATCTATGACGGAATCCAGCGTCCGCTTGACGATATTATGAAGATTTCAGGCAACAACCTGCAGAGAGGTGTAGAGGTAGCTGCCCTGAAGAGAGATAAGAAATGGGAGTTCGTCCCGGTGGCAAAGGCCGGAGACGAAGTAGAAGCCGGAGACGTGTTGGGAACCGTACAGGAAACTGCCATTGTGCAGCAGAAGATCATGGTTCCCTATGGCGTGGAAGGTACCGTAAAAGAAATCAAATCCGGTGAGTATACGGTAGAAGACGTGATCGCCGTGATCGAGACCAAAGACGGAGACAAGGAACTTACCATGGTCCAGAAATGGCCGGTAAGAAGAGGACGTCCGTATGTGAAGAAACTGCCGCTTGATAAGCCGCTGGTTACCGGGCAGCGTGTCGTTGACACCTTCTTCCCTATCGCAAAAGGCGGTGTGGCTGCGGTTCCCGGACCTTTCGGAAGTGGAAAAACAGTCATCCAGCATCAGCTGGCAAAATGGGCGGAAGCTGATATCGTGGTTTATATCGGATGCGGAGAGCGTGGAAATGAGATGACCGACGTTCTGAACGAGTTCCCGGAGCTGAAAGACCCGAAGACCGGACGTTCTTTGATGGAGCGGACTGTTCTGATCGCCAACACTTCGGATATGCCGTTTGCAGCCCGTGAGGCTTCTATCTATACAGGAATCACGATCGCAGAGTATTTCCGTGATATGGGATATTCGGTAGCCCTGATGGCAGACTCCACATCCCGCTGGGCAGAAGCCCTTCGTGAGATGTCCGGACGTCTGGAAGAAATGCCTGGTGAGGAAGGTTACCCGGCATACTTAGGATCCCGTCTGGCAGAGTTCTATGAAAGAGCCGGACACGTGGTTTCTCTTGGAAAAGAGGGAAGAGAAGGTTCCCTGTCCGTAATCGGAGCCGTATCTCCTCCGGGTGGTGATACTTCCGAGCCAGTATCCCAGGCAACCCTCCGTATCGTAAAGGTATTCTGGGGACTGGATTCCAACCTGGCATACAAGAGACATTTCCCGGCCATCAACTGGCTGACCAGTTACTCCCTGTATCTGGATAATGTCAGCGATTGGTTTAACAGCACGGTGGCAGAGGACTGGATGGAGGACCGTCAGAAGATGATGAGCCTTCTGCAGGACGAGGCAGAGCTGGAAGAGATCGTGCAGATGGTAGGTATGGACGCCCTGTCGTCGACAGACCGTTTGAAAATGGAAGCTGCAAGATCTATCCGTGAAGACTTCCTGCACCAGAACTCCTTCCATGAAGTAGATACCTATACGCCGCTCCGGAAACAGTATCTGATGATGAAACTGGTGCTGGCGTTCTATGAGCAGTCCTTAGAAGCTCTGAACAAGGGCGCTTCCATGAAAGTGCTGCTTAGCATGGATGTCAGAGAAAAGATCGGCCGTTATAAATATACTACGGTAGAGAATATCGAAACCGAGTATGAAAAGATCATGAATGAACTGAGTGAAGAGATCGCCGGTGCATTCGGGAAGGAGGACTTCTAATTATGCCAAAAGAATATAGAACCATACAGGAAGTTGCCGGACCGCTGATGATGGTAAAAGGAGTCGAAGGCGTAGCCTACGACGAGCTGGGCGAGATCGAGCTTGCAAACGGCGAGAAGCGCCGCTGCAAGGTGCTGGAAGTAGATGGAGACAATGTAGTTGTACAGCTCTATGAAAATGCTGCCGGCATCAACTTAAGCAACAGTAAGGTACGTTTTCTGGGACGCAGCATGGAGCTTGGCGTATCCGGAGATATGCTGGGACGTGTCTTTGACGGACTGGGACGCCCTATCGACGATGGACCGGAAATCCTTCCGGAAGAAAGAAGAGATATCAATGGTCTGCCTATGAACCCGGCGGCCCGTGTATATCCTTCCGAGTTCATCCAGACCGGTGTGTCAGCCATCGACGGACTGAACACTCTGGTACGTGGACAGAAGCTGCCGATCTTCTCCTGTTCCGGTCTGCCACATTCACAGCTGGCGGCCCAGATCGCAAGACAGGCAAAGGTACGCGGCAAAGATGAAAACTTCGCCGTTGTATTCGCAGCTATGGGTATCACATTCGAAGAATCCAACTTCTTCGTAGAATCCTTTAAAGAGACAGGAGCCATTGACAGAACTGTTCTGTTCGTCAACCTGGCAAATGACCCTGCGGTAGAGCGTATTTCCACGCCGCGTATGGCGCTGACAGCAGCAGAGTACCTGGCGTTCGAAAAGGATATGCACGTACTGGTCATCCTGACAGATATTACAAACTATGCGGACGCTCTTCGTGAGATCTCAGCAGCGAAAAAGGAGGTCCCGGGACGCCGTGGATATCCTGGATACATGTACACTGACCTGGCTCAGATGTATGAGCGTGCCGGACGTCAGAGAGGCAAGATCGGAAGTATCACCATGATCCCGATCCTGACCATGCCGGAAGATGATAAGACCCATCCGATTCCTGACCTGACAGGATACATCACCGAGGGACAGGTAATCCTTAGCCGTGACCTGTACCGCAAGGGCATCCAGCCGCCGATCGACGTGCTGCCGTCCCTGTCCCGTCTGAAAGACAAAGGTATCGGCGAGGGCAAGACAAGAGCAGACCACTCCAACACCATGAACCAGCTGTTTGCGGCTTACTCCCGTGGTAAAGACGCAAAAGAGCTGATGACCATCTTAGGAGAGGCAGCTCTGACAGAGATCGACCTGATTTACGCTCAGTTTGCAGACGCTTTTGAAAAGGAATATGTAAACCAGGGCTACAATACAGACCGGTCTATCGAAGAGACGCTGGAGATCGGATGGAAGTTACTGTCCATCCTGCCAAGATCCGAGCTGAAACGTATCGATGACAAGTTCTTAGATGAATACTATGGTAAACAATAAGCCATGCACAGACGTACAGGTGTAGCCATGCAGACTTGTCTGCAGATGGATGCACCTGGGCGGATGTATAGGGCGTACGCCCTCCAGCGCGATGGAGCGAAGCGAAATCAAGCTGGGGCATGGCGTAAAGTAGTCTTAAGGAGGCAGATATATGGCATCTACGCAGATCACGCCTACCCGTATGGAACTGACAAAAACCAAAAGAAAGCTTGCTACCGCCAGAAGGGGTCATAAGCTTCTGAAAGATAAGCGAGATGAATTGATGCGTCAGTTCCTGGAGATGGCGAAGGAGAACATGGAACTCCGCCAGAAGGTAGAAGCCGGGATTCTCTCTGCAAATAAGAACTTTGTCATTGCGAAAGCCGGAATGGATGAGGCAACTCTGAATACGGCTTTGATGGCGCCGAAGCAGGAAGTAAGCCTGGGAGTAGATAAGAAAAATGTCATGAGCGTTAATATTCCGGTGTTTGAGACAAAGACCAGGACGGCAGACGCAAACGATATTTACTCTTACGGATTTGCTTTTACGTCCAGCGATCTGGATGGAGCGGTAAAATCCCTGGCAGATATCCTGCCGGATATGTTAAAGCTTGCGGAGAGGGAGAAAGCGTGCCAGCTGATGGCGGCAGAGATCGAGAAGACCAGACGCCGTGTTAATGCACTGGAGCATGTGATCATCCCGGAAGCACAGGAGACCATCAAATATATCACGATGAAGCTGGATGAGAACGAGAGAAGCTCCCAGATTCGTCTGATGAAAGTAAAAGATATGATGCTGGAGGAGGCTCATCACTACAGCGAGAGGGCTTAAGACAGCAGATCAGGGAGCAGGGGGCAAAAAAGCACCCTGCTTCTTGGGTAAAAAGGAAGGCTAAGGGTGAAAGGGAGGTTCTGGGTATGCAGAAAGATATGTACTCCGATTTGAAACGGGAGATACAGGAGACCGCCTGGAAGTTGTTTTATGAAAAGGGGTATGAAAATACGACCATCAATGATATTATCCAGGCGGTAGGGACCTCAAAGGGTGGTTTCTACTATTATTTTGATGCAAAGGAGGAATTGCTTCATTCGTTGTACTCGATTTTAGACCAGGCCTATGAAAAATACTACAGAAATATGAACCGGACTGTTGATTCCCTAACACAACTTAAACAGATGAATCAGTATGTTTTTTATTTCATCGAAGGCAACGTAAAGAGAGATCTTCTGGTGGCATTGTATCAGTCGCAGCTCTCCCGGAGAAAAGAAGAGCATTTTCTGGATCCAAACAGATACTATTTGCAGTTGCTAAAGCAGATTATTGCGGAAGGACAGGAAAAGGGAGAGATACGTTCGGATCTTTCGGCGGAAAATCTTGGGAGACATGTAATTTTGCTGGAGCGTGCGATTCTGACAGAGTGGTGTGTTCAGGATGGCAAATTTTCTTTGGGTTATCAAGGATCACAAAATTTTGGCTATTATATCGAATTTATGAAATCATGAAATGAAAGAATTGAACTGACTTTTGTGCAAGCATGTGGCTTGCACTTTTTTTGGGGGAAAAAGCCGGATAAAAAGACAGAAAACAATAATATTTTGCTAAAAAAATAGTTGTTCAAGAGCAAATATAAGAAAATAATTGAAAAATACAATTGAAGATGGTATAATTTTTAACAAATTACAGACCGTGGTCTGTAAAGTAATTAAAATTATTAGAAAAGGAAAAGGAGGATGTGTAATGGGAAAATTAACGTACATAATCTGTGGAAAGCTTTATGACGGGATTGATCAGGAATTAAAGGAGAATCAGAAAATCCTGGTGGAAGATGATAAGATTGCAGCGGTTGGAAGCAATATTGACAGACCGGAGTCTGCGAAAGTGATCGATCTTTCCAATGTGACAGTAACTCCTGGCATGATCGATGCCCACATGCATATGGATAACCTGGACTGGCATACGATACGGCAGGAAGTATACTATACCTCAGAAGAGCGGAAGACGCTGACCATCCTCCGGACAGCACAGAAATGTCTGTCCCGCGGATTTACAACGGTGCGTCATCCGGGCGGGATTACCTCCAACGGATTTGGAGTACTGGATGTCAGGGATATGATCAATGAGGGATATCTTACCGGGTCAAGGATCGTTGCGGCGGCAAGACTGATATGCACAGCAGGCAGTCACGGAGATCTGTCCCAGACATTTGCCAGAAGGCCGGAATTTTCCTTTGCGGTACAAAATATGATCAGTTCTCTGGGAGCAGGCAAAGATTTCTTTGTGAATGCGGTCAGAGAAGAGATTAAAGCAGGTGCGGACTTTATTAAGATCATGGCGACAGGAGGATTTTTTACTCCTTATGACAATCCATATCAGCAGCAGATGAATGACGAGGAGATGGAAGCGGTGATCCGTACCGCTCATGAATGGGGGAAAACGGTAACGACCCATGTTTACCGAGCAGACCATATCCGAAAGTTGGTAGGATTTGGAATCGACGGACTGGAGCATTGCTCTTTGATTGACGAAGAAACGGCTGAGATGGTAAGAGAAGCCGGTGCATACATCGTACCGACTTTCTGCCCATATGAAGAGGCGGTTCATTATGATCCGGTGAAGATTCAGACTAAGCAGCCGGAGTTCCGCAGGAAGCTGGAATTTTATAAAGATGCGCTTCAGGCAGGCCGTGAAGTGATCAAGAACTGTAAATGTAAGCTTGGCTATGGAACGGATCAGGTGGCGACCCACCAGAATTATGAGAGCGGATATGAGTACAAGGCTTGGATGGAAAGCGGTATCGATCCTTACCGCATTCTGGAAGCTGCTACCAGGATCAATGCAGAAATCCTGCAGCTAGATGACAAGATCGGAACTATTGAGGCCGGGAAGCTGGCAGATATTTCTGCATGGAACAGAGACCTTCTGACGGATCCCAAAGCATTGATGGACTGTGCGTTTGTCATGAAGGAAGGCGTTGTATATCCTACAGAAATCTGTGAGGATATTGATGAAGAGTAGACACCGTAAGATGTGGAAAGGAGAGAGGTGAAGCATATGTCGTATACAGAAGTATGTAATGCGTCCTGGATGTTTATCTATGTAGGGGTGCTTTTGTTAGGAGTAGTGATTCAATGTCTGATCTATATGCGAGGGGCGTGGAAACACGCACTGGAACTGGGATTGAAGCCGGCGCAGATCCGGAAGGGATTGACTACGGGAATTACCATCAGTATCCTTCCTACATTGCCGGTACTGATCGTTTTATTTTCCCTGGTTCCCCTCCTGGGGACACCGCTGCCCTGGCTGCGGTTATCGATCATCGGGTCCGCCTCCTATGAAACTTATGCGGCGTCGACGGCGCTTGAGTGTGTGGGCGAGACATTGACAGTAAACGGCTATACAATCAATGGCTGGGTTGCGGCGGCATGGGTCATGACAGTTGGCGGAAGCGCCTGTGTGCTGTGGTCTACGCTGGCGATCAAGCCTATCTCGGCGCTTTATGAGAAAGCAGAGAAGATTGATCTGAAGCTGGTGCTTGCCATCGGAAGCGGATGCTTAAGCGGAGTTATGGCTTATGTTTCGGTTGCTTATGGATTTTCGGCAATGTCCACCAATGGCGTGGTATTCCTGATCAGTTTTGCGGTAGGAGCGCTTCTTGTATTGCTTTACAATAAGCGTGAAAAGCTGAAATGGCTTGGCGACTATGTTATGGCAATCAGCATGCTGGTGGGCATGGTGGCGGCCTGTCTGATATTCTAAAGGGAGGTGTGGGATATGAGAACAACATCAAACTATCAGAGTTGGGTACATCGGTTTGGGATTGTTTCAAGTCTGATCCTGCTGATCGCAATGACGGCATTTCCGATTGCTGCAAGTGCAATATACGGCTTATGGCCGGATCTGGGACAGTTGTGGCCTGGATTTATTGCAGTGATCTTATTTATGGCACCTTTTTGGCCGGCTGAGACAATCGGGTATATGTCGGTTATGGGGCCGGGAGCATTGTACATGTCTTATATTACCGGAAATGTTACGAATCTGCGTATGCCGGCAACAGTCGGAACCATCAACTCGCTGGGAATCAAGCCGAATACAGACGAATGCCATACACTGGCGATCATCGCCTGCGGCGCTTCTGTTATCACAACGGTAGCAGTTATTGCCATCGGCGTTGTAGTTGCAGCGCCTCTGGAGCCGGTGCTGAATCTTCCGGCCATCCAGCCGGCCTTTAACTATGTAGTGCCGGCCCTGTTCGGTGGTCTGGTGGCACAGACAATTTTAAAGGGCAAAAAACAATTTTTATTATATTTGATTCCGCTTGCTGTCTGCCTGTTCTTCTGCTACTTCACAAGTGTGAACAGTGCATATTACATGCTGATTGCCATTGCGATCTCAGGAGCAGTCCATGTGCTGGATTACCGGCGTGGAAAGGAGAAAGAAGCAAAGGAGGGAAATTAGTATGGAAAAATTAACCTATATTATTTGTGGGAAACTTTATAATGGAATTGATGAGGAGTTTAAAGAAAATCAGAAGATTCTGGTAAAAGGGAAATACATTGTGGCAGTGGGAAATGATATTCCTCAGCCGGAAGATGCAGAGGTGATCGATCTCTCCGATGTGACGGTGACGCCGGGAATGATCGACGCTCATATGCATATGGATTACTATGACTGGCATACTATCCGCCAGGAGGTATACAGCTGCTCGGAGGAAGCCAAGACTCTGGCAATATTACGGACAGCACAGAAATGTCTGTCGCGGGGATTTACGACGGTACGTCATCCGGGCGGAGCGTCCACCTCGGGGCTGGGAGTACTGGATGTAAAGAGAGCGATCGAGAAAGGCTATCATACCGGAGCTAGGATTGTGGCCGCTGCCCGGTTTATGTGTACACCAGGAAGCCATGGAGATATGACACAACATTTCGCTTCTAATCCAGCTGTGGCTTATGCGCTGGAGGGCCGGATGCAGACCCTTGGATCAGGGCCGTATTTCTTTGAAAATGCAGTGCGGGAAGAGATAAAGCTGGGATCAGACTTCATCAAGATCATGGGTACAGGAGGATTTTTTACTCCCAATGACAGTCCCATTCAACAGCAGCTCAGCGATGAGGAGATGGAGATGATCATCCGGACTGCACATGAATGGGGCAAGACGGTGACGGCACATGTGTACTGCGTAGAACATATCCGCAAACTTGCCAAATACGGAATTGACGGGATGGAGCATTGTTCTTTGATTGATGAGGATACGGCGGATCTGCTGGCAGATCAGGGAATCTATATTGTGCCGACGTTCTGTCCGTACGAAGAGGCAGTTCATTATGATCCAGTGAAGATTCAGACTAAGCAGCCGGAATTCAAAGCAAAACTGGAGTACTATAAGGATGCGCTTCAGGCGGGCCGTGAGGTGATTAAGAATTGTAAATGTAAGCTGGGTTATGGCACCGACCTGGTGGCCACCCATCAGAATTATGAAAGCGGTTACGAATATAAAGCTTGGATGGAAAGTGGCATGGGAGGCTTCAGGGCATTGCATGCGGCGACTAAAGTAAATTCAGAAATTCTAGAGCTGGATGATAAAATCGGAACCATCGAACCGGGGAAATATGCGGATATTGCCGGATGGGGAAGAGATCTTCTGATTGATCCAAAGGCTCTGCTGGATTGTGCTTTTGTAATGAAAGAGGGCGTTGTTTATCCGACAGAGATATGTGAGGATATTGATCAGGAATAAATAGAAAGATAGGAAGAGGCGCTGCGAGGCTGCTGGAAAGGGCAGATAGCAGCGCTTTTTTAGGACTGCGGCGCTTTTTGCAGATTTGGATTGCTTTCCTTTTAGGGATATGCTATGTTATAACTATCTATCCGGTGAAAACCGGTTCTTAAGTTTCTTTGCTTCTGTAATTGGAAGCGTTTTAACAATTTCGTTTTATTTTCCAATTTATTTTCAATTCTATATTTCTAAAAAGGGGGAATCCGTCTGTGAAAAAATCTTTAAAATCTCATTTTCCGATTATTCGGTCGAAAGAAGAAGTCTGTCTCATTATAAGGAAAAATTTGCGGCTGGAAGAATTATTTCAAAGCTGGACAGCAGGCCAGCAGGAAGAATTTCTGGATTTTTGTTCCGGAAACAGGGGTGTCAAAATCCTGTATGATTCATTTTTCAAAGAAATCCTAAACCCAGAAAATGCACCAGAACGCCTGAATGAATTATTGTCTCTTATCCTAAGGCAGCAGGTGAAGATTTTACAAGTACTTCCCAATGATTCCACACGGATTGCGGACGAAAGCTCTCTGGTTATTATGGACATCGTGGTAGAGCTGGAGGATCATAGTATTGCAAATGTGGAGGTGCAGAAGATCGGTTATAAATTTTCAGGCCAAAGAAGCGCCTGTTATTCGGCGGATCTCCTCCTTCGCCAGTATAAACGCGTACGTGGAGAAAGGGGAAGGGCGTTTAGCTACCGCGATATCCATAAAGTATATACAATCGTATTTTTTGAACAGAGTCCGGAAAGCTTTCGGAGATTTAAGGAGGAATGTATCCACCATTTTACCCAGGTATCTGACACTGGCGCGGAGATTGAGCTTCTGCAGGAATTCTGTTATGTCTGCCTTGACATCTTTCGGGATCTTCTGCACAATAAAGGTATTAGAAACAAGCTGGACGCATGGCTCACATTCCTAAGCGTAGATGATCCGGAAGCGATAGAGGCATTACTTGACCAGTATCCGGAGTTTGGAAAACTCTACCAGGAAATTTATGAGCTGTGCCGGAATGTGGAAAGGGTGATGGGGATGTTCTCGGAGGAGTTACGTGAATTGGACCGGAATACGGTACAGTTAATGATTGATGAAATGCAGGAGGAGATCGATGCGTTGAAGAAGGAGCGGGAAGAAGCCAGGGAAGAGCGAGAAAAAGAAGTTAACAGGAAGGATGAGAAGATTTCCGAGCAGGAGCAGGAAATCGCGGAGCTTAAGAAGAAGCTGGCGATGTATGAAGAGCATGGTAACGATTGATAATAACTACTTTTCAATCCCCCAGATCTGTGAATCCGGGCAGTGTTTCCGGCTGGATCCGGTATCGGAAAATACATATGAGCTTCTGGCAGGCGGCAGATATCTGAAAATCGAGGTCATAGAACAGGGGCAGCCGGAAGAGACGGGGAGAACGATATTACACTGTTCAAAGGAAGAGTACGAAGAGGTATGGAAAGAATATTTTGACCTTTCTGCGTCTTATGCCGATTATGCCAGGCGAATTGACGAAGCAGATGAATATCTGAAAGCTGCGGCCAGGTTTGGACAGGGTATTCGGATCCTGAGGCAGGACGTATGGGAGATGATCATTACATTTATAATTTCTCAGCAGAACAATATTCCCCGTATTAAGGGACTGATCCGGGCATTGTGCGAAAAATATGGCAGGAGAAAAGAAACTCCGGAGGGAGGCTTTTACGATACATTTCCAGATGCCGAGGCGCTGGCAGGCGTGTCGGAAGAGGAATTACGGGAGTTAAAGCTGGGATACCGGAGTAAATATATCTGTGGTACGGCAAGGATGGCTGCGGAAGGAGATTTTGATCTGGAAAAGCTAAAAGGCATGGCCTATGAGGATGCCAGAGCAGAGCTTATGCGCCTTCCTGGAATCGGCGGCAAAGTAGCAGACTGCATCTGTCTGTTTGCCCTGCATCAGATGGATGCATTTCCTGTGGATACGCATATTAAAAAGGCGCTGGAGCTCCATTACCCAGAAGGATTTCCTTTTACGAGATATCAGGGATGTGCGGGAGTGATGCAGCAGTATATTTTCTATTATGATCTGAAGGCAGGGAGAAGAGGCATATAGAGGAAGGAGAAAACTGATGGAAAATTTTCAGTATTATACACCGACAAAAATCATCTTTGGCAGAGGGGCAGAAGAGCAGACAGGACAGCTGGCAGCGGAGCAGGGGTGTAAAAAAGTGCTGGTCCATTATGGCGGCGGGAGCGTGGTAAGAAGCGGCCTGCTGGAACGGATATACCGGTCGCTTGATGCGGCTGGGATTTCTTATGTTTCCCTGGGAGGGGTGGTGCCAAATCCCAGACTTTCTCTCGTGTATGAGGGCATCCGGCTTGCCCGGAAAGAGCAGGTTGATTTCATTCTGGCTGTGGGCGGCGGAAGCGTCATAGACTCTGCCAAGGCGATTGGATATGGCGTGGCAAATGAAGGGGACGTGTGGGACTTTTATGAAAAGAGACGTACGGCGAAAGCCTGCCTCCCGATCGGCGTCGTGCTGACGATTGCGGCGGCAGGATCCGAGATGAGCGATTCATCCGTGATCACGAAAGAGGAAGGCTGGCTGAAACGGGGATACAGCAGCAACTATGCCCGGGCGAGGTTTGCTGTGATGAACCCGGAGCTTACCATGACGCTGCCGAAATATCAGACTGCCAGCGGATGTGTGGACATTATGATGCATACGATGGAGCGTTATTTCAACCGTAGCGAGAATATGGAAATGACAGACGGCATTAGTGAGCATCTGCTTCGGACGGTGATGAAAAATGCAAAGATTCTGATGAATGAGCCGGACAACTATCAGGCCAGGGCAGAGGTGATGTGGGCCGGAAGTCTTTCGCACAACGGCCTGACCGGATGTGGAACCGGTGGCGGAGACTGGGCAAGCCATCAGCTGGAACATGAGCTGGGCGGAATGTTTGACGTGGCTCACGGAGCAGGACTTGCAGCGGTCTGGGGAAGCTGGGCGCGCTATGTAATGGACGCTGCGCCTGAGCGGTTTGCGAAATTTGCGGTGAATGTGATGGGAGTAGAGCCAGAGGCGGAAAAGATTAAAACGGCACAGAAAGGGATCGAAGCGATGGAGGATTTTTACCGCGCTCTTAATATGCCGGTCTGCATCGGGGATATGGGGATTGAGCTTACGGAAGAACAGATGCGGGAGCTGGCCGAGAAATGCAGTCATTTCGGGAAACGTACCATTGGTTGTATCAAAAAGCTGGATCAAGAGGATATGTACCAGATTTATAAAGAGGCAAGAGGGAGGAAATAGGCATGGCAGGATTTTTGTATGTGGGAGCCGGCGGTGCGCTTGGAGCAGCGCTTCGCTATGCGATCAGTCTTCTGCCTTATAAAGGACTATTTCCTGCGCTCACGCTGATCACAAACGTGCTTGGCGCGGCAGCGATCGGCTGCATTGCAGGAATGGCGGCTCGCCGCGGGGGCCATGAACAGCTGGTGCTATTTCTGAAAACCGGCGTATGCGGCGGCTTTACAACATTTTCGACATTCTCATTGGAGACATACGACCTTTTGAACCGGGGACATTATAAGACTGCGGTGGCCTACATGGTCCTGAGCATGGTGCTCTGTCTGGCGGGAGTGGCCGCAGGGTTTTACCTGGCGGAGCATATTGGATAGGATTTGTTTTATGCAACAAAGATTGCGATTGACTAACCCTGTATCTGTTTTCTAAAATTAGAAAAAGGAGGGATATCATGCAGGCGTTGTCAAATGCGAGACAAGGAGAGTCTTACACCATTAAATGGATGTTCGGTCTGCCGGATGTGCTCGATTTCCTGCATAGCCGTCATGTGGAAGAGGGCAGCACGATCAGGGTGATCCAGCAGTGCCGGGACAGTGTGATCATAGGAGTGCAGGACATAAGACTGGTCCTTGGATACGAAGTTGCAGAAAAGATCAAGGTATAGAAGAATAAAAGGTAGACGTAAATAAGACTCCGCCGCATCCTGAATTTCGTGGAAGGGATGCGGCGGAGTCTTATCCTGCTTTTTATAGGGAATTTAAAACTTCCAGGGTGATCTCTGCTGCGGCAGTGCCGTCCGCACCGTCCGTATCCCGGATATTCGTGGCAAAGCAGCGGACATGTCCTTCGTTTTCCAGAAAACCTACGAACCAGCCATTTACATTTTTTCCGTTTTCAAGGCCCGTGCCGGTTTTGCCGTAAAGCTTTCCAAGAGGAGTATCTGCAATAAACAAGGCGTTTTTGACAGCCTGGATATTTTCTTCGTCAAATCCCCATCTGTTCTGGAGCAGTCCGGATAAAAGGAGAACCTGTTCTGCCGGAGAAATTTTCAGAGAAGCCTCCGCCCAGTAGTGATCTGTGCCGGAAGAGAGATCACAGTTCCCATAGGAGACCTGACGATAGTAGGAATATAAAGCTGAAATCCCCATCTGCTGATCCAGATCCTGGAAATACCAGTTTACAGAATTCTGCATGGCAGTGGCAAGAGTCTGATCCTGATTCCAGGATTCAAAGGGATATGCGGTTCCGTTCCATTCCCGTCCGGAGGACTCCGGCGTAATAAGTCCCTCTTCCAGAGCAAAAAGGCCGCTGTATATTTTAAAAGTAGAATCCGGGGATACACGGCGGGTACTCAACTTTTCATTGTATATCTGCCACTGATCTTTCGTTACATCATATAAGACAAAGGAGCCCTGCGTTTCTGCAAAACAGGCGGAGAGATCTATTTGCTCCAGCTGTTTGGCGGAAAGATCAGAAAGATCAAACGTACTGTCAGGGAAAGCATAGACTGACAGAAACGGGCTTGCTGCCAAAAGAAGCAGTGCTGTCAGGAGTAAAATGACAATGCTCCTGCATTTCCGGAACCTGGTATCCGGTCTGTACTCCGCAATCTCTTTTATCCGCCGTAGTGCGGCGGATTTGTCTCCGCCCAGGCTGGAGAGCGGAGAGAGAAATGCATGATCCCGCAGGCTCCCGGCATAGCGGATCAGCATGTGTCCGTAGCTTGCGGCCTGCTCCCTGCCTGCCGTGCGGATTACAGCATGGTCACAGGCAATCTCGCAGTCCCGGCGCATGACGGTAAAGCTGTAGCGGATCAGGGGATGAAACCAGTACAGGATCTGGAAGATACAGCTTAAGCCATTGAGGATGGCATCTTTGTGCTTCAGATGCTGCAGCTCATGCAGAAAAATAAAGCGGATATCATCAGCGGACAGCAGGATGTCCAGATCCTCCGGAATGAAGATTGTGGGACGGAGAATCCCGCAGGAGGCAGGGCTTTCAATGCGGCAGGATGTGTACAGATCCACCTGGCGACGGACGCCGGCCTTTCGCATGCATGATGAATAAAGAGCATAAAGATCCGGTTCCTGTTCGGGGGTGATACGGCGGGCCGAATTTTTAAGCATATAGATCTTATAAATCTGGATGATAAAGCATAAGAAAGTGACCGCACATCCGATGCCCCAGAAGGTGGCAAGAAAAGCATTCAAGGGCAGAGCCGTGCTGCCGTCCAGTGATGAGGCAAAATCCGACAGCCCCAGCTGCATGGAGGCGATGGCGGTGTCATTTGTTTCCGCAGGAATACCGGACACAGAAGAAGCAGAGGGAAGAAGATCCCGGATTTTATAAATAAGCCCGGCCGGATCGAAAAGCTGTTCCGGCATCAGAGGAAGGACCAGCGCCAGCATCCAGATATACCAGATGCGGCGTCGGCTGTCTGCGGTCACATGCCTGCGGAAGACGGTTCTAAAAAGCAGCACCAGGCCCAGAAAACCGGTGAGCACAATATTACACAGAAGAAAATGAATGGGAAAGGTCAAAGCATTTCACCTCCGCCCAGTTTGGAATCGATCAGGCGGTGCATTTCTTCCAGATCATCATCTGATAATTCGGAGCCGGATAAAAGAGAAGACAGCAGCGCAGAGGCCTGACCGTTGTAAAACCGGTTTAAAAAGAGGTGGTTTTCCTGGCACAGATAGCTTTCCTGTGAGATCAGGGGATAGTAATAATACATCCGCCCCCGCTGTTCATAGGCAATGACCTGCTTGGCCGTCAGCCGGGATAAAAGCGTGTGGACTGTTTTGCTGCTCCACTGATGGTCTTCCGGAACTCGTTCACACACATCGTTGGTGCTGATCGGAGAACTCTCCCAGATAATCTTCATAATCTCATATTCTGCGGCTGAGATCTGCGGTAATTTTTCCATGATGTCCTCCTTAATCTTACTTATGTAGTCATTATAAGCGACGGAGAGCAAAACAGTCAATAGAAAAGAGGCAGTCTGTCCGGGCGTTTGATCATTTGCCAGATTGTTCCAGTTTTTCTTGATAAAAGAATGAGAAAGCGTATATAATAGTCAAATAAACTTTTGGAAGCTGATATGGGGAGAAAATAAAGTGAAGAAAGTCATTGCTATTATCATCATTGTACTTATCGTTTATGTGGCCGGAAGTGTTTTTGTATCCTATAATTATCTGGCGGTGAATGAGTTTTCAGTAGATACCGGGAAATGCGGAGAAGCCGTCACGGCGGTGGTGATCTCGGATCTTCACGACCATGAGTTTGGAGCGGATAATTGGAGGCTGGCAGAGAAAATAGAGGAGATTCAGCCGGACCTCATTCTTATGGACGGGGATATGCTTAACGAGGCGTCGGAAGATGCGTCGGTTTCGCTGGAGCTGATCGGGCAGTTAAAAGATACGGCGCCGGTTTACTATGCGCTGGGGAACCACGAGCTTGGCTATATGGAGAACGGACATCCGGAGCTGACCGGAGAACTGGAAGCGGCAGGAGCAGTCGTGCTGGATAAAGCATATGCGGATATAGAGGTGAATGGGAACAAGGTCAGGATTGGCGGCATGTATGACTATGCTTTTGGCTTAAATGGCAATAACGACGCATCTGCGGCGCCGTCGGATACCCTTTCCTTCCTGCAGGAGTTTCAGGACACGGACAGCTTAAAGATCATGCTGGCCCACCGCCCGGACAGCTTCATCTTCGGAGATGCGAGCAAGGTCTGGGACGTGGATCTGGTGGTCAGCGGACACAACCACGGCGGCCAGGTGGTCATTCCGTTTCTGGGCGGGCTTTACGGCGGGGATCAGGGCTGGTTCCCGGAATATATCCATGGAATGTATCAGAAGGATAAGATCCGGATGTTTGTGACCAGCGGCCTGGGAACGCATCATGAAAAGCTCCCCCGGTTCAACAATCCTCCGGAGATCGCGGTTTTAACAATTCAATAAAAATGATGAGATTATCTCTTGACGTATGGTCTGGGAAATTTTACCATGTAAAAGGAAATAAAAGAACTTATAGCAGATAGTAGGGTTATGCGACGATAAGAGGTAAAAAGATGCCTGGGAGAATAAGTGAGAAAATGATGGAAGCGCTCTGCTGCTTCCTGAAAGGAAGAAAGGCAGTCTGGGAGGACGGGCTGGATGCGGAAGAGTGGGCAGAATTCTTCCGGCTTAGTCAGCACCACCAGATCCTGCCGATGGTCTATGACGCAGTCTATAGCTGTCCGGCTTTCCGGACCTGTCCGGAAGGGCTTGTGTTGGCAGTCAAAGGGCAGGTGATCCGGCAGGTCATGATGCAAAGCCGGAAGACCGGAGAGTTTCTGCAGCTATATCAAAAGCTGGCAGAGGCGGGACTGACACCTCTGGTAGTGAAGGGGCTGGTATGCCGGAGCCTGTACCGGGAGCCGGATTACCGGGCGTCCGGAGATGAAGATATACTGATCCCTGCGGAGCAGTTTCCGGAATGCAGCCGCATTTTTGCAGAAAACCAGATGCTTCCGGCGGAGCCGGATAAGGATCCTGAGAAAGAAGGAGAAGTGCCGTACTATAAGGCGGGCGGGGCGCTGCATATTGAGCTTCATAAAGAGCTGTTTTCCTCAGAGTCAGACGCTTATGGAAGCCTTAATGACTTTTTCGAAGACGCCTTTGTGCGGAAGATCCAGAAAGAGATACAGGGAATCCCGGTCTATACACTTTGCCACACGGATCACCTTCTGTATCTTATCCTGCATGCATTCAAACATTTCCTTCACAGCGGATTCGGGATCCGTCAGGTATGTGATATCGTCATTTATGCGGGTGTATATGGAAAAGAGATAGACTGGGAAGCGGTGCTGGAAAAATGCAGGAGCATCCATGCGGATGTATTTGCCGCCGCCCTTTTTGATATCGGAGAAAAATATATGGAGTTTGATCCGGGAAAGGCCGGCTATCTCGACAGCTGGAGCCAGCTGAAGACAGACGGGACGGAGCTCCTTGAGGATATCCTGGAGGGAGGCGTGTTCGGAGATTCCAGCATGAGCAGAAAGCACAGCAGCAATATCACATTACAGGCGGTCAGCGAGAGCAAAAGAGGAAAGAAGGCCAAAGCGTCTGTCCTGCAGTCTCTGTTCCCGGACCGGAGATATATGGAAAGAAACTACAGCTATCTGAAAAAGCACAGGTTTCTTCTGCCGGTGGCCTATCTGTCAAGGATCGGGAAATACCTGAAGGAGACGAGACAGAGCAAAGGGAATTACGCAAAGGCAAGCATTGAGATCGGGAGCCGGAGAGTGGATTTGCTGAAAAAGTATAAGATCATATAGAAGAAAAATCAGGAAAAGGCGCAGCAAATGAAGAGGCTGCGCCTTTTTCTCGGCCAAAATCAAATGCCATATTTGCGGTATAGTTCTTCGCGAAAATCCGGATCAGAGGCGACTTTGATGATCAGGTCATTTTTCTTTTCTTTATCCAGAATCAGAATTAATTTACTGTAGCGTTCCGAAGCCTGCTGTTGTCCCTGCGCCTGCCCTTGTGCAAGTCCTTTGGCAAGCCCCTGCGCAAGAGCATCGTCCCAGATCATTTGTCCAAGTTCTGTCATGGCAATCTCCTCCTTTATTGCGGCTAAATTTATGCCTCTAAAATATTTAAGTGCGAAAGCGTATAGAATGGCTTCCATCTTTCGTATTTCATTCTGAGAAAAAATATGTTTCTCTTCTGTTATCTTTAGTATGCGGATTCCCTGTAAGATGCAGTCTTTTCGGGTCTCTTCTTCTGCCATGAGAGGGGAGAGAAGAAGCGGAATGATATCCGTCCGGTCTAGTCCCGAGGATGCTTTTTCTTTTAGGGAATCAAGCAGCACTTTCTGGTCGTGGTCTTTCAGCCGGATTACCTTTACGTGATAGGTATTGATTCCTTCCGTGATATGATCCAGCAGGCGGCTGGCCTTTGAGGAGCATATCACATAAGTGATGACCGGGGCGTTTACCCGTCTGGCGGTGGTCGCCTCGTATTCCCGGAAGCGCTTTAAGTCTTCCGGAGTGATGGCGTCGCTTTCGAATTCAAAGTGACACCAGGTGCCGTCTTCCAGCTCAAAGAGAAAATCCTCGTACATGTGTCTGGTTTCCAGTTCCACGATCTCGGTGGGAGAGGAACGGATCATCTTTCCGGGAATCCCAAGCCAGCGGAGGAGTTCGGCGCCGAAGTAGTCGGCGGCGGACTTTAAGGCAAGATCCTCCAGGTGGGCGAGATCATGATTTCGGCGGGTTTCATTTGGCAGCAATGTGACCTCCGTTTCCGGCGGCACAGGACTGTCTCCATATATAAGTATCATAGCATAAAAAATGCTCTACTGACAGCAGAATGCCTGATTTTGCAAATGTTTTTGGGATCTGTTTGTTAGAATATCGTCCGAATGGACAGAAAAATGTGCAGAACATGTCAGCGTGACATGAAGGATAAAAATAAGAAAATAAAATATATATGATATATGGCGGCAGTGCCGTGCGTAACTGCTGTCTGTAGAAGTATCATAGCAGATAGAAGAAGGGAGCGCAATGGGAATGATTCAAGAAATCTGGCGCAAAATCTGGCGGTATAAATATACTGTCGGGGTGTCCCATATTCCACACCCAAGAGCTAAGGCCATTCACATGCCTATGGGCAAGCTCGTAGGGGAACATCCCTTTTGTCATTGGTGTCATAAATATACAAAAATGAGAAAAAAGTTGCATAGTTAAACATTGACAAAAATTAGATTGTTGGTTATGATAATAACATATAGCTAGATGTAGATATACGAGTAGGAGTGTAAAGGATTTGGAAGAAGGTAAATAATATGAAGAGAAGATTGGAAACTCCGAAGGCAATGAATGGTAGAGGAATTTGAGGCAAATGAGTATGTAGCGGCATGATGGGGTGTGAAATGTGATGTTGACTGGTCAAACCGCTATGAATGGTGGCAGGGAGACTATAGAAAGGGCGTTACTCACACATCAGATCATTGTGGCAATTCTTCTAATCAAGTCATTTTTGATGATAATGATGAATGACCAAATGAGAGTATCTCCACAATTTCCCAGAGTGCATAACTATCATCTTCCTCCTACCTTTTTTTGAACAAGTCGCTGGTTGCGGATTTTCCAATCTTATCATGCAGTGTTTTTATTTTCATATAATCAGAGTCCAGATATTCTTTGACAATATTATAACCGTCTTCATCTGAATTTTGAGTACGATCATAAAGAAACAACGGGATTATATCATATACAGCCTTATCTTTCTACAGCTTTCGACATGATTTTATCCTTACCTTCGAACGAAATTCCGTTTTGCAGTTTAACGTCCGGAATAAGGAATTCTGCGGGAGAAAAGAGTGGGGAGAACTGTTTCGGTAAAAGTGTGAATATTCTGTGATAAATTTGTGAAAAATGCCATTGACAATAGGGACAATTATGATATGATATTAACGTATAGGTGTAATGAGATAAAAGGGGAGGAATAAAAGCATATTGGAGAGAGATGAAAAGTCATCCGTGACGCTCTCCAGTTCCGAAACTCAGGAGCATCTTCCGGAAGGAACAAAAGAGGAGAATGTCAGGGTGTTTAGAGCAAATCCGAACTTTCTTCTGCGGGAAGTGGCAGGTGAATCTGTGCTGGTGCCTGTAGGAGAGGCGGGAGTGTTTGAGAACAGTGTGATATCACTGAATGAAACCTGCAGTTTTCTGTGGAAATTGTTCCAAGAGCCAAGATCGGCGGAGGATGTGCTTGCTGAGGCAAGAAAAGAGTATTCCGATCCAGATGGCGAGATGGAGCAAGGCATAAAAGATTTTATAAGAGAATATTTACAGTATGGTTTATTGAAGGAGGAGTAAAAATGGAGAGGAAAGTATGGAGAAGACCTCTTACGGAAGTTCAGAAGTTTGAGGCTAATGAGTATGTAGCGGCTTGTGGAGACAGTGGAGTGGAATATTATTTTGAATGTAATGCGCCTAGAGGAACACTTTACTATTATCCAAATAGGGACAGTGCTGTAGATGGAGTTCATGCGGATAAGGGCCGCGAATGGCTTGGTGGGTACAAACCGTGTGAAGATAAACATGTTACCTCAGCGATAAATGATTTTTATGATGGCTTTGTAGATTATAATGGAAATGGAAAACAGGATTCTGGAGAAGGCGTAATTGTTTGGCTTGAAATGGGGTGGTCCATTTGGGGCCCAGATATAGATGATTATCATGCAACTAAAAACCTCGATATGGACTCTTGGGAGACAACTAGATCATAATGATTAACTACATAATGAAAATAGACCGGAGTTTATCCGGTCTATTTTTACGTTACCCGAAAGGAGACAACACCTATGGAACCATTAGAAGGCGCCACAACCGTCGAGCGCATGCTTCTCGATCAGGCCAAGCGCACCCGCACACCAGCCAACGGCAGTATTGAATTGCTTCCCCTCTGCAACATGAACTGTGATATGTGCTACGTCCGGCTGAGCCGGGAGGAGATGAAGCGGCAGGGGAGACTGCGTACAGCAGACGAGTGGCTGGAGATTGGAAGGCAGATGAAGGATGCAGGAGTTCTGTTCCTGTTATTGACAGGTGGGGAGCCGTTTTTATATCCTGAGTTCAGAAGGCTCTATCTGGAATTGCGTAAGATGGGGATGATCATCACCATCAATACCAACGGAACGCTAATTGATGAAGATCTGGCTGAGTTCTTTGGAAAATATAAACCAAGAAGAGTGAATATCACTCTTTATGGTACGGATGAAGAGACTTACGACAAACTTTGCCACTACCCTGGAGGATATGAGAAGACCCTGCGGGGGATCCGGCTTTTGCGGGAGCAGGGGGTGGATGTAAAGGTGGGCGGAAGCCTGGCCCGGGCGAATCGGGATGACCTTGATAAGCTTTTGGATATTGGAGAAGCGCTGGATATCCCTGTCCGGGTGGACACTTATATGATGCCTGCTACCAGGGAGCGTGATCTGCCTTATAATATGCAGTCTCGTTTAAATCCGGAGGAGGCGGCGAGAGCCAGGATCCATGCCCTGAAGCGAGAAATGGGACCGGAGCTGTTTCCGCAGTATGTCCGTCAGTCAGTGGAGAGGGCAGATCATCCGGAGCCTGCCGAAGCAAAACCGGGACATATGTCCTGTATGGCGGGCCAGTGTTCTTTTACCATTAACTGGCAGGGCGAGATGCGCCCCTGCGTGATTTTAAGTGAACCAGCTGTCTCTGTATTTGAGGTTGGTTTCAAAGAGGCGTGGAAGTATATTGTGGAGGAGACGCATAAGATCCTGTTGAATGAGAAATGCAGTACCTGTCATATGAGACATCTGTGCCGTACCTGTGCGGCCAGCGCACTGTTGGAGACAGGCAGCTATGACGGTGTACCGGATTATATGTGCCGTTATGCAGGTGAGTCTTTGAGAATCTTGCGGGAAGAGTGGGAGAAGATACAGCATGGACAAACTATTTCAGATCGGTGATTTTATATTTCGCCTTTGCTGCCCGGCAGAGGTGACACCGCCGGAAAATTTCATGAAGTTTGAGATTAGCTCGGGGCTTCCGGAACAGCAGGAGTCTGGACAGTTGGAAGAGAGCGGGGACGTAAAAGTTCCTGAGTATACATATCATATAGAGGCTTCGGATCATCTGCCGGAGCCGGATGGGAAGATCGTGGCGAGACGACCGGATCTTCTGGTATTCCAGTGTCAGGCAGAGGGAGACGGCCAGCTATTGGAGAGCCGCCTGATCGGTGTGAAGGGAAGGCCGGATCCTTATGCCTGCTACCGGGAGACGAGTGCGAATCGGGCGGAGATCCTTCTGATGCAGGATGAACTCCGGGATCTGCACATCGATCCTCTGTTTACGTCCCTGCTGGCATTAGAGCGGAGGCTGGTGAGGAAGGATCAGATGGTCCTGCACTGTGCCTATGTGGAGTACCGGGGAGAGGCTATTTTATTTTCCGCTCCTTCAGAGACGGGAAAGACCACCCAGGCGGGGCTTTGGGAGAAGTACCGGGGCAGCAGGACTGTGAACGGGGACCGATCCCTGCTGGGTAAAAAGGAAGGCAGGTGGATCGCCCGGGGATGGCCGGTATGCGGGACATCCGAGGTATGTCATAATGAGGCGATTCCCATAAAGGCAGTTGTCATGCTGAGCCAGGCAAAGGGAAATCGGGCAGAGAAACTTAAGCCGGGGCAGGCATTTCCTCTTTTATACAGCCAGATTACGGTCAACAAATGGAATATGCAGGATCATCTGCACACCATGGATCTGATCGAAGACTTCCTGGGGAGTGTGCCGGTCATTCATTTAGGCTGCACTATATCCGAGGAGGCGGTAGAGTGTCTGGAGGAGGCTTTGCAGAGCCTGGATGCTTGACGAGGTTGTATGAGCAGAGTATAATGATCGCACAAAGTGCGATCCAGGCTGGCAGGCCAGCCCTCCCTGCTGCGCAGGAATTATACTGGCAATCCACGGCTTGGGAAGTAAATGTCTGCAAGCGCAGCCGCTTCCTTCCCTGCGCACGTGGTATAATGATCGCACAAAGTGCGATCCAGGCCGGCAGGCCAGCCCTCCCTGCTGCGCAGGAATTATACCGACAGGCAAAGGAGGAAGATAACATGGACGAAGAAAATCAGGACCAGCACAAGAATCCGGCCTTTGAATCTCTGGACATCCTCATATCCAGGTGGAAGGACGGGACCTTTGGAGAGATCATTGACGACTGGAAGTGGATTTTCACGTATAGCGCCAGGTATAAAGGCGCCATCGTATTCTATATTATTCTTGGTATCTTCAGTACCTCTATGGGACTGGTCAGCAGCGTGGCCAGCAAGTATATGATCGACATCATTACCGGCCATGATTCCAGCAGACTCTGGGTCATGGTGGCTATCATGGTGGGAAGTACCGTGTTCAGCCTGGTATTCGGCAGCGTGATCAGCCGGATCACGGCCAAGCTCAGCATTGATATCAACAATGATATCCAGGCAGATATCTTTGATAAGATCGTGGATGCGGACTGGCTGGCACTGAACCAGTATTCCAATGGAGATATCCTGAACCGTTTCAATGGAGATATCGGCACGGTCAGCAGCAATGCCATCAGCTGGCTTCCGACCATTATTATTGCAGTCTATAACTTTATCGCCACTTTTTTCGTGATCCTGCACTATGACTGGATCATGGCGGTCATTGCGCTCGGTAGCGCACCGTTTATGCTCCTGATGTCCAGATTTATGATCCGGAAGCAGCGGGACTATAGCAAGAAGGTCCGGGAAATGAGCTCCGAGCTTATGACCTTTGAGGTAGAGGCTATTTACAATTTTGATACCATCAAGTCCTTCGGGATCGCGCCTCATTACAGTAAGAAGATGCGCTGGTGGCAGGGAAAATTCCGTGATATCAGCCTGAAATATAATATGTTTACCATCAAGACCAATATCCTGATGTCTGTGATGGGAACGCTGGTGCAGTTCCTGGCGTTCGGGTACTGTCTGTTCCGGCTGTGGACAAATGATATTACCTATGGAACGATGACTTTGTTCCTGCAGCAGAGGAGCAAGCTGTCTTCTGCGTTCAGTAACGTGGTGTCCATCATCCCGTCTTTCCTGAACAGCTCGGTTTCCGCACACCGGATCCGTGAGCTGGTGCAGCTTCCCAGAGAGGTACATATTCCCGAGAGCAGCGATATGGACAAGTATGCATCCCAGGGATTCCGGGTACAGATGAAGGGAGTGGATTTCTCCTATGTGGAGGGGACCAGGGTGATCACGGACTCGGCGTTTGAGGCCAATCCGGGAGAGATCGTGGCGCTGGTAGGGCCTTCCGGCGAGGGCAAGACTACCATGATCCGTCTGATCCTGGGGCTTGTCCGTCCGCAGGACGGAGGGGTGAGCTTATGCGCCGCAGACGGGACCGCAATTGAAATGAATGCGGAGACCAGGCATCTGTTTGCTTATGTGCCCCAGGGAAACACCATTATCTCCGGGACGATTGCAGAAAACATGCGGATGGTAAAAGAGGACGCCACGGACGAGGAGATCATCGCGGCACTGAAAATTTCCTGTGCCTGGGATTTCGTGTCCAAGATGCCGGATACCATCAACAGTAATCTTGGCGAGAGAGGCCGGGGCCTGTCAGAAGGACAGGCGCAGAGGATCGCCATTGCCAGAGCCGTGCTCCGGGACGCACCGGTGCTTTTGCTGGATGAGGCCACCTCGGCGCTGGATGTGACGACAGAGCGTACGGTGCTTCGGAATATTGTAAAGCAGCACCCGAACAAAACCTGTATCGTAACTACCCATCGGCCTAGCGTGCTGAATCTTTGTCAAAGAACCTATAGAGTCATGGAGACAAAGGTGACCGAACTCGGTGAAGAAGAGTCCAGCCGTATGGCTATGGATTTCTAAGCGATGGGATAATAGAAAGATTTTTGATAAAGAAGAGGCCGGAGTATGGTTGAGAAGATAGTGGATACAAATGCATATGTATCTGTCCTTCGGGAACTGGCGGAAGAGGGCAGGGTCGTTTCCATGCAGATCGCGGGCAGCAGCATGTCGCCCTTTTTGTGCCACCGCCGGGACTACATTTATTTTACCAGGCCGGAGGAAGAGCTGAAAAGAGGGGACATGGTGTTCTACCAGAGAGACAGCGGCCAGTACGTGATGCACCGCATCTGGAAGGTGAGGCCGGAAGGCTGTTATATGGTGGGGGACGCCCAGACCCAGATCGAGGGCCCGTTAAGGCGGGAACAGATCTTTGCCAGGATCGTCCGGGTAAAGCGAAAAGGACGCATTCTGGAGCCGGGAGATTTCTGGTGGGAGTTTTTTGAGCATGTATGGATCCGCATCATTCCGGCAAGAAGATTTACCGCCTGGTGGTATGGAAAGATATCGGGGATCTTTCACAGGAAAGAGAGTTCCCAGAAAAGGGAAAACGTGGTATAATTATAAGTTGTAACTTATAAAGAGATAGAGATAAAGGGATCGGTATGATTGATATACATACACACATACTTCCCGGGCTGGATGACGGCGCCGCGGATATCTATGACAGTATAGAGATGGCATCTCTGGCATACAGGAACGGAACGAATGTGATCGTGGCGACGCCGCACTGCAATATTCCGGGAATGTATGACAACTATTTCGGAAATGAATATTGCAGAACGTTTCTAAAGACAAAAGAAATCCTGCAGCGGGAGGAGCCGGGGATTACCATCCTTGCCGGGATGGAGGTGTTTGCCACCGAAGAGCTCCCCAGGCTTCTGACAGAAGGGCAGATTTTCCCGGTGAACCGGACCAGATATGTGCTGATGGAATTTGACTTTGGAGAAGATCCGGGATTTGCAGACCGGATCCTTAGAAAAGTCAAAGAAGTCCGGGCGATTCCTATGATCGCACATGTGGAGCGGTATGCCTTTGTCCAGGATGATCCGGCGATCGTCTACCGCTGGAAGCGAAGAGGCTATGAAATACAGGTCAATAAGGGCAGCTTCCTTGGAAAATTCGGCCGGGGCGCCCAGAAGACGGCGTTTGACCTTCTGAACCATAACCTGGTGACGGTGATCGCCAGCGATGCCCACAGCCCTGTGCGCAGGACCACCTGTATGGCGGATGCGTATGAGTATCTGCGGGAAGAGTATTCAGAGGATTATCTGGATATTTTGTTTGAAAAAAATCCCCGGAATATCTGTAACGGAGTAAAACCGATCCAGTTCCGGCGGATTCCGTTTGAAGAAACCATAACTGGAAGGAGTATGTACAGTGAGAAGGCTTAGGATAGCGATCGTGGCGCTTTTTATCCTGTCCGGGATATCATTCGTGGGATATAACGTGATCAGCAGACTGGCGGAGGATCATACACCGCCGGAGATCAGCTGCGATTCGGATACAGTGTCAGTCAGCGTGGAGGATGAAGAAATCGATGAGGCGCTTCTTAGCGGAGTAAAGGCATCAGACAATGAGGACGGCGATCTGACGGATCAGATCCGGGTGTCTTCCATGTCCAATTTCACAGAGCCTGGAAAGCGTACCATTACCTATGCGGTGTTTGACAAGGCGGGCCAGGCGGCAACGCTTGAAAGAACATTAGAATACACAGATTATACCTCTCCGCAGATCCAGCTTACAGCGCCTCTTCGGTACAGCCTGGAGGATATGGCGGATGTAAACCTGACAGAAAATATGAGCGTGGAGGACTGCCTGGACGGCGATCTGACCTCGCAGATCCGGGCCACATTTAATGACAGCATCTATATCCAGCAGGCGGGGGAATATCCGGTAACGGTGCAGGTCAGTAACAGTGCGGGGGATACCTGCTCGGTTCCGCTGACGCTGACGGTGACGGATTCCTCTGACAGCAGTGAGAGGGATAAATATTATCCACTGCTTTCCCAGTACATTGTATATACCAATGCGGGAGAGCAGGTGGATCTGGCAGGCCTTCTGACAGGATTTGAAAGAAACGGGGCTGAGTACCTTTTCACGGATCCGGATGCGGCTTCCCTGCCGGGGGCCAGAGAAAATGTGAGCATATCGGGAGATGTAGACTGGGCGACAGCAGGAACATACAATGTGGATTACCAGTTTACATCGGCAGCAGGGGTGACGGCAACGACGAAATTAGCAGTGGTGGTGAGGTGATATCATGGAAAAGATAACCGGTCAGACCTTGGAAAATTACAAAATAGAGCCGTTTACGCTGGTACATGATATCCTGATCAACTGGTGGGCGATTCTTTTGGGAGCGCTGGCGGCAGCAATGCTTTCATACGTTTTTGTGGGAATCCGTTACGTGCCGCAGTATACCACGTCTACAACCTTTGTGGTGTCTTCCAGAGGAACAACTGCTTCTTATTCTTCTCTGGGAACTGCCAATTCGACGACGGCAACCTTCCAGAAGATCATTGAAAGTACGGCGATGCAGGATATTCTGTGTGAGAAGATGGGCGTGGATTCTATCGATGCGGAAATCCAGGCCAATATTGCAGGGGAGACTAATCTTCTGGAGCTGACAGTGACGGCGGATTCGCCATCGGAGTCCTTCGATATCATGGAAGGGATCCTGGATAATTATTCCAGTATTTCCTATTATACGGTAGGAGACATTGTCCTCAATATCCTGGAGGAGCCGTCCATTCCGTTTTCACCGGATAATCCGATGAATACCGGAAGTGTGATGAAGAAAGTGTTTGTGGCGGCCCTGGCAGCATTTGCGGCGCTGTTCGGTGTGCTTTCCTTCATGAAAGATACACTGAAGACAGAGGAGGATATACAGGAAAAGCTGGATGCAAGAAGCATGGGAGCTATTTCCTATGAAATCAAATATAAATCGATCCGCGAGCTTTTGAGGCGGAAAAAGAAGGGACTTTTGATCAACGATCCGCTGGCTGGCTTTGGATTTGTGGAGAGCTTCCGGAAGTTCTCGGCCCGTGTGGAGTACCGGATGGAAAGGGAAGGGTGGAAGACGCTGGCGGTGACCAGTGTTTCTGAGAATGAAGGAAAATCAACGGTTGCGGCAAACCTGGCCATCAGCCTTGCGGAGAAGGATTACCGTGTCGTTTTGATCGACGGGGACCTGAAACGTCCGTCACAGTTTCTGATCTTCGGGCTCCATCCCAAGGAGGAAAATGAGCTTGGAGAATTTCTGAAGCGGGAGAAGAAAGAATTTAACCTGTTTATGAAAACTTCTGTTCCGCGGCTTTATGTGGTGGGCGGACGGAACTGCTATTCCTCTTCCACGGATATCCTGCAGAATGAGGTGACGGCGAAGTTCATGCGCCGGTGTAAAGAAGCGGCAGATTTTGTAATAGTAGACACACCGCCGACAGCGGTGCTGGGAGATGCGGAGCTGTGGGGACAGTGCACGGATGCGGTGCTGTTTGTGGAGCGTCAGAATTTTATCTACGCAGAGGACATCAATACCATGATCGACAAGTTCCGGGCGCAGGATACCCGGATTCTGGGCGTGGTCATGAACGGCGTACAGTCTTTTGGACGGGTGGTAAGCTCTACCGTGGGACGTTACAGCAGCCGTTACGGGGAATATGGAAATTATGGGAAGAAGCATAAGGAAAGTGAACAATGAGTGAGAATGTAGAAGCAACAGAAAAGAAAACAAGTCCAGAGATAGAAAAAATAGATATCATGAATCTGGTGGAGGCCTTCTGGAATGGGTTTAAAAGGCTGTGGTTTGTGCTGGTGATCATCGTGATCGTGTGTACAGTGCGGTCCTACTTTTCCACAAGCTTTTCCTATACGCCGCAGTATGTGGCATCGGCAACCGTATCCGTCACGACGCCGGGAGGATCCTATACCAATATCGAGTCCGCACAGGAGATGGCGGCGATCTTTCCCTACATTCTGACCAGCGGCGTCCTGGAGGACGTGGTGCTAAATGATATGGGTTTAAAGTCGCTTCCGGGACAGATTGAGGTGGAAGCGGAAGAGGGCATGAATATGCTGACCATATCCGTATCTTCCGATGACCCGCAGATGGCTTATAACGTATTGCAGTCTGTGATCAAGAACTATCCGGAAGTAGCGGAATACATATTTGGAGAGACGAATCTGCAGATCCTGGATGAGACGGGAATCCCGTCGGACACCCAGCGGGAGGTCGTGATCCGGGGGTCCTATAAGCGGGGCGCTCTGCAGGGAATGATCATCAGCGCACTGATCCTGTGCCTGTATGTGTTCCTGAAGCGGACCGTAAGGACGAAAGAACAGCTGAACAAGCATATCAATCTTCATGATCTGGGGAGTCTTCCTCATGTCAAGATGAAGAAGCGGAAAAAAGAAGAGTATAACAATCTTACCCTGCTGAACGACCGGATCTCTCCGGCCTATGAAGAGGCTGTCAGGAGACTCAGGGTCCGGGTTATGCGGGAGGCGGAATCTGAGAACGGCGGCGTGATCATGGTGACCAGTTCTATTCCGGGCGAAGGAAAGACTACGACTGCGGTCAATCTGGCGCTTGCCATTGCCAAGCAGGGGAAATCCGTTATCCTGGCAGACTGTGACCCCAGAAACCCGTCGGTGGCAGAGGTGTTAAAGGATCAGGGAAAGCATCCCGGGATCGGGGCGGTCCTTAGAGGAAAAGTTTCCCTGCAGCGTGCACTGACCATTTTCCAGATCCCGGGAACGGATGCAGAAATAGAAGTGTTATATGGCGGGAAGCCAAATGCCGCAGACGCGGCACTTCTTGGATCCAGGAAGATGGATAACCTGATCGAGACTCTGCGGATGAGAGCGGATTATGTGATCCTGGACACGGCGCCTGCGGACCTTCTGGCGGATGCATCTTTGCTGGGAAAATATGTGGATTTTGTTCTGTATGTGATCCGCTGTGATTATACCAAGGTCAATAAGATCCGAAGCGGGATTGAGACGCTGACGGCAAGAAATGTCAACCTGCTTGGATACATTTTCAATGATGACGTGAATCAGAAATCCAGCCGCTATGGATATGGATACGGCTATGGGTATGGCCGCTATGGAAGATATGGCCGCTACGGCAGGTATTCTCATTACGGAAAGCTGAAAGGCACGGGGCAGACAGAGGATGAAGCCGGACGTGTGATCAAAGAGTAGGAGGAAGCACCAATGAGAAAAGCAAAGACAAAAGCAAAAGGAAAAGGCTTATGGAACTGGATGAAGAGGCATAAGGTGGTCTCGACAATCCTGTGCCTGCTGATCCTGTGTTTCCTGGTTATGGCGATGTCGCTGGGTGTGCTTTTGTGGAATCTGAATAAGGATAATGTAGGGATCGTGGATGCGGACGATGTAGATCCCAATGCGGATGAAGTGCAGATTGCCAGAGAAGACCAGAAAAACAAGGACGTGATCAATGTCCTGCTGGTAGGCTCTGATTCCCGGGATCCGAATGCGGAGCTGGGGCGTTCGGACACCATGATCCTGGCTTCCTTTAATAAGGCAGAAGGGAAAGCCACTGCTCTTTCCTTCCTTCGTGATTCACTGGTGGAGATCGACGGTCACGGACAGAGCAAGCTGGGCCACACCTTTGCTTACGGCGGCGTGGGTCTGACGATCAACACGATCAATCAACAGTTCGGCCTGGATGTGCAGGATTATGTGATCATTAATTTTGAAAATCTGGTAGAGATCATAGACCAGCTGGGAGGCATCCAGGTGATGCTGACAGAGGAAGAGGCGGCATATTACCGTGAAAACGGCATGCCCGATATTGTGGCAGGAAATGTTACTCTGACCGGATCCCAGGCACTGGCACATGCAAGGAACCGGAGCCTGGACAATGACTTCGGAAGAACCGAACGGCAGAGAGATGTCATTTACGGCATCTATAATAAAGTATTAGAACAGAGAAATGATCCATCCACACTGCTCTCTCTGATCCAGTTCTGCATGACGCAGGTATCCACAAACATGAGCGTGACAGAGCTGTATGAGATGGCGACGGATGTTTTAAGCGTCGACAATCTGAAGACGCAGCAGGCGGCGATCCCGACGGAAGGCACTTATGAATTCGGCACCTATGAGGAAATGTCGGTTTTGAATATAGACCTGGAGGCAAATAAGGAGTATATCCAGGAGCTGCTTTATTAGAAACATTATTTTTTAAGGTACAGAGGGATTGTTATGAGGGTTAATATACGAAGGTTTTACGGGAACAGGGAAGCCTTTATCAAAGGCATGGCGTTACTGCTCCTGGATGGTATTTTAATTATCGGCTGTATGGTCGGGGCACTCTGGCTCCGGGTAGACTTTAGTTTTGCCAATATTGACCCGATCTTCTGGGAGTCTGTGCGGAAGTATATGTGGATCAATGTGGGCTGCACAATCCTGATCAACGCTCTGTGCCGGCTGTATACCAGTCTGTGGCGTTTTGCCAGTCTGGAGGAGCTTAAAAATGCGATCATAGCTATCGGGCTCTCCTCCCTGCTGCAGTATCTGGGGATGCAGATATTAGACCTTCCGGTTCCGAGAAGCTATATTTTCATTTATGTCATGCTGCTGTCTGTATGTATGATAGCACCTCGGTTTTCTTATCGGTTTTTAAGAATCGCATACCGGAATCATGAAGTGATCTGGAAGACAAAGCCAGTAGTGACTATGGTGGTAGGAGCAGGAGCCGCCGGATATATGCTGGTGCGTGAAATGAAAAACAGCAAGCACTTAAACCGAAAAATCCCATGTATCATAGATGATGACCCGCAGAAGGTCGGAACCTATCTGCAGGGAATCCCCATCGTCGGGAAAAAAGAAGACATTCCCGAGATGGCAAAGAAATATAGTATTGAAGAGATTATTATCGCAATCCCGACATTGAAGGATCAGGATCAAAAGGAACTTCTGGAGATCTGTCAGAAGACAGCCTGCAAGATCAAGATCCTGCCGGGAATCTATCAGATGGTCAATCAGGAGGTAGATGTATCTATGCTGCGGGACGTCAGCATAGAGGATCTGCTGGGAAGAGAGCCGGTGGAGCTGTATATGGAGAAAATCGGCAGCTATCTCAAGGGCAAGGTTATCCTGGTCACCGGAGGCGGAGGGTCCATCGGCAGCGAGATCTGCCGGCAGGTGGCGCTTCACGGGCCGAAGCTTCTGATCATCTTGGATATCTATGAAAATAATGTATATGATATCCAGCTGGAGCTTAAGAAAAAGCATCCGGATCTAAATCTCGTTGTACTTATAGCGTCAGTGAGAGATAAGCACCGAATAGACGACATTTTTGAGACCTATCATCCGGACATTGTGTATCACGCGGCGGCGCATAAGCATGTACCGCTGATGGAGGACAGCCCGGACGAGGCGATCAAAAACAATGTAAAGGGCACTTATAATGTGGCAAGCGCCGCAAATAAGTACCATGTGCAGAAGATGGTCCTGATCTCCACGGACAAAGCGGTACGGCCTACCAATGTGATGGGGGCCTCCAAGCGGATCTGCGAGATGGTGATGGAGGTCTTCTCCGAGATCTCCAGTACCGAATACACTGCAGTGCGTTTTGGAAATGTGCTGGGAAGCAACGGCAGCGTAATCCCGATTTTCCGTCAGCAGATCAAGGCCGGAGGGCCGGTGACAGTAACCCATCCGGATATTATCCGTTACTTTATGACGATTCCGGAGGCTGTAAACCTGGTGCTCCAGTGCAGCGCCTACGCAAACGGAGGAGAGATCTTTATCCTGGACATGGGCGAGCCGGTGAAGATCGTGGACCTGGCAAAGAAGATGATCCGCTTAAGCGGCCATGTGCCGGGGGAGGATATCAAGATTGAATTTACAGGCTTACGTCCCGGAGAAAAGCTGTACGAGGAATTGCTGATTGATGAGAAGAACCTGATCGAGACTGACAATGAGAGGATCTTCGTGGCACAGATGGGCAGCATGGATGTGGAGGCAACCAGCCAGAAGATCGCAGACCTGATCCGGCATGCCTATGATGAGAGCAAGGATATCCGGGCGGAGATCAAGGAGCTGGTGCCGGAGTATCAAGAGAATGGAGAGGGAATGGGAGAATGAAAAAGTTTGCAAATAGAGTATGGCTCAGCTCTCCGACAATGCACGGTACAGAATTAGAGTTTATGAAGCAGGCATATGATACAAATTGGATGTCGACAGTTGGAGAAAATATAAATGAAGTAGAGCGATTGCTTTGTGAAAAAGTGGGGACTAGCTATGCGGTAGCGTTATCTTCAGGGACTTCAGCATTACATATGGCGGTGAAACTGGCAGGTATCAGGCAAGGAGACCGAGTTTTTTGTTCAGATCTTACATTTTCAGCAACAGTGAATCCTGTCGTTTATGAAGGGGGAAAACCTGTATTTATTGATACAGAATACGATACCTGGAATATGGATCCAGCAGCATTAGAAAAAGCATTTGAACTATATCCAGAGGTTAAAACAGTTGTCTTAGCACACTTGTATGGAACTCCAGGAAAGGTTGATGATATTAGAGAAATTTGTAAACGTTATGGAGCCACACTTATAGAGGATGCAGCAGAATCTTTGGGAGCAACATACAAAGGCGTACAGACAGGAAATTTTGGCCTGTTTAGTGCAATTTCGTTTAATGGGAATAAGATTATAACAGGTTCCTCGGGAGGAATGCTTCTGACTAATGACAAAGAAGCTGCTGATAGTGCCAGAAAGTGGTCCACCCAATCAAGAGAAGCTGCGCCTTGGTATCAGCATAAAGAGGTGGGGTATAACTATAGAATGAGTAATGTCATTGCAGGAGTGGTAAGAGGTCAGATACCGTATTTGGAAGAACATATTGCCCAGAAAAAAGCAATTTATGAAAGATATAAAGAAGGATTAAAGAATCTTCCGATAAAGATGAATCCATATGATATTAAGAATAGTAATCCTAATTTTTGGCTTAGTTGCTTAATAGTTAAGCCGGAAGCGATGTGTAGTCAAACACGTGGAGAGCAGGATGTCATGTATATCAGTGAAACTGGAAAAAGTTGTCCAACAGAAATACTAGAAACACTAGCAGCGTGTAATGCAGAGGGAAGGCCAATTTGGAAACCGATGCATATGCAGCCCATATACTATATGAATGATTTTGTTACTAGGGAAGGAGTAGTACGAGAAAATAGAAAAGCTATTTCAAAAGTAGTAATTGGAAAAGATGGAGAACCGCTGGACGTAGGAAGGGATATTTTTCAGCGGGGACTTTGTCTTCCGAGTGATAATAAAATGACAGCTGAGCAGCAGGAGATTATTATTGAACAGATTAAGAATTGCTTCAAATAGCGGTGAAGATGAAATGAAAACAGAATATAAAGCTAGAGGAATTTATGAACTTTATTTGAAACGTTTGTTAGATATCATTTGTGCTGTAGTTGCCCTGGCAGGGTTCTGGTGGTTGTATATCATTTTGGCTGTATTAGTAAAAATCAGGCTAGGAAGTCCAATATTGTTTAAACAAGAGCGGCCGGGGAAAAGTGAAAAAATTTTTACATTGTATAAGTTTAGGACTATGACAGACGAAAGAGATCCTAGCGGTGAACTATTACCAGATGAAGTAAGACTGACAAGATTCGGGAAAATATTGAGAGCTATGAGTTTGGATGAGCTTCCAGAAGTTTTCAACATATTGAAAGGAGATATGAGCATCGTTGGCCCACGTCCCCTTCTTGTACAATATCTTCCTTTATATAACGATTTTCAAAAAAGGAGACATGAAGTACGTTCCGGGCTTACTGGATATGCACAGGTTCATGGCCGCAATGCGATAACTTGGGAAGAAAAATTTAGGTTAGACGTGTACTATGTAGATCATGTAAGTTTTTTGATGGATGTAAAGGTTATTTTACAGACTGTAAAAAAAGTATTTACAAGAGAAGGTATCCATGGAGCTAATACAGAAACAATGGAACCCTTTAAAGGAGAATATGATGAGAGAGGATAGGGATCCGGAACAGATTGTTATTATAGGGGCAGGTGGACATGGAAAAGTTGTCGCAGATATTGTAATACAATCTGGTAATTGGGTAAAGGGATTTTTGGATGACGCAGAGAATATCCCGAATACAATAGAAGGAATTCCCGTTTTGGGAAAAATCGCATCTTATAAAAAATATAGCGATTGCAAATTTATAGTTGCAATTGGAGATGCTGTAATAAGAAAAAAGATTGTGAATCAGTTGATAGGTGTTAAATGGTATACAGCGATTCATCCAAGTGCGCAGCTATCCAATCTCGGTGTGACAATCGGGGAAGGGACAGTTATCATGGCACAGGCAGTTATTAACTCATCTGCAAAGATAGGGATGCACTGCATAATCAATACGAGCGCAGTTATAGAACACGACAACTATTTGGAGAATTTTATTCATGTTTCTCCTGGGGCAGTACTCGCTGGCAATGTAAAAGTTGGAGAGAATACACATATAGGTGCGGGGGCAGTTATCAGAAACAATATAAATATAGCTTCAGATTGCATTATAGGAGCAGGAGCTGTAGTAGTAAAAGATATTAGACATCAAGGTACATATACTGGTGTTCCAGCAAAAATTCTTTCGGAGAGTTGTAATGAAAGTATTGATTATGATAAACAGCGATATCGGATTATATAAATTTCGTAAGGAATTGATAGAAGAACTGATAAGTGAAAAAAATACCGTGTATATTATAGCTCCGAAAGGAGAGTATCTTGAGAAGATTACCGCTCTAGGATGTCGGTATTTGGATACGCCTTTAGAACGGAGAGGAATGAATCCCTTAAAGGATATAAGACTTTTTTTGTGTTACTGTAAGCTGATTAAACGACTAAAGCCTGATTATGTACTTACATATACAATCAAACCAAATGTATACGGAGGAGCAGCCTGTAGGATTTGCAAAGTGCCATATTCTATCAATATAACAGGATTAGGGACAGCATTTCAAAAACAGGGATTAGTGAGGAAGCTAGTTGTTAAAATGTATAAAATTGCAGGGAAAAGAGCGCATACAATCTTTTTCGAAAATGCAGAAAATTGTGAGATATTTTTGAGGGAAGGGCTTGTAAGAGAAGAACAAGTATTTGTTCTGAACGGGGCAGGGGTAAATCTGGATTACTACAAATATCTTCCATATTCTGAAAACGGAGTAATACATTTTCTGTTTGTTGGAAGAATTATGAAAGAAAAAGGCGTTGAAGAACTTTTTAAAGCTGCGAAGCGAATAAAAGAGATATATGGAAATAGAGCTATTTTTGACATTGTGGGATTTTTTGAGGAATCATACAAAGATATTATTGAACAGTTGAGTCAAAGAGAAATTATTCATTTCTGGGGATATCAACAGGATATCAAACCATTTTATGAGAAAGCAAGTTGTCTGGTTCTTCCATCATATCATGAAGGAATGTCAAATGTACTGCTCGAGGCAGGAGCCTCAGGCCGAGCATTGATAACCAGTAATATTCATGGGTGTATGGAAGCCGTAGAAGATGGGAAAAACGGGTATTTGTGTGAAGTGAAAGATACGAACAGTCTGCTTGCGGCAATGAATAAGTTTATGAAACTAAAAGAAGACGAACGCTGTAAGATGGGACAAGAAAGTCGAAAAAGAATGGAATTGATGTTTGATAAAAAGAAGATTGTCGGTCAGACGATTGAAAAGATTATGCAGAGATAGAGGAGAACTATGAATCAATTTCTTTTAATTGTAATCTGGGTATTCATAATGTGGGGAGTAACAACTCAAGTGAATGTACGGCGCAAGGAGAATGTCTGTGGAGAAATCAGGTATAATTTTGTGCCGTTTTTTGCGTTAATAGTATTTGCTCCTATTATTATCTGGGCAGGAATGAGAGGGGACTTTCAGGATACTGGATTATATCGTGAGTTCTTTACAGAAATGCCATCAGCATTATCCGGTATGAATGAGTATTTGCAGACGGTTGATAAAGACTTAGGGTTTTCTGTATTTTCGATCATTTTAAAAAGCATTATAGGGAACAGAGACATCTTATATTTTCTTATTATTGCAATTATTCAAGGTTGTTGCCTGGTTTATGTATATAGAAAATATTCTATAAATTATGTGGTTTCTGTTTTATTATTTATACTTTCTACCGACTATATTTCGTGGATGTTTAACGGGATCCGTCAGTTCCTGGCAGTTGCTGTATGGTTTGCATGTTTCCCGCTATTGTTAAAAAAGAAATATATACCACTAATCATAAGCATACTTGTATTATCTACAATCCATGGTTCTGCACTGCTACTGCTTCCGATGATTTTTATTGTACAGGGTAAAGCCTGGAATAAAAAGACATTACTTTTTATTGTGTGTGTTCTTCTTGCTATTATTTTTGTGGATCGATTTACGACAATTCTTGACGATATGTTAGTTAGTACACAGTATGAAGATTTGGTATCTTCTGAAGTGTGGCAGCAGGATGATGGAACCAGTTTTATTCGAGTGCTGGTTTATGCAGTTCCAACAGTTTTGGCGTTGGTAGGAAGAAAGCAAATAAAAGCGGCCGATAATAAAATTATAAATATATGTGTAAATATGTCATTGTTGTCAACAGGAATCTACCTTGTTTCTATGTTTACCAGTGGCATCCTGATTGGAAGACTGCCGATTTATTTTTCGCTTTTTAACTACATATTATTGCCGTGGGAAATTGAAAATATTTTTACTTCGAGATCGAGAAAATTACTATATCCATTAATGATTGGAGCATATTTAATGTTCTATTATTATCAGTTGAATTATGGATGGGGGATCTGGAATAGTGGAATATAAATTGATCAGTGTAATTATGGGGGTATATAACTGTGCGTCTACACTAGATGGGGCAGTGAATTGTATTATTAATCAAACGTATCCCAAATGGGAGTTGATTATGTGTGATGATGCGTCTACAGATGATACATATACAGTAGCAAAAAAATATGCACAGATGTATCCTGACAAGATTTCTTTACTGCGAAACAAAAAGAATCATGGGCTTAATTATACGTTAAATAAATGTCTGAAATCTGCACGAGGGGAATTTATTGCGCGAATGGATGGCGATGATCTGTGCAGCAGAGAGCGATTTGCACAGGAGATAGAGGTGTTTAAAAAAGAACCGGAAATCAGTATTGTCAGTACCGGAATGCAATATTTTGATGAAAGTGGAGTATGGGGAAAGGTATTGAAGAAGGAGTATCCGGATAAAATGGAGTTTCTTAATGAAACTCCATTCTGTCATGCGCCCTGTATGGTACGGAAAAAAGCATACGATACTGTCGGGGGATATTCAGAGGCAAAGCGTCTGCTGCGAGTGGAGGATTATCATCTCTGGATGAAAATGATGGGGGCGGGATTTAAAGGAAAAAACATTCAGAAATGTCTATATCAGATGCGGGATGATCGAAATGCGTTCAGCAGAAGAAAATTTCGTTATCGGCTTAATGAGGCTTATGTCAGATGTCTGGCAGTTAAGCATTTGAAACTTCCTTTTTATGGGTACATATATGCGCTGCGCCCGCTGGCTGTAGGAATGCTTCCTCCTGCGGTTTATAAATTTCTGCATAAGAAAAGATTAGGGAAGAAATGAAAATATAAAATACTGTCTTTGGAGTAAGGAAATATGAAGACCAAGATTTTGTTTTTGATTCATGATCTGGCACATGGCGGTGCAGAAAAAGTATTAGTAAATCTGGTTAATAATATGGATAAAACTAAGTACGATATAACGGTCATGACACTTTTTGATGTAGGAGTGAATCGCCAATATTTGAAAAAAAACATCAGATATCGCTATTGTTTTAAAAGGATGTTTCGGGGAAATTCTCACATAATGAAAATATGGTCGCCAAAGCAGCTACATCATAGATTTATAAAAGAGCATTATGATATTGAAGTAGCCTATCTGGAGGGACCCTGTGCGAGGATTATCAGTGGATGTCCGGATCAATCTACAAAGCTGATTTCATGGATTCATATTGAGCAGCATACCCAATCTAAGGCTGCGACTTCATTCAGAAATTATAGTGAAGCAGAAAGGTGTTATAATCGTTTTGGCAAAATAGTATGCGTATCTGAAACAGTAAAGCAGGATTTTACCTCATTAATAGATTTGAAAAATACTCCATGTGTACTGTATAACACGAATGAAAGCAATGAAATTATCAGACAGTCCAAAGAAGAAGTCGGAGATGCTAACTTCTCAGATTCAGAAATAAAATTGATTGTGGTCGGAAAGCTTATAAAAGTTAAGGGTGTAGATCGGCTCTTGAAAATCATTTACAGATTAAAACAGGAAAAATATCCTGTACATTTATTTGTTTTGGGAGTAGGAGCAGAAGAAGATAACCTGAGAAAATATGTAAGAGATCATGCGTTGGAAAAACAGGTCGATTTTCTTGGTTATCAAACAAATCCTTATAAGTATGTAGCAAAATGTGATCTTTTTGTCTGTGGAAGCCATGCAGAAGGATTTTCAACAGCGGCTACAGAAGCTTTGATTGTGGGGACGCCTGTCTGTACAGTTGAGGTATCCGGCATGAAGGAAATGCTGGGATATAATAATGAATTCGGAATTGTGACAAAGAATGATGATGAGGCACTTTATCAAGGAATAAAGCGCCTTTTGGACGATAAAGAATTGCTACTTCATTATAAGATAAAGGCAGAAGAGAGAGGAAAAACGTTCAGTACTGAAAATACGGTGCGTGCCGTGGAAAATATGCTGGAGAGTCTGTGATGAAAGAAAATATTAGGATTTCAGTTATTGTGCCGGTGTATAATCTTCAGGATGATCTGGAAAGATGTGTTGTAAGCATTATGGCACAGACATATAGTGATTTGGAGATTATATTAATTGATGATGGGTCAACAGATAGAAGCCGGGATGTTATTCAGAAACTTGCGGATATGGATGGAAGGATTGTGCCTGTTTATAAAGAAAACGGCGGAGTGACTTCTGCACGACTTGCAGGATTAAGAAAGGCAACAGGAGAATATATTGGTTTTGTTGACGGAGATGATGAGATAGAACCGGATATGTATGAGTTCCTGTTGAAAAATGCATTGGATTACAATGCGGATATATCTCATTGCGGTTATCAGATGGTATTTGATGACGGAAGAGTAAATTATTTTTATAATACAGGTCGGGTTGTACTGCAGGATCGAAATACTGGACTAAAAGATTTGCTGGAGGGGTCATTTGTAGAACCGGGGCTTTGGAATAAACTTTTTCATCGAAAACTATTGGCCAAACTATTGAATAGTGAAGTGATGGATTTATCTATTAAAATAAATGAAGATCTGTTAATGAACTACTATTTATTTTCAGAAGCTGAAACCGCTGTTTATCAGGATGAATGCAAATATAAATATATGGCAAAAGGAATGTCAAATTCCATTCAATCATTGGATGAGCATAAAATATTCGATCCAATTAAGGTGAAAAATATAATTGTTAGTATTTCTGATACAGAATTGAAACCATTTGCTTGGAAAGCGTATGTTAAGACGTGTATAAGTGTATATAATATGCTGGCAATAGGTGGTTTAAATAAATTTAGTAAACAGGCCAAAATAGTGCGTCAAAAACTTTCAGATAGTAAAAAATATTGGGAATTACTTGAAAAGAAACAAAGGATATTGATTTGGATGATATTACATCTAAATATAATGTATGAGGTGATTTATCGGTTTTATGAAAAATATTTAATGAATAAGCGTTACGATTAATAGGGGGGTATACATGACAATAGATTATTCTGTGATTATTAGAACAACAGGGCAAGCAGGTGAAAAATATACAAAGTTATTAGAATCGATAAAAAAACTTAAACCACAGCCACGGGAAATAATAGTAGTACTGCCAGAAAAAGCAGATTTGCCAGAAAATCAGTTGGGGTATGAAAAGTTTTTTTATAGTCCGAAAGGGATGGTTATACAAAGAATGTGCGGAATCGCTAAGTGTAAAACTAGATATGGGTTAATATGTGATGATGATGTTGTTTTTGAAGAAGATTTTGTTCAAAAATTATACAAGCCAATTTTTGAAGAGAATTATAGGATGTCTATAGCGCCGTTATATTCTTTTTTCCCTACTAAAGGGATTAACTCTCTTATTTGTACAATTATGGCCAGTGCTATACCAACGTTTTTTCATAAAGATTATTATAATGTAGTCCTCCGCACTACAGGGTATTCATATAACAGAAATTTAGATTCGAATATACGGTCATATTATGATACTCAATCAGCACCTTGGACATGTTTTTTCGCAGAGATAGATGCAATAAAGGAGATAGACTTTGAAAAAGAGTTGTGGCTTGATTCACATGGATACTCGGCTTTAGATGATCAAACAATGTTTTATAAAGCATGGTTGAGAGGAATAAAAACGGCAGTCGTTCCCGATGCAGTTTACCAACATTTAGATGCAAAAACTTCTACAAAAAATAATAAACCGGCCTTTTTGTATTCATCGGTATATAATCGAATTATATTTTGGCATCGATTTATTTTTAAACAGCAACATTGTTTTGGCAAAGTATGGTCTGTTTTATGTATTGGATATAGATTGTTTTGGATGTTGCTATTAGATATTATAGATCTGATAAGAAATAGAATGACTTATAAAGAGTTAAAAATAAAAATTAAAGCTTTTGTTGATGGATGTAGATACTTACACTCAAAAGAATATCAGAAGATGGATCTTGTATGCTAAATGGTTATTGGTATAAAAACAGGGGAAAAGTATGTAAATAATAGTAAGAAATAGCACTTTGTTATTGTCCATAAATAAAAGCTTTAGAGAGAAGAAAAATGGGAGGAAAGATTTTTGAGATGCACGATCTAATTAGTGTTGTAATTCCTGTGTTTAATGTAGAAGCATATTTGGACAAATGCATGGCTAGTGTTGTACAACAGTCATATAAAGAACTAGAGATTATAGTTGTGGATGATGGATCAACTGATAACTCACCACAAATTTGTGACAACTGGTCAGTAAAAGATGACCGTGTTCATGTTATACATAAAGAAAATGGGGGATTGTCAGATGCGAGGAATGCGGGGCTTGCCGTTGCAACAGGGAGCTATATCTCATTTGTGGATAGCGATGATTGGCTGAAGCCACAATTTATGGAAACTTTGATGCGAACATTAAAAGAAAATAATGCTGATATTGCGGAATGTGGCGTCCTTTATGTAGATGAGCAGGACCATGTCTTGCGTAAAAGATGTTGCCAAGAGGATAAAGTTGTTAAAAGCAAAATAGAAGCTCTGTGTGCTCTGGTAAAGGAAAACGGTATCTATCAAACGGTATGGAATAAGCTATATAAACGTGATGTACTTGAAGGCATTTTGTTTGAAAAGGGAAAGTACAATGAGGACGACTTTTGGACATATCAAGTATTTGACAGAGCGGAAAAATTAGTTGCAATCTCTGATGAGTTATATTGTTATCTTCAAAGAAATTCCAGCATTATGGGCGGTGGTTATCAGCTTAAGAGACTAGATAGCCTAGAAGCAAGATTCAGAAGGATGGAATATCTTCAGAAATATGAACAATTAGCAGATTTTGCAAAAGCCCATATTCTCTATGACTGTATGTTCCATTTCCAAGCAGCTTTGAAATGGCTTAAAAAACCAGAGCAGAAAATTGTAATAGATTATGTATTAAAAAACATGAAAAAAATATCTGGATTTACTTATAAAGATGCAGACGTACCTTTTAAATATCATATTTGGTTTGCTATGTTTAGAAGATTTCCATTTGCAGTATCAAAATTTAGAAATTGGCTTGGAATAGGACTGTAACATTAGGGGGAAAGACAACGAAATGAAGAAAGTAAACGAATTAAAAGCAGGAGCACTTCTTTCTTATGTGAATTTGGCCATTACCTGTATTATCCCATTATTATATACACCGATAATGCTACGCATACTAGGACAGGCTGAGTATGGGTTATATAGTCTGTCGAATTCAGTAATCAGTTATTTGTCTATGCTCAATTTTGGCATGGGATCGGCAGTAATACGCTACGTAGCAAAAGCCAGAGCAGAAGGAGATAAAGAAGACGTAGAAAAAACGGTAGGACTTTTTGCCACAATTTATATTGTGCTGGCATTTTTGGTAATTATTGTGGGATTTATTCTTACAATTTTTGCAGATACATGGTTTGCAAAGGGATTGTCAGAAACCGAGATAGGACGATTAAGAGTTTTAATGGTGATTATGTCCCTTAGTACGGCGGTATCATTTCCGGTCAGTGTTTATTCTTCTGTGGCAGTGGCTTATGAAAAGTATATTTTTAGGCGCTTATTTGATATGGTTGCGACTATTGCGTCTCCAATTTTAAACCTAGTAGTACTTTTCATGGGAAAAGGTTCGATAGGAATGGCTCTTGTAGGATTGTTCATACAGTTAACATATGCGCCTGTTTTTATCGGATACTGTACTAAAAAATTGAAATTGCGCATGTGTTTTAGGAATCTTCCATTTAGTATGTTGAAAGATATTTGGTCGTTTTCAGCATTCGTTTTTTTAAGTACTGTTGTTGATATGCTATATTGGTCAACGGATAAAGTCCTTATTGGTGCATTGATGGGGTCTGTTGCTGTTGCAGTGTATAATGTAGGAGGAGTATTTACATCTATGCTTCAACAGATGACATCTGCAATCAGTGGTGTATTCACCCCACGAGTAACAATGATGGTGGTAAAAAATGCTACACCTCAGGTATTATCCGATTTATTAGTTAGAATTGGAAGACTGCAGTATTTGATAGTTGCGTTTATTTTATCAGGATATATAGTTTTTGGGCGGATTTTTATTCATTTCTGGTCTGGCGATGAGTATCAGGACGCATATATAATTGCATTACTTACAATGATACCGTTAGCCATACCATTAATACAAAATATTGCTTTCAGTATTATACTAGCTCAAAAGAAACATCAATTTCGGGCAATTACTTACGCTGTGATTGCGGTCGTTAATGTAGTAACTACTTATTTTGCAATTCCGAGATTTGGTATTATTGGTGCGGCTGCATGTACAGCGATAGCATTTCTTTTGGGAAATGGATTGATAATGAATATATACTATTATCGAGTAACAAAACTTGATATTCCTAGATTCTGGAAAAATATAATTTCTATGAGCGTTGTTCCGGTGATTTTTCTGATTGTTGGATATATTATTGTAAATAAGTTACTTCCTGTAAGGGGGATTTTAGAATTTTTAATCGAAATAGTTATATATAGTATTCTTTATAGTGTTTTTACATGGATTTTTACCATGAATACATATGAGAGAAATTTATTTTTGGATTTAATCAAACGACTAATTCCTTTTTTAAGATGATAAGTGTTTGATTAGAAATAGATTGTTATATAAAAGGAGAATATTGATTAATGATAAAACGCGAGCAATATTTAGTGAGTATCATAGTTCCTGTATATAATATTGAAAAATACATATTAGAGTGTATACAGAGTTTGGTCAATCAAACATATACAAATCTACAAATTATATTAGTCGATGATGGTTCCAAGGACAATTCAGGAATAATATGCGATGAGTGGGCGGCCAAAGATCAAAGAATTGAGGTAATACATAAAGTTAATGGCGGACTTTCGGACGCGAGAAATGCGGGGCTTGACAAAGTAAAAGGTGAATACATTTTTTTTGTAGACGGAGACGATTATGTGCTTGATGATTTTGTCGAGTCAATTATGAACGCTGCTGATTCTGAAATCCCGTTTGTAGGGGGCAGTTATTACAATTTATTGAGTTCTGGGAAAAAGACAGAGACTGTTTTTATAAACGAAGAATTCAGTTTAAAACAATTTAAACAGCAAATATTATCAGATGGGTCAAAGGTTCATTTTATCAGTGTATGGGGGGTAAGGTATTTAACAAGTTATATCAAGAAATATAAATTAAGATTTGATATACATGCTACTGCCTGGGAAGATATGAATTTTAATATCAAGTATCTTAGCCACTGCGATAGAATACTGAGTATGGAGAAGATAGGATATGTATACAGATACATTGAAGGATCTATGATACATCAGTTTTATATTAGTAAAATGGATGATACTATAAGTGAATGCAAAATGCTTGAGAATTTTTTGGATTCCCCAGAACAATATATGCGTCTTAAATTTTATTATTGGCATAGAATATTAGAGCACTATTATAAATATTATAGAAAAACTGTCTCAGAATCAATAAAAAGCCAAGTAAGAACAAAAATAAAAGAAACATATAAAAATGAATATTTCAGAAGCTGTAAAAAATATTTTCGAAAATACGGAAGTTTAGATGAAAGAATAGAAACTTATCTGATGGGGTGGTATAGACATAGAATCTATAATGTTATTTTGAATGGATTAAAGATAATTAAAAGAATAAAGCAGTAGTAAGGTTTTAAGCCTTTTTATGAATTGTGATGCGCAATGGAGGATAATACTATGAGACAGACATTATTTGAGTCGATAAAAAATATTAATAATATTCGCATTCTTAAAAAAAGTAATATTGATGTTAGTAAACCACATAAAGCTGGTGTAACAAAGACAAAAAGAGAAACTCCAATTATAATTTCACTTACATCTTATCCGGCCCGAATTGAGAGCGCCTATAAAGCAATCAGGACATTACTGCATCAAAGTTATTTACCTGATCGTATTATACTTTGGTTAGCGAAAGAACAATTTGCTTTTGAGACATCTCTTCCTTCTAACTTACTGGAGTTAAAAAAATATGGTCTGGAAATAAGATGGTATCATGATATTCTGGCCTATAAAAAATTGGTCCCGGCGTTAAAAGAGTTTCCGGATGCTCTTATTGTAACTGTGGATGACGACTGGTATTATCCCCAAAATATGCTTGAAATCTTAATCGAAGAACATGATCATTATCCCAATGATATAATTTGTCATGCTGTTACCCATCCGTATTTAGATGAAAATAATAAAATACGTACTAACAACAGTAATCAAGATTATTCAGGAACTGCCAGTTATTTCAATAAAATCCTGGGTGGAAGCGGAGCGTTATATTCGAGAAGATTATTGGATTCAGCAGTTTTTAATGAGGATTGTTTCTTAAAAGAGGCTCCGACAAATGATGACATTTTCTTCTGGGCAATGGCAGTAAAAAAAGGGACTAAAATCCGGTTGGCTAAAAAGGCATTAGGATTGACATTTATGACAGATGCAGCAATGCAGACTGAGAACTCTTTGGATAAAATTAATTCTGCTGATAATTTATATGAGAAAGTTACGAATCGTATGCTGGAACTTTATCCTGAAGTGCTGAATAATTTATTAGTTGAGAGAGAAGAAACAAATTCTTTAATGTGAAGGAAATAGTACTGTAGTATAGTTTTTCTTCTATTTTATGCAATCCGAAACTGCAAAAATCCAGAAAGATACGAGGTTTAACATAAGGTTGGTATGAAAAGAGTATTTCTTTATGCTTATGACAAGCAAAATCTGGGAGACGATCTTTTTGTTTATACTATTACAAAAAGATATCCGGATGTCCGCTTCTATATGTGGAGTGATAAAGTAAATCAGATAATATTCCAATCACTACATAATTTGAAAGTAGTGGATAGAGATAGCGCATTTGTCCGGTTGTTAAAAAGAATTCGGCCGTCTTTTGTGGCGCGTTATCGTGCATGGCTGGAAAACCGTTGCCGGGCGGTTGTCTATATTGGTGGCTCCATTTTTATGGAATATGAAAATTGGGAACAAATTTTGAATTGGTGGGATTATGAGACTCAGAACCGTCCGTTTTACATTATAGGAGCTAATTTTGGCCCTTATCATTCAGAAGCATTTCGAAATAAGCTGGCAGAAATTTTTTGCAGTGCTAGGGATGTTTGCTTTCGGGATCAATACTCCTATAAAAAGTTTTGTAAGGTTCCGACAGTTCGGTATGCTCCGGATATCCTTTTTTCCTATCCAATGAAAAAGCCAGCTGTTATTCATAAACAGATTTTTGTATCTCCAATTAATTGTGAAACACGAAAGGAAGGCGATCGTACTCTTTCAGCATATAGTGATAACTACCTTTCTACTTTAACGGGACTTCTGAAGAGCTATTTATCAGATGGCTATAGTCTGGTACTTGCTTCCTTTTGCAAAGAAGAAGGAGATGAGCAGGCGGCGAGGAAGCTGATGATGACACTGTCTCTAACGGAGGAAGATCATAGAGTCAGATGTATTTCCTATGACGGTACAAATATGGAAGATATGTTGATTGAAATTGCTTCGTCTGAATATGTGATTGCCACCCGGTTTCATGCTGCTATTTTGGCTTTGGTATCAGGAAGGCCGGTATTCCCGATTGTATACAGCGATAAAACAATTAACGTATTAAAAGATATTGGATTTCAGGGGAACTATGCAGATCTGCGGAATATGGAACCGATATCGTATGAATATTCTAAATTAAATTTGGAATATTTCCAGAATATTGATACTGAAAATCTTGCGAGAATGGCAGAAGGGCATTTTGTCATGCTGGATCGCTGCTTGAATTAAATGGAGTTATAATGATGATTACATCAAAAAAAGATCTTATGGAATACATCAAAGCGGATAACCAATGGTTGATTCCCGTAACAATTAAAGAGAAAGTAATTGAATGTGTTGCTTCATATCCTTCTCGCATTTTGCGTAAATATCTTCGATATCTTCGTAAACAGGAATATTACATCAATACCGCAAATGGAAGTAAGTGGAAAGGGCTTCTTGCGGTCTACTATGAGGGAAGGAAAAACAGGTTGGGTACCCGGCTTGGAATCGAGATAGGTCCTAATTGTTTTGGGAAAGGTCTGAATATATATCATAGCGGCAGTATCATCGTCAATCCTGCTGTCCGGGCCGGAGCAAATTGTAGCCTGCATGGAGCAAATTGCATCGGGAATAATGGATTGACAGCGGATGTTCCTATATTAGGCAATGGAGTAGATCTCGGCTATGGTGCAGTTGTAATCGGCAAGATTATGATTGTTGATGATGTAAAGATTGGAGCAAACGCACTGGTAAATCGTTCGGTGATGGAACCTGGATGTACGGTTGCCGGTGTTCCGGCAAAAATTGTAAAGCACGCAGAGAAAAGGTGATATTCCCTGTCGCTATGGAGGGAGGCTGACCATGAGCGCTTTTCCAGAACGAAACATTTTGGAGATAGAATTGTAGTGGAAACAAAAGAATTTCTAGCACGCTTCAAAGAGTAGGGGTTACAAGTGACGGGCGTAACATTCATTGATTTCCAACCACAGGTGGTCAAAAAAGTTAGAAAGATATATTTGATATTGCTCAGAACAACTTTCGTAGAAGGCCGTGTACTCTGAGACTCGATTATAAAGTCATGGTTATTATACTTAGAATATATACTGTTTTATAAAGAGAACTCCGGCGTTCGGGTCGAGAACAGTGGTCACGTCTGTTTGTCATGTCTGTGGTGGTATTTTGAAGTATCAAACCATTTTGATAAAAAGGAGATATAGTAAATGGAAGAAAAAAAAGTCAGTATTGTAATTCCGGTTTATAATGTGGAAAAATATCTACAGTCCTGTATTGATTCTATAATATCTCAGACCTACTTAAATTTGGAAATTATTCTGGTTGATGATGCGTCTACAGATAATTGTCCGGCTATTTGCGATGATGCGGCAAGAATGGATGGACGCATTAAAGTGATACATAAAAGTAATGGGGGAGCTGCAAGTGCGAGGAATGCAGGGCTGAATATTATAACGGGAGATTATGTCTGCTTTGTGGACAGCGATGATTATGTTGATAATAAATATATACAAAGACTTGTAAGTGCCTTAGAACAGGAAAATGCGGATGCTGCTGTCTGTGGATTCTGGTATTTATATAGAGATCATCTTGAAAAAAAAGGATTTTCTGGCGTACATACTGTAATGAATCAGACGGATTATCTTCAACGTTTTTTAACAGATTGGACATGCGGATTAATTTGGAATAAGATTTTTAGGAAAGAGACTCTCGAAGACGTAAGATTTATAGAGGGGCATAAAATTGATGATGAATTTTTTACATACAAAGTAATTATGAATTGTAAAAGAGTCGTTCTATTCGAAGACCCACTCTATTATTACCGAATGAGGGCAACCAGCGTTATGGGTGCTTCATCTGCCTATGAGGAAAGGTTATTGCTGGATAAAATAGAGTATACACAGGAGCGCTTTGAAAACGTTACTAACCGTTATCCACAATTGACTCGGGCATATTTAGAGGATCTTGCAAATAGTTTGATCAGATTTAAAAGGCAGTCTACTTATTTTTCTGTGGCGCATTCTGAGGTGAAAAAGTTAATCGTTAAATACCAAAAAAGAATTTTGTTGTCAAACTTGAACTTGAAATTGAAATATTCCTTTATAAGGGCGATATATTTTGAAAAAAAGACAAAGAACAGTATTGAATATAACAGACAAAGAAAGTATGAATTTTTTGAATAAGCAGAGGGGATGAACAGTGAAAAGGTTTTTATTGCGTGCTTGGCATTTATGGCAGCGTATTATAAAAGGAATAAAATTATTTCCAATGTATAAAAGAAATTTTGGGGTTGGTATCGCATGGACAATTTTTGTCGATGGACTGGTGCCTCCAGGAAAGAGCGAGAAATATATTAATACCATTGAAAAATATGTTTCCGATTACCTGCGCCCGTTGACTGAAAAATATAAAAAAGATGCATACGTACCGATTGAAAAGATGGAGACTTCATTTGACAGAGTACCCGTGTGGTGCTGTTGGTGGCAGGGCGAGGAGAAAATGCCGGAACTTGTGAAGATGTGTAATGATCGCCTTCGTCAGGTTTTGCCAAATGAAGCTGAACTTCGTATGATTACCCAGAATAATTATAGAGATTATGTGGAACTTCCCAACTATATTATTCAAAAGTTTGAAACAGGAAAGATCTCGATAACTGCACTTTCAGATATACTTCGTGTTGCCTTGCTTAGCGAATATGGCGGATTTTGGATAGATTCGACAGTATTTGTCAGTGGAACATTTCCAAAAGAATTTGTTTCCCGAAATTTTTATGCACAGCGTATGTATGATCCTGAGAAATGGAGTCATGAAGCATGCAAAGGGCGTTGGTGTGGTTTTATGATGTCTGGTTCTCGGCAGAATATCATTTTCCGATTTTTAAAAGATGCATTTTATCAGTGGTGGAAAGACTATGATTGTGTTATAGATTATGTGATTTTGGATTATTTTCTGCTTGCAGCGTATCATAATATTCCTGTAATTCGTGAAATGGTGGATAGCGTTCCGGATAATAATACGGATGTGTTTGAAATGTATAAAGTTCTTCATTATCCGTATAGTAAACAGTTGGTGAAAAAGTTGACTGATACTACAGTAATGCACAAATTAACCTATAAAATAGACCTTTATAAAACGACGGAGAATGGAGAAGAAACGTTATATGCACATCTTCTTAATTCCGTTAATAATCATAGTCCTATTTAGCAATTGTTTCGGAGAAATTTATGGAAGAAAAAGTAAGTATAATTATACCTGTTTATAAAGCGGAGAAAACAATAGAGCGTTGTGTGCAATCTATAGCAGAAGGAACTTATCAAAATGTTGAAATTATATTAGTAGAAGACTGCTCACCTGATGCAAGCCTTAAAAAGTGCAGAATACTGGAAAAAAAATATGATTCAGTTATAGTGAAACACAATATAGAGAATAGAGGAGTTTCTTATACCAGAAATCAGGGACTAAAATACATTACCGGAAAGTATCTGATGTTTGTTGACAGCGATGACTGGGTTGAACCGGATTATGTCGAAAGTTTTGTCAATGAGATGGCAAAAGAAGACCTTGCAATGGTGATTTCCGGCTATGTTAATCACGATGAAGTGTTTAATGGAAGAACAGATATATTTGGATGGGGGAATACAGGGAAAATCCAGGTTTCTGCGTTGAGTGAAAAGTTGCCAGAACTTTATCATAATCGACTTCTTCAGCAATTGTGGAACAAGATTTTTAGAGCAGAAGTTGTTTTAGAAAATGAAATCTGCTTCGATGAAACAATTAGTATGGGGGAGGATTTCCGATTTATATTGGAGTATCTTGCAAAAGTAAAACAGAAGAGTGATAAATGTGTATTGCTTGATCGCCCTCTTTACCATTATATCCGGGATAATGAGACTTCGCTGATGTCTACGTTTGGAAATGAGAATATTGCGGAGCCACTAAAAAATATTTCGTTAATGAGCCCATTACTGGATATAGGGCAGGAAGAACAAAAGCTTTTCTATGAAAAGGAGAAAGATCGAATTGTCGGACAGTATGCATATAGAATTATGCACAATTCAAATTACTCGGTGACTAGAAAAATTGATTTATTAAAGGAGGTGTCGGGCAGTGAGTGGAGGAAATGGTTCGTAAAATTGTTTGCTTTATGTGTAAAAGAGAAGATAGCACAACATCAAATTAAAATAAAGAAATAATCTATTTTGCAGGAAGGTAGTTTATAGATACAGTAATAATATGCAGAATCAGGTAGATATCCTTCAGTTGCTTTTGTTTCGATAGTGATAGTGTGTATAAGCTATGAAATAAGAATAAGAGGAGATTACAGAATGATGAATCAAGAAATTAGTGATAAAAACATACTTATAGACAGTCAATTGAGGAGGGCGGAACAAAGATTCTGAAAAATATATATTAAGTATTATAGTGCCAGTCTATAATACTGAGAAATATATTGAAACTTGTTTGGAGAGTTTGTTGAATCAGGATATTGATAAAAGCATGTATGAAATAATTTGTGTAAACGATGGCTCGACGGACGGTTCTCTTGCAATCTTAAAAGAGTATGCAAAACAATACGATAATGTTGTATTGATAGATAAAGAAAACGAAGGGGTTTCAATAGCGAGAAATATAGGACTGGAAAAGGCGAGGGGAGATTATGTTTGGTTTATTGATGCAGACGATTGGGTGGCAAGACAGTGCTTTGGTGTTATAAAACAAGAAATTGCAAAATATGATCCTAGCGTTGTGCAAATTGGTTTTGATTGGATTAAGGCTGAGTGGAGAATTGCAGAATGCACAAATGCGATTTTAAATAAAGAGAAAGTAAAGTGTAGCGTACATGGGGGATCCGTCTTACCTTATGCCGGAGCATGGTCTTCCATAATAAAAAAAGATATCCTTATTCGTTATGAACATAAGTTTATCGAGTATCTTCATTATGGTGAAGATATATTGTTTATGAGAGAATTATTTGACCGTATGCGTATAGAAGCAGAAGATAATAATGCTTTACATACAATAATACATTGCCAGGGAGAGATATTTTATTACTATAGATTACATGATGAAAGTGTTTTTCAGAGCCGTTGGACAAAGCATCGTGTAAAATATATGGAGTCTCTGTTAAAAATGGCTCATATTGATCAGGAACGAATGAAAGATACAAGCAAACCTAAATGGTACAATGAACAATATGAGGAACTTTTTTATCAAAGAATGCAGAATTATATGATGGACTGGTTGCCAGGCGGAAATGTTGATTTAAAACAACATTTGGAGGAGCTAAAGCAAGAACAGTTATATCCATGTCCCAAACCGCCCAAAAAGGTGCGTCAAAAATTGATTGAAACAAACGAGGAGACGAGGGGGATAATAAGTAAAATTAAAATTATATATAAATATTTAGCATTTCGATGGAATTGGTTATATCCATTGTATTATCGACAAATGCGAAATAAATATCTAAAGGGTATGTAATAAAAATATGTTTATGGGCAGTACCATATGGGAGGGGACAAAATTCAGAAAAAATTAATATAGATATGATTGCAGTATTAATCCCCTGCTATAGTGAAAGTAAAACAATCGAAAAAGGTTATCGCTGATTGGGAAAAAGCTTTCCAGAAGCAACAATTTATGTTTACAATAACAACTCATCTGATGGGACTGATATCACTGCGAAGAATCCAGAAGCTATTGTTTGATACGAGTATCAGCAAGGCAAGGAAAATGTTGTAAGAAGGATATTTCCAGAGATTGATATAGTTGTTGAAATGATTGAAAAAATACTAAAATATAATGTAGATATGGTTGTAGGAACTCAACTATCCTCTACAAATTTTACAAAAAGCAAACACTATTTCATAATTGGGGCGTTCGGATATATCTAAGGATTTATTACATAGATTCCCTTATACTGTAAGGACATATCGTCAGATATGAATACAGTTAAACAAACTTAATATTTCTTAACTGATTTTAAAAATTATCGTAACAGGAATCGTAGTAATCTATAATTTTGTGACACATAGGATTATTTTGGAAAACATTAAAGGGGTGTCTGACTGTTCAGGTATACTGCTATAAGAATGCAGAAAAAGTTTTACGATATGCTCCAGTAAAGAAAGGTATAGAAAATGGGAAATACAGTTAAATCAGTAGTAAAAGGAATTATATATGGGCCCCTGTTTCCAGTGGCATCATTGATATTCCGTGCTGTATCGAAGTTCGAGTATTGGTATTTTAACAGTAATTGGAAGCGTGCAGGCTGGAAGAAACCAGACCAGTCTGAAATAGACTTCGTTCGTGAAAATGTGACGATAATTTTCAAATCATTCGAGCGCCAGAAAATGGCAAAGCGATTGTACAGGAACATTCAATCCTATTATCCGGGAGTCTGCGTTATCATTGCAGATGATAGTTCAAAACCGCTTGATTTGAAGGACGATTCATTACAAGTGATTCAGCTGCCCTTTAACAGTGGATTAAGTTTCGGCCTAAATCGTGCCCTCGAAAAGGTAGAGACTCCGTATGTGATGCGCATGGATGATGATGAGCTTCTGACTGTAAAAACGTGTCTGGGTGCTCAGGTGAAATTTCTTAAAATGCATCCGGAAGTAGATCTGGTCGGCTTCTGTACGCTGACAGCGATCCGCTGCAAAAATCCGGATGAGGAAGTCAGCAAATTTACATCATTCAGTATGAAGGGAGCCCCGAAACCGCTTCGTATTCCTCATATGACACAGATTGATGGTAACCATTTTGTAATGGGGAAAGTCCCCAATCTGTATGTGGCAAGGACGGATAAGGTCAGAAGTATCGGATGGGATGAGAATATCCGTATGCTGGATCATCAGGATTTCTTCTGGCGGGCAGCAGGCAACTTGGTTTCTGTGATTGCTCTGGGAACTGCGGTATTTCATTATCATAATCCATTTCAGCGGCATTACCAGAAGTACAGACAAGATGTAGAGAAAGACCGTGAGTACATAAAACAGAAACGGAAATGTGAAGAGTGGAGTTAGGAATAAAAATTACTGGCAGAATGTAAAATTGAACGTTTATAAGGCTAAAGTAAGTTTGCTTTCCATCTGGCATTTTCGCGCCACCTATGCTATCATATGGAAAAGCATTATATTTCCGGCATGTCTGATTCTAACGCAGCAACAGCTGTATCTGTTTTTCTATTACATTCAGGAAAATCTCAATGCTTTTAATTCCCTATTAACAGCAGAGAGATCAGCGGATGCGGTTTTATCAGGAAGACGGCCTGTGCAGTCTCTTTGTATTCTATTCTGAAAAGGAGGCCGTGCCTATGATAAATGCAGACAAGGCAAAACCGGAAAGTGATCATATCCTTTCCAGAGAAGAGCGGATCCGGGAGATCCAGTCGTTTAATCTCCTGAGCGATGTATTCATGTCCGTGGCGTTGAAAGATGTTCCGGCGTGCCAGCATATACTCCAGATCCTGACAGGCATCGACGACCTGAAAGTGAAGGAGGTGCGGACACAGTATACCATTTCCCGAATCAAAACCCATTCTGTGCGGCTAGACGTGCTGGCGGAGACAGGGAAAGGGAAGCTGTATCATATCGAGATTCAGCGGAAAGATGAGGTCGATCCGCCGAAAAGGATAAGGTACAACGGATCGCTGATAGATGCGGAGTTTCTGTCAAAAGGGGTGAAGTATGAGGCCCTGCCGGACAGAATCCACTTTTATATCAGTGAAAAAGACATTTATCACGGTGGAAAAGCAATCTACCCGATAGAAAAGGAACTTGGCGGAACAGGACTTCCGTATGATGATGGAGTACATATCTTTTTTGTAAATGCGGCAGTAGATGACGGGTCCCGGATTGCCAAGCTGATGAAGTACTTTAAGACGGCAGATCCGGACGATGACAGCGAGGGAGAATTATCAAAACGGGTGCGGTATCTGAAGAGAGAAGAAGGAGGCGTGGATATCATGTGTGAAGTATCGGAAAGAATCATGGAACGGGGCAGAAAGATTGGCGAAGAGCAAGGCAGGAAGGAGCAGGCCCGCTCTACAGCCTTGAATCTCTCGCAGATGGGGCTTACTCCGGAGCAGATCGCTGGCGCAGTAGGCGAGAGCCTTGAACAGGTGAAGAACTGGCTGGCGGGAGCGAAGCCGGCAAACTGATGACGGAAGAAATAGAACTTCCGGAGGCAGTGGACCGCGCGATTGACGAATGTATCAGGGAGAATGTGCTGAGGGACTTCCTGATGGAGCACAGGGCAGAGGCGAGAGCGATGAGTATATTTGAATATGATCAGGAGAGACATATGCAGCAGGAGCGTGAGGCCGGGATTGAGAAAGGGAAAGAGCAGCTGCTGCGCAGGCAGGTGCAGAAGAATCTGGCCAGAGGGATGAGCATCTCAGAGATTGAGGAAGTCTTGGATGAGACGGAGAAGCGGATCCGGGAGATCGCTTCTGCAGATCCGGGGGAATAGGAAGAATAGGGGGCTGGCATTTTTTTGCCAGTCCCCTATTCTTTCGGCACCATCTCTATATTCAGATCGGTGTTCCCCGTGATCCCGGGCACCTGCCCTTGATTCGTATACTGCCAGAACCGGAAATGATACGGAGTCTGGGGAGCCGGCTCATAGTCGGCGTACCAGAGAGGATATTCCGAGAGCTCCTCCAGGTCCAGCTCGAAAGCCTCCCACAGCATGTTGGCATAGATCATGGGATCATATTCGGCGTCGGCCACGGCAGAGCAGAAAACTTCCGTATTTTTGGTAAACTGCTCTCCGGAAACATTGTCTGTCCGGGCTTCGTCATCCAGGATGCTTTCCGGATCGTACACGACAGGAAGCTGCAGCGTATACCCTTCCAGATTCTGGAGGACAAAATTTGCTTCCTCCAGCGCCTCTTCCTCATTCACAGCCTGGGCAAAAAAGTAAACGCCCACATCAAAGCCGGCGGCCTGCGCATTCTGGATATTCCGGTGAAATTCCCGGTCCAGGCAGATTCTTCCTTCCTGGCCGTAGCCCCGGTAGCCAAGCCGGATAAAGGCAAACTCAAATCCGCTGTCTTTCAGTGCCTGCCAGTCCACATAGCCCTGATGCTCGGAGATGTCCACACCCAGCCGGTAAGTATAATTGCTGTCGCCCTCATAAGAAAGCCGGTCGCCGTTGTGGACAAAGGAGTCGTCTTTGTAATCGTGTTTTTCGACGTTTGGGTTGATCTCGACCTGATAAGGGTTCTGATATACGTCTACAAAGTGCAGGATCTCCGGTTCGGGTTCCTGGGTCTCTTTTTCGGCCGCGTCGTCTTCTTTCGAAGCGGCTTCTGTATTCTTTCCGGCCTTCTGTACTTCCTGCCCTGCGGTCTCTTCCGCAGCCTTCCCGGAACACGATGTCAGCAGAAGGGCAGCAGGTATCAGATAAATCAAAAATTTCCATGTTTTCATCATAATTAATTTACCTCATTCAGATATTCGTCGTATGTCCGCCAGGGATCGGCATCAGAAAAGCCGCACATACGGTAGAAACATTCTGTCAGATATCCTTTCTGGTGTTCGTCATTTGCATTGGTATACTCAGGAAAAACGACTTTCATCTGCAGGATGTAGTCAGATTTCACTTTTGTCAGCGAGTAAACAGTATTATCTGGATACGTTTTATCCCAGCCGGTTACAATGACCTTGCCGGCGCCGTCCTTTACCGTATTAAGGATGACCTCCGAGGAAGATAAAAGGCCAAGCTCCGAGGTGTAAACCGTATTCGTCATCTCGTCCAGATCCATAGAGTCGGTACGCCTGATCGCACGGAACATAAGCTGGGAGCTGTCTTCGGCGGTGAAGGTGATCTCTTCTTCGCTGGTCCCGAGTGTTGTGTCGAAGGACGTGGTATTATAGGTTACATGATTATAGAACTCCGTTGGGTACCAGAAATTAAATTCTGATATTTCGGAAGAATAAAAAGCGTATTCGGATGGATCCAGGGACGCGGTGTAATCAGCATGGCTCTCGGAATCGATGGTAAAAGGATGCTCAGATTCAGAGCCGTCTGCATGATGGCTGCTGTCCGTATCGTCCGTGGTATTGCTGCTTCCGGTCGCATCCTCCTCTTCGCCTGTATAGGTATCCGCTTCAGAATCTTTGCAGCTGTCAGTATCTGACTGGATTTCAGCTGCCGGTTTCGAATCATCAGAAGAGTCGGATCCGATTGTCAGTGCAAGGATGACACCTGCGGCAATCGCCAGTATGACGGCAACTGCGATCACAATATAAACGACCTTTTTTGAAGAATGTCCAGAAGGAACCGGAGCTCCGCAGTTCCCGCAAAACAGGTCTCCATCATTTAGTTTCTGCCCACAGTTGTTACATTTCATTTTTCTTTCCCTCTTTCAAACAGAAATGTTATATATTACAACAATTATTATATAAGAAAAGAGAACGGCAGTCCAGAAAAGTATGGCCGGTGAAAAACTTTTGCTAAGGATTCAAATTTTTGTATGAAAAGTCGACAAAATAGTGTATAGTAACAGGAGTGTGCAGGATGCAGGAGGTAACAGGAAATGATAGAGAAAAAGATTAAATTTGTGACGCCGGAGCAGATCATGTCTTTTTGTGCGGCCTGTCAGAAAATGAAATCAGATATTGACGTGGTGAATATATCAAACAGGCATGTCCGGATTGATGGAAAGTCCATCGTCGGTCTTATGACGATCAAACTGGGGATGCCGATGCTGTTGCTGGTAAACGGTGAAGATGAAGGGCTTGTGGAGGAGAAGTTTTCCTCCTTTCTGGCGGAGTAACAAGAGAAAAAGGAAAAAGCTGCGGATCGTCGAGTCCGCAGCTTTTTTGTGGATGCGGCAAGCCAAGGCCGGGTTTGTCCGAGACCTTGGCGACCGTTCTTGTAGACGGATATGCTTTAAGCTATAATAGATAGAAGCAGGTTGTGGCACCGCAAGAGAGGGGAACGATGCGGTGTACAAAGCAGACAGACGAACGATAGAGTAGGACGGTAAAGACATGAGAGGAATGATATTTTCTAAATTTGTAAAAAATCAGTGGGTGGATGTGGTGATGAGCATCTTAGCCCAGTTCTATTTTCTGTTTCCCTGGATCCAGACGGAGAGCGGAAACTATAATGTGATCATGTATCTGGCAAGGGGCTTCTGGCTTCAGGATTTTTCCAGTATGCTTAAAATGGATTTTCCGACGCTGCAGGCGCTTGGGAAAAATGATGTACAGGAGATCTCGATCCTGTTCCAGATGCTTTTGTGGATTATGATGGCAGTGTGGATCATGAGTATCCTGATTCTGATTCTCACACTGCTGAGAAAAGAAACCAGGTGGCTTCTTCCGGCGATGAATGTACTTGCGGTCATTCCCAACTATTTCTGGACGGTATCCGTTTCCTGGACAGGTGATGCGCTGCCGGTCATTCACCTGCTCTACCCCATGAGCCTGATCTTTTTGAACGGGATCTGGCTGGTGGCAGAAAAGATGGCTGAGGCATGGGATGAGGCGGCCAGAAATAAGAAAGAGGAGGATGAGAGGAGACGCCTGTATAAAAAAGAACGGAAACGGCGGCTCTATTTTCCGGGAAGATACTCGGGGCTTTATTATCAGATGCTGTGGAAGGATCTGAAATTCCGCTGGAGAGATGTGTGCTTTTTGTTCTTGGCAGGATTTCTGACAGCGATGTTCCTGTTTACAGGAGTTGGAATGTTGAATATTTTTTCATCCAGCCATGGAGAAGAGCAGGCACTCCTGGGAGCAGGGCTTGTAGAAATCATGAGGGATTTCCTGATCGTGATGGTGTTGATCGCTTTGTTCCTGGTGACTCTGGTATTATCTTTTTACCGGCAAAGACGCGCCGAGAGTACCGGGCTTTTGGAGACGCTGGGAATCCGCAGTGACGCACGGTTTGCGGCCTGGATCCGGGAGATCGTGCTGTGCTTTGTGGCGGCGGGGATTGCCGGAATGGCGGCGGGAACGCTTCTGATCCAGCTGTTCCGGAGCGTGGCGGGATATTTTGCGCCGGAGCTGGGAGATCTTGGGAATGTAACGGTTTTTTCTTATCTGTGGACAGCGGGCGGAGTATTTCTGATCGAGCTTGTAGGCTTTGCGATTTCCCATGATATGGAAGCTGCAAGGAGTTCCACAGACGGACGAGCTGCGGCTGCGCGGGCGGAAAAAATGCCGGGAAGGTTTAAGTGGCTCTGGCTGATCATAGCCTGTATCCTTGCGGGATGGTGTATCTGCCGATATGCCGAGAGACGGACCGGCGAGAGCATCTTTTTCCTGAGCCTGTTCCTTCTTTGCCTTGCTGTAGTGATCCGGAATGCATGGGCGATCCTGATCACCTGGAGAGAGAAACAGCCAGAGGTCTATATCAGAGAGATTCCCCGGGTACATATGATCCGTTACCGGTTCCGCACCACTGTGCGATACGTCTCTTTGCTTACCATTGTACATATCTGTGTGCTGTTCTTTTTCGGAGTCAGGCTGGTGTCGAATCAGATCGCTGAGGATCCGGAAAGTCTCTTTCCGTATGATTATGTCTTCCTGGCAAATGAGACGGATGAAGAGCTTCTGGGAGAGTTTCAGGAAGCCTGCGACGCCGAACTTACCACTTATCCGATGGTGCGGGCAACAACCGTGGATAATACAGAGATGCCGGATGATATGCGTCAGCCGATGATCCCCCAGGGACAGAATATCGGGATTTCAGAGAGTACTTACCGACAGCTGAAAGAGGCGCTGGGAGAGAAGGCAGAGGAACTTAAGCTTGACGACGAAGGAAATTTTGTCCATATTGTCTACCAGCAGGATGCGGCGGCCAAGGCAAAGCCGGCGGACTGGTACCTGGGACTGGAGACGCCGTATGTACATATTGGAACGCCGGTCTATCCTTATAATATGCTGGACCGGGAGACGATTTTTCCACCAAGGCAGATCACAGGAGAGGAAACGGAGAGCCTGATCGGCTGCTTCCGGCAGGGGAAATACGAAAACCTGATCGTCTTTTCGGATGCGTATTTTGAAGAGGCCCACCGGGAGGTAGAAGAAGGACCTACACAGCTTGTACTGGCAGAGGTGCCTGAAGAAAACCAGGAGCAGGCGCATACATATATGGAAGCCTTCCGGGAGGCCCACCAGGAGGACGAAGCCCACGACTCTATGGTGAAAAGCGCTTATGCAAAGGAGGAAGCAGTGCGGCAGAGATATGTGGAGCGTATGGCGGATATGACGGTCAACGGATGCCTGATACTCATGCTGCTTGCAATCAGCCTGTTCCTCCTGCATGTAAAGGTAAAGATGGAGCTGCCGCAGATGCAGAAGAGATATCAGTTTATGGAGTGCTTCGGCATGCGGCAGACAGAAAGAGTCCGCACTGAGCGCAGGGAGGTAAGCCGTTTCCTGTGGATCCCGCTTCTTTTGTCTGCTGTGTTTGTACCCGTATTTACCGGAATCGTGTTCCGGCTGCGGGAGTTTGACGCAGGGGAAATCCGGGCATATCTTCTTTGCTGGGCAGGGCTGGCAGCCATCTATCTGGCCGTGCAGCTTTTGAATCTTAAAATTCTTGAATATGATGTGACGAAAAAGGTGGAGGAGACGATCCGAAAGGAACGTCCTCTGCAGGCACAAAAATGACAGATAATTTTGACAATTTAAAATTAAAGTTAAAATAAAATAAAAATTATTTTAAAAATGTATTGACAATAGTTGGTTCAAGTGTTATATTAAAGATACAAAATAACAGATGTTCATTATAAGACAGACGCGAGCTGTAAATAATGAAAAGTTATTTTAATCAACACAAGTGTTGAGGAAGATTTCCCAGAAAAATGTAAAACACATTTGGGAAGGAAAATCTAAGAAAGGAAGGTACGGACCACCGAAGACTTAAGTTGATTTACCAGATTTTTTAAGAAAGAGGTAAAAAGAATGACAGAACCAACAAAGTAGAGGCGGATATCAAATATGTTAGTTTGGTATCCGCCTTTACTTGTGTCGAAACCGCTAAAAAAATGTAAAGAAAAAAGAACTCCGTTGACAACGGATAGGTGCAATGTTATATTTTGGTTAAAATCATGTAAAATCAAAGTGACAGGAGGAAGACAGAAAACGAAAAGGATGCTGACCCGGAGGCGGGCATGTATGGTTTTCCAGCTGTCTTTTTTTGTTGTCATGTATCCGTAAGGAACTTTGGCAGTAAAGGATGAGGAGAAAAGAGGAGCTTATATGGATGTATCATTTTCTTATTTTTGCCAGGAGATTATGGCAAACCCAGTGATGCTGGTCACGGTAGTCCTGACGCTGGGAGTTATTTTTGTCAACGGATGGACAGATGCGCCGAATGCGATCGCTACCTGTATCGGGACACGGAGTATGAATGTACGGCATGCAATCTGGATGAGTGCAGTATTTAATTTTCTGGGTGTTCTGGTAATGACACACATTAACAGTTCGGTGGCATCCACCATCAGTAACATGGTAGATTTTGGCGGGGAGACGCACGAGTCGCTGGTAGCGCTGTGTGCGGCGCTCTTCTCCATTGTAGTATACAGTGTGGCGGCTTCGGTGTTTGGAATCCCCACCAGTGAGAGTCACAGTCTGATCGCCGGACTTTCCGGGGCGGCGATTGCCGTGCAGGGGGGCATCGGAGGCATTAATTTTAATGAATGGGTGAAGGTTCTTTATGGACTGGTGCTCAGTCTGGCTCTGGGATTCCTTGTGGGATGGCTGATCTGCAAGGGAATATCCCTGCTTTGTGCAAATATGGACCGCAGAAAGACGAATTCCTTCTTCCGGGGCGGCCAGATCTTTGGAGCGGCCTTTATGAGTTTTATGCATGGAGCCCAGGACGGTCAGAAGTTTATCGGCGTGCTGTTCCTTGGCGTGGCGTTCTGCAATGGCCAGAATAGTGTGGAAGGTATGATGATCCCGGTATGGCTGATGGTGCTGTGTTCCACAGTGATGGGTGTGGGCACCAGCGTGGGCGGAGAAAAGATCATCAAATCTGTGGGGATGGATATGGTGAAGCTGGAAAAGTTCCAGGGCTTTTCGGCGGATCTGGCAGGAGCCTTTTGTCTTTTGCTGGCCAGTGTGACCGGTATTCCGGTGTCTACGACCCATACCAAGACCAGTGCGATCATGGGAGTGGGAGCGGTCAAGCGGCTTTCGGCCATCAACTTTGGCGTAGTAAAAGATATGATGCTGACCTGGATCTTTACATTCCCGGGCTGCGGATTGATCAGTTTTGTAATGGCTAAGATATTTATGATGTTTTTCTAGATAAATAAGAGGAGGAAAAGAAAATGGCAAGAAAACAGGACGCATACTATTTTGATAATTTTGTCGCATGTGCGGAGGAATCCTGTCAGGCGGCGGCGCTTCTGCGGAGAGTTCTGGGAGATTTTAAACCAGAGGAGCTTGAGAAATATCTGGAGGAGATCCATGAGATCGAGAACCGTGCCGATGGAAAGAAGCACGATATGCTGGACAAACTGGCAAAGGAATTTATCCCCCCTATTGAGCGTGAGGATATCGTGGAGCTCTCCCAGCATATTGACACTATGACGGATAAGGTGGAGGATGTGCTGATGCGCATCTATATGAGCAATGTACAGGAGATCGAGGATGACGCGCTGGAGATGACAGACGTGGTGATCCGGTGCTGCGAAAAGGTCCGTGATCTTCTGAAGGCATTTTCGGATTTCCGTCATTCCAAGGAACTGAAAAATCTGATCATCCAGATCAATGACCTGGAGGAAACATCGGACAGGCTCTTTATGAGCAGCATGAGAAGGCTTCATACGGAATGTAGTGATCCGCTCCACATCATTGCCTGGAGAGAGATTTATATCTATCTGGAGCGCTGTGCAGACGCCTGTGAGCATGTGGCTGACACGGTAGAGAGTGTTGTGATGAAGAATTCTTAATAAATCTTTCGAAAATCCGGGGAGGCGTCTGGTTGACGCAAAGAAGACTCCTGTTGTAAAATGAACGATAAAGACAGCAGTAAAGGAGCCTGGGCGTGATGCAGAAGATCTTGCTTTTGGAGGATGACCGGAACCTGAACCAGGGGATTTCGTTAAAATTAAAAAAAGAAGGATATGAAGTGTATTCTGCCTTCTCCGTAGGGGAGGCAGAAGAGCTTTTTGACGCCGTTAGGCCCGACCTTATCATCAGCGATGTGAATCTGCCGGATAAGAGCGGGCTTGATTTTTGTGCGGATATCCGGAAGAGGAGTAATGTATATCTGTTATTTCTGACTGCGCTGGATTCGGAGATCGACATGGTCAATGCCTATGACCTGGGAGCGGATGATTATGTGACGAAGCCCTTCAGTCTGATGGTGCTGGTGTCTAAGGTGCATGCGGTGATGCGCAGAGCGGAGCAGGCGCCGAAGAACAGCCTTTTCTCTGGGGAGCTTAAGGTTTCTTATGCAGAGATGAAGGCATACTGCGGAGAGGAACAGCTTTCGCTCAGCAAAAAGGAGCTTCAGCTTCTTATATATATGATGGAAAATGCAAGACAGATCCTGTCCAAAGAGCAGATCCTGGAACACGTATGGGATGTGGACGGGCAGTTTGTGGATGAAAATACAGTACCGGTGAATATCAGTCGGCTGAAAGCCAAGATTGGCGACGGTTATATTCAGAATGTAAGGGGGATGGGGTATATATGGATTCAGGAAAGCTTCGCAGAGTAGCCCTGGCGGCGGGGCTGCTTTTTTGTTTCGTGGCTGTGGCAGGATGCCTTTTCCTGCGGGCGTCGCAGGCGAGGTTTGAGGAAGAAGCAAAAATCATGGCAAAGCTGACAGAGACTGATCCGGCAGGCGAGGCGGAGTTTGCCGGAATTATTACCGGGAAGTCGAACGAAGAGGGGGCGGATACGGAAGATGGGAAAAAGCTGTTGGAAAAGTATGGATATACATTTGAAGACAGTATGAGGAGCAATGGTCTCTGGATATATGCGGGAGGCCTGGGCGTCGTTCTGGCAGTGGGATTTTTGGCGGCAGGTGCGGCAGGCTGGTACTGCTTCCGGGAAAAGAAAAAGGAAAAGGACCGGGCCGAGTATCTGAAAGGGAGGCTTTTGGAGACACAGAACCGCAGCGAAAAAATGGAAGACAGGCTCAGGAAGGAAGAGCAGGAAACGAAGGCGCTCATTACGGATATCTCCCATCAGCTGAAAACGCCGATCGCATCGTTGAAAATGAGCTATGAGATTGAGGATTCCACGGAGCTTTCAGAAGAAGAGAGGGCGGAGTTTATCCGGAAGGAAAGAGAAGATGTAAGCCGAATGGAGAATCTTCTGCAGGCGTTTGTCCAGATGACCAGACTGGAGACGGGGATGATCCGCCTGAAGCAGGAGAAAAACAGCCTTCGTGAAACGCTGAAACAGGCAGTGGGAGGCGTCTATATGAAGGCGCTTAAAAAGGAGATCCTGATAGAAACGGAGGAGTTCCCGGAGCTTGTGATCCGTCATGATCCAAAATGGACGGCGGAGGCTTTTGGCAATGTACTGGACAACGCAGTAAAATATGCGCCGGCAGGGAGCAGGGTCAGGATACAGGTGTCGGAAATGGTAAGCTTTGTGATGGTGGAGATAGAAGACGAAGGGCCAGGCATTCCGGAAAAGGAACGAGGAAAGATTTTCCAGAGATTTTACCGGGGTGAACAAAAGAACGTGCAGGAAACAGAAGGGTCCGGCGTGGGACTGTATCTGACCCGCCAGATTCTGGAACGGCAGAAAGGGACGGTGTTTGTAAAACCGGGGAGAGACGGAGGCGCCAAATTTGTTATGACCCTCCCGAAGGAATAAAAAGTTTCATGCGGGAGACGTTTCTTACAATTTTGTTATTGTTTTTGTAAGCCTTCTGTAATTCTGGGGAAGTATCATATCATCAGATACTCAAAGAGACATAATAAGGAGGCCTGCAGATGAAAGCAATATTGGAAACAAAAAATCTGGTGAAATATTATGGTACAGGCGAGAACCTGGTAAAAGCCATCGATCATACGGATATCCGGATCGAACCGGGAGAATTTGTGGCGGTAGTAGGACGTTCGGGATCAGGGAAGAGCACGCTTCTTCACATGCTGGGAGGTCTGGACCGCCCGGACTCCGGGAAGGTGCTGATCGAGGGAAGGGATATTTTCAGGCTGAAGGATGAAAGGCTGGCGGTATTCCGCAGAAGGAAGATCGGATTTATCTTCCAGAGCTACAACCTGGTGCCGTCTTTGAATGTGTGGGAAAATATCGTGCTGCCCATCGGACTGGACGGACGTAAGGTAGATCAGGAGTATGTGATGGATATCATCCGCAGGATCGGAATGGAAGACCGGCTGCACGCACTTCCGAATACTCTGTCCGGCGGGCAGCAGCAAAGAGTGGCTATTGCAAGAGCGCTGGCTTCACGTCCGGCGATCATTCTGGCCGATGAGCCCACGGGTAACCTGGATTCCCGGACAGAGATCGAGGTGGTGAATCTTCTGAAAAACTGTGTGACAGAATACGGGCAGACCCTGGTGATGATCACACATGATGAAAGCATTGCGCAGATGGCGGACCGGATGATCGTCATCGAGGACGGTAAGGTGGTGAGAGCATGAAGACGGTAACGAAGACGGCTCTTGCCAATGTAAGGCAGAATAAGGTGAGGAATCTGATCAGTGGGACGGCGATTATCCTGACAACACTTTTGGTGTTTATGGTGCTGACAGTGGGAAATGCGTCCGTGGCGGTGCGCTTTGCGGGGGTAAACGCCTATTATCCGCCGTATCATGCCATGTTCCGTCAGGTTTCAGAGGAAAATGTACAGAAGCTTTCCAGCCACAATGATATCGAAAAGCTCGGACGCCGGATAGATCTTGGCGAGGGGGTGGAGGATGACTCCACGGTTCTTCTGATGTATATGGATGATACGGCGCTGGAGCTAAATAGGGTAGAGCTTTCGGAAGGTACGTTCCCGAAGTCGGGAAATGAGATTGCGTTTCCGGAAGCAATGCTGGAAGAATACGGGCTGACGGCAGGGATCGGAGATGAGATCGCACTTCCTTTCCGGCTGTATGAAGAGGACGGGCTGGGATATCAGAAGGAGGACACCTTCCGGATCTGCGGATTCCTGGAAGGAGAGAATGGTTCGGAGCAGAAGTCTTATCCCGCGTTGGTGTCAGAGGAATATATGGAGCAGACCATTCCTGAGGAAAGCCGGGAATACCGGGTGATGTTCCGGCTGAAGGATGTGGGAAAAAATATAGAGACTACGGATGCGATCGAGGAAGAGGTTAAGGGGATCGGTGCGGATTTTGGCGTACAGGAGGATAATGTGGTGATCAATACCGAATATCTGCTGGCCAATTATATAGATCCGACGGCGCTCTTTGGAATCGTATGTATCGTGCTGGTGGTGGTAATGGCCGGGGTACTGACGATTTACAGCATTTATTATGTATCTATGGTGCCGAAGATCCAGGAATATGGAAAATTAAAGGCTATGGGCGCTACAAAGCGGCAGATCCGGCAGATTGTATTCCGGGAGGGACTTTTGGTCACTGCCATAGCCCTGCCGCTGGGACTTCTGATGGGAAGCCTGATCGCAGGGCCTGTCACAGAGTGGATTTACCGTCTGGGCGGGAATATTAAGACAGAATATACGGAAGAAAATCTGAATACGATCTGTATGCAGCTGCTGGAAAATGGAGAAGTGCAGATCCTGACATGGTGGATCTATCTTGTTACGATCCTGACGGTAGTGGTGACAGTCTACCTGTCGCTGGTAAAGCCAATGCGGATGGCGGCAAAGATTTCACCGGTAGAAGCCATGCGTTATCAGGGAGAGAGACCGGGAAAGAAGCAGCAGCGGAAAGGATTTCAGGAGATGAGCCTTGGCCGGCTGACCCGGGCGGGTCTGGCACGGAATAAGCGGCGGTCGGCGCTGACGATCCTGACCCTTGGCACTGTAGGGATCCTCTTTATGGTGGTGGCTACGGTCATCAGCTGTGCGGCGCCGAAGGAGATTGCCAGACAGGAGTTTGAGGAGGATTATAAGATCTATGTGGATAGCTGGAGCGGGGATAAGATGAATCCGGACCGGGAGTGGGAGAATCTGATGCAGAACAATCCTCTGACAGAAGAATTTATCTCCGGGATCCGGGAAGTGCCGGGAGTGGAGAAGGTGGAGATCAAAACCTATCTTTCAGGTGCTCTTACAGAGATCGATCCGGAAAGTGATATTGCAGGCGCCAGTATCCAGGGGCTTGGAGAAGATTATGCAAAAGAGATGGAAGGCTGCCAGATTGAAGGCCATGCGACCTATGAAGAATTGAAATCAGGGGATCAGATCCTGATGTCTCAAAATATGATGCGCTGGTTCCCGGAACTTCATCTGGGAAGCCGGGTGAAGATGACGCTTCCGGTAGGGAACAAAACGGTAGAGAGGACATTCCAGGTGGCAGCAATAGGAGACTATCCGAGTGCGATATCCTGGGCGAACTTCCTGCTTCCGTCATCCGTGGTAGAAGAGATTGCAGCGGAAGCGGGAGAGAGCGTTAATCTGAATGATGCCTGCGAGATCCGGGTGGATTCCGCTCTTAGCGGCAGCGAACGGGAGGAAACGTATGCGGCCCTTGCAGGGCTTGCGAAAACCAGTGAATATCTGGAGACAGACAGCTTTGAACAGCATCTGGGAAACTGGGAGACAACCATGATGATTTTCGGAGTTATTGGATATGCGTTCCTGATCATCCTGGGGGCGATCGGCATCATGAATCTGATCAATACGATGATCAACAGCATCTATACCAGGCGAAGAGAGCTGGGGATGATCCAGGCCATCGGCATGTCGGAGAAGCAGCTGGTGCGTATGATGCAGCTGGAAGGCCTGTTTTATACTGCCGGGACACTGCTTGTGTCGCTGGGGCTTGGAAGTCTGGCCGGATATGGTGTCTTCCTGTACGCAAAAGCAGACGGGATGCTGAATATTACCGTGTACCACTATCCTGTGGTGCCGGCCGTGGCTCTGGCCGTGACGGTGGCTGTGATCCAGCTGCTGCTCACCTATGCGGTGGCGAGAAGCTTCCGGCGGATGAGCCTGATCGACCGGATCCGGTACGCCGACTGATCATTGGGGACGGGGGATTTTTGAAAATCCCCCGTCCCCAATGGCGTTTTTCCATACTCTGTGGTAAAATAAGTGCATAAGTTTTGCGTGACAGAGATTGCAAATTTATCAAACAGGCAGGAGGGGTACATATGTATACGTTTGATGAGATCCTGAAGGTAGATCCGGAGGTTGCACGGGCGATCGAGGCAGAGGGAGAACGGCAGAATTCCCACATTGAGCTGATCGCTTCGGAGAACTGGGTGAGCAAGGCTGTGATGGCCGCTATGGGAAGCATCCTGACTAACAAGTATGCGGAAGGGTATCCGGGGCGCCGGTACTACGGCGGCTGTCAGTGTGTGGACGTGGTAGAGGATCTGGCAAGAGACCGGGCCAAAAAGCTGTTTGGCTGTGATTATGCCAATGTTCAGCCGCACTCCGGGGCACAGGCTAACCTGGCAGTGTTTTTTGCCATGCTAAAGCCCGGGGATAAGATCCTGGGGATGAATCTGGACCATGGCGGACATCTGACTCACGGATCGCCGGTTAATATTTCTGGATCGTATTTTGAAACTTCTTTTTACGGAGTGAACGATCAGGGCGTGATCGATTATAACATGGTCCGTGAGATTGCAAAAAGAGAAAAGCCAAAGCTGATCATAGCAGGAGCCAGTGCGTATGCGAGGATCATTGATTTTAAAAAGTTCCGGGAGATCGCAGATGAGGTGGGAGCTTATCTGATGGTGGATATGGCTCACATTGCCGGTCTGGTGGCGGCAGGGCTTCACCCAAGCCCGATCCCCTATGCGGATGTGGTGACCACAACGACCCATAAGACACTTAGGGGGCCGAGAGGCGGCATGATCCTGGCAAATCAGGAGGCGGCCGAGAAATTTAATTTTAATAAGGCCGTATTTCCGGGAATACAGGGAGGTCCGCTGGAGCATGTGATCGCCGGAAAGGCAGTCTGCTTCCAGGAAGCGCTGCAGCCCGAATTTAAAGCGTATCAGACGCAGATCGTCGCTAATGCACAGGCGCTGGCGAAAGGCCTGACGGAACGGGGCGTAAAACTGGTGTCCGGCGGCACGGACAACCATCTGATGCTGGTGGATCTAAGCGAGGAAGATGTGACCGGAAAAGAACTGGAAACCCGTCTGGACGAAGCGCATATTACCTGCAATAAGAATACGATCCCTAATGATCCAAGGTCTCCGCGGGTGACCAGCGGCGTGCGGCTTGGAACGCCGGCAGTGACGACCCGGGGCATGAAGGAGGCAGATATGGACGTGATCGCGGGAGCCATCGCCATGGTGATCCGGGATGAAGGCTACGTGGCCCAGGCCCGGCGGATGGTAGAGTCACTGACGAAAAAGTATCCGCTGCCTTAAGACTTAAAACATGGCAGGACATGATTATGGAACAGGAAATCATTTACCCACGCCCGCTTCGGGCCGGCGACCGGGTCTGTCTGATCGACCCGGCCAATGCCCGCACGCCGGAGGCGGTGCAAAAGATGACAGAATATTTAGAAGGAAAAGGATTCCGGGTATCTGTAGCAGAAGAGATGGCATTTAAACGAGGCAGCTGGAAGGAGCGGGCGGAACGGCTGAATCAGGTACTCCGGGACGAGGAGAACCGGGCGCTTTTCTGCATCTGGGGCGGTTATGGGACTATGACGCTCTTAGAGGAGCTGGATTATGAAGCCTTTCGGAGAAACCGTCCGGTGTTTGTGGGATTCAGTGATATCACGGCCCTTCATGCGGCCATCGGACAGCGAAGCAAAGCGGTGACGTTTCATGGGCCGGCAAGCTTTGGCCGGCAGAGAATTATGAATGAGGAAACATTGGAGTATATGCTGTCCCTGGCGATGGAACCTGAGAAAGAGCGGGAAATATGCAATCTTAATGGCACGCCCTTTGAGGTGCTGGCAGAAGAGGACGAACAAAGCGAAAGGAAACATGCCTGTGAAGGGCGTCTGACCGGAGGAAACCTAACTCTGGTAAGCCGCCTGATGGGGACGCCTTACGAGATCGATACCCGGGGAAGGATTTTGTTTTTGGAAGAGATCGGCGAGAAGCCGTACCGTCTCCATGGGATGCTGATGCAGCTTAGGCTGGCCGGAAAGCTTGCGCAGGCGGCAGGGATCCTGATCGGCTCTCTAAGAGGCTGCGATATCGAAGGGAGGCCCGGCAGCGCTATGGAAGCTGTGCGGGATGTGCTGGGAGATCTTCCGGTGCCGGTGCTGTCCCAGGTACGGGCAGGGCATATCGAAGACACACTGACGCTTCCCATGAATGCAAAGATACGTATCGAAGGAAACCGAATTTACCAGAGCCTATGAGACAAGACAGAAATACACGGCAAGACACAACTACAAATCAAGACATAAGTAAAAAACATAAGGATAAAAGAAAGGCGATTACCGGCTGCGCACTACTGGCGGCCGGTATTGTGCTTACAATCCTGGCAAGGAGTGTGGAAGGACTGGCCCAGTGGTACAGCACCTATGTGTATCCTGTCTGGGTAAATACGCTGGGGCGGCTTACGGGAATGTTCCCATTTTCAGTGGCGGAGATCCTGCTGTATCTCTTTTTACTGGCACTGTTGCTCTCGGCCGGGAGGCTGATAGTCCGGCTGGCGAGACTGAGGTGCGGGCGAAGGAAGAAAAGTCCGGATGGTCGGGAGAAAAAAGTCCAGGCAGGAAAGCGGCTGGTGTCCGGCTGGTTTTCAGGGCTGCTGCTGGCGGCGGGGATTCTATATTTTCTGTATGTGGCCTGCTGCGGGATCAATTACTACCGGACCTCCTTTTCAGAAAGCTCGGGGATCGTGGCGGAGGAATATACGGTCGGGGAGCTTACAGAGGTCTGCCAGTGGCTGACGGCTGAGGTAAATGACTTGAGCAGTCAGGTGGAGCGGGATGAAGATGGAATCATGAGGACAGACGATGGTGTGCAGGAGCGGGCGGTAAAGGCCATGCAGGCGTTGGGGGAGACATATTCGGAACTGTCCGGTTGCTATCCGGAGCCTAAGGGACTTTTTAATCCATGGATCCTTTCTGTACAGCAGCTGTCCGGCATTTATTCACCCTTTACCATCGAGGCTAATTACAACAGCGGGATGGTAGATTATAATATTCCGTTTACGGCCTGTCATGAGCTTTCCCATCTGAAAAGCTTTATGCAGGAGCAGGAGGCGAACTTCATCGCATTTCTTGCCAGTACCTCTTATGAGGATCCGGAATTCCAATATAGCGGATATCTGCTGGGCTGGATTTATTGCATGAACGTGTTGTATGATGCAGACTATGAGTCCTGGCAGGAGGTCAGGGAGGGATTGGCGGCCGCCGTGGAACCAGATCTTAAAGAAAACAATGGGTTCTGGGCAAGGTATGACGGCAGAGTGGCAGAAGTGGCTGATCAGGTCAATGACCGGTACCTGCAGGCCAACGGACAGGAAGAGGGAGTCAAAAGCTATGACCGGATGGTGGATCTGATCGTGGCTTATTATCAAGGAGGAAAAGGAAAATGAAATTAGAAGAAATGTCATGTATTGACTGCGCGGTAAAGCGCTGTGATGCAAAAGAGGAGAGGACGGATTTCCCGGAGTTTTGTGTGACCACACATCTGGATCCGGAGGTGCTGAAAGACGCCATGAAGTGTTACGAGGATCCGGAGAACCATAAAGTCATGGTGGCAGCGGCAGAGGTAGAGTATGAGCATTACTGCAAATATACCAGGGTAGAGGAGATCATGGAGTTTGCACGGAAGATCGGGGCAAAGAAAATCGGGATCGCCACCTGCGTAGGGCTTTTGAAAGAAAGCCGGATCCTTGCATCCATCCTCAGAGGACATGGATTTGAGGTGGTGGGCGTGGCCTGTAAGGCGGGCTGCGTAAATAAGACGGAAGTCGGGATCCCGGAAGAATGTTGTGAGATAGGGATACATATGTGTAATCCGATCCTCCAGGCTAAGTTTTTAAACAGCAAAAAGACAGATTTGAACGTGGTCATGGGACTGTGCGTTGGTCATGACAGCCTCTTTTATAAATATTCTGAGGCGCTTACGACTACCGGTGTTACAAAGGACCGCGTACTGGGACATAATCCCGCAGCGGCCCTTTATACGGCAGATACCTATTATTCAAAACTAAAGAAATAGAAGCTTAGAGATAAGCTATTTATCCAGCTTAATGCCAGACAGAGCCTGGGCAAAGGTATTGCCTACGGATTCTTCCTTCTGGTTGTTCAGATAACGCCGGACGTCCTTTTTGGAGACGCCGGCGCCTTCTTTTTCCCGGCGTTTCTTGAAGGCGTCCAATTTCTCTTTGTAGCCGCAGGAGCAGACGAAGGTCTCCTGGCCGCCCTTTTTCAAAAGCTCCATTTTTTTATGGCAGTTAGGGCAGCGGGCATTGCTTAAGCGGGCGATGGTCTCCCGGTATCCACATTCCCGGTCCTGGCAGACCAGGAGACGGCTGTTTTTACCGTTTACCGCCAGCATCCGCTTGCCGCAGCGGGGGCATTTGGTGTTCGTCAGATTGTCGTGGCGGAACTGTCCTTCGGCCGTACGGATTTCCTGGATCAGTTCCTGCGTGTAGGATTCAATATCCCGGATGAAGGGCTCCTCCTGGCTTTTCCCTTTGGCGATATCGGAAAGCTCCATCTCCCAACGGGCGGTAAGCTCCGGTTTTTTCAGATCCTCCGGAACCAGAGAAAGGAGCTGCTTTCCTTTGGAGGTCAGAAGAATCTCCTGGCCCTTTTTCTCAATCAGGAAGGAGTGGAACAGCTTTTCGATAATATCGGCCCGGGTGGCAACGGTGCCAAGACCGCCGGTTTCCGTGAGGGCCTTGCGTTCCCTGGAATCCCTGGATTCCATATATTGTAGCGGATTTTCCATGGCGCTTAACAGAGTAGCCTCCGTAAATCTCGGGGGAGGCGTGGTCTTGCCGGAGGTCAGTGTGATCTGATCCGGCGCAAGAACGCTGCCTTTCTTCAGTGCAGGAAGCGCTTTTGATTCTTTTTCAGTAGCATCCGCATCCTCGTAAACCGTTTTCCAGCCATTGGAAAGAACCGTCTGGCCTTCGGCGGCGAAAAGTTCGCCTCCCAGAACCGCTTTCAGGGAGGTCTGCTCGTATTCAAAGGGCGGATACAGCACGCTTAAGAAGCGGCGGACAACCAGATCATAGATCTTCCGCTCTTCATTCGTCATATTGGAGAAAATGGCGGCTTCCTCGGTGGGGATGATAGCGTGGTGGTCGCTGACCTTCTTGTCATCCACAAAGGAACGGTTTGGGCGGATCTCGGAGCGGAGAAGGGCTGGGATATAGGCTTTGTAAGGGCCCTGATTGCAGGCCTTCAGGCGTTCCTTGATGGTGGGGACCACGTCGGTGCCGATATAGCGGGAATCGGTCCTTGGATAAGTCAGCACCTTATGGTTTTCATACAGGCGCTGCATGATGTTTAAGGTTTCCTTGGCGGAGTAGCCAAACTTCTGGTTGGCGTCCCGCTGAAGCTCGGTCAGGTCGTAGAGTCCGGGCGCGTAAGTCTTTTTCGCCGATTTCTGAACATCCGTGACTGTCAGAGATTTTCCCTGGAGATCCTGCCTGAGACTGGTGATAAAGTCTTTCTGGAAGGATCGGGTGCTGCCGCTCTTCTTGTGGCGCCAGGTCCATTTAACGCCTCCGGCCAGACAGGTAAGTCCATAGTAATCCTCTGGCTTGAAGGAACGGATCTGTTCCTCTCTTGCGGCAATGATGGCAAGAGTGGGAGTCTGCACACGTCCGCAGGAAAGCTGGGCGTTATACTTGCAGGTCAGCGCACGGGTGGCGTTGATGCCGACCAGCCAGTCCGCCTTGGCCCGGCCGAGGGCAGCATGATAAAGGGGATTATAGTTCCGGCCGTCTTTCAGATGAGAAAAGCCCTCCCGGATCGCCTTGTCTGTGACAGAGGAGATCCATAACCGTTTAATAGGCTTTCTACAGCCGGACTTATCAAGAATCCAGCGGGCCACCAGTTCTCCTTCTCTTCCTGCGTCGGTGGCGATGATAATCTCGGAAATGTCCTTCCGGAATAGCTGGGCTTTTACGTGATGGTACTGCTTGGAGGTCTGGCCTATCACCACCAGCTCCCATTTCTTAGGGATCATGGGGAGGACGTCCAGATTCCATTCTTTATATTTTTTGTCGTAGCCTTCCGGATCTGCCAGAGTGACCAGATGTCCAAGGGCCCAGGTCACAACGTAGCGGTCGCCCTCGATGGCTCCGGAAATATTTTTGCGGCAGCCAAGGACACGGGCGATATCCCGGGCCACGGAAGGCTTTTCTGCTAAGACCAGTGATTTCATAGAAATGTCTCCTTATTTACTATAAAAGTATATCGTTATCAAGATAGCGGATTTCCGGGGATTTGTCAACGCAGGCGGAGAGGGGGTGAAGGATTTGTTACTATTTACAGCAAGTACTTATGTGCAAGCACAACGTATATGCTGTAAAGTCTGAAACGGCTGTGAATAGTAACATGGATTTTGCAGAAAAAGTGAAAAAAGGTTGCAAATTTATGAAGGGTGTGATATTATATACCACGGTCACGCTGGAGAAAGCGTGGTATGGCCCCGTGGTCAAGCGGTCAAGACATCGCCCTTTCACGGCGGTAACACGGGTTCGATTCCCGTCGGGGTCATTGCACGTAAGCGTCTAAAAGACAGACGCTAAGTGCTCGTACCCGTCGCCTGGTAAGCTCGAAAGAACCTCGCTAACGGCGGCGACATGGATCGCACGTAAGCGTCTAAAAAACAGACGC
>QWCV01000126.1_pt1 | contig 96826 bp, 74 predicted proteins | sample 1972621 | NCBI WGS metagenome assembly QWCV01 (sample SAMN09866699, study PRJNA288562) | Human gut metagenome isolate pre2_stool, whole genome shotgun sequencing... | isolation source: gut | host: Homo sapiens | place: USA: California | reverse complement strand
TGACCCGAACAAGACTTTAAATGCTAAACTTGTCAAAGAACTCTTTGGCTTGGCGGAGGATGCCGCTTAGCCTATGTATAATTTTTTAACGAACTATTGCCGAATGGAAGCTAAAAATTATCGGTGACGGTCCTGATAGATTTAAGATTGAGAAATTAGCTTCAGGATGCAGAAATATCCAGATCTTAGGATTCCAGGATCCGGAGCCATATTACCGCGAAGCCTTGATATTATGCATGACAAGTAATTTCGAAGGATTTCCAATGGTTTTAACTGAAGTAATGTCTAAAGGCTGTGTTCCAATTGCATTCGATAGTTTTTCCGCGTTACATGATATTATTGAAGATGACACGCTCAAAGTCACTCCTTTTTCTGAAAAGGAATACATCGCAAAATTATCTGCATTGATGAGCAATCCAGATCTATTGTCTCAATTACGGACTAAATGTTATGCAGACGTGGAGAAATTCAATATTAGCACCATTTGCGATAAATGGGAATTCCTCTTTAACTCTACAAAACAGAAAGCCTAATGAAATTATTATTTCTAACAACATACGGAGTGCGCATAATTAATGAACATTTCTTCACAAAGAATGTAATAAAGCACTTAGGCATATATTCTCAATCTCACGTCGATTTTGAGATGGAATGTGTTACACTGCTTCCATCTGAAGATGTTTCCGAAACCATATTGACGGATACTCCTGAACTTGGAGATGAATTTGGAGTCAATTATAAGGTATATAGATATCCGGCAACCTGGTCTTCGGAAAAACAGATATCAGCAATTGCCGCATTATTCAATACCATATCACCCGATTTGATTCATTCAAATATGATTGAGGGACTTGATGTCAAGGCTGCAAAACTTGCAAATATCCCTATATTCTTGACGATTCACATCGGAGGATTTATATGTCCGCGTGGCGGTGGTAATGGATTGTTGAAATATGATGACACTATCTGTGATAAAGGCTTCTGTACAGATTGTTATAAGTGCATAATAAGCGATCTTCCATTCCCCAAATTGGGTTTGGCTATATATCGAATGTTCAACGCCACCAAAATCGCAAATTATTTTGCTAATCGAAAGAAACCTGTATGGTATTTGACTAATTTGTTTCGTACAGATAATAGAATTAATGAACGGAAACTACGCATTGAAGATTTCAAATATGCACACATTATTGCAGCCAATCACAAATTGGGGATTTTACTTAAAAAGTATGTTACATCGAGTCATATTCATATAATTCCACATGGGGTTGAACCGCGGAAAAGGTTGCAATTACCTTCATTAGATGGGCCTGTACATTTCTTTATACTTTCCAGAATTCAATATAGCAAAGGCATTGTTGAAGCATTAAAGGCCTTTAGAGGGATTCCTCATAGCAAATATCAATTGCATATAATCGGTGATGCAGAGAAATCATTATACGACAGGATGTATATGAAGAAAGTGAAAATCGCATCTAAAGGAATCAATGTGGTGTTTCATGGTAGATTGCCTAACACTGATATCGAAACGGTCATTGAAAAGTGCCATATTATGATTCATAATGCTTTTTATCATGAAGTATATGGAATAAATATATCGGAATCCCTCAGCATGGGTCGTGGTGTACTTACCACAAAATGTGGTGGTCCAGAAATGCAAATTGAAGATGGAAAAAATGGAATCCTTTATGATCCTCATTCAGTATCTGCATTGCACGAATCAATATTAAAAGTTTTGATTAACAAAGATATGATTCGGCAATTTTCTGAATCAGCCAAGCTGCCAATGCCGATTGAAAATTATGTAAATAATTTAGTTGCTTTGTATCATGAAGTCTAAAGAATCTAATGGATTAGTATCCGTTATAATACCGGCATACAATCTTGAATCGTATATTGGCAATTGTCTGCAATCGATAATTAATCAGACGTACAAAAATTTAGAAATAATCGTAGTTGATGATGGCAGTTCAGATGGGACAATTGATGTCATAAAAGAATATCAAAGCAATGATAATCGGATTAAACTTATCTCCCAAGTTAATGGAGGTGCAGCTCGGGCGCGCAACAAAGGTTTGGAATCCGCCACAGGTGAATATATTACATTCGTTGACGGAGACGATATGCTTGACTGTAATACGATTGAAGTAAATCTTAATATTCTCCAAGACGATTTATCAATTGACTGGGTTGCATTTCCAATAATTAGAACAGATGAAAACGGCAATCCTATTTCCATATCAAATATTTATTCAAATAAGGAATATCCCGTATCTCGTACAATAACGGCTGAAGAATTCGTACCAGCATATCATAATAAAGAATTATCAGGAGTATGTTGTGGGGCAATATATAGGAAATCTTCTATCTCTAATATTCGATTCCCGGAAGGAGAATATTATGAAGATAGCTTCTTCTTTATTGATTTATTAAGCACAACTTCAAAAGGATATTTGTCAGACAAAGGGAGATATCTATATGTACATCGGCCAGGATCTTCTCAATTAGTACAACTTGATAAAGCTCATCTTATGTCTAATCTGGCTTGCGGTACGAAGAGATTAAAACAATATCGCGAAAGATTCCCACAGTATGAAAACATTTATAAAGTTTGGGAAAATGGTCTATATTATTTCTATAAAAATGAAGTAGCAAAAAAAACCGAAGGCGCTAACGAGGTTTTTCTGATATTTTGCCAGCATATGAATTACAGACATGATATAAATTGCATAAAAGAATTGAAATTCCTTACATATAAATTCATTGGCTACCATAATTTAAAAAAACTATTACAGATGATTAACAGACAACGATAATTTATTAAATCATCATTCTATATAGACTTTTATATATACTTCAGAGAGATTCCAATTAATACCACGTATATTTGCATTATAGAGAAGGCTGAATGTGCGAGAATGCTTTAAAATACGGAAAGACCGAGGCGCAGATGATTGCCGGCGTAGCAATCATAATGATGCTGGTGCATCATTTCTTTGGATTTGCGGATTATCGCCTGGATGGCAATTGGATTTACGAGCCTGTTAAAATTGGTGGCGTATCCGTAGAGCGTATTTTTGCTTCTGCCGGGAAACTATGTGTGGCTATATTCGCCTTTTCAAGTGGCTATGCAATATGGGTTAACCGCAAAAGTTTTGCAGGATACAAATCAATAGGCAAACGTGCATTGAAGTTTCTGCTCAACTATTGGATCATTCTTGCTGCATTTTTAATCTATGCTATTTTCATAGGTGACAACATTCCCACTGGACGGGATTTCATACATAACATTTATGGTGTTCATACCGGTCCTCACGAGCCTTACGTCAACGTTGCTTTTGCATGGTATGTTGTGTTCTATGTATCTCTGCTTGTGATGACTCCCTTGCTAATCAGGATTTTCAGTAGGCCTAATAGGGGGGGGGTAGATATCGCATTGTTACTGTGCTTTGCCTTAATGCCGACACTAATTGGAATGTCATTTCTTAGTAAGATTAATGCAGTTCCGATTGAAGTCATATTCGGCACATTGGTTAGTTCTATTGTTGGTCTGTTAGTAGCAAAATGGAAGATATTTGATTGCATGAGGAGGATGATAGGCAGTCATGCTTTTATAAAAGGATTTTTCATCGCAGTCTTCGTTCTCATATTGCGACAGATTGGATTGCTGACCATCGGTCAGACTGATATATCAGACGCCCTGTTCGCAATGCTGTTCTGTTTTGGGCTCTTGCTCATGTTTGAGAAAATAAACGGAACGCGGATTGCCACAATTCTATCGTTTTTAGGTATCTACAGCATGAACTTATGGTTCCTGCATGGCATTTTCTTTACCGGGACTCGGCCATTGCAAGTTCTGCTGTATTATCCTCGAGTGTCCATCCTGATACTTATCTGGGGCCTTATACTTTTAATCCCCGTCGCAATGCTGTTTGCTTGGATTCAAAAGCATGCGTGGAACAGTCTGTCCAAATTGCGGATAAAGTCTTTATCGTCAAGATGAAAATTGCATATTTCATAGATACATTATGGCAATCCGGCGGCACGGAGCGTGTACTGACAACCAAGCTTAACTGGCTCGCCTCGCAACCTGACGTTCAGGTAGCGGTAGTGACAATCCGTGACAATCGCCCTCCATTTTTCAGTCTTGACGAAAGAATTGAACGGGTGGAATTGCCTGTCAATAATAAAAACCTAAAGGCGTATACCAAGGCTCTTGAAGCGTACCTCCATAAGACCCGTCCAGATATATCAGTAGCCGTGGCAGGCATGGCCACCGAAACTCTCTGGAAGATAAACGACGGGAGCAAGAAAGTGCTTGAGTTTCATTATACCAAGAATTTCCTTGTAAACTTTGTGCGGGGATTGCATTCGGTACGTTTCCGGAATCTGCATATTCTCAAAATGAAATGGATGCAGTGGCAGTTGGCCCGGACTGCAAAGAAATATGATGTGTTCGTAGGTCTTACGAAAAAGGATGTCGGATTGTGGGGTAATCCCAAGAATATGACGTATGTTCATAATCCTCTTTCCTTCCGGAGCAATAGAAAATCCACCTGCACCAACAAACGGATTATTTCCGTCGGAAGCTGGACTCCGGCAAAAGGGATGGATCAGCTGTTGGAGGCATTCGGTCCGTTAGCCAAGGACTATAACAACTGGCATATTGATTTGTTCGGGCAAGGACAGGATGAACAGCTGCTCAGGTCTATAATACAGAAATATAACATGGAGAATCAGGTCACATTGCATTCTCCGGTAAAAAATATCGGCGATTATCTTGTCGAGGCATCCATCTATGCATTCCCGTCGCGCAGCGATGGCTTCGGACTTGTCATAACCGAAGCGATGGAATGCGGACTTCCGACAGTAGCCATGGACTGTCCATGCGGGCCATGCGAGATTGTCACCGAACGGACAGGTATCGTGGTGCCGGAGCAGGATATCGCAGCATTCCGTACGGCATTGAAAAAACTGATGGATTCCGAAGCATTGCGACAGGAAATGGGATTAGCGGCACAGGAAGAAGTGAAACGCTTCTATCCCGACAACATCATGCCGCAATGGCTGAAAATTTTCAACTCATGACTTTTATTGCTCTTCTAATATTTGTAATTCTTACGGTCTGGGAACTGAAGCTATTCTTCACTCCGCAGGTTGAATGGAGGATGCCATACGGCAGTCGCGCGACGATGCGTCTCTCCGGCAAGGAGGCCTTGATAATCCTTATGTTTGCCACAGCATACATAGGACTTGCACCTGTATTGTCATTGCGACTCGGGGTTCTGGAACTTCTCTGCATTGTCGGTGCCTTAACAGTTTCATCTCGCGTGAAATTATCCTGGCCGATGTGGGTTTTCGTCGTTTTCATCATTTGGGAAATAATAGGCCTCACATATACTCCATCGGTATCATACGGCATCCGCATGATTTTAAAGTATATCTATCCTTTCCTGTTCGCTATTTTCGCTGCCAGAGTGGTAAAAGATGGTGTAGTAATGGTTTCAGCCGCAATATGGGCAAGACGCATAGCGACTATTGCTGTGTGCCTGACATTAATTCCGCCTATTCGATTATTAGTAGGCCAGTTTTTCTGGTTTCAGGCAGCTTTAACAACCGGTATCATTACCATGGCTATCTTCTCTTTTGCTATGGTTGAGTTCAGCGATGAGAAAAAGAAAAATCTATGGTGGGGTTTGTTTTTCTGTCTTCCCTGCCTTATTCTGGTTTTCAGGACTGATATCTTTGGGACCGTGGTAGCCCTTGCCACTTTCTTTATTCTAAAGTATCGGATTAAAGGAGTGCCTATTGCTGTGGCTCTTGGCATTTTAGGCTTGTCCGCAATGTTTTATATACCCGCCGTAAAAAATAAAATGTTTTATAGACCAAACGAGGTAACAATGGTCGACTATGTAACCGGCAATTATAATGAGGATAATATCCGCATGAATGGTCGAAAACAAGGATGGGAAGATGTAGAGAAATGGTTCTTCAAAGATAAAGAGACAATTGGATCTGGTACCGGCCGGGTACAGTATTATTTTTATGAGGAAGCTTTGGGCTGGCAACGGAGAGGTCAATTACACAATGATTTTTTAGCATTAAAGTGTGACAATGGAATGATTGGTCTGATTTTATTCGGTTTGTCTTATTTTGCAGTCACATTGCATTGTATATATCTTTATCATAAAAGCCAGAATACATATACACGTATGGCGGCCATGATAGCAGGAGCTTCACTAATGGGCGTATTTGTGACAATGTATTCTGACAATACCCTTTCCTACTCAATGTGTACCCTATCCTACCCATGGGGATTCTACGGAATGGCTTTAGGTATAGAAAACGCTGACCATGAAAATGCAACTTGATCAGAACCTGTCACGCACATTCGATTGGTTACGTTTCCCACTTGCTTTGCTTGTGGTTTATCTGCATGTTGCCCCAAATCTGACCGTTATCCAATCAACTTACGGGACATCCTCTCCTTATTTCTGGATTGCCAATGTTATCTACAATATCGCAAATCTTGCAGTTCCATCCTTTTTCCTAATGTCAGGTTATCTGATGGCATTTAATATGGCCTCATTTTCATTTGATGTCTATTTTAAAAAGATTAAACGCAGATGTCTGACTCTTTTAATACCTTATCTTATTTGGAACCTGCTATGCCTCGGTTATATGTACATAACCCGGCAACTTATAGAATTTCCGGGATGGGACACTATTTTTCTTAAGCCTCTGAATTTTCCACTATGGTTTATCCGCAATCTGATAGTATTGAATATAGTATATCCGATATTATGGACTATGGTTAAATACCTCAGATGGCAGTTATTAATGGTTGTGATTCTCATATATCTTTTGATTCCTTTTGCTCACAACATCGTTTATATTCATCCATATACCCTTTCTTCATTTGTTTATTTTTATCTCGGTGTTTATGGGGGCATCCACTGCCTGTCATTTAATTCGAGTCCAAAAGCATTAATTATAGGTTTATCTATACTGACATTGATAAGTTTCTCCTTGGTCGTACTTAACCCAGTATTGAATATGCCATATATATCCAACTTTTACTTATTATGTGGCACCATCACATTGCTTTTGTTGGCATACGAACTGATTGAAACCTATAATCTAAGACCAATTACACTCTTGGCTGCCTCAAGCGCTTTTATATATTTCTCCCACAAACTCGGGCCAACCTATATCTCAAAGCAACTTGTAGGGGCACTACTTCCCGAAGGGGAAGCTTCCGACATAATTATATTCATTATCAGTCCTATTGTAGCATGCTTGATATGTGTCGGATTATACTATCTTTTAGGTAAAATACATCCATCAATACTGAGGGTTCTTACCGGCAAATCAAATAAGTGATGAATAAGCAAATCAAGAATTTACTTAGCAAAATTTCTCGTTTCGGAGTTACCATACCATTTGGGAATTTATTCATGGTATATTTTGGTAAATTTCTAAAACCTAAGTCTTTAGATACATTTGCTAATAAACGGCACACCAAAATCGAGAATAAAATCCTTTCAATAGTCGGACACGATGTGTTCAATATCGACAACTCCTACCAACCGGATAATCACCAGCAATCCAACATCTGGGTTCTTTGGCTACAAGGCGAAGGCAATATGCCGGAGCTGGTAAAGGTATGCTTAGAGTCAATTAAGCAAAACGCAGGAAATCATAAGGTGGTGGTTTTATCCAACTCTAATCTTGACGAATACATCCAACTCCCCGAAAGAATTACGAACTTATATCAGGATGGAAAAATATCAAATGCCCATTATTCAGATATTATAAGAATGGCATTACTCAGCCGTTACGGTGGAATCTGGATAGACGCTACAATACTTTTGACATCGGATCTTGATGGCATTATTTCCAATACAAATTTATACACCATAAAAAACAAACCAAAAGGGAACAATGTATCAGACCGCCGATGGACCGGCTTTTTCATTGCCACTGAACCGATGAATCCTCTGCCAGTGATTGTGGACAGAATCTTCATGCGTTATTGGGAAAAAGAAAATGTTCTGATTGATTATTTCCTTATCGACTACGCCATAGACTTAGCATACAAATACAATGCTACGGTAAAAGAACAGATAGACAGTATTACAGAAAATAATCCGCAAATCTATAATTTATTGCCATTACTTCCTCAAAAGTATAACGCTAATGAATTTGAGGCGCTCACCAAGAATACCTCAGTATTCAAATTAAGCTGGAAGAAGTATAGTTCACCAGATTTGCAAGGACAGAATTCTGTTTATAGCCATCTTAAGAATATATACCTTAACAACAATTGATGATTTCTGTAGTCATTCCCCTTTACAATAAAGCCACGAGTATCTCCTCTACTTTGGAATGCGTCCTGAATCAGAATTTCACTGATTGGGAGGTTGTAGTGGTTGATGATGGCTCTACGGACGATTCGGCTAATATAGTCAGTTCTATGGGCGATTCCCGTATCAGACTGATTCGTCAGCCTAATGCCGGGGTGTCTGCCGCGCGCAACAGAGGAGCAATAGAAGCTGAGGGAGAATTCATTGCATTCTTAGATGCAGATGATGAATGGGATAAATACTACCTTGCGACGCAATATGAATTGACTCAGAAGTATCCTGATTGCGATGTTTTCGCAATGAATTATGAATTCCGGGACATCAATGGCATAAAGACTTCAACCATAATCAACAAATTGCCATTTAATGACGTAGATGGTGTACTGTCAAATTACTTTGAGGTGGCGTCATGTTCACACCCTCCTTTGTGGACATCGGCCGTAATGGTCAGGAAGTCTGCTTTTCAAAACATAGAAGGCTTCCCGGTTGGCATCAAATCGGGCGAGGATCTGTTGACATGGGCACGATTGGCATGCCGCTATAAGATTGCTTATTGCAAGACACCGTTAGCTGTTTTCAATGTCGAAGGCTACGACACGAAGGAAAAGCCCAAACGCATTCCGGCTGAAGTCGATATTGTTGGACAGGAACTGAAGAAGCTATACAAGACGTATGACGCTTCAGGACTTAAGCAATATGTCGGATTGTGGCATAAGATGCGGTCGTCGATATATATGCGCCTCCGAATGCGAGGCAAGTCGATTAAAGAAGCCATATATGGCTTACGGTATTCCCCGATAAATATCAAACTCTACGCCTTCATTATCTTGAATCTATTACCGAAGAAGATTCAACCGTTCTGAAATGTTAGCACCAATAGCAATATTTGCTTTCAACAGGCCAAAGGAGTTGGCCAACATGCTCGAATCACTCAAACAGAACCCTTTGTTTGAGGAGTCCGAGAAATATGTCTTTATCGATGGCCCTCGCAACGAAAAAGATGCTTCTCTTATCAAAGAGGTCGCACAGATAGCACACACAGCTACTGACAACGTAAAGCTATCCCCTCAGAACAAAGGACTGGGTTCAAGCATCATTGCCGGCGTATCTGAAGTCTTAAACGAGCATGATTCCGTGATTGTCCTTGAGGATGATCTCCGTCTGATGCCCGGATTCCTGACATACATGAACCAAGCCTTGGAACAATTCAAGGTCGACGAACGGATATTGGCGATATGCGGCTACAGCCTGAAAATCAAAACGCCTAAAGGCTATGATTCTACAGTCTATTTGGGCGATAGATCTTCGTCATGGGGCTGGGGCACGTGGCGCGACCGATGGCAAAAGGTTGACTGGGAGGTAAACGACTGGGCCGAATTCTCCAACAATAAGAAGGCTATCGCGCGGTTCAATCAATGTGGCAGCGACATGTTCGGAATGCTGCGGGATTATATGGAAGGTCGCAACCGTTCCTGGGCAATCAGGTTCTGCTATCATCAGTTTAAGCATGGTTTGTATTCCGTGCATCCCGTCAAATCATTGGTCGATAATGAAGGATTCGGAGAGGCTGCGACCAATTGTCGCCAAAAATACAACCGATTCAAGATTGAACTGACAGATTCTATTAATTTGAAAGCAGAAGATGCACTTGAACCGAACAAAACGATTCTCCGTCAACTGCATCGCTATCATTCCATTCCGATCAGGATATACAGCAGAATAAGGAAATTACTGAATGTCTGATAGGATATAATCCCAATATTTAAAAAATGGCAAATATATTTACAGTAATATGTGACAAGATTCAAAGTTACTATAATAATATAAGACTTATCATCGTTACGGAGACAGCACATATTATCATCTTAATAATAATCGGAATATAATTGTTAATGGGAGATATTCTTATGGAGTCCCCACAGTGCATATTTATGACTGTAACTGCAAAATTTATATTGGCAATTATTGCAGTATAGCCAAAGGATGTGAAATACTGCTCGGAGGCAACCACCATACCAAATGGATTTCTACATATGCATTTTATCGAGACAAAAACACTTTTTCAAACTGGGCTAACCTGCATGAGGATCAAGCAGCGTATCATGGCAACATTAATATAGGTAATGATGTATGGATAGGCCAGAATGTATTGGTATTGCCCGGCACTAATATTGGGAATGGTGCTGTAATTGGAGCGGGGAGTGTCGTTGCAGGTAAAATACCTGCGTACAGCATAGCCTAGGCAATCCTTGCAGGGTCATCAAGATGAGATTCTCAGACAATCAGATACAGGCGTTGGAGAGAATTGCTTGGTGGAATTGGCCCTATGATAAAATCAATCAAAATCTGCATCTGCTTTGCAGCGGAAAGATTGATGAGTTTATTAACAAATTCGATTGCCAGTCTGACAAGGATATATAAAGTTTGTCTGATACATTCTTTTCGAATAATCGGAATTTTAAGATATGGAACCTTTATTTTCAATAATTATCCCTGCGTATAATGCTATGGGGAAAATAAACATACCCTTAGACAGTATTTATTCACAGGGTATTACAATGGAGAAGTTCGAGGTAATTTGCGTGGATGATTGCTCTCCCGATCCCGCTTCCCTTAAGTTTATGGAAGATTACAAGAAGCAACATAATCTCTCTAATATGCAGATTCTCCGTCATAAGGATAACCGCAGACAGGGCGGTGCACGTAACACTGGAGTGGGAGTTGCAAAAGGCCGCTATATAATGTTCATCGATCAGGATGATTACTTTGCATACGGAGCTTTTGACCAAGTTCTGAGTCAGCTTGAAGGTTCAGATCTGGATATGGTTATGTGGGATCATACATTCCATAAATACGGCCAGATATCAGAGTGCCAATATGCACATAATCACACTAGGACCGTTGACGGTATGACATTTATTCTAGAAAATGAATATACCTGGGCACCATGGGGATATTCATACAAGCGAGAATTTTTGTTGGAAAACAATCTACGATTTGTGGAATGTGTTCAGTTTGAAGACGCTGATTTCATTTCCAAATGCGTATCACATGCAAAAAGCATAAAGTTTAATCCATTTCCCATTATTCACTATACCGTGAATCTGGATTCACAAACCGCAATTGGATCTGACACGATGCAGAAAATGGATTTTCTGTTCCAGATATGCAATCGAATGCGTGATGTGGCTATAGAGATTGGAACACGACATGAAGCAGCAGGTAAGAAGGTGTATGGTCTTAGTGAAATCTCGTACGTAATCGCTATCAAGCGTCTGATTCAGTTCAGAAACTCAAAGGGCCGTCATGCAATCATCAAAAAATATGTGGCAGGTCAATTCAATGAAAGCCCCATGGCATTGCTGCGATATGCGTCGCGCTATCCTCATGCATTTACCGCATGCTTAAATCTTGGATCTCCTCTATTACGCGGTATCGTGATTGCGAAAAGGAATTATAAAATGAAACACAATTGCAACACGCAAGCTCCCAAACCCCTGAACACAAACCACTTAACAGGGGGGGTAAATCTTAATTTCAGATTTGCTGTAATTGGCTTAAAGACGTATAAGTCATCACACTTAAATACATCTAACGCTGCTTAATTAGGAATCTCCCTATTAAATTAAAAGGAATTCCATCAATCTGGTTAATAAATAGGCAATCATTCTCTTTGTAAACATTTGATAATGAATTACATAAAACCTCCGGGGGGGGGGGCAAAACGGAATTCTAATATCGAGCTATTGAGAATCGTCTCAATGCTATTGGTATTATTGATTCATTTTACCTCTGTGCATCTCATGCCTTCGCCGGAATCGTTGACAACTGACACAGCAAACACTATCCTAAACTTAGGGTTAAGAAGCATCTCGTTCGTATGCGTCAACTGTTTTATCCTCATATCGGGATATTTTGGAATTCGATGGAAAATACGTTCCTTCTCTAACCTGATTTTCCAGATACTGTTCTGGCTTGCCATCGGGGTAGCCTTCGCTAAACTCATAGGCATCAATTATGACGGCTCCATTTTCAATGCTTGTCTGTCTATGATTAATGGCAGGTGGTTTATCCCTGCTTATATATCCCTATACGTAGTTGCACCTTTACTGAATGCGTTCATAGAGAAGTCAAACACAAAACAACTGCTGGGATATATAATAATCTTCTACATCTTCAGTACAGTCTATGGTTACTTCATGTTCTCCAAAGAGTTTAACGGAGGTATGAGTTTAATCAGCCTGATTGGAATATACCTTACAGGAGCATATCTGCATAGAGAAGACAAGGTGTTTGCCAAACTTAATTCGTGGAGTTGGCTCGGATTGTACCTCGCATGTGCATTGCTATTAATTGTTGGAAGCATCGGACTATTGAAACTGGACATTTCAAGCTTGATTTTCGGTTATCTGAATCCGGTTATAATTCTGCAATCAGTGTTCCTCTTCATGTTCTTTGAACGATTAAATATCGGGAAGCATAGATGGATCAACTTTATAGCGGCATCCGCTTTCGCCGTGTACCTGTTTCATTTCCATCCGATGATATATGGCAAGTATCAGGAAATATGCCGACTATTGATTGACGAAACCTCTGCATGGTTGACAGTCCCGCTATTCTTCTTCGTAATATTCGCCTTCTGCGTCATCGTAGACCGAATCCGGATATTGATTTTCAATGGTTTGTGCAGAGTTACATCCAAGCATAGCTGATTTATCAATTTTCAATACATATTATTAAATCCACTTAATATTGACATTTAGCCAAAGTGCATAATGTTATATTAATTACCTATGTATAAACAAATTACCCCCCCCCGAAAACAACAATGGCGATTCCCTTAAAATTGTTCCGAAAGTCAGGGTTGATTATGTCGATTTATTGAAGGGTATTACTATTTTATGGATTATATGGATTCATGCCGGATCCTACGATTTTGGGAATTACAGGAATCCCATATTCTTTTTTGCCAGCGGGATTTTCTTCAAAATGACCGATGCCAAGACATTCTTTTCAAAAGGGTTTGGATGATAATAATACCCTTCTTGTTTTTCTATATTGCATCTATTCCTTTTCGATATATTGTCGACTTGTGGGATACCAAATCTTTTGAAGCTTTTCATTGGAACCGAATATTGGATATATTTAAGATAGTAGATCGCGCCGACTATCTATCTCTTAATGTGCCGTTATGGTTCTTGCTGACATTATTCATGATACAGTCATTTTCATTTATTGTCTTCAGATTTAATAAATGGATCGTATTTGTATTAGCGTTATTATCTTTGTTGTTTTTTGAAGAACTTTCAAGCATTCCAAGCATATTAATGATCAATAATGCGTTAGCTTGGTTCGGATATTTCGCAATAGGATATCTATCAGGCAAGCCTCTCATTAAATATCTTGACACATTGCCCCGTAAGGTATTTGTATTTTTGCTTTCCTTGTTTATATTGATTGGATGCATCGTATTCGAACAGTTAGAAATAGTTGATTGGCATAATCTAATTGGCAAGACCAAATTAATCGTTTTCATCATTTGCTTTATGACTTTCTTTTCATTTCTAAACGGAATGAAGTCATTGCAATTCCTACGATTCTATGGTAAGAATTCACTTATAGTATTAGGCGCACATCTTTGGATATTAGTACCGATACAGAGATTAATGTTCCGCTTATTAAGAATTCACCATCCTCTTATAGGTCTCGGAATGGCAATCGCCACTGCAGTTTTATTAGTTCCTGTAATAATCTGGATGAATAAGCATATTCCATTCTTAGTAGGGAAACGTAAGGACGTCAAAACACCTACTGATTCAATATCAATATCGGACCTTGGCAAGTCTGAATAAGTATTCCAAGGAACCAATCCTGATCCTATTATTGTGCCTGGCCGTCACCCTCCCGGTAGCGTGGCTCCTAAAACGTTTCCAGACTTACCTCGACGCCAAGATATTCAGCTCGAAAGTCCATAACACGCATCTGTAAATTCTGATACGATTGAAATTTTTGGCGTGAGATTTGTTTGACACAAGTGATAATTATTTAAAAATTTATAAAAAATGTCAAACGAAAGCAAAAAGGACAAACGCCAGAAACAGTCGATAGATTCACTCTATCTGGAATTAGAACAAAAAGGCAAAGGCGGAAACGCATACGTATTCAGAGCCAAAAACTTAGCCACTAACAATGAGGTCGCGCTCAAGAGACTGTATGTGAGAAATGACGAAAAGGAGGCTCGGTTTCATGAGGAAATCAACGTAATGAAGGCGAACAGCAACGTTCCCGGAGTCTTACCGATATTTGATTCATGCCCCGAGCACTTTTGGTATACAATGCCCTTGGCCGAGCCGCTGATGGATTGGTCCAACCGGATTTTTGCCTCATGTCCACAGAAAACCCACAGATGGGATGAGCAGGATATATCTTCCTGGATGAAGGCTGTGGGCGAAGTTTTCATACAGCTGGCGGAAACTCTTATCACGTTACACTCAAATGGGGTACATCATCGGGATATCAAGCCGGACAACATATACTTCTACAACAATCGAGCCTGTCTCGGTGACTTTGGTCTTGTAGAGGTACCTAACGGCAATAGTCTTACTGCCGAAGACAAAAGATTAGGCGCACTTTTCACAATTGCCCCCGAAATGCTGAGGAATCCTAAAGGTGCCGATGGTGCTAAAGCGGATGTATATTCTCTGGCAAAAACGCTGTGGATGGTGCTGACTGGCGACAAGAAAGGATTCGACGGTCAGTATTCTTCAACAGATGCAAGCCATAGTCTCCGATCAGTAGACCGTCTGAAGCATGAATATCTTGTAGAAATCGAACAGTTGCTCACAGCCGCAACAGCGAACAACCCCGATGACCGGCCTGACATGAAGTCGTTCAAGGAAACGATGCAGAAATGGCTCGGCATATATGGAGATAAAAAGACCAGTGAAGCCAATGAATGGGAATTCATTACTAAACGAATTTTCCATGGTTATATGCCAATCAGAACTGCGTTTTCTGATCCTGCCGATATTGTTAATGCGCTAAATACCCTCGCTCAATCAGCAGCATTAAATCACATGATGTTCCCGGATGGAGGCGGTCTGGACTTCACAGGTGCTGAAATCGTAAAGGAAGAGGGATTTATCGGAATCTATACAGGCAATGCTGTAAATATCATAAAGCCGAAATGCCTATACTTCGAGTCATTCCCCGATGCGAGATGGAATTATTTCTTCCTCGAAGCTGAGGACGTAGAGCCGATAGATGGAGAGACTGTTTCAAAATCCGGTGAGCAGTATCTGGTGGAAGATTATCCCGGGCATTATGTCTGCGCAGACGATGCAGTATATGGTGTATATGACTATGACAGTGGCAATCCATTGCCTGAAGGGGCAAGGACGGTATCACGTTTTTGCCGCGGCAAATTCCTGATTGTGATCAAGACCGCAGCTTACAATCAGATTCCAGCCACCTATGACGGACGCCATAATGTGATGAGCAACGAGGAATTACGTACATATTTTTCCGGATTGCAAAAAGTTGTGGCAGACTTGACGTCCAAGGGCTTGGATGAAAGTAAAGTCCTGGGTATTAAAGAACTCGGCACTCACCCTTTCCCGCAAAGACAGACCGACAGATTTACCCTTGACGCTGATGAGCTAAACAGTCCGAGGCTGCCAGATCCGGATGATTTTGTAAAAAAGAATTTCACAAGCTGGAATTTTACTGATTTACTTCCTGCGGATTGCGGCCAAGGGAAACTGGCATTCCGATTCGAATTTGAGTTGGAAGCGGCGAGACATCCGTTCACGGAGTATCCGACATGGTATCTTGCCTCTGACGGTATGATTCATGAACTCAAGGATGGCAGTCCCACACACTTTGCAGTCTACGACCGTACCATGGCGGTCGACCTGCTGAAGAACCTGAATCATCGAATCATGGACCTATGCAATGGCTATGACGAGTCTCCATTCACATGGCGGTATCATTTTCGCATTCTGTTCGAAAGAATCGGAATGCCGTCGCATCTGTTCACAAAAGAAGAGATTGCAGCCGTAATGAGCGCAGCCGATGATCGTGTAAGGAATCAGCTGGTAATAGACGAAGACGGATACCCACGGATAATCACGGAAAAAGAAGATCTGTCGGGATCGTTATTCCCGGTGTCTCATGAAAGTTGGGGCGCGCGGAACAATTATGTTGGCAAGTATTCGGGTCTGGTAATTCTTGACAATGAATATACCGACAGCCTATATTGCTGGCTGAATTATCTCAGGACAGGCATGCGTCAGTATTGCAATATCAATACACATGCGGATAACGCCGAACTCCTGAAGGAGATCGGCAAGTACTATAATGTGGAGTGAATGATACTCCCCATTATACTATATTCTTAATAGCGGTGTACAAGACTGGCTGGAAGAATTGGGTACTGGGTATTGAGCATTTGACTATTAATTTATGAAGATCCTTCTTGTTCACAATAATTACGGTAAATATTCGGGCGAGGAGGCCGTCGTCGACAAGATGGCGGCGATGCTTCAGGGCCTGGGCCATGACGTGGCACAGCTGCGCATGTCCACGGAGGGGCTGCGCGATTCTGCCGTCGGCAAAATCAAGGGTTTCGTGGCAGGCATCCATTCCCCGGCGGGAGTGCACGCCATGCGCGAGGTATTGAAGCGAGAGAAGCCTGACGTGGTCAATGTGCACAACCTCTACCCTTTCATCTCACCGGCGGCGCTGCGCGAATGCAAACGCGCGGGCGTGCCCGTCATCATGACAGTACACAATTTCCGGCTGATCTGCCCTACGGGGCTGTTCATGCGCGATGGAGGCCCGTGCGAGTATTGCCTTACAAAAGGCAATGAGTGGGGATGCGTGAAGTTCAACTGCGAAAACTCGCTATTGAAGTCGGTAGGCTATGCGGCACGCAACGCAGTGGCGCGTCTGAGGCACCATTACATCGATTGCGTCGACATACTCGCGTGCATTACGGATTTTCAGCGCCGAAAACTGATCGAGGCCGGATTCGACCCGAAAAAGACGGTCTTAATACCCAATTCGGTGGATGTCTCCGATGAAATTCTGCCTCCTTTGGGCGAGTATGTAGCTTTTTGCGGGCGATTGAGCCGGGAAAAGGGTATTGATCTTATATTAGAGGTTGCGCGCAGGCATCCGGAAATTCCGTTCAGGCTTGCGGGCGAATGTCGCGAATCGGCATTGATTGAGAATCTGCCGAAGAATGTGGAATTGGTGGGTTACAAGACAGGGAATGAACTGACAGAGTTTTACCGTAACGCCCGATTCATGGTTATGGCTTCGCGCTGGTATGAGGGATTCCCTATGTCGATTCTTGAGTCGGCACAGCATTACAAGGCAGTAATCGGGCCGGATCACGGTGGCTTCACGGAGATAATCGGCGCGGGCGACGATGCCATAGGTCTGCTTTTCGAGCCTGGCAATGCCATGGCATTGGATGCCGCGGTCTCAAAGCTCTGGAACGACGAAACATTGGCCCGGTCGCTTGGCCGGATGGCCAACGGGAAGCTGAAGGCACGATACAGCACCGACGTGATTGCACAGCAATGGGAATCACTTCTCAATTCCATGCGCAATGAATAGTGGCGCGCCTCGGAGAGTTCTCGCTATCATTAGATGATAACCTAAAGCATGAATACTTATTTCAATATAAATTATGAATTTGACCGCGGTCAAGTGCATCAGGCCATCGCGCGGCGGTTGGCCGAGCCGGGCTCGGACTACATCTGCGTGGCCGACGGCGTGATACTCAACACCGTTAACCGTGTGCCGGAGTACCGCCAGGTGGTGAACGGCGGCATGTTCTCCATCTGCGACAGCAGCTATGTGCCGCTGTACATCAAGTGGATATATGGCACGCAGTATCAGCAGTATTGCGGCAGCCAGATATTCAGGGACATAGTGTCCGAGGGAAAATATCGCATGATATTCCTCGGCACTCAGCAGAAAATCCTGGACTCACTGCAGAGGAATCTCATGGAAATGAATCCGGCGGTGCGGGACATGAAGTTCGTGGAGCTGCCATTCTGCAATGTCGACGGATTTGACTATGAGTCGATAGCGCGTATGATCGAGGCTGACGGTGCCGACATCGTATGGGTGGCGTTGGGTGCGCCGAAGCAGGAATACTTCATGTCGCGACTGAAGCCGCACCTGCGTCATGGCGTGATGTTAGCCGTGGGAGCAGCATTCAAGTTCTACAGCGGTGTAGACGAGAAACGGGCGCCTAAGTGGATGGTGGACCATCACCTGGAGTTCGTGTATCGCCTGGGCCGCGATCCGAAAAAGCAGTTCCGCCGCTGCTACCACATCGTGGCAACCCTGCCGGGCCTGCTGCTTGCGGAACGCAAACGCAAGCGCAACAAACAATAACGAATACTATCGACCGGGCAGGGACATCCCTCCGGCATTTAGCAATACGGTGATTTATAGACGGAAGGACAATAGAAACAGTAGATGTAACCGCAAATAACACCTCCTGTACTACTGTTCTACTGTCAAAAATAAACCTTGACACGTGCCGAAGTCTCGTCCCTACACCGTGGCCTACTGTTCTGTTCTTCTGTCAAAATATAGTCAACAATAATAATCATCAGATTTAATGAAAACTGCTTTAATAACCGGTATTACGGGTCAGGACGGGTCGTTTCTGGCCGAGTTCCTGCTCGACAAAGGCTATGACGTGCATGGCACCATCCGCCGCTCGTCGGTGGATTTCCGCGAACGTATCGCACATCTGGAAGGTCATCCCAACTTCCATCTGCATTACGCCGACCTCGGCGACTCGATGTCTATAATACAGGTGCTTAACAAGGTGCGGCCGGACGAGGTGTACAACCTGGCTGCACAGAGCCACGTGCAGGTCAGCTTCGACTCGCCGGAGTTTACCGCCGACGTCGACGCCACGGGCGTACTGCGCATTCTGGAGGGCATCCGCCAGTGCGGACTTGCCGACACCTGCCGCTTCTATCAGGCCTCTACGTCCGAGCTGTACGGCAAGGTGGAGGAGGTGCCGCAGAACGAAAAGACGCCGTTCCATCCCTACAGTCCCTACGCAGTGGCCAAGCTCTACGGCTTCTGGATTGTAAAGGAGTATCGCGAGGCGTACAACATGTTCGCCTGCTCGGGCATTCTGTTCAACCATGAGTCGGAGCGTCGCGGCGAGACGTTCGTGACACGCAAGATCACCCTGGCGGCGGCACGCATAGCACAGGGCAAACAGGAGAAACTGTACCTGGGCAATCTGTCGTCGCTGCGCGACTGGGGCTATGCACGCGACTATGTGGAGTGCATGTGGCTGATTCTGCAGAACGACAAGCCGGAGGATTTCGTCATAGCTACGGGCGAGCAGCATTCGGTACGCGAATTCTGCCAATTGGCATTCCGCCGCGCAGGCATCGAGCTGATATTCGAAGGCGAGGGCGAGAACGAGAAAGGTATCGACGCCAAGACAGGCAAGGTTCTGATTGAGGTGTCGCCCGACTTCTACCGTCCTACTGACGTGGTGAACCTGTGGGGCGACCCGTCGAAAGCTCGCGAGAAACTTGGCTGGGATCCCAAGAAACGCACCAGCTTCGAGCAACTGGTGAACCTGATGGTAGACGCCGACATGGCCAAAGTGGCCGTGGAGCGCGCCGGCGAGCAGGTCAAGACCAACCTGGCCGAATACCTGGAGAAGGGCATAGTGAAGTAAAACGCTTATTTCAAATGCCCTGTGCATAGTAGCGCGGCTGGGACAGCCTGCGCTACTATGCAATGAAACCTGTGAAGTCGCCGTTAATTAATCATGAAACGCCTTCCGTTCATACTGGTTTCGTTGCTGTTCCTGCTGTGGGGAATGGCCAACAACATGAACGACACGCTGTTGGCGGCGTTCAGGCGCATCATGTCCATGAGCGACCTGCAGACATCGCTGGTGCAGTTCGCGTTCTACGGCGCTTACTTCTGCTTTGCGCTCCCGGCGGCCATATTCATCAGCCGGCGCTCGTACAAGGCGGGCATCCTGTTAGGTCTGGCGCTGTACGCGGCCGGAACCATACTGTTCTATCCTGCGGGTCAGGCGGCGTCGTACGGGTTCTTCCTGTTCGCCATCTATGTGATGGCCGGAGGATGCGCTGTGCTGGAAACCACCGCCAATCCATACATACTGTCGATGGGCAGTCCCGAGACGGCCACACGCCGCCTCAACATAGCCCAGACGTTCAATCCGGTCGGGGCCATCTGCGGCATATTGCTGAGCCGGCATTTCATACTGTCGGAACTGAACGCCGCTGATGCCGCGGAACGGGCGGGCATGGACTCTCAGGCCCTGGCGGCCATCCAGCAGCATGAACTGAACGCGGTGTCGGGCACCTATATGCTGATAGGCGCGGTGCTCCTCGCGCTGCTTGCAGTGATAGCGGCGGTAAGGATGCCGAAAGACCGCGACTCGGGCAAGTTCGACATCCGCAGGACGTTCGGCAGGTTATGGCACAACAAGCGCTGGCGCTATGGCGTAGTGGCTCAGTTCTTCTACGTCGGCGTGCAGACGGGCGTGTGGTCGTTCACCATCCGGCTGGCAATGGACCGGCTGGGCATGGCGGAAAAGGATGCGTCGCTGATATTCCTCTATTCCATCGTGGCGTTCACGCTGTTCCGCTTCCTGTTCACGTGGCTGATGGGCTATGTCAGGCCGGTGAAGCTGCTGCGCGTGGCGGCGGTGGCGGCCATCGGCTGTACGTTAGGCGTGATATACGGCACGGGCTGGGCGTCGGTTTGGGCATTGGTAGGCATTTCGGCGTGTATGTCGCTGATGTTTCCCACCATCTACGGCATCGCCCTGGAGGGTGTGACAGGCGACGACGCCAAACTTGCGGCGTCCGGACTGATCATGGCCATCCTTGGCGGCGCGCTCATCACCCCGCTGCAGGCTATGGTGTCGGACGCAGCCGGCATCGGCACATCCTTCTGGGTGCCCGTAGTCTGCTTCGTGTGCGTATTGGCATACGCTTCAATGCGAAATTCCCGTTAATACAAGTATGAAGAAGAAGGTATTTGTGTCGGGATGCTACGATATGCTCCATTCGGGGCACGTGGCGTTCTTCAAAGAGGCGTCGCATTACGGCGACCTGTATGTGGGCATCGGCTCGGACAAGACCATCGAGGAGCTGAAGCACCGCAAGACGGTATATTCAGAAAAGGAACGCCTGTATATGGTCAAGGCCATCCGCTATGTGACGGATGCCTTCATCAACACGGGCAGCGGCATGCTCGACTTCGTGGAGACGATGGATGCCGTGCATCCCGACGTGTTCGTGGTGAACTCCGACGGCGGCAGCGACGAGAAACGCCGCCTGTGCGCCGAGCGCGGCATAGAGTACGTGGAGCTGAACCGTGTGCCCGACGCCGGCCTGGAGGCGCGCTCCACCACCTCGCTGCGCAGCGAAGTGAAGTCGCACCTCCCCTACCGCATCGACATCGCCGGCACGTGGATCGACCAGCCGTACGTATCGCAGCACGGCGCCGGATGGGCCATCACCGCCTCCATCGAGCCGACGCACGAGTTCATGGAGCGCGGCGGCATGTCTACCTCCACGCGCAACGCGGCGAAACGGATATGGCCATACGAACTGCCGGACTATAACGAGGAGATGCTGGCGCGGCTGCTGTTCTGCTTCGAGAACGACCCTGAGAACAAGGGCCATGTCTCGGGAGCGCAGGATGCCATAGGTATCTGTATGTCGGGACTGACGCGCCATCATTACGACGGCCGGTACTGGCCCGACCGCATCGAGTCGTGCCACGACGAGGAGACGCTGACATGGCTGGAGCGGCACATCGTACTGGTGCCAATGTTCCCTCGTCGCCCGGGGTGCTCGGTGGTGGAGGGCAAGGACATCACGCCCGACAAGGTGCGGGCGCTGACCGATGCCGCCGACAGCTGCTGGGACGCCATAATGCGCCATGATCTCGGCGACTTCGCCGACGCGTTCCGCGACTCGTTCCGGGCGCAGACGGCCATGTTCCCCGCCATGATGCAACCGGGCGTGGCGGAGTGCATCGACGCCATGCGCGACAAGGCGCTGGCATGGAAGATGCTCGGCGCCGGTGGCGGCGGATACCTGGCGCTCGTACTGCCCGACAACGCGGAGCTGACGCCCGACATGATTCAGATTAAAATAAGACGCCGGGGCATCTGACAACCGGCGGATTGTCAGGTCCACCTGACAATCCGAACCAACCCGACTGAAACATCGGGCCCGTATAGACTCGACTTAAACTGAAATAATATGAAGATAATACTGTTGTCCGGAGGGTCGGGCAAGCGGCTTTGGCCGTTATCGAACGACGTGCGTTCCAAGCAGTTCCTGAAACTGCTGACAGCCCCCGACGGCTCGAAGGAGTCAATGATACAGCGCGTGGTGCGCATGATACGCGAGGCGGTACCGGGCAATGACATAGTCATAGCCACGGGCGCGGCCCAGGAGAAACTGATACGCGACCAGCTTGGAGACGCCATCAGCGTGGTGACGGAGCCTTGCCGCCGCGACACGTTCCCCGCCATTATGCTGGCCTGCGCATACCTTAAGAGCCAAGGGGCCACGGCCGACGAGCCGGTGGTGGTGATGCCCTGCGACTCGTACACCGACCCCGAATACTTCGAGGTGATCGGCCGCATGGCGGAGGCCGCGGGCCGTGGTGCCGCCGACATGGTGCTGATGGGCGTGGAGCCGACATATCCGTCGGCCAAGTACGGCTATATCGTGCCTGACCGTGCGGCCTTACAGCCTGACGGAGTGATGCCGGTGAATCGATTTACCGAAAAGCCTGACGTGGCCAAAGCCGAGCGACTGCTGCAGGAGGGCGCGCTGTGGAACGGCGGCGTGTTCGCCTTCCGTTTAGGCTATCTGTCGGCCATCACCGAGAACGTGCGGCCGGGCTACGACTTCGCGTCGCTGCGCGACGGCTACGCCGAGCTGCCCAAAATCAGCTTCGACTACGCCGTGGTGGAGAACGCCGACTCGGTGGCCGTAATAGCATACGCGGGCAAGTGGAAGGACCTGGGTACGTGGAACACGCTGACCGACGAGCTGGAGGAGCGCACATACGGCAACGTGGTGACCGACGGCTCGGAAACATCGTATGTCATCAACGAGATGGGCATTCCGGTGATATGCATCGGCGCGAAGGACCTGGTGGTCGTGGCGTCGCCCGATGGCATCCTGGTCTCCGACCGCAGCCGCAGCGAGGACCTGAAGCGCCTGCTGCCATAGGCCTTTGATATATGCCTGACACGCGGCACGGAATGCCCGCGCCACTAAGCGATAAAATGAAAAACACGGCGTCAACTCTCGGTTGGTGCCGTGTTTTTCATTTTATCGTATTTTCATTTCTGCTTGAATAGTTTCGGCACGAATTCGGTCAGGTAGATGCGCCAGTTCTTCCAGATATGGCCGTCGCCGGTCTCAAAGTATTCGTAAGGATAAGCGTTCTTGTCGAGCAACGCGCGGAACTGCTTGTTGGCGTCATACAGGAAATCCTTGTTGCCGATGGCTATGTAATACAGTGCCGGCTTCTTCTCGAACTGGGTCTTCAGCTTGCCCTCAAGGTCGTCGTATACGGGCGATTTCACACCCTCACCCGGCTTGATGGCGGCCGAGAACAGGCCGATGTAGTCGAACATATCCGGATATTGCTTCGAGATATTGAGCGAATGGAACCCGCCCATCGACAGTCCGGCTATGGCGCGGGCATTCTTACGTGGTATGGTGCGGTAGTTGGAATCGATGAACTTCACCACCTCGGGGAACGCCGTCTCGAACGAGCCGTCCATTGTCTTGGGCAACTGTGTCGTGGGAGGCTTCAGGCCTGCGGATGTCTCGCCGGGCGCGGCCTCCTGCGAGGCGTTGCCGTTGGTCATAACCACGATCATAGGCTCGGCTTTGCCCTGCGCAATGAGATTGTCGAGTATCTGGGCGGCGCGGCCCAGCTCGGTCCAGGCGTTCTCGTCGCCGCCCATGCCGTGCAGCAGATAGAACACCGGATAACGTTTCTTGCTCTTTTCATAACCGGCCGGCGTGTAGACAGTCAGGCGGCGGTTCAGGCCAAGCTCAGGGCTTTCGTACCATACCTTCGACACCGTCCCGTGAGGCACGCTGTTCACGCTGTACAGGTCGGCGCGCTCGCCGGGTATGATGAAGATATTGCTCACCGTAGCCACGTCGCGCAATAGATACACATTGGCTGGGTCGTTGATTTTCAGTGAATCCACCACGAACGTGTAGCTGTACAGTTCAGGGGCCAGAGCTGCGGGAGTAGTGAATTCCCACAGTCCTTTGTCGTTCTTTTTCAGGTCGGCATATCCGGGAGCATCGAACTCACCGTAAGGCGTCTTGATTTTCTCAGTGGGAAGGAAGTCGCCTGTTACCTGCACACGGTCGGCCGCAGGGGCCATAAGCCTGAAGGTGACGGTCTTGTCGGGATGGACTTCGGGCGAAATCAGTGTGGGTACTCCCCACAATGCCTGCTGGGCCGTCGCTGTCAGCGACATCAGTCCGAGCGCGGCTACTAATAATGTCTTTTTCATGATTTACGGTTTTATTTGGTGCCGACCAGAACAAAGCCTTCGCCCTTGGCGAGTTTGATCCTGACGGCTTTCTTGCCTTTGATTTCCTGGCTCTTGAGGCGGTCGCCCTTCTTGGCGTGGCTGTCGGTGATGAGCGTATACTTCATGGCGGGGTCGAGATTGTCGAACGTGACGGTACGCGTCTCGTCCTCGGCGTTGATGCCGGCGGTATAGGTCTTGTCGCCGGCGGTGCGCGTCAGCACCACATACTTGCCGGGATAACCCTCGAAGAATTCGGTATCGTCCCAGCGCGTGGGCACGCCGCGCATGAAGTCGAGCGCGGTCTTGTTCTCGTCAGTCAGGTTGTTGGGTGCCAGCGCGAAATTCTGCTGCGGACTCTGGAACAATACGGCCGTAGCGATCTGGAAGGCGTCGCTGGTGCGCCGCTCGTTGCCGTTGGCGTCGCTGCGGTGCATCCGCTTGTTAAGGAACGTGCCGCCATATTCCATGGCGCCGGCGGCGTTGCGGATGAAGGGATGCAACGAGCTTGACACTGCCTCGCGGTCGCAGAATTCCTGCGAGAATATCATATTCTCGGAGGCCAGCACAGCCTCGGATCCGATGTAGTTGGGGAACATCCGCTCCCAGCCGCGGGGCATGGTGCAGCCGTGGAATATCACCATTATGCCGAAATCGTTGGCGTCGGTCAGGATGGCTTCGTACAGTCGCATGGTCTCCTGCTTGTCGCCGCCGAAAAAGTCCACCTTGATGGCCTTGACGCCGTTGTCCTTGAGCCACTGCATCTCCTGACGGCGAATGCGCGGATTCTCCATCTTGTTGATGGGACCCTGCACTATATCGTTCCAGTAACCGCTGCTGCTGTACCACAGAATCGGCTCCACACCCTGCGTGCGGCTGTATTTGATCAGTTCCTCCATGCCGCGACGGTCTAAGTTCTTGTCCCACCAGTTGTCGACCAGCGTGTATTCGAAATTCATCTCCTTGGCCAGACGTATGTACTCGCGCAGGTCGCGGTCGTTGATGCTGTCGTCCTGCCACAGAATCCAGCTCCACGTGCCGCGTGCCGGGTCATACCGACGTGTGCCGTCATATATGGGCGCCACCACATCCCAGGGAATGGTGGTCTCCACAATCGGCTTGAGGGTTCGGGCGGCGGTGACGGTGCGCCACGGCGTGGCACCGGGCAGCGCGAACGCCGGCTCGATGGTGCCGTTGCCGTTGTTTTCTTCGGCCATGGGGAACTCCAGCCGGAACAGTCCGTTGTCGGAATCGGACAAACGGCTCGCGCAATAGTCACGGTTCACACCTGTCTCGGTAACCAATACCCATCCCTTGTCGCCGACACGGAACAGGCCGGGAAACGTGAAGCCATGACCGAACTTCGACTTGGTGCCGAGGGGCGCATCCGTTATGTAATATTCTTCATAACTCGGCTTGGTGCGTTTCCAATCCACCATGGCGTTACTCTGCGGTGTCAGGAATAGAGTGGTCTGCTGCGGGAAAGCGAAACCTGTGGCCTCGCGCATGACGCGCACAGACCCGCGGTCGTTCTGATGCGGCAGCGTGTAACGAAACGCCATGTCATTGTCGGTCAGCACGAATTCCATGCCGACACGCCATCCCTGCGGGTTCACGAACGGCACCACGGCCTTTACGGCGCGTTTGTCTACGGTTTTTTTCTTGATACGGTCCAGAGTATAGCTTATCACGGTGTCCTTGACCTGGACGGCACCGGCAGGCCGGAGATTGGTGGCCAGGTCGGCGTAATCGGTAACGAGACCGAGCGGGGACGGCGACACGAGCGTGTCGCTATCCACTATGACGCTGTAGGTTGGGGCCGGACCGACAGTGTCGATGGATACCGAGAGGCTTCCCGGGCCGGCTATGTTGAGCGCCGCTGCGGCGGCGAGGATCGTGATGTTCATATAGGGTTTATGGTTTAGGTTTAAGGTTTAGATATGAGCGGAGAGTGTAATGCAAAATTAGCAACAAAATCGCAGACTGCAAAATTTGAAAGAGATATGCTTGGATTTGAGCTGCTAACAGAGTCGGACTGTATGTGGCAATAATGCTTGGCGGAAACAAAAATTAAAAAAAGTTACGAATGTTTTGGTGGAATGCCAAAGTTTTTGTAATTTTGCAAAGTCAAAACGGGAAGCCTACGGGCTGAACGTGATGCAAGCTTCAGTAGCTCAGTTGGTTAGAGCACCTGACTGTTAATCAGGGGGTCGTTGGTTCAAGCCCATCCTGAAGCGCCTTGTCCGTGAGGATCAAGTTTAGAGACAAGAAGACCAATCAGTATGCTTCAGTAGCTCAGTTGGTTAGAGCACCTGACTGTTAATCAGGGGGTCGTTGGTTCAAGCCCATCCTGAAGCGCGAAATGGCGGCGAAGTGATTCGCCGCCATTTTATTTGTTTTCGCTAAAGCTCAAACCTGAACCAAAAGAAGACGCCAAGACACTAAAATCAACGCTAAAATTACAAATAATTGCAAGTTAGGGGTTCAGCTCTTGCTTTTCTCGAAAAAAAGTTGTAATTTTGCATCGCTTTTTGAGCAAACGGCCACGAGGCGATGGAGAAGCCACGACGAACGTTTCGACTAAAAGCCTATTTAACAACATTTTAAATATTATCTCCATTATGAGTTTCACAACAGAACAGAAGAAAGAGATCTTCAAGACGTATGGCAAGGGCGAAGGCGACACCGGCAGCCCCGAAGCACAGATCGCACTTTTCTCGAAGCGCATCCAGCACCTGACCGAGCACCTGAAGAGCAACAAGAAGGACTACGCTACCGCCCGCGCGCTTAAGATGCTGGTTGGTCAGCGCCGCAGCCTGCTCGACTACCTGATCCGCAAGGACATCAACCGCTACCGCGCCATCATCGCCAAGAAGGAACTCGGTATCCGCAAGTAATCAAGACAAATCAAGTACCCGGCCGGGCATGACAAGACCCGAGGGCGCCCGCCGGAAGGATAATCTAAATATCATAATCAACGATGTACGCAATCGTAGAAATCAAAGGACAGCAGTTCAAGGCCGAGGAAGGCAAGTTCCTGTATGTTCATCACCTTGGCGACGTAAAGCAGGGTGACGCCGTAAGCTTCGAGAAGGTTCTTCTCCTGGACGCAGACGGCAACGTGACTGTAGGCGCACCCGCAGTAGAGGGCGCCAAGATAGAGTGTGAAGTGCTCGAACCCCTCGTTAAGGGCGACAAAGTGCTCGTGTTCAAGAAGAAGCGCCGCAAGGGCTATCGTCGTCTCAACGGACACCGCCAGCAGTTCACCAAAGTAATGATCAAGAAAATCGTAACCGCATAAACCAAAAAGAGAAATGGCACATAAAAAAGGTGTCGGTAGTTCTAAGAACGGCCGTGAGTCAGAAAGCAAACGACTCGGAGTGAAAATTTTTGGTGGTTCGAATTGCAAAGCCGGCAATATCATCAAGCGTCAGCGTGGCACCGTTCACCATCCCGGTCTCAACGTGGGTATGGGCAAGGACCACACTCTGTTCGCCCTCATTGACGGCGTAGTGGTATTCACCACCGGTAAGGAGGGACGTAAGTTCATCAACGTTCAGCCCCATCAGAACTGATAACAGATTCCAACCGATAAAAAAGGGATGCGCGCACGCGACATCCCTTTTTTAATGCCGATTTAGAGTGTGTTTACTCTTAAACACCGGCAGCAATCCGGTCCGGCCTCTTTCACACTGATTCGTGCAGGCCGGTTGGTCCCGGCGAGCGGCATAGCCGCGGTTGATTAATGCGAATTTCAATTTTTTATTAACACATTTTCACCAATCGGCCTTTAAATTTGTTATATTGATGAATTTTGTTAATTTTGCTTATGGAAAGGCGAATTAGGCTAAAACGACAACTCCAACGACTGCCGGCGTGGATACTGACCGTCATCACGCTGGCCGCGGTGCTCTGGCTAACCCTCGCTCCCCATCCGTTAGGCCAACAGGAGCCCCCTCCCCTCTTTCCCGGCGCCGACAAGGTGGTGCACGTCATAATGTTCGGAGGCCTGACCTTCGCGGCACTCGCGGACTGGGCGCGCAGCCGAGACTTCCGCTCCGTACGATGGCCCGTATGCATCCTTATGGCTGCGCTTTCCTCTCTCATAGGCATCGCCATTGAATTCATACAGCGTTCCATGGATATGGGACGCAGCTACGACCCGATGGACATGGCGGCCGACATCTCGGGATCATTCCTGGTGGCCATGCTCTGGATCTGCGCCGAAGCATACCGCAAACCCGCATAAGCCTTTCATAACGTATCCTCACGATGAACGACACACACGACACACATACGCCTCAACAACCGGACCGGGCCGCGCAGCCAAAGGCGCCGAACCCCGAGGCTCCGAAGCCCCCGAAACGGCATACCATCCGTCCCCGATGGCTGCGGATCACGCTCAAGACACTGATGTGGCTTGTAATCGTCGTGCTGTGTATCCCGGTGCTTATATACATTCCGCCTGTGCAGGACCTGGCCATATCCATCGCCAAGGACGCGGTGCGCAAATCCACCGGCATGGAGATAGGCATAGGCAAGTTCAGACTCTCCTTCCCGCTCAAGGTGCATCTGAAGGACGTGTACGTTCTCACCGCGCCACGCGACACGATGGTACGCGCCGGCCAAGCCATTGCCGACATAAAGCTGCTCCCGTTACTGAATCTCGACGTCAAGGTGAACCGGCTGGACCTTGAAAACGGCTATTACCGCATGGTCAACGCCGACTCCTCCATGATTTTAGGCATCCGTGCCGGACACCTTACCGTGGACGACAAGAGTTCGGTCGACATCAGGAAATCACGCATACTGCTGAACAAGGTGCGCCTCAGCGACGGCGACCTCTCGCTATACATGGACGTGTGGAAAAAGAAGCCGACGCCGCCGGATACGGTACCCGCCACGCCATTCTATATCCAGGCCAACGATGTGACGCTCGACAACTTCCGCTTCGGCATGTCGATGCTGCCCACAATAGATACTCTCAGCCTCGACATCAAGCGCGTGGCGCTGACACACGGCATCGTGGACCTCGGCAAGAACGAGGTCAGATGGAAACGCGCGGCAATGTCCGGCGGCTCGGTGACATACCTGCAGCCCACACCCGAATACATCAAGGCACATCCGGCACCGCCGAGCGAACCTTCGGAGGGTCCGCCGATGCGCATCATGGGCGACTCCATTGCCGTAGACAATCTCAAGGCCCTGTACGCCACCAAGGGCGTGAAACCGGCCGCAGGCTTCGACCCGTCGTATATCGCCGTAGACGGCGTAGCCATTGGAATGCGCAACTTCTACAACGAAGCGTCAACCGTACGTCTGCCGCTGACCCGTCTGCGCGCCCACGAACGCTCGGGCTTGCAGATAACTCAGGGCCGGGGCACAATCGGAGTGGACTCCATCGGACTGACATTGAAGCAGGTAGGCCTTCAGACCCTCTTTTCCCGCATCGATGCCAACGCCGACGTGCCGTTCGCCCTCATGTCTATGGAACCGGACGCCCCGATGAACGTCAAGGCCAACGGTGCGGTCGGGTTCCCCGACGCAGAGGCATTCATGCCTGCACTAAAGACATTTACAGCCAAGATTCCGTCACGCAAGCCGTTGCGGTTTGATCTGGAAGCCCGTGGATCCCTGTCTGAACTGCACGTCGGCACACTCAAGGCCGCGATGGACGGCGTGGTAAGGATCGACGCCCGGGGACACGTGGCCAACGCACTGCAATACAAGAAACTGCGCGCCGACATCGAATTTGACGGCGCCCTGATGGATCCTCGCCTGGCCGACCAATTCCTTGCTCAGAGCGACATGGAGATTCCGGCATTCGACATCAAAGGCACAGCCCGGGCCAACGGGCTGCAGTATGGCGCGGACTTCACGCTGCGCTCCACGGCCGGAGACGTGGCCGCCAACGGTCATGTGGCCCTGACGCCGGAGACATATAATGTGGACGCATCCATCCATGAACTGAACGTAGCGAAATTCATGCCCTCGCTCGGCATCGGGCGCGTCACCGGCACCGTACAGGCCGCCGGCCGGGGTTTCAATCCCGTAAGCGGCCATGCGCTTACCGATGCCAAAGTGCGCATAGACGGCATCGAATATCAGAAGCATCATTACCGCGACATACGCCTCGACGCCATGCTTGACCCGGACGGCAGGCTGACGATAGTCGGAGGTTCGGTCAATCCGGGCCTGAACTTCGACATCGACGGCTCCGGCATCATCCGCACCGACGACTATAACGTAGACCTGCGTGCCGACATACGCGACCTCGACCTGCGTCAGCTCGGATTCACCGACAGTATGTGTCAGGGCAGCGGCACCATATTCCTTGCGGGCAACGCCCAGCCGGGCAAATGGCTGTATGACGTGGATCTGAAGCTCGTCGATTTCGACTGGAACATGCCGGACACCTACATCCATCTGCCGGGCGGCGTCCACGCCGCCCTCAAGGCCGACCGGCTCGCCACTATGTTCGACATAAACTCCGACCGCACCGACCTGCATTTCGAGAGTCCCGCAGGGATGAAATATGTGATGGATTCGTTCATCGCCGCGGCCGACACCGTCACCGGTCAGATAAACCGCCGCAACATCTCCGTGGCGGACATAAAGCAGGCGCTGCCGCAGTTCACGCTTGACGTCAACGCCTCCGGGCGCGGTCTTGTCAGCCAGTTCCTGTCGCCCTCGGGCATATCCGTAGACACGATATGGGGACATATAGAACGTGACTCGATCATTTCGGGCAACTTCAACGTGCACCGGCTCACCACATCGGTGGCCAACGCCGACACCGTGACGCTCAACCTCAACGAACGCGGATCGCTGCTGGACTACCGCATCCACATGGGCAACCGTCCGGGAACGTTCGACGAATTCGCCCAGGCCAACGTGAACGGATACATCGGCCAGAACCGCCTGGGTATGTTCTTCAACCAGCGCAACATCAAGAACGAGCAGGGATACCGCATCGGTCTCACCGCCGCCATGATGGACTCTGTGGTGAATGTCCATTTCACCCCGTTGAAATCAACTATCGCCTACCTGCCATGGACTCTGAACAACGACAACTACATAGCCTACAACCTGCACAATATGCATGTCGACGCCAATCTGAAGGCGCAGAGCAAAGAGAGCTCCATCCTGGCACGAACCGAGACCAACGACAACGGCGACGAACAGTTCCGGCTCAAGGTCGACAACCTGCATATCGAGGACTTCTTAGGCATGTCCATCACCGCACCGCCCATCAAGGGCTCGGTCAATACCGACCTGACCGTGCTGTACGTCGACGAGCAGTTCCACGCGTCCGGCGGCCTGCAGCTCAACGACTTCATATACGAGCGCAAGCGTGTGGGCAGCTTCGACTTCGACATCAACGCGGCATATGCCACGCAGACGGGGCGCATACTCGGCGACGCCAGCCTTAATATAGACGGCCACAAGGCCATCCGGGCGTTTGCCCGCGTCGGCACCTCGGGAGCCAGCCGCGACAGCATCGGCGTGTTGCTCAACCGCTTCCCGCTCCGCATCGCCAATCCGTTCTTAGGACAGAACGCCCGGCTGGCAGGCTACCTCAACGGCGCCATGCGGCTGGATTCCACGCTGTCGACGCCCATATTCAACGGACGCCTGGCCATGGATTCGGCTTCCGTTTACATCCCCATGGCCGACGCCACGCTCAGAATGGATACCGCCCGCATCACGGTGCGTGACAATATACTGCGATTCAACAAGTTCGACATCTGGGGCGCCAACAAGAACCCGCTCAGCATCGACGGCTCGGTCAATGCCTCCGACTTCCGCAAGATATTGGTGGATCTCACCGCCGACGCGCGCAACATGCAGCTGATCAAATCGGACAAACGCTCAAAGGGCGATATCTTCGGCAAGATATATCTTGACCTCGGACTCAAGGTTAAGGGCCCGCTGCAGCGTCTGGACGTGACCGGCAACCTGAACATGCTGGGCAACACTGACGCAACTTACCGTCTGAACCTGCCCGAAAGCGAGTTCACGGCCACCAACGACGAAGGCGTGGTGAGGTTCGTGAACTTCAGCGACACCACGCAGGTGGCCAGAATGGATTCGATCGAACCGTCGCTGTTCAACATGAAGCTCGACGCCAACATTGCGATCTCGCCGGGAACGCACCTGCAGGTGCTGCTCAGCACCAACGGCACCGACAAGCTGGAGCTGCAGCCCTCGGCCAACCTGAACTTCCATCAGAGCTACATGGGCGACATGACCATGTACGGCACCGTGACGCTCGGCACAGGTTTCGTCCGTTACGCCTTCCCCGTCCTTGGCGAGAAGATGTTCGACTTCAACCCCGAGAGCACCATCACCTGGAACGGCACCCTGATGAACCCCACCCTGAACATCACGGCCACCGACAACATGAAGGCCAACATAACCCAGGGAGGCAATTCGCGTCTGGCCAACTTCCTGGTGACGGCCCGTGTGACCAACCCGCTGGATCAGATGAAAGTAAGCTTCGACCTGAGCACCAACGACGACTTGACCATACAGAACGAGTTGCAGTCCATGTCGCCCGACCAGCGCCAGACACAGGCCATGAACCTGCTGATCTACGGACAATACACCGGCCAGGGTGGCACCAAGGGCAACGCCAACATAGGCGGCAACATGCTCTATTCCTTCCTGGAATCGCAGCTCAATTCGTGGGCCGCCAAGCACGTGCGCGGAGTGGAGCTGTCCTTCGGCATCGACCAGTACGAGAAGGCGTCCAACGGTGCCAAGACCACCGAGACCAACTATTCGTATCAGGTCAGCAAGAGCCTGTTCAACAACCGGTTCAAGATCCTGGTGGGCGGAAACTACTCCACCGACCAGAATCCGGAGGACAACCTGGCGCAGAACCTGATAAGCGACATATCGTTTGAATACATGATCAAGCAGACGCAGAGCATGAACATGTCCGTGCAGCTGTTCCGTCACCAGGGCTTCGAAAGCATACTGGAGGGCGAGATCACCGAGACGGGCGTGGCCTTCGTGATGCGCCGCAAACTGGCCAACCTGCGCAACTTCTTCAGGTTCCGCCGTCGCAAGAAACCCACCACGGCCACCGTAGTGCTCGACTCCACCGCCGAATCTCACGGTGTGCCCACCCAAAACGCTCTGATGCCTCCTAAATTCGAGGCCGTCAAAAGAGACTCTACAGTCGGAAAGGATACGATAAATGAATAGGCTGACACACAATATGAACAGGCTGACACGCATATTGACCCTGTTGGTCACGGCCGTGATGGCCGCGGCCCTCGTGTCGTGCTCCACCACCAAGCGACTGGGCGAGGGCGAAGTGCTGTACGACGGCATGAAGATCAAGATCACGCCTGCAGACGACGACAAGGTGCCGGCAGGCGTCAAGAGCGACCTGACCAAAGCCGTGGACGTAAAGCCCAACAATCCCATACCATTCCTCCGTCCATACATACGCAGTCCGTTCCCCTACGGTCTGTGGATCTACAACGCCTGGGGAGACTCCAGCCGCGGCCTGAAAAAGTGGATATCCGACAAGCTCGGCGAACAGCCCGTGCTGCTCTCGGACGTGCGTCCCGACGTACGCCTGCAGATGCTCAAGACCGTCATGAACAACAGCGGATACTTCAGCGGACGCGCCGACTACGAGATACAGTACAAGAAGAAGAACGACAAGATCGCAGGCCTGCGCTACAACGTGCAATTAGGCCGGCCATATTTGATCGACTCGCTGATATATCTGAGCATGGACACCGCGGGACGCAGCCGCGAGGACCATGTGATGCGGACTCTGAATCATTTCATAGACTCCGTGGCCGGAAAAAGCGACTATCTGAAGGTCGGCGAGCAGTTCAACGTCGATTCGCTGGTATCCGAACGCGTGCGCATCACCAACATACTGCGCAACCGAGGCTGGTTCTACTTCCGGCCCGAATACATCGAATTCCTCGCCGACAGCCTGATCAATCCGGGCAGCATCGCGCTGAAGCTGAGCCTTGTCGACAATATGCCGCGCATGGCCGCCCTGCAGTATAGAGTAGGCAATATCACCACTTTGGTACAGCGGCGCTCCAACCGTCGCACCGCCGACGTGGATACCTTCCGTACCAAACGGGGTGAAGTAATCGTGGAACGCCCATCCAAGCTGCGCAAGGGGCTGCTGCCCGAATGCATCACGTTCCGGCAAAACAAGCTGTTCTCCGTGCGCGACATGAACCGCACGCAGACCCGACTCTCGAGACTCGGCATATTCGGAAACATCAACATCAGCGCCCTGCCTGTCGACACATCGGAATATGACCCGCGACTCGACGTGCTCATAACCTGCCAGTTCGACCGCCCGATGGAAGCTACGCTTCAGGCCAACATCACGTCGAAGTCCAACTCATATCTCGGGCCGGGACTGATTTTCGGCATAACGCACAACAACCTGTTCGGCGGCGCCGAGAAACTGAACATACAGCTGTCGGGCAGCTACGAGTGGGAGACCGGCCGCAAGCGCAGCAACGCCATGAATTCGTACGAAATCGGCCTGTCCGGCTCCCTGGCGTTCCCGCGTCTGCTCGCCCCGAAGTTCGTGAAGCGCTCGCGCCGCGACCTCAACTGGACCACCATAACCCTGAGCGGAGACCTGCTGAACCGTCCGCATTATTTCCGCATCGCGGAAGTCAAGTTAGGCATCACCTACGACTGGAACCATTCGCGCCACGTGGTGAATTCCTTCACTCCGTTCAAGCTGACATATTCCAAGCTGCTCAAGACCACCCACACATTCGACTCCATCATGCAGGAGAATCCGGCCGTGGGACTGTCGTTCGAAAGCCAGTTCATCCCGGTGATGCAATACACCTACACCTTCGACAAGTGGCTGGAACGCGAACGCATCAACGGCTTCAACTTCACCACGACTGTGATGGAGGGCGGCAACATATTCTGGGGACTGTGGCGCGCCTGCGGCGTGAAGGGACGCAAGGAACTGTTCGGAATGCCGTTCTCGCAGTTCGTCAAGGCTCAGGCGCAGCTGGTATATTCACGCCGTCTGTCGCGGTTCCACGACCTATGGCTTGTCAGCCGCCTGCTGGTAGGCGCGGAACACGCATACGGCAATTCGTCGGAAGTGCCATACTCCGAGCAGTTCTATATCGGAGGCGCCAACTCGCTGCGCGCATGGACCGTGCGTTCGCTCGGACCCGGCAGCTACCGCGCTCCGAGGGAACTGCGCAACGGCTACTTCGACCAGACGGGCGCATTCAAGTTCGAGGTCAACACCGAGTTCCGATTCCCAATCATCAGCATCCTGCACGGCGCCCTGTTTGTCGATGCCGGCAACATCTGGCTGTTCAATAACGACCCGGCACGTCCGGGAGGTATGCTCACGGCCAAAAACTTCGGCAAGGACATTGCGCTTGGCACGGGTATAGGTCTGCGCGTGGACATCGGCATGATGGTGATTCGCGGCGACCTCGGCTACGGCCTCCACGCTCCGTATGACACAGGAATGTCGGGGTATTTCAACATCAAGCCCAAGAACGCATTCGCGTTCCACCTGGCTATCGGATATCCCTTCTGAATCAGAAGGGCTTGCGATACTTGGCCGGGTCCTTTATCTCGTCCATTATCGAGAGATAGGAAGCATAGCGGGATTCGGATATCAGATGGTCCTCCACAGCGGGAATCACTGCACAGCCCGGCTCGTCTATATGCTTGCAGTCGCTGTAACGGCAGTTCTTGCCGTGTTCGAAAATCTCGGGGAAATAATGTGACACCTCAGCGAGCTGGAAATCGATTGTGCCGAAGCCGCGTATGCCGGGAATGTCTATGATTCCGCCCCCTTCGGGCATGTCGATCATCTCTGAGAATGTGGTGGTGTGCATTCCCGTGTGGTGCACGTCGGATATCCTGCCGGTCTTCAGGTCCGCGCCGGGCACAAGGGCGTTTATCAGCGACGACTTCCCCACTCCGGAATTGCCCGCGAACAGCGATACCTTTCCTTTCAATGTCTCTTTGAGAGTGTCGAGTCCTTCGCCGGTCCTGGCCGACACTATATATACGGGATAACCTATCTGACGATAAAGCGCGGCCACCGCCTCGCCGTATTCCCGGTCATCCTCGTCCCACAGGTCGCTTTTGTTCAGAATCAGGGCCGCAGGCACGTCATACGCCTCGGCCGTGGCAAGGAAACGGTCGATGAAGGTGGTTGGAGTCAGCGGGTCGCGCAACGACGCCACAAGATAGGCCGTGTCAAGATTGGCGGCGAGTATGTGCGATTCCTTCGACAGATTGGACGCGCGGCGTATTATATAATTGCGGCGCGGCTCGACGGCCACGATATAGTCGGCATCGTCCGACGCATGCTGTATCAGCACATGGTCGCCCACCGCAACGGGATTGGTGGTACGGATTCCCTTGATGCGGAAATTGCCTTTCACGCGGCAGACAGTCTCCGCGCCGTCCTCCTCCTTCACCATGTAGCGGCTGCCGGTGTTTCTCACCACCACCCCTTTGCGCAGGGGCGCGGTCTCCTTCTCTTTCTCTGTTCCTTTCTTCTTCGACATCTTTTCACTTAGGCTTCGTTCCCGAATCGCGTCATTCTGCAACGGCGCGGTTCAGGCATCGTTCCTTTACAACAAAATTACAACTTTTTATAACAAACTCCCATCTGAAGTTGTTAAATAATAAGAAAATCAATCTAAAATTGATGATTTTTTGTCTTTTTTACCGCGATTCGGTCGCTTTTTAATTAAAAAATTTTGATTTTAATTAAAAAAGAGTGAACTTTGCAGTGAAAAAGAGCGATATACGAATAACACACTAAATTTTAAAAGCAATGAATATCGAATCAATCGGCACATGGGCCGGCGAGGTTTACAAAGCATTGGAGTCGGCTGACACAAAAATCTTAGGACTGAAAGGCCTGAAGAAAGCCACTAAGCTGAAGAAAGACGAGCTGATGGCCGCCCTCGGATGGCTGGGCCGCGAAGGCAAGATTACCCTGACCACTAACGACGAGGACATTGTCGTAGCGCTGGTTTAATAGAACTGAAACACTCTACATAACGGCGGTGTGTCATGCATCATGACGCACCGCCGCAGTTTTCGTGTCAATATTTAGTTTTCGTGTCAATATTAGTTTTCGTTTCCCTCTTTCTCTGTGCTGAGACGGAAGACGAAGCTATATCCGAAGTCCTATCCGAAGCTATATAAAGCTACCGCCTTATTACTCGTGTCCTTCCTTCCGATTGCAAATAAGCATCCGCCTATCTATAATCCCAAGGCACCGGAATAGTATCTCTCAGGAAATCGCGCCGCCGTTCTTCGGATGCCCCGGCTTTTGATGCGGGCCCTTTCGCATCCTTACTCCGCTTAGCCTTTCTGCGTCCCGAGTTCTTACCGGATTTCCTCTTTTTTCTCTTATGACGCGACCCGTATTCATTACCGGAGTCTTCGGCTGCCTCATCGGCTGCCGGACGGTAGATGACGGTCTGCACCGGAACAACTTGCGATGCGGCGTCACCGGGCCGGCCGCAATAGCGCATAACGAAGCCGAGGGACGTGATGACAAGTGTCACAAACACTAATATCACTATCCCTCGGCGTTCCTGTTTCCCCAAACCCATATTACCCTCTCTTTACCCGCAGTCGCGGGATGAATCTTAGCTCTGACGGGCCACGCGCTTGCGGTCGTTTTCGTCAAGCAGTATCTTGCGCAGACGTATGTGATGGGGCGTCACCTCCACGTACTCGTCCTCCTTGATGTATTCCAGTGCCTCCTCAAGCGAGAATACCACCGGCGGAACTATCTTGGCCTTGTCGTCGGCGCCGCTGGCTCGCATGTTGGTCAGCTTCTTCGACTTGGTCACGTTCACCACGATGTCGTTGTCCTTGGCGTTCTCGCCCACCACCTGGCCGGTATAGACCTCCTCCTGCGGGAAGATGAAGAAGCGTCCGCGGTCCTGCAACTTGTCGATGGCGTAGGCGTAGGCTGTTCCGCTCTCGTGCGCTATCAGCGAACCGTTGGTGCGGCGCTCTATGTCGCCCTTCCAAGGCTGGAACTCCAGGAAGCGGTGTGCCATGATGGCCTCGCCCGCAGTGGCGGTCAGCACGTTGTTGCGCAGTCCGATTATACCGCGGCTCGGTATCACGAACTCGATGTCCACACGGTCGTTGCGTGTCTCCATCGACAGGATGTCGCCCTTGCGGCGTGTCACCAGGTCTATGACCTTCGACGAATATTCCTCGGGCACGTTGATGCTCAGCGACTCGACAGGCTCGCACTTCACGCCGTCTATTTCCTTGATGATAACCTGCGGCTGTCCCACCTGCAGCTCGTATCCCTCGCGACGCATGGTCTCGATCAGGATGGACAGGTGCAGCACGCCGCGGCCGAATACGGTCCACATATCCTCGCGGTCCCCTTTCTGCACGCGCAGTGCCAGGTCCTTGTCCAGCTCGCGTTCCAGACGCTCCTGGATGTGGCGCGAGGTCACATACTTGCCGTCCTTGCCGAAGAAAGGCGAGTCGTTGATGGTGAATGTCATAGACATCGTAGGCTCGTCGATGGCGATGCGGGGCAGCGGCTCGGGTTTGTCATAGAGAGTGATGGTATCGCCGATCTCGAAGTTGTCCAGACCCACGATGGCGCAGATGTCGCCGCTGTCCACATGGTCGGTCTTGGTGCGGCCCATTCCCTCGAATGTCTGCAGTTCCTTGATTTTCTGGCGCGTCACCGTGCCGTCCTTCTTGCACAATCCGATTTCCATACCCTCGCGCAGGGTGCCGCGATGCACGCGACCTACCGCGATACGGCCCACGTACTGGCTGTAGTCCAGGCTGGTGATAAGCATCTGCGGATCGCCTTCTATCTGCGTGGGCGCGGGTATGTATTTGATAATGGCATCAAGCAGCGCCGTGATGTCCTCGGTCGGTTTCTGCCAGTCGGTGCTCATCCAGTTCTGCTTGGCCGAACCGTAGATGGTGGGGAATTCAAGCTGATCCTCGGTGGCGTCCAGGTTGAACATCAGCTCGAATACCATCTCGTTCACCTCCGACGGACGGCAGTTGGGCTTGTCCACTTTGTTAACCACCACCACGGGCTTCAGTCCCATCTGGATGGCCTTCTGCAGCACGAAGCGGGTCTGGGGCATCGGGCCTTCGAACGCGTCGACTAACAGCAGACAGCCGTCGGCCATGTTCAGCACGCGCTCCACCTCGCCGCCGAAGTCGGCGTGCCCCGGAGTGTCGATTATGTTGATTTTCGTGCCCTTGTAGTTGATGGACACGTTTTTGGAAAGAATCGTTATACCTCTTTCACGCTCGAGGTCGTTGTTGTCAAGTATCAGCTCACCGGTGTTCTGGTTGTCGCGGAACAAGTGTCCGGCCAGCAGCATTTTGTCCACCAAAGTAGTCTTGCCATGGTCCACATGGGCTATAATGGCGATGTTGCGAATGTCTTGCATGTAATTTTTATCTCGAAATAATCACGCAAAATTACAAAAAATTACCGAACCCGCAAAATACTTAATACCACTGCACGCCGTTGGACGTCTGCGAGCGCTGGTCGTACTTCAGGTCTTTCAGCAGGCTGGACTTCACTGCGATGTGGAAGTTATATGATTTGTACGGGCCGACGGGCACGAAACTTGCCGACATGGTGAAGCAGTGTATGTCGCGGCTGATTGAGCAGTTCATGTAGGCCAGTTTGTGCAGCTCGAAGTTGTAGCTGGCCGAGAACGAGAAGTTCCAGTTGGGCGTGGGGCGCACCGAGCCGCTGATGGACAGGTTCTGCATCCAGCGGCCTTTGTAGTCCAGTTTCTTGTAGTCGTAGTCGCCGTAACCGTAACTTACCGAATAGTTCAGCGACAGGCTCCAGGGGAACTGCCATTTCTCGTAGCCGTCGTTGTCACTGTTGTTCACCACCTGGCTCTTCTGACGCGACCTCTTGCGCGAGGCCATGTCCGAGAAGCTGTCCTCCTCCGTTATCTCGTCGTCATCCTCGCCCGGCTCGCGGTCGCGGTCGTTGTCGGCGTCCTTCTTGCGCTTGAACGTGTCGTTGCTCAGCGTATAGCTGAAGCTGGTGGAGAACGACGACAGTTTCATGAATCCCTGATGGGCGTTCCAGCGGAACTTATTGATCTTACGCACCGACCCGTTGGCGTCCGGACGGTACACGTATGGATCCCATGTGGTGTTGAAGTTCAGGTTGAAGTTCTTGACCAGACGCATCGTCACGCTCATCTGCAGCGGACTCAGCTTCAGGGAGTCGGCGGCGAAGTTATAGCTCTGCGACAGGCTCAGGTTCTCTATCAGCGACACCTTCTTGTAGCCGGTGGAATCCTTGTCCGACTTCACCTTCATCTCCAGGTTGTTGGCCAGGGCCACGGTGACGGCGCTGTTCATGCCCCGTCCCGGCACGCCGAATATGCCGTGGCTGAAGTACGAGTAGTCGCGGCGCGTCTGATTGCCGGCCTGGTCGGTCATCATGTAGTAGTTGTAGTAGCCCCATCCCTTCGATCCGAAGTCGGGCGCGTAGTTGAAGCTGACCGTAGGCGTCAGGACGTGGCGTATCATCTGCACCTTGTCGCCCAGGAACTTCATCGGCTTCCAGAATCCGTACAGCTTCGTGTCGAAGCTCATGCCCACGTTGAAGTCGAACACGTTATAGAATCCGTATGTGGTGTCCTGCACCTCGCGCGATGCCTGCGAGTCCCACTGACGCTTTATCTTGCTGGTGTACATACGGTCGTTCAGCGTAATGCTGGGCGAGATGTGCAGGTATTTGAACAGATTGAACGTGGCCGAGATGGGCACGTAGTGCTTCATGCCGTTGCGCCAGTCCTTGATGATGTTTTTCTTGAAGAATTCGTCCTGACCGGATGTCAGCGAGTTCTGGAACTGACCGGAATACGACATCTTGATCTTCTCGTACCATTTCTCGCCGCCCACCGACTTCTTGCGCTTGAACGGCGCTAACTGCGACATGGTGACGGTCAGGTTGGGGAACGACACGGCCAGCGTGGAGTCCTGGCTGCGCTGCGTGATGTTGGCCGTGGCCGACAGGCTCCATTTCGTGCCGGGGAAGCGGTACGTCATGTTGACGGTCGACGACTTTGTGTTTTCGGTAAACGAGCTGTTGTAGTACGAGTTCAGGTCGTTGCGGCTATAGCCGGACGTAGCGAAGTTAACCGAAGCCGAGAACGACAGGTTGGGATTTGCCTTGGCGTCCTGACTGTGGCTCCATATCACCTGGAAGTTGCGCATCTTCTGGTAGTCGGCCGTTCCCTTGTCGCCGGTGACAGTCTGCAGGAACGAGATGTCGAACGTGCCACGGTATTTGTATCGCTTCACATAGTTGGAGTAAGCCGAGATTCCCCACGAACCCTTGGTATATATCTCGCCTCGTATGGCCAGGTCCACGTTGTCGTTGATGGCGAAGTAGTAGCCGCCGTCGCGCAGGTAGAATCCGCGGTTGTAGTCCTCGCCGATCGAGGGGAACAGCACGCCCGACGAATATTTCTCGCTGAACGGGAAGTAGCCGAACGGCAACGCCAGCGGCAGCGGCACGCCCATCAGCACCATATAGCCGGGACCGGTCACCACATCCTTCTGCGGGCGCACCTTGGCCTTGGTCAGCTGGAAATAGAAGTGCGGATTCTCGTGGTCCTCGCAGGTGGTGTATTTGCCGTCCTCTACAAAGAAGGCGCCGTCGTCCATACGCTTGGCGCGGCCGCCGGTCAGGTAGCCGTCCTGCTGCTCGGTGATGACGCCGGTGATGTAGCCTCGCTGACTCTTGAAGTTATACTTCATAGTCTTCGACTCATACTCGCCGCTCTTGTCCTTGAATATAGGGGTATTGGCCAGCTCGCCCACCGAGTCGGGCACGCCGTTGGCATACACGGTGCTGGAATCCAGGTCCATGCGTATCTCGGCGGAATTGAGCTTGAAATCCTCGTACTCCACGTTGCCGTCGCCATACAGATGCGCGGCGTTGCCCCGGTTCATCACTAATGAGTCCTTGGCGCTGAATGTCACCGGACTCTTGATGTCCGGAGCATCGCGGTTGATTTTCGAAAAGCGGGTGCGCGTCGTGTCCAGCAGCACTCGGGTGGTGTCGGTCAATACCACCGAGTCCCTGATTATGCCATCCTCGGGCGGAAGCGAATCGAACGGGAATTCAAGCGGTGCCTCCAGTGCTTTCAGACCTTCGACGCCGGGCAATGAATCGTAGGGTGAGGGAACGCTGTCAGTGGCCCGCTGCGGCATACGCTCGGGCAATTCATTGCCTGACTGCCGGGAGTATCCTATACCCACGGCCGTCAGCACTGCAATATATAGCAACAGTTTCTTCAACTTACGTTCCGAAAATTACGTTCGAATGTTCGTTTACAAGCTACAAAATTAACCAAACTCCCCGAATTAGCCAAATAATTAACATGGTCTGCGTCTTTGCAACCCATATTTCATAACATAATTTAATAAATAAACGTTTAAGAAATACAACCCTGTTGATTAAATAGAAATTATGTCATCCGTATTTTATACCGCGCGCAAAACGATAAAGAACTATGCCAACGGCGGCAACGTTCTGATATGCGCTACGATACTGGCCCTGATCGTCGTTAATCTTCCCTGGACCCGCGACATCTACAACAGTCTGTGGACACACGAGATAGCCCTGCAGGTGGGCAGTTTCAACCTGTTCAGTCACCACGGCGAGCCTATGTCCATCATGGCATTCATCAACGACGCCCTGATGGCCCTGTTCTTCTTCTCGGTGGGCCTTGAGATCAAGCGCGAGATCCTGGTAGGCGAGCTGTCGTCGTTCCGCAACGCATTGCTGCCCATCGTGGGCGCCATCGGCGGCATGGCCGTTCCCGTGCTGTTCTATTGGCTCATGGCCAGCGGCACCGATTACGCCTCGGGCGCGGCCATTCCCATGGCCACCGACATCGCCTTCTCGCTCGGCGTGCTTGCGATGCTCGGCAACCGGGTGCCCATCGGGCTGAAAGTGTTTCTGACCACCCTTGCCGTCGTGGACGACATAGGCGGCATCATCGTGATAGCCATATTCTACAGCACGTCCATCAGCTGGTCGCTGTTGGCGTGGTCGCTGATAGGTCTCGCGGCCCTGTATCTCGGCGGCAAGGTGGGAATACTCAGCAAGCTATATTACCTCAACATAGGCGCGCTGGTATGGTTCTGCTTCCTCAACGCCGGCATCCATCCCACCATCGCAGGCGTGCTCGTGGCTTTCTGCGTGCCTTCCAAGCCCGTGTACCCACCGAGCAAATACATCAAGAACATACGCCGCAACATCAGCCATTTCGCCCACGAGGATGACGAACGTCTCAACTCACGCACCATCCTCAACAAGGACCAGATGAACTGGCTGAAGGAGATCGAGTCCGATTCCGACAAGGTCATCTCCCCTCTGCAGGACATGGAGGACTCACTGCATCCCCTGGTCAACTACATCATCGTCCCCCTGTTCGCATTCGCCAACGCGGGCATATACTTCGGCGGCATGAGCGTCGACCAGCTCTTCCACGGCATCGCCCCGGCCATCATAGTCGGTCTGGTGGCCGGCAAGTTCATAGGCATATTCTCGGCATCGGCCCTCTGCATCCTGCTGAAATGGGCGCCCATGCCGCGCGGGGCCAACTGGTTCAGTCTCGCCAGCGTGGCCATGCTGGGCGGTATCGGTTTCACAGTTTCCCTGTTTATCGCCAACCTGTCGTTCTCGGGTCCGGGCGCCCATCTGGCCGAACTGCTCAACGACTCAAAGCTCGGCATCCTTGTCGGCTCGTTGCTTGCCGGAATTCTCGGCTGGATCGCACTCCATTTCTCGCTGCCCAAAGAACCGCAGCCCGATGAAAACGATTGACATTTTTTAACACAATTCATTTTAATCTTATAGACCCTTCGCGGAGTCATAGGAAATATGGAATTTACTAAAAAAGCGTTATGTCTTGCCGGCATCGCAGTGACTGTCGTGTCCGGCGTTTGTTACCCAAAAGGAAATGTATCAGGCAAAGTATATAATAAGGAGACGGGCGAACCGATGGACTTCGTCACCATCCAGCTGTGGGATGCGGCGGGCAAGAAGCCGTTGCAGATCAACGGTGTGACCGGCGACGACGGTTCCTATGTGCTCCGCGACGTGCCCGACGGATCGTACCTGGTGAAGATCACCAATGTCGGTTCGGTCAACCAGGAACGACCCGTGACTGTCAAGGGGGCCGATGTCAACGTAGGCAATGTCAACCTGGCCGACGACGCCAAGCTGCTGAAGGAAGTGGTTGTGGAGGGAGTCCGCAGCCAGATGCGTTTCGAGCTTGACCGCAAGGTGTTCCAGGTGGACAGCAACATCGCCTCGGCCGGTTCGAGCGCGAGCGAGCTGTTAGAGTCTATTCCAAGCATCGAGGTTGACCAGGACGGCGAGGTGTCGCTGCGGGGCAACAGCTCAGTCACGGTCTGGATCAACGGCAAGGAGTCGGGACTGACCGCCGACAACCGCGCCCAGATTCTGGAGCAGATTCCCGCCGAAAGCATCGACCGCATCGAGGTCATCACCAACCCGTCGGCCAAGTATAATCCGGAAGGCACCGCCGGCATCATCAACATCATATTGAAGAAGAACCGCCGCGGCGGCTACTTCGGCAGCGCCGAGCTGAGCGCCAACACACGAGGCGGCGGCAACGTGTCGGCCAACATCAACTGGAACACCCGCAAGTGGGACACCTTCGCCAGCGTCGGCTTCCGCATGCGCCACAACAACGGCGGCTCGCTGATGAACCGCGACTTCGACGACGGCACCTTCGTGCACAGCAACGGCCGCAGCCGCAACCACGGCAACAACATCTTCTTCCGTCTCGGCGCCACCTACCACCTCACCGACAACGACGAGTTCTATCTGAACGGCTTCGGCATGTTCGGCCACCGCTGGGGCTCGACGCGCAGCGACTACGAGTCCACCCGACCGGGCCAGTGGGCCACCGACTTCCAGCTGAGCCGCAACCGCAGCGACAACCGCGGCGCCCACGGCGAGTTCGGTTACACCCACCGCTGGTCGGACACCCACACCCTCGACGCCGTAGTCAGCTACAACCACTGGGGCGGCCCGAGCTTCAACTCCTACGAGGAGACTGAAACCTGGCCCGCCACCGGCCCCAACAGTGCTGAGGCGGAAGCCGAAGCCGAAGCCGAAGCCCTCACCGTCTCCTCCTACCGCAGCCAGGAAATGCCCATCAATTCCAATTCCTGGGAAGCCAAAATCGACTACTCGAACGTCATAAACCAATACCTGAAAGTCGAGGCCGGCTTCAACGGCAACTACAGCCACGAAAACACCCCCAACACCACCTACCGCGGCGTTGACGAGGCTTCGGCCGTACTCGACCAGGCCCTCTACAACCGGTTTATCTACACCAACAATATCTCGGCCCTCTACTTCACCCTCGGCGGCAAGGCCGGCATCTTCAGCTACTCGGCCGGACTTCGCGGCGAGGCTTGGCAGATTCAGGCCCGCAGCCTCACCTACGGCCAAAGCAAGGATGACGTGACGCCGTTCAAGAAGAATGACTTCAGCCTGTTCCCATCGGTATATCTGTCACTGGCACTGCCACGCGACAACGAGCTGCAGATCAACTACACGCGCCGCATACGCCGTCCATGGGGCGGACAGCTCAACAGTTTCAAGAACATTTCCGATCCCACCTCCGTCAGCTACGGTAACCCCGAGCTGCAGCCGCAGTATTCCAACAGCTTCGAACTCAATTACCTCAAGTCGTGGACATACCACATGATCTCGGTGTCGGCATATATGCGTCAGTCGTCCGACATCATGAACCACGTGTCGTTCATGGACAACGATGTGATGTACACCACCTGGGCCAACGTGTCGAGCCAGATCAACAGCGGCGTCGAGTTAGTGGGCAAGAACCAGCTGTTCAAAGGCTACCTCGACCTGACCACGACGGTGAACCTCTATAACAGTCACATCAGCGCATGGGACTACTCACTGACCGCGCCCTCGGGCCAGACAGTGACAATGAGCGGCAAGAAGCAGAACAGCTTCGCATGGGACGCCCGCGTCATGGCCAACGTCAAGCTGCCCTGGGAGATGAGTTTCCAGGCCACGGGCCGATACAGCTCGGAGCATAAGACGGCCACCGGGTCGCATCAGGGCGGCTGGTCGGTCGATGCTGGTCTGCGCAAGACTCTGGGCAACTGGAGCTTCTCGCTCAACTGCCGCGACATCTTCAACTCGCGCAAATGGAAGAACAGCGTCAACGGTATCGGATACGTTGAGCACAGCGAGCGCTGGCGTGCAGGCCGCACCCTGCGTCTCACCATCAAGTACAGCTTCGGCAACATGAAGGCCAAGAAATCGCGTCAGCACTCGTCGGAAGAACCGATGGAACAGGACTATAACGGCGGCGAAATATAAATACAACAGTAAATTCCATGCTGGATTTAGAATCAATATATTCGCGTTGGTACGAGCAGGGGTCACCCCTGCTCGCGCTGTTACGCACCCATTCCGAATTGGTGGCGCGCAAGGCCTTGGAATGCGCCGACCGCCGCAATCTCGACATAGACCGCAACTTCGTCTACGAGGCCGCCATGCTGCACGACATCGGAATCGTGCGTTGTGACGCGCCCGACATACTGTGCGAGGGCGAGGAGCCTTATATATGCCATGGGATAACAGGCCGCGGGATGCTTGACTCCATCGACCTTCCGCGCCATGCCTTGGTCTGCGAGCGTCATACAGGCGCGGGCCTGACCGTGCAGGACATCATCGGCCAGAACCTGCCGCTGCCTCACCGCGACATGACGCCGCATACCACCGAGGAGAAGCTGATATGCTATGCCGACAAGTTCTTCAGCAAGTCGGGCGACTACCGGACCGAAAAGCCGCTGGACCGCGTCATAAACAGCATGAAGCGGCACGGGGACGATACCCTGCGCCGCTTCCTTATGCTTCACGAACAGTTCGGATAACCGGACTCTCCTTACATTCCTCTTAACTTTCTTAACTTTCTCAACTTTTTAAACTACCGAAGGTCACTCGCCCTCGATCTCGAGCACTTCGGTCCAGCCGTGCTTGTCCTCGATCTCGCCGAGCTGGATGGCACGGATGGTGTCGTACAGCTTCTTGGTGACGGGGCCGGCCTCGTTCATGTCGTAGGTGAAGGTTGTGCCGTTGTCCAGGTCGTCGATACGGCCGATGGGCGAGCAGACTGCCGCCGTGCCGCAGGCACCTGCCTCGCTGAACGTGGACAGCTCCTCGTAGGCGATATGACGCTCCTCCACTTCCATTCCGAGGTCACGGGCCAGTTGACGCAGGCTCTTGTTGGTGATACTGGGCAGAACGGTCTCGGACTTCGGTGTGATGTATTTGTTGTCGCGCACGGCATAGAAGTTGGCAGCGCCGCACTCGTCCAGGTATTTCTTCTCTTTCGGGTCGAGATAGAGCATCACGCTGTAGCCGAGCTCATGGGCCTTGTTGCCGGCCACGAGCGATGCGGCGTAGTTGCCGCCGATCTTGATGGCTCCGGTTCCCTTGGGGGCCACGCGGTCGTACTCGCGGCTCAGGCACACCTTGGTGGGCTTGAATCCGGCCTTGAAGTACGGGCCTACCGGCGTCACCAGCATTATCACCATGTATTCGTCGGCGGGGCTTACACCCACACGTGCCGACATGCCGATTTCCAGAGGACGGATGTACAGGCTTGCGCCCGATCCGTAAGGAGGAATGAGATTGCCGTTGAGCTTAACGACCAGTCTCACCATCTCCTCGAATTTCTCCACAGGCAGCGGCTCCATCGCGATACCGAGGGCACTGTCCCGGAATCGCTTGGCGTTCTCGTCCATGCGGAACACGCGCACCTTGCCGTCCTTACCGCGGAAGGCCTTCAGACCCTCGAATGCTTCCTGTCCGTAGTGCAGACAGGTGGCGGCTATGTGCAACGGCACATACTCTGAATCGCTAACCTCAATCGGACCCCATTTCCCGTCCTTGAATGTGCAGCGCACATTGTAATCGGCCTTGACATAGCCGAACGGAAGCTCCGACCACTTAAGATCTTTTGTGCTCATAGTTCTTAGATTTCCGTCACGATTTACACCGATTGTCGCCGGGCTACACTGCCACCTTGCAGGTCAGGTCGCCGGCCTTGACTATATACACGCCGTGAACAGGCACCTGGAACTGGAACACGCCCGGCGCAAGATTCTCCGAGCTGACCAGTCTGCCCAATATCGTGAATATCTTGATTCCGACATTGTGGTTGGTGGCCACCTGGATTATGCCGGGGGCGGTCTTGATTTCCACCTCGCTCTCGCGCATCACAAGGCGCATGTCCTGACGCTCAACCTTCACAGTCTCCCAGCTACGGGCATAGCTGCCGGCCATGGCCAGCATTATCATCAGCCCGACTATCGTCTGTCTCGGTTTCATCGCTTCGTTATTTATCCGTAAAGTTACAAAAACTATTTGATATATTCAAATTATTAATCAGAGTTATCAGAGGAATCAGAGTTATCAGAGTGCTCTGATTCCTCTGATTCCTCTGATAACTCTGATTCCACCCCCGAAACAATCAGAGGGCATGGCGGAAATTCCGTCATGCCCTCTTGTTATGGTTACAGTCGGCGGGGGATTACTTGCCCTCTTCCTTCTGCATCTGCTCCTTCAGAGCCTGGAGTGCGCCGAGGTCGCCGAGAGTGGTCTTCTCCAGCGGCTGCGATGCGATGGCCTCGCTCTTTGCGGGCTTGTCGCTGCGACGCGGTGCCTTCTCGCGCTTCTCGCTGCGGTTTGCATCCTCAGCGATGCGGCTGTGGCTCAGAATTATGCGCTTGTTGTCCTTGTTGAACTCAATCACCTTGAACTGCAGCTTCTCGCCCAGCTTGGCCTGTGTGCCGTCTTCCTTAACCAGGTGCTTGGGAGTAGCGAAGCCCTCGATGCCGTGGTCAAGACTGATAACCGCGCCCTTGTCCAGAACCTCGGTGATCTCACCCTCGTGGATGGTGCCTACGCCATATGTGCCTTCGTAAGCCTCCCAGGGATTCTCCTCAAGCTGCTTGTGACCCAGGCTGAGACGACGGTTGTCCTTGTCTATCTCCAGCACCTGTACCTCGATTTCGTTGCCCACCTGCGTGAACTCGCTGGGGTGCTTGATCTTGCGTGTCCAGCTCAGGTCGCTGATGTGGATCAGGCCGTCTACGCCCTCCTCGATCTCGACGAATACGCCGAAGTGAGTGAAGTTGCGTACCTTGGCCGTGTGGCGCGAACCGATGGCATATTTCTGCTCGATATCCTCCCAGGGATCCTTCTTCAGCTGCTTCAGGCCGAGGCTCATCTTACGCTCGTCGCGATCCAGTGTCAGGATCACAGCCTCTACCTCGTCGCCTACCTTCAGGAAGTCCTGAGCGCTGCGCAGGTGCTGGCTCCAGCTCATCTCGCTGACGTGGATCAGACCCTCTACGCCGGGCTGTACCTCTACGAATGCACCGTAGTCGGCCATTACCACTACGCGGCCCTTGACATGGTCGCCCACCTTGAGGTTGGCATCCAGATTGTCCCAGGGATGGGGCATCAGCTGCTTGATACCGAGCGCGATGCGCTTCTTCTCGTTGTCGAAGTCCAGGATAACGACCTCGATGTCCTGGTCAAGCTCCACAACCTCGCGGGGATCCTGCACGCGGCCCCAGCTCAGGTCGGTGATGTGCACCAGTCCGTCTACGCCGCCAAGGTCGACGAACACACCGTAGTTGGTGATGTTCTTCACCTTGCCCTCGAGCACCTGACCCTTCTCCAGCTTGGAGATGATCTCGCGCTTCTGAGCCTCCAGCTCGGCCTCGATCAGTGCCTTGTGGCTTACCACCACGTTCTTGTATTCCTGGTTGATCTTGACAACCTTGAATTCCATTGTCTTATCCAGATATACGTCATAGTCGCGGATAGGACGTACGTCAATCTGCGAACCGGGCAGGAAGGCCTCGATTCCGAAGATGTCCACGATCATACCGCCCTTGGTGCGGCTCTTTACGTAACCCTTGATGATCTCGTCGTTCTGAAGGGCCTGGTTCACGCGGTCCCAGCTGCGGGTCTGGCATGCCTTCTTGTGGCTCAGACGGAGCTGGCCGTTCTTGTCCTCCAGTGTCTCGATATATACCTCTACCTCGTCGCCCTCTTTCAGGTCGGGATTGTAGCGGAATTCGCTGATGGGAATGATGGCGTCGGATTTCATGCCGATATCAACTCGCACTTCGCGCTTGCTGATCGATTTCACGGTACCGGTCACTACTTCATTCTCTTTGGCCGACTGCATCGACTTGTCGTAGGTGTCGATCAACTCCTCGCGACTCTTGCTGCCTGCCGTGTTGCCGTTTTCATAGGCATCCCAATCGAAATCTGCGATCGGGCTTACAACTTTTTCAGTCATTAATTTGGTTAATAAATAAACTTTACTTTTCTACTCTCTCGGAAACCGTTTTACCGGTTTTCAGCCACCCCGCGCGGGCGGGTATGGTTTTCCGCGCGCAAAGATAGCATTTTATTCTGAATTACACAAATTTAGAGCGCATCCGACTGCATTTTTGTCAGACGCCGCTCTACTTTATGTCTTTTTCCATATTAATATATAAGGATCACTGTCCCATCTGGCGCAGGCCGTTTTCCATCACCCGGGCGCGCACTTCCCTCATATCCTTATATAGCTTGCGGTTCGTGTCGTCCAGGTCGGCCGGCTCCACGTCCAGCAGCTTGCGCATCTCCTCCAGATGCGGATACCGCTCGTCGTATTCCTGCGACAGCTTCATCATCTCCTTGGCGCCTTCGTTCTGATGCGACCGGAGCTTATCGAAATCCTTATATGCCGACTTGAGATATTTTATCGCTATGCCGTATTCTTCCTGGCTCACGGGAGTGCCGTCGGTCACCTTCTCGGCTATCACCTCGATGGCATCGCTGTTGTCAGGCCGCGAATTGACGCAACCGGTCAGCATCGCTGCCGCAGTCAGCACTACACCTGCAATAAGACCAATCTTCTTCATCTCGTTCTCCTGTTATTGTATGCCGCAATTGCTGTTACGGTATTGCAAATGTAATAAAAAAGGAGTGTCGCTCCAAGCGCACCCCCTGTTTTTTAAATTAATTTTAGAATTGTTTGGGATATACGATCAGCAGGTTGTTGTTGCGGAAATGCCGGCTGAGGTAATTCGTGATCTGATCCAGGTCCTGTGTATGCGATATGGAGCCCTTGCGTGCCGTTATCAGCACTATCAGGTCCGCCTCCTCGGTGTCGCCGCTGGTCAGTATGAAGTCGTCCCAGGCGTTCAGCGTGCCGTAACGGGCATCCACCTCTATGCCGTCGTCGGCTATCGCGGTGCGTATCAGCCGGCCGCAATCCTCGCGCGACAGGAACGTGATGCGCGCCTCGATGTTGGATGCCAGCATGGCCAGTCGCGTCACCCACAGGTGGAATCCGGTCTCATACTCGGCGCCCGGCGGCACTATGACCCGGATGCGCGATATGGTGCCCACGGGTATGAAGCAGCGGCTCAGCATCACCATGCGGTGACAGTCGGTCACAAGTTTCTCGATAAACGAGCCGTAGAACGTATCCACCACCGAGCTCTTGCGGTGCATGCCTATCATGATCTCGGTGGCCTTCTGCTCGTGCGCCAGGTTGCATATACCCGACACGGCGTTGAGGTCGAAGCGTTCCACCACATTGCACGGCACGTCCATCTCCTCGGCAATGGAGTCGGCGGCTTCGAGCGAGTCGCGCCCCATCACGGTGGCGGCGCTGTCGTCGTTGTGCCGCACGAACAGTGCCGTGACCGGGTTGGTGTTCTGCCGCTTGCGCATGAACAGCGCCATACGCATCAGGCCCTCGGCCGTGATGGGGTTGGCCACGGCCACTACCTGACGGGCCATCTCCACCGAACCGAGCTCCTCGCGGTCCAGGCCGCGCGCCGTCTCCTGTTTGCGCAGCTGCAGTGCGGAGCGGTCGGTGCGCACCGAGGCGATGATGCAGCATATCAGTATCATCACCACCGACGCGTTCATCATGTCCTCGTTCAGCAGGTGCGCCTCATAACCGATCATCACGGCGGCGATGGTGGCCGCAGCCTTGCCTCCGGTCAGTCCGAATATCAGCTCACGGTCCACACGGCTCAGCTTGAGTATCTTCTGCGCGCCATACGAGGCTATCCATTTCGTGCCGAGAGCCAGTCCCGACATGATGGACGCGGCCCACAGCACGCTCCACCCTTCCACCACCACGTGGACGTTGATAAGCATACCCACGCCTATCAGGAAGTATGGAATGAAGATGGCGTCACCTACGAACCGTATGTTCTTCATCAGCGGCGAACGGCCCGGTATCAGTTTGTTCAGCACCAGTCCGGCATAGAACGCGCCCAATATCCCCTCCAGTCCGACGATCTTGGCCAGCAACGCGGCTATCACCACCATGGCGAGGATATATATATACTGAGCCACGGGGTCGGTGGTGCTCTTGAAGAAATATCGCGTCACGGGCGGGAACACGTATCCCACCGTCAGCATGAAGGCGGCTGTCAGCGCGAGCATGGTCAGCAGCTGCTGCACGGAGTAATGCCCCGACGCGCTGATTTGCGACACGCCGGCCAATACCAGCAGGGCCACCATCACGGCCACGATGGTGCCGCACACGGCTATCACCACGGGGCGCGTGTTCTGCAGTCCGAACTTCGACACCGTCGGATAGGTGATCAGCGTATGGCTCGTGAACATCGACGCCACCAATGCCGACGTGAGCCAACTCTGCCCTAATAGATAATGAGTGCCGAGCACACCCGCCGCCATCGGCAGCAGTGCGGTCAGCACTCCGAACAGTATTCCCTTTTTAAGCTGGGCCTTCAGGTGGAACATATCTATCTCCACCGCGGCCTGGAACATGATATACAGGATTCCCACATCGCCGAAAATGCGGAACGACGCGTCCCGCTCCAGCAGGTTGAATCCGAACGGTCCTATCGCGATTCCGGCCACTATCAGGCCCACGGTGGACGGGATGTTCAGTTTCTTGAACAGCACGGAGCCCACCAGTATCACCAGCAGTACTATAAGGAATATGGCGATAGTGTTGTGTATCATGTCATGGTATCGTTAATTAAAGATCGAGGCGGCGTTGCGGTCGGTCACTTCCTCCAGTCTGTCGGGCGGGATGTCCAGCACCTTGGCGCAGGCGTCGAGTATCAGCGGTATGTATGCCGACTCGTTCCGTTCGCCACGGTGCGGCACCGGAGCGAGGTACGGCGCGTCGGTTTCCAGCACCAGCCGGTCCGTGCCTATCAGCGGCAACGCCTCGCGCAGTTTCGGGGCATTCTTGAAGGTCACCACGCCGTTCACTCCGAAGTACGGGTCGCACACCTTGCGTATCTCGGTCACATCCTCGGGCGTGCCGGTGAACGAATGGAATATCATCATCGGGAGCTTGCCCGATGCCTGACGCACCCTCCCGATGGATTCCAGCGTCTCGTCGCGGGCATCGCGGCTGTGGATTATGACGGGGAGCCCGAACTTCACGCCCCAGCCAAGCTGCCGTTCGAAGGTGCGCTGCTGCTCGGCGAGCGCCGGACTGTCGGGCCAGTGGAGGTCAAGTCCCACCTCGCCCACCGCGGCATAATCGTCGCGATGCGCGCGGAGTTCTTCTTCCATCATGTCGAGCATGGCGTCAGGGTCCGCACCTAATTCTGTAGGATGCACCCCGATCGCCATCTTGATGTTCTCGGGGAACGCTTCGTGCAGGCGGCGTATCGGCTCCATACTCGCGGCGTCCACGTTGGCCAGTACCATCGTATGAACGCCCGCGGCTATGGCACGTCGCACCGCAGCTTCCTCCTCTCCCTTGAAAGGCTCGTCGTATAGATGAGTGTGGGTGTCGGTCACTTCTTGCGTCCTGTCAGTTTGTCGATCAGTGCCTTGAACGGCTCCTTGGCGGCATCGCTCAGGCTGGTTTTCTTCAGCGCGCTCAGCGCCTCGGAGCTGTAATGGTTCACCTGCTTGCGCACGGTCTCGCTCAGGTTCAGTTTCTCGTAGATGCGGGTCACGGTCTTGACCTTGGTGTCGCCGGCGGGCATCTCCATGGCAACCTTGAGCGCGGAGGCCTCGGGTGTGCCGCTCTCCAGGGCCGTGAGCAGCAGGAACGATTTCTTGCCGTTGTTGATGTCGCCCCCTATCGGTTTGCCGAAGGTATTGGAATCACCGTACACGTCCAGCCAGTCGTCCTGGATCTGGAACGCCAGGCCCAACAGATAGCCGAACTTTTCCATCTGCGCGGCATCCTTCTCCGACGCGCCGCCCAACATGGCGCCTATCTTCGAGGCCGCGCCGAGCAGTGCGCCCGTCTTGGCGCCGATCATCTCTATGTATTTATCGGTGGTCACGTCCCGGCGCGTCTCGAAATCCATGTCGAGGCGCTGGCCTTCGTACACCTTTATGGCCATGTCGTTGAACACGTCCAGCACCGGACGCAACAGGGCGTCGGGCACCTGCATCATATTCCGAGTGGCCAGTGTCAGCATGGTGTCGCCGCTGAGAATGGCGGTGTTCACGTCCCACTTGGCCTGGACCGACGGACGGTTGCGGCGCATCGCGCTGTTGTCCATCACGTCGTCGTGAAGCAACGTGAAGTTGTGGAACATCTCGAGTCCTAAGGCTGCGGGCATGGCCTTCTCTACGGCGCTTTCGGCGCCGAAAGCCTCGGCCGTCATCAACAGCAGACCCGGACGCAGGCGCTTGCCGCCCGAACTCAGCCCGTAGGTCACCGGCTCATACAGTCCCGCCAGGTCTCCGCCCGGCAACTTCACTTCTTTCAACGCGCCCTCCACAAGGGCGCTCGCATCTGACAATTTCATTTTTAATGTTTCGTAAACTTATAAGGCCGTCGAGGCTTATAGCTTGGTGAATGTATCGTAAACTTCGCGGCTCACATCGCGGCCGCTGTCCACTTTCAGCACAGTCCGGAATCCTATCATGAAGCGGCGGTAGGTGTCCGTATCGTTGGCGCATGCCTTGCGGAACGCCTCCAGCTCCTTCCTGATGGCATTGACGTCAAGATGATTGTCGCGGATAGTGGAAAGGTACTCCAGCCCCAGTCTGTAACCGAGGCCCTGCGGGTCCTCGATGCCGGCCTGGGCGTATATCTTCATCTTGTCCGCCAATTGCAGCGTATTGACTATGGCGTCATAACGAGCGCCGAACTGATCCAGCGCCTCCCCTTTCAGGTGGTCGTAGGCATACGAGGTGGCTATGGCCAGCGTGTCGATTTTGGCGCCCTCCACCTTGCCCAACGATCCATATATAATGAATCCGGCCAACGAGTCGGGACTTACATTCCGCATCATGTATTCCACACGCCCGGCATCGCCTATTGTGCCGAAGTTTTCGGGGAACGACCCCTCACCCTTTTTCTTGCCGCCGCATCCGGCCAGCATAATCAGGGCCAGTCCTGCCGCTATCAGTGACTTTTTCATCTTGAACTTATTACTGTTCCTTATATTATAGGTGCAAAATTACGAAATTATCGGCATTTTGCAATGAATCGGCCCTTAAAATGGCACTCCGGTACCGATGTAGCCGATCTTGACCTGATCGCCTATCATGGATGCCGACGGCGGATTCCTGCGCTCGCTCATGGCATTGCTCAGTGCCTGGCTCATACCCTCCTCGGCAGGCCAGAACCACAGGTCCTTGTATCGCCAGTACCATACGCCGGTGTCGTCCATCGACACGAATTCGGTGGTCACGCCGCTCTGCTTCAGCAGTTTGGTGAATGGGTCGCCGATTCTGAGCGTGTCGTTAGGCACGGCCACACCCACCCCGGAGGTGTACAGCGAAATCATGTCCACCTTGCCGTCGTCATAGTCGGTAACGGTAAACATATCCTTGTCGCCGAGCCTGAAGTTCAGGGCCTTGAGTTCGCCGCTGTCATCCGCCACGATGTTGTCATACAGGTTGATCTGGCCCTGAGGCACGGAGTCGAGGGCCATCCCTATGCGCACGTCGCCTATTCCCTGCGCGGTCAGCGTGGGGGTCTGTATGCTGTCGATGGCGGCCTCGGCCTCCTGAATGAATGCCGAGTCGGTGTCGGCGGCGGGTTGTGCGGCCTTCTTGTTGCCTGAGCAACCTACTAACGTAAAGGCGAGCGCCGCTATGATAAATGCTGATTTCTTCATAATAGTATTGGGATTTATGGTATTTATGGGATTATTGGGAGTGATGGGAGATTGGGAAGATTGGGAAGAGTGGGAACTGATTATTTCGGGGTGGAGGACTTCATGCGGTCGGTAAATTCGGGATCGCCTACTACCCACACCACGTCGCCGGGCTGCAACGACACGTCGGGCAGCGGCTGGATGAAGTCGTCGCCGCGTTTTATCTTCACTATCATCGAATAGTAGTCGTGCAGGATGTCGGTATTCTTCAGCGGCACTCCCACTATCGGACTGTCGGTCTCAAGCCGTATAGACGATAAATCTACGGGATTCTGCTTGATATTCAGCATTATGCCGGCCTTGGTGGCGGCGTCGAGGTCTTCGTTCAGCTTGCGGAGCTGTTCGTCATTGCCTATCACGCCGAGGACATCACCGGGGAATATGCGGGCCTCGGGCGACGGCAGGGGCATATAGTCATCGCCCCGGCTTATCGATGATACCGACACGCCGTAGTCCGAGCGCAGACCGGAGTCCTTCAGTTTGTCGCCTACGAAGGGACAGTTGTTGTCTATCTCGATGAAAGCCTGGTGCATGTCGTCAACCAGGTCGTTGCCCACACCCATGCGCATGTTCTCGCGCATGTTCAGGTTGGATATGAACTTCGACTCCATCTTGCTGTAATGTTTCAGCAGTCGGGACGAGGCGAATACCAGTATCAGCGCGAAACATGCCACCCCGACAAGCCATCCCACCAGCGACGAATACGTCACCGTGATGAAATAGACTATGAAGAACAGTGTGACCAGATACCTGATGATCCTCATGGCCAGCAGGGGCACGTCGTAGAAGGCTGCGGTCTGGTGCAGTTTCATCTTCTCGGTAGGATGCGTCGAGCTGAAACACAGTGCCACCAGGAATGGCAGCATTGCTATCACGGTCAGCACCGTGGCCACGAGGTGTCCGGCCTTGGGCAGCAGCTTTTCGGCAAATGGAAACAGGAACATGCGCGACACCATGATCTCGGCCAGCAGTATGACCGAATAAAGCACGATGCGCCACGCATACCGTCCCAGGACGGCGCGCCACAGGCGGCGCGTCTCGTTGGTGTCGTAGGTCTGGCTGGAATATCTGTCTATAAGGAAGGTCAGCGATCCGGGCAGATGCTTTTCCACCCATGTGGCCGCCGGATCGGCCATCTTTATAAAATAAGGAGTGGTGAAGATGGTCAGCACCGACACGGCGACTATGATGGGATACAGTGATTCGTTCAGCACTCCGAGGCTCATGCCCAGCGAGGCGATGATGAACGAGAACTCGCCCACCTGCGTCAGGGTGAATCCCGACTCGATGGCCACTCGCAGCGTCTGGCCCGTGGCAAGCATGCCGAGGGTACCGAACAGTATCATGCCCGTTATCACCACGCAGGCCAGCAGCAGGATCTGCCACCAGTATGTCACCAGCACGCCCGGATCCACCATCATGCCCACCGAAATGAAGAACACGGAGCCGAACAGGTTCTTGACCGGCGCTATCACACGGTCCATGCGTTCGGCGGCCATGGTGCCGGCCAGTATCGAACCCATCACGAAGGCTCCGAGTTCAAGACTGAAACCGCATGCCACCGAGAACACGGCCATCGAGAAGCACAGGGCCATGGCCACTATCAGCAGCGTCTCGTCGTTGAGATATGAGCGGGCTTTGTTGAAGAATGTCGGGAATATGTACATTCCCACCACAAACCATATAATAAGGAAGAAGGCGAGCTTGCCGATGCTGAACAGCAGCTCCATCCCCTTGACGTCGCCCATGGCCATGGACGACAGCAGCACCAGCATCAGCACCGCAAACAGGTCCTCGATGATAAGCACCGCCAACACCAGTTGCGCGAACTTCTTCTGCCTCAGACCCAGGTCGCCCAGCGCCTTCATGATGATGGTGGTGGACGACATCGAGATCATACCGCCTAAGAATATGCGGTTTATCATGTTGAGATGCAGTATGTATCCGACGCCGAAACCGGCGAAGGTCATGCCGGTGATGATAATCAGCGCCGTCACCACCGACGACGATCCGGACTTCATCAGTTTGCGGAACGAGAATTCCAGACCGATGCTGAACATCAGCACCACTATGCCAAGGTCGGCCCAGAACGTGATGTTGTCCAGATTGGATATCGAGGGGAGATACTCGAACTTGGGCGAGGCTAAGAAGCCGGCGAGGATATATCCCAACACGACAGGCTGTTTCAGCTTCTTGAACAGGAGTGTGACCAGCGCGCCCAACAGCAGTATCCACGCCAGGTCGGCTATCAGGCCGTTGGTGTGCGATTCTTCGGCTGTAGGCTTATCCCCGGGGTCGAAGGTCTGTTCCAGGGTCTGCATCTCGTTGGTTACGGTCGTGGACGGAACGTCACTGTATCCGTCGGCTATCGGCAGGTATATCATCCCCTCTCTGAATTATGTACAGGTTGTAATATGAAAGAATCAGCGTGGTAAGCGGCAGGGCGATGATGAATCCCATGAAGCCCAGCAACGACCCCCAGATGGAGAGGCTGAGCAATATCACGGCCGGATTCAGTCCCATGGCCTTTCCCATGATTTTCGGGGTCAGCAGCAGGTCCTGGATGCACTGCACCACCACGTACACGGCCATCGCCTCCCAGAATATCAGCCAGAAGGATCCGCCGGTGGTCATGGTCCATACCATGCACAGCACTGCGGTAATCGGCAGTGAGATAAGCTGCAGGTAAGGCACCAGGTTCAGCACTCCGATAAAGAGGCCCAGCGCCACGCCCATCGGCAGGTCTATCAGCAGGAAACCGGCCGCGAACATCAGGCCCACAAGCATGGCTATCAGGAACTGGCCGCGGAAATAGCGCTGCATGGTGTTCTTGATGTCGCCGGCGATACGGAACGTGCGCTGACGGTGGGAATATGGCACCAGCTGCTTGAAGCTCAGCATCAGGCGCTCGTAGTCCAGCATTATGAATATCACGTACAGCACCACAATCAGCCACGAGACGACGCCGGCTATGAACGCCACCGACGACGTGAGGAACGACCATGACGACGAGATGGCGGTCTTGGCCAGCTGTTTCCATTCGTCGCGCGACAGCAGGCGCGACAGCTCGTCGAAGTCTATGTTCTCGCGTATTATCCTGTGCCACGATTCCGACAGATAGGGTATGCTGATCTGCGTGGTGGTGAATTTCTTGATGGTCAGCGCCATGTCCTGACACTCCGACACCAGGTACGGCACCGTAACCATTAAAAGGCCTCCTATTATTACGGTTGCCTCCAGCAATGTGAGTATCACCGGCAGAAAACGCTTGCGGCAACGGGTCCACCGCATGTTCCATTTCACCACAGGCTCAAGTATATAGCATATCAGGCAGGCCACCACGAACGGCAGCAGCACGCCCTTCAGATAGCCCACAAGCCACAGAACTGCCAACACCACCGCTATCGTAAAGAAAATGCGCACCGTACGGTCGAACGTAAAGGGGCGGCGCGGGTATCGCGCACGCTCGTCCTGTCCCACTTCTGTTACTTCGTTCTCGTCCATATTGTGTGTTTTATTGAATCAGGGCTGCCGGCGCAGTCTCCGATTCTTAACTATTTATATTAACGTAAAAGACGACACAATTTTCCGTAAAGTTACGATTTTTTTTGCTAATACCGACGATGGTTGTTAATTTTGTAAATGATGAAACAGCTGAACACACTCCTGATGATGCTGGTTCTGTTGGCGTTCACGGCCCACGGCCAGAACGCCGACAGAGCGCAAGCCGTTGACACCGACCCTGTTGAGGCATTCCTGAAGTCGCCCGGCATTGACCCGGAGGCCACCTCGATATATATCTACGACCTGAACTCCGGAAAGACAATCGCCACGCATCACGCCGCGAAGCCCTTGGTGCCCGCTTCGGTCATGAAGTGCGTCACCACCGCCTCGCTGCTGGACCGCACCGGCCGCAAATGGCACTACGAGACCCCTGTCTACATCACCGGCAATATCCGCAAGGGAATATTAGACGGCAACATCATGGTCGAAGGATCGGCCGACCCTTCGGTCAACACTCGGCATGACCCCGGTTCGGACAACATTATAGACGAGATAGTACAGGCTCTGCGCCAGGAACATATCGACACGGTGCGCGGCAGCATCGTGGTGGACGAGCATCGGTTCGCCGGACCCGCCATCAATCCCACCTGGGCGTCGGGCGACCTCCCCAACGCCTACGGCACGGGGACGCATGGCTTCAATTTCGAAGACAACGCCTCGGGCAGCGCCTCCGTGCGCGACCCAGGCGCCAGGTTCCGCAGCCGCCTCACCGACGCTCTGAAAGCCAACGGTATAACCGTGCTGGGACGCGACATTCCCAACGGCACCGGGCGCCGACTGATAGGCACTCACCGCTCGGCCGAGGTGCAGGACATAATGCGCAGCTGCATGATGCGCTCCGACAACCAGTATGCCGAGGCTATGCTCCGCACGTTCTCGCACCTCAAGGGTCGCGACGGATCCACCGCCACCGGCGCCGACGAGGAAATAAAGCTGTGGAAACACAAAGGCGCTCCACTCAAGGATGTCAGGATTGTGGACGGATCCGGGCTTTCCCGTTCCAACCGTCTTACCGCCGTATTCTTAGGCTCGGTTCTCGGTGAAATGGCACACGACCCCTGGTACGCCAGCTTCTTCCCGCTCGCCGGCCAGGAAGGCACGCTGAAGAGCTTCATGTGCGGAGGCCGTCTGGAAGGATATGTGGCCCTTAAGACAGGCTCGATGAACGGGATACAGTCATACGCCGGATACAAGATCAACGAAGACTACGCCCCCACTCACGTAGTGGTGGTGATGATGAACAATCTGAAAAACCGCGCACGCGCACGCACCGATCTGCAGACCATGCTGGAACGCCTGTTCTGATTACGGAATATCGGACCATCCGTGCAGACTATATCCTTACGCCCGGCGTTATAATAAAAAGAATCCGATAAAGGTTTCATAAACAATAGCGGATCCGATAAAGATTCCATTAACGACAACCCGAAATTATGGACGAACTGAAAAATAAAGTATACGAACTGGAAGGGCTTCTGGAGCTTCTGAGCCACCGCCCCGACAAGCAGGCCGACCTCTACCCCCTAATCGGCAAGCGCGTCGACGAGATCTCGCGCACCTGGACCCGACTGAACACCGAGGAACCGGAGATATCCGCCCCCACCAATATCCCTGCAGACCCTAAGGACCTTATCGACCCTAAAGACCTTAAGGACCCTAAGAACCTTAAGGACCCTAAGAACCCTAAGAACCCTAAGAACCCTAAGAACCCTAAGGACCTTATCGACCCTATCGACCCTATGCCCTTTAACGGCTCTGATAATTCCGATTACTCCGGTTACTCCGACAGCGCGGACTTCACCCAGCCGGCTATGCGCAAGGCGCCGGCTCTCTGCCTGAACGACCGCTTCCGCTTCACGCGCGTGCTGGCCGGCAACGACCGCTGCCGTTTCGACGCCATTCTTGAGAAGCTGGCTAAGCTGCCCGACTACGAAGCCGCCCGCGACTATCTTATCGAGGAATGCAACGCCGACATCGACGACCCCGAAGTAGTCGATTTCCTCGACATCCTCCAGAACTACTACGAGTGATCACTATTCACTAATCACTAATCACTATGCCTCGCCTTTACATCGTTCCCACCCCTATCGGCAATCTCGAGGACATCACACTCCGCGCGCTGCGTGTGCTTAAGGAAGTCGACGTCGTGCTGGCCGAAGACACGCGTACCTCGTCCGTGCTGCTGCGCCACTATGACATACACACTCCGCTGCGCGCGCATCACCGCAACAACGAGCACAAAAGCGTGGACGGCATAGTGCAGGAGCTGGAAAGCGGCAAGGAGATGGCACTCATATCCGATGCCGGCACACCGGGCATATCCGACCCCGGCTTCATGCTGGCGCGCGCCTGTCGCGAGGCGGGTATCGACGTGGAGTGCCTGCCCGGGCCCACCGCTTTCGTTCCGGCCATGGTAGCCAGCGGCCTGCCATGCGACCGGTTTGTGTTCGAAGGCTTCCTGCCGCTCAAGAAAGGGCGGGCCACCCGGCTGCAGCAACTGGCCGCAGACCCCAGAACCGTAGTGATTTACGAATCGCCGTTGCGGTTGCCGCGCACTTTGCGACAACTGGCCGAGGCGTTCGGTCCCGACCGCCAGGCGGCCGTGGCGCGCGAGATCTCAAAGCTCCACGAGGAAAACCGCCGCGACACACTCCAAAACCTGGCCCTACATTACGAACAGAACAAACCCAAAGGAGAAATTGTTATTGTAATCGAAGGCTGCAAAGGCAAAGTTCATGCCTGCGAAGACAACGACCCTGATCAGATTGAATAATAGACATTATAACGACCTTGATCAAATTTATATTAAGAGACATTATAAACTGAAATTATCAAACTAACACATTTGTAATATGAAAAAAGCAATGTTATTTGCGGGCGTCGGAGCCATATTGCTGGCCGGCTGCTCGGGCAACCAGAAGAAAATTGACGAAGATTCGCTTCGCATCCAGGAACTGACAGCCGAATATCAGGAGGCTACGGACTTCAACGACTCGCTGATGCTTCTGATGGGCGACATCTACACCGGTCTGGATTCCATCAACACCCAGGAGGGTCTTCTTTACAACATGTCCAACGGCGAGGGCGTCGACCGTCGTCAGGAGATCCGCAACAACCTGTCGCAGATCAAGGCCCGTCTGGCAGCCAACAAGGCTCTGCTGGCCGAGATGGAAGCTAAGGTCAACGCCAGCGGCAAGGCCAACGGCGTACAGAGCAAGACCATAGCCCAGCTGCGCGCCCACATCGAGCAGCAGGATGCCAAGATAGCCAAGCTGGAAAGCGAACTGGCCGGCGCAAAGGCCACTATCGACACGCTCAACACCACCGTGGCCAGGACTCAGGAAGACCTGAAGGCCGAAAGCGCCGCCAAGGAGGAGGCCCGGGCCGAGGCTGCCGAGGCTACCGCCGCAGCCAACGAGGCCAACAAGGTGTACTATGCCATCGGCTCGAACAAGGAGCTGAAGAAGAAAGGCCTGCTGGAGAAGAAGTTCCTCGGCTCCACCAAGGTGCTGAAGGGCCAGTTCGACGCAAGCTACTTCACCGCAGCCGACCGCCGCACCCTGAAGTCAATCCCCACCGGCGCCAAGGACGTGAAGATCTGGACCAACGTTCCCGCAGGTTCCTACCGCATCGTCGGCGAGAAGGACGGCCCCAAGACCATCGAGATCACCAATCCCGAGAAGTTCTGGCAGCTCAGCTCCTACTGCGTGATCCAGATCAACTGACACGCACGCAGACGATTCCACAAACTGACTGACATTATAAACTGAACATACAGGCAGAGTTATGAAACGACTGCTGTACCCGATACTGATAACCCTTCTCTTTGTGGGCTGCAAGCCCACGGAGAAGGGTTATCAGGCTGCATACGACGCAGCCAAAAACAAACGCGAGGCCGCCGCGCGCGAGCAGATGCTGCCGGCGCAGGGCCTGCAGAGCGACGACGGCCCGCAGCTGCGCGTCGTCGACGGCGATTCAATCTATGTGTTGCGCGCCATAATGCGCACCGATGACTCCAAACGCGCCCCCGCACCCTGGCTGCTCGCCGTGGGAGTCTACAGAATGTCGACCAATGCCAAGGCCAACGCACAGCGACTGCAGCAGGCCGGCTATCCCCGTGCCGTCTGGCTCAAAGGCCCGGAAAACAAATGGTACACCATCAGCGACTATGCCCTGAGCCTCGATTCCCTCAAGGTGATGTCGCGCCAATTCAAGAACACGCATCCCGACTATCCCTACGTCGGACTGCCCGCCAGCCCGGTAATAATCAACGCATTCTAATAGAGACCCATAATTGGGAATGCCTCGGAGAGGCTGTTTCTCATTAACCCCACCGATGGCTGACGGCGCGAAGCAGCCGGAAGCCTTCGTGGGGCAATTATCCGAGTCTGACAGCTTGGTCGGAGACCATGTCTTTGTACGCACAACTTAGCACAAAATGTTAAAAACACGGTTTTTCTTGACATTTTAGACTCCAAAACGTCAAATTATTTGGAAAAATGGTTTGAAAAGTCTAAATTTGCATAATGTTAATACAAGTGCACACTTTTTAACAAACAGACAACAAATTTGCAAGGAATCCAAATATCTAAGCCTCAGCGGTATTAAGGTTAACAGGTCTTCGACCAGGATTCAAACGGAGCCACAGTGCTACGGAACAGAGAGACGAACACATACACAAGAGAGAAATAACATTAAAATAGTAAAGGTATGAAAAAAATCTTTATGATCATGGTGACGCTGATGTGCGTTAGCTGGGCGGCAATAGCTCAGAACCGCATCATAAGCGGCACGGTAGTCGATGCAGCGAACAACGAACCGCTGATCGGCGCCACAGTCTCACCAATCGGAGGTGGACAGGGAGCCGCCACTGATCTCGAGGGCTCTTTTACCATCAATGTGCCCGCCAACGTAAAGTCTGCAAAGATTTCATACGTAGGCTACAAAGAGCAGACCGTAGCGCTGCACAACGGCATGAAGGTACGTCTGGAGTCATCCACTACCAATCTTAATGATCTTGTGGTCGTAGCCTACGGTACAGCCAACAAGGAATCTCTGACAGGTTCCGTAGCCGTTGTAGGTGCCGGCGAGATCGAAGACCGTCCCGTCACCAATGCATTGAACGCCCTGGAGGGTGCTGCCCCCGGCGTAAGCGTCAACAGTTCGGCAGGTTATCCAGGTTCTTCGCCCCAGATCCGCATCCGTGGTTTCAACTCGTTCAACCGCAACGCACAGGGACCTCTCTACGTTGTGGACGGTCTGGTTTATAACGGCGACATAGGCGATATCGCTCCCAGCGACATAGAATCCATGTCAGTGCTGAAGGATGCCGCATCCTGCGCGCTCTATGGTAGCCGCGGTGCCAACGGTGTAATCCTCGTGACTACAAAACGCGCCAAAGGCCAGGGCAAGGTCGATGTGAACCTGCAGATGAACTGGGGTGCCTATCAGTTGGCTCTTCCCCGATATGACACTTTGAACACAAATGACTGGATGGAGGCATCCCTGATGGGCTTCGCCAACGGAGTAATGTATTCCGAACCAGGCAAGTACACCTATCAGGAAGCCATTGGCCGCAGTGCCCAGAACTTCTTCTCCACTCCGTATATGCTGAACACCAACATCTATGGCACATATAACGAGGAGGGTCAAATGGTCGCAGCCGATCCTACCAAGGTGTTCGACGAAAACGGACACATCGCTTCCGGAGTATTCATTCTCCCGGGCTACAACGACCTTGACTGGTGGAAAGCCATAACACGCACCGGCTTCCGTCAGGAATACAACATGAACGCTTCGGCCGCGACAGAAAAATTCGATGTATTCGCATCCATGGGATTTCTGGATCAGAGCGGTTACGTAATCGAAACGGACCTGAAGCGCTTTACTGGACGTCTGTCGGCCAACTTCCGCCCCGTCAGCTATCTGAAGACGGGAGTCAATCTATCGGCCGCTTACTCCAAGGGCAACAGAGCGAACGTATCTTCAAGCGAGCTGAACACTACCATCAACCCCTTCCAGACCATGTTCTATGCCCCGGTACGCCCCATCTTCCAACACGGTGAGGACGGAGAAATCCTGATCAACGATTTAGGCGAGAAGGTCTATGGCTCAACGGGCATGAACGCATCGGGCAACCTGATCCAGGGTACATACCTGAACCGACAGAAGAGCAACAGTCTCGTGGTCGACGGATCAATCTATGCGACCGCGGTGATTCCTTACGGATTCGAAGTCACTCTGCGCGGCGGCATGTACCGTGGCCGTACCATCTTCGACGAATACTCCAACAACATCGAAGGTTCTCAGAAAGGCGTTGGCGGTCTTGTTCAGGAATATGACCGGGCTTATAACTACACGTTCTCGCAGGCTCTGACATGGAGCCATGAATATGGTCTGAACCATATCGACGTGCTTTTCAACCATGAGAACAACCACAGACAGACACAGTATGCCTTTTATCGTGCTTCCGGCCAGCGTGTCGACAACCGCTATACTGTAAGTAACTTCGAGGAAATCACTGCATTCATCGAAAACATTTCCGGATACAACACTGAATCCTATCTGGGTCGCGCACGCTACAACTACGACCAGAAATACTTCGCAGAGTTCTCTCTTAACCGCGACGGAACGTCCCAGTTCGCCAAGAACCACCGTTGGGGTACATTCTGGTCAGTGGGTGCAAGCTGGATTATCTCCAAAGAGAAATTCATGCAGTCCACTCAGAACTGGCTCAACTACCTGAAGTTGCGCGCCGCATACGGTACCGTAGGTAACAACCAGGCCTGCAACTACATCAACTATCTGACACTGTTCGCCATGTCGTCGACCGGCGCCCTGCAGTTCGACCAGATCGCAGCCCCCGACCTGAAATGGGAATCCACAAACTCTCTGGACATCGCATTGGAGGGATCGCTCTTCAACGACCGCTTCAACTTCAGCATCGGATTCTTCGACAAGCGTAACGCAGACCTGATTTACAGCCTTATCAATCCCTGGTCGTCCGGTACAACCAACAACACCGGTTTCAACCCCTCGACACTGACCAACATCGGCGAGATGCAGAACTACGGTTGGGAACTCCAGTTCGGCGTGGACATCATCCGCAACGCCAACGTGACATGGGATTTCAACATCGATGCCTCGTTCGTAACGAACAAGATCAAGAAACTCCCCTTCGATCAGGACCGTCCCTCGCAGGGTCTGTTCAAGGGTAAGAGCGTATATGAGAAATACATGGTCGAATTTGCCGGCGTAGACCAGATGAACGGCCGCTCACTGTATGCCATGAACCCCGAGTCGCCTGATTTCTACACATACCAGAAAGGTGGTGGCCGCGAATACAACCAAAGTCTCTGGGACAGCCAGGTCAAGGCTGCCAAGGATAACGGCGTTTATGTGGAGATCGATGGCGTGCCTTACACATACAATGCGTCTTATGCCGGCCGCAAGCTTATGGGCACCGCACTTCCCACCGTTTATGGTTCGTTCGGTTCGAGCGTGGCTTGGAAGGGTCTCCGTTTAGGTCTTCTGTTTACATACAGCCTCGGTGGCAAGACGTATGACTCCAACTATGCGGCCATGATGAGCTTCTCCAACCAGCAGTCATCCGCTCTTCATAAGGATGTGCTGAAAGGATGGGCGGGTATGCCCGAAGGCATGACCGAGACCAGCCCCAACCGCATCAACAAGAATGGCATTCCTCAGCTCAACACCCAGACCAGCACGCTGAGCACCGCAACAAGTTCGCAGTACCTGATCGGCGCCGACTATCTGACGCTCAAGAATATCTCTCTGAATTACAGCCTTCCCAAGAAGTGGACAAGCGCCCTGAAGCTTCAGGATATCAATGTCGGCTTCCTGATGGAGAATGCATTCATCGCCACGAAACGTAAGGGTCTTAACGTTCAGTCGGCCCTCGACAATACTCCCGGTACAGGCGGCGCCTACTATCAGCCCGCCCGCACCTATACGTTCCAGCTTGGCGTGAAGTTCTAATTGTTCACCAAATAACATAGGTACAAATGAAAAAATTATCGATATACATGGCATTGGCGGCAATGGTGTCAGGAGGCATTCTGTCGTCGTGCAACAGCGATTACCTCGATGTAAAGCCCATCACGGACTTTGACGAGTCCGCACTTGCCGATCCCTCGGTGTGCGCCTCTCTGGTAGACGGCATTTACGAGGCCATGAACGTGCAGTACACCCAGCTGTCAGTCAACCAGAACGTCGGAGAGGCCAACATCAACACGAACTGCGGAGAGGGTGCCGGCCAGGACTTATGCTCCGGCCTTTGGACCGCCCTTCCGGGTCTGCGCACATGGTCGTATATCAACGACCCGAGCAGCTACATGACAATAATGCCCTGGATGTACTATTACAACCTGATCAACCTGTCCAACTATGTTATCAAGGCCGTACCCGCCACTTCGGAGAACAACGAAGGCGTGGATATGAAACTGCTGGGCTATAAGGCTCAGGCTCTCACAGTGCGCGCCCACGCATACACACGCCTTCTCGGATACTATGGCCAGCGCTGGGAGGATTCCGACAACGGCGAGGCATATTGTATCGTGATCCGCACCGAACCCGGAACCGAACCCTCCCCTCTGCGCAAAATGAACGAGGTGCTGGACCTCATCTACTCTGACTGCGAGGAAGCTGAAAAGCTCTATGACCTGTCAGGTTTCAGCCGCGACTCCGAGAGACTTTTCGCCGTCAATAAATCCGTGGCGCAAGGTATCTGGGCACGCGCCGCCCTTATCAAGCACGACTGGCAGACCGCTGCCGACAAAGCCAATGCCGCGCGTCAGGGATACTCCATAATGAGCGAGAACGATTTGTTCGCAGGTTTCTACACCAACAACTCGGAAACCATGTGGAGCATGAATCCCACCGAGGCTACTACCTACTACTGGTCGTGGGGCTCACACTATGCCTGCAACGGAACTTACGTAAACAGCTGGCAGATCGGTGCCGGTGCCATCAACTACGATCTTTATCGTGAGGCCAAGAAGATTTCCGACAAAGACCTGCGCCTTAAATTCTTCTGGACACCCGATAAACTTGCCGAAGTGCCAAGAACATTCAACCAAGGCAAAATGAAGGAATCCGATTTCTGGAATCCTGACATTGTGGACGCATCGAATATCCTCAACATGGCCCATACCCACACCTATGACAAAAGAGATCCTCTCGGATTCGGCATGACCAACTGTCTGGCATGGTGGCTTGACAATTACCATTACAATGTTTACACCGGAGGCGAGACCAAGATTGCCAACGATGACAATCAGTTCAACTCCTATATCCTCCGCTACACCGAGGGAAAGAAGTCCGAGAATCCCCGTCTACCCAGCAAAGACGGCGAAAGCCGCTGGGCTACATTGCTGGCCACTCCGTTCGGAGCCCAGAACAAGTTCTGGGCCGAGGCACCTTACGGCAATATGGCCATGCCCTGGATGCGCGCATCAGAAATGGCTCTTACCGAGGCTGAGGCACAGTATCATCTGAATAACCCGACAGCTGCTTTGGCAGCTCTGAACGAGGTACAGACAAAGCGTATCCCCGGTTACACCAGTTCCGCTTCCGGCGAGAACCTGCTGAACGAAATAAAGGTCTGCCGCCGTATCGAACTTTGGGGTGAAGGATTCTCGTTCCTGGACTTGAAGCGCTGGAACGAACCTCGTATCCGCCGCATCTGGGTAAAAAACGATCCTACTTCCGGAAACTGCGATCCCGCGGAACAGGCCGGCATGTCCGAGGCCGATATCAAGAATTCCCAGTCTACAAAGTATTGCAACGGATGGCGCTTCACCATTCCCTCACGTGAATACAACTACAACGATGCCATCGAAATCGGATTGCTCAAGACTATCGAGTGAGGATAAATCTCCACGGACTGCAGTGACAGTCTGACATAAAAACTCCGATAAAATTAATTTTTTATCGGAGTTTTTTGTTTTTAAGATTTCTTTTTATTTATTTTGTGCAGATTTCACATCATATTTCCATTACTCGACTGAATATAGGATAAATCAACGGTGCCGGGACAAAGATACCGACACTAATTAAAAGGCACAAATATGAACCACAAAATTCTACTGACAGCGGCACTGTCCGCACTGGTAGCCGCCGGCTCCGCGACGGCGTCTCCGATATCACCGGAGCAGGCACGGGCCAGGGCTTTCTCAGGCAATGGCTTCAAGGCAAAATCCTTGTCGTTGAATGACGTGCGTCTGGTCCATACGGAAGTTATGGATAACGGTAACGCATCGGCATATATTTTCGCATCTCCCTCCAAACCGGGATTCACAATTCTGAGCGCCAACGACATTGCCGTTCCCGTGCTCGGCTATTCCGACAGTGAGTCCATAGACGGCAACAATCTTCCTCCTTCGCTGACATGGTGGCTCAATGAAATGGGACGACGCATCGAATGGCTCGAATCAAAAGGAGTGCGTTCCGACGTAACGAAGCCATACGCTCCCGAATCATGGAACGCCGTTGGTCCCCTTATGACCACGACATGGAACCAGGACACGCCATATAACACCAACTGTCCTGTCATAAGCGGCGTACAGGCTCCCACCGGATGTGTGGCCACATCGTTCGCGCAGGTGATGAACTATTTCAAGTATCCCGAAAAAGGCCGGGGCACAATTTCATACAGAGACGGATCGGTGACACGCCGTCTGAGCCTCAACAAGAACTTCGACTGGGACAATATGCTTGATTCGTATACCGGCAGCTATACAGAGGCCCAGGCCGAGGCCGTAGCGTTCCTTATGCAGGCTTGCGGATACGCCGTTGAAATGGGGTACGGCAGAGACGCCTCGGGTGCCCAGAGCTACAAGCTGATGGAAGCCTGTACCAATTATTTCAAATATGCAAACGATATATTTTACACCGACCGTGAACTGTATTCTACAGCCAAATGGTCGGAAATGGTCTACAACAACATTAAGAATGTCGGTCCCGTGATTTATGACGGCCGCTCAATCGAGGGAGGACATTCGTTTGTATGCGATGGCTATGACGGCAACGGTTATTTCCATTTCAACTGGGGTTGGGGTGGAATGTCCGACGGTTATTACGTACTCGACGCACTCAATCCGGAATCGCAAGGAATCGGCGGAGCGGAAGGAGGCTTCAACTATAGCCAGGGAGCTCTGTTTAACATGCACATTCCCGGAGATAACGACGGAACGAAATATGATAATCTTCGGATATATGGTTCTGTCAGAGCGACGCTCAGCGGTTCGGACATAACGTTCAGGACATACAGCGACGGTGGCATGCAGGGCTGGGGCAACGGATCTTATAAGCAAATTTCATGCTTCATGGGAGCCATATTCGAGAAGGCCGACGGCACTGTGGCCAGGGAAGTACAAGGAGACATCCACGGCTTATATTCCAGCATAACCCTCAGTGCCACGAGCTATTACGGAGGCGACAACGTGTATCCGATAATAACTATTCCCGAAGGACTTGCCGACGGCAGATACCGTGTGGTATTGGCAGCCCAGCAGACGGGATCCAGCGATGAAGACCCTTATCCCTGGCAGCCCATGCTTTGCGACTATGGCGCCATCAACTATTGCTGGCTTACAGTAACCGGTTCGAAATATACGGTAGAAAACGTTTCCCCGGCAAAACTTGAATACGGAGGCAAAGGTCTCGCTTCTAAACTGTATGTATCGCGTAACGCTCTTCTTGAGATCGAGGCTACGAACGACACTGATATTCAGCTCACTAACTGTTTCATGCCGGTTCTGGTACGCGATAACAAGATTCAATATATCGGCGATTATATGCTAATAACGGCCGATGCCAACTCCAAAACGGTGAAACAGGCTCCGGTAGAATTCTTTGCTTCGAAAGACGCTACAAGCACCGGCGTAGGGACCTACACACTGCGACTGCTGGACGCATCGACCCAGACCGTGATTGCTGACTATGGAGAAGTGGAAATGAGCTACATCGCAAGCGGCTTTGCGCTGACACTCGACAGACTTTGCGTCGACGGTGCGGAAATCAAGGATGTCACTTCCGGTTCCCGCACATTCAAGGATGCCAATGTAGTCACTTCCTCGGAATTCGACATATTCTTCGATTATAGCGTGAAGTCCGGTTACTTTGATTCAAGCATACGCCTGATTATGGCATACTACAATCCCGACACGAATAAATTCGAAGCCGATGGCGAGAATTACTATTACGCCATCCCGTTCTTATCGCAGGGCGAGACTGTGAATGCCGTGGTGCCTATGAATCTCAAGGGACACCCCGGCGGTGTTTACCGTGTTACCGCTTCATATGTCCTGAACGGCCAGAACCGCAGTCTCGGCACTATGTATGTAAGCGTGCCGACTTCGGGTATCGACGATATCGTGACCGAGGGAGAAGGAAACGCAGAGTTCTATAACCTGCAGGGCATCCGAATAAAGAATCCCGCCAAAGGCCAGATCGTCATCGTAAAGAAAGGAAACAAGACTTCTAAAGTAAGATTCTAATCTGACAGCAGAGGCGCCTCTTTCGTCTCCATCCGGGTTAGCTGACCAACAAAAATGCGCGGATTGTTTTCAAACCGCGCATTTTTCTGTTATTTTTGTTAAAATGACATCATTTTTTAATGATTTTTTGTAATTTAGTTTGCCAAATAAAAAAATATATGTAATTTTGCATCTACAAGCTAAAGAAATAAGAAGTTTGATTTTCTGATATTCCAATCCACGGGAATATCGGTGCGGTAAAACAGGTTGACAACAAATAATCAAAATAAAGAGAGTATTATGAAGAAATTTTACACAATGCTGGCATTGGCAGCTGCAGTATGCGGAACCGCGACGGCAGGCGTTAAGACCACTGCTATCACCACGGCTCAGACCATGCAGGACAATGCCGTTGAACTCAACTCAAAGGCTGATGACACAAAGGCTACACGTGCCGCCTACTCAGCCGAAGAATGTTCTGGTTACTATGTTATGAACTGGTATGGACGCTCATCGGCAGACGCCAAGCACAACACCACCGGTATCCAGGTAATGATTGACGGAACCGATGCCACTATCATAGGCCTCTACGATCTTGCTCCCGTTGCCGCAACATTCGATCCGGCCAAAGGAACTCTGCGTATCAGCACGGGAACCAAGGTTTTATACAGAGGCACCGGGGGAGCGCAAATTCAGGTATATATCGACAAGCTCACTGTTGAAGGTGGTAAGTTTACAGCCGAGACCGAGCAGGCATTCTGTGACCTGCAGTATCTTCCCGAAGGTGCTCAGATGACCAGCGGTGAAATTGCGCTCGTTGGCGGCTGGTATCTAGATCCCTACACTCAGATTTCCTTTAACATTCCGGCCAACCGTGGCACTAACAAGGGCTATGGCTGGAAATACGGCGTTGACTTCCAGAATCTCGCAGAGGCTTACGAAGGCTTTGAGCCTTTCAAGTACAACGCTTCATCATGGGAAGCCTGTGGCACAGCCAAGCTGGATGATGGTTGGTTCCGCGCTATAACCGATGAGGGCGAAGGCTACCCCGCATACGACGTAGAGTGCTTCAAGCGTGACGTACCCGCACGTGAAGGTGAGGAATACACTTCCCACCGTCAGATCCTGCTCAAGAACCCTTACGGAGCGACTTCTCCCTATGCGGCTAACGATGCCAGCGGAAAGCCCGCCAACCGTGACTGCAACAAAGAGGGTTACATCGTATTGGACATCACCAATCCCGAATGTGTTCTGGTTATGCCTTTCGTCAACTCATCTTTCTCTGCAACCGGCATATATGGAGTTAGAGAAAGCGAGACTTCCACAACTGTGTCTTATCCCTGCGCAGGTACTATACCCTGTGCCAGCAAGGAAGGATTCAGCTACTACATAGATGCATACGAGTATCAGGACATCATAGACGAAGCCGAGGGCTTCGGAGATGCTCTCAGCACCATGACGGAAGCCGGTGTGGTAACCATTCCCAACTGCCGTGTACAGTATGTTGAAGAGACTGACGGATATATCGTTCCCATGCAGTGGCTGAACGCTCAGGAAAGACCTATTCCGATGGAATCCATCATCACTCTGCCCGCAGCTGCTCTGACCGAGGGTTCAGGCATCCAGGGTATTGGTTCCGACTTGGTTAACGCTCCCGTGAAGTACTACAACCTGCAGGGCATCGAGCTTGCAGCTCCCGTCAAGGGCCAGCTCGTAATCAAGAAGCAGGGCAACAAGACCGTGAAGTTCATCGCAAAGTAAGCGAGACTACCCGCATAAAAACCCACATAAAAAGGAGGCTGTGCACACCGCACAGCCTCTTTTTTGTTACCGGAGCGTCGTCATTCCTGCCGCCCGTATTTCGACGGCGTGGACGCCGTCGTCCCAATAGTGCCGCTCCGGTCACTGATCACTTCATCAGTTTGCTGCCTTGGCTGCGGTCGTTGCCGTCGCTGTCAAGGCTAACGTAAACGCTGGAAGTCCTGGGTTCGCCCGAAAGCCTGACGCCGTTCAAGGTGTAGGAACTGGTGCTGACGGGGTCCTTGTTCACGAACTTCTTGTTGATGCGGTGGTACACGATATACCATTCGTCGCGTCCCGGAATCTGTATCACCGAGTTGTGGCCCGTGCCGTATATCTCGCTGCTTCCGTCCTGAATCAGCACGATCGGATCTTCGGCCACCTTGATAGGACCCATCGGCGAATCGGACGTGCCGTAGGCCACATGGTAGTTGTGGGCGCCCGTGTCGTCGACCGACCAGAGGAAATAATACTTGCCGTCGCGATAGAACACATACACTCCCTCGCGGAACGCATACGTGGCGAGACTGCCTCCCTGCGGAGTGATGACGGTGGCATCCTTGGTGGTCTTGCCGTCGGTCAGGGTGTATGCGAGGGGACCCTGCGTGAAGTCACGCGCACCTTCGGGCGAAATCCCGGCACCTATTGAGGGAACCAGTTCCGGGTCGAATGATTTCAGATCCACACCGGGACGGACGGGCACATACACCTTGTCGCCGGTCATCTTGAAATTGTCGGGACGCACGTTGATGTTACCGGCGTTCTCCACTTTCAGCGTTACGTCGGAGGGAGGGAACTTCCGCAGCAGACGCTCGGTCTCCTCGGGGGTGAGGGGAATCACGGTGCCGTGACGGGGAGTGGTTCCTGATGATGTCGCCGAGCGAGGTTCCGAAGTCGAACCATCCGCCGGCTGTGCCGAGGTCAACGATCCCTTCGTTGCCTATTTTGGTCAGCACGGCGCCCGACATGGCCTGTCCGGTGTACCGGCCGGAATCATCCTTGGCCGAATCGAACCGGTGACGGAACACCGGGGTGGCGGCATACACGCCGAAAGCCAGCGACGCGACCGCCGCTGTACATACCACACGTTTACAATTCAGAAGTTAGGTATTAGAATAGTTGAAAAGTCAAATCAAAAAATCAAGAGTCCGCCGGATATCTCTGATCACTCAGATACCTCCGGCAATTCTGATCACTCAGAGGTTTGCCTTGATCTTGTCCAGGTTCCGCATGGCCTCGGTCACGGGCACTTCGGTGCGCTCCATGGCGGTGACCACGGCACCGGGGATGATGTGCGCCTTGATCTGGGCGGGCGTGGGCGTCTCGGGCAGCGCTGCATACTGGCTGAACGTCCAGTCGGTGAACACAGAGCCGGCCGACAGTCCCTGGCAGTTGAGCCACCAGCCGTCCTTGAGATAAACTGGCATCGACGACTTAGTGATGTCGCCCGGAGCGGGATAGTATGTCAGGTTGCCCTGAGCGTCGAGCGTCACGGCCACCTTGTCGGCATACGGGCCGCTCATCCTGAACACCGTGGCACGGGGTATGTAGCCGGTGGTCGGTCCGGCTATAGGGCTGGGTGCTGCCGGTGCCGACATCTCCGCCGTATCGGCTGCCTTATGTGTACACGCAGCCGCGACGCCCAACAGCGCCACGGCTCCTATTATCAGTTTTCCTTTGTTCATAGCGCTAATTTTGATTCGCTAAGTTAGCACTTATTTGCAATATACACAAATTTTTAAATCAATACATCGGCGTGAATCCCTTGTGACGTTCCAGATACTTGTTGGCGCATCCGACTATCCCGGTGTATTTCGAGGTGTCGAGGCGGTATATCTGCTTACGGTCCAGGTCGATCTTGCCCAGGTCCACGTAATAATACCCGGGATTCGTCACGATCTCGAAGTAATAGCGCAGGTCGCGTATGTCGGAATAGCTGCGCCACTGTGTAGAGCTCAGGTTAGGCTCCCCTTCGATCAGATAAGTGTAAGGCACACAGGAATTGACCAGGACGCTTCGTGCTATGGAGACACCTAAGTCGGTCTGCGCCACCGGCTCGACATGATGCGCGTAATAATTGGCGCGTACACACCGGTCGGGACTCGTGACGGTGCCCGGCATCATGTTCTGGCCACCTATCTTTTCCCAATAGTTGATAATCGCCTTCATGTCGGGCCATTCGGGGTCGTTGGTCATGGCGCGGTAGTCCTCCATGTCATAGCATTTCAGGTCGCCGCCGGCGAACTCGAATATCATGCTCTGCCCCGTGGCATCGGTCACGCCCCAATGCAGGGTGGAGACGGTACCGCCGTCGAACGTGGCGCCCTGGATGCGGAAGTCACGTTTCTCAAGCTGTGCGCGCACCTCGGGCACCGTGGCGTTGTTGTCGAGCAGCCACGCCACGAACACCGCCAGCGACATATAGGGCTTGTCGCTGTCGGCCGTCATCTTTTCGTAGACGGCTGTCTTGCAGAACAGGCCGTTGATCACCAGCCCCTTCTCGTTCATTCCTTCCGTGATGCCGCCGTCGTAACCCACGGCATAGACGGCACCGTATTTCGATTTCCAGCGGATGGCATTGGACAGATTGGACGACTGTTTCTCGATGCCGCGCGGATATACATAGATATTGGTGGGAATCGGAGTCTTCCAGTCGAGCGAGCGCGCCACCACAAAGAGGGAATCCAGCCCCTTGTACACCACGCGCGTACACGCATCGGCCGGCATCCAGTTGCCCGCCATGGCCAGCACCGCCAGTGCCGGTGCCACTTTCTTCATAACCTTGTTCATATTCAATCAGTTTATAGAGTTTATAAAGTTGAAAAAGTTAGGATAATGGCTTAGACCATGAAGTGGAATTCTCTTAGCTTTCCAAACTCATTTAACTTTTTAAACTACAACACCGCGAGGGGGTGTTAGGTTTGAATTTGTAAGAATCGCGATTTTTTCGTAACTTTGTAAAAATTTGGGAGAGATGGCTGCGAATCTGCTGAATGAACTGGAGAATCTGGAAAGGTGCCTTGAGGCCCTGGCCGGAAAATACCGGGAACTGGAGCGACGCAACCGCACGCTGGAGGAGGAGAACGCCAACCTGAGGCGCGAAGCCTCCGAAGCCCGTGAGTCGAGAGACCGCGCCCTGAAGGACGTGGAGTTTCTTGCCGTCAGCCACAAGCTGGCCGACGACCCCGACACTCTGGTGGTGGCACGCCGTCATATCGCCCATTTGATCCGCAACATCGACCGTTGCCTTGACATGCTCAGGGAATGACAGGAGCTTCCACGGCGGAACTCCACAATATGCAACCGATGGACAACACGGAATACATACAGATGACACTAAATATAGGCGGTTGCCTCATACCGTTGACCGTCCCTTTCTCCCAACAGGACTTTGTCCGCGACGTCGAAACCAGGGTCTCGACCCTATACAACTCGTGGCGGCATAAGTTCACCAAGCGCACCGACCGCGAGGTGCTGGCCATGGTGGCCTACCAGTTCGCCAATTTCTATATGGAACTGAGCCAGCGCGTGGAACGTGCCAACGACATTGTGGCCGAATGCCGGCAGATTGTCGACAACATGGAGTCCCCCGCGGAGTCCTGATTCTGTATATTTCCCGAATTTTCCAGGTTTCAGGTCATCACCATGAGCTGTCGGGACTGTGAGCTGTCACGGTCCGGCGGCTTTGTTGTATATGACCATGAATTAATTATTAACTTTCGGAATTATAAACAGAACCGATATAGAACACAATAGAAATGGGAACAGCAATATGGATCATCATAGCGGTGTTTGCGGCGGCAGCCGGAGTGCTGTGCGGCCTGTACGTGAGCCGTTCTAACGCTCAGAGCCACGCCCGCAGCATCACTGAGGAAGCCCGCAGAGAGGCCGACATGATCAAGGGAAAGATGCAACTCCAGGCCAAGGAGGAACAGATGAAGATACTGGCCGAGGCCGACCGTCAGGCGCAGCAGAAGCTGCAGAAGGCCCAGAGCTCGGAGCAGCGCGCCAAGCAGCGCGAGCGCGAGCTGAACCAGATGCAGGGCGAGAACCAGCGCCGCAAGCGCGAGCTGGACACGCTGAAAAGCAATCTGGACAACCGCGAGCAGGTGCTGGAGGCCCGCAGCCAGGAGCTGGAGCACATCGGCCGTCAGGCTCGCGAGGAACTGCAGCGCATCTCCGGACTCAGCGCCGACGAGGCCCGCGAAAAACTGATAGAAAGCCTCAAGGACGAGGCCAAGACTGCGGCCGCCGGCTACATCAACGACATCATGGACGATGCCAAGATGACCGCCAACAAGGAGGCCAAGCGCATCGTGATACAGAGCATCCAGCGCGTTGCGACCGAGACGGCCGTGGAGAACTCCGTGACCGTATTCCACATCGACAACGACGAGATCAAGGGACGCATCATCGGCCGCGAGGGACGCAACATCCGCGCCCTGGAGGCCGCCACCGGCATCGAAATCATAGTGGACGACACCCCCGAGGCCATCGTGCTGTCAGGCTTCGACCCGGTGCGCCGCGAGGTGGCACGCTTAGCGCTGCATCAGCTCGTGACCGACGGACGTATCCATCCCGCGCGCATCGAGGAGGTTGTGGCCAAGGTGCGCAAGCAGGTGGAGGAAGAAATCATCGAGACCGGCAAGCGCACCACCATCGACCTGGGCATCCACGGCCTGCATCCGGAACTGATCCGCATGGTGGGCAAGATGAAATATCGTTCGTCGTATGGCCAGAACCTGCTGCAGCACAGCCGCGAGACGGCCAACCTCTGCGCCGTGATGGCCAGCGAGCTTGGTCTCAATCCCAAGAAGGCACGCCGCGCAGGTCTGCTGCACGACATCGGCAAAGTGCCCGACGACGAGCCGGAACTGCCGCACGCATTGCTCGGTATGAAACTGGCCGAGAAGTTCAAGGAGAAACCCGACATCTGCAACGCCATCGGCGCGCATCACGACGAGGTGGAACAGACATCGCTCCTGGCGCCCATCGTGCAGGTGTGCGACGCCATCTCGGGCGCACGTCCCGGCGCGCGCCGCGAGATAGTGGAGGCTTACATCAAGCGCCTCAACGACCTGGAGCAGCTGGCGCTCTCCTACCCCGGCGTGCTTAAGACATACGCAATCCAGGCGGGCCGCGAGCTCCGCGTGATAGTGGGCGCCGACAAGATCAGCGACGAGGAGACCGAAAAACTGTCGACCGAAATAGCCAAGAAGATTCAGGATGAGCTGACATATCCGGGTCAGGTCAAGATAACCGTGATCCGCGAGACGCGCGCCGTAAGCTTCGCCAAATAACCAAGCCCTATGGACAAGTCAATAAAGTCCCCGGGGTTCGGCGACGGGTGTCCGCGCGCCAAACTGCAGGCGCTGAACTGGCTGGACGGAGTGTCGGGCAACGACGACTGCAACATAGTCGAGGTAGCCTTCAAGAACACGCGCACCGGCTATTACGTCAACGCCGAGCCGCTGGACCTGCACATAGGCGACATGGTGGTGGTGGAATCATCGCCGGGCTATGACATAGGCCGCGTCAACATGACGGGGCGTCTGGTGCGCCTGCAGATGCGCAAGGCTCAGCTCAAGGACGACCAGGAGCTGAAGAAGGTGCTTCGGTTCGCTACCAAGACGGAGATGGAACGCGCCGAGGAGGCTCACGACCGCGAGCACGACACCATGATACGCGCCCGTAAGATTGCCGAGGACCTGAGCCTCGACATGAAGATAGGCGACGTGGAGTATCAGGCGGACGGCGTAAAGGCCATATTCTACTATATAGCCGACGAGCGCGTAGACTTCCGCACGCTGATACGTGTGCTGGCCGAGACATTCAAGGTGCGCGTGGAGATGCGTCAGATAGGGGCGCGTCAGGAGGCCGGCCGCATCGGCGGCATCGGTCCCTGCGGACGCCCGCTGTGCTGCTCGCAGTGGATGACCAAGTTCAATTCCGTAGGCACCGGGGCGGCCCGCATACAGGACCTGTCCATGAGCCCGCAGAAACTGGCCGGCCAGTGCGCCAAGCTGAAGTGCTGCATCAATTTCGAGACCGCCGTATATGCCGAGGCCCAGAAGCAGATTCCGGGCAAGGACATCCAGCTGGAGACCAAGGACAACCTGTACTACCTGTTCAAGAGCGACATCCTGGCGCGTATGGTGACATACAGCACCGACCGCAAGATCCCGGCAAACTTAGTGACCATATCGGCCGAACGTGCCTTCGAGATTGTGGCCCTCAACAAGCAGGGCATAAAGCCCGATTCCCTCCTTACGGACGACCAGCGCGCCGAGGACGAGCAGAAGAAAGTGGTGGACCTGGCCGAGCAGGACGACCTGACCCGATTCGACAAGTCGCGCCGCCGCAAGAAGAAAGGCAACAGGCAGAACGCCGGCCGCAAGGATGGCAACAATGGCAACGGTAATCAGAAGAAGGATGACCGGCAGCTTAACCAGAAACGCGAGGGTGGCCAGCCTAACCAGAAACGCGATGGCGGTCAGAACGGTCAGCAGAACCAGAACCGTCACAGGCAGCGCCAGCAGCAACAGAAGAAACAGGGCGACAAAAAACCGCAGGAATAAACCGTAATTTAAAACCGAATGAGGTCGGGGTACGTTTTCATTATGATGACAGTGCTGTGGGTGCTGTTCGGGTCGGGGTGCCGCAGGGTGAACGACACGTTATATTCGCATTACGCCGACATCCCTGCCGACGGCTGGAACGCATACGACACCCGTTGCTTCGAACCGGAAATCACTGACACCACGCTGTACGGCACGACGGTTAGCCTGACCCTTGAAGTGCGCTATGACGCCCGGAGTCCGTTGGGCGAGATTCCGGTACGCTGCGACATCGCCGACGAGAACGGCGACATCCTTACCGACACCGTGCGGCTGCGGCTTTTCGACGGCAACGCCGACCCCGTTGACCCGGCACATTACGGCATCTGCGAGCACTCTGTCACTTTGTCACACAACATGCCCCTGAAACGCGGTCTTTCGGTGTGCCTCACTCCGTTATCGGGCAAAAATTCATCGAAAGGACTGCGGAACGTGGGTATAAAAATTGATTGCAATGAATCTGACTCTGCTTCACGCTGACCAAAAACAGGAATTACAGCTTCGTCTGGACAAAGCCCGCTACAATATGGCGATGGCCGAGATGGACGCCATGCTTATCGGCGCTCCAACCAATCTATATTATCTTGCGGGCGGCGTGTTCCGCGGATATATCTATGTGCCGGCCGACGGCGACCCGGTATTTTTCCTGATTCCGCCGTCAAAGGCCGACAGCCCGCTGACACGCGAGATACGCAAGCCGGAAATGATAGCCGACGTGCTGAAGAAGGAGGGCTGCGACATGCCCCGACGCATCGGCATGGAGCTGCAGGACCTGTATTACAGCGAGATTCAGCGTCTGCACGCCATTTTCCCCGGCTCGGAACTGAAGGACGCCACGCCGGTGATGCGCCGCGCACGCGCCGTCAAGACCGACTGCGAGCTGAACCTGATGCGGCAGGACGGTCTGCGCCAGACAGCCGTATATTCCGAGATAAAGCATTGCTACCGGGAGGACATGACCGACCTGGAGTTCCAGATCGAGATAGAACGTGTGCTGCGCCGCGCCGGATGCCTGGGCTATCTCCGCGTGTCGGGCAACAAGATGCAGCTCAACATGGGCTCCGTGCTGTCCGGACCCAATGCCGACGCTCCGAGTCCATACGATTTCTCGATGGGCGGCGCGGGCACCGATCCCTCCCTTCCCGTAGGTGCGAGCGGCGAGATAATGAAACCCGGCATGACGGTAATGGTGGACATGAACGGAGGCTTTAACGGCTATCAGACCGACATGACGCGCTGCTGGTACATCGGCCATGTGTCCGACTTAGCCATGCGCGCGCATCAGTGCTCCATCGACATCCTGCGCGACCTGGAGAAGTTCTCCGTGCCGGGCATCAGGATAGGCGACATGTACAAGCGCGCCGCCAGATTGGCTGACGATGCCGGCCTGCGCGAATATTTCATGGGCCATAACCACAAGGTGCCTTTCATCGGGCATGGAGTGGGAATCGAGCTGAACGAGATGCCGGTGGTGATGGAACGCAACGCCGACCCGCTGCTGAAGCATACCACGCTGGCATTGGAGCCGAAGTTCGTGATACCCGAAGTAGGTGCCGTCGGCATCGAGAACACCTACGTCGTGACCGACGACGGCCTCAGCAACCTCACCGAACTTGACGAAACCCTAAAACAGCTGTAATACAGTAGCAGTGACTTTAACCCCATAAACAGCTATATACAATGGCGACTGTGCAAGGAGCCCGCGGCTCCTTGTCCGAAGCCTGCCCCTCTCTCCCAATATGAAATATGAATCTTAAGGACGACTTAACGAACCCTATCTTCCGTCGTATCGGCCGTGTGGCCGACAGCATTGGCCGCGAGGTGTACGTGGTAGGCGGTTACGTGCGCGACATATTCCTGGAGCGCCCCAGCCACGACATCGACTTCGTGACCGTAGGCTCGGGCATCGAACTGGCAGAGGCCGTGGCCCGCGAGTTAGGCCCGCATGTACCGGTAGCCGTGTACGCTAACTACGGCACCGCGCAGATGAAGCATCGCGGTCTTGAACTGGAATTCGTAGGCGCGCGCCGCGAATCATACCGTCGTGAAAGCCGCAATCCCATCGTAGAGGACGGTACGCTTACCGACGACCAGAACCGCCGCGACTTCACCATCAACGCCATGGCCATCTGCCTGAACGAAGCCCGGTTCGGCGAACTGGTCGACCCTTTCGACGGCCTCGCCGACCTGGCCAAGAAGATAATCCGCACTCCGCTCGACCCGGACATTACTTTCAGCGACGACCCGTTGCGGATGCTCCGTGCCGTACGGTTCGCCACGCAGTTGGGTTTCAAGATTTCGCCCGAAACTTTCGAGGCATTGAAGCGCAACGCCGACCGTCTTCAGATCATCACGCGCGAGCGCATCAACGATGAACTTGGCAAGATGATGCGTTCGGCCGTGCCTTCCGTCGGCTTCAAGCTGATGGACCGCGCAGGACTTTTGAAATATGCCTTCCCTCCTATTCTTGAGCTGAAGGGTGTTGAGACAGTGGAGGGCATCGGACATAAGGACAACTTCCTGCACACTCTGCAGGTGCTTGACAACGTGGCCGCCAAGTCAGACAACGAGTGGCTGCGCTGGGCGGCGTTGCTGCACGATATAGGCAAGCCCGTGACCAAGAAATATGACGACCGTCTGGGCTGGACGTTCCACAACCACAACATCGTCGGCGAGAAGATGGTGCCGCGCATATTCCGCAAGCTGAAGCTGCCGATGAACGACCACATGAAGTATGTGGCCAAGCTCGTTGGCTTGCACATGCGTCCTCAGTCTGTCGGCGAGGAGGGTGTGACCGATTCGGGTGTGCGCCGACTCATTACGGACGCCGGCGCTGACTTGGACGACCTGATGACCCTGGCCGAGGCCGACATCACGTCGAAGAATCCGGCAAAGGTACGCCGTCAGCTGGAAGGCTTCGACAGGTTGCGTCACCGCATGAGCGACATCGCCGACGCCGACGCCCTGAGGAACTGGAAGAATCCCGTGAACGGCAACGAGATAATGGAGTATTACCACCTGACGCCCGGCAAAGAGATAGCCGACATCAAGGACGCCGTGAAAGAAGCCATCATGGACGGCACCATCCCCTACGACCATGACGCCGCCTGGCAGTACGTCCTCCGCGTCGCCCCGTCCATCCTCCACCTCCCCCAAGAGAAAATATAAGGCGAGCGGCATGGTCTCCGACCAAGCTGGACTACATACATTTAACCCCACGAAGGTTGTCGGGACGCTACGCTCCCTCCAGCCATCGTGGGGTTATTGAGAAACAGCCTCTCCGAGGCAACCCACTGCTATTCTTCTTCGATGAAGTCGGAGGGGGTGCCGTAGGAGGCCGGTGGCTCGTTGGCTATAATGGCGGCTGAATCGGCGGCGGGGTTCGGAAGCAGGGGCGTGAGCTCGCGGTGGTAGTACCGGAGCAGGAAGCGGATGTCGTCCCAGGCCGGCTCGCCCCCTATCGCCTCGCGCACGCCGGATATTGTGTCAGGCAGTATGGGCGTGTCATCGAGATATGCCTTCACTCGCTCGCGCAATTCCGCATCGATATTCTGCCGGATGTATTCTTCCAAGTCCTGATCGGCCAAGGTTTTAAGCAAATGTCCCGTTATGGTGCTTCTGACAAGACCGCGTATCTCGGCTATATCGCTGACACTTCTGCCTTGACGGTATAATTCAAGCGTAATCTCCGTGGTGGGCTTCTTTACAGGCTTGGGAGATTTGGGAGTTATGGGAGTATTGGGAGTTATGGGAAGATTGGGAGAATTGAGAGTTTGGTCAGTACGACGCTGTTTCTTCGCAGGCTCCGGATGGTCGGGCCATTCGTAGTTCTCGGGATGTACGTAACGGTCTATCTCCTCGAATTCTTCGTCCGGCAACATCGGTTTGCTATCCGACAACATCGGCTTACTATCCGACATCGTTGCCTTACGCGTTTTCTTCTTGGTTTCACGCGTGGGTTTGGGGGTGACATTGCGAAGCATCACCTCCGCCTTCAAATCAAGATAAACGTCGATGCTGAATTGCCTGCTGATGAAATTATTCAGCAGCATACGCTTGGCCGTCAGAAGGTCCTCGAACAGCTCGAGACGGTCCTGAAGCTTCGACCGCACGGCTTTGTTGTCGCTGTTGCGGATGGCTTTAGTGGCAAGATCCACCACAGGCATCAGCTGTCCGACGAAGTATTTGCAGGCGGCCTTGACACGCTCGCCCAACACCTGCTCCGAACGCGAGCCTTCCATCGCCATGCACGAATACTGATGGCGGAACGTGTCGGCCACTTTGATTATCTCGCGGCTCTTTGTCTCGTACATCTGCACCCAATCCTGCACTATAGCCGGGAACTTGCGCATGAAGTTCTCCTGATACAGCCGCATCACGCCCTCCATAGCCGCGAACATCTGCCGGAAATTGAACAGATCATCCAGCAGCCCGACCTTGTATTGACGCTCCAGCATGTCAAGATGCGCCTCGTCTATGTCGTCGCAGTTATGGTCGTTATAGAATCGGTCGACCGACGTATCGTTGATTATGGATGAAGGCGAAACAGGATTCTCCAGCACCAGTCCCTGCAACGTGCGGCACCGCGACAACGCCACGTACGTCTGTCCGTGCGCGAAGCTACGTTTCACGTCGATGATGGCGCGGTCGAAGGTCAGGCCCTGGCTCTTGTGTATGGTCACGGCCCAGGCTAATTTCAGCGGATACTGCGTGAAGGTTCCCTCCTTATGCTCCACAATCTCCTTCGTCTCGGGATTGACGGTGTACGAGATATTGTCCCAGTCCACAGGCTGCACCTGGATAATCTCGCCCCCCTCCTGCGGACGTACGGCCACGCCATATTCCTCGTCGATGGCCACGACCTGGCCTATCATGCCGTTGTAATAGGCGCGGTCCATACCCGTATCGTTCTTTATGAACATCACCTGCGCGCCGACCTTAAGGGTCAGCTCCGGATCGGCAGGATATGACGTTTCGGGAAACTTGCCCTCGATGTGACACTCGAATACATGCGGCTGCGAAGGGAGTTCGTCAAGTTTTTGCCGGTTTATGTCGTTGGCTATGCCGTTGTGCGTGGTGAGGCGTATGTAGCCTTCATCGTCGCCCGGATTGAAGCCTGGGATGCAACGGGAGTTCAGTTTGTCGAGCACCGTCTTGTCCGCGCGGTTCTCGCGTATGGCGTTGAGCATCCCGAGGAAGTCGGCGTCCTTCTGACGGAACACCTCGTTTAGCTCCACAGTCTCGTACGGCAACTGCTGCAAGGCCACGGAATCGAAGAAGAACAGCGACTTGTAACGTCCTTCCAGCAGGTGCCGTTCCTCCTCCCTGACCACCGGCGCCAGCTGCTGCAGGTCGCCGATGAGCAGGAGCTGAACGCCGCCGAAGGGCTTGGTGCGGTCGCGCAGGCGTCTCAGCACGTCGTCCACGGCATCCAGCAGGTCGGCGCGCACCATCGACACCTCGTCGATCACAAGCAGGTCCATGCCTCGGATGATGCGCAGCTTCTCCTTGCTGTACGAGAACTTGCGGCGCGTGCCGTTGTTCATGCCGGGAACGAACGGCCCGAAATCCAGCTGGAAGAAGCTGTGCAGCGTCACGCCTCCGGCATTGATGGCGGCTATGCCGGTCGGGGCGCATACCACGATACGCTTACGGCTCGATGAGCGCAGGTTGCGCAGAAAGGTGGTCTTGCCGGTGCCGGCCTTACCTGTAAGAAACAGACTCGTTCCGGTTCCTTCTATTATGCGGCGAGCAAGCTCAAGCCTTTCATTCGTCTTCTGTTCCATGGATTTCCTTGATTTGGTGATATGTCCGGATCCACACCCGGACAGATCTTTATTACTTTTTATGTGCGATCATGTACTGTGCGATCTGCACGGCATTCAGGGCCGCGCCCTTCTTTATCTGGTCGCCCACCACCCAGAAGCTGAGTCCGTTGGGGTTGGCTAGGTCCTTGCGCAGACGGCCCACATACACGGGGTCCTTGCCGGCTATGTCCTTGGGCATCGGATAACAGGGATGCTCAGGATTGCCCAGATCCACGTACACCAGCCCCTCGCCATTACGCAGGGCGTTCTCAGCCGTCTCAAGCGACACGGGAGCCTCGGTCTCTACCCAGATAGCCTCGCTGTGGGCGCGCATCACCGGCACACGCACACACGTGGCCGACACCTCGATGTCGCTGTGCATTATCTTGCGCGTCTCGTTGTACATCTTCATCTCCTCCTTGGTATAGCCGTTGTCCATGAACACATCTATGTGAGGGATGACGTTATGCGCCAGCTGATGCTGGAATTTCTTTACGGTCGGTTCCTCGCCGCGGGCTATCTGGCATGTCTGGAGCGCAAGCTCGTCCATGCCGCTCGCACCCGCTCCGGAAGCGGCCTGATAGCTGGCCACATGCACACGCCTGATGTGCGACACGTCGTCGATGGGCTTCAGCGCCACCACCATCTGGATGGTAGTGCAGTTGGGATTGCCTATGATGTTGCGCGGATGATTGAAGGCATCCTCGCCGTTTACCTCGGGCACTACTAAGGGCACGTCGGGATCCATGCGGAATGCCGACGAGTTGTCTATCATCAGCGTGCCGTGACGTGTGATGGTCTCGGCGTATTCCTTGCTGACCGATGCTCCGGCCGACGTGAAGGCTATCTCCACACCGCTGAAATCGGAGTCGTGGGTCAGTTCCTCGATTATATATTCTTTGCCGCGGAATTTACGCGAAGTGCCCGCGGAGCGCTTCGAACCGAACAGTCTCAGACTGTCCACGGGGAAGGCTTGCTCCTCGAGCACTCTCAGGAATTCCGCGCCTACGGCGCCGCTGGCGCCGACTATCGCGATATTCATGTCTATTCTTTTATTAGAGTCCTGACGGCATACGCCGCACTGACAGTATCAAGCTTCTTAGCTCAGGCCGCTTACGGCCACTTCCTTGTTGATCTTGCTGATCAGACCCTGCAGCACCTTGCCCGGGCCGAGCTCGGTGAAGTCGTCGGCACCGTCGGCAATCATGGCCTGTACGTCCTGAGTCCAGCGCACGGGAGCCGTGAGCTGCTTGATCAGGTTGGCCTTGATCTCCTCGGGATCTGTGTGAGGCTTGGCGTCCACGTTCTGATATACGGGGCAGACGGGCGTGGTGAATTTGGCTGCTGCGATGGCCTCGGCCAATTCCTCCTGTGCGGGCTGCATCAGGGGCGAATGGAACGCTCCGCCCACCTTCAGCACCAATGCACGCTTGGCACCGGCTTCCTTCATCTTCTCGCATGCCTCGTTGATGGCCTCGACGGTTCCGGAGATAACCACCTGTCCGGGGCAGTTATAGTTGGCGGGAGCCACGACGCCGTCCACGCTGTTGCAGATTTCCTCCACCTTCTCGTCGGACAGAGCCAATACGGCGGCCATGGTCGAGGGCTGAGCCTCGCAAGCCTTCTGCATGGCCTGTGCGCGCTTCGACACGAGCTTCAGACCCTCCTCGAAGCTCAGCGCACCGGCTGCTACCAGCGCGGAGAACTCGCCGAGGCTGTGGCCGGCCACCATCGACGGCTTGAAGTCGTCGCCAAGGTTCTTGGCCAGCAGTACGCTGTGAAGGAATATAGCAGGCTGCGTCACCTTGGTCTGCTTCAGGTCCTCCTCGGTTCCGTTGAACATCAGGTCTGTGATGCGGAAGCCAAGGATCTCGTTGGCTTTCTCAAACAAATCTCGGGCTTCGGCATTGTTGTCGTACAGGTCCTTGCCCATTCCCACAAACTGGGCACCCTGGCCCGGAAATACATACGCTTTCATTATTCGTAGTTTCTTATCGTTGTCTAATCTTGTTATCCGCAGGCGTTACCACCCGCTATTACACTGCAAAATTACTAAATAATCGGCAATTATGGAAATAATTCGTTAATTGCTTATGCTTTACAATATATTTTCAAGGCTATCCTGCAGCCGTCTCCGATTATTTCAGCACTTTGGCACGCTTGGAATCCCAGTAGAGATAAGCGATAAGGAGCAGATATACTATCACGCCGAGAGTCTGAGTGAACAGAGGACTTCCGGGCGTGGTGTACTCGAATCCGCAGAAACGTGTGATGGCCGCGAACACGCCGAACAGCGCGCCGCCGGCGATAAGTCCGGACGACAGCAGCGTTCCGCGGTCGTGACGGGCCGAAGCCACCTTCTTGTCCTTGCTGCTGTGCTGCACGAAGTAAGCCACGGCACCTCCGACCAGCATCGGGGTATTGAGCGACAACGGGATGAACATGCCGAGGCAGAATGCCAGCGCGGGCACGCCCAGCCAGTTGAGTATCAGCGCGAGGATGGCGCCTACCATATAGAGAATCCAGGGAGTGTCACCGCCCATCATCAGAGGCTCGATCACCTTGGCCATGGCGTTGGCCTGCGGTGCCACGAGGGCGTTGTCGCCGGTAAAGCCGTACACCTTGTTCAGCACGATGATTACGCCGCCGACAGTTGCGGCCGACACGAGGGTGCCGAGGAATTTCCAGGTCTCCTGTTTCCTGGGCGTCGAGCCGAGCCAGTAACCGATCTTGAGGTCGGTCACGAAACCGCCGGCCATGGAGAGTGCGGTGCAGACCACGCCGCCGATCACCATGGAGGCGACGATGCCGCTGGTACCGTTAAGTCCAATGGCCACGAAGATGGCCGAGGCGATGATCAGCGTCATCAGCGTCATGCCCGACACTGGGTTGGAGCCTACGATGGCTATGGCGTTTGCGGCCACGGTGGTGAACAGGAAGGCAATCAGTGTAACGACTACCCATGCCACGAGTGCCTGCCAGAAGGTATGGATTACGCCGAACCAGAAGAACAGCAGCACTGCCAACAGAGCCAGGGCGATGAAGAACACTACCTTCTTCATCGACAGGTCCATCTGCCAGCGCACCTGCTTGCCTGTGGCGGCTGCGCCCTTGAATTCGCGGCCGGCCAGCGACACGGCGTTGACGATGATGTTCCACGACTTGATGATGCCGATAACGCCGGCCATGGCGATACCGCCGATACCGATCATACGGGCATAGTCCTTGAATATCACGTCCGGAGCCATAGCCTGGAACTCAGGCGAGCCGTAGGTGCCCATCAGCGGTATGATGATCCACCACACGAAGATGGAGCCGGCGAAGATAACGAAGGCGTATTTCAGACCTACTATGTAACCCAGACCGAGCAGTGCGGCGCCGGTGTTGCAGCTGAACACTAATTTGGTCTTTTCGGCTATGGTCTGGCCCCACTGCGCGCAGGTGGTGGTCACGGTCTCGGCCCACCATCCGAAGGTGGCCACGATGTAGTCGTAGATACCACCTATCAGCGAGGCTATCACCAGGGTCTTGGCCTGGCTGTTGTCGCCGCTGGCCGAGGCTGCCTGGCCCGACACTATCACCTGTGTGGTGGCCGTGGCCTCCGGGAAGGGGTACTTGCCGTGCATATCCTTCACGAAATATTTACGGAAGGGAATGAAGAACAGGATGCCTAAGATACCTCCCAACAGCGACGAGAGGAATATCTGATAGAAATTCACCACGATGTCAGGATAAGTGTCCTGCAGGATGTAGAGCGCGGGCAGCGTGAAGATGGCACCGGCCACGATCACGCCCGAACATGCGCCGATGCTCTGGATTATCACGTTCTGGCCCAGCGCGTTCTTCTTCTTCAATGCCGAGCTGAGACCCACCGCGATGATGGCGATAGGAATAGCGGCCTCGAACACCTGGCCTACTTTCAGGCCCAGATAGGCGGCGGCGGCACTGAAGATGATGGCCATCAGCAGGCCCATGCCCACCGAATACACGGTCACTTCCTTCTGGTCGTGCGCCGGATGCATCACCGGCACGTACTCCTCGTCGGCGCCCAGTTCCCTGAACGCGTTCTCCGGCAGTCCCGTCTCGGTGGTGTAAACGTTCTCGTCGTCTTGCTTCATAATTCTAATATTGTGTGATGTTATTGTTGTCCAAATGCAAATTGACACCTAAACCACAAAATTACTAAAAAAATGTCAACCGCCCAATCATAATTCCCAAATCTTCTGCTAAATCACACAGTCACTTTATGTTTTTTGTTTGAAATTTGTTAACTTTGTAGAGGAATAGTAGCGCAGGCTGTCCACGGCCGCGCACAGACAAGAACAAAAAGTTATTAAAAAGAATATCCGTATGGTCAAGTATCCGGTCAGCGAATCAAGCTTCAGGGAAATAATCAGAGGCGGTTATAAATACGTGGACAAGACCATGTATATCCATCAGCTTGTGAATACAGGCAAGTTTTACTTTCTGAGCCGCCCGCGCCGCTTCGGCAAAAGCATGCTCCTATCTACCATGTATTCATATTTCAACGCCGACCGCGAGCTGTTCAAGGGCCTGGCCCTCGACACGCTGGAGCCTGAGGAATGGACCAAGTACCCCGTGCTGCGCATGGACTTCACCCGTAGCGGATACAACACGGACGGAGACCTGCCCAGAGTATTGAGATCTTTCCTCGACGAATGGGAGAAGGAATATGGGGATTTCGACAGAGAGGATCCGGTCGATCTGAGGTTCAGCAAATTAATCCGTCATATCCATGACAACACCGGTCAACAGGTAGTCGTGCTTATCGACGAGTACGACAGCCCCATCGTCGACGTCCACGACAAGCCGGTACTGGAGAAACTTAACCGCAAAATCCTTCACGACTTCTACCGAGTGATGAAGTCAAATACCGACTGCCTTAAGTTCGTGTTCCTGACGGGTGTGGGCAAGCTCGGCCAGATCAACATCTTCAGCGGCCTTAACAACATAGTCGACATCTCGCTTCTGCCGCAATACTCGGCCATCTGCGGCATCACCTTTGACGAACTTGAAAGGAATTTCCGAGAAGGCATTGAGGATCTGGCACAGAAACGTAACTGGACCAACGAAGAAACATTACTGAAACTGAAGGCCCAATACGACGGCTATCACTTCTCGGAGGATCTGATTGACGTATATAACCCGTTCAGCCTCGTCAGAGCGTTATATTCACTCAGCATCGGTGATTACTGGTTCCAGTCAGGCACTCCCACACGGCTGATTCACCAGTTCCTGGAAAACGACTGGGGAACCCCTGACCTGGAAGGCACCGTCATGTCCCGAGTTATGCTGGAGAGCGGCGACGTGTTAGGCGACAACCTCGCGCTGACCTGCTTCTACACCGGTTACCTCACAATCAAGGATTACAATCAACGGAGAGACAATTTCGTCTTAGGCTATCCCAATAAGGAAGTCCGTAAGGGATTTTTCATGAATTTGATGGAGGCCGCTAAGAAATGGGATATGGGTCGAGCTTATAATTTTGTAAACTCTCTTAACGACTTCATTGATAATGACGACATCGAAGGTTTCCTACAGGAGATGAAGTCGTTCCTGGCCGGTATACCCTATATGGCATATACCGACAAGGAGTCGCAATGGCAGAAAGATATATTGATTATCTCGCGTCTGGTAGGTCTGCAGGTGGAAGCGGAGCGACGCACGTCCCAAGGCCGCATGGACATGGTGTTGGAGGGCTCCAAGGCCATCTACATCATCGAGTTCAAGTATGGAGGCACGCCCGAAGATGCGTTGGCGCAGATCGATAAGAAACAGTACGCCCTCCCCTACCAGAACTCCCTCAACCCCAAGCCCGTCGTCAAGGTCGGCGTCAACATCTCGCCCGAGACCCGCACCATCGACGGCTGGATCATCGAGAATGCTTAGAATCCCGATAGTGTCAAGAAAAGCACACAGCGGCTGCACAAACGTGTGGACCCCGCCACACGTCTCGGACCTGAAGGCGTTCCTGACATCCATGTAACAATAAAAGCAGCCGACTCTGACGAGCCGGCTGCCTTTATAATTTATGGGAGTGGGGTCATGCCTGAGGCACAGCCCCGCTCCGTATGCGTCAATCTTACTTTCTGGCGATCTTCTTGTAGCCGTAAACTGCGCGGTCGCCCAGTTCCTCCTCGATGCGGAGCAACTGGTTGTACTTGGCCATACGGTCGGAACGGCTTGCGCTACCGGTCTTGATCTGACCTGCGTTCATGGCAACTGCGATGTCAGCGATGGTGCTGTCCTCGGTCTCGCCCGAACGGTGGGAGATAACGGCGGTGTAGTTGTTGCGCTGTGCCATCTGTACAGCACGCAGAGTCTCGGTCAGCGAACCGATCTGGTTAACCTTGACCAGGATCGAGTTGGCGCAACCCTCGGCGATACCGCGCTCCAGATACTTAACGTTGGTTACGAACAGGTCGTCGCCCACGAGCTGGCACTTGCTGCCGATGGCGTCGGTCAGCATCTTCCAGCCCTCCCAGTCGTTCTCGGCCATACCGTCCTCGATGGAGTCGATGGGATACTTGCTGATCAGCTCCTCCAGGAACTTGACCTGCTCGGCGCTGGTGCGCTTGGGAGCGTCGGGACCCTGCTTCCAGGTGTAGTCGTAAACGCCGTCCTTGTAGAACTCGGAGCTGGCAACGTCCAGACCGATCGTAACGTCCTTGCCGGGAACATAGCCTGCGTCCTCGATAGCCTTAACGATGGTGCTGAGTGCATCCTCAGTGCCGTCCAGGTTGGGAGCGAAACCACCCTCGTCACCCACTGCGGTGCTCAGGCCGCGGGCCTTCAGCACTTTCTTCAGGTGATGGAACACCTCGGTGCCCATGCGGATACCCTCCTTGAAGCAGCATGCGCCCACGGGACGAATCATGAACTCCTGGAAGCAGATGGGAGCGTCGCTGTGTGCGCCACCGTTGATGATGTTCATCATCGGAACGGGAAGTACGTATGTGTCGCAGCCACCGATGTAGCGGTACAGAGGCATGTCGAGATAGTTGGCTGCTGCCTTGGCAACTGCCAGCGATACGCCCAGGATTGCGTTGGCGCCAAGGTTGGACTTGGTGTCGGTGCCGTCCAGGTCGATCATGATCTTGTCGATGCCAATCTGATCCAGTGCGCTGTGGCCGATCAGAGCCTCGGCGATAGGACCGTTTACGTTGGCAACTGCCTTCGTAACGCCCTTGCCCATGTAACGCTTGGGATCGTTGTCACGCAGCTCCAGAGCCTCGTTCACACCGGTCGATGCACCCGACGGTACGGCTGCACGGCCCATGACGCCGCTCTCCAGATATACGTCTACCTCTACTGTGGGATTGCCGCGGGAATCAAGTATCTCGCGTCCGATTACTTTCTCAATTTTCATCGCTTTGATATTATTTATATCTATTATTAGGATTTGTGTCTGATTTTCGGGTTTCTTCTTACTGCGGACTCTTGTCCGATTCACAATTTTTGTCTAAATTTGAATGCCGGACAGCAGCGCGCCATGTCGCGTCCGTTCCGTACCGCAAAATTACTAATTTTTTCTCAATTAAGAAACTGTTTAAATTTATTTCAAACAATTTAATACCCGCTAATTAATGACAGTAGCCGAAAGTGCCGAAAAATTGTACCGCGCGGCCTTGGCCACGTTGCCCTTCAAGCTCCTTGACCAGCAGGACGAGGTGCTGAAACGGATGTGCCTGTTCGCCGTGTCCGACACGCCGGGCGACGTGTTCGTGCTGAACGGCTATGCGGGTACGGGCAAGACATCGCTTGTCGGCGCGCTGATCAAGGCTCTTGACGCAGCGAAGCGCAAGACCGTGGTATTGGCTCCCACCGGTCGCGGCGCCAAGGTGGCCTCGGGGATGTCGGCACATCCCGCCGGCACCATTCACCGCCGGCTGTTCCGCCCCGACATGTCGGACGCTTCGGGAATGCGTTACGTAGTGGCGCCGAACCAGAGCCGCGACACGCTGTTCATCGTTGACGAGGCGTCGCTGATAGCCGATTCCAAGGGGCCGGACTCGCTGTTGGCCATGTTGGTGAAGCATGTGTATTCCGCTCCGGGCTGCAAGATGCTGCTGATGGGCGACGAGGCCCAGCTTCCGCCCGTTGGCCAGACCACGGCCTACGCCATGAACCCCGACCGGCTGCGCAGCCTCGGACTCATTCCCCTCTGTCATGTCCTGGACCTGGCGATGCGTCAGGATGCGGAATCGGGCATTATACACAACGCCACGCTGATGCGACATCTGCTGTATCATCCCGACACGCAGCTGCAGCCATGCATCGACATGGCCGGATTCAAGGATGTGAGGGTAATTTCGTCGCGCGAACTCCCCGACGAGCTCGCCGCCTCGTATTCGTCGGTCGGACAGGAAGAAACGCTGATAATAACCCGCGCCAACTGGCGTGCCAACGACTTCAACCAGGCCATCCGTCAGCAGGTGTTCGATTACGACAGTCCCGTGTCACGTGGCGACCGGCTCGTTATCACTAAAAACGATTACTTCTGGGGCAAACAGAACGGCCGCAACGGACTCATAGCCAACGGCGACATGGCCGAAGTGACATGGACCGGCCGCACCGAGAAGGTATATGGACGATACTTCACCGAGGTTGAGTTGCAATTCGGTGACGGACGTATCATCAACGCGCAGCTGATGCTGCGCAGCCTCATGGCCAAAGGCTCGTCCATCCCCCGCGAGGAGATGGAACGTTTCATGAACCGCATCATGGCCGACACCGAGGGCGTGCTGTCCGAAAAGATTGCCGCGGCACTAAACAGCCCGTATTACAATGCCCTGCAGGCCAAGTATGCCTACTGCGTAACCTGCCACAAGGCACAGGGCGGCGAATGGAAGCATGTGTACATCGACATGGGGGGCATCGACCCTGACGCGCTCGGCCCGGAGTTCTACCGCTGGATATACACCGCCATAACGCGCGCCACACAGCGCGTCTACTTCGTGAACCCTACCATCCAGGTCATTGAATAATTCTCGATTAATCGAGATTTATCGGGATTAATCGGGATTCTCAGGATTAATCTGGTTGAATCGGGATTAATCGGGATTCTCAGGATTAATCGGGTTGAATCGGGATTTATCGGGATTTTCGGGATTAATCGGGATTCCCGAGCAAAAAAAACAAAAAAGGAGCGGAAATCCAGGGCACTGAAAAAGTAATCATATTTCAGGTTGCTCTTAAGCGAGACTAAAAATCAAAAACTCGCCAGGTCCTTATCCGAGGATTTGGCGAGTTTATA
>QWCV01000120.1_pt1 | contig 98060 bp, 86 predicted proteins | sample 1972621 | NCBI WGS metagenome assembly QWCV01 (sample SAMN09866699, study PRJNA288562) | Human gut metagenome isolate pre2_stool, whole genome shotgun sequencing... | isolation source: gut | host: Homo sapiens | place: USA: California | reverse complement strand
AGCGTAACGGTACGGAAATCTTTCATGCGGCGCCTCCTGTCAGACCTGCGCGAAGCGGCCGGGGGCCAGCTCCGCGATCTTGGCGTTGAGTTCCTTGGCGGACAGGACGGTCTGGCGGCCGTCCTCGTATTCCGCGTCCACCCAGCCCTTGAGCGCGAGCACGAGCGGGTCATGCTTGTCGATCTGCGCAGCTCCGGTCAGGTGGTAGTTCTGGTTGATCCAGTAGGCGATGCCCGCGAGGCCGGACGTCTTGGCGACCTGCACGGACGCCGGGCGGTTGAGCAGCTTCTCGGTATCGAAGATCGTGTAGATCTCGGCGTCCTTGAGCAGACCGTCGGCGTGGATGCCGGCACGCGTGGCGTTGAAGTCGCGCCCGACGAACGGCGTCATCGGCGGGATGTCGTAGCCGATCTCGTGCTGGAAGTAGTCGGCGATCTCGGTGATGACGGTCGGGTCCATGCCGTCGAGCGAGCCGCGCAGCGACGCGTACTCGAACACCATCGCCTCGAGCGGGATGTTGCCCGTGCGCTCACCGATGCCCAGCAGCGAACAGTTGACCGCGCACGCGCCGTAGAGCCACGCGGTCGAGGCGTTGACGACCGCCTTGTAAAAGTCGTTGTGCCCGTGCCATTCGAGACACTCGCTCGGCACATCGGAGTATTGCTGCAGGCCGTAAATGATGCCGGCCACGCTGCGCGGCAGCGCCGCCTCCGTGTAGGGGATGCCGTAGCCCATGGTGTCGCACGCGCGGATCTTGACCGGAATGCCCGCCTGGCGCGAGAGCTTTTGCAGCTCGTTGACAAACGGCACCACAAAGCCGTAAAAATCGGCGCGCGTGATGTCCTCGAGGTGGCAGCGCGGGACGACGCCGGCCTCAAACGCGTCGGCCACGGTGGCAAGGTAATAGTCCATGGCCTGCTTTCGGGTCATTTTCATCTTCTTAAAGATGTGGTAGTCACTGCAGCTGACGAGGATGCCCGTCTCGCGGATGCCGAGGTCGCGCACGAGGCGAAAATCCTCCTTCGTGGCGCGGATCCACGTCGTGATCTCCGGGAACTTCAGCCCCAGCTCCATGCACTTTTCGAGCGCCTCGCGGTCCTTCTTGCTGTAGATGAAAAACTCCGTCTGCCGGATGATGCCGTACGGCCCGCCGAGCCGCGACAGGTACTTATAAATATTGACGATCTGGTCGACCGTGTACGGCTCCACGGACTGCTGCCCGTCGCGCAGGGATGTGTCCGTGATCCAGATCTCCTCGGGCATGTTCATCGGCACGCGCCGGTGGTTGAACGGCACCTTCGGCACCATTCCCTGCGTGTAGATGTCGCGCTGGAGGTTCGGCTCCGCCACGTCCTGGAGCGAATATTTATACGCATTCTGCTCCAGCAAATTCGTCTTTCCGGATATTTCAAGCATGGCAGTGGGACTCCTTTCCGTTTGCTTTGTATTATTGTATACAATTATACACACATCTGCGTCATTGTCAACGCACAAATGTTCACAATTATCCGCTTGCTTTCCGGGCGGATGCTGGTATAATACAAAATCGTTCAAAATTGAACTATTTTTCGGGAGGTGACCGCCGTGCTCACCGCATCGCAGGTCTATACGTACACGCGCCGCATCCTCGACGCTTACGCCGCCGTCATGCAGCCGCTGAGCGCGGAGCTGGACATGGCGCAAAACGCCGTGGACATTCTGCTCTTTCTGGCCAACAATCCGGGGCTGGACACCGCGCGCGACATCTGCACGTACCGGAAGCTCAAGCCGGGCATCGTGTCGTTCCACGTGGACAATCTCGTGCGCGAGGGCTACCTGCTGCGCACGCGCGACCCCGGCGACCGGCGCCGCTGCCGGCTCATGTGCACGGATAAGGCGGCGCCGATCGTCGCGCGCGGTCAGGCGCTGCAGGAGCAGTTCATCGCGCAGATGTCCGCGGGCCTCGCGCCCGACGCGCTCGAAACGTTCCAGCACTGTCTGACGGCGTTCGCGCAGAATCTTGACCGTATGGCCAACAGGGAGGAAAGTTAAATGCAGCAGGACAAAACATTTCTCGGCACGGAGCCCGTCGGACAGCTCCTGCGCCGGCTCGCGATCCCGACGGTGATCGCGCAGCTGGTGAACATGCTCTACAACATCGTCGACCGCATCTACATCGGCCACATTCCGGAGGTCGGCAGTCTCGCGCTGACAGGCGTGGGCGTGTGCCTGCCGATCATTCTGATCGTGTCGGCCTTCGCGTGCTTCACGGCCTCGGGCGGCGCGCCGCGCGCGTCGATCTACATGGGGCGCGACGATATGGACAGCGCCGAAAAGACGCTCGGCGGCTGCTTCACGCTGCAGATCGGTATCTCCATTGTGCTCACGGCGGTGCTACTCCTCTGGGGGCGCGAGGCACTGCTCGCCTTCGGCGCGAGCGAGAACACCATTGACTACGCCGCGGACTACCTGCATATTTATGCGTTCGGCACGCTCTTTGTCGAGCTCACGCTGGGCATGAACGCCTTCATCACGGCGCAGGGCTTTGCCAAGGTGGGCATGTACACGGTGCTCATCGGCGCGGCGGCGAACATCATCCTCGACCCGATCTTCATCTTCGCGCTGGGCATGGGCGTGCGCGGCGCAGCACTGGCGACCGTGCTCTCACAGGGACTCTCGTGCGCGTGGGTGCTGGCGTTTCTGTGCGGGAAGAAGGCGTTTTTGCGCCTGCGGCGGGAAAACCTCTTCGTCTCGCCGAAGCTCATCCTGCCGTGCGTGGCGCTCGGCCTGGCCACGTTCACGATGCAGGCGAGCGAGAGCGTCATCTCCGTGTGCTTCAACGCCTCCCTGCTCCAATACGGCGGCGACATCGCCGTCGGCGCCATGACGATCCTCACGAGCGTCATGCAGTTTGCCATGCTGCCGCTGCAGGGCATCGGTCAGGGCGCGCAGCCGATCACGAGCTACAATTTCGGTGCGAAGAACACGTCTCGCGTGCGGGAAACGTTCCGTCTGCTGCTGAAGGTGTGCCTGATCTACTCCGTCTCGCTCTGGCTGCTCATCGAGCTCTTCCCCGGCCTGTTCGCGCGCATCTTCACGCCGGACGCGGCGCTCATCGCCTTCACGGCGCGCGTGCTGCGCATCTACTGCGCGGGCCTGTTCCTGTTCGGCATCCAGATCGCCTGCCAGATGACGTTTGTGTCCATCGGCAGCGCGCTGTGCTCGATCATCGTGGCCGTGCTGCGCAAGTTCGTGCTGCTCCTGCCGCTGATCTATCTGCTGCCGGCGCTGCTTCCCGACCAGACGACCGCCGTGTATCTGGCCGAACCGGTCGCGGACGTCATCGCCGTCACGTGCACGGCCATCCTGTTTTCCGTGCAGTTTCGCAAGGCGCTGCACAAGCTGGAGGCAAGTGACTGACGCGGCACGGACGATTCAAAATTTGAAACGACGTTATCAAAATTATAAATCGTCCGCAGCGTTGACAATTGTCATTCCGGCACGAACGCCGACGAGAAGCTCTCCGGCGACTACCCTGTGTAACATTGTCCACACACCGGTGCGGTTTTTTGACCGCACCGGTGTTTTTTGTATGACAAACTCGTTAAAAATCGAGCAACTTTCAGTTGAAATACCGGCAAAAAACAGGTATAATAACAATGTCAGTCCATCTGACAAACATAGCAGACAGGAGGCACGCCCATGTCGATGCAAGAGGTGCGGGAACAGAATATCGCACTCGTAGCGCAGACGGCACTGGCGTGTTTTGTTGAAAACGGCATCGACAAGACGACCATCCGTGACATTGCGCACCGCGCGGGGCTGACCGAGCGCTCGGTCTACCGCTACTTTGCGACAAAGGACGAGCTCGTCATCGCGGCGGCCTTTCTCTATTGGGACCGGGCCAAGGCGCAGGCGGCGCAGGCGCTCGCAGCGCAGCAGCGGGCCGGCATGACCGGCATCGAGGAGATCCGCGTGCTGCTGCGCAGCTACGCGGGGCTGATCTTCACCGACCCGGCCGGCATCCGCTTCTCGCTCGACGCGGAGGTCGCGCTGTGCAACGCCGGCCGGCAGCACGCGGTCGTCAACCGCCCGCCGGAGCGCTATGAGGTCGCCCCCGGTCCGATCGCTGCAGCCATCCGCCGCGGGCTTGCCGACGGGACGGTCGACCCCATGGCCGATGTGAAAACACTCTATTATAATACATACGATTCGATCCTCGGCGTCATCCAGCGGATGTCTGTCGGCGTGCCGAGCGTGCATGAGCTCGACGGGCACGCGCGCATCGACGCGCTGTGCGAGCAGTTCACGCGCGCATTCGCGGCGCCGCCCAAACAATAAGGGGACAGGGAATACCTTTTGAATAATACCCGACATTGAAGGAGGAAAAGGCATGGCAAAACGACCGAACATTCTCAAGCTGGCGACCAAGATCAGCCTTGAGAGCATGACGTACATGGGCATCACGTATGACGACCCCGAGTACAAGATCCTCGAGCCGATTATCGACGATGACATGTGTGCGATCATGATGCACCTGCGCCTGGAGGCCAACCGCACCGTGGAGGACGTGGCCAAGCGCGCAAGAAAGAGCGTGGAGTACACGCAGGAGCAACTCGATAAGCTGTGCAAGACCGGCGCAGTCCGCTACCGCTATGTGGACGGCAAGCGCTGCTACTTCTACCCGATCTGGGTCCCGGGCATCATGGAGGGCATCCTCGCCAACCGTGAGCAGTGCGACAAGTATCCCGTGCTCGGCGAGAGCTTTGAGGCGTACACCCGCCGCCGTCCGGAGATGCTCGCGCCGATGCTCGACTCCGGCAAGACCGGTATGTTCTTCATGCGCGTCATGCCCGTCATGAGCGCGATCGAGAACAACTCGCGCACGGCGTCCTATGACGAGCTCAAGACGCTCATCGACAACGCGACGGCCATCAGCGTCGGTCCGTGCTCGTGCCGCCGGGCCCGCCGCCTCATGGGCGAGGGCTGTGGCCACCTTGAAGAGGACATGTGCATGTACCTCAACGACAACGCGCTCTGCTTCTCCGAGCAGGGTTATCACCGCCTCGTGAGCAAGGAAGAGGCGTATGAGATCCTCCAGCGTGCCGAGGACAACGGTCTCGTGCACGAGATCAACCAGACGCCGGGCTTTGAGGACGCGACCGCCATCTGCAACTGCTGCGGCTGCTCGTGCTTCGCACTGCGCATCGGGGAGCTGTTCCGCACGCCGCGCGCCATCCGCTCGAACTACATCGCCCGCGTGGACAAGGAAAAGTGCGTCGCCTGCGGTCAGTGCGTTGAAAACTGCCAGACCAACGCCCTCAAGCTCGGCCAGAAGCGCTGCGCGACCGATCCGCACATCTCCGACACCTACGACACCGACGCCAGCGTGCCGTTCCACCGCTCGAGCTACAACCCCGAGTACCGCACGAACCGCTCGGACGTCATGCCCAGCGGCACCGCGCCATGCAAGGCCGTGTGCCCGCTGAACATCCCGGTGCAGGGCTGCCTGCAGCTGCTGTCCGTCGGCAGATATGACGACGCCGCGGCGCTCATCCGGCAGGCCACGCCGTTCCCGGAACTGTGCGGCAGCGTGTGCGGCCGCCAGTGTGAAAAGGTCTGCACCCGCAACCAGATCGACGCCGCCGTCGCCATTGCCGACGTGTGCAAGACGCTCGTCGAGCGCGAACGCAGCGCCGGTAAGGTCATTTTGCCGCCGGTGAAAAACCCGGCCGGCATCCCCCATACGGAAAAGATCGCCGTCATCGGCGCCGGCCCCGCCGGACTGAGCTGCGCCTATTTCCTCCGGCAGCAGGGCTACCCCGTGACCGTGCTGGAAAAGGACACGGTGCTCGGCGGCGCACCGGCGACGCTCATCCCGTCCTTCCGGCTCGACCGCAAGGCCTATGCCGACGAAATCGACGTGCTCGCGCGCATGGGCGTGGAGTTCCGGACCGGCGTGGAAGTCGGCAAGGACACGACGCTCGACGCGCTGCGCGCAGAGGGCTACAAGGCGTTCTTCCTCGGCATCGGCGCCGGGAAGCAGCGCAAAGACGCACCGGCCGGCACCGTGGACGCGCGCAGATACCTGCACCGGAAGAGACAGTCCGTCAAGGGCAGCATCGTCGTGCTCGGTGGCGGGAAAGAGGCCGTTGACTGTGCGCGCGCCGCGCGCAAAGGCGGCGCGGCAAGCGTGACCGTCGTCACCGGAGCGATCCAGGCGGACATCTCCGAGGCCAAGAAGGAAGGCATCGCGTTCCGCGCGCCGTTTGCAGTGCAGGAGATTCGCGACGGCGCGGTGTCCATCCGCAGCCTGCACGGCGACAAGACCGAAGAGCTCGCCGCAGACACGGTCTTCGCTGCCGAGGGCTACGTCCCGGCGGCGGACGCCTTCACCGCCGGATCCGGCGTGTGCCTGAACGCCGACGGCTTTGTCGGCGCCGACGCCGTGACCCGCCAGACCGGTGAGGCCGATGTCTTTGCCGGCGGCGCCGCGACCGGTGCGCATGACATTGCGCGCGCGATCGCCGAGGGCCGCGAGGCCGCGATCTCGATCCACCGCTTCGTGCACAGCAACCAGAGCTTCGTGATCGGCCGCGACAAGCGGGATTATAAGCCGCTGGCGCGCAGCAGCGTTGGCGTTGCGATCGACGAGCTGGAGGCCGCACCCCGGCAGACGGCGGAAAACGGTCTGCTCAGCGACGCGCAGCTGCACTGCGAGGCAGGACGCTGCCTCGGCTGCGGCACCGTGGTGCTCAACGAGGACCAGTGCATCGGCTGCGGCATCTGCACGACCAAGTGCAAGTTTGACGCCATCCATCTCGAGAAAGTCAACGATACGCACGGCCGTGAATACTTCCGCACCCTGCTGACCGTGGCCGGCAACACCCCCGCCGCCATCGGCCGCCTCGTGCGCAAGACGCGCGGCAGATAAGGAGCAGCGCCATGCATGAGATCGGTGTGGTGCGCGCCATGGTCAAGACCGTCACCGACTACGCGGCGGCAAAGGGCGTCGACCACGTCTCGGAGATCGTGGCCGACTGCGGCGAGCTCTCGCTCGTCATCCCGCAGTATGTCGAGCAGATCTATCCGACGGTCGTCAAAGGCACCCCGTTTGCAGACACGAAGCTCATCGTCAACATCGTGCCCGGTATGGCCGAGTGCGACGACTGCGACGAGATCTTCAATGTGATCGAATGTAACGGCCATTGCCCGAACTGCAACAGCTTCAACAAAACGGTGCTGTCCGGCAAGGACTTCACCGTCCGGGAGATCCATGTCCCGGAGGAAACGTGACCCAGGGTCCGGAGAGACCTAAAATATAGAAGGAGCGTATTACATGAACGAAAAGTACAACGCATTGTTCACCCCCTGGAAGATTGGCAATGTGGAGATCAAAAACCGCATTGTGCAGTGCTCCATGGGCGGCACGTCCCTGTTCGGCTGGATGGAGCCGAACCACTTTGACAAGGAAGCAGCCTACTTCCTGCTCAACCGCGCACAGGATGGCGTGGGCCTGATCCTACCCGGCATGCAGTGCATCCGCGACCCGCTGGGCATCCCCGGCCGCAAGTGGCTGTACCAGAACGACCAGATGTTCAAGCAGCTCAAAGAGTACATGGTCGAGTTCCATAAGACGGGCGCAAAGCTGTTCATCCAGCTCGCCGCCGGCATGGGCCGCTCCATGGCCATCAACGGCTGGATGACGAAGCTGGCCAAGAACAACGTCCTCAACAAGATCGCCAGCCCCATCGTGGACGTGCAGTATATCTGCGCCTCCGCGTCCGAGGTGCCGAACCGCTGGAAGGAGGACGTCATGTCCCGCCCGCTGACGGTCAAGGAGATCGAGGACATGGTCTACGCCTTCGGCCAGACCGCCAAGAAGCTGCGCGCCGCCGGCATCGACGGCGTCGAGATCCACGCCGTGCACGAGGGCTACCTGCTTGACCAGTTCACCATGGCCAACTGGAACCACCGCACCGACAAATACGGCGGCTCGTTCGAGAACCGCTTCCGCTTCCCGGTCGAGATCGTGCAGGAGATCAAGCGTCAGGCCGGCGCCGACTTCCCGGTGTCGCTGCGCTACTCCGTCGTGTCCAAGACCAAGGCGTGGGGCAAGGGCGCCATGCCGTACGAGACCGACTTCGTCGAGTTCGGCCGCGACATGGCCGAGTCCGAGAAGGCCGTCAAGTACCTCGAGGACGCGGGCTATGACATGTTCAACTGCGACAACGGCACCTACGACGCCTGGTACTGGGCACATCCGCCGCAGTACATGCCCGATAACTGCAACCTCGAGTATGTCGAGCACATCAAGAAATTCACGAGCCGCCCGGTCGTCTGCGCCGGCCGCATGGACCCCGTGAAGGCCGCCGAAGAGATCGCCGCCGGCCGTCTCGACGCCGTGGCCATCGCGCGCCAGAACCTCGTCGACCATGAGTGGATTCACAAGATCCTCAGCGGCCACGAGGATGAGATCAAGCCCTGCATCCGCTGCCACAACGGCTGCTTCAACATGTCGAAGTTCAAAGGCACCGCAAACCTCCAGAGCATGGACGACTCCCTGCACCTGGCCCGCTGCGCCCTGAACCCGACGACCATGCAGCACAACAAGTACAAGATCGTCCCGACCCGCCATCCGAAGAAGGTCGCCATCATCGGCGGCGGCATCGGCGGCATGGAGTGCGCGCTCGTGCTCAAGCAGCGCGGCCACAACCCGGTCATCTTTGAAAAGACCGGCGAGCTCGGCGGCCTGTTCCTCACCGCGTCCGCGATGAGCTTCAAGGAGAACGACAAGGAACTCATCCGCTGGTACCTCAACGAGGTCGCCAAGGAAGGCATCGACGTGCGCCTGAACACCGAGGTCACGGACGTGAACACCCTGCGCGGCTTTGACGAGATCATCGTCGCCAGCGGCTCCATCCCGCGCACCATGCCGTCCATCCCCGGCTTTGAGAAGACGCTCACGTTCACGGAGCTGCTCAAGGACAAGAAGGAAGTCGGCGATAAGGTCCTGTTCATCGGCGGCGGCCAGTCCTCCTGTGAGGCGGCGTATGACCTTGTCCTTCAGGGCAAGCACCCCATCATCGTCGAGTACGCAAACGACCTGGTTGCGGCACAGGCCACCTGCCTTGCCAACACCTCCTTCCTGCGCGACGCGATGGAGTACCACAAGGTCCCGACCTATCTCGAGTCCACCGTCACCGAGATCACGGACACCGGCTGCACCGTCAAGAACGTCAAGACCGGCGAGAGCACCTTCGTCGCGTGCGACAACGTGGTCAACGGCGTCGGCTTCATCCCGACTCCGGTCGGCGGCAAGGACAACAAGCAGGTCCACCGTGTGGGCGACTGCGTTGCCATCGGCAACCTGCGCACCGTCATCTGGCGCGCGTGGGATGTCTGCATGAAGATCTGATCCCGTAAACGAGAATCCCTCCGGCTATGCGGTTGCCGGAGGGATTTTTTCATGGTATGACGCTGCAAAGCGCCCCCGGAGCAGATGCTCCGGGGGCGCCGCCTCTTTTATCCGTTTTTGGTTCCGCCGCGTCCGGCTCACTCACCCTGCGCGCGCAGCCAGCCGCTGGCCACGCCGGGGAAGTTTGTGATGATGCCCTCGCAGCCCCAGCGGTGCAGCTGCTCCAGACCCGCCATGTCGTTGACGGTCCAGACGTTCATCTTCACGCCGTGCTCCTTGCAGTCGCGCACGTTTTCGTCCGTGAGGATCTCGATCGGCGGGTGGTAGCAGGCAAAGCCCGCCTGCTGGCAGTAGTAGCCGGGGAAGCCGCCGATGCTGTCCTCGAGCACGAGCGCGCCGACCTCGACCGCATTGCCGCTGATCTCGAGGATCTTGCGCAGCGAAATGTGGTTGAACGACGAGAACATGACCTTCTTCTCCAGGCCGTAGCGCTCGATGGTCGCCCAGATCTTGCGCTCGATGTCGTGGTAGTAGATCTTGTCGGTCTTGATCTCGATGTTGTGGCCGACGGACTCGCCGGAGGCCCACTCGCAATACTCGTCGAACGACGGGATGTGCTCGGGCGCGTACTTGCCCTTGTAGCGGGCGGCGGCGTTGACCTGCTGCAGCTCGGCGAACGAGTGATCGCAGATGCGGCCGGCGCCGTCGGTCGTGCGGTCGAGCCGCTCGTCATGGATGACGACGAGGCGCCCGTCGCGCGTCTCATGCACGTCCATCTCGATCGCGTCGCAGCCGACCTTGACTGCCTCGCGGAACGAGAGCATCGTGTTTTCCGGATAAGCACCGCTGTAGCCGCGGTGTGCCATAACTTTCATGCAATTGTCTCCCTTAATAAATGAGATTCGGTATCAGCATCGTGATGCCCGGAATGTACGTCAGCAGCAGCAGCGCAAGGAGCAGCGCGATGATAAACGGCACACATTCCTTGATAAACTCCTGCATCTTGCAGCCCGTGATCGACACACACGTGAACATCATAGAGCCGAACGGCGGGGTCAGGCCGCCGATCATGATGTTGACGTTGCACACAATGCCGAAGTGCACCAGGTCGATGCCGGCCGCCTTCACGATCGGCACCATGAGCGGGGCGAGGATAATGAGCGCCGCGCCGCCCTCGAGGAACATGCCGACGATGAGCAGCACAACGTTCATGACCAGCAGCACGAGGAACTTGTTGCTGGCAAAGCTCGTCACGGCGTTGAGCAGCATGGTCGGGATGTTCTCCCAGTTGAGGTAGTAGCCGAACACGGTCGCCGACACGATGATGAGCATGACGGTGGCGGTGCCGGAGATGGTCTCGCGCAGGATGGGGATGAAGTGCTCCTTTTTCAGGCCCTTGTAGACAAACTTACCCACGATCAGGCAGTAGAGCACGCCCACACCGCCGGCTTCCGTCGGCGTGAAGATGCCGAAGCGCATGCCCATGATGATGCCCAGCGGGAAAAACAGCGCCCAGAAGGACTTGAGCGCCTGCCGGCCGATCTCGCCGAGCGTCGCACGGCGCGGGCGGGACGGCGCGTAACCGCGCTTTTTGGAGATGATCGCCACGGCGATCATCAGCATCACAGCCATGAGCAGACCGGGGATGTAGCCGGCGGCAAAGAGCTGACCGACGGACGCACTGGCGATCAGGCCGTAAACGATGAGGTTGATTCCGGGCGGGATGATGGGCGTGACGCACGAGGATGCCGCCGTGATCGCGGCGGAAAAGCCCTTGCCGTAGCCGCGCTTTTCCATCTCGGGCACGAGCAGCTTGCACTCCATGGCGGCGTCGGCGTTGGCCGAGCCGGAGCAGCCGCCCATGAGCATGCTCAGCAGGACGTTGATCTGCGCAAGGCCGCCGGGCAGGTGACCGGTGAGCGCATCGGCGAAGTCCATCAGCCGCGCGCTGATGCCGCCGTAGTTCATGATCGAGCCGCACATGATGAAAAACGGAATCGCGAGGAACGGGAACGACTGCGTGGACGTGATGAACTTCTGCATCAGCAGGTACGGCACGGTCGTCGTGTCAATGAAGCCGAAATAGGTCAGTGCCGCGGCAAAGAGCGCGTAGGCGATCGGGATGCCCGTGAAATACAGCACGAGCGCGATGATGATCGGCAGGATCGAAAGGAACGTGCTCATGCGTCCACCTCCCCGTCAAGTTTGTTGCCGCTCTTGAGGTCTTTGATGAAAATGACGAGCGAGTAGATCGTCATCAGGCCGAAGCCGATGACCAGCGCCGTGTTGACCGCGCTGGACGGCAGCTTCGTGATCGGCATGCGCTTGATCCAGGACGACTGGATAAACTGCACGCTGAGCATCGTGATGTAGCCGTTGATGATCACGAGCAGGGCGTTGGTAATCAGATGCACGACCCTGCGCGCGCCGGCGGGCAGCCGCTCCACGAGCAGGTCGACACCGACGTGCTGGTGCTTGCGGTAGGCATAGGCCGCACCGATGAACACCGAGTACACGAAGCAGGAGGTGGCAATTTCCTCGCTCCAGACAATGATATAGTTAAACAGTTTTCGCGTGATCACGTTGACGATGACGAGCACGATCGTTACGATCATCATCGCGCCCGCGATATACGCGTCGAGATTTTTCAGTACTTTTTTCAAATTTGCTTTCCTCTGCTTTCGGTGGCTTTGCTCAGCAATGCCGGGTGTCCGGCAGCATGTGCGGGACACCCGGCACAAAAAGCCGGTATGGGTTTGCCGGCCGTCCGTCAGCGCGCAGCGCTCACTTGTTGGCCTGGCGGTACTCGGCGAGGATGGCCTGCGCCTGCTCATAGAAGGTGGCGGTCACGCCGTCCTCCTTGACCATGCGGTCAAACTCCGGCTGCACGGCGGCACGGAACGCATCGACGTCGACCTCGTTGAACGAGCAGCCCTGCTCCTTCTCGAGCTTGGCCTTCGTCTCGGCAAAGGATGCGTTGGTGAAGTCGGTCAGTTCCTTAGCGCCCTTGGTGAACTCTTCCTGGATGATGGTGCGGTACTCTTCCGGGATGCTGTTCCAGACCTTGGTGCTGATGTAGGCGCCGCAGGTGCCGACGAGGTGGTTGGTCAGGGACATGTTCTTGCACACCTCGGCGCTGCCGTTGGTGGAGTAAGCGTTCATGTTGCCTTCCAGACCATCAATGACGCCCTGCTGCACGGCAGAGATCGTCTCGGAGAACGGCATGCCAGTGGGCGTGGCGCCCATGGCCGTGAGGCAGTTGATGTACATAGAGCTGTTGGGCACGCGGATCTTCATGCCCTTGAGGTCAGCGGGGGTCTTGATGACCTTGTTGGTCTGCATGCAGCGCATGCCGACGTTGAAGTCGAGCGCGAGCACGTGGATGCCGTAGTTATCTTCGAGCTTCTGGCACATACCCTTTACCAGATCGGACTGGCAGACGTAGGAGTACTCGTCGATGCTGTTGTACATCATGGGGCCGATGAGGGCTTCAAAGTCGATGTCGTAGTCGGCGAGGTAGGAGGGGTCTTCGCAGGCGATCCAGTCGGCGCCGTTGACGACCTGCTCGATGTTGTCTTTATAGACGGCGAGCTGGCTGGAGTCGTAGCACTGGATCTCGATCGCGCCGTTGGTGCGCTCTTTGATGCGCTGGGCGACCTGCTGCATCTCGATCGTGAGCTGCTCGGTCGGAGCGAACACGTGGCTGAGTTTGAGGACGAGGTGATAATCCCCGTTGTTGTTGGCAGCGGCCTTATCGCCGTTGCTGCCGCAGGCACACAGTGCGAACACCATGACCAGCGCAAGAAGCATAGCAACAAATTTCTTCAAGGTAGTTCCTTTCTGCTTAAAAAGCGTTGAATTTTTCTCCGTCATTTTAACGGCCCTCTGTGAAAAATGGTAGCATTTTTGTGCGATGCCGTCAACATGAACGGAAATTTTCCTTGCCATTTTTCTGTTTTCGCTATATACTCCTCTTGGAAATTGGTGAAACTGCAAAGGCAAAAGCGCGATTTTTCACCGAAAAATGCTTAATTTTTCAACACAAAGGTCTCCCTTCTCGTGTTGTCACCGGAGGTGCCTATGAGCAGCAAACCCACCCTGCGCGACATTGCAGAGGCGACCGGCGTTTCGACCGCGAGCGTCTCCATGATCCTCAATGGCAAGTCGCTCGAGCGCTTTTCCTCGCAGCGCGTGGCGAGCGTGCTCGCCGAGGCGGAACGCATCGGCTACCGCACACCGTCGGCCCGCTGCTCCGGCAAGCAGATTGCCGTCCTCTCGCCGTCGGTCTCCAACCCCTACCACACCAAGATGATCACCGGCATCGACGCGGCAGCGCACGCCGCCGGGTATCACACCGCGATCTACAACACCTACTGGAACCCCCGCACAGAGAGCCATCTGCTCGACACGCTCGACTTCTCGCGCGTGGCCGGCATCATCTTCGCCATGACGCCGACGCAGCCGGCCAAGGTGCGCGAGCTGAGCCGCCGCGTGCCCATTGTCGCCGTTGGCGACCGGGTCGTTGACTTCGGCATCGACACCGTAGACGTCGATAACTTCGGCGCGGCGCAGCTCGTGGCCAAGCACCTCATCGACCTCGGCCACAAGCGCATCGCCTACCTGTCCACAGCGCTCAACGAGCACCACATCTCCCGCATGCGCCGCGCACAGGGCCTGCAGGAGGCCTACCGCCGCTGGTGCCCGGAGGGCAGCGTGACCATCTGCTCGCACGTCAACTCGCTCGAGGCGGAGATCTCCACGCCCGACCTGGAGTACCGCTCGGGCATGGAGCTGGCCTATAAATGTCTGCGCAACGACAAGATCACCGGCATCGTCGCCATCAATGACATGGTGGCCTACGGCGTGCTCGACGCGCTCGTGCGCGAGGGCTACCGCGTGCCGGAGGATTTCAGTCTCTGCGGCTTTGATAACGTCACGAGCTCGGGCTATCAGCGCATCCAGCTCACGAGCGTGGACAACAACACCTTCAGCCACGGCAAGAGCGCCTTCAACCTGCTGCTCGAGCGCATCGAGGGCGGGCCGAACGATCGGGAGGATCAGCCGATCAACCGCGTGGAATACCGCAGCCGCCTGATCGTGCGCGGCAGCACCGGCAAGCCGCGCAGCGGCGGCCTGTGACAAAAACGAAAAAAGGAGCGCACCCATGGCGTCCGTACTCTCCTACCTGCGTGAACTGAATATCGTCACGATGATGCTGCGCATCGTGCTCGCCGTGCTCTGCGGCGGGCTGATCGGGCTTGAGCGCGAGCGCAAAAACCGCCCTGCCGGCTTTCGCACCTATATGCTCACGGCGCTCGGCGCGACGCTCACCGTGCTGCTGAGCCTGCAGCTCGACCAGATGCTCCACGGACCGTGGCGCGCGCTCGCCGAGAGCATCGGCGCGACGCAGGACGTGTCGCGCTTCGGCGCCGAGGCCGCAAAGGGCATCGGCTTTCTCGGCGCGGGCACGATCATCATCACCGCCCGCCAGCAGGTCAAGGGCCTGACCACCGCCGCCGGACTCTGGGCGAGCACGTGTCTCGGCCTTGCCATCGGCGCGGGGTTTTATGCCTGCGCGTTCATCAGCATGCTCTTCATGATCGCGTGTATGTACGCGCTGCCGCCGCTCGAGCGGCGCATGACCCGCCGTGCACACCACATGAACATCAGCCTCGAGATCGAGAGCATGGAAAAGCTCGGCACCGTCGTCGGGCATCTGCGCGCGCAGGGCGTGCGCATTTTTGACTTTGAGGTCAACCGCAGTGGTTCGGCCGCGCTGCCGAACTTCCTGTGCCAGTTCAGCGCCGTGCTGCCCGACCGGCGCGACCACCCCGAGCTGCTGGCGGAGCTGTCGGCGCTCGACGGCGTGATCCTCATCGAAGAGATCTGAGAAAGGAGGCTGTGCCATGCTGCATTGTTTTGACCCCATCCGCACCCTGAGTTTCTGGGCCATTCTCGTCCGGCTGACGCTGGCCGTCGTCTGCGGCGGCGTGATCGGCGCCGAGCGTGAGACAAAGCGCCGCCCCGCGGGCTTCCGCACGCACATCCTCATCTGCCTCGGTGCTGCCATCACCACGCTCACAAGCCAGTACCTTCTGCTCTCCCTGCATTTGTTTACCGACGTCGCGCGTCTCGGCGCACAGGTCATCTCCGGCATCGGCTTCATCGGCGCAGGCACGATCATCGTCACGCGCGACAAGCGCGTCAAGGGCCTGACCACGGCCGCCGGGCTCTGGGCCGCAGCCATCATCGGCCTCGCCTGCGGCGCGGGCTATGTCGAGTGCGCGGTCTTTGCCACGCTCGTCGTGCTCGTGGTCGAGCTGGTGCTCATCCGGCTGGAGTTCAAGCTCACGAGCAAGAGCACCGATCTCACGCTCTACATCGAGTATGCGCACGCCGTGTGCATGGAGTCCGTGCTCGCCCTGCTGCGTGAGCGCCGCGTCCAGATCGAGAATCTTGAGATCAGCCGCATCGCGGACACCGACGCCCCCGACGCGCCGCACCACTACTGCGCGCTCATCCCCATCCACAGCCGCGCCCCGCTCCGGCCCGGCGACCTGCGCAACGATCTGACCGCGCTGCCGGACATTCTGACCGTCGAGGAAATGTGAAGCGAACAGAAAGCAAGGGCGGACGCCGCATGGCGTCCGCCCTTGCTGTATCTTCAATATCCACTGCTGACCACGTGCCAGCCACTGCCGCGCCGCTCGAGCACGAAGGGCCAGTCGGTATAGGTCTCGCCGGCGGTCAGGCCGCTGCGCCGCCCCGGGTCGCGCGCATACACGCTCGCGAGCAGCACGATCGTGCCGCCGTCGTCCCCTGCGCCCGCACCGGCCAGCCAGCACGTCTGGTACGTCTCGTTGTACGCCAGGCGCACCATGGCGCAGCCACTGTGTCCGCGGTGAAACGCGCGCATGGCCGCGTCCATTGCACCGCGGATATCTTCGTCCGAAAACCGCTCCGACGTGCCGACGACGATCTCCACGCCCGACGTGTCGCCCCGCTGCGCGCAGCCGGTCAGGCCCGTGAGCAGCAGCGCCATGAGCAGCAGCGCCGCGATGTTTCTCTTTCGCATCGTCTCGCCTCCCGCCTCAGTGCAGCGTGCCGAGGTAGCCCTCCAGGATCAGGCTCGCCGCCACGGCGTCGACCGTCTGGCGGTGCTTTTTCTCCTTGCGGCCGTTGGCATGCAGGATGCCGTGCGCCTCGATGGAGCTGCGCCGCTCGTCCCAGAGCACGACCTCGAGCCCCGTTGCATCGGTGAGCCGCTGCGCAACCATGCGGCTCTTTTCCGCGCGCGGGCCCTCGGTGCCGTCCATATTTTTCGGCAGGCCGAGCACGATGCGCTCCACGCCCTCGGTGCGCACGACGTCCGCGATCGCATCGACCGCCCGGTCGAGGTTCCACTCCGTGAGCGTCCATGCCCGGCCGCACAGCGTGGCCGAGGCGTCCGAGAGCGCGAGCCCGATGCGCGCGTCGCCGTAATCAATGCCCAGAATTCTCATCGTTCTCCCTCCGCAGATACGTGCGGATCGCGCCCGCCATGTACAGCGAGCCGACCGCGCAGATGACTTCCTCCGGCGCCGCGTGTGCCAGCGCCAGCTCTGCCGCCTGCGCGGGGTCCGCGCAGACCGTAACCGGTTTTCCGAATCGTTTCAAATATTCCCCCAGCTCCGCCGCCGGCAGCGCGCGGGGCGAGCGCGGCGTCGCGGCGATGTACGCCGCCGCCTGCGTGTCGAGCGCGGCGAGCATGGCGGGGTAGTCCTTGTCCGCCAGCACACCCACGAGCAGCGTGATGCGCCGGCCGGGAAAATAGCGCGCGAGATTGTCCGCGACCGTCTGCGCGCACTGCGGGTTGTGCCCGCCGTCGAGCACGAACCACGGCGCGCGCCGCAGCAGCTCAAACCGCGCCGGCCAGCGCACCTGCGCCAGCCCCGCGTGCACGGCCGCGTCCGGGATGCGCCAGCCGCGCGCGCGCAGCGCCGCCACCGTCTCGAGCGCGACGGCCGCGTTGCGCAGCTGGTGCGCCCCCAGCAGCGGCAGCGCATATTCCGCGCCCCGGTAGGTGAAGGTCTGCCCGTCCACGCTGTCGGTCAGCGGCACGATGGCGGACACGTCCACCTCCGTGAGCGGGATGCCCCGCTGCGCACAGATTTCGCGCAGGACGCTGCGCACCTCCTGCGCCTGCGGATAGCTGACGGCGCACGTGCCGGGCTTGAGGATGCCTGCCTTCTCGCGCGCGATCTGCGCGAGCGTGCCGCCGAGGATCTCCGTGTGGTCGAGGCCGATGTTCGTGATGACGGCGCACGCCGGCGCGGCGATGACGTTCGTCGCGTCGAGCCGGCCGCCGAGACCGACCTCCAGCACCACAACATCGCACCCCCGCCGCCGGAACCACAGCATGGCCGCCGCCGTCACGAGCTCGAACTCCGTCGGCGGGTCGTCCATGGAAGCGATGCACGGCTGCAGCGTCTGGCACACGGCGGCAAACTCTGCGTCCGGTACCGGTGCGCCGTTGACCTGCATGCGCTCAGCGAAGCGCTCTAGATACGGCGACGTGAACAGCCCCGTCGTGTACCCTGCCGCGCGCAGGATCGATGCGAGCATCGCCGCCGTGCTGCCCTTGCCGTTCGTGCCCGCGATGTGCACGAATTGCAGTCCGTCCTGCGGGTCACCCAGGCGGTGCAGCAGCTCGCGCACGCGAGAGAGCCCCGGGCGCGAGCCGCGCCACTCCACGCCATGAATCAGCTCCATGGCCTGCTCGATCGTCATATCGCTGCACCTCCCGCGTCAACTTTCATCAAGATGCTACGATTATACCACGTTCCGTCCCGCGCGGCAACCGCGGCACTTGCGTTTTTCCAGTGCAGGGAGTAAACTGAAAAACAGACGTTTTTTGCTCGATTGCTCTATTTTCATTTTTTCTGATTTTGATTCTCCGGAAGTGGTGTGAATATGGAAAATTTTGTGATTTCCGTGAATGCGATCCTGCCGATGTTCCTCATGATGGCGCTCGGCTACGGTGCGCGCTGTCTCGGCTGGATCCACCGGGAGGAGATCTCGAACATCAACAAGGTCGCCTTTCGCATTTTTCTGCCCTGTCTGCTTTATTATAATGTATATTGCTCGGACCTGTCCGGCTCGTTTGATCCGCTGCTGATCGCCTATGCTGTCGGCGGTGTGCTGCTGTCGTTCGCGCTGGCGCTCGGCTATACGCTGCTCATGGAAAAGCTGCCGGAGCGCCGCGGCGTGATGATCCAGGGCATGTTCCGCAGCAACTACGTCATCATGGGCATCCCCGTGGCGACGGCGCTGCTCGGCGCCGACCAGCTCGGTACGATCTCAATCATGATTGCGATCGTCGTGCCGATTTTCAATATGCTGGCCATCATCGTGCTCGAGATATTCCGCGGGCAGAGGCCGAAGCCGCTGCACGTCCTTGGCCAGATTGTGAAAAACCCGCTCGTGATCGCGTCCGCGCTCGGCATCCTGACGCTGGCTGCCGGCATCCGTCTGCCGCACATTCTCGAGCAGACCATCCAGAACGTCAGCGCCATCGCATCGCCGCTGCAGCTGTTTCTGCTCGGCGCGTTCTTCCAATTCTCCGGCATCCGGCGCTACGTGCGCGAGCTCACGGCTGTCGTGGCGGCAAAGCTCATCGTGTTTCCGGCGCTGTTTCTCGGACTCGGTGCGCTGCTCGGCTTCCGTGACGCGGCGTTCGTGTCGCTGCTGGGTGTGTTCGCCTCGCCGACCGCCGTCAACTCCTTCACCATGGCGCAGCAGATGGGCGGCGACGCGGAGCTTGCGGGCGACATCGTCGTCGTGACCTCGGCCGTGAGCATGCTGACCATGTTCCTATGGGTGTTTCTGTTCAAATCTCTTGGCATGTTCTGAGCGCCGGGGGCTTCCCAAACCAGGCAAACCGGCGTATAATACTGTATTCGAATAACGAAACCACAAAGAGGGCAAAACCATGAATTTTCGAATGATCGGGCAGGTCGTCGGCCGCGTATTGTGCATCGAGGCCGCGCTGATGCTCCTGCCGATGATTGCAGCCTTGGTCTATGATGAATCTCCGGTCCCGTTTCTAATCACGATTGCCGTCACCGGCGGCATCGGGCTGGTCATGTGGCGCGTGCGCGCCAAATCCGGCGGCATGACCGCACGCGACGGTTTTCTGATCGTCGGCCTGTCGTGGATCGCCATGTCGCTGTTCGGCGCCCTGCTGTTCGTGCTCACCGGTGACATTCCGAACTACATCGACGCCCTGTTCGAGACGATCTCGGGCCTGACCACAACCGGTGCCAGCGTCGTCACATCGCCGGAGAGCATGACGCGCGGCGGTATGTTCTGGCGGCTGTTCACACACTGGATCGGCGGCATGGGCATTCTCGTGTTCGTGCTGGCCGTGCTGCCCATGAGCGGCAACCGGTCGATGCACATCATGCGCGCCGAGGTTCCCGGCCCGACGGTCGGCAAGCTCGTGCCGCGCATCCGCAAGACTGCCTCCATCCTCTACCTGCTGTACATCGCGCTCACGCTCGTGGAGATGGTTCTGCTCATCGCCGGCGGCATGAGCTTTTACGATGCGCTGCTGCACGCGTTCGCCACCGCCGGCACCGGCGGCCTGTCCACGCGCGCGCTGAGCATCGGCTACTACAACAGCGCCTATATCGACATCGTCGTGGGCGTGTTCATGATACTCTTCGGCGTCAACTTCAGCCTGTATTACCTCATTCTGCTCGGCAACATCCGCACCGCCCTGCGCAACGAGGAGCTGCGCTGGTTCCTCGGTGTGATCGTCTTTTCCGTCCTCACGATCGCATTCGACATCCGCAATCTCTACGGCGGCGTCGGCCACGCCCTGCGCTATTCGTTCTTCCAGGTCACATCGATCATCTCTACGACCGGCTTTGCCACCGCCGACTTCAACCTCTGGCCGGAGTATTCCAAATTCCTGCTCGTGCTGCTGATGTTTGTCGGCGGCTGCGCCGGCAGCACTGCCGGCGGTCTGAAAGTCTCGCGCGTGATGCTGCTGTTCAAGTCCTGCACGATCGAGGTCAAGAAAATGCTGCGCCCCCGCTGCATTGAAGAGGTCCGGCTCGACGGCAAGCCGGTCGACGGGCAGACCGTCTACAACGCCCTGACGTATTTCACGTTCTACATCATCATCCTGCTCATCGCCGGGCTGATCGTGTCGCTCGACGGGCTGGACTTCACGACGAATTTCACCGCCGCACTCTCGTGCCTGTCCAACGTCGGGCCGGGGCTCTCCCTTGTCGGACCGACCGGAAGCTTTGCCATCTTCTCGCCGCTGAGCAAGATCGTGCTCATGATCTGCATGCTGCTCGGCCGTCTGGAGATTTTCCCGCTGCTGCTGCTGTTCGTACCGTTTACGTGGCGCTGGAAATGAGCGCTGCCCGCGCCGGAATGCACATTGACCACAAGCAAAAATCCACACCGCCCCGCAAGTCTTATAACTTGCGGGGCGGTTTTTCAACGCCTTTCCCTGCCGGGTGCGCGGCGTGCCGACCCGCACCCTGAGCCTTCTCCTTGAGGAGAAGGCTTAAAAAATGCGCAGCAAATCTTATCTCTGCAGCTCATTCCATCCGAGGCGGGCCTTGCCCCCTCGGGCTCCCCTGCGGTTCTGTCACATTGCTCCGCTGCCACTAACTCCCCGCAAAACAGCGACAACCCCGCAGGCCGAAGCCTGCGGGGTTACCTCTGCGTATCCGCGGTCCATTGCATCCGAGGCGGGCCTTGCCCCCTCGGGCTCCCCTGCGGCTCTGTCACATAACTCCGCTGCCACTGACTCACTACAAAACAGCGACAACCCCGCAGGCCGAAGCCTGCGGGGTTACCTCTCTATGACGCCGCAAACGCGGCGGTCAGTATTTCTTAATTGGGACGCTGGAGAGTTGCGCCTTGGTCAGATCACTCCGACAGCTCTGCCTTCTTCTCGGCAGACAGCTTCTTGATCTTCGGGATGCCCCAGATGAACGCCGGGAGCACAACAACGATCAATGCATAGTAGCCGTCATAGCCGTAGATCTTGGAAATGATGGTCGACAGGCCGAGCAGGGAAACTGCATAGCACAGGCCGATGACGATCAGGCCGACGATGACGCTGCGGGCAGCCTTGCTCTTGATCGCCTTCGGGAAGCAGTGACCCTCGAAGCGCTGGATCATGGAGTAGACCAGCGTGACGGACGTGGACACGAACGCGCAGAACAGCAGGATGGTGTACACGACGAACAGCCAGGTGTAGCCGCTGCCCATGAGGGTGACAACGCTCTGGTTGGGGAGCTTCATCACATCGCCGATGTGGCGGGCCGCAAGGCTGGCAACCGTATCAACACCGGTGCTCTTGATGGCGCAGAGGATCGGGTACCAGCGCAGCAGCATGGCGCCGGAAGCGGCGAGCGCGCCGCCGTTCATGAGCCAGCCAAGGATGCTGGCGCGCTTGACGCCCTTGTGGGTCAGCTCGGTGGAAGCGGCGATCATGGCCGGGACGGACACGCACTGGAAAGCAGCGTACACGAACACGCCGCGCCAGACGCCCTCGAGGCCCTTCTGGGAGGTGACGTCAGCGATGGCCGGGATGGAAGCGTAGGCCGCGTTCTCAGTGGCCAGCTCCTGGGCAACCGCATCGATCGGAACGACAAAGCCCATGATGACCAGGATCGCGGTGACGATTAGGATCGCAGTGGAAAGCACGGTGGAAGCCTTGATGATCAGGTCAACGCCGAAGATCGACAGAAGGATCAGCAGGGCGATGATGACGAGGTTGCAGATGATATCGGGCAGGTCGATCAGGCTCTTGACGATGCCGCCGGCGCCGTCAACGCAGGAAGCGACCGCCGCGAGGATGATGATGATGTAGAAGACCTCAAAGAAGATCTCCATCCACGGCTTCGGATACAGGGCACGATAGGTGTCCTTGTAGTTGTCGAAACCGCTGAGCTTGGCAAACTTCATCATGATGTACATGACGACGGCCAGGATGCCCATGGCCAGCAGCGGGAAGATTGCCGCAGTCCAGCCATACTGGACGAAATAGTTCACGACCTGGTTGCCGGTCGCGAAGCCGGCGCCCACGTGGGTGCCGAACCAGACAGACGCCACGGTAAAGGCGGCTGCCCAGCTGCTCTTGAGCTTTTTGTTATCCATTTTTTACCTCTCTCTTTTTGCTCTTTTTTTCTTTTCTCTCTTTTATTTCAATCCTGCCTCGTGCTCTCCTACCAACCGAGACAGGGCTCGAAATCCACACCCATGTGTTAATTTATGAACAAGTCGTTAACAACTCGGGATAGTAAATTTATAATTCTCTCACACGCAAAAGTCAATAACAGCCTCTTCCAATCCCCAATTTTTTTCAGTAATTTTCTGAAAATTGTCGGGTTGCACAAAATCCTGCATGTATTTTTATGCACTCTGATTCTGGCGTTTTTGTCATCTTTTGCGTGATTTTAGCACTCTGGCAGAAAGAAAACAGTTGCGGCGTCTACACTTTCGTGCTATCATAGCAACGCTGGGAGGTCAAATCTTTTGTCGAATCTCTGACAATCGAGTTTGGCATATTTTTGACGTTCGCCAACGGTTCCGGGACGCGCGATTGATGAATTTTTAACCATCATTTTTGCGTACACATCCACGGCCCCGTGTTGATTTCGGAGGGAGCGCGCACGTTATGAAGCTCGTAACATTTGAAAAGGACGGCCGCAGCGCCGTCGGTCTGCTCAACGCGGCCGGCACCGCCGTACATCCCGTGCCGGGCTGCGCAGATATGCAGACGCTCATCGACATCTGGCCGGTGCTGGACACCGCCGCCGTGCTGCGCGGTGAGGCCCTGCCGCTCGAGAGCGTAAGGCTGCTCGCGCCCATCCCCCGCCCGGTGCAGGACGTGATCTGCCTGGGCATCAATTATTTTGACCACGCCAAGGAGAGCGAGGCTGTCGCCGGCAAGGGTGTCAAGGCGCCGGACGCGTTCCCGATCTATTTTTCCAAGCGCGTGGACGAGGCCGTCGCCCCCGGCGGCGACATCCTCAGCCACAGCGACCTGGTCGCCGACCTCGATTACGAGGCGGAGCTGGCCGTCATCATCGGCCGGCCCGCGTACAACGTCACCGAAGCGGACGCGCTGGACTATGTGTTCGGCTACACCATTTTAAATGACGTGAGCGCGCGCACGATCCAAAACCAGCACAAGCAGTGGTACCGCGGCAAGAGCCTCGATGGCTTCACGCCGATGGGCCCGTGGATCGTCACGCCGGACGAATTCGACGTGCGCAAGTCATGGAAGATCCAGAGCCGCATCAACGGCGAGCTCCGGCAGGACAGCACGACCGACCGCATGATCTTCCACGTGCCGTACGTGATCGCCGAGCTCAGCCAGGGCATGACGCTTCGGCCCGGCACGATCATCTCCATGGGCACGCCCGCCGGCGTGGGCATGGGCTTTGACCCGCCGAAGTGGCTGCACCCGGGCGACGTGGTCGCGTGCAGCATTGATGGCATCGGCACCCTCACCAACACCGTTCGGTAATCCGCCGTCAGGCATCCGCCTGCAGCGGCCGAAGATATCGCAAACAGATTCAGAAAAGGAGAGAAAAAGTTATGAAATTTGCAATGTATGGTTCCGGCGCAGCCGGCAGCGTCTTCGCTTCTTACCTGCGTAAGGGCGGTGCGGACATCATCCTCATCGACCGCTACGAGGCGCACATGAAGAAGGTCGCCGAGGAAGGTATGCACTTCACCATCCATCAGGAGGAAGAGGGCGGCTACAAGGATTACGACTACCAGCTCAAGGGCTTCCGCACCTACACCACCGCTGCTGACGCAGCCGCCGCGGAGGGCAAGGTCGACGTCATCATCTACATGACCAAGGCGACCCAGCTCGAGCAGGCCATCCAGGACTCCATGCCCGTCATCGGCGACACGACCGTCGCCGTCTCCCTCATCAACGGCCTCGGCAACGACGACAACCTCTTCAAGGTCTTCCCGAAAGAGCGCTGCATCATCGGCTCCGGCGTGCTGGGCACGGCTCTGCCCGAACCCGCACACTGCGTGTCTACCCCGGCCGGCGGCGTGCAGATGAACTTCGGCGGTGCGGTCCGCTCGGAGCTCAACGACGCGGCTTGCGCCGAGATGCTCAAGTGCTATCGTGCCGGCGGCTGCGACGCCTACTGGCGCGACGGCGAGCCGGGCACCGACAACAACATCTACAAGTTCATCTGGAAAAAGGTCTGCGTGAACGCCACCGTCAACACCGTGTGCGCGGTCCTGCGTCTGAAGATCGGCGAGGTCGAGGCGGATCCGTTCGGCCAGTGGCTGTTCCACAGCGTTATCCGCGAGACCTGCGCGGTCGCGACCGCCAAGGGTGTGCCGATGGACGCCGATGAGTTCATCGCCCACGATCATCAGGACATCGTCACCAACATCGCGGACTACTATCCGTCCATGTGCCAGGATATGCTCTTCAATCACCGCCAGACCGAGATCGACGTGCTCAACGGCAAGATCGCTGAGTACGGCGAGCAGCTGGGCATCGACACCCCGGTGTGCAAGGTCCTGTCCCAGGTCGTGCGCTGCATCCAGGGCAACTACGACAAGCAGTACCTGAAGTAATTTCCCACCCCGAATCTTCTCTGCCGGCCGGCCAACAACCGGCCGGCAGTTCGCTAAGGAGGCAAACGCATGAAAATTGCAATGATCGGCTCCGGCGCTGCCGGCAGCGTGTTCGCCGCCTATCTGCGCAAGGGCGGCGCCGAGCTCTGGCTCGTCGATAAGTACAAAGCGCACATGGACAAGATCGCGGCCGACGGGCTGGTCTTCCGCACGCCGGAGGGCGAGGAGGTGCTCACGGACTTCCACACGAGCGCCACCGCGCACGACATCGGCACCATGGACATGGTCATCCTCATGGTCAAGGCCACGCAGACCGCGGACGTCATGGCCGACACCATGCCCTGCATCGGGCCGGAGACGGTCGTCGTCTCGCTGCAGAACGGCCTCGGCAACGACGAGGTGCTCGCCCAGTTCGTGGAGACCGACCGCATCCTCTATGGCAGCGGCCTGATCGGCACGGAGCTCGCCGGCCCCGGCGTGTGCGTGAGCAAGCCGGAAAAAGGCATCCAGATGCACTTCGGCGCCGTGCACAACAACCCGAAGGCCGACGCCGCCGGCAAGGCGCTCGAGGCGTGCTTCCGGGCGGGCGGCTGCAATGCGAGCTTTGACGAGGACGTGCGTCCGTACATCTGGAAGAAAGTCATCGCCAACAGCGGCTACAACGGCGTAAGCGCCGTCATGCGCCTGAAGGTGAAGGAGACGTTCGCCGACTCCTACGGCCACGACATCGTCATGCACGTCTGGAAAGAGGGCTGCGCCGTCGCACAGGCGCTCGGCATCGGTGATCTCTGGCCGCTCATGGAAAAGGAGGAGCCGAACATCGTCGCAAACCTCGGCAACTACTATCCGTCCATGGCGCAGGACGCCGTGCTGCACCAGCGCCAGACGGAAATCTCCGTGCTCAACGGTGCCATCGCGCGCTACGGCGAGCGGCTGGGCGTGCCCACCCCGTTCAACACCGTCATCACGAAGGTCATCTCCTGCATCCAGAACAACTACGACAAGCAGTATCTGGGCTGAGGCGGCCGCGTAGAGGCCGGCATGCAGCCAAACAAACTTTATAAAAAGCAGATCCCCTCCGTGTGCTTTCCTGCACACGGAGGGGATCTTTGCATATTCAGGAGACGGTCGGAAATCACGCGAGACTCAAGATGTGCCGGATCTCCTCAAGGTCTCCGACAAAATAAATGCCCTCCTGCCGCTCCTCGGACGACAGTCCCTTTTCGATCATATGCCCCAGAAGCGCCTGCAGCGCATTGTAGTAACCGTTCAGGTTGTAGAGAATGCACGGCGCGTCCAGATGCTTCAGAGACACCTTCGACATGACCTCCGTGATCTCCTCGAGCGTTCCCGTGCCGCCGGGGAAGGCGATAAAGGCATCGCCGAGCTCGATCATTTTGCGTTTGCGCTCCGTCATGTCCTCGGTCACGATCAGCCTGGTCAGGCCGTCGTGCTGGAATTCGTTTTCGATGAAGCACCGCGGCTCGACGCCGGTCACTTCACCGCCAGAGAGCAAAACGCTGTCCGCGATCGCACCCATCAGTCCGGATCTGGAGCCGCCGTAGACCAGCGCGTTTCCGCTGCTGCCGATCCAGGTTCCCAGCTCTTCGACCGCTTTGCGCAGACCGGGGTCGTTTCCTTCATTTGCGCCAAGATAAACGGTAATATTCATACACAATCCCTCCGATCACGCTTCGGCCGGTACAAAAACGGCAGTCAGACTCTTCGTCTGACTGCCGGCAGGTACACACCCACCCATAGTATAATATACTGCTGCGGATTGCTTGTCAACGGCTCTTGCTCCCGCAAAGTCGTCCGCCCGTCCCGTCCGCGCTGCCAATACCGATTTTCAGTCGTTCCCGCTTGGCTTTTTGTGCGCGCCGCCGAGCAGGTACCGCGCGACCAGCTCGGCGCAGCCGGCGGCCAGTGCAAACTCCGCATGCCCCACGCCCTGTACGCCCAAGCGGAAGACGAGCAGAATCATCAGCGCAAAATACATAGACAGATCCACGTACAGATACAGATTCCCACAGCGGATCGTGGCCGCCGTGATCTTGTCCGCGCTCATAAACAGGTACTGGTATGCACCATTGATCGTCAGGAGCATGCCGGCGCCGCCGAGAACCAGATACATGGCGAGCCCGATCAGCAGACTCTTGCCCGTTCCGCGCCGGATCCGGTCCTGCCTGCCCGCGCCCAGATTCTGCGCGTTGAAGCTGACGATCGCGGTGCTGAGCGCATTCATCGGACACATCAGGAAATTGTTGAGCTTGTTGGCGGCGCCGAATCTGTTCTGGGCGGGGTTTCCGGCTGCCATGATGCCGTCTTACCCGATGTCAAACCCGACCAGCGCGCGCTGCATCACGATGATGCCGATTGCCAGCACCGAAAACTGAAGTCCCATCGGCAGACCCTGACCCAGGTGCTGCGCATATACGCAGACCTCCGCGTGAAAATCCTGTCCGGAAAGATGGAGCTCCGGATATTCTCTAAAGGCATACAGCAGGCACATGACCGCGCTCACCGCCTGCGCCAGCACCGTGGCAGCCGCCGCGCCGACGACACCGAGCCGGACACGCAGGCCGATTACTGCAACGCGGCCAGTCTGCCGCGCGCGGAAACCTGACGCCGGCGGCCGCCGCACCCAAGCGGCACCGCAAAGCGCGGCACATCAACCGCAAAGCGCCGCGCCGCGACCGCACCCTCGCCGTCCGGAATCACACCTCACTGGCCACGCAAAACGATCTCATTTTGCGGCCGAAAATCACATCGGCCGCGCAAAAACACCCCCTGTGCTCTGCACAGGGGGTGTTCGCTATGGTTGGGTTTTCCGTCAGCGCTGCGCGCTTAGCGGTTGGGGTACTTCTGGGCCAGCTCGGCCTCCAGCGCATCCCAGTCACGCTGCTGCGTGATCTTCGTCCACGTCTCGGGCGACGTGTTGTCCACGCGCTCGTAATCGTGGCTGTTGGTGGCCTCCTGCACGGGCTCATAGTACCAAGCGTTCGGATTGCTGTTGTCCGGCCACTTGACCATATCGTCCAGGAAGTGATCCTTGTCCGGCGTGCGGAACAGGACGTTGTTGATGATCTCCATGACCTCGGCGCGGGTGATCTCCGCATTCGGGCGGAACGTGCCGTCCGGCAAGCCGCTGACCAGGCCAAGGGCCGCCGCGCGGTTGATGTACTCGCGCGCCCAGCTGTCGGAGATATCGGAGAACGCGTCGCCCTCGACCTCCGGCGCGTGGAAGAACAGCGCCGCGATCGTGGCAAACTCCGCGCGGGTGATGTGCTCGTGCGGGCCGAATCTGCCGTCCGGGAAGCCGGCGAGGATGCCGGCGTTCGTCAGCGTGGCGACCTGATTGCTGTACCAGCTGTTGGCCTCCACATCCGGGTACGGATACGTGGTGCACCAGACCTGTTCGCGCGCATCGTCCTGCAGCAGACGGTAGAAGATCGTGGCGACCTCTGCACGCGTGATGTTGTCGTTCGGGCCGACGTTGCCGTTCGGGTAGCCGACGATGTACGCATCGTGCTTCTCACGCTCCAGCGGCGGAGGCGGCACTTCGTTGTCCTCGACGGAGAACACGAACGCGACGTGCGCAGCCGCTTCCTGGAACGCATTGCCCATGGCGGGGTCGACCTCGATGGTCACGTCCAGATCGACCGGGTCAGTCTTGGGGCTGACCTCGGCAATGAAGACGTTGCTCTTGAGGCCCTCGGTCGCGTCGAGCTGGCTGAAGAGCTTCGCGGTCTTGTTGGACGCGAGCACAACGCCGTTTTTCGACACGGTCATGCTGATGTGATCGAGCACATCGTTGTACGTGATGGCGGAGCCTTCCTTGGCGGAGGCGTCGCCGTCGATCTCGGCGCGCAGATAGATCTTTGCGCCCTGCGCGCCGTTTTTGCTGTCGGCCTGCACGCGGATGGTCTGCGTGAGGCTGTCGCCGGGCATGCAGTCGGAGAAGTTCGGGAACAGGTTCGTGTCCGAGCCCTTGCCGGTGTGAGTGAAGGTGAAGTGTGCGTTGGTGCCGTCCGTGCCGTCATAGTACGTGACGGTGGGGATGTTCGCCTCGCCCGTCGCCCAGATGCCCAGTCCAGCGGCCAGCGCGGCCACCAGCACGAGGGCGACGATCATGGTAAGCTTTTTGTGTTTCATACCGTTGCCCTCCTTATGGTGCCGTGGTCGGCGGGGTCTGTGTCAACTTACTGGTTGCAGGGTCAACGTCCACGCCCCAGCTCTGTTGCACAGCCGTGCTCGGCGCGGCCTGAATACTCTCGGCCAGCACCGTAACCTCGAGGTGGCAGCCCTCAGGCTTGCCCTCTGTCGGCTCGGTGATGGGCGAGTTCGCCTGCAGCAGGTTGCTCGTGACATTGTTCGGCTCTTCGCCGACCGGTGCGACCGGCATCTTATAGTAGTAGATGCCGCCCTTCTCGAACCAGTCGGCCTCGTTGAGCGTGACTTCCGGCAGGTTGTCGCCGGAAACGATGTTTCCGGTGGTATTATCCACCCAGTTCATGACCAGCTTGACGCGGACATAGGACGTGGCCGTGCCGGTATTTTCAACCTTGATGCTCTTTTTCTGGTTGTCTTTCAGTTCCTCAACGATGTCCGTTCCGGATTTGGCCGCCATAAAGGTGTTTGTCACTGCGTTGGTGTGCGCGACCAGCAGGGCAACCGTGGTGCCGACTGCCAGCGCGAAGATCAGGCACAGGGAGAGGATGAGCGCGGCTTTTCTCCCGCCTGAACCGTTAAAGATACGTTTCATGTGTCATCCCTCCTGTTCATTTCTTTAGTTCTGCCTTACCAGTGGCCCATGTGTTGATGACCTGGGCAAGGCTCGTGAGCCAGTTGGTGCCGTTATTTTTGTTTTTGAAGGTCACGGTCGCAACGCCGTCTTGGATGCTGCTGGCCTTGAGCTCCTGCGTGGCATCGCCATCCGGCGTGTATTTCCATGACCAGCTCGTGTCCTCGGTGATGGTGTAATTGCCAACCGGGAGGTTCTTGATCGTCTGTTCGCCGGGGCCGGTGATTACGACCTGCATATTCACGCCCTCACCTTGGACGCGGAACACGAAGGTCTGATTCTGGTCGATCTTCGAGCCATTCGCAGCCTTCTTCTCGATCGTCAGGTCGAACACATCGCGCTCAAACTTTGCGTAGTAAGTAGCTGCTCTGTAACCTTCCTGATTACCATAAGGCACGCTCTTCTGCGGCGTGAGCTTGTTGGTGTCAGTATTCACCCAGGTTTTGTCCACCTGCTGCGTGCAGCCTTCATCTTTGTACCAGCCGACGAACTTGTAGCCGGGCTTCGGCGTGGGCGTCGAGCCCTGCACCGTGCCGCTCAGCACCTTCACATTGCTGTCCTGCACTTTGTCCAGTGTGCCGAAGCCAACGGCCACATACTTGATATCGACTGTCTGCTCGCGGTAGTAGAAGGTCTTGACATTCTTACTTGCCACGTCGTCCGGGTCTTCAATCTGAATAACCATCGACTGAGAATTTGCTCCGGAGACCAGCTCATAGCCGGGGATCGTTTTGGCCGTCTCCGTCACCTGCGCCTGATAACGGGCATAGTCGGTAACGGGACCCCAAAGCTCCGTGTCCGTTCCCTGCTCAAGGAACCGGAACTCATACGGGTACTTAATGCGGTCGTACTTAAGTGTCAGCACAAGACCAGCCGCCGTCAGCTTTCCGCTCGCAGTACTCGCGCTCTCATTGTAACTAAAGCCCGGAATCGTCAAAGGCGTCCCATCATATTTCTCGCCAATCACACCGTTCAGGTTGGTGGAAGACTGATATTCGGTATAGCCATCCCCCTCGATGTTCTGAATTTCGTGAACAATCTGAACCGGCGCGTGCACAGTATCCTCGGTATACCAGAATACGAGCACGTTTTCCTTGTCGTTTGCCGACAGGACCAGCCGCTTCTGGTATGCGTCGGGCGCGTAGCCCTGAATCTGCTCAAACTTTTCGGTGATGACCGCAGCAGGCGTTTCACCCGTTTTTTCTGGGTGCAGGACAGTGTTCGTGCCCTTCTCGAGATAACGAACCGTGTACTTCACTTTGTCCTTTTGCACGTAATAGAAGGTGAAATCATTCTTGCCGTTTTCGGCAGTCCCTTCAATGTCCATGGTGATAGAGTGGCTGGACGTCTCCGGGAAGTAGCCGGATCGATAGCCATCGTTCAGCTGGTCGCCGGTCTTGGCCTCAAAGGTCTTGGTGGAGCCGGCCAGTGCACTGCCCTTGGTATCCTGCGCGATGGTCGTATCGCCATTTCTCAGCTTGTAATGAATCGTGTACTCCATCAGCGTGTTCGAGCTCCACTTGGCGTAGAGGTCGAGAGCCTTTGTCACCGGCATGGAGAAGTCAAATGCGTGCTCCGTGCCGTTGGCGTCTTTGTAGAACCAACCGACGAAGGTATAACCACCATTAATTGGCGTGACCGGTTTCGTGGCCAGTCCGCGGTGATTCACCGTCTGCTCGTTGCTGCCGGTATCGCCTACATTGACAGGCGTCTCCTGAGCGTCCGTCAGCCATGTCGTTACCTTGTGGGTAACAGGCGCCCACTTGGCATAGAGAACAACTTTTGCCGCAGGCATTTTCGCAGTCCAATCCACAGGATGCGTGCAGCCGGGGTCAGTGTACCAACCACCGAAGGTGTAGGCACCCGCTTCCAGCGATCCGCTGGGATAGGCCGGCTCGTAGTTGTTCTTGTGGTTCACAGATTCAGAGAGTGTCTGTTCGTAGGGGAGGCGCTCCGTTACCTCTTTACCATATTGATCATTATAGACGAGTTCATAGCTGTTGCGGGTATAATAGAATTTTGCGCCATCGTAGTCGTCTCCATTTTTTGCGCTGATGCTCACATTGCATGTGAAGCCCTCCAGATCGTAGCGCTCCTCATCCGTAACCCCCAATCCTTGCCAGCCGTGATTTGCACTATCCACATGGTGCTGTTTGTAGGTTTTTCCACTTACGACCGTACCAGATTCGCCGGGTAACACCTCAACGTAATACGTTGCTCTAGAGGTATAGTCGCCAGTCTGCCGCCCGTAGAAAGTCTTTCCGCCCAGCGGCATAACCGCGAGATACGACTGTGCTGTCTTTTTATTGCTACTGACATACCATCCACCGCCAGGCCACTTGTCGCCGATGAATGCTCCGTATTTAGCCTTGATAACCAAATCGGAATAGCAGCTGCTATCATGGGTGTGCTCGTAACCGACAGGGCACTTTTTCGTGTTGCAGCTAAGGTGGAAACCAGTCTTTGTGCAGCACTGATCGTGACTATGTTCATGCTCCACTTTTCCGCAGGTGAGTTTGCCTTTCGGGAACGTCACCGTGTACACATTTCGGTCATAGTACACATTGACGACGGTACTGTTATCGCCCTTGATGGGGACATTCTTGTCTGTTTTCTCACTGTTATAAGTAAAGCCCTGATAATTCTTATCGTTCTTCTTAGCGTCCGAGCCGCTGACTGTTGTGCCAACAGTTCCAATCTTATCGTCCTTATCCACATAGCTGTAACCATCGTCATTGGCGTTTTCCTGCCAATACTGGATAACATACTTTGCATTGCCAACAGTCCACTTTGCAGTGTAGGTTCCACCATCGACCGGCATGGTCGTCGGAAGTTCCGGTTCCCAGCTATCGAACGAGTAGCCCGGCTTGGTGGGCGTGCCGACATTGATCGGTGCGTCGTAGCGGGCATAGATGGGTTCGACGCCGTAGCCGCCGTCGAGGTCGAAGTTCATGAGGTAGTAGTTGCGGTCATAGTAGAGCTCCACGACCGTGCTGCCATCGGCTGCGATCGTCGCCGTGCCATCGTAGAGCAGACGCGTGAAGCCATCATAGTTCACATCAAAGCCGTCTGCGCCAGTTGCGTACTTACTGACCGGGGCTTCCGTATAACCCCGCTTCGTCACCGTCCCAGAGAGCATGTACTTGTCATCACCGACGTTCTGCTGGTAATACTTGACGGTGAACTCCACCTCAGCAGGCTTATAGTAGACGGTGTACGTCGTTTCCTCAGACGCATTTACCTGTACAACCGGCTGATCCGGCGCATAGCCAACGACCGTGGGGCTGGTAACGTCCTGCGTGTAGGTAGCGCCGTTGGCAACCGTGGCGCTCCATGAGTTCGCCGCCGTTCTGCCATCTTCAAACTTATAATTGATGATGATCGTGTATGTGCCATACTCCGGCGCGTCGTTCGCGGCCACGGCGACTTTGGCCGGGCTGCGGAGCACCGGGGCGGCTGCAGCGTCAGCGGAGGCGGGCGTGTCCACAGCGGTGGCGGCTGTGACCTCGACCGTGACAGCATCGCTGAACGTGGCCTCGCCGGTCTCGGCGCTGGTCAGTCTGCAGCGGATCTGAACCGTGTTTTTCTCGCTCAGGGCGCTGGCCACCATGGGGTAGCTCAGCTCGAGCGTCTGCGTGTCCGAGCCGAGGATGTTGGCCCAGACGTTCTTCGCCGCCCGGATCTGCCACTGGTAGGCATCGTTCTCGGCGGCGGACTGTGCCTGTGCCATCAGGCTGATCTTCTGGTTCACCGGGAGGTCAACACGCTTGACGGCCTCGCCGCTGCTGTCGCAAACGGTCAGGCTGTTCGTCACGCCGGCGCCGAGGAACAGGCACATGCTCAGCAGCATGGCTGCGCAGAGGACGAGCGAGAGAATGCGTTTTTTCATGTTTTCGTCCTCCTTTCTCAGGCTGCCGGGATCGGATCGATCTGCGTGCTCGAAGTGCTCGCCTCGACCGTTCCGACGTGCTTCCACACGTCAATGGGGCCGTACTTGTCCAGGTTCGCCGTCTGGACGGCCTCGGCCGTGACGTAGATATGCACCGTGGTGTTCTGATATTCATTGCCCATGTCCGTGCTGAACGTGACGTGGTTGAAGAGCTTCGACGTGGCGTCCTTCGGATCGACCGTACCATTATAATAATAGTATCCGTCCGCGCCGGGAATCCAGTCAGTGTCGTTCAGGTCGAGCGTGAGCAGGCTCCTGTCCGTGAGCGGGACAAGCTCGCCATTCGCGGCGACCACCTCAGGCGTGATCTTCACGCGGGTGTAAAACGCGCCGGAGCCGACGTTCTCCACATAAACCACTTTGTCCACGACGCTGCCGGGCATGGCGCTCACCGTCGTAAACGGTTGGCCGCTGCCGTCCTCGTCGTGCAGTGCAAGCTTGACGGAGCCCATCGTGATGACGTTATCCGCCCGGCCGACGGCCGAGAAATACGCCCACGTGCCAACCGCAAGCAGCGCCACCACCAGGACGAGCACCGCCGCGATGGTCCACTTCTTCTTCATGCACAAACCACCTTTCTCCTTGAGGAGCTGTTTCCAGCTTCTGGCTGCTTACTTTTCGCGCCGGAAGGCGCGCGCAGGAAAAAATTTTGTGGGATTTTTTCTTTCAGTCTGCGCGTGGACGGCGGCAGCTCCGCCGCCCGCGCCCGGACGGAACCGGGGATAAAGGGCCGAAAGGGGCCGGGGAAGCTTTGGCCCGGCCGGCGTCTGCGCCGGACGGAAGCCAGCCCCTTTCGGGCCCGTAGGCTCCGAGTGGGGCGGCGCGGCGCGCCGCCCCATCGGGGTTGCCGGGGAATTACTTGTCAAACGCGGCAAAAGCAGCGTCCCAAGTGTTGAAGCCGTCCGCCTGAATGGCTTCTGCAACAACATTGATGTTGAAGTTGAAGCTGTCCACAACGGTCTCACCAGGGATGGTGACCTGCGTAAAGACAGGCGTTGCAGCATTCGGGGCAAGCTTGTCCGCATACTTCATGACGAAAGTAAACGTGCCGTCTTCGCCCATGATGACATTGCCGGTGTAGCTCCAGCCAGCACCGAGCTTGAAGATTTTCGCCAGCTTCTCGCCGGTCGCGTCATTCGCGGCTTCGATCAGGCCAAGCTGATTGAGCTGCTCCATGTTCGCCTTGACAACGATCTTTGCGCGAATCCATGCGTCGTTCGAGCCGACGTTGGTCACGGTCGGGTCCTTGTCCACGATCAGGCCGGGGTAGACGTTGTAGGTGTTCTCCGTCACACGGCCGCTGCCGGTCGGAGCGTCCGGATTCGCGTTCTTCTCATCGAGCGTGATCGCGACGTTGCCCATGGTGAAGGTGTTGTCCGCGGTCTTCGTATCGGTGAAGTACGCGAGGGTGCCGCCGACGACGAGCGCCGCGACGAGCATGACTGCGATGGCAGCCACAAGAATCGTTTTCTTCTTCATATGTAGCGTTCTCCTTTTCTGTTTTTCCGCACAGTCCTCTGCGCGTCAGTTACATAGGGAAATCGCGAGGGAAATTATTCGCCAGTGGTGGTGCCGAAGCACTGGTTGAATGCCTCAGTCGCGGACTTGAAGCCAGCAGCCTGGCACAGATAGCCATTAAAGACGAGGTCGCCAGAAATGGTGCTCACATTGCTACCCACAGAAATCTGATTGTTAGTGAGGATTGCATAATTACCTTCCGAGCCAGCCGGGAGCACGTTGTCGCTGCCGACTTTGTAAACATAGACTTTCTCTCCGGCTTTCAAGCCGTTAATTCCACTGACTTCAGCCCACTTGTCGGCATCCACGCTGTAGGTGATGCCCACGCTGGTATCCGTGACCTTCACGAAAAGGTAAGCCGGAGCCTGCGTTTTCTCGCCAATGGTGATAAACGGATCCTTCGGAGCCGTCGTGCCCGGAACCAGCTTGTCATAGGTGTTAGAGGTTGCCACCTGTTTTTCACCAGCTTCGGTCAACACATAATCATACACGCCCTTCGTGTCATTGTATGCGACCTTATGCTCCTGCAGCGCGAACTTGGTGTTATCAATCACATTGCCAACAGCAAAGGTGTTCTTGACCTCACCGGTCGTCGCCGTCAGGTACGCATACGTCGCGCCAACCGCCAGCGCCACGACCAGAACGAGCGCGATGGCGATCGTCAGAGTTTTCTTCTTCATGTAATGTTTTCCTCCCTTAAATTTTGTTCAAAGCTTCCTATGTTCCAGCAGCGCCCTATGTATGGGGGGCGCTGCCAGCAATCACTAAATTAATGCACGAACTGGAGAAAATATTTCACAAAACCATTATTTTCCCATATTTTCGCCGGAATTTTCTCCGTCTGTGTCCGCGCCGGACTTGTCCGCGGCGCGGTGGGCCGCGTCGCGCGCGTCCGCCTCCGACGCCTTGCGGAGCATATCCGGCAGGAACGTCAGAATGATGAGCACGAGCGCAAGCGCAATGGCCAGATACATACCGGGCGGGTTGGAGACCCAGTTGGAGACATAGCCCAGATAGGGAATCGTGAACACGGGACGGCCGATGAGGTTCTTGAAATAGACGGGTGCGCCGTCGGGCGCATCGTTTGCGTCTCCCTTCGTATAAAAGTGCTGATTTTCCGCATCAATGGAGACGACGCGGTGCGTGACGACATCGAGATCCTCATTGACCACGAACGTGATCGGATCGCCGACCTGCACGTCCTCGGGCGCGCAGGGCTTGACATAGATGAGCGAGCCGACGTGGTACGTGGGTTCCATGCTGCCGGACAGGACGCACATCGGCCGGAGGCCGACCAGCCGGACCCCCACCAGAAGCAGCGCCAGAACGACAACCAGGATCACCAGCACGGTGGTGGCAGCGTTCCACACCTTCTGAACTCTCTTTGACATCTGTGACCTTCCTTTCCGCTCCGCTGCATTTTCCCCCCTTCCGCGGAGACGCCGGTCCGTGCCCGGAAACAGGAACGATCATAGCACACGACAGACGCAGAATGCGTCGAAACCGCGCGCAGATGAATCGCGCAGTTTCCCAAAGTATACCACATTCTCCACAAATGTGGAAGGAGAATTGTTCACAATTTCCCAGGTGTGATTTTGGCAATAACAGACAAGAGGCTGCAAAATATGCCGAAAAACGTGCAAATTCTGCTGCGCCGCGGAGCGCTTGTTTTTGGTAATTCCTATTGTACTTTGCGGGCGCGGATGCGTCAAGGGGAAAAGACCGGATGCATCCGGTCTTTTCCATTCATTCAATTCGAGACGGGTGGGCCCCTCGAGCGCCCCTGCCGAGGCGCCACATTCTTACCTTTTCTTAAATATGACACATGGCGACTTGTTTTTGCGCGAAAAACATGATAGGATAGGGCTGATTGTGGACATTTATCGGAAAGGAGCTGGCAAGCATGGAAACCAACGTGCTCGACTGGCTGGAAACCACCGCCGCAGCCTGTCCGGACAAGCCCGCTTTTCTCGATGAGGACAGCGCGGTGACGTTTGCCGACGTGCGGCGCGAGGCGCGCATCATCGGCACGGCGGCGGCAAAGCGCCGCGCCGGGCAGAAAAAACCCATCGCCGTCATGAGCGGGCGCAACGCGCACACGCCGGCGGTGTTTCTCGGCGCGGTGTACGCCGGGTGCTGCTACGCCCCGATGGACGGGACGATGCCCGTACACCGGCTCAACTCTATTTTAAATACGCTCGACACCGACCTGATGATCGTGCAGCGCGCGTTTTACGACAAGGCGAAGACGCTGGACTTTTCCGGCACGATCCTCATCGCGGAGGAGCTGCTCGAGGGCAGCGAGGACGCGGCGCTGCTCGCAGACTGCCGCGCGCGGGCCAGAGAGCTCGACCCGCTGTACATCATCTTCACCTCCGGCTCGACCGGCACGCCCAAGGGCGTGATCACGGCACAGCACTCGCTCATGTGCTACATCGAGGACTACGCCGGCGTGATGGGCATCGCGCGCGAGGACATCCTCGGCAACCAGTCGCCGCTGGACTACATCGCCGCCGTGCGCGACATTTACCTGCCGCTGCGCTTCGGCGCGACGACGGCCATCATCCCGAAGGAACTTTTCATGTCGCCGGAGCGTCTGTTCGCATACATGAACGACAAGGGCGTGACGGCCGTGGGCTGGAGCGTCTCGGCGCTGACGGTGCCGGCCGCGCTGGGCGCGTTCGAATGCAGCGTGCCGCAGCACCTGCGCAAGGTGTGCTTCTCCGGCTCGGTGATGCCGTGCAGCTGCCTGCGCCAGTGGCAGCTGGCGCTGCCGGAGGCGAAGTTCGTCAATCAGTACGGCCCGACGGAGGCCACCGCCTCGTGCACGTATTATGTCGTGCCCGGTCCGGTGGAGGACAGCGACGTGCTGCCGATCGGCAAGCCGTACCCGCACTACGAGGTGTTTCTGCTCTCGGAGCAAAACGAGGCCGTGCCCGACGGCGAGATCGGCGAGATCTGCGTCAAGGGGCCCATCCTCGCGCTGGGCTACTACAACAGCCGCGAGAAAACGGCCGAGAGCTTCCTGCAAAACCCGCTCAACCACGCTTACGACGAGCGCATCTATAAGACCGGCGACCTCGGGCACTTCGCGCCCGACGGCAACCTCATGTTCCACGGCCGCAAGGACCGGCAGGTCAAGCATCTCGGCCACCGCGTGGAGCTCGGGGAGATCGATCTCGCCGCGGCGAAGGTGCCCGGCGTGGAGGACTGCTGCGCGCTCTATGACCAGGTGCACGAGCAGATCTGGCTGTTTTACACCGGCGAGGGCGTGACCAAGCGCGACATCGCTGTCGCCCTGCGCGCCGACCTGCCGGGCTTTATGGTGCCGCGCAAGATCGAGCAGCTGGACGCCATGCCCCGGCTCGACAACGGCAAGACGAACATGCGCGCGCTGGCCGAGCGCATCACAGCCGCGGCCAAACACTGATTTCGCTTACTTTACTTACTTCAGGAGGTATATCAATCATGGAACAGGAACTGATGGACATTCTGACCGATCTGCGCCCCGACGTGGATTTTGAGACCGAGACCGCCCTCATCGACGACCACATTCTCGAGTCGTTCGACATCGTGTCGCTCGTCGCGGCGCTCAACGACGCGTTTGACATTGAGATCGGCGCCAAGGATCTCGTGCCGGAGAACTTCAACTCCGCCAAGAGTCTGCTGGCCATGGTGCAGCGCCTGCAGGACGAGGACTGATGGACAAAACTGCACTCCGGACGGCGGCCGAAAAGTACGGCACGCCGCTGTATCTGTTTGATCTGGATGCCTTCACGGCGCGCGCTCAAAGGGTGCGCGCCGCGTTCGGCTCTGATGTGCATCTGTGCTACTCCATGAAGGCCAATCCCTTCGTGCTGCGCGGCCTGCCGGACGTGTTCCGCTGGGTGGAGGTCTGCTCCCCCGGCGAGCTGACGATCTGCGAAAGGCTCGGCATCCCGCCGGAGCGCATCCTGTACTCCGGCGTGAACAAGGGCGCGGACGATGTCGCGCGCGCCGTCGCGCTGGGGGCGGATCTGCTCACGGCCGAGAGCACGCTGCACTTTGACCTCATCTGCGCCGCCGCGGCCGCGCAGGGAAAGCACGTGCACGTGCTGCCGCGCCTGACCGCCGGCAGCCAGTTCGGCATGGATCCCGACGCACTGGCCGGGCTCGTGGCGCGGCGCGCGGAGTTCCCGAACGTGACGATCGCCGGCATCCACTACTTTTCCGGCACGCAAAAGCGCAAGGACAGCGTGATCGCCAAGGAGCTCGCGCATCTGGACGAATACCTCACGATGCTGCACGATAAGTATGGCTTCACGGCGCAGCACGTGGAATACGGCCCCGGGCTGAACGCCGAGTGCTTCCGTGACGACGCCGAGGCGCGCGACTGCGCGCTGCTCGACGCGGCGGCGGAGCATATCCGTGCTTTCGGGGCAAAGTACCCGCTCACGATCGAGATGGGGCGCTTTTTCGCCGCGCCGTGCGGCACGTTCCTCACCGGCGTGGCCGACGCCAAGTGCAACCTCGGCGTGAACTACGCCGTGTGCGACGGCGGTATGCACCAGGTCAAGTATGACGGCCAGCTCATGGGTATGCAGGCCCCGCCGCTGACGCTTCTGCGCGAGAGCGCGGACGCGGCCGAGCCATGGATGCTCTGCGGCAGCCTGTGCACCACGGCGGACGTGCTGGTGCGCGAGGCGCAGCTGCCGCCTCTGCGCGTGGGCGATGTGATCGCCTTCGGCCGCTGCGGCGCGTACTCCGTGACGGAGGGCGTGGCCGTGTTCCTGTCGCGCGACCTGCCGCGCGTGGCCCTGTACCGTGACGGAAACTTCACGCTCGTGCGCGACCGGTTCGCGACCGACGTGCTCAACACCTGCCAGACGCTGGAGGATGGAAAATGACCCTGACATCGCTGTCGTTTTATCTGCTGGTGCTCGCGCTGCTGGTGCTGTACTACCTGGTGCCGAAACGGTTCCAGTGGGTGGTGCTGCTCATCGGCAGCTACGCGTTTTACGCGTTCGTGTGCCTGCGGTACATGGGCTTTATCGTCATCACAACGCTCACGACCTACTTTGGCGCCCGCGGCATGGACGCCATGACCGCGCGCATGGAGCAGACCGTCGCCGCGCACAAGCAGGACTGGGAGCGCGACGAGCGCAAGGCGTACAAAAAGCGCTGCAAGTCCCGCCGCAAGGCGCTCATGATCGGCATTCTGGTGTTCAACTTCGGCATTCTTGCCGTGCTGAAATACTATAACTTCTTTGCCGAGTCCATGGAGGCGCTCTTCGCGTCCATGGGGCTGACGGTCTCGCTGGGCCACATCGGGCTGCTGCTGCCGCTGGGCATCTCGTTTTACACGTTCCAGTCCATGGGCTATGTGCTGGATGTCTATCGCGAGAAGGTCCCCGCCGAACGCAACGTCGGCAAGCTCGCGCTGTTCGTGTCCTTCTTCCCGCAGATCATTCAGGGCCCGATCGGTGTGTACGACCAGCTGGCGCACCAGCTCTATGACGAGCACAAATACAACTTTGACAACATCCGCTACGGCGCGGAGCTGATTCTGTGGGGCTTTTTCAAGAAGCTCGTCATCGCCGACCGCGCCGTGGGCATGATCCACACCGTCGCCGGGGCGTACACCGACTACGCCGGCACCTACGTGCTGCTGGCCGCGCTCGTATACGCGCTGCAGCTGTATGCCGACTTCTCCGGCGGCATCGACATTTCGCGCGGCGTGGCGCAGATGTTCGGCATCACCATGGGCGAAAACTTCCGCCGGCCGTACTTCTCGCGCACGCTCACCGAGTACTGGCACCGCTGGCACATCTCGCTCGGCGACTGGCTGCGCAACTACCTGTTTTACCCGCTGTCGATCTCGAAAGCATTCCTCAACTGGGGCCGCCACGCCAAGCAGCACCTCGGCAACCACATCGGCAAGGTCCTGCCGACGGCCGTGGCCTCGCTCATCACGTTCCTCGTCATCGGTATCTGGCACGGCGCGAGCTGGAAGTACGTCGCCTTCGGCTTCTGGAACGGCATGGTCATCCTCGTGTCCACGCTGCTGCAGCCGGTGTCGGACAAGGTCGTCGCCGGATTGCACATCGAGCGCAAGAGCGCGTGGTATCAGGTGTTTTCCATGCTGCGCACGTTCGTGGTCGTGCTCATCGGCTATTACTTTGACATTGCCGACGGCTTCCGCGCCGCCATGGGCATGATGGCCAAATCCGCGACCGACCTGCACCTGTCGCAGCTGCGGCCGAGTGCCGTGCTCGAGGCCCTGCCGCTGACGAAGTATGACTGGGCCGTGCTGCTATTCGGCACGATCGTGATCTTCGTCGCCTCCGTCATTCAGGAGCGCTCGCAGCGCACCATCCGCGAAATGCTCGACGAGAAGTGCCTCGCCCTGCGCTGGGTCGTGCTGCTCGGCGGCATCTTCGCCGTTGTGCTCATGGGCGTTTACGGCCCGGGCGTGCAGGCGTCTGAGTTCGTGTACATGCAGTTTTAAGCCATGGGAAGCGGACGCATCTCCAGGACCCGCACGGCGCTGCGCGCGGTCATTTTCGTGCTCATCGCCGTGCTGGGCATCGGGCTCATTTCGCCGGCCTTCGTCGTGAACAACGAGTGGGATATGCGCCACGTGCATGGCTTCTTCCTCGAGCCGGAGGACAGTCTCGACGTGGTGCTCATCGGTGCGAGCCAGCTCTACACGGGCTACAGCGCCCCGCTCGCGTGGCGGGACTATGGCTTTACAAGCTATCCGCTGGCCGTGTCGAACATCCCCGCCCGGCTCTACGGCTCCCTGCTCACGGAGGCTGTCAATCGCCAGCACCCGAAGCTCATCGTCGTGGACATCGACGGCTTCCTCACGGACGAGGACCCCGAAAAGCTCGAGGCCAACCTCCGCAAGTGGCTCGACAATATGCCCTGGTCGCGCAATAAGATCGAGACGATCCGCACCTGTGTGCCCGCGGAGCTGCAGACCTCGTTTTACTTCAACATCGCCAAATATCACGCCAACTGGTACCAGCCGGACACGTGGCTGCCGGTGCAGCAGCGTCTGCGCGCGATGGACAAGACCGGCTACTCGCTCACGAAGAGCTTTGAGGCCATCGGCCAGTCGCTCACAGCCGCGGACGAGGCGGACACCCGGCCGCTGACGCTCAGCGACGTAAACGCGCAGTACCTGCGTGATTTCTGCGCGCAGGCACAAGCCCTTGGCGCGAATGTGCTCTTCCTGCGTATGCCGCACCGCACGCAGACGACCGACCCAAACGTGTTTGCCGATGTGGCGGCCGTGGTCGGCAGCTACGGCTACGACCTGCTCGACCTGCACGACGTGTTTGACACAATCGGGCTCGACCGCTGCGCCGATTTCATGGACTCCGACCACCTCAACGCCATCGGCATGGAGACCTTCACCGCCTGGTTCGGGCAGTACCTCTCCGAGCGTTATGACCTGACGACTGCGCACAGCGAGACCGTCACCGCCGAGTGGCAGCGCTGCGCCGATTTTATGGCGCAGATCCTGCCCACCTGCCAGCAGCAGGCGGCGGACAACACCAAACAGACCCTCAACGAGTTTTCGGCGGCGTTTGACGCCTACCGCTGACCCGATGATTCAACCGTGCCGCCCCGGCACAGAAAGCGCAAAGCCTATGCAGCAACGTTCCAAGCCTCAAAAACGCGCCCTGCGTGCCGTCATCTTTCTGCTCATCGTCGTGCTGCTCTACAGCGCCGCGGCCAATGTGCTGAGCGTGAACAATACGTGGGATATGCGCCATATCCGCGGCTTTTATCTGGAACCGCAGGATTCGCTCGACGTCATCATGCTCGGCGCGAGCGAGCTCTACACCGGCTTCAGCTCTCCGCTGGCGTGGCAGCAGTATGGCTTTACGAGCTATCCGCTGGCCGTGTCGAGCATGCCGTCATGCCTGTATGACTCCATGCTCACCGAAACCATGCGCCGGCAAACGCCAAAGGTCGTCGTCGTGGAGATCAACGGCTTTTTGTACGACTTCAATCAGGACGAAACGGACACCGGCCTGCACAAATGGCTCGATAACATCCCGATGTCACGCAACAAGGTGCAGACAATCACAAACTGCGTGCCGAAAGACCAGCAGTCGTCCTATTTTTTCCGCATGGAAAAGTACCATGACACCTGGATCGAGCCGGACGTCTGGGGCGGGGCTGCCAAAGATCAGCTGACCATGCGCCGGACCGGCTATTCGCTGACCAAGTCCTTTGAGGTCATCCCGAAAGTGGAGACCGGCGAGCGTCAGGTCAAATCTCTGGAGCTGAGCGCGGAAAATGAGCAGACGCTGCGCGATTTCTGCGAGCGGGCCAAACAGCTCGGGGTGGAGAATGTGCTCTTCGTGCGCTTTCCGCACCGCACGGTGCTAAGCGACCCCTCTGTCCTTTCGCAGCTTGCGGACATTGTGCGCGAATATGGCTACGGCTTTCTCAACTGCGACGAGCAGATGGACAGCATCGGTCTGGAGCTGGACGGCGACTTCTGCGACAACGAACACATGAACGTATTCGGCATGGAGAAGTTCACCGCATGGTTCGGGCAGTATCTCTCCGAGCAATACGACCTGACTGCCGCGCACAGCGACAAGGTGACCGCCGAATGGGCGCGCTGCGCGGAATTTGTGGCGCACATGCTGCCCATCTGCAAACAGAAAACACCTGGCGACGGCGGAAACTACAACGAATTCTCACCGGAATTTTCAGCCTACCGCTGACCCTGTATCTTCGAGGACGTTATGAACCAAAACCGTTCCAAAACCAAAACCGTCGTGCGCGTCATCGCGTTTCTGCTCGTGGCGGCGCTGCTCTACGGCGCGCTCTCGCGCCTGCTGGCCGTGAACGACGCCACCGAGCAGCAGTATGTCCACAGCTTCTACCTCGAGCCGAAAAATTCGCTCGATGTCATGATCCTCGGCGCGAGCGAGACGTTCACGGACTACTGCGCGCCGCTGGCGTGGCAGCACGCGGGCTTCACGAGCTATCCGCTGGCCGTGTCGGCCGCACAGGGGACCATGTACCCCTCCATGCTGCGCGAGGCCGCCCGGCGCCAGACCCCCGGTGTCTACGTCGTGGAGGTCAACGGCTTTTTGTACACCGCAGAAGAGCGCGACGAGTTTTCGCACGCCGCGCTGCGCAAATGGATCGACACGATCCCGCTGTCGGCCAACAAGCTCGACACCATCCGCACGTGCATCCCGGCCGAGAAGCGCTCGACGTACTACTTCCCGCTGCTCAAATACCACACGTTCTGGAAGTGCGCCGGCGACATCCGCCGCTCGCTCTCCCTGCAGCAGCAGGCCCGCAGCGTGGGCTACTCGTACACCAAGCCGTTTCTGTCCATCTCCATGTTCCTCACGGAAACAGATGAGATCCCCGTCCGCCAGCAGGAGCTCGACGCGTTCAACGAGCAGAGCCTGCGCACGTTCTGCGAGACAGCAAAGAAGCTTGGCATTCAAAACGTGCTCTTTGCCCGCTTCCCGCACCGCACCGTCATTGAAAACTATGACGCCGTGTTTGCAAAGCTTGAATCCGTCGTGCAGGAGTACGGCTACGACTTCGTGAATTTCGACACGCAGATAGACGCCATTGGCCTCGACCCGCTGAGCGACTTCGCCAACGCCGAGCACCTGAACGTCTTCGGCGCGGAGAAGTTCACGCCCTACCTCGCCGACTATCTCGCGGCGCACTACGACCTGAACACCGCGCACAGCGACAAGGTGACGGATGAGTGGGCGCGCTGTGCCGCCTTCACGCAGCAGATGCTGCCCGTGTGCGAGGACAATACCCGGCGCTACACCTCTGAGCGGCTCGATGAGTTCTCGCCCGTGTTCGCTGCCAACCGCTGAACATAAAAGAAGCCCGATCCCCGGAGCGCTGCTCCGGGGATCGGGCTTTCCTGTTCTGTTTACCGGCCGGTGCTGCCAAAGCCGCCCGCGCCGCGATCGGTCGCATCGAGCGCGTCCGCCTCCGGAAACTCCGCCGCCAGAAACGGCAGGATCACGAGCTGGGCGATGCGGTCGCCGGGGGCGACGGTGCGCGGCTCGTCCGTATCGTTGTGCAGCGCGACGGTGCACTCGCCGCGGTAGTCGGCATCGATCACACCGACGCAGTTGGCCGGGCGCAGCCCCTGCCTGGAGGCCAGCCCGCTGCGCGCGAACACGCCGCCGAAATACCCCGCCGGGATGGCGAGGGCGAGCCCCGTGCCGATCATGGCCGTCGCGTGCGGCGCGATGGTGACGCTCTGCCCGTCCGCCGGGCAGGCATAGAGATCGTAGCCGGCGGCGTCCGCACTGCCGCGGCGGGGCGTCACGGCGCCGGGGCGCAGTTTCTGAATCTTTACTTCCATCCGTTCATGCCCTCCCAGAGTACGATGCGGCCCGCCGCGCGGGTCCGGTCCATGTCAATGATGCGCTGGTTTTCCGAGCCGCGAAAGCGCAGGCTGATGTTGCGCTGCGCGTCCACATAGCGTCCGTCAACAAGGATGTCGATGAGCGAGAGCATCTCGTCCGTGACCTCGCAGCGCGGGTGCGCGCCGTCAACGGTGAGCTCCTTGTCGAGCGTGAAGCCCGAATACGCCCAGATGTCCTTTTCCGGGAACCGTGCGCGCACCCGGCGCAGAAACGGCACGAGCGCACGCTGGTTTTCCGGCTCGAACGGATCGCCGCCGAGCAGCGTCAGGCCGCGGATAAAGGGCTTTTCCAGCTCGGAAAAAATCACCTGCTCGGCCGCCGCGTCAAAGGGCTTGCCGTAGTGAAAATCCCACGTCTGCGGCTGAAAGCAGTTGTAGCAGTGGTTCGTGCAGCCGGAAACGAACAGCGTCACGCGCACGCCGACGCCGTTGGCAATGTCGCAGGTTTTGATCTCCCCATAATACATAATAGCAATTCCTCGCAGACAGCGGGCGCGCCATATGGACACGCCCGCCGGTTATTTTTGATTTCGCGTGTTACAGATGCAGCACGCGCTCCTTGATCTCCTGCGTGCGGCCCTGATTCCAGAACTGGGTGCCGATATAGCCGCAGGTGCGGCGGGCCACGTTCATCTTATCCTGATCCGTATTGCCGCAGTTCGGGCAGCGCCAGATGAGCTTGCCGTCGTGCTCGACGATCTCGATCTCGCCATCATAGCCGCAGACCTGGCAGTAGTCGCTCTTGGTGTTGAGCTCGGCGTACATAATGTTGTCATAGATAAACTTCATGACCTCGAGCACGGCCGGGATGTTGTTCTGCATGTTCGGCACTTCGACGTAGCTGATCGCGCCGCCGGGCGACAGCGCCTGGAACTTCGACTCGAAGGCCAGCTTGCTGAACGCATCGATATTCTCCGTCACGTGGATGTGGTAGCTGTTGGTGATGTAGCCCTTGTCCGTGACGCCGGGAATGATGCCGAAGCGCTTTTGCAGACACTTGGCAAACTTGTACGTCGTGGATTCCAGCGGCGTGCCGTAGAGGCTGAAGTCGATGTTGTGCATCTGCTTCCACTGCTTGCAGGCGTCGTTCATATGCTGCATCACCTCGAGCGCGAACGGCGTGGCCGAGGGGTCGGTGTGAGACTTGCCGGTCATGTACTTGACGCACTCATACAGTCCCGCGTAGCCGAGAGAGATGGTCGAGTAGCCGCCGTAGAGGAGCTTGTCGATCGGCTCGCCCTTTTTCAGGCGGGCCAGCGCACCGTACTGCCACAGGATGGGCGCGGCGTCCGAGAGCGTGCCCTTGAGCCGTTCGTGGCGGCACATGAGCGCGCGGTGGCAGAGCTCCAGCCGCTCGTCAAAGATCTTCCAGAACTTCTCCATATTGCCGCCGGAGGACAGCGCCACATCCGGCAGGTTGATCGTCACGACGCCCTGATTGAAGCGGCCGTAGTACTTCGGCTTGCCGTTTTCGTCCACATACGGCGTCAGGAAGCTGCGGCAGCCCATGCAGGTGTAGCAGTGGCCCTCGCCGTTTTTGTCCACTTTCAGCTCAAGCATCTTCTTTTCGGAGATGTAGTCCGGCACCATGCGCTTAGCGGTGCAGCGGGCGGCCAGCTCCGTGAGGTACCAGTAGGGGGAATCCTCGTGGATATTGTCCTCCTCAAGCACGTAGATCAGTTTCGGGAACGCTGGCGTGACCCAGACGCCCTTTTCGTTTTTCACGCCCTGATAGCGCTGACGCAGCGTCTCCTCGATGATCATGGCAAGGTCGTGGCGCTCCTGCTCGTTTTTCGCCTCGCCGAGGTACATGAACACCGTCACGAACGGGGCCTGGCCGTTCGTGGTCAGCAGCGTGACGACCTGATACTGGATCGTCTGCACGCCGCGGCGGATCTCCTCGCGCACGCGGTTTTCGACCAGCTCTGCCAGCTTCTCCTCGCCCGGATGCGCGTCGATGGCCTGCATCTCGGCCGCGACCTCGCGGCGGATGCGCTCACGGCTGACCTGCACGAACGGGGCCAGGTGCGTCAGTGAGATCGACTGCCCGCCGTACTGGTTGGAGGCGACCTGTGCGATGATCTGCGTGGCAATGTTGCACGCGGTCGAGAAGCTGTGCGGCCGCTCGATGAGCGTGCCGGTGATGACGGTGCCGTTTTCGAGCATGTCCTCAAGGTTCACGAGGTCGCAGTTGTGCATGTGCTGCGCGTAATAGTCCGCATCGTGGAAGTGGATGATGCCCTCCTCGTGCGCCTCGACGATGTCCTTCGGCAGCAGGAGGCGGCTCGTGATGTCGCGGCTGACCTCGCCGGCCATGTAGTCGCGCTGCGTGCTGTTGACGATCGGGTTCTTGTTGGAGTTTTCCTGCTTGGCCTCCTCGTTGTTGCACTCGATGAGGCTCAGGATGCGGTCGTCGGTCGTGTTGGCACGGCGCACCAAGCTGCGGGTGTAGCGGTAGGTGATGTAGGCCTTGGCGACCTCGAACGCGCCATGGGCCATGATCTGCTTTTCGACCATGTCCTGAATTTCTTCCACGGCGGCACTGCGGCCCAGCTCCTGGCAGGCGAGCTCCACGCTCTCGGCAATGCGCTGGATCTGGCGCGGCGTCATGCGGTCGCCCTCTTCGACGGCGGCGTTGGCCTTCGTGACGGCCATGATGATCTTCGAGATGTCAAAGGTCGCCTCGGCGCCGTTGCGCTTAATGATCTTCATGTTTCTATTCCTCCCCCTCATAATCGAAAAACACAACATCTTGTGTGAAAAAACCGCTTTATTTTGTATTGAGAGCGGGTATATCGTACAATATCTAGTGCAGGCTGTCAATAACCAATTTGATTTTTGTTGCACATTATGTGAACAGCGCGGCCCCTTCAGGCCGCAAAAAAGCACCGCCCGCAGGCGGCGCAGCGCTGCCCGGGCCGGAGAAAACTCCGGCCCGGGCACGGTCAGTCCGTCAGGCAGTTTCGTAGCCGTTGGGGTTTTGCGTCTGCCAACGCCAGCTGTCGCGGCACATGTCCTCAAGCGAATACTGTGCGCGCCAGCCGAGGATGCGCGCGCTCTTATCCGGGCAGGCATACACGGTCGGCAGATCGCCCGCGCGGCGCGGCGCGATCCGGTACGGCACATGCACGTGGTTGGCCGTCTCAAAGGCGTGCACCATCTCGAGCACGCTGTACCCCTTACCGGTACCGAGGTTGAAGATGCTCTCACCCGGATGCTCCGCCATGTAGGCGATCGCCGCGACGTGGCCGCGCGCGAGGTCCATGACGTGAATATAATCGCGCACGCCGGTGCCGTCCGGCGTGTCATAGTCGTCGCCAAAGACGTTCAGGCACTTCAGCCGGCCAATGGCTGTCTGCGAGATATAGGGCATAAGATTGTTCGGCACGCCGCGCGGATCCTCGCCGATGAGGCCGCTCGGGTGCGCACCGATGGGGTTAAAGTAGCGCAGCAGCACAACCGACCAGCTCGGGTCGGCCACAACATAGTCGCGCAGGATCTGCTCGCAGACGTACTTCGTCCAGCCATAGGGATTCGTGCAACTGCCGGTACGGGACGTCTCGTAGAGCGGCATCTCGTTGTCGCCGGAGTACACCGTCGCCGACGAGGAGAAGATGATCTGCCGGACGCCGTGGTCACGCATCGCCTCACAGAGCGTGATCGTCGAGCCGAGGTTGTTGTCGTAATACTCCAGCGGCATATGTACCGACTCACCCACGGCTTTAAGCCCCGCGAAATGAATGACGCAGTCGATCTTCTGCTCGGTAAAAATGCGGTCGAGTCCGGCACGGTCACGCACGTCCATCTGATAAAATTTCAGCGGCCGGCCCGTGATCTGTTTGACCCGTCTGCCCGCCTCTGCACTGCTGTTGACAAGATTGTCCACAACGACGACATCCATGCCCTGCTCGAGCAGCTCCACGCACGTGTGGCTGCCGATGTAGCCCATGCCGCCGGTCACCAATACGGTCATGCACCGTACCCCCTTTTGCTGATGCATCTCTGCTTTTATTGTACATCACATTCCGGCGGAGTTCAACGGTTTTCCTTTGCCAGAGAATTGCCAGATACGTGAATTTCCTAACAATCCCTGATTTTTCAAAAATCAGGTGGATTCCTATTGACTTTTCGTCGCTGCTAGGATAAACTGCAAGTATCATTTGTGAAGTCGGGATGTCTGCGTACGCACATTTTTACCCATTTTCGCAATCTGACCCTTCTCTTTTTATCAATTCTTTTCTCTTTTATCTGATCTCTTTTTACGGATTTAGCTATCCTTTTTGTTCTCCGCCGCATGGCATATCTCATCCCGCCACAGTGATCATGGCGCGTGTCTGCAGCGTACGGGGCGCGTGTCCATAACGGCTGCATCTGCAGCGAAAGACCTCCGGGGGCGCCCGGAGGTCTTTTTATGGTCTTTTTATATCGATTGGAAAAAGCGTCAGGGCGTGTGCATGCCCTGGCGCTTTTGTGCGCCGCACGCTCAGCCCTCCATCTGCCTGCCGAGGAAGCCCGATACGGCCTGCGCGAGCTTGCGCTCCGTCTCGCCGGCGGGGCCGTCGCCGTGCGCGGCCACGAACAGCACGCAGCCGAGCACGTCCCCCTCGGAGAGGATGGGCGCGGCGGCGGAGACGGCGTAGCGCTCGTCGGTGTCGACGACCGGCAGCGTGCAGCTGTCGGCTGCGTACTGGCCGCGTGTGCTCATGATTTCTTCAAGCTCACGGCTGATGCGCCGGTCAAGCAGCTCGCGCTTGCCGCCGCCGGCCACGGCGATCACGGCGTCGCGGTCGCACACGGCGGCGATGCCGCCGGTGGTCTTGTGCAGCGCGTCACAGATCTGCGCGGCGAACTCGGACAGCTCGCCCATCGGGGAATACTTCTTGAAAATGACCTGCCCGTCGGTATCGGTGTAGATCTCCAGCGGGTCGCCGTTACTGATAACATGGACACGGAAAACCTTGTCCTCATGGCCTTTTGAGGACTGGACCAGCGTGTTTTCGATATTTTCCGTGCCTAACTTAAAATTTGCGGCATCCTCCGTTTCCGCGGGGAGCGTGCCGCAGCGCAGCAGGGTGTCAATATCCGATTGCAGCCGGATCTCCAGATGATCTTCAAAGACGAGGATCTTGTCGATTAGAAGCTCCAAGTCGCCCCGCTCCAGCGTGCCCTTTTCCAGAATGTCGCGGAACACGTCGATGGCGGTCTTGGCCACGCGATTGACCTGAATGATGGTGTTGCGCTTGTCAGATAGCAGGTCGATCTGGTGGCGCAGACCGTCGATCTTTTTTTGGAGGTCAGCTTCCATCTCGTCGTACAGCGCCTCGATGGAGGCTTCCTGCTCGGGCTTTTTCATGATCTCGCGGATACGCTGGCGCTTTGTCACCTTCAATTCCTCGGTGAGATCGTCCAGCACCGCCGCCAGATTGCCCGCGGACTGCTCGGTTTCCGCCACCTGCTCGGTCTCCCGCTTCAGTTCCTCGTTGAGTTGCACCAGCATAGCGGAGGAGCTGTCCGCCAGCTTGCGCACATAGCTCTTCAGTAGCTCGTCCAGCCGGTCAACGCGGATATGGTGGCTGGTGCAGCCCTTGAGGCCGCGCCGGTGGTACGTGCCGCAGGTGTAGGCGGGGGCCAAATCGCTGCGGCTCATGGCGAACAGCGGGCTGCCGCAGTCGCCACACTGCAAAAAGCCGGAGTACACATTGTCGTTGATTTTGACGCCGCGATAGTTATTGCGGCTGCGCTTTTCCCGCAGAGCGCTGGTGATGGCGAAGGTGCGGTAGTCGATGATGGCCTGATGGTGGTTTTCAATGACGATGTGCTCGTCGTCGTTGCGTTTGATCTCCTTGCCGTTGATCTTGGCGCGGGTGTACTTGCCCTGCCGGAGCGTGCCGATATAAAAATCGTTGTCCAGAATGCCCTGCACCGTGGCGATGGCCCAGGCGTTTTTGGCTTCCCGTTTCGTTTTCTTGCCCGCCGCCTCCTTGCGCATCCGCTCGGACATGCGCGGCGTGGGAACGCCCTGATCGGTGAGATAGTTGGCGATTTTCTTGTAGCCCCAACCGGCGTTGCTGTAAAGGTCAAAAATCCTGCGGACGGTCTCGGCTTCCGTGGGGATGATCTCAAACTGCTTGTCCTCGGTGACAAGATAGCCGTAGGGCGCGGCGCAGATCCACTCGCCGTCGTTCTGCCGCCGCTTGATGACATTGCGCACCTTGCGGGAAGTGTCCGTGACGGGCATCTCGTTCACAAGAAACTGAAACTGGATTTTCAGCCAATCGTCGTCATTGGGGAAGTCCACGCCGTCCCCGATGGAGACGATCCGGACGCCCGCGTCGCGCAGGTCTTCCAGCTCTACCAGTCCGCGCGAGTTGCGGCGGGAGAAACGGGAAAAATCCTTGATGATGAGAATATCGTACTTGTGGGACATGAGTCCCCGGCGCATCTCCTGATAGCCCTCGCGCTGCTCAAACGTGTAGCCGGAGCGGTCGCGGTCTTCAAAAAACGTCAGCGTGCTGCCGGGGAAGTGGGTTTTTACATAGTCCTCGATGATGGCCTTCTGATTCTCAATCGAGATGTTCTTTTGATCCTGCTCATCATCCACAGAAATACGGGCATAGCCCGCGATGTCAAATGTTTCAATCATGGTCATTCACCCTTGAGATACTTTTCCGTTTGGCGGTCAAACTCGGAAATATACGCCTCGTCCTGCTTTTTGCGAAACTCCTCATAGATCGCGCCGACCTTTTTCGCTGCCGCTTCCCGCGAGATGTGACCCTTGCCGTCCAGCACGTTTCGGCGGTTGTTGGTCAGGAATCGATCGGTTTCGTTCAGCCAATCCTGCATACTCATCAGCTGCTCGTCCTCTGCCATCAGCTCGGCGTAGTCGATAAACATGGTCACCAGCCGGTTCAGGCGGGACAGCTCCTTTTCGTTCAGGTAGTTTTTCGCCACCAGCGTGTCGCTTTTGAGAATCTTTCCATCCGGCGCGCCCTTCCATGTGGTAAGACCCATCGTGGGGCTGTCCAGTGTGGCTCGCTCGGAAATCAGTTCCGCAGCAGTCTTGCCGGTAACGGCGTAGTGCAGTTTGTTCTGGACAAATGCATAGAACGCTTTCGTCGTGTCGCTGTTTTTGTCGTAATCATAGCTGCACTGCTCGAAGACATCCGCGATTTTCTGATAGGCCCGGCGCTCGCTGGCACGGATCTCCCGGATGCGCTCCAGCAGCTCGTCAAAGTAGTCCTTACCGAACGGACGGCCGTTTTTCATTAGATCATCGTTGAGCACAAAGCCCTTCTGAATGTACTCCTTCAGCGTCTTTGTCGCCCACTGGCGGAATCGGGTGGCCTTTTTGGAATTCACGCGGTAACCCACGGCAATGATGGCGTCGAGGTTATAAAAATTGGTGGGCTTCGTAGAAAATTCGGAAATTCCGAATTTTCTTATGCAGGATGCTTTGTCCAGTTCTTCCTCATTGAAGATGTGTGACAAATGCTCGCTGACATTGGACTTACTGGAGTCGAACAATTCTGCCATGCCAACCTGAGTCAGCCAGAATGTCTCATCCATAAATACAACGTTTACAAATTCTTTTCCGTTTTCATCGCTGTACAGGAGAATTTCACTGTGCTCCATCATTTCATGTTCCATTTGCGTTTCCCTCCGTTTCTCTGGCGGCAAGCATGAACCACACATATCTTTTGATAAACACGTTGTTTTAGATAATATTGTACATGATGTTTTCAAGCTTTGCAAGGGCAAAAAAGAAAAGGGCGGAAGGGATTGCTCCCTTCCGCCCATCATTCAGCGCTCCATGCCCACGGCTCGCTGCTTTTTCTCCTGCTGCACGGCCTTTTCGGCGCTGCGGCGTCGATTGTAAAGCAGCAGATCCCGCGTGTTCTCGTAAAGATCGCCCTTGCCGGACTCGAACACGGCGACCATGTATTTCTTCGTCTTATACTTGGCGTAAATCTCTTTCAGCCCTTCCCGCAGGACGGGGTCAATTTTTTCTGCATTCGTCAGCCAGATTTCCACAAGCTTCTTGTCATCCCTGACGTTCATCTCCAAATAAAACCAGCCTCCTTTATATCTTTATTTTCCTCATCTTTCCTGCGCCTTATACACCGCCGCCCGCTTTGCCGCCTGCAAAATCTCCGGAGGCAGGGCCTCCACCATACGATGCAGCTCCTCCAGCTCACCCAGCTTCTGGCTGATCTCCAGCTTTTTGCGGACGCTCTCCTTGGAGGCAGCGCCCAGCTGCTTATTAAGCGCCGCATTTTCGGCGGTCAGCTCCCTGTAGGCCGCGTCGTACTTTCTGAGCTTTGTCCGCATGGCCTTCGCGCCGGGAATGTACTTGTCCAGCAGCGCCGCCAGTTCTTCCGCTTTGGCTTTCTTGTTGAACGGATTGGTATCGTTCAGAATCGCCATGATCTGCTCCTTCAGCCGGTTCAGGTGAACGGCCTCCTTGAAAAGCCGCGGCGGAATGTGGGTGCGTCCGGTTTCGCTGGCGCTTTCGCCCCGCTCCAAATCGGGGTATTTCCTGACCATGTGCTCCCAAAATCCGTCCTGCCACTGCGTCAGTTTCTTCTTGTTGCCGACGATTTCTTTGGCGCTGAGTCGCTTGTCCTTCGTCAGCGGGACAAAGCAAAGGTGCATATGGGGCGTTTTTTCGTCCATATGCACCACGGCGGATATAATCGTTTCCGGCTTCTGGTTTTGCTTGATGAAGTCCAGCGCCTCCTGAAAATAGGCTTTGACCTCGCTTTTCTTCTTACTCTTGAAGAACTCCGGCGTTGCGGTCACAAGGGCTTCCACCACGCGCACGCTGTCCGACCGCGTGCGGCAGCCTGCTTCTGCAATCTGCTTTTCAGCCTCGGCACGATACTTGCGCTGTGGCGTCACCAGATGAAAATTCAGGTGGCTGCGGGACGTGTCCGCATCGGGATTGCTGGCATATTTTTCCTTGGTGCGCTCGTTGTGGGATTCAATGTGCCCGATTTCCGGCCCCTTGTATTTGGCGAAGCGAAGGATAGCGTACTGTGCTTTCATCGGCGCTTCACCCATACGATATCGCAGCCTAGCACGTCGGCCAGCTCCACGACCTCCTTATAGCGGATACTCTCCCCCTGCAATTTTGCCGAAAGATTGGAAACATTGTCGCTCCAATCGTATTCCTCGGCCAGCCGGTCCACCGCTTCCTGCATGGTAAAACCGGCGCGAATGATCTGTGACTTGATTTCGTTTCTGATATTCATAAAATCCTCCCTGAATTCTTGATATGAAAACAGCGAAGCTGATGCACGCTTTTGCAAATCGGCTTCGCTGTCTGGTGAAATGTTCTGTCTCTCCCAAATCCGTTGGAAATTCCGCATTCGATGCATTCCTCGCAGGTGCATGACATCGACTTTTCAGAACTGTGTGCCTTTTCTCCGAATCGTGCAGGGGCACGCCCATCCGTGAAGCTGGTGCACGGTTCCAAGCAGCGCGGCTTCGTGAAATGGTTTCGTTTCCACGCAAATTTCTTTCCGGTTCTCATCGCTCCTGAAAATACCCTCTTCTTTTCAGCTCCTTCGCAGCTGAACTGAAAATCATCCATCCCATCCGCCCATCTATCCGGGATGTTTGGGATGGATGGGATGGAGCTTTTTGCGTTTGCGCTCATAAAACCGGCGGTGTGACCAACGCCTCGATGCCCCAAAAGCCGTTGACCCGCTTGCCAAGGGCGTTCTGAATATGGTTGTCGTGCTCCAAGCCGAACTCGTCGGCGTGCTTTTTCAGCGTCATGCTCACCGTCCGCGCCGCCAGAGGCTTGTAGGCGTTGTCGTTGCACCACATGGTATAAATGGCGTACAGATTGGCCGACGTAATGGTACTGTCGGCTTTCAGACGGATGTATCCCTCCGAGCGCAGGAACAGCAGCACGTTGTCTGCTTCCCGGCGCGCATCCTCGCGGTTGGCCTTCGTCTGCGTGCTCTCGGTGAAGCGGAAGCTGTTGGCTTGCAGGCGGCGCAGGCCTTCGAGGCACCAGAGAAAGATGCCCTCGATCTCGCCGCAGAGCTTGTCCGCAAGAAATGGGTCGTCCTCCCGATTCGGCTGCTTTTTCTTCACCGACAATATGAGCTGACGGCGGTAAAAGCCGTCCGAGTGGTCGTAGAGGGATTCCAGATCGCCGTTGGAAAACGCCAGAAACCGGACGTACATCTTGCCCTGATAGCTCTGCTCGCCCTTGCGCTCCAAGTCCATCGGCATTTCGGCGGTGATGAGGGACTTGAGATAGTGCGTGGATTGCAGCGCCTCCAGCTTCATGTCATCGTCCACCATCAGCAGCTCGTGCTCCAGATCGGCCCGGGCGAAGGGGCTGCGCTCCACCTTGGCGATGCTGCCGTTTTTCAGGTTGCTGCCGAGCATTTTCTGCATCACCACCCCGATGCGGCTCTTGCCCTCGCCGCCGGTGCCCTTCAGCAGCATCATGACTTGCCCGCGATTTGTTGGAATCAGGCAGTAGCCGAGATATTCCTGCAGGGTCAGAATGTCCGTCTCCTCCAGCAGCTCCGAGAGAAACCGCAGCCAATGAACCGGCTGCGGCGCGTTGGGATTGAACCTGACCGGCAGGCGGTTGCGGCAGAACTCTTTTTCAGAGCGGAACTCTCCGCTGAGAAACAGCATACCGTTGGCCACGTGAATCCGATCCTCGTGCAGGGGCAGGTCCGGCGCATAGGCTTCCAGCTTCAGCATTTCCAGAAGGCCGGAGGCGCGTTTCGCAAGACCGCTGGTGAAATGTGGGCGGAGCATTTCATAAATCTGCTTGCGGATGCCCTCCTCATCGGTAACACGACCATCCACGGTGAAGAAGTTGCCGCTGACGCATACCATGGGGTGCGCCGTCAGAAAATCCTCACAGAACATCACCTCGTTGAAGTGCTTGTCTTGCATCCAGCGCGGTGTTTCAACCTTGTCCATACATATCCTCCTTGATCTGTCGGTTCCGCTCTTCCATAAGTCCAAGGCGGTTGTCCTTCTGCATATCGGCCACTACCTCTGCGCGTTCCTTAGGTGTGCCACAGGCCAGAATGCCCAGCATATTCCCGATGCGATCCAGCATGTGGCACGCTTCCACATAGCGCGGGTCAATGGGGTCTTCCGGTGACTGCGGCGCGCAGTGCTCCTTCCAGTCCTGTAAGATGCCGAAGTAATCCCGCAGCACCCGGAAAGAGTGGCGTTCGGCTTCCACCTGCGTCTTTCTGCGCTTCAGCCTCGCCAGAACGGACGGCTTCTGCTCGGCAACGCCAAAATCCTCTGCCAGTTTCTTGGCAGCTTCCGCTGGCGGCAGGTGAAAAAGCCTCGCCACAAAGTCGATCACATCTCCGTGGGCTCCGCAACCGAAGCAGTAGAAGTAATCCTCGTTCAGCTTCATGCTGGGCGTGCGGTCGGCGTGGAAGGGGCAGCGGACCATGCCGCGCCTTGCTTCCAAGCCGTAGCGTTCGGCGGCTTCCTTCACGGAAACTGCCGTCTTGATTTGTGCAAATAAATTGATACTCGTTTCCTCCTTTGAAAAATATTGATTGTTGCCGTTCTGCCCGATGCCGTTCCTACCCGAGTTTTACCCCGGCGTTGTCTCTTCCTCGGCACGCGGAATGCGGTACTTCTCCGGAAGACATATCCTCATCGGACGGTCATGAAATTTTCAAGGTTCTGCGTGGTTTATGTCTAAATTTTAGTAAGAAAACAGGCCCTTTCCCGTATATCCAAGAGGTAGGAAAAGTGGGGTAGAAGTTGAAATTTTCCACGCTTTGAGACACAAAATGAAAAAGCATGTTATAATACAGAAAAATGGAAACGGAGGCTGCTGTATGCAAGTCAAGCTGACAATCGGAGAGCGGTTGAAAGATTTACGAGTAGAGCGAAAGCTGACCTTGGAGCAGCTTTCCGCCGAGGTGGGTATCTCGAAATCCGCACTTGGCAAATATGAATCAGATAACGGCAAGGACATCAGCCCGTACAGCATTTTGTTGCTGGCGGACTATTACGGTGTTTCCTGCGACTATCTGATGGGACGGACGGAAACAAAAAATCACCCAAACACAGCTCTGCATGAGCTGCATTTGAGTGATGCTTCGATTGATGTATTGAAAGCGGGCAAGTTCAACCACCGGCTGCTGTCGGAGCTGATCTGCCATAAAGATTTCCAGCGCTTTATGCTGGATGCTGAGATTTACGTTGACCGGATCGCAGATATGCGCGTCAACGATATGAACGCCGTGCTGGAAGCCACCCGCCAGATGGTTCTGAGGGAGCATGGAGAGGCAGCTGACGATCTGTACCTCCATACCCTGAAAGCGGCGCAGATACAGGAGGAAGAATACTTCGGCCATCTCGTTGCAGACGATCTGAGCAATATCCTGCGGGACATCCGTGAGGAACATAGAACGGATACTCTGACCGCGGATGATGACCTGTCCGCTGCCGCTGTGCAGAAGCAGTTGTTGGAAGCCATACATTTTGAGGGCAGCTCCGAGGAAAAGAAAATCCGCGCGTACCTTGCAACACTTGGTATTGATTACGACACGCTCACGAAAGAAGAGTTTGTTTCGCTGATTGGAATCCTCAAGAAGTCCAAGCACATGAAAAGCCCCATCAGCCAGCGCGGAAAAACAACTATGACCCACGGCAAGGGAAAACGGAAGAAACGTTGAAACCGGAGCGGCGCTGCGGCGGGACGGGGGCTTTTATATACCCTTCCTTCCTTTTCCGGCCAGTCGGATTTTGCTCTTCAAAAATCCTGCGTTTGTGCCGTGACCCACATCACAAAATCCGCCTGTCCTGCTGCCGCGAAAAAGCGTTTGTTGCCACACTCTGCCGCACCGCAAAGTACGCCGCCAACCCCTTTTCCACGTCAGCCGGAAGCAAAGGTATAACACACTAGACTTTGCGGAGCAAAATCGTGTGCCAACAGGGATGCTGCGCGCCCCTATTGGAAACCCAGCGGCAAAGGGGATTCTCCCCTCTGAACTCCCCATATTTTCTTCGCAGACGGGTACCCAAACTGTAGAAACGCAGTTTGGAAAACCTGCTCAGAAAATGCAAAAGGAAGTCCGTACCGATGAGTTGCGGACTTCCTTTTTTGCTGACAATCTGAAATTGTAACGATACAGCTTTCGATTGTCAGCGCCTACGAGGGGACATGATGCGTAGAAGACGACAACAAAATTCTAATTTTATCATTAATGCAAAAATGAGAAAATTGATATTGACAGCGATGTAATTCAAGGATATACTATAATTGCATCATTAGATGAGATTTGATAAAATTAAGATCCAAATGAGGACATTGCATGAGAACTTTCAACTTTAAAACAGAATACAACAAGCTACTGACGCCGGAGGTCGTGGCCTACCTGACGCAGATCCACGAGTACAAGGGGCAGCAAAATCTCTTTATCGAGGCCAAAGCGGATGTGTTGTCTGAACTTCTGGAAGTTGCGAAAATTCAGAGCACAGAGGCATCTAACCGCATCGAGGGAATTATCACCACGGATGACAGACTGAAGAAAATCGTGCGTGATAAAACAATGCCAAAAACTCGCAGTGAAAAAGAGATTGCCGGATACCGCGATGTGCTTGCAACGATTCATGAAAGCCATGACTATATCCCGCCAAAGCCATCTATCATTTTGCAGCTTCACCGGGATCTGTACAAGTACAGCGGTAAGTCCATCGGCGGCTGCTTCAAAAATTCGGATAACGTGATTGCCGAAGAACTGCCGGACGGTCAGCAGATTGTCCGGTTTGAGCCTGTTCCTGCGTGGGAAACACCGGAGGCTATTACGGCGCTGTGCGGCGCGTTTGAAGCGGCTATGCAGGATGCTGAACTTGACCCGCTGCTGCTGATTCCCATCTTTATTCTGGACTTTCTCTGCATCCATCCCTTCAATGACGGAAATGGCCGCATGAGCAGGCTCCTGACGCTGCTGCTTTTGTACCGCTCCGGCTATCTTGTCGGCAAATATATCAGCATCGAAAAGCTGATCTCCGATACCAAGGAAACCTATTACGAGACTCTGCAAGCCAGCTCCTATAACTGGCATGAGGGAACCAACGACTATGCCCCCTTTGTCACCTATATGCTGGGTGTTCTGGTGGCGGCGTACCGGGATTTCGAGAGCCGGATCGAGCTGCTGACCACCAAGGGCCTGTCCAAGCCCGACCGTGTGCGGGAGATCATCAAGAACCACCTCGGCAAGATCACCAAGAGTGAAATCATGGCCAAATGCCCGGATATCAGCCAGATCACCGTCCAGCGCGCACTGGCGGATTTGATAAAGTCTGGAGAAATCTTGAAAATCGGCGGCGGACGCTACACTTCTTATACTTGGAACAGGGAGAGAGAATAAATGATTACAGGTGAACTGAAAACCAAAATCGACAGCCTCTGGGATATTTTTGCGGCGGGCGGACTGGTGAACCCGCTGGATGTTATTGAGCAGATCACCTATCTGATGTTCATCCATGATCTGGATGACACCGACAATCTCCGGGCCAAGGAAGCTGCCATGCTGGGGCTGCCGTATCAGAGCATTTTTGCGGATGAGGTGCAGATCGGTGACCGTACCATCGACGGCCAGCAGCTTAAGTGGAGTGTATTCCACGATTTCCCCGCCGGAAAGATGTACAGCGTGATGCAGGAGTGGGTGTTTCCGTTCATCAAGAACCTCCACGGGGATAAGAACAGCGCCTATTCCAAGTACATGGACGATGCCATTTTCAAGCTGCCCACGCCGCTTTTGCTATCCAAAGTGGTGGACGCGCTGGACGAGATTTATCGCCTGATGAACGAATCTCAGGCGGTGGATGTGCGGGGCGATACCTATGAATATCTGCTGAGCAAAATTGCCCAGTCAGGCCTCAACGGCCAGTTCCGTACCCCGCGCCATATTATCCGCATGATGGTGGAGCTGATGGACCCAAAAGCGGACGATGTGATCTGCGACCCGGCCTGCGGCACTTCCGGCTTCCTTGTTTCTGCGGGTGAATACCTGAAGGAGCACCGCAAAGAAGAAATCTTCTTCAACCGCCAGAAGAAGGATCACTATATGAATCACATGTTTTTCGGCTACGACATGGACAGAACCATGCTCCGCATCGGCGCGATGAACATGATGACCCACGGCATCGACAACCCCTTTATCGAGTATCGGGACAGCCTTAGCGACCAGAACCCGGACAAGGAAAAGTATTCTCTGATTCTTGCCAATCCACCGTTCAAGGGCAGTCTGGATGCCGACACCGTTTCGGCAGATCTGCTGAAAGTCTGCAAGACCAAGAAAACCGAGCTGCTGTTTCTGGCTCTATTCCTGCGGATGCTCCGCATCGGCGGACGCTGCGCCTGCATCGTGCCGGACGGCGTACTGTTCGGCTCGTCCACGGCGCACAAAGCCATCCGCAAGGAACTTGTAGACGGCAACCGACTGGAGGCCGTGATCTCTATGCCCTCCGGCGTGTTCAAGCCCTACGCAGGTGTGTCCACCGCCGTGCTCATCTTCACCAAGACCGGCCACGGTGGTACAGACAATGTGTGGTTCTATGATATGACTGCCGACGGCTTTTCGCTGGACGATAAGCGCAGCCCGGTGGCAGACAACGATATCCCTGATATCATTGCACGGTTCCGCAATCTGGATGCCGAAAAAGACCGCCAGCGCACGGAAAAATCCTTCCTCGTGCCCAAGGCGGAGATCGTAGAAAATGGCTATGACCTGTCCATCAATAAATACAAGAAAACCGAGTATAAGCCCGTGGAGTATCCGCCTACCAACGAGATTTTGGCGGAGCTGCGGCGGCTGGAGAAGGAAATCGGTACTGCGATGGATGAGCTGGAGGGGATGCTGAAATGAAGAAGCGTGTATATGACTTTATTTGCACCCACCCGGATGCAAATATTCATGATATTGCCCCTGTGGTAAATGAACCGGAATTAGAAGTCTTGAAAACGGTAAATGCTCTTTATAGTGATGGGTATGTCACATTGAGTAGAATTGTTCCGCTCAGCCCAGAGAACTTTGACAGCTGTCGATACTCTGTGACTGGCAAGCAATATTCTGGTGACTAAATTCGGATTTGTGGGGATGAAGCGATGAAGTATGTCAAGCTAAAAGATGTTTGTGCAATCAATATGGGGCAATCACCCGATTCTAATAGCTATAATGAGGATGGACAAGGTGTTCCATTTTTTCAGGGTAATGCTGACTTTGGTGAAAGGTATCCTATCGCGAAAAAATGGTGTTCCGTTCCCACAAAAATGGCTGCGCCAGAGGATATACTTATTTCAGTCAGAGCGCCTATTGGAGCAATGAACTATGCCAAGGAAGAGTGTTGTATCGGACGTGGCTTAGCTGCGCTGACACCTGATACCGCAAAAGTAGCACCTGGGTATATTTTCTGGTTATTGAAAGGCAAAAATGCAGAATTGAACAGCAAAGGCACGGGTAGTACATTCAAAGCGATTGGGCGGAAGGTGTTGGAAGAAACGCTTGTTCCAGATATTTCATTGGAAAAACAGGCTGAATGCACTATCATTTTGGAAAAGGTACATAGAGTAATTTTATCGAGAAAGCAGCAGCTTCAAAAGCTGGACGAGCTAGTCAAAGCCCGATTTGTCGAACTGTTTGGGGACCCAGAACATAATGACAAGGGGTGGAGAACAGAATTCTTAGGGAAACTATGCGAGGTAAGTTCGAGCAAACGAATATATCAAAACGAGCAGAGTACAGAAGGAGTACCATTTTTAAGAATATCTGACTTAGTTAGCAAGATCGAAACAGGGAAAAATAATTGCGATTTATATATTTCTGATGCAAGATTTTCGGAATTGCTTGAACAGGGACTTGTCCCTAAAGGTGGAGATATTCTTATTACAGCACGTGGTACATTGGGAAGATGCTATATTGTCAGACCGGAGGATAAGTTTTATTTTCAGGATGGAATGATTACTTGGCTATCACAACTTTCTGATTCTGTTACAGCTCTGTACATTTTCTGCCTATTTTCAATGCCGGGGTTTAGAAAACAAATTGATAGGATGCAGGCGGGTTCAACGGTTGCTTATTTATCCATAGCTATGGCCAAAAAGCTGGTGATCATGTTACCGCCCGCTGAATTGCAACACCAGTTCGCCACCTTCGTTGAACAGACCGACAAATCAAAAGTTGCCGTACAGAAGGCGTTGGATGAAGCACAACTGTTGTTTGACAGCCTGATACAGAAATATTTCGGATAAAGGAGAATATTATGAAATATAGCGCGGAAGTTCTTTCTGATGAGAAACTGTTGCATCTTTTTTCTATTGAAGAAGATCATTTTAACGATTTTAAGGCAAAAGATATTTCAGGGAAAAATTTCAGTAAAATTGTGTCTGCATTTGCAAATGCAAGCGGTGGTGATATATATGTAGGAATACGAGAGGAACGTGAAACAAAAGAGAAACACTGGGAAGGATTCAACTGTATCGAAGATGCTAATTCTTTTATCCAAGTAATTGAATCGTTGCCGACTATTGAAAGTTATTATGATCTAGAGTTTTTACAGCACCCCGTACTTGAAACTTACGTTTTAAAAGTATGCATATTTAAAACGCAGTCTATTGTAAAAACAACAGATGGCAGAGTATTTGTTCGTAGAGGGGCGCAGAGTCTTCCGCAAGATACACAGGAAAAAATGCGTCGTCTAGAATTGGATAAAGGAATTGTTTCCTTCGAAAACGAGCCGGTTGGTGAATCAGAAATAACAGATGCCATTGATTCAAAAATATACGAATTTTTTTTGGAGGCTATCATACCAGATGTAGACCCAACAGTATGGCTCAAAAAGCAAAGATTAGTAAATGGCGAAAAATTAACTGTTGCTGGAGAATTGCTATTTTCAGATGAGCCACAGATTTGTCTTCCGAAGCGCTCGTCAATAAAAATATACCGCTATAAGACGTCCGGTGAAGCAGATAGAGATACATTAGCTGAACAACCAATGACGGTAGAAGGATGTGCATATCGTCAAATCTACGATGCTGTTTCTATGACGAAGGAAATAATCGAGTCAATCAAGAAACTCGGTTCTGGATTTGAAACAATAGAATATCCTGAAGAAACACTGCACGAAATAATTACGAACGCAGTATTGCATAGGGATTATAGTATTGCAACAGATATCCAAATTAGAGTATTCGATAATCGAGTAGAAGTTGAAAGCCCCGGAAAATTGCCAGGACATGTTACAACTGAAAATATACTTAATGCACAAGCTGCAAGAAACCCAAAATTAGTACGATTAATCAACAAATTCCCTGATGCGCCCAATAAAGATGTGGGTGAAGGTCTAAATACAGCGTTTGCTGCGATGACAAGATTGCGTTTGAAAGAGCCTGTAATTACAGAAGGAGAAAACTCAGTCTTGGTTATTATCAAACATGAAAAGCTGGCATCTCCGGAAGAATTAGTAGTTAACTACTTACTAACTCATTCAATAATCAAAAATAGCGTTGGCAGATCCATCACTGGGATAAAATCTGAAAATACGATGAAATCAGTATTTTATCGTCTCCGCGACCGTGGGTTTATACAATTGGTAAAGGGTTTTAATTACTGGATTAAAACAGAGAATTTTAATGAATTAGTAGACGAACAATTTGATAATCTTACGCCTCAGGAAGTGACATAATGACCAACTTTGATGTTTTTGCCGCCACCCTACAATTTGAATCCTTTGCCTCCGTAGCAGTATCGGCAGAAAAAATTCTGCATATCGACCCCTCCGCCTGCGTGCTGAACTGCCGCAGGGCGATGGAGTTTGCGGTGAAGTGGATGTACTCTGTGGACAAGGCACTGGTCATGCCCTATCAGGATACACTGGTCAGCCTGATGAACACCGAGGACTTCCGGGATATCGTTGGCACTGACCTCTGGCGGCGTATGGATTTTATTCGCCGCACGGGCAATAACGCCGCACACAGCGGTAAAAAGATTACCGAGGAGCAGGCGGCGCTGTGTCTGGAAAACCTCTATGTATTCTTGGACTTCGTGGCCTATTGCTATGGTGAGAACTACACAGAGGGGCATTTTGACCGTTCCTTGCTGATGCAGCCCGCCGAAGCGCCCGCAGTTCCTTCGCAGACGATACCCGATGTGGATTTTGCAGCCCTCATGGCGGAGAATGCCGCCTTGAAGGAAGAACTGACTGCCCGCCGAACTGAGCAGCAGCAGACCTATGTGCCGAAGCCGCTGGATTTGTCCGAATACAAGACCCGGAAACTTTACATCGACACCATGCTCACCGACGCCGGTTGGACGGAAGGGAAGGATTGGCTGAACGAGGTGGAACTGCCCGGTATGCCAAACAAGTCCGAGGTGGGTTATGCGGACTATGTGCTCTACGGCGATGATGGCCGCCCGCTGGCAGTGGTGGAGGCTAAGCGCACATGCGTGGATGTGGCCAAGGGACGCCAGCAGGCAAAGCTCTATGCAGACCTGCTGGAAAAGAAGTATCACCGCCGCCCGGTCATTTTCCTGACCAATGGCTTTGAGACCCGCATTACGGACAATATCTATCCCGAACGCAAGTGTGCCGCTATCTACTCCAAGCGGGATCTGGAAAAACTGTTCAATCTCCAGACCATGCGGACAAGCCTGAAAAATGTCATGGTGGATTGGAAGATAGCCGGACGCTATTATCAGGAGGGCGCCATCAAAGCTGCCTGCGATGCCTTTGCACGCAACCGGCGCAAGGCGCTGCTGGTCATGGCCACCGGCTCCGGAAAAACGAGAACAGTTATTGCCCTATGCGATGTGCTGCTCCAGCATGGTTGGGTGAAAAATATTCTCTTCCTTGCTGACCGCAACAGTCTGGTCACCCAGGCAAAGCGCAGCTTTGTGAATCTGCTGCCCGATCTCTCCGTTACCAATCTCTGCGAGGAGAAGGATAACTACACAGCGCACTGCGTATTTTCCACCTATCAGACCATGTACAACGTCATCGACAGTGTACAGGATGAGGAGGGCAAACTCTTCACCTGCGGGCATTTCGATCTGGTCATCTGCGACGAAGCTCACCGCTCCGTTTACAACAAATACAGGGATATTTTCAACTACTTTGATGCCCCGCTGGTGGGGCTGACAGCCACGCCGAAAGACGAAATTGACAAGAATACCTATGAGATTTTTGAGTTGGAAAATGGCGTGCCCACCTATGGCTATGAGCTGGCGCAGGCGGTCAAGGACGGGTATCTGGTGGATTTCCTGTCTGTAGAAACGAAACTGAAATTCATTGAACAGGGCATTGTCTACGATGAGCTTTCCGACGCGGACAAGTGGGCTTACGAGGACACTTTTGAGGACGAGAATGGTGAACTTCCGGAGAGTATTGCATCGTCGGCGCTGAACGAGTGGATTTTCAATGAAGATACCATCCGGCAGGTGTTGAATACGCTGATGACCAATGGCCTGACCATCGACTATGGCAGCAAATTGGGCAAAACCATCATCTTTGCAAAGAACCACATCCACGCCGAGAAAATCCTTGAGGTGTTCAACAAGGAATATCCGCACTTGCCCGGTTTCGCCAAAGTCATCGACAACTATATGACCTATGCGCAAAGCGCCATCGATGAGTTTTCTGATCCGAAAAAGCTGCCGCAGATTGCCATTTCTGTGGATATGCTGGACACCGGCATTGACGTGCCGGAGGTGCTGAATCTGGTGTTTTTCAAGAAGGTCATGAGCAAGGCGAAGTTCTGGCAGATGATCGGGCGAGGCACCCGTCTGTGCCCGAGGCTGCTGGACGGTAAGGATAAGGACAAGTTCTACATCTTTGACTTTTGCGGCAACTTTGAGTTCTTTCGCATGAACAAGGGACGGCCCACTGCCAATATGATTGCCTTACAAGGAGCGATCTTCCATCTGAAGGCCCAAATTGCGTTCAAATTGCAAGACTTGGCGTATCAGACAACGGATCTCATTGCCTTCCGCAAGACGCTGGTAGAGGACATGGTGCACAAAGTGCAGGAACTGAACAAAGAGAACTTTGCAGTGCGCCAGCACCTGAAATATGTGGAGTTGTATGCAAGTCCCGATAACTATAACGCCCTGACCTATGAGGACACCTTGCTCATGGGCCAAGAGCTGGCACCGCTCATCACGCCGGAAGAGGACGATGCTAAGGCGATGCGGTTCGATGCGCTGATATATGGCATTGAGCTTGCCTATCTCGCCGGAAAAAAATACGGCAAAGCCCGCAGCGACCTGTTTAAGAAAGTTTCCGCTGTTGCATCTGTGGCGAACATCCCAGAAATCATGGCTCAAGCCGAATTGATCGACAAAATTCTGCATACGGACTATGTAGAGAATGCCGGAATCAACGAATTTGAGCATATCCGGGAAAATCTGCGAGACCTTATGAAGTATATCCCGCACACCAGCGTGCGCTATGATACGAATTTTGATGATGAGATTCTCTCTGTAGACTGGAATGAATCAGATTTGGAAAATGATGACCTTAAGAACTACAAGGCTAAAGCAGAATTCTATGTGCGGCAGCACATGGACAATGTGGTGATTACCAAGCTCAAAAGCAATGTCCCCCTGACCGCGGAAGATGTACAGGCACTGGAGAAAATTCTTTGGAGTGAAGTCGGCACCAAGCAGGACTATGAGGCCGAGTATGGGCAAAAGCCGCTGGGCGAGTTCGTGCGTGAAATCGTCGGGCTTGATATGAATGCAGCAAAAGAAGCCTTTGCTCAGTACTTGAATGATGCCAGCCTCGATAGCCGACAGATTTATTTCGTAAATCAGATCGTAGAGTACATCGTCCACAATGGCATGATGAAGGATTTGTCTGTGCTGCAGGAAGCACCCTTCACTGACCACGGCAGCATTGTGGAGGTGTTCACGGATCTGTCCGTGTGGGCAGGCATCCGACAGGCGATTGAGCGGGTCAACGCCAATGCATCGGCGGCGTAAGTTGTATTTTGATGGAAGGAGATTTAATAAATGGCAAACATTATTGCAGTAATCTGGGACTGTGACAAAACCTTGATTGACGGTTATATGCAAGATCCGATTTTTGCAGAATATCAAATTGACTCGTCTGATTTTTGGAAAAAAGTAAATGCGAAGCCAATGGAACTTGCAGAGAAGGGGATCCGAGTAAATCGAGATACTTATTACCTAAACTACTTTATTGAATGCGCTCATAATGGGACTTTTAAGGGATTAAATAATCAAAAACTCAATGGCTATGGGAAGAAACAAAAATTTTATAGAGGTATCCCGGAAATCTTCGAGAAAACTAAGAATATGTTCAAGGACGATAAACGTTATGCAGAATACGGAATTCAGGTTGAACATTATATTGTTAGCACTGGCTTTGCTGAAATTATCCGCGGTTCAGATTTGATGCCTTTTGTTGATGGCGTATGGGGATGCGAGCTTTTGGGAACTCCCGATAGTGACGGCAATATGGTTATCGGTGAGACAGTATATACGATTGATAACACATCAAAAACCAGAGCAATATTTGAAATAAACAAAGGAATTGATAAAATCGACAGAATTGAAGTCAATTCAAAAATCCCGGAAGAAAACCGAAGAGTTCATTTTGAAAACATGATTTATATTGCAGATGGCCCTAGCGATATTCCCGCATTCTCTGTTGTAAAAAAGGGTGGCGGAGCCACCTTCGCTATCTATCCCAAAGGTGACAGCAAAGCCATGCAGCAGGTTGAGCAGATGCGCGAGGATGGACGCGTCGATATGTACGCAGAAGCAGATTATTCCGAGGGAACCACCGCGTATATGTGGATTACCAACAGGATTCAAAAAATGGCTGATCGCATCCGAAATGCAGAAAAAGAAAAAATCATGAGCTCTGCATCAGGTGTTCCGCATCATTTGGTTTGATGTTTGCTTTCTATGTATGATTGTTCTGCCAAACAGCACATACCCTTCCTGACATTATTGACACAGAGAAAATCGCGCAAACCCGTTGGTACACAACGGATTTGCGCGGTTTGTACTTTCTCTCTTACCCCTCCCGGATTCCCACGGTCGAGGCTTGTTCCTTCGTCACTATGTACTACTTCCACCCTTGCCGTTTGGCCAAATCGCCCATCGCAAAGCAGAATCTCTCCCACCGTGCCAATGTTATCTGTGACGGGTCGCCCTCGCGGATACGCATGGTGCGGCGGATCTCCTTGGGGATGACCACGCGGCCGAGGTCGTCGATCCGGCGCACGATTCCGGTTGCCTTCATATTCTGAAAACTCCTTTGCTCTGTTTTGCATTTCGGCAACCCTATTTTCTGCAAATTCCGGTAGTCTATGCAGTCCGTGCCGCTTGTGTAGCATCCAGTTTTTTCTTTCTTTGCAGCAGTACCCGGCGCCCGGAACGTCTCTGACGTTCCGGGCGCCGGGTGTCTGTTTGTTTGAAAACGCTGGATTATGAGATTATGCTTCGCTGTGCGGGGCATACTTTGCGTTGGGATGATAGTGCCCCTGCTCCAGTTCGGAGACGATGTGGTTGTAGTTCTTGCTGTTGAGCTTGTAGAAGCACATGATGACGAAGATCACAACGGCAAACGCCAGCGGCAGGTACAGGTACACGCCCTTGATGGTGCTGAGCGCGGAGGCGACCTGCATAGTTGCAGCGCCGTCATAGCTGGAGCTGCCGAGGATGAGCGTCGTCACGCCGCTTCCAATGAGCACGCCGAGCTTGTTGCCGACGCCCTGTGCGGCGCAGGTCGTGCCGGGCGCCTTGTGGCCGGTGCGCCAATGACCATACTCAATGGCGTCGCCGACCATGGAGTGGATGAGCGCGGCCAGCAGGCCCCAGCCGATAGAGCGGATGACGGCGGACACCATCTGCACGCCGAGACTCGTGGGCGCGACGATGCCGACGATCTGACCGACGATGGCGATGATCATGCCGGCGCGGACGATAACCGTCGTATCAAACTTCTTGCACAGGCCGAAGGTGATGAAGCTCATGATGGCCATTGAATTTGATAAAACATGGCACCAGCGCTGCTATGGGGACACGCCGATGCCGGAAGACCTGTGTCTGGCCACGGAGTACCACTCGCGTGCGGCCATGACCATGACGATCTGGTGGATCCTGTCGGACATGCCGGTGTCCCCGGACTTCATCACGGACATGATCACCAAAATGCGCGACGCCGGCCTGAGCCACATGCTCTGCCAGCGCGACGGCAGCAGCCCTTATACCGCCAAGACCGAGGGTGCCTGACCGTCCGTCCATAAAACAGATAACCAAACGCCCTCCGGACGGAAACCGTCCGGAGGGCGTTTTTGCAGCGCTGACAATGACCGCCCCGAAGGCTGATAGCCTTCGGGGCGGTGTTTGTTTGTGCCATTTCAACTGACAACATTTCAATCCCCGTTTTCATTCGTGCGAACGAAAACGACGGCTATAAAATACCACACGAATGGCGCTCTGTCTATCAGAAATATGCACTTAAAGTCCATTTCAACTTACAACGAAATCTTTTTGTTGACAAGCTGGTAATTTCATGGTAACGTATTGGCAAATAATGAAACCGGCGTCATCTTTTTGAAGCGCGCGCACGGTTTCCCAGTTTTTTGACGGGTTTCGGCCAAATGCGCTCGAATGTCCTGTTTATCGGACACGCCGCTTGCTATTCTACTGTTATGTTAATAGGAGGAAATGCATGACATACCTTGCACACATCGACGGAGCGCGCGAGCAAACCGTGCAGGCACACTGCCGAAACGCGGCGGAATATGCAGCCACGGCGCTGCGGCCGGTACAGCTGGCGTGCCCCGCCGCGCTGGCCGCTCTGCTGCACGATATGGGAAAGTTCAAGGAGACCTACCGGCTGTATCTGCAGCTGGCCGCCGCGGGAGATCCGGCAGCCGTGCGCGGCTCGGTCAACCACACGTTTGCTGCCGTGCGCTTTCTCCTGCAGCGCTATCACACGCAGGGCGGCGACCCGATCCGCAATCTGACCGCCGAGCTGCTGGCCTGCGCCGTCGGTGCACACCACGGCCTGTTCGACTGCATCGACGACCGGCGCCGCTGCGGTTTCCTGCACCGGCTGGAGCAGACGGATATCGATTACGAGGAATCTCTGGCCAATTATCTGGCGCAGTGTGCGCCGCTCGAGGAGCTGGACGCGCTGTTTGCGCAGGCAGTGACCGAAGTCGGGCGCTGCATGGAAAAGCTGCAGCCGCTGGTGCAGGACGAACACGGCGTGGAGGGTGATTTTTATCTGGGCCTGCTGATGCGGCTGCTGCTCTCCGCCGTCATCGAGGGCGACCGCCGGGACACGGCGGAATTTATGAATCATATGACCTATCCCGCCTTCCCGGACGGCGAAGCCCGCGCCACCATGTGGGACACCGTGCTTGCGCGCGTGGAGCGGAAGTTGGGCGAGCTTTCGTGTGATACGGACATCGCGCGCGCCCGGCGGCGGATCTCGGAGCAGTGCCGGACATTCGCCGCACAGCCGGGCGGCGTCTATCGTTTAAACGTGCCGACCGGCGCCGGAAAAACGCTCAGTTCCCTGCGCTACGCGCTGACGCACGCGAAGATATGGAACAAATCCCGCATTATTTTTACATCGCCGCTGCTGAGCATTCTGGAGCAGAACGCACAGATTATCCGCAAATATGTCGGCGACGACCGGCTCGTCCTCGAGCACCACTCCAACGTCATGCACACAAATGAAACAGCCGAACGGCTCGACGAGTTGGAACTCCTTGCAGAAAACTGGAACTGCCCCATCATCCTCACGACGCTGGTGCAGCTGCTCAACACGCTCTTCTCCGGCAAGACGACCTGCATCCGCCGTTTTCAGGCGCTGTGCGGCAGCGTGATCGTGATCGACGAAGTGCAGACGGTCCCGAACAGCCTGCTGACGCTGTTTGACCTTGCCATCAATTTTGCGGCCACGGTCTGCGGGGCGACCGTCATCCTCTGTTCGGCGACACAGCCCTGCCTCGAAGCGGCGGCGCATCCGCTGCAAAATGCGGATCGGCAGATCGTTCCGTATGACGCGGCCCTGTGGTCGGCCTTCCGCCGGACACAGATCATCGACAGCGGCAGCCGACGGCTGGACGAGATCCCGGAATTCGCCCTGCGGGTGCTGGAGGATGCGGACAGTCTGCTGATTGTCTGCAACCGAAAGGACGAGGCGGAACGGCTCTACCGCACGCTGCGCGCCGGGCCGTACCGCTGCTTTCATCTGTCAGCCGCCATGTGCATCGCCCACCGGCGGCAAACACTGCAAATGCTGCAGAACGCGCTGGGCGCGATCGATAAGCAGGACGCACCGGGCGCAGATCACGAAAAAGTGATCTGCGTATCGACTCAGGTGATCGAGGCCGGCGTGGACATTTCCTTCGCGCGTGTCATCCGTCTGGCCGCCGGCATGGACAGCATCGTTCAGGCCGCCGGCCGCTGCAACCGCAACGGCGAGTGCCAAACGCCCGCGCCGGTGCACATCGTGCAGTGCGCGGACGAGAATCTCGGGCGCCTGCGCGAAATCCAAGCGGCAAAAGCCGCGTCCCTGCAGCTGCTGGAAGCGTTCCGGCAGCAACCGGAGCACTACGGGAACGACCTGACCTCCGACGCTGCGATCCGCTACTATTACCACCGGCTGTACGCAGCCATGGCCAAGGGCTATCAGGACGACACGGTTTCCTTGAGCGGAAAATCCGTGACACTCTATTCTCTCCTGTCCGACAATCGTGACTTTGCCGATGCGGATTGTCCGGCCAGCGGGCAGTATCTGCTGCAGCAGGCGTTCCGGATCGCGGGCGCAAAATTTGAAGTGTTTGACGGCGAGACGACCGACGTGATCGTTCCGTACGGGGAGGGCCGGCAGATCATTCTGGAGCTCGGGCAGATCGACCCGCAGCGCGATCTGGCAAAGCTGTACGCGCTGCTCGAGCGCGCCAAGGCCTATACCGTCTCCCTCTACAGCTGGCAGCGCAGCAAGCTGGAAAAGGAGGCGCACGCGCTGATCCCCAAATGCGGCGGGAGCATTCTGGTGCTGCAGGAGGGGTACTATGATGAAAATACCGGCCTCGTTCCGGAGGCCGGACGAATGGACTACATGGAGGTGTGAACAAGATGGGAAAACCGGAACATCCCAATATCGTGGAGTTTCAGGTGACCGGGGACTATGCGCTGTTCTCCGACCCGATCCTGCGTGTCGGCGGTGAAAAGTGCAGCTATCAGGTACCGACCTACGAGGCACTCAAGGGCATTCTGTCCTCGGTCTACTGGAAGCCGACGCTCATCTGGTACATTGACGCCGTCCGGGTCATGAGCCCCATCCAGACGGAGGTAAAAGGTATCCGGCCGATCAAGTACAACGGCGGCAACGAGCTGGCTTATTATACGTATCTGAAGCACTGCTGCTACCAGGTGCGCGCCCACTTTGAGTGGAATGATAACCGCCCGGAGCTTTCTGCCGACCGCAATGAAAACAAGCACCACAATATTGCGCGGCGCATGATCGAAAAGGGCGGCCGGCGCGACATTTTCCTCGGCGCCCGGGAGTGTCAGGGTTATGTAGAGCCGTGCCGCTTCGGGGAGGGCAGCGGCGCCTATGACGCGCTGCCGGAACTGAGCTTCGGGCTGATGTATCACGGTATCACCTACGCCGACGAGGCCTATTCCGACGAGACCCGCGGGCAAATGACCGCGCGCTTCTGGCGCCCGGTCATGCGGCACGGCGTCATCGCGTTCCCGCGGCCGGAAGACTGCCCGCTGCACAAGCCGCTGCGGGCCATGGAAATGAAGCCGTTCGGCGAAGCGCTCGGAAACTTCACCGGGCTGAAGGAATTCGGGGAGGTGGAGTGAATGGGCCTGCTGCAAAAAGCGGTGGAAACCTATGATGCGCACACGGCGCTGGTCGGTGAGGTGCAGGAGGGGCACGAAGTGCTGGCTCCGGTGTCGCACATTCTCACGAGCGCGCAGATCGAGATCACGGTCAACGCAGCCGGCGAACTCGCGGATGCGCGTGCAGTGGATAAAAAGGAGCCCAAGATCATCATCCCCGTCACGGAGGATTCCGGAGGCCGCACCAGCGCCCCCTGCGCGCATCCCCTGTGCGACCAGCTGTGTTATCTGGCCCCCTATGATGAAAAGCGCCACCCGCTGTATCTCGAGCAGCTGGAGCACTGGGCGGCTTCGCCGTACAGTCATCCCATGCTGCCACCGATCCTGACATATGTGCGCCGCGGAACGATCCTGACGGATCTGGCAACCCGCAGCATCATCCGGCTCGACGCGCAGGGGAAGGCGGAAAAGGAAAAGCTGCTCGTCCGCTGGCGGGTGATCGGCATCGGAGAAGACAGCGGCGCCTGCTGGGAGAGCCTGTCACTATTCGATGCGTATATTGCGTGGTACGCGGCCCAGCGAGCGGAAACTGGCGCGGCCCTGTGCATGATCACCGGCAGCTATGATGTTCCGGCTAAGCAGCACCCGAAGGGCATCATCCCCTTCAACGGAAACGCCAAGCTGATCTCTGCCAACGACAGCAGCAACTTCACCTATCGCGGGCGCTTCACCGGCGATGCGCAGGCCGCAACGGTCGGCTACATCGCCTCGCAGAAGGCGCACAACGCCCTGCGCTGGCTGGCAGCGGAGCAGGGTGCGCGCGTGGTGTTCGGCGGGCGCACCTTCCTCTGCTGGAACCCGCAGGGAATCCAGGTCTGCCACGCAGTCAGCCCGCTCCGCCCGGCATCCGCCGAAACAAAGCCGTCGGATTACAAAGCAGCGCTGCAAAAAACGCTCGACGGCTGCCGCAGCGAGCTGCCGGAGCAAAATGCCGGCGTCGTCATCGCAGCGTTCGACGCCGCAACGACCGGCCGCCTCTCCCTGACCTATTATAATGAACTGCTGGGCTCGGACTTCCTGCAGCGTTTGCACGACTGGGATGAAATGTTCTGCTGGTGGGCGCGAAATTACGAGACGAACGGTTATCTGATCCTGTCGCCGTCACTGTATCAGATCGTCAAATGCGCCTTCGGTACCCAGCGCGTTGAGAATAACAGCGCCCGGCTCGTGCCGGATGACCGCGTGCTGCGTCAGCAGATGCAGCGGCTGGTGTCCTGCCGGATAGATAAAGCAAAATTCCCGGCAGACATCGTGCAGGCGCTGGTCGAGCGGGCCTCGACCCCGCTGGCATACGCCCCAAGCGTCCGCGAGCGGCTGCTCACCACAGCCTGCGCCGCGATCCGGAAATATCATCACGACTATTTTGAGGAGGAGTTGCAAATGGAACTGGACAAAAGCCGCGCCGACCGCAGCTATCAGTATGGCCGCCTGCTCGCCGTGCTGGAGAAGGTGGAGCGGGACACGTATGACAAAGACGAGAGCCGAGAACCGAACGCCATCCGGCTGCAGACCATGTTCCGCCGCCGCCCCCTGCATACGTTCGGCATCATCAACGATCAGCTGGAGCGGGCGTATTTCCCGCGCCTGAAGCCCGTCTCCCGCAGCTATTACAAACGCCTGATCGGCGAGATCGTGGAGATTATCTACGCCCGCCCAGAATCCGAGTGGGACAAGCCCCTGGAGGACGCCTATCTGATGGGTTATTACCTGCAGCGCAAGGATCTGTACACAGCCAAAACCGAAAAAACGGGAAATACCGACGAGGAGGAGAACTGAACATGAGCACCCTGAACCACAAAATCGACTTTGCAGCCCTGGTCTCGGTCACGATGGCCAACAGCAACGGCGACCCGCTCAACGGCAACCGCCCCCGGACCGACTATAACGGTTACGGGGAAATGTCCGATGTCTGCATCAAGCGCAAAATCCGCAACCGCATGCAGGATCTCGGAAACACGATCTTCGTGCAGTCCGAGGACCGCTGCGACGACGGCTTCGGCAGCCTGAGTGAGCGCGCCTCGGCGGTCATGAAGGGCATCACTGACCGGGACGAATACGCGAAGAAGGCCTGCGAGACATGGCTGGACGTGCGCACCTTCGGGCAGGTATTTGCATTTAAGGACAGCAAGGGGCTTTCCGTCGGCGTCCGCGGCCCGGTGTCCGTCCATCAGGCGGTCAGCGTGTCGCCAGTCGAGATCGAGTCGCTGCAGATCACCAAGAGCGTCAACGGCGAAAAGAAGGCCAAGGGTGAATCCCGTGCTTCCGACACCATGGGTGCCAAGCACTTCGTCCGCTTCGGCCTCTATGAGATCAAGGGCTCCATCAACGTACAGCTCGCAGAAAAGACCGGCTTCACGCAGGCCGACGCCGAGACCGTTAAGGAGTGCCTGCGCACGCTGTTTGTGAACGACGCTTCCTCCGCGCGCCCGGATGGCTCCATGGAGGTCGTCAAGCTCTTCTGGTGGGAGCACAACTGCAAGGACGGGCAATATTCCTCCGCCAAGGTACACCGCTCCCTGCAGGTCAAGCCGAAAAAAGACAATGAGGGCAAAGACAGGGTCCCCACCTGTGCGGATGATTATGACATCACGCTGCTCCCGCTCGACGGCCTGGTGCCGGAAGTGATCGACGGTGTATGATCCCGACGACTGCCTGATGATCTCCGGCCTGCAGCACTTCCGGTTCTGCCGGCGGCAGTGGGCGCTGATCCATATCGAGCAGCAGTGGGCGGAGAACCTGCGCACCACGGAGGGCGCGCTTTTGCACGAGCGCGCCCATGACGAGCAATTTCGCGAAAGCCGCGGCGACACGATCATCACGCGCAGCCTGCATGTTTACTCGCTGACGCTCGGCCTCAGCGGCCAGTGTGACGTCGTGGAGTTTCACCGGGACGAACGCGGCGTGCCGCTGCACGGGTACGAGGGCACATGGCTGCCCTATCCGGTCGAGTATAAGCGCGGCCACGCCAAACAGGACGGCTGCGACGAGCTGCAGCTGTGCGCCCAGGCCATGTGTCTGGAGGAAATGCTCTGCTGCGAGATCCCGGACGGCGCGCTCTTTTATGGTGAAGCGCGCCGGCGCGTGCGCGTACCCTTCACGCCGGAGCTTCGGGAAGAGGTGCGCACCGACGCCGCACAGATGCACGATCTCTACCGCCGCGGCCGCACGCCGCAGGTAAAGCCCACGAAAAGCTGCAATGCCTGCTCGCTCAAGGATCTGTGCCTGCCGCGCCTGTCCCGGACCGGCTCGGTGCATGACTATCTGCGCGCCAACATGGAGGATACGCCATGAAAAAGCTGCTCAACACCCTGTTTGTCACCACGGAGGACGCCTACCTGAGCCTCGACGGGGAAAATATTGTCGTCAGCCGTGACCGGCACGAGATCGGCCGCTTCCCGCTGCACACGCTCGATGGGATCATCAGCTTCAGCTATGCCGGGGCCTCCCCGGCGCTCATGGGCGGGTGCGCAAAGCGCGGCGTCGGTCTGACGTTCTGCACGCCCGGCGGCCGCTTCCTCGCCCGCGCCAGCGGCGAGGAAAACGGGAATGTGCTCCTGCGCCGGATGCAGTACCGCGTGGCCGACGACCCGGCGCAGAGCTGCCGCATCGCGCGCAGCATGATCTTCGGCAAGCTGCACAACGCCCGCTGGAGCGTCGAACGCACAAAGCGCGACCACGCCCTGCGCGTAGACACGCAGCGCCTGCAGGCCGCCATCGGCCAGATCAAGGGGCTCTATCCGCTCGTCGCGGAGGAGACGTCGCTTGACGCCCTGCGCGGCGAAGAAGGCGCCGGCGCCAAGGCGTACTTTGACGTTTTCGACGACATGATCCTGCAGAACAAGGCCGATTTCTTCTTTCACGAGCGCAGCCGCCGTCCGCCGCTGGATCACGTCAACGCGCTGCTGTCGTTCGCGTACAGCCTGCTCAGCAGCGACTGCGCCGCCGCGCTCGAGAGCGTCGGGCTCGATGCCTATGTCGGCTTCCTGCACCGGGACCGCCCGGGGCGGACCTCACTCGCGCTGGATCTTGTGGAAGAACTGCGGCCCTGCTTTGCCGACCGGTTCGTGCTGTCGCTGATCAACAACCGCGTCATCGCTGCAGGCGACCTTGTGCGCACGGACAGCGGCGCTGTGCTCTTGACGGACACAGGACGAAAGAAATTCCTGCGCGCCTGGCAGGAGCGCAAGCGGGACACGATCACGCATCCTTATCTGAAAGAGAAGATCGCCTGGGGGCTAGTGCCCTATGTGCAGGCACTGCTGCTCGCGCGGTATCTGCGGGACGATCTGGATGCCTATCCTCCATTTTTGTGGAAGTGAGGCGCTTGACATGATGGTGCTCATTACTTATGATGTCAACACGGAGGACGCGGCCGGGCGCCGCCGCCTGCGGCAGATCGCAAAGCAGTGCGTGAACTATGGGCAGCGCGTGCAAAACTCTGTTTTTGAGTGCCTGCTCAATGCCGCGCAGTGTAAACAGCTGCAGCACAAGCTGTGCTCGATCATGGATGAATCCGTAGACAGTCTGCGCTTTTACTACCTTGGGGATAAGTATCACACCCGCATCGAGCATTTCGGTGCCAAAGCGGGCTATGACGCCAAGGGCGCGCTGATAATCTAACAGTATTGGGTGCGAAGTAGAAGCGCGCAGACAGTTCCGGCACCTTCGCACCCCCCAAAAAAACCGTAAATACGTGAATGTAAGCAAGTTTCGCTTTATTTTTTCCTTGTTCCGATGTGCTTTTTGGCCGATCAAGAACTCTTTTGTACCTTTTGTGCAAATTTAACGGGTTAAAATCGTCAAATTTGCCGTCGCACCCCGCACGGGGTACGTGGATTGAAATAGCGCGGGCAGGATCTGGACAAGATGATCGCGGACGGTCGCACCCCGCACGGGGTACGTGGATTGAAATGTGGGCAGGGTGATCGTGTCGATAACGTTGCCGGGTCGCACCCCGCACGGGGTACGTGGATTGAAATGACCCGGAGATCAAGCTGCTGTGCACACTGGAGCGGTCGCACCCCGCACGGGGTACGTGGATTGAAATTACAAAAACAAGACCGTGAAGATCAAGATGCAGGTCGCACCCCGCACGGGGTACGTGGATTGAAATGTCAAGCATATACGCAAGTGCTGTCTGCGGTGTAAGTCGCACCCCGCACGGGGTACGTGGATTGAAATTCGCACACCTTGCAATCGATTGCATGTGTTTCTCGTCGCACCCCGCACGGGGTACGTGGATTGAAATGGCTCTCCTCCCGTGTCCACTTTGGACACAATCAGTCGCACCCCGCACGGGGTACGTGGATTGAAATCGCCCATCTTATGGGCGGTCGTACTCTGGTGGGGTCGCACCCCGCACGGGGTGCGTGGATTGAAATTTGCGCAAAAGCAGGAAATCCTCGCCGGGTCGAGTCGCACCCCGCACGGGGTGCGTGGATTGAAATCTTGATGCGATCGTGCATAAGCATCACTCCTCACGTCGCACCCCGCACGGGGTGCGTGGATTGAAATACGGAGGGGCTGGCGATGGCGCTGGAGGACGACGTCGCACCCCGCACGGGGTGCGTGGATTGAAATGCGCCGACACCGCTGATAAGGTGCGCCGCGCCGCGTCGCACCCCGCACGGGGTGCGTGGATTGAAATTTCTTGCCCCGCTTGATCCTCTGCACGGCTTCGGGTCGCACCCCGCACGGGGTGCGTGGATTGAAATGTCCTCCTGCTTCTTCGCGTCGGCCTGCTCCTGCAGCGTCGCACCCCGCACGGGGTGCGTGGATTGAAATTGCACTTACAGCACCTCCTCACTGATTGCGTCCGCGTCGCACCCCGCACGGGGTGCGTGGATTGAAATGTGCCCGATGCGATGGCCGGGATGCCGGATCGGAGTCGCACCCCGCACGGGGTGCGTGGATTGAAATGCACGTCACCGACCTTGAATGCAATCTCGTCCACAGTCGCACCCCGCACGGGGTGCGTGGATTGAAATCTTGATGATCTGGTACAGCATCTCCTGTGCCGGGTCGCACCCCGCACGGGGTGCGTGGATTGAAATTCAACATACGACGGCGGGGTTTACGAAATGGAGCTGGTCGCACCCCGCACGGGGTGCGTGGATTGAAATCCTTTCCATGGTTCAAGTATACGCCGTGTGGCCGGTCGCACCCCGCACGGGGTGCGTGGATTGAAATCACTGATAAGACAAAGCTCGATGGCGTGGAGGACGTCGCACCCCACACGGGGTGCGTGGATTGAAATGGTGTGTCTGGAGAGAACGCGGCAAAGGTTACAAGTCGCACCCCGCACGGGGTGCGTGGATTGAAATCACTTGAGCATGACGCCACTCAGCCGTCGCCCCGCTCTGAACCGCCGCCCAAAAGCAGACGCCCCGGACTGCAAATGCAGTCCGGGGCGTCCAATATCAAAGGAAGGCATGTCTGCCGAAAAGACGGGATGGGAAGCGCGCGGCCGCCGTCGCGCAACGGAGGAAGAGGTACCATGAAAGATCAAAACGAGACCTCTGGGCCTGCACGCTTCTCATGAGGGGGTGTGTTCAGCATAAAACAAATTGCGCCACAAGAAAAGCCACGGAACCGCAATTCCGTGGCTTTTTGCCTCACTTATGCGTTTTTGTGGTCTGATGTGTGCTCCCACGCATCACCAAGCTCCTTCCAACGACCCATGATGTCCTTCCACAGGTGCAGCGCCCACGGCGCGAACACCTCCGGCGACGGGCAGTCCGGTCGGCTGAGCCAGCTCTGAATGATGTCCATGACCACGTCCGACATTTTGCCGGACATGAATGCCTCGGTCTGCGGGTCGGGAAAAAGGTCGGAAAAGTCCGCCTGCAGGTACGGCCGCAGCCGGGCGCAGAGAAAGTCGTGGAACGAATTCTGCCCCGTGAACGTGAGCGCACGGGCATAAAACGCGCGGTCGGCATACAGATACGTGCACACGCGCACGAACAGATCAAACAGGCCCGGCTCATCGTCGCCGATCGCCTTCTGAAAGCCCCTGTCGTAGATCCACGTCACGAGCTGGTACTTGTCCGTAAAGTGCCGGTAGAACGTGCGGCGGTTGACCTCCGCGGCCGCGCAGAGGTCGGTCACGGTGATGTCCGCAAAGTCACGCCGGAGCATAAGCTCCTTGAGACTCTCGGCGAGCACTTTTTTCGTTGCGGATTCGCGCATGGCGGTCGTCTCCTTCCGGTATTTCTGCCGCCAGTATAGCGCACACATGGCAAAACTGCAACAGACCCTGCCGCGGATGCGGCAGGGCCTGCGCATAAGGAAAAAAGAAGGGAGGGGAAAGAATGATTACTTTGCAAACATCTGCGCGAGCTCCTGGGTGACGCGCAGGTACGTCTCGATGTCCGCAACGGTGTGGCAGTGCAGCGGCGAGACGCGGATCGCACCCGTGAGGCCGACGGCCTCGACGATGCGCTTGGAATACACGCTGGTGTTGACGCGCTCAAAGGTCGTGACGCCGCGCTTCTGGTACTCCTCGACGCAGCGGGTCATGTCCAGCCCGTCGATGCCCATGGCAACGATCAGGTCGCGGTGCGTGAGATCCTCGGTGTCGACATACACGTGCACGCCGGGGATGTGGCGCAGGCCGGGCACGTTCTGCGTGCCCTCGAGCATGGTGTGTAGCAGCGCACGCTCCTGCAGGTGGATGTGCTCCATGCCGGTCACGAACAGCGTGCGGCGGTCATCCGACTCGATGAAGTGGCCGCCGAGCCAGCAGACATAGTCCACCACGGCGCTCATGGCCGCGAAGTTGCCGGGCGTTGGCGAACCGAGCTCCCAGACGTCGGCCGGGCGCTGCAGAACCTTTCGGTGCGGCAGCTTGGCCACGCGGTCGGACACATAGCCGTAGCCCATGCCACGGGTGCCGAAGAATTTATAGGGTGCAAACGTCGCGCCGTCGACGCCGAGGGCATCCACATCGAGCACGGCGTGCGGTGCGTGCTGCACGGCGTCGGTGACGATGTAAATGTCTGGATTGATCTCGCGCGCAGCCTTGACGATGCCGGCCATGTCCATGATACTGCCGGTGATATTCGAGGCATACATAATGCTCAGCAGGCAGGTATCCGGCGAGACGACGCGGCGGATTTCTTCGATGTCGATGCCGCCGGTTTTCGGGTTCGCCTGCGCGACGCGAAATTCCTTGCCGGTCTTGCCGCAGTAGTATTTCACCGCGTCATACGCCGACGGATGCTCGAGCACGGACGTGACCGCGCTCTTGCCAGGGCAGTTTTCGAGGATCGCGCCGACAATCTGGAACATCGCCTGCGAGGCGGTCATCTCCGAGATGAGCGCGCCGCCCGATGCGCCGAAAACGATGTGCATAATGTCGTCGATGCCGTGCAGCTGCACTTTTTTGAGCGCGCGGGAACGATCGTGCAGCCGCTCCGGGCAGTCCGGGAACGCCTGGTACTTAGCCTGCGCCTCCACGGAAGCTTTCAAACGCAGGGAACCGCCGGAGTTTTCAAAAAACAGTCTCTGGCCGAATTCCGGATCCGCATCCACATAGAAAAAACGATCCTTGATCTCCGCCGACAGTGCAGGATCAAACAGCAGACCTTCGTTGAGATTTTGCATGGTTTTCTCCTTCCGAATGTAACAATCTATGCGGGCGCGGCGCGAAACGGCCGCGCCCGAAATCCTCAGGTTTCTTCCGCAGCCGGCTTCTCGGGCGCGGCGGCCGTGCTCTTTTCAAAACGGCGGCCGATGCCGGTGATCGCGCTGAGCAGGAACAGCAGGATCAGCAGCCAGCTCTGGAAGTTATACGGCACGTAGTCAAGGAATGAGAACGACTCCGAGACGACGCCGCTCGCGATCGCGAGGCTGACGGCGTTGAGGCCGACGGGGTTGTACGGCACGATGCCGGCAAGGCCGGTCGCAATGCCGTCCATGAGGTTCGAGCCGCGGGTGCGCTCGATATTGTGCGTCTGCAGGAGCTTGCGCACGACCGGGCCGACGAACAGGATCGAGATGGACGCGGCGCCGATGGCCACGCTGCCGATGACGCTCAGCAGGATAGTGACGAGCTCGGCCTGGCGCGGGGTCTTACTGGCGTTGTTGAGCTTTTCGAGCAGCATATCAAACACGCCGCTGCGCTTGAGCATCTCGAGCAGCGCAAACATGAAGAAGCTGAAACAGATGACATTGAGCATACCGGTCAGGCCGGCGCCGATGGGGCCGGTGGCCGAAAACAGCGTCGGCACGTCGAGGAAGCCGAACACCAGGCACAGCACAAAGCCGACCAGATCGCAGACGATGAGCGTGCTGATGAGATTCCAGCCGCGGAGCATCAGGATGATCATGATGACCGGGATGACGAGCATGACGAGCGTCTTGGCATAGGCGGGGTCAATGACATCCGGCAGCGTGACGGATGTGGACGTCTTGATGCCGACGATGACGAACAGCACGGCGGAAATGACGCCGGCGATCAGGGAATACGGCAGACGGGTGCGCACGACGTCGCGCACTTCCGCGTCCTGCGTGAGCGCGGAGGCAATGGTCGTGTCGGAAATCGGGGCGAGGTTATCGCCGAAAATCGCGCCGCTGACGATGGCGCCGACCACGACGGAGGGATTCGCGCCAACCGTGGCCGCAACCGGCAGCAGCACCGGCAGCACGGCGACAATCGCGCCGTTGGACGTGCCGCAGGCCGTCGAGATCAGCAGGCAGACAAGAAACGCCACCAGCGGCAGGAAGCCGGCACTCAGGCCGAGCTTCATCACGAGCCAGGTCAGGCCCTGAATGAGGCCGCTCTGGCGCAGCTCCTGCGACAGGATGCCGGCCAGCAGGAACGCGAAGATGATGACACACAGGGTATCGTTTTTCAGGCCGTCCACGACTGCCTGTTCAAACTCCTTTTTGTTTTTTGCCAGCAGGAACGCCACGCACAGTCCGGCGAAACCTGCCATGCAGAACAACACCAGGGACACTTTCTTCATCGCGGCGATCACGATCATGAGGCACATGAAGACCAGCAGCGGCGCACACGCGCCGAGCGTGCCCCCGTAAAATTGCATACGTTTGTTTTTCTCCATTGTGAGGTCCTCCTCTCAAATAATCCAACACCGGTATTGTTGTATGCGGTATTTTTAGCTCTTTTATGCGTAAAAGTCAATTGAATTTTCAATGTTTTTCATGCACTATTGCATTTTCTACAATTTATACAGTATAATGTTGTTGCTGCTGCAACATTCGTTGCGGCACTGCTCACAATCCCCAGAAAAAAGGATGGTGTTCCCATGAGCGGTAAACTGGAACAGCGCATTCAAAGCGCGCATTTGACGCGGACGGAAAAGGTCATCGCGGATTATTTTCTCGAGCACAGCGGCTCGCTATATTTTTTAACGGCCAAGGACATCGCGCTTGCGCTCGGCGTGAGCGACACCTCGGTCATCCGCCTGTGCCGCACACTGGGCTACCGCGGCTTCCGTGAGCTGCAGGAGAGCCTGCGCAGCGAGCTCTCACAGGTCATCGAGCGTGAAAAATACGTCATCCCGCAGCATCAGGTGCCGGACAAATTGCAAAAGTATCAGGACCTGAGCTCGTTTCAGTGCCTGCAGTTCGCCGTAGACTGTCTGCAGGAGACTTACCGCAAGAACGACCCGGAAAAATACGGGCAGATCGTGCGCATTCTGCTCGAGAGTGAGCACATTTTTGTCTCCGGCTTCCGCGGTCTGGCGGGGCCGGCGCGGCACCTGGGCGTGCTGCTGTCGCAGTATACCCGGCACGTGGAGTATTTCTGCGACGCAGACACCCGCTGCGTGGAAAAGCTGCTCGACTACGGCCCGCACGACTGTGTGATCCTGCTCGGTGCCGAGCGCTACTCGCGCATGACTTGCGTGCTGGCCGAGATGGCGCACAACGCCGGCTGCCGGCTGATCGTCATCACCGACAAGCTCACCGCGCCCTTCGCCGGCGACGCGGACATCGTGCTGCTTGCCGACCTCTCCAGCCCAACGCCCACGAATTCCTACATCGGGGTGAACTTCCTCATTGAGGTCATCGCCTTTGAGTTCAGCCGCGCGCTCGGCGTGTATCCGCAGCAGCGGCTGTCCCGGCTGGACGCTTACCTGTCCGAGCTGCAGCTGTACTGACCGGTGGCCAAAAAGCATTGCATTCGCGGATATTTTTCGTTATAATACAGGCAATCTGAAATTGGGAGGCCATGCCATGCATCCGCGCAACCTGCACCTGTATTTCTTCAGCCCCACGGGCGGCACGCAGCATGTCGCCGGGCTCTTCGCAGAAAACCTGAACGCCGCCGATGCCTGCACCGACATCACCGTCTGCGCCGAGGCAAAGACGTTTTCTGCCGATGACTGTCTGCTCGTGTTCTTCCCGGTCTACGGCGGCCGCGTACCCGGGCCGTGCCTCGCGCGCGTGCGCGCCCTGCGCGGGGCGGACACCCCGGCCGTGCTTGTAGCCGTATTCGGCAACCGCGCCGTGGACGACGCCCTGCTCGAAATGCGCGACACGCTCGCCCCGCTGGGCTTTCGCGTGATCGCGGCGGCGGAGGTCATTGCGCCGCACTCGGTCAATACCGACATCGCCGCCGGCCGGCCGGACGCGTCCGACCGCGCAAAGATCGCAGAATTCTGCACGCAGTTGAAATCCCGCATCACCGCCGACGCCCCGGCCGAGATCACCGTGCCCGGCAGCCCGAACTACCGCGCCTACAACGGTCTGCCGCTTAAGCCGACCGGCGGCCTGCGCTGCATCCGCTGCGGCCTGTGCGCGGACAACTGCCCCGCCGGTGCCATCCCGAAGGACGCGCCGCAGAAGGTGGACAAGGCCAAGTGCATCTCCTGTCTGCGCTGCATCCAGATCTGCCCGCAGTCCGGGCGCAGCGTGCCGTTGCCGCTGCGGCTGGCCGCAGCCGCCACGGTGAAAAAATACTGCACCGGACGCAAGGAACCAAAATTCTATCTATAATGTAAAAATCCGCCCCGGAAGCGATCTGCTTCCGGGGCGGCGCTTTCTTGTCTTGTTGTCAGGCTTCGGCGTCGTCCGCCGTGTCGAGCCCCGCGAAGAAGGCATCAAACGGACAACCGTAGAGCTTTTTGAGCGCGAGCAGCACGCTCACGCGCACATTGCGCTCGCCCGCTTCGTATTTGGCATAGGTCGTGCGGCCAATGTCGCAGCCGCGGCGCTGCAGCTCGGCGCACAGCTTCTCCTGCGAGAGTCCGCTGGCATTGCGCAGACGGCGCAGATTGTCGCCCAAGGCGCGGTCCCGCCGTAATTTCTGCTCCATTTTCTCACCACCGCACAGCATTTTCTGACCAATATGGGCACAGCTGCCCTTATTTTATGCGGCAGCCGCCGCAAAAGCTGTCCGCAATACTGGTCAGAAAAAAGGTATGTCCCTCACCCCTCCGGCCCGCGTCCGAGGGCGCTTTTGAGCGCGTTGCGCAGCGGGTTCGACCCCGGCGCGCCTTTTTCACAGGCGGGGTAACCGCAATCTGCAAGCACGCGGCGCAGCTCCGCCTCGGTGACGATCTGTGGGTCATAGCGCACGGTCAGCTCCGCGCGCCAGAACGACACCGCCGCGTCGAGCACGCCGCGCGTGTGCAGCAGGTCGTCCACGATCCACTCCGGACACTGGCGGCAGTAGATGCCGCGGACATGCGTCGTCAGAACCTTTTCTTCCACGGGAAACATCTCTCCTTTTTGCCGGTGTCCTTAAGCCGCAGCGAGTGCATGAGCACGCCGATCGAGCTGGCCGACATGGCCGTGGCACAGATCGACGGATGCAGCACACCGAGCGCCGCGACCGGGATGCTGACGAGGTTATAAAACAGCGCCCACGTCAGGTTCTGGCGGATGGTGCGGATGGTCGCGCGCGAGATGTCAAACAGCTCCGGCAGCTTCTCGAGGTTGCCGGACGGCAGCAGGATGCCCGCCGACTCGATGGCGATGTCCGATCCGCCGCCCATGGCGACCGCGCAGTCCGCCACGGCGAGCGCCGGCGTGTCATTGATGCCGTCACCGACCATGCAGACCGTTTTCCCCTGCGCGCGCAGGCGCTCGATGGCGGCAGCCTTCTCGTCCGGCCGCGCCTCGGAGAGCGCGTGGTCGATGCCGACCTCGGCAGCAATGGCCTCGGCCGTGCGGGCGTGGTCGCCCGTCATCATCCAGACCTCCTTGCCCGCCGCCTTGAGCTGCGCGACGACGGCGGCCGCCTCGGTCTTGCGCGTGTCGGCGATGCCGAGCGTGCCGAGCACGATGCCGTCACGTGCGACACACAGCTCCGTCTTGGCCTGCACGCGCAGATCCGGCAGCGCGGTGAGCGAGGCTGTGTCGATGCCCAGCTCATTGAGCCACGTCCGGCTGCCGCAGACGACGGCCGCGCCCGCGACCGTGCCGCGCACGCCGCGGCCGAGTTCATAGGAAAAGTCCTCCGCCTGCGGCAGCGGCGCGTCGGACTGCTGCTGCGCATACGCCGTGACGGCGCGCGCCAGCGGGTGGTCCGAGCACTGCTCGAGCGCGGCGGCGAGCCGCACGAGCGTCTCCGACTGCACGGTGCCGCACGGGCAGACGTCCGTGAGCGCAGGCGCGCCGTTTGTGAGCGTGCCGGTCTTGTCAAAGACGACGCAGTCGGCCTTGTAGGCGTTTTCGAGCTCCGCGCCGCTCTTGAAGAGAATGCCGTGCTCCGCCGCGCGGCCGGAGCCGACCATGAGCCCCGTCGGCGTGGCGAGGCCGAGCGCGCACGGACACGCGACCGAGAGCACATCGCAGCAGGTGAGCAGCGCGCGCTCGAGATTGCGCGGCGCGATGCGCCGGTACCAGACGAGGAACGTCAGCGCCGCCGCACCGATGACACCCGGCACGAACCAGCGCGCAACCTTGTCGGCAAAGCGCTGCACGGGCGCTTTTTCACACTGGGCCTGCCGCACGATCTGGATGATCTGCTCGAGCACGGACGCCTTGCCCAGCGCCTCGGCCGAAACGATGGCAGCGCCCGAGCGGCTGAGGCTGCCGCCGATGACCTTGTCGCCGGGGGCCTTGTCCACCGGCATGCTCTCGCCGGTGAGCATGGACTCGTCGACCGCGCACCGGCCGCTGACGATCGTCCCGTCGACCGGCACGCGCTCGCCGGGGCGGATGCGTACCCGGTCGTGCTCCGCGATCTGGTCGACCGGCAGCTCGACAAACGTGTCCCCGCGCTGCACCATGGCCGTGCGCGGCTGCAGATGCATGAGCCTGCGGATGGCGGAGTTGGCCTCCCCGGCCGCGACCTGCTCCATATACTTGCCGAAGAGGATGAGCGAGAGCAGCACCCCGTCGGACGCAAAGTAGAGCTTGTAGCTCGTGCGCGGCGTGAACGTTACGTAAGCGCTGTAGAGATAGATGAGCGTGGACGAGAGCGAGACGAGGAAATCCATGCCGAACGTGCGGTTGCGCGCTCCCCTCCACGCACTCTTGTAAAAATACCGCCCGGGACCGAACTGCAGCGCCGTTCCGGCCAGGAACTGCAGCTTCGGGTGCATCTCGAGCATGAGAGGCGCCGTACAGCAGGCCGAGGTCACGAGCGTTTTGAGCAGGTCCATGCGCTTTTCGATCTCCTGATCCGCGTCGCCGCCGCGCAGCTCGCCGAGCGCGACGGCGCAGCCCGCGTCCGCGCAGGCGGCAGCAAGGTCGCGCCCGTCCACGCCGATGGGCCAGAGGTATGCCGTGAGCGTGCCGTCCGCCTGCACTGCCGCATCCTTGACGCCGAACACCACGCGCAGCGCGTCCGCCGCGGCGGCAGTCTTGGCCGCATCCGCCTCCGCCGGGAGCAGATCCTGCTCTTCGACAGGCACGCGAAAGCCCGCGCGTTTGACCCGCGCCGCGATTGCGGCGAGATCGGTCACGCCCTCGTCGTAGGTGATGAGCGCCGACGCGGCGGTATAGTTCACCGCCGCGCGCTGCACGCCGGGCAGCTTTTCCAGCGCACGGTCCAGCCGTGCCACGCACGCGGCGCACTCCATGTCCAGAATTCTCAGCGAAATGTCTTTCATTTGCTTGCCCCCAAGTCAAAAAAGGGAGCGCACAGCCGGCGCTCCCTCTCCATAAAATCAGGCCTCCTCGCCCGCTTCCAGCAGGTTCTGCTTGAATTCCCTGCGCTTTTTGATTGCCGTCATGCACGCCGGGATGGCCACGGCGGGCAGGTCGAGCAGCAGCGCCCAGTCGATCCAGTCGATGCCCTTGATGAACTGACCCTCGTGCCACACGCCCTTGGCGAGCTTGAAGTAGTTGTAGTTCCAGGCGCCCCAAATGTCCGTCGTGGGCTTGAACAGGTGCACCTTCAAAAACGCCGCACTCGTGACGATGCCGTTGGCGGCGACGGTCAAAAACGAGGACGCGCGCTTGTTTTTCAGCAAAAACTCCGCCACGGTGGGCAAAACGTACACGGCCAGGTTGATGACCCAGAGCTGCAGCGGGATCTTATAGTGCCAGCGGATGGCCTGACGGATGTGGTCGGCGTCGTGCAGCAGAGCTGCGCCGAGGATGGCCAGGTTCCATTTTTCCAGTACGGCGGCGGTCTCGTCGTCGAGGCGGGTATCCAGGAATTTTGCTTCGTCTTTCACGGACTGTGTCATGGTATTTCCTCCCCTTGATCGAATCAATATGTACCCAGGTTTTTGTTTACCATCTGGTCAACAAAAAAGTAGCACATCCCGCCCGGAATGTCAAGACGCTGACAGAGAAAACTGGAAATTTTCTTTGTGCCGCCGAAAACGAGCAAGGGCTCCGGTTTTCCGGAGCCCTTGCTCAATGCCGTTGCCATCAACTGTGGCAGCCGTGTTCACCGCAGCCGTGCTCGCCGCAGGTGTGGCCCGCGCCGTGCGCGTGGTCGTGATGATCGCAGCGCGCCTCGGGATCATAGCCGAGCGAGCCGTCGAGCAACGCCTGCACCGCCGCGTCCGCGCTGCCGCTCACGCCGCCGTAAAACCGGATGCCCGCCTCCGTGAGCGCCGACTGCGCGCCGCCGCCAATGCCGCCGCAAATGACCGCATCGGCGTGATGCGCCACGAGGAAGCCCGCCAGCGCGCCGTGGCCGCTGCCGTTCGTGGACACGACGGCCGTCGCCGTGACAGCGCCGCCGTCGACGTCATAAAACTTAAACGCCTCCGAGCGGCCAAAGTGCTGAAAAATGTTTCCGTTTTCATAAGGGATCGCAATACGCATATAAAATTAGCTCCTCTCTGCTATTTTTTCTGGATTTACGACTGGGTCGGGTGCAGCCTTGAGCATGAGCGTGACGGCGTAGTCACCGCCCGGCTCCAGTTCGTGCCGGAAGCTGCCGTCATACTTCTGCGCCAGGCCGCTCAGCACACGAAAGCCCACGCCGCGCTCCAGCTCCGGAATGCGCCGCGGCTTTGCCGCTGCAGGCTCACCGCGCACCGGGTTGCGCTCGTGAATGACGAGGTACCCCTTCGCGAGATACGCCTGCAAGCGGATCTGTGCGCCGGGCACGCCCTCGCAGGCCTCCAGGGCGTTATCGAGCATGTTGCCGAACGCGACGATCAGGTCCGTGTTGGACACCGGCAGCTCCACCGGCAGCGACACGTCCGCCTGCACCGGCACGCCTTTCGCCTCCGCATCCTGCATGCGGCTGTACAGGAACGCATCCACGACTGGGTTTTTGCATTTGCCGAGCCGGGAGATATACGTCTGCATCGGCAGCAGCTGCTCGGAGTATTCCGATGCCGCCTGCAGATTGCCCTCCTGCAGGAGGGCGTGGATGGTATTTAAGTGGTGGGAAATGTCATGCCGCATGGCGCGGATCTGCTCGTACTGTTCGGTCAGGTCACTATAGTGCGCGAGCTGTGCGTCGAGCTGCTTTTCGAGCAGCTGGTTTTCCACCTCGAGCTGCACGCGCTGCTCCGTATGCACCATGGTACGGTAGAGCAGAATGTCCGAGACCAGAAACAACACCGACACGGTCAGCTGCATGGGGATATACTCATAGTGCGGCGGCGTAAACATCAGTGTCACGAGCGAGGCCTCGCAGACCATCTGTGTGATCGGAAACGCCGAAAAGATCAGCAGCTGCTTGCCGGAGAGGTTGTTTTTCAAGCGTGTGAACAGCAGACTGATCAGTCCCAGCCCCAGCGCCAGCACCGGCAAAAACGTCACACCGTAGAACAGCGAGCGCGGGTCTGCCCAGACTGACAGCTTATCGCTCAGCGCCAGATCAATCATCAGCGGCGTGAACATCAGCTCCAGCAGCAGAGAACCGGCCAGCTCCGCCGCGACCGCAAGCAGCTTGCGCCCCGGCTTGCCGTGAAAGAGCAAAAACGCCATCGCAAGCGAGCACAGCGGGAACATCAGTGCGCGCACCTGCCCCACGTTCGTAAGCAGCAGGGTCGCCGCCATATACACAGCCCCGATGGCTGCGGCAAGCACCGCCGTCAGCCAGGTCGAAAAGCGCGGCCCGTCGAGCACGCGCCACAAAAACACGCACCAGACCGCCATCACGCACGTGTTGAAAACAAAGTCCGCAAGAAAACCGTTATACACCATGCCGTGCGCCCTCCGCGGCAAGATCGCCGTCGTCCTGCGCATCGATCTGCGCGGCCCGGCCGGCCAGCAGCCGGAAAAACGCCGCCCTGGCCGCGTCCCGGTGCGAGCGGCTGATGGGAATGAGCATGCCGCCGTTGAGGCGGAAATTGTCGCGTTCCATGGACGCGATCATCTGTTCATTGACCCAGAAGCTCTTATGGCAGTGGATGAAGTGATCCTCCGCCTGTCCGCTCTCGAGCAGCTCCCGCGGATCCTGCGTGGTCTCCAGATCCCCGCCGGTCATGTGGATGACCGTTCGGTGCAGAAAGCGCTCGAGACACAGCACCCGGTCAAGCGCGATGCGCTGCACGGACGCGCCGCGCCGGACGGTCAGCGCCTTATCGGATGCTAGCGCCGTCAGCGCCTTGCGCAGCGCGACCGGCAGCCGCGCCGCCATGTCCGGCTTGAGCACATAGTAGACGTGCTCCGCCTCGTAGGCGTCCATGAGGTAGCCGGTATAGCTGGAGAGGAAAATGATCCGGCACGCCGGCACGCTGCGGTTGATCTGCTTGGCCAGCGCGATTCCGTCTGCGTCCGCCAGACGGATGTCCAGCACGGCGATATCCGGCCGGTAGTCCGTCTCCCCGATCGCAGACAGCGCCGCGCCCGCGGTTTGAAATGTCTGAATGGCATGCGGCATCTCCCCGAACGCGTCGTGCAGGATCTGCACGGTCCGGTCGAGAAATACCGCCTCATCATCGCACACCGCCACTTGAAACATAGCCCGGTGGTCTCCTTTTCCTCCTGCCCGTGATTATCCACGGCTGGCATTTAGGATATTGTATACCAGACGCAGGAAAGTTTCAAGTATTTCAAGCGTGTGTGAAAGGCGGGCACGGGCCGCATTCCGGTACCCGCGTGCGCCGTTACAGAACTTTCTTGTTCTCGGCGCCCGGCGTCGTGACGATGACGGTCTCCGGCGTGATGACCAGCGCGCCCTTCGCCGTGGCCGCGCCCTGAAACATCTGCTCGACCATGGCCTTGAACATGGCCACGACCGGCCCGTCCGAGACGTGCTCGGCCGCGCCCCGGATCTGGTAGCCCTCAAGTGTCTTGGCGTCGTACACGAAGATTGCGATGCGGCCGCCATTCGCGGCAAGGTTGCGCAGCGTCGTGTCCAGAAACACGTCGCCGACGACGAGCTTGCCGTCGTCTGTCACGTCCTTGAGCGCGACCGGCACCACATTCGGCACACCGGCACTGCAGGCAGCCAGGTCCCACATGTTTTCCTTGAGCAGTTTTTTGACATTTTCGTTGAGCATGATGCGTTCCTCCTTATGGTTTTTGAGCTTGCCTTCATGATAGCAAGCCGCACGGCGGGAACAAGATATCCGCAAATTTATGAGCGACTCATAAATTTCATAGTGCGGCTTGACACCGGCGCGCGGATGGATTAAGGTGGACGAAAAACGGCACGGCCGCGGCCGTGCCTCCGGAAGGAGTTATCACCATGTCTTACGGCCGGATCGGTGTGATCGGTGCCATGGATTCGGAGCTCGCCGCACTCATAGCGGCGCTTGCGCAGCCCGCACAGGAGACCGTGCAGGGGCTGATTTTTCACACGGGCCGTCTGGGCGCACGGGAGGTCGTGCTCGTCCGGTGCGGCATCGGCAAGGTCAGCGCGGCGCGCTGCACGCAGGTGCTCATCGACCGGTTCGCACCCGGCGCGGTCATCAACACCGGCATCGCGGGCGGACTGGCTGGTGGCCTCGCCGTCGGTGACATCGTGGTGGCCGACGGGCTCGTGCAGCATGATTTTGACGCCGCGCCCATCGGCTTCGTGCGCGGCTGCGTGTGCATGGGCGACCCCGGCGCGCCAACGGTGTTCGCGCCCGATGCGGCGCTGTCTGCCCTGCTGGCGCAGACGGCCGGCAATGCGATCGGCGCGCAGCAGGTGCACCGCGGCCTGATCGCCACGGGCGACCAGTTCATCTCCGGTACGGCGGCGAAGGCGGCCATCCGCCGCGCGTTCCCGGCCGCCATGGCGGCGGAGATGGAGGGCGGCGCAGTCGCGCAGGCGGCGAGCATGAGCGGCGTGCCGTTTGCCGTGGTGCGCGCGATCTCAGATCTCGCCGACGGCACGGCCGCTGCATCGTTCGAGCAGTTTGAGCAGCATGCGGCCGACGTTTCGGCCGCGGCCGTCCTGCAGGCGCTCGCGCTGCTGGACTGAAGGGCTCCAATAACGCCAAAAGGCTCCCCCGGATGGGGGAGCCTTTTGCATGAAAGCAGAATCACACCGTCACGAGCTCGTAGTGCGTCGTGCCGAGGCCGATAGCCTCGCCGTGCTCGACGGCGGCGCGCCAGTCAGTGTCCGGATGCGCGGCCGTGAAGTGGTCGTGCGGATGGTCATGCTCATGCGCGATGACGCTGTTCGGGTTGACCGGCTGGACGTTGATCATGTCCGCGCAGGCGGTGTCGAGCGCCACGGGGTCGAAGGACGCGAACATGCCCACATTCGGCACGATCGGCACGTCGCTGAAATTGTGGCAGTCGCAGCAGGGCGACACGTCCACCGCGAGCGCGATGTGGAACGACGGACGGCCGTCGACGACGGCTTTGGCGTACTCGGCGATCTTGCAGTTGAGCAGCTCGTTTGCGATCGCATAGTCCGCATGGATGGCGTGCATCGGGCAGACGTTGATGCAGCGGCCGCAGCCGGTGCACTTATATTTCAGAATGGTACACTTGCCGTTTTCGATGTGCGGGCCGTTGTGCGCGCAGTTTTCCACGCACTTGCCGCAGCCGATGCACTTATCCGTATCGACGACGGGCTTGCCGGAGCTGTGCATCTCCTCCTTGCCGGCGCGCGAGCCGCAGCCCATGCCGATGTTCTTGAGCGCGCCGCCGAAGCCCGCGGACACGTGGCCCTTGGCGTGCGTGAGGGAGATGAAGATATCCGCGTCCATGATGGCGCGGCCGATCTTTGCCGCGCGCAGATATTTGCCGCCGCGGATGGGCACGAGGTCGTAATCGTCCCCCTTGAGCCCGTCGGCGATGATGCACTGCGCACCGGTGGTCATGGGCGTATAGCCGTTGCGCATTGCGCTGTCAAGATGGTCGAGCGCGTTGGCGCGGCCGCCGACATAGAGCGTGTTGCAGTCGGTGAGAAACGGCTTGCCGCCGAGCTCGCGCACATAGTCGCACACGACGCGCGCCCAGTTCGGGCGCAGATAGGCCATATTGCCGGGTTCGCCGAAGTGGAGCTTAATGGCAACATACTTGTCCTTGAAGTCGATCTGCTCGAAGCCGGCCGCCTTCATGAGCCGGTGCAGCTTCTCAAGCGTACTGACCTCATCCGTGCGCAGATCGGAAAAATATACTTTTGCAGGTTCCATTGGAAATACCTCCGCGATCAAAAAACGTTCTCTTTCTCTGGCGGACCCCCGCCCGCTTTTTTGATTTTACTGTGCTTACGCGGCACTGTCAACCGCAAAAAAGCACCGGACACCTGTCGCGGTGCCCGGCGCGTACCGGTTTTCAGGCCCGTGCCCGCGCCGGAGACCGGACGCGAACACGGGAATATTGGGAATCCACTGGACGGCTGGCAGGAGAGAAGATTTGTCCGATAAAATCGCAAAACAGAACAGAAAGAAGGGTGGAAAAAGAGAAATTGGAAATTGGCAGCCCAGCGGAAGCAAGCGGGAAAATGGCTCAGGCGTTGACGCCGTTGCGGATGGACTTGACCTTGCCGTACTCGCCGTTGACGTAGTACAGGGCGTTATCCATGGACAGCTTCGCGACGAGGTAGTTGGACGTGTCGGAGTAATAGCCGCTGTGCGGGGTGAGCAGCACGTCGTCGCGGCCGACGAGCGGGCAGGTGTTCAGGTCCGGGTCCTCGCTCTCGACCATGTCGAGTGCGGCGCCGCGGATGTAGCCGTTGTCGAGCGCCCAGACGAGATCCTCGTCGCAGATCAGCGGGCCGCGGCCTTCGTTGACGATGATGGGGTGCTTCTTGCACTTCATGAACGCTTCCTTGTTGAACATGTGGTAGTTCTCCTCGGTGAGGTTCATGTGCAGGCTCAGCACGTCGGACTCGGCCAGCAGCGTGTCGAAATCGACGAGCTTGACGCCGAGGTTCTCGGCAATGGCGGGCGGCAGGAACGGGTCGTAGGCGATGACTTCCATGTCGAACGCCTGCGCCTTACGGGCGACGGACTGGCCGATGCGGCCGAGACCGGCGATGCCCATGACCTGACCGGCGATGCGCTTGAGGCCCGGCACGATCTGGTAATCCCAGACGCGGTCCTGCTGGACACTGCGGTCATACTGGCGGATGCCGCGCTGGAGGTTGAGCATGAGGGCCATGGCGCTCTCGGCGGTCTCCTGCGTGCAGTAGTCGAGGATGGAGCAGACGGCAATGCCCTTTTCCTTCGCGTAGTCGAGGTCGGCCTCGTTGTAGCCGGTGGACTGGAAGGAGATGACCTTGCAGTGATCCATGGCGTCAATCTCTTTCCTGCCGAAGTGGACGTAGCCGTCGATAATAATATCGGCGTCCTTGATCTCGGCGTAGAACGCGTCGTTATTTTCGGCGTGCTCGTCGAACACGGCCATGGTCAGCTCTGCCCCCTCGGGGACGCAGGACTTCTCGACGCTGATGTCTCTGTCTTTGGTATAGGGCACTTCTGCCAGAACGATTTTCATGGTATGATCTCCTTTTCTTTACTGAATGGCGCCGCTGGCTTTCATGGCGGCGATCTCCGGATCGGTATATCCAAGATCGCGGAAAATGCTGTCCGTATCGGCGCCGAGGCGGCCTGCGGACGTGTAGGGACGCATGGCATACTCCGTCAGCTGCATCGGCGGGCACGGCATCATGACCTCGAGATCATCCTGGAAGGTGACCTTCTGGATATAGCCGTTGGCAATGGCCTGCTCGTCTGTGCTCACGTCGCGGATGGTGCGCATGCGCTCACAGGAGACGTTGTTTTCCGAGAGGAACGCTTCCCACTCGGCGACGGGTCTGGTCTTAAAGATGGCGTTGAGCCGCGTGACGATCTCGACGATGAAGTCTGTCTCGTGCAGCGCCTCCAGACTGGCGGCGCGGGGATCGTCGGCGATCTCCGGCATGCCGAACAGATTTGCAAACTTCGGCAGCTCACGGCGGTACTCATTGTCGAACACGCCGATCCACTTGCCGTCGCTGCACTCGTAGAAATGGCAGAACGGGTCAGCCGGGCGCAGGGGGTCGTTCGGGCGCTCGCCGCCAAACTGCGGCTGGTGGGACACGACGCCGATGGCGTTGCACCAGATGCCGCTGGCAAACAGCGACGTGCTCACAAACGTGCCCATGCCGGTGCTCTTCTTGCCGATGATGGCCATGAGGATGCCGGACAGGAACGCCGAGCTCGCGGCCAATTCTCCGTTCGGCCCGTGCGTGCATTTCCTGTACGACAAGTGGGGCCACTCCGCCCCCGGCGGCATGATGTGGTCCGGCTGCTACACGAAGGGCAAGAACATGGCCCACGCCGTCGTATTTGCCGAGCACACCGTCAAGGGCATGCGCGACCCGTGGTACATCGACGAGCACTCCGGTGCCGAGTACGTCAAGACGTGGAATGACGCCCTGCGCATCCTCGACGACGGCACGCCGAAGAAGGTCGTGCTCTACCCGAACACCGAGTGCCAGGTGCTCGACAACTCCAAGCAGTTTTACAAGCAGGGCAAATAAGCGCCCTTCCCGGAGCAAAACCGGCGGAAACGCGTTGCGTTTCCGCCGGTTTTCGCGTACAATAGACAAAACGAAAGCGAGGTGAGCGCGCATGGAAACGCGCGTGGCGCTGATCGGCATCATCGTGGAAAACAGCGAGAGCACAGCGCAGCTCAACGCCCTGCTGCACGACGCGGGGCAGTACATCATCGGCCGCATGGGCCTGCCCTACCGCGCCAAGGGCGTCAGCATCATCAGTGTCGTGCTCGATGCGCCGCAGGACGTGATCTCCGCGCTCGCGGGGCGCATCGGCCGCCTGCCTGGCGTGAGCGCCAAGACCGCCTATTCCAAACCGTTCCCGGCCGCCGGGGACTGACCGCACCGATCGGAGGGACACCCTATGCACATTCCAAAGGGCGCGAGCCAGACGTGCGCGCTGCTGACCTTTGACGACGCGCTCCACTGCTCCCAGCGCGACGACTATGACGCCGCGCGCTGGCTGTACGTGCCGCCGTACTACACCGAATACCGTTACATCCTCGGCACACGGGGCGAAAACCCGCTCATCTGCATCGGCATCAACCCGTCGACCGCGCAGCCCGGCGATCTGGACAACACGCTCAAGAGCGTCGAGCGCATCGCCCTCGGCAACGGGTATGACAGCTTCACGATGTTCAACGTCTACCCCCAGCGCGCGACCGACCCGAACGCCATGGACACCGCCTTCAACCGCGCGCTGCACGAGCAGAACATGGCGGCGTTTCGCTACGTGCTCGGGCAGTACGCGCCCGGCAACCGGCCGGCCGTGTGGGCCGCGTGGGGCACGCTGATTGAAAAGCGGCCGTACCTGTTCGACGCGCTCGAGGAAATGCTCGCCATCGGCGAGGAATACCACGCGCAGTGGCTGACGTTCGGCCCGCGCTCCAAGGCCGGGCATCCGCACCACCCGCTGTATCTGCGGCGCGACAGCGTGCCGGAGGCGTTCGACGTGCGCGCCTACTGCGCGGCGCAGCGCGCGCGGCTGAAATGACGCGGCATCAGCAGATAACAGGACCGCCCCCGGCGTGACCAGCAGGTCACGCCGGGGGCGGTTTCACGGTTCGGCAAACTGGAATTTTCAAATTAGTCTTTGCAAATAACCTTTGAACCTTCACCATCGATTACAATTCCCTGACGGTTGTTAATTGGGCATAGATTCAAATCC